>JACCEC012807761.1_pt1 | contig 295027 bp, 347 predicted proteins | sample 7450121 | NCBI WGS metagenome assembly JACCEC01 (sample SAMN15323455, study PRJNA562643) | freshwater metagenome | isolation source: river surface water | place: USA:Blue River Watershed | collected 2017-08-18
TCATAATCCTAGAAATTTAGGAATGATTCAACGTAGAGGAGGATATACTCATGTTAGTTGATCCATGTAATTTAAAAGATATAAAAATAAATAAAGGAAAAGAGATGAAACAAAGAAAATTTTTAAACACATTATTTGAAGTTATTGGTGGCATTATGGTGCTAGGATTATTATTTTGGGGATTCAAAGTTTGGGATCCAATTACAAAATATGATTTAACTTGGTTAAAAACTTCTATTACAACTCCAACAGTTGAAGACAAAGATGCAAAAACAGAAGAGAAACAAGAAGTAGAGAAAAAAGAAGTTGCAAGTACTTCTAGATTTAAAGTTGAATATGAATTAAAAGCATCAACTGGTGGAGTAGCAGGAGTATATGTTGTTACTGATAAAGCTACTAATCAAAAATATATTGGCATATATGATGCAGCTTTAACCCCATTAAAATGAGTTTAAAATGACCGCAAAAGAATTTAAAGAATCATTACATTCTGGGGAACTTGAATGGGATAAAAATCATAATAATTTTAATGGTAAATGTATGCTGATTGATATAGGTGGTGAAACATTTGCATTGATGTTAGATTATATGTATAATCAAACATGCAATTGGAGATTCAGTGTAAGAACTTGTTTTAATCCTTTAGTTGAAGGAATTGAATCAAATTTTTATGCCAATAGTGATACAGCTAAAAAAGCAATTATTAAGCATTTAAAGAGACAGCATAAATTACTAGGAAATATTTTAAAAAGAGAAGAGAAAAATGACAGCAAATGATTTAGCAAAAGAATATAAAAAGAAGTACGGAACGGGTGATATTTGTGGCCGTGGAGAAATTATAAATATTGGAAAAGAATCATTTCAATATTATCTAGATGATGAAATTACAAAGAGTAATAAGTTAAGATTTTGTTTATATTTAGAGGTTGATTTTAATGCATCGTTTGCTGACTTGATTGATGTTGAAAAAACATTTTTAAGTACAGAATCTTTAGAAAAATATTTAGTATCTTTAATGAAACTAAAAATTAAAGATCTTAAAGAGGCTGTTAAAGATTATACTTTAACTCATAAAAAACAAAAAGGAGAATAATATGCAGGTTGAAGATTTAAATTGTTCAGAACACTTGGTTGAAATTAAGAAGTTCTATATTGATTCAAGAGAAAATGATGAAATGTCAGCAAAGAAAATTAGACAATATCTTACACAAAATGTTTCAACAATTGAGAAACATTATCCAGTTGTTTTAGTTATGTGTAATCCTTTAAGTGGTGATTTAAATTCGCCACTAAGAGGATGTGATTTTTATTGTGACTCATGGAGAGGATCATATAATTATCCAGCTGCGAAATTTTCAACAGTAATATATGATGTTGAAACAGTTGTTAAAAACTTGAAAGCAATGCATAACAAAACAGTTTCTGGATATAAAGGTGGAGAATATGTTTTAGATGAAGAAGATTGTGTATATCTTGTTCAGGTGTTTTCAAGTGCAGGATTAAGTACAACAGTTGTTGATATTTGCGTAATAGATGGTGTTGTTTATTTAGCAACAAAAGATGATATGTATTAGGAGAATAATATGACTACGAATAAAAAATTTAGAGACCCAGTTTCAAGACACATAAATAAAAATAGAACTCATTATTTAAAATGGTGCTTAACAGATGACATAAGTGTAAGATATCATTATCTTCATCAAAATAATAGAGAACTTGAAGGACAGTTTATTTTAAAATTGCATTCTAAAAGTTCATATCAATTATTAGATAGAAATTTTGCAAAACAATTTATTCATTCATTTAGAAAAGATGATTTTAATATGACATCTGTTGATCCAAGTAGCGTATCAGATTTTGAATTAGTTGAACCCGATTTCGAAATATTTGGTGCATTAAGACCAAATTTAAATGATAAATTACAGTATCATAAAACTATTATTAATTTATCAACTCTACACACTGAATCATTTTTTGAAGGGTTGGATGATACACAATTTAAAAATTCATTTGTCCCAAAGGTTGAAGAAGTTACAAATGTTGCAAAAGAACAGTTTTGTCAAGACAAAGAAAAAGTTGATATTCTACCTGAAAATAGAGTTGTTGTAAATGATAAAGTTTATTATGCTGATAAACAGCATGTTCATAGAATTATGGAAGAAGACAAACTATTGAAAATAGAAGATCATTTAATAATTTATATTAAAGATGATAAATCTTTTATGAATTATAATGTTTTTCATTTGGCAGTAAACAATAGAGAAAATTATTCATATTTTCCAACCATCAAAAGAAGTCATGCCGTTTCATCTAAGCATGATTTTTTAAATGAATTGAAAAAATCTGCTTATAAAGATATATTCAATTTTGATAAATTTGGTGAAATTCAATTCTTATGTAATATTGATGATGTTAATGGTTATGTTGGAAATAATGAATCAAATGTGTATGTCGTAGAATACAAAGCAAATGATCATTTAAATCTTCATGGTTTATCATCATATATCTATACAACAACATTTGAGCTGCAATCTATGGAACATCTGATTAAAAATCAATCATTCTATTCACCAAAACTAAATGTGAAAAAAATTTATGAACATCTGCATTCTTATTTTGAAACTGATTTTACATTAAATAAAAATATTACAATTGATGAACCAAATGTTCAAGATACAATTAGAGATATAGCCGTAGAATTAAATCTAGTTGAAGGAGAAGTTGTTATTGATAGGTCAAAATTTGATACAGAAAAAATTGTTTATATGTATGTATCAGAAATTATAAATCATGGGCATGGTTTATGTGTTGTTGCTATAGAAGATGAAGATAATAAAGGTTCATTTAGATTACCGTCGTTAATGATTCCAATGAAACAAGACAATATATTATTTAATAGTGTTCCATATAGTGTTGTAGATTTACATGAATTGTATCCAACTGAATGGTTGTGCTCGAAACCTGATTTGAGTGATCCAAAATTATTAATAACATATTGTGTTAAGTATTTAAATGATAATATGTGTGATTTAGAAATATATTCTGATAATGTTAATCAACTCAAAAAATTAGGTATTTATACTTTTGCTCAGGTTTTACAATCAAGTGATGTTTTCAGAAATGTTCAGAGTGAACTTACAAATTATATCGTTCAATTAAAAAAAGAAGCTAAGGCTCAACTTGTAGTTGTGGATGCATCTGAAGAAAAAATAGATCAAAATGATTTATTTAATGAGTATTTTATATTCGTCGTTGATTCAAATGAGGAATCTAAATTTGAAAAGAAAAATATTGATGACACAAAGATATTATTATTAAAAGCTGAGGCTGGATATTGGTTCCCAAAAACTAGAAGTGTTAATCCTAAAAAAGATAGTGTTGGTAATATTCCAACTGGTTTTGAAGAACTGGTTAATTATTATGGAATGGACTATTTATGTAGTGCACCTTCACAAGATGCAGGGGTTAAAAGAGACATATTTAGAGTAAAATACATAAATGAAGATATTTATGATATGGAACATTTTAACAATATATGTTCAAGAATAGGTGATGAAACAGTGCTTGCGAGTTTTTATAGTGAAGCATTATTATATGGCACATTCACAGAAGAAGTAAGAGACATACTTAAAAATAGAATACTATCAGAAATGTATGATAGTGCAGAAAATTGTGTTGAATAAAATAAAAGGATTAATATGGCGTTGCAAATTATTGAAGGAATAGAACTTACTCATAAAGAAACACAATCTAAAATTGTGTTTCGTTTAGATAAAAATTCTTGGTTTAACATTAGATTATTAAGAAATAATGGAATTGTTGATGGTATGAATGATTGGTTAAAAGATTATACGGAAAATCATATTCATTTATTAATTGATGAAGACACTGATACGCTTTACAAATTAGATTTTCAAACAGTTGAAAATCATTAAGGATATAAAATGAGATTTGAAGATGTTGTAGAAAGAATGATAGAAGAGAAAAAGAATCCATTGATTCTTGATGCTTGGTTTAATAGAGACAGCGAAGCATTTAAATGTGTTCAAAACACATTTACTCAAAACGGTGGAACATGGTTTGAATATCTTAACATTGGAGATTTCAAATTTAAAGCAGAGTACATTAAAGGTGGCGGTATAGGTTTGGGAGAATTTCCAGCCGAAATCAGATTATATTGTTTAGTAAATTTTGAAAAAAGAAGGATTGAATCATGAAAAGATTTTTAAGTGAGATTAGTTTAGCTGCGGCTGTAGCAGTAAATAATAGTATTGTTGTTTCTGCAAACCAAAGATATAGAGATGAAGATAATTATAAAAAAGAAATTATAAATCTTATTTCAATGTTTGATGCTTTTTATAAAGCTCCAGGAAATGAAAATATAAATAAAATAGCAGAAGTTATTACTGGAGAAATCCAATATAATCATTTAACTGATATTTCTGATATTATGACAACTTGTCATACTGTTTATTCAGATGCATTGATGTGCGGAATTATTAAAACAAGTTTTGAAACAGATGAAGAAATTTTATGTAAAGCAAAAACATATGAAAATGTTAAACTTGTTGGATTACATAGTGATAGAGAAACAACTGAGTTTGATATTGCATATATATCTGTTATGTTATGTACTTGGTTAGCGTTAGGTGCAGGCGGAGTATTAATTAAAAACTATGCTGAGATATTAGAAAATCAAATATCATTTTTTACAAGATTTAGAAGATTTGGTAATATTGAGGCAGAAACTAAAATGAAAATGGCAGATTTTTTTAAAAACTTATCAGCTGAATTAGATCAATATACAAAAATGTTACAAAATCAAAAGGAAGAAACATATGAAATTTAGAGGTGCGAGTGTAATATTGGGAATTAAAAATAGACTTAAATTGCCAAGTGAAGATTTAGAAACAACTGGCCCATATGAAAGAAAAATGGCTTATGGAAACAGTCCAAAAAGAGTTGTTGTAACTTATACATTTGATGAAACATATGGTAAAGAAAAACTTAGATTAGAAAGAGGATTCTATAAACAAGAGATGGAATTTAACAATGATGATCAAGCTGTTCATATTATCAAAGTTGCATCAGATAAAATCATACAGATGCTGGAGAAAGAATAATGACACTAGAAAATAAATATAGAGTTCAAGAAAATTTAAATTTTTTGATTTATGATGTAAGCAATATACCAACTGATTTAGATGTTCGAGAAAAGTTTTTAGAAACAACATATGAAACAATATCTGATTTGGCAAAAATTTCTGGATTAGATCAAGATGATTTCCAATCATTAGATACAATTAAAAAATGTGTTGAAAACTCTAAACAGGGACTTTTAACAGAAAGTAAAGAACATATAGCTAAAGCAGAAGTGCTTATTTGTGATATGATTTTAAAATATAAATAAGCATTAGACCATGAGAGTTTCACAAGAATCTTCGTTTATAATAGATAATTATGTTTATGAAACTTTCCAAGTTAGTAATGTAATTTATATTTTAGCGGAGAATTATGGATTAGATTTAGATGAGATTATTGACATATGTGAAAATAAAAGACTGAAAATAAAAAAGACTTTAAATACAGCAATAGATAAAATTTTAGATAAATTGAGTCCATATGAAATAAGTAAAGTTTTTTATCAGTTTATGCATAGTCAACCAAATGTTATTTATAATCTTATTAGACAAATGGTTGATATTCATTATAATGATTTAACATTATCAAAAATATCTAGAGATAAAACACTCATTAAATATTTTGAGTGTTTTAAAGCTATGTATGATAAACTACAACCAAGAGTTGTTTTTACATTTAATAATATAATCAAAAATGAATATTTAAAATTGCAAGTTGAGAATAAAAAAGCTATGCAATTTACAAAATATTATTATAATACTAATGATATACAAAGATTTAGAAGTTTAACAACTGGTTCATCAAGTAGGTATAATAATAGTTACAGAATTGAAAATGAATATAATTCATATAGCAATAAATGGATTACAACTACTAGTACAACAAGTAGTAATAGTTATATTGATAATTGGGAATCTTTACTAGGAACATATATGCAGAGTGATGTTGAATATTTAACATTGTTTAATGAATATAATTGTTCAAATCATAATACTTTATCAACAAGAGATATATATGATTTTGAAAAGAAAAGAATTGCTAGTCTAAGTCCAGTTAAAGAAAGATATGATACTACAGTATTAAATAGATTAAAAAAATCATTTAAAGGTTTAGTTAGTTTTCTTAAACCAGATGAATACAAAGCTTTATTTAATGATAATAATTTAATAGTTGATGGAATAAATTTTAATTTTAGAATATCTTTTAAAAGTAAAGAAAGTATTTTAGAATACACAAAGAATATGAAAAACTATTCAATTCCATACAATTTAGAATTGTTATCAAAGAATGATGAAAAACTTTGTGATATATGTATTGTATATCATGATTGTCCAATATTAGATGAAGTGTTATCTACATTATTGTTGATAAAATCAGGTCAAGAAGAGTTGTTATTAAGCACTGGTAATCATTTAAGAAAGACTAGATTATACAAAGAAGTATTTAAAACAGACGATAATTTAGAAATGCACAGACCATTGGTTGCAGAAGAAATATCTGAGAAGTTAGATAAGATGGCTATAGTTAAAGATATTATTAAATTGAAATTTAGTCAATTTTTTGATTCAGATATTATAGAATATTTTACAGCAACAAACGAAACATGGTCTGAGATAGTTGATTATCAAGCTTCCAAATTATTCGATGTTCAAATATTTGATCATTTAGTAAAACCTTTAAACTGGGTTGAATATAAACCTAGTTTATTAAATATAAACCAACAATTAAGGATACGTAATGGCAACATCTAAATTAATATTTCCGTTTTATAGAGATATTGTTTATTTTATTAAAGTAAATAAACAGAATGCTAACACTGAATATATATTTGATATGTTAAAAAAAGTGTTTGATGTTGAAAAAATAAGAGAAATAGGATTCTATGGTGAAAATGCTTTAAATGATAGTTCACATGAAGTTATTGTTATTGAGTATAAAAATAAGTGGACAATTTCTAGATCAAGTAATAGTTTAATTGATACAACAGGTTATACAGTTATACCAATTCAAGATTTATACAGTATGTTAATAAGGGATGAAATTAAAGTATATGATTGTGCAGCAAGTGATCCACACAATATTAGACAAACAATAAGTGAAGATGAAGACGGAAATATCATCGGGGTTAATGTTTATTTAAGTGATAAATTAGATTTTAATAATGATAATAAATTCGAAGTTGGAGATAGAGTTTGGAGTTATACTTATCAACAATGGGGAATAATTTCAAGCATTTCTCATAAAATTTGTGTTAAGTTTACAGATATGGATGGAGTATTTGATTTTAGAATGGATGGAAAATTACTAGCAAAGGCTAGGGTTATAGATTTATCAAGAACCAAAAAATTACCTTAAAGGATTAGTATGCAAATTAAAGTTGTAAAAAAAGAGGAAAAAATATCAGATGATCAAGAAAGAGGCCTGATGTTTTTAAATTGTTTTGGAGATGTTACATTAACTTGGGAAGAACAAGATGATAAAAAAATGAAAAAACATATTCAAAAACTTATTGATGAAGGACATATGTTTTTTATTATTAAAAAGAAATTTTTGATATTTAATAAAGAAGTTCAAGTTAATTGTTCAAAAGAAATTAACGATAATAAAGTTCTAGTTAAAGATGATAAGATTGCTGGAATTTTATTAGATGTTAAAAATGCAAAACTTGCTGGAAAAAGCAAAGATGATTCATATGATGTTGTAAAAGGTTCAAAAGACCCAGCAGAAATTGTTAAATCGCAAGCTGTATGTGTTAAACCATCTAGAGGTGGATGATGGAAACTTTTATATTCACATTCTTGTTATCAAGAGAGTTTGAAATAGATGCGAATTAATATTCTAAATCTAGAAGTTTTACCTGATCAACATTTGATGGCAGAGATTAGAGAAATAAAAATGCTTCCTAAAACCTTAATGAAAAGTTTAAGATCTAAAACTGGAGTAAATCCAAAAAGAATATCTAAAACTTATATATTAAATACTGGACACGGATATTTCTTTTATAATAAAATTCCATATATTGAAAAAAGATTTGAATTGTTAATTAAGGAAGGGTTAAATCGAGGAATTGATATGCAAGAAGACACAATGTTGTTATACGATAGAGATGTAGATTACTCTATTTTAAAGCACGAAAAAGTTTTAGCAATGATGATTCCTGATTATGAACCTACTCCTGAAGAACAAGAAGTAAATTTAGAAAGAATTTTATTAAGAATTCAAGAAAAATTTGATGCTGGAAAGCCAGCTTATTATTACAGATATCACAAAATTGTTCCAAGTTGGAAAGATTGGATAGAACATTTTGATGAATATATAACTTATGAAAAGGAAAAATATGCAAACACTTGCGCAAGAAACGCTGGATAGGATTAAATCAAATATTGATAATGGAAATTGGAAAGATGCAGTTAATATTATAGCTGAAGGAAATGTTGAGTTTGAAGATATTATAGAGCACCTTATCATTGTTGATACTTCGTATAGAGCTGACATAGTTCCTCTTTTAAGAACTGCTGTACAGTTTGGTGTCATTACTATAAATTATAAAGATTGATGTAGCATGAGAAAAATTGAAAAAGTACAAGAACATATTGAATCTTTAACTACACAATACGGTGTGGAAGCAGGTGAAATTTTATACACGGTGATGAGAATATATGAACATATATATTTATTTGTAGTTCCAAGAGATTGGGAGAAAATGGTAGCAGTTAGATTCAATGTTTACAATGGTCCAGGAAACGATAAATTCGAAGTTATGGTTTTAGTAAATTATGGCGATTTGAGAGAAATTAATTTTGATCAAGATTTAATGGAGACGTGTGAAAAAGATTCAACTCTTGGTGCAGCTGAAGCAGTTGTTGATTATTTAACTAAAATTTTTAATGGAGAATAAAAGTGGGTAAAGATGTAAGTAAAAACTGGGGATGTGTTGATTGTAACAGTGTTGATTTTATCAATGGAAGACTTGTTTGTACTGATACAAATGACTTAATTGAAAACTGTGAATGTCCCACAAAGTTTGATAAAAAATCAATTCAGTACAATATTGAATTAAAAATTAAAATTATTAAACATTTTTTTAATCATGGTTTAAACACTAGAACAACAATTCCAGAGAAACCAAATATGTATATGGCTCAAATGGATAGGATTCATGAAAATGTTTGGTACTTCAATTCTAACTTTATTGATGCAGAAGGATTTATTATTGAAAATAAAGGTAAATTATTATGCTTTGATTTAAGTAACTCATTTGAAGACTCAAGTAGAATGTATAATAAAATTCTATTTGATTTTATTCCATATTATATCAGCTGGGAAGATCATGATAAGTTGACAGATAACTCTTGGTTTATGGAGCACAAATTTGACCAGATGACATCTCAAGAGATATTTGATAAACTATTTGAAGGTGTTGATTTACCATTTGAAAAGTATTAAAATAGAAAAAGTGATCATCCTCGATGATGATTATTCATGTTTTGAAAATCAATTCTGAAGAATTTTTTGAGTTTCTTCAGTTTAAATTGTAGAAAGGATATAAGTGATTAAAAAAATTGTTAATTATTTTAAAGCTTTATTTAGAGATGATTCCATAAGATCTCCATATAAAATGAAAGATAAATTATTTTATCTATATACTCATGATAATGGAAAAACTGAAATAGTAACATTTTATGTTTATAGAATTTATTCATCTATGATTGAACAACCTGATGGTGATCATGATTATGAGTTTAAATATGAAGGTGATTGTTGTGGAGCAAATTATTATGGAATTGCTCCAGAAAATCTTGTTGCAAAATCAATGAATGAATTAACAGCTAAGTTGATAAGACAAGGTTATACAGTTTTTAAAAGTAAATAATGTATCTTCAATGATACATTAGCAATAGATATATAAGATATAAAAGGAGTTTCATGAAGAGATTTTTAAGTATGATAATGTTTGCTACATTATCGTTTGCTGCGGTTGGACCAATTAATGGTTATGCTATAAGTTCAGATGCTGTAACGAGCGCTGGATACGGTTCTTTAAATGCTGTTGATCAAGCTGAAGTTTTAAAACTAGTTGCTGAAAAAGCTCAAGCTCAAAAAAATGGTCCAGGTATTGATATAAATGGTTTAGCTAAAGCTGGACCAGATAAAGTTAATCAGTGGATTGAAGTAGGAGCAAATATAGGAAAAGGTTTAGCAGGTGCTGCTAAAGAGTTAGGAGTAGAAGTTAATAACTTTGCTACAACACCAATGGGACAATTAACAATTTGGTTAATTATTTGGCATATGATGGGAACTGTATTAATACATTTCTTTGGTGCATTTATTGTTTGGATTGTCGGGTTTGTTGGAATCTGGTTTATAAGAAATAAGATACTTGATAAAACTGAATCATTAAGTGCTGATGCAAGAGGAGTTGTGGGATTTATGGTTATAGCAGTTGTTGTAGCCGGTATTATAGTAATGTTTACATTTTAAGGAATAAGTATGGAAAAGATGAAAAGTAATATTATCAGAGGCAAGAGAGAGATGCATAAAGTTGTTAATGAAGTTAATTTCAACTCATTACCAGATAGTATTTTAAAACAATTGTCAATTGTTGGGATTACAACAGCAACACAATATAACAATTCAAGTTACAGATTAGCAACAGAAAGATTATTCAAATATTACATTGAAAAATTTATTATGTATTTTAGTATCTTTGTAATGTTTATTGGATTGATTGCTGGTATGATTGGGGATATAAAAGATTTTGATGGCACAAACATAGTATTTGTAGCAGCATATGTTTTTGCTGCTGTTGTTACTTTAGTAAAAGTATATGAATACTATTACCTAGAAATGGTTGAACCTTGGGCGCTGAAAGTTGAAAAATTATCAGCTTATGAATTACAATTGATGAGGGCAGATGATGAATAGAGGATTAGCAAATAAAACAAAAGCTGTTTATTTCAGTGTAGTAAGTTTAGCAGTATTGTGTTGTACTATAATGTATGATGGGTTAGTTTATTTAAAATAAGGATTATAAATGGTAGTTTTAAGAAAAGTAGTTGGAAACTGGGGAATCAAAGCCTCGTCTGGAAAGTATACATTAATATATCAAACAATATTTAAACCAGAAACACCTGAAGCATATTTAAAAGATTATGATGAAGGGTTTTATGGAACCTTCGATCAAGCTATTCTTGGGATGAGAAAAAAAGCTTTACGTGATACTGTTAAAAATAAAGAGGTTGGTTTAGAAGCAATTCAAACATTAGATGATGCATTAGCTGCAATTAAAAAAATGGATGATGATATTAAATCGTTTCTAACAGAAAATAAAGAGCTTGTAAATTTAGCTTATAAATGCAAAGATGATTACAAATTATTTAGAGAAATCACTGGTGAAAAAGAACAGATAAGTGAGTCATCAGATGAAGAAACCTCATTATGATTGTAATATAACCGCAGCTGATATTATTTTATTTGTAAAATTCGTAGAGAATAAAAATATAGATGGAATAATTAAATTAATTTTAGAACATGAGCTTGATATTGATACAATATATCATATATCAACTTGTGAAAGAGATTTTAAAATCAGCAAATTAAGATATGAAGAAGTTAAAAAAGAGGTTTTGGATATATTAGAATTAATGGAGGAAATATGACAAGTACTTGTGAATTATTTAGCTTGATTAAAAATGAAGCAATACCAGAATTAGCAGATATTGTTGTCAATGAAAAATTATCATTGACTGAAATCCAATGGAATTTATTGATGGCTTATCCTGATTATGAATGTAGTATTAATATAACTTTATTACAAGTTGCAGATTATTTAATTGGAAAACATATTATCAAAGGAGATGATGAGTGAAATTAAAGAAAGTTTTAGAAAGCGATTTCATTATAAATTTAAGTCATATTGATTTAGATGGTTTTGGAAGTAGTTATGTAGTTGAACAATATGTTCAAAAGTGTTGTAAATCTTCACAAATGTTATTTCAATATAACGTTGATTATGGAGGAATACTTGATGCACTTGATGAGATGTCAAAAACTTGCTTATTAGCAGAAAGAGAAGCAAGTTTAATCATTACTGATTTAAATGTTTCTGCAAAAGAAATAGAGAAAATTAAACAATTGTTTGGTGATAATTGGTTTATATTTGACCATCATGTTAATGGTACAATGGAAATTTACAATGAAGAAGGACATTATATTATTGATGAAAAAAGATGCGCTACAAAAATTACTTTTGACGCATTAAGAGCATTTAATGATACATTCAATATTCTTGAAAACAACTATGACGCAAATGATGTTTCTACACATTTTGATAATAGAGAATTAAATATATTTACTACAACAGTAAATGTTTATGATTTATATTTAAGAGACAGTTTCTTTGATTTTAATTTAGGAACATGGTTTACAAAATGTATAGAACAGTGTCCTATTACAACTCTAGATTTAAAAAGAAATTATATTTATAATCTATTTAGAGCGTTTTATAATAGTGCACCTGTTAAACAACCACAACTTGAAAAAAGATTTATCGATTTCCAATTTAGCTTTATTGCAAAAACTTGGAAAGATCAAAATGGTTTAAGATTAAAATTATATCAAATTTATCCAGATTTACAACTTATAAATAATCCAAAATCAATTATGGATTATTTAGAATTGATTCCAATTAATGTTTTATTTGCATATTTAGAATACTTATATATTCAACAATATATTGTTTTTGATAATTCAAAGATGATGGTGTTTGAAGGAATAAATTCAAAAGTATTAACTAGAATATATGATATATTATTTATAGATGAAGCAAATAGACAAAAAGTTATGATCAATGTTACATCAAAATATAAAGATAGTACATCATTTAGTTTTAGAAGTAAAAATAAAAAAGCTGGTCAAACAGCTGCTGCTATTGGAAAAATTGGTGGTCCTGGATCAAATGGTGGTGGACATGATGATGCTGCAGGTGGAAACATTAAAAGAAATACTGTACAAGAAGAGTATTTAGAATTGTTATGCAACGCATATGAATATGGTGAAAGAGAAAAACACAATGAGTCAAGAAGTTAAACCAGTAATTGAATTTGATAACTTTGAGTTTATATACACTAATAAACCCATAGTTGAGAAGAATTTAATTCAGGTTGCATCCAAATTTAGACTGTATGAAAAAATAGGAAATTTTATTATATCAGATGATATATATAGAGAGTTAAAAAAATTACCTCTCTTAGTTTATGTTGATTCAGTTGATGAGTTGTCACAAACTAGAAAAATGCTTTATATAAAAACAAGCAAAACAAGTTCTGTTTTAAAACATGCTTACCCTGCTGAATTATTTAAAGCTATAAAAATTCCAAAAACATATGATTTAGTTGGATGGTTAACTGATGATAATCCTTGTGTTGAATTTCCATCAAGTTGGGAATTTTTTAAAAATGAGTTGTCATATACTGTTCCTTATTTAGCAAATTTATTTATTTACTTTCCTAGAATTATGAGAGAGATAAATAGATTGACAAATAGTTTATATGACAATTGGGATTATAAAGAGTTGTTGGTATATTATAAAAAGATAATTCAATCAAACAAACTCAGATATACAGATCTTTATACAAAATATGATGGAAAAACAGCAAGAAAAGAATTTGTAGACATATGTTTAACAATAAATAAATTTTGGACAGAAGAAGATGCAAAAGCACTTTATGCATTAAATGCTGATCCAAAAAGATACAATAGCTTTTCAAATGTTGATTTAGTTAAATATTTTAAAGATCCAAAAGCTGCGATGTTATCTAAAAAAACAGATGCTGCTTCATTTGAAGAAGAAGCTGGAAAAATAGATGAATTACTTTTACAAATACAACAAGAAAGAATCAAAAATGATAAAAGATTTATTCAAGTATTAAATCAAGAAGTCATTGATGAAATGGAATTAACGTTATTTAATACGTGTACAGTTAAATCATTAAATGGTGTATTATTTACATTTATTGATAAGACAAATCAAAAAGTTTATTACCTTGCTCCATTTGAATTTGAATTTTATGTTAGCTATAATAATAGTATTTTAATGAATGATTATATCGTTCCTTTCAATCCTAATATTCATACAAAATATAGACTTGTAAATCATAAGGATATGAAATCATTAAAATACGCTGTAAACAACAGTTATGATAAATTCATGAAAAGTGGGGGAACAATTTAATGACTAAGTATGAACAAGAAGCTCTAGATAGTTTTGATACTAAAGATCAAGTTATTATAGAGCATTGTACAGATGAAGTTTATTGGTACGGTTATGATTTAACGTTTGAAAAAGCTTATAAAAAATGCATAAATCATTTAGAAAGAGTTGTTCGAGCATCTCTTGAATATGATTTATGGGCAAAGAATTGTAAACAGAATGATCCAGACGCAATAAGATGTCCAATCTGTGGTGATAACTATTATGAGAAATCTAGTAAATGTGATACACATCATCATCCACGAACACTTTATTGTATAGTGGATGATGAAGTAGCTGACATGGTTGAAAAAAATGAAGTAAAAAGTACAACTGCTAGTGAAATAGTTAGAAGAGTACTTAAAAAACATATGCAAAACCAAGTAAGTTTTATAAACATTTGCACACATTGTCATAAGAAATATCATGAGGGAAATCCAGATGTTAGCTCAAAGATATATGATATTTTTGAAGATAAGATTGCTGCTCATAAAAATTCTATTAGCGGAAATATATCTAAAGAAGTACCAATATATCAAACATCACAAAATATTGTGGCTCCGAAATTAACTTTTATTCCAGCACCTTTACCTCAAAGTATAGATGATGGAAATTTTGAAATAACTAAATTTAAGAAGTCATGATATAAATGTATCTTACACGATACATTAAATTTTATATAAATATTAAACAATTTTACAAAAGGACATTCGATGAAAACAGAACAAGACAAAATTAATAATATTATTAATACTGTGTCACAAGAAGAGTACGAAGCAGTTGTTGCTGAGTTAGCGTTAATTCCAAGCTTTGCTGGTCATGAAAACTATACATTAACAGATAGACAAAGAGCTGTTATGACTATACAAGCTGCAGAAAAATATAAAGAAATATTTGACATTTATAAATTGGATTATAAAAATGATCCAAATTTAAAAAGTACTCCAATTAGAATTGCTACAATGATGTCTTCTGAACTTATGGTAGGAAGATATCAAGATGCTCCAAGAATTGAAAAATTCCAAGCAGATGTTACTTTAGTTCATGCGGTAGATGATATTGAAGAACCAGATAGAATGTTATCTGATGTAGATACTGCTGAATTTGCAAATGTTATGGAACAAGAAATTCTTATTAGTAAAAGAGTTGATGTTCAATCTATGTGTAGTCACCACTTTATGCCGTTCTATAACAATGACATAAATGCTTATGCTGTTATTGCTTATAAACCATCTAAAAGAGATACTAAATATTTAGGTATTAGTAAACTGCAAAGAATCGTAAACTGGTATGCAAGAAGACCACAATTACAAGAAAATTTAACAATGCAGATTTTTAATCATATATGTAGAGTTTTAGGTAATAAAGATGTTCTTGTATGTATGAAAAATTTAACACATACTTGTGAAAGTTTAAGAGGTGTTAATACAGTTTGTGGAAAAACATCAACTATTTTATATGGTGGAATCTTTAAAGATTCTCAAATCAGATTAGAAAGTATCAGCTTAGCGGTTTAATCCGTGGCTGATAAAATTTAAAATATTACTAAGGAATAATTATGTTTGGAAAAATCAAAAATGCAATGGGTAAAGTTAAAGAGTTTTTTTTAGAAGCAAAAATTGAAGAAAAAACAAAAACAACTTTAGATGAAGGAATCGCTGCTGCAGGAAAATGGGTTGATGAAACGAAAGCAAAAGTTGAAGAAGTTAAAAATGATGGTATAAATAAAACATCAGAATTAGTTAATATTTTAGAAACTAAAGTAACAGAATTATCAACTAGTGATGATACATTAGTAAAAGATGCTAAAACTATGGTTGAAGATACAACTGTAAAAGTAAAAGAAACATTTACAGAAGTAAAAGAAAAAATAGTTGATGATATGATAATGCAAAATAAAAAAACAACTCCAGTTGAAGAAGTTGAAGTTATAAAAGGAATTTTATCAACTTGTCTTTTAACACCTGAGCAAATTAAAAATGGTGAAGAATTTTTAGAATGTTGTGGATTATATTGGGATGAAACAACAGCTAGATTTGAATTTGCAGTTGATAACATGAATGATGAAAAAGAAGTATCAAATGTTAAAGATTTAATTAAAAAAATTGAAGATGCGTGTTTAAATAAAAACGCTCCAGTTGAAGCAGAAAAATGTTTAATTACTGAAGTTGCAGCTGAAATGCACTCTCATGATTTATTACCAGAAGGTGCAGATGAAGTATTATCTGAAGATGAAATTAAAAAAAGAATGACACAAGCATCTGATGCTGTAATGACTGAAATGATTGAAAAATCAAAAAATGTTAAAACTGGTAAATTTACACAAAAAGAATTAGATTCAATTGAATCTTATTTTAAATTTAATGTTAGAAATGAAGGTATTGTTAAACCAGAGCATGTTGAAGAATTATCAAGTAATTTAAATAGAAGTGCAAAAAGTATTAAAACAAAATTGAATCAATTAGTTGCAGGTGCTCGTAAAATTGTAAAATAAGGATTCGGTATGGAAAATGAACATAATCCATTAATATTTGTAGCGGATAATTTTATCGAAACGATAGAAAAACATCCGCAGTTATTATACGCTGATACTGACTCAGTTTTAGGTAACACTATAATTAATATTGACGGGAAAGATATAGAGATCCAAGAATTTTACAATTATTCTGGAAATTTAGTTAAAGAAGAATCTAATAATTTTGTAAAACAATTTGATAAAGATTATAATTCTTTATCATTAAATAATACTTTTGAAATTGAAAATAAAAAAGTATTATATTGTATGAAACACAAAGTTAAGAAAAAATTTTTTAAAATAAAAACAAACAATAATGTAGTTGTTGTTACAGAAGATCATTCTATTATTGTTTTGCGTGAGGGTAAAATGATATCAATAAAACCAAATGAGGTAAAAAATAATGATAGATTATTTAAAATTCACAGAAAAGCCTAGATGTATTAAATGTAATAATACATTTATTAGTGATGAAATTTGGAAAAAATATATTTCGAAAAATAAAGTTATAGGAAATAATTCATGTTGGATTACTCAGAAAAAAATAGGATTAAATTATTTTAATAGAGTAATGTGTGATGATTGTTTTGAAAAAATTCATCATCGTAAACCTAAAAAAATAAACACATTATCATATGATTTAATTGATCTTATGAATGTTCCTAAAAATATATTATCATTAGAAAATAGTAATCGAGCAGTAACAGAAGAAACTATGATAAAAAAATATGGTAAATTGTTAGGAAAAGAAAAATTTAAAACTTATTGTGATAAACAAGCATTTACAAATTCATTTGAATATAAAAGTAAAAAACATAATATGTCAGATGAAGAATTTCAACTTTTTAATCAATCAAGAGCAGTAACATTAGAAAATATGATTAAAAAATGTGGCGCAACATATGGGCTTATAAAATGGAATGATTATTGTGAAAGACAAAGATACACCACAACAATAGAATATTTTATAGAAAAATATGGTGATATAGATGGACCAATTAAATTCAATGAATTAAATAAACTTAAAGGCATTAATTTAAATAATATGATAAAAAAATATGGAATTGAGATGGGAACTGAAAAATATAATAATTATATGAGTAATCAAAAAAAATTATATTCAAAAGTATCGTTCAATTTATTTAAAAAAATAAATGATCAATTAAATATTGATTTTAAAGGATATGATTTTTTAGATCATATTTATTATGGTGAAAATGAATTTTGTGTTAATAATTCTGAATTTACAGGTTATTTTGATTTTACAATTACATCAAATATTAAATTATGTATTGAATTTTATGGTAATGATATTCACGCTAATCCTAAAAAATTCAAAAATGATGATAATGTTATGTCTTGGTGGTATGATAATTTAAAAGCTTCAGATGTGTGGAAAAGAGATAAATTTAAAAATAACATTATATCAAAACTTGGATATAATGTTATAATAGTATGGGAAGACGAAAATATATTTGAAGATATTTATTCTCAAGTATTATCCCATATTTATAATACTCTAGGTTATACATTAGAAGAATTTGAAGTAGAAGATTTAGGTATAATTGAAGAATGGGTTTACGATATAGAAGTTGAAGATAATCATAATTTTTTTGCAAATAATATTTTAGTTCATAATAGCGCATATATTATGTATAATTTACCATTTAATAAATTTGATGATATTAATCAACTTGTTAATTATATTCAAGGCTTAGCTAGAGAATTAGGTAGTTTATATAATGAATCTTTAGAATATTATGGAACATTTGCTAATCTAGATCCTAAGTATAATACAATGGATTTTAAATCAGAGGTTGTTGCATATAGAGGATTCTTTGGTGGAAAAAAATTCTATTCATTAGCAAAATGTTGGGATGAAGGTACATTCTATAACGAGAAACCAAAAGTTAAAGAAACGGGAGGGCAAATTGTTAAAGCTGATGCTACTCCTTTAACTCTTGCTATGCTTAAAGAAGTATATCATGTTCTTGTAGAAGAATTTGATATAACAGATTTAAAATTGATTTATCAAAAGATATTTGTAACAATTAAAAACAAGTATTTATTCACAATTAAGAAGGAGTTATCAGCGTTTAACATTGATAAATTCTCTACTCCTAAGAAATGGGGAGATACTAAAAAAAGTATTCCTACCCACGTTTACGGAGCTAAACTATACAATGCTATTGTTAGAGATACATTTAGACCATCTGATAGTTTTATTATGATTAAAATTGTAATTGATGTTCATAGATTACTTGAGTTTTTAAAGACACAAAAACAAGCAAATGAGTTTACAATGTCTTATGATGAAGCATCTGTTTTAAAAAATAAAATAAATGTAATAAGCGTTCCTATCAATATGAAAGATGATGAAAAAGCTTTATTTGGACAAAGATTGAAGGATTTAAATATACAGTTGGATTTTCAGGAGATTATAGATTTTAATATCAATATGAAACTTGATCCATATGTTAAATTATTTCCTACTAATATAAAAAATATGTTTGATTAGGAGAAATAATGTTATACAATGATAATAGATCTCCAATATTACTTTCAGGGGAAAATTTATATGCTTTTCAAGATCATATAAAAAAGGATAAATTAAAATTCTTTCAATTTTATAATCTTGAAATTGAGTCAAGTGAGTATAGTTTTATTAAATATAAAAATGAATTTAAAAACAATACTAATCCAAAAAAGCTTAACAAAACATATTACGATATTGAAACGTTCGTTAATGAGAATGGAGACTTTACGGATCCACATGCTGTAAAAGAAGAAATAAATGCTATAGCAGTTTATAATAATATAGCTAATACTGTTTATGGATTAGCTTATATTCATCCATTATGTGTGTATGATTCAGTTGATAAAATCAAAGAAGATGTTTTAGCAATATATACAGAAAAAGTTGCAGAAAATCCAATTTATGCTATCGATGATTTGAAAATCGAAATTAGATTATTCTTTGATGAGAAAGAGTTATTAAAAGATTTTTTTAGTATTGTTCATTCATTTAATACTTTAACGTTGGTTGGCTTTAATAGTCAGATTTTTGATGATCCTTATATATTTAATCGTACTGCTGCTTTATTTGGTGAAGATAAAATGAAGCAAATTGTTAGTGAATTTGGAGAAATAGAAAAATTCGGTCAAGGTTCTTATGAACTACCTGATTTTATTTTAAGAGATTTATTAGCTCTATATAAACCAGTTGGGCAAGGTGGAAGTGGTTTAGGAAAATCTTTGCCAAGTTATAAATTAGATGCTGTAGCAAATAAAGAATTAAAAATTAGAAAACTAGATTTGCCAGGTGGGTTTAGAGAAAACTATCTGAACAATTTAGCTGGATACATTGCATATAATATATTCGATACATTGCTAACTTTTAAGTTAGATGAAAAATTACAATTCTTAGAATTAACATTTGACATTGCAGATTATAATGATTCTACAATGGGTGCGGCAAGTTCAGGTAGATCATTTTTATATGCTTATAGAAATGATGTTACTTATGTTAGTCAACACAAACTTATACGTTCTAAAAAATTTAGTTCCGAAGTATTATATGAACCAAGTATCCCCAAAAATATGTATTAAAGGATTAAAATTTTATGTCAATAGCACTAAATATGCAAGATATGTCATCTGATGACATATTACAAGCAATAAAGCAAATAAATGTTCAACGTAATGATAAGTTATCACTTTTAGTTATGTTGATAAAAAATAAACAATGTCAGTCAGAAACATTTGAAGAACTTAAATCAGAAATTGATAAAGATATTCAAGATCTAGCTGAACTTGATAATGAGATTATTAGAAGAAATAATACTGTTTTAAAATTTAACAATCAAAATTATACAGTTATTCAGTTGATAAAATTGAAAGCTAATAAAAATATACAGTTAGATGTAAACAATAAAATTGTTTCTACAATTTCAGATGGTTTAGGAAATGAATTAATAGATAAATCTTTAGCAGCATTTAAAAATGTTAGAGATTTACAAGGCGAGATAAATTCATTAACAAAAATAATTCAAACATTTAATAACACAAAAGGAAAAGATTTATGATTTTAGAAAGAGCACCACAGTTAGTAGAACATTTTGTATCATTAGAGGGTGAAGGAATAACTGTAGGTAGAGCTGCATTATTTATCAGAACAAACGAGTGCAATTTAAGTTGCAATTTTTGTGACACAGCATTTAGTATTACAGGAAAACATCCTGCAATTATTGAAGATATGACTTCAAAAGATTATGTTAACTTTTTAAAGAGCAAATATTCAACTTTTGATAGAACACATGTTATGAATTTAAGTATTACTGGTGGAGAACCTTTAATGAATTTAAATCATTTCTCAAAAATCATTTCTAGAACTTTAGAAGCATTTCCAAATGTCAATAAAGTTGTTATTGAGACAAATGGTTATTTATTAAAAGACGTAGCTGTTTGTGATAAACTTTTAGAAGAAGTTAAAGATTATAATGATAAAATTCACTTTATTTTGTCATTGTCGCCAAAACTATCTGGTAAAGTTAGCTTTGCAGGGAAGATGGATGATATTTCTATATTAGATGATTACAAAAAAGTAGTTCATAATTATGTAGACAAATTAAGCAGTGTGTTTGATATACAATTAAAAATTGTTTTTTCAGAGAAACTTATTGATTCAAATGAAGCATTAGTTAGTTATGTTTTAGATAATAAATTATTATCAAGAGATGAAATTTTAATTATGCCATTTACTCCAAAAGATCCAACTGGAAAAAATGCACATGAGTGGACAAAATCAAAAGATGAAGCTGCAAGATATGCATTAGCAAATTATTTCAGATACTCTCCAAGAATACACATAGATCGAAAATTAGCATAAGGATTAAATCATGGCTGTAAGTGCGTCTAAAAAAACCTCTTATACAATTAAAGTTACTGCATTATTATATGATTCACTTTTAGGAGAAGGAGATGTTAAACCTGCATTTACCTTGTCTCAAAAAAACATTGAAGAATTTACTATTATTAGTAATCCAAGAAAAATTAATATTACATTGTATAAATTGAAATTAAAAGGTTTAGAACTTACAGTTCAAGATGTATTTTTAAATTCAAATTTAGTATTGTATATAAAAATTGCAGAAATAAAACCAAGTTCAACTGTGGAATCTGCTGCGGACATTTCTTTAGTTATGGATAATATGTTTAAAATATATAATATAGCTCATGCTAAGAATGGAAAAACATTATCGATTGATTATGATTTGATTACCTTTACAGCATCAGATTTATTATCATCACAATATTTTGCAAACAATACTCAAAAGAGTGAAGTTTTAATTGATTACAGTAGACCAAAAGATTTTGTTACAAACTTGATAAGTGAATCTGGAAAAAGAATGACTAATCAATTGCAACAGACAATTATGGAATACACTAAAGGATTTGATATTTCGATATTTCCTCCTAGGGATATTATGGTTAGAACTAAAATGGAGCCTTATGGTGAAAATATTCAAGCATTTAGAAATTTAAAAATTCCAGTAAATGAAAACATGAATGATATAACATGTATGCAATATGTTATAGATAATTTTATGTTACAATATACTCCTACTTGGTTTGTATTTGATGATAGTAGAACAACTTATGCACTTGAAACCACAGCATTAACAGATGATCTTGATGTTACATCTGATCTTGACACAACAAAATCTGTAGCAAGATTATATACATATGCTTTTATAAATATGTATAATATTCAAGCTATGCAAAAAAGTAATTGTTGGTATGTTCAGGGTGAAGCTGGAGTTACTGATTCAAATGGGTTTACTATAAATGATTTAATAAAGAATAACGATAATGGTGTAAATGATACTAGTGATTCTATTTTATTAAATTTAAATGATGCAAATGCAAATAAGATTGCTCCAGGTTTTGTTACAGAATGGAGAATTGGATCAACATTTTCTAGAATTGATGCTTTGATAAATATAGATGATTTGAGAGCGAGACTTAGAAGTAAAATATTTTTAATTCATGGTAATGGTGTAGAAGAAATTGCTCCAAGTAATGAGTTAACTTATAATGGTGCATTAATTAATACTATGCGTATTGAAACAGAAGTTGATGCAAAAAATTATTTAGTTAAAATGCAATGTGAAAAATTCTTATATGAAAATGAAGCATCATTATGGAAAGCTCATTTTAAAAATATGAGCTATAATGTTTTAGATTATAATATTACATATAATATTATTGATCCTCAAGATTACTCATATGTTTTAGCATCATTTACAAAAACTTTTACATTCTCACCAGATACAAAAAATTATCTGTTAGATATTCAAGCTGAATTTCTACATTTACCTACAACAATATCTGTTGTATCAGATGCAATGAGTTTTTTATCTACTGCATCGAAATTTATTTCTAATACAATTGATAAAGTTGCATCATCTATTGAGTATGTAAATCATTTGGTTAAAACTTCAAAACAATGGCATAATATGTCTAAGTCTGAGAGATTATCATATTTAGAACACATTGAAGCTAATGGTGGAAAAGGTCAAGTTTCATATTACGGTCCAACTGGTAGAACAACTGCTAATGGTGAACCATATGATGGAAAATCATTTACTTGTGCTTCAAGAACGTTACCTTTTGGTACAATGATAGAAGTAAAAGATATGAAAACTGGAAAAACTGTTATTGTTAGAGTAAACGATAGAGGACCATATGCTAAAAACAATGATGCGCAATCAGGTGGAGGAGATGCTTTAAGAGAGCTAGATTTATCACCAGCTGCAGCAGGAGCAATAGGAATGTTAAATTCTGGTGTTGCTAATGTTACATATAGAATTGTCGGTTATAATGGTAAAGAAGGAAATTGGAATAGACCGGTTTAAATAAACCAAAATTAAAAATTAAAGGTTAAATTAATGATATCACAAAAACACTTAAAAATGATAAAGGCTTGTTTTTTTGGTGCATCTTTAAATATTAACAAGATTCGAACTGATCTTAAAATTAAAAGAGGAAATAATACACTTAGAGATTTTATTCTAGGTTTAAATGATGATCCTGGAGCAATGGCTCTTGAAAAAATGGCAGATTATGCCAATATGGATTTTATAATTGTTCCTGTTAAAAGATTAGAAAGACTTGATAATATTTCTAAAGCAAAAGAAGAAGAATTTATTAAAAACATAGATGAACGATATGCTGAGTTATGCAGTAATTTATCTGGGTTGGTTAAAAATAGTCCTAAAAAAATAGGGACGAAAAAAGAACCAAAATTTAAAAGAAATATCGATTTGAGTAATTCTAACACAGTTATGCAAAGTTTAGGAAGTAATGATTTCAATATATCATCTCAAAGTTTAGATGATATTTTTAACTCTGATGAACCATTAGAAATCATAACAGTTGGAAAAGACAAATTTTAAAAAGGAATTTTAATTGAAATATATTAGTGTTACATCACCTGGAACGGATATGAGTAAACCCATATTTAATTATTTTAATGAATATCTTGTATCATTAGGAGAACCAACAACTTCTCCAGGATGGAGTGAAGTGTCTTTAAGACATCATTTACATAAAATGTTACGAGAGAAACCATCAACATCTAATTTATATATTGACTCGGGAGGGTTCCAAATCATAGTTGATTATATTCAATCGAATAGAATCAAAAATTATGTTGATGTTTATCATCAACTTTGTAGAGAATCAATTGATGACATTGATACAATATTTTCTCTGGATATTTATAATAGAAATCTTAGTGATCAAGAATTGTATGATTTTAATAAATATTCTATTGAATCTTCTATTGAAGTTATTGATGATTTACCTCAGTTTGCAGATAAACAATTGTTTGTATTACAAACATCAAATAGATATTCTTTTGGTAATTGGAAAAAATTAATTCCAGAATTAGAAGTAAATAAATATTATAAAAAATGGGCAATCGGAGGATTAGTTGGATTAAAGAAAATGACAAATGCTAAATTTAGTCATGCTGTTCCAGCTACATTATGGTTATTAACATATCAAAAAAAATATGGTGCAACTATAGATCAAGTTCACTGGTTGGGTCAAAGTTCTAGATTAAGTTTTATATCTATGGCTTTAATGGAAAGATTATATGGTTTAAATATGACAAGTGATAGTTCACAGTTAGTTAGATTTGCAGCATTAGAAGCAAAATTACCATATATGTTTCAAAATTTAGCAACATCTGAATTCAAATTGATTAATTCAGTTAATGATGTATTTGAAGATATGATTAATCAACATAGTATGGGAGAAGTAAAACATACATTAACTTTTAAAAATAAAGCTGGTTATGATGCTGCAAATCCATATACTGAAAGTTATTCATCATTAGAATATTATCAGAAATATAATCAATTACATAATGTTGATTTTATTGAATGTCAATCTCAAAATGTTTATTTTGATATGAAGTTTGCTGAAATTATTGCTTCTAAAATTATAGAAGCTGGTATTGATAGTTTTCATGGTTCAGATGATTTGGTTGCATTGCATCCATTAATGAAACAAGGTAGAATAGCGGTTGAGTTATTTAATAATATTTTATATTTGAGAAAATTTAAACCTATAATTGAAGCAGGAGATTTAGATGCTGCTGATCATATTATGGATAAAATTCATACACAATATGAGTATTATATTAACAGAAAAAATCAAAATGATTATGATAAAGCTGTTAATGCTATGGTGCCGGTTTTAGAAGGGTTAAAAGAGAAGTTATCTATTACTAAGTTTGCATTAGAGGAATACAATAATGATGATTTTATATCTAGAAGAAACTATTTTATTCATCTAGATAATGTTAAAACTCAATATACAAAACACTTCGCAAACATTGATGAGCAAATAAAAGCTTTAAAAACAGAAATTAACAATATTAGACACAAAGAGAAAACCGCTTTATCATTAGCTATACAAAATTACATTGTTGTAAATTATGAAGCACTAAATAATCTTGGTTATGTTGATTCAAAATATAAAGAACGTGAAAAATATGTAAAAGGCATCTTAGAAAAGCAATTTGTCACTACAGATATTATAACGTATCAAAAAAATATTTCAATTTTAGAAGACAATAAAAAGCAAAATATGATAGCATATAAAGCTTTACCAGAAACAATTGTTGATGAAAATATTTTAGAATTTAATATGCTTCAAGCTGAATTAAATGATCTAGAACATAGAATCATGAAGATTGAATCTGATTTGGAAAAATTGAAAAAATAGGTGAGTCGTTAAGACTTAAATCGACCGCAAAAGTCTTTAAACTAAATATATATTTATAAGGAAAAAATATGGCAAGTCCAATAGAAATCACAGGCGCAATTATTCAATATGCATTCATAGATAGAGTTAATACAGTATCTAAAAAATTCAGTTTTTCAGCTTTAATTCCATGGGATGAAAATTGTCATCAATGTCAATCTATTATTAATGCTTCAAATGCAGAATGGGCAAAAGTAAGTGCTGGTGCAAAAAAAGCTCAATCTATGGGTTATATGATTTTAGCAGCAACTGATGCAGCACACATTCATCCAGATGTTATGAAAATGTTAGATCCAAACAGATATTATTTACAAGTTAGACCTGTTCAAGATGAAAACACAACTACTCCAATTGCATTATATGATACAGTTCCAAATTTAATTGGTAATAGAAGTATTGTTGGAAATGGTACAATCGGAAACTATAAAGCTGTAGCTTATGGATATGATTCAGCTGGACAAAAAGGTGTTAAATATTATGCACAATGGTTACAAATTACAAATTTAGTTGAAAATACAAATTCAAATACTGGTCCAGCTGCTGCAGGTACTCCAGGTGGATATGTTGCTGATGCAGCTGCATTAACTCCTCCTCCAGTTATGCAACAACAACCAATTGTACAACAACAAACTATGCCTGCTGCAAATGTTATGCCTTCAGCTCCAACAACTATTCCTGGTGTTCAAACTTATGCTGCGCCAGCTGTAAATGTTATGCCTCAACCTCAAGTTGCTGCTCCAGTAGCTCAACCTGTTTATCAAGATCCAAATGCACAATATGCTCAACCAGCAACTGTAGCTCAACCAACATATGCTGCTCCAGTTGCTCCTGTGGCTGCTGCACCAGTTGCTCAACCAGCTTATGCTGCTCCAGTTGCTCCAGTTGCTGCTGCTCCAGTTGCTCAACCAGCTTATACTGCTCCTGCTGCTCCTGCACCAGTTGCTCAAGTTGCTCCAGTTGCTGCTGCTCCAGTACCAGCTTATACTGCTCCTGTAATGCCAGTTGCTGCTCCAGTGATGCCTGCAAATTAATAATTGAAAGCCTAGATATATTTTATCTAGGCTTTTTTTTCGCGAAAAAAAGTATCATATAGGATACAAATTAAAGGTTTAAAATGTTTGATATGAAAAAAGAAGATAAAGTATTAACCGGAAATGTTGAATTAGATTATAATATGTTTAATTTTAATGTTAATTTAGATACTTTAAATTTAGTTTGTGGAAATTGTGGAAAATCAGATTTTTCAATTAATCATGGAGATTATTGTGATGACGATGTTGTTGTTTATTCGAAAGTTGAAGAAAGCAAAAAACAAGTTGTTGGTGTATTTTCTATAAGATGCAACACAGAACATTGTAATTGTGGATACAGTTTAAATGTGAATATAGGAGTAAATTAATGTTTATATCTATTACAAAAGATATTGATAAAAAAAGATTAGTGATGAGATATGGTGAAAATCATCAGCTACTTGTTTCAGCGAATTATATTAAAGAAATAAAAGATATTGAAAATTTTAATTCATTCAAAGAGATTCATCAAAAAATGTTTCTTAGAGATTTATTAACAACATTTGCAATTCATTCTAAAATACCATTTAAGAAACCAACTGATAAAAATGCTATAGCATGGATAACAAAAAATGTTAAACATATTAAGCTTGTTGGATTTGGTGAAAATGATTATTTTACAAAAAATATTTCAAAAAATATAGCTGGAAAAAACTGTTTGGTAACATGGGAATTATAAATGGCTAAAGCAAAAGTAAAATCACAATTTGCTGATGGTATTAAAAAAACAGATGTTGGTGATTATTCCCCACATTTAATGACACTTGGGGCTTATGTACAACAACCAGATCCAAGAGTTGTAGGTTTATCGGAAAATGAAGTTATCGGATCTCAAGATGCTAAATCGCTATATCCAACCATAATGGTTTTAATGAATATAGGATATGACACATTAAGAGGAAGAATTTATGATATGGCTATTGTTGGTAATTTAATAGAAGCGATAAGAATGCTTCATGATTTACCACTTGATAAGTTAAAAGAAAAACAATCTTCTATTTTAGATTTAGGAAATAAATTTACTAAACTAGCAAAAGATTATGCTGAATCTGGAAACTTATCTTCAAAATTAGCTAAGGGAACATTTGTCGAATATGTTGGAATTTTTTATAAAAATTTAATTAGACAACTTATTGAATATAGAGGAAGTTTTAATGATATTCTTCAACCTAAAGATAATGAAACATATTTCTTATTGAAATCATGTTTGTATCCATTGTTAGAAACTATGACATGGATTCATAAATTAAATAAAGGTTATTCACAAGTTGCTGTTGATTGGGTATTTTATAATCATCAATTTGATGCAAAATATCAAGATAAAAAATTCTTTATAATTCACAATGTAAATTCAGTATCAAGTCAAGCATTTATTTTAAATTTAGAAGATATGAAAAATCATGTTTTAACTAAATATATTATAAATCCATATGGTACATATTTTGATAAACATTGTGATAATTTATCATTCGAGGTAAATAATATTTTACAAGGTATGGATGATAGAGCATATGTTAAAAATCAACACTTAATTATTGGTGCTATATTAGAAAACTGGAAATTGATTCCAGATGATAATAAAAGATTATTTCTTTCTAAACTAGGTAGATTAGAAGACCATGAAGCGGAAGCACTTGTAAGTATTGTTGGTGATGCAGATGAAAAAAGTAGAAATAAACAAAAACAATCTTTAATGAATGTTAGGTTTAATTATGAATATGCTGAACAGATTTATAAAGGCTTAGAATTACAGAAAGCTCAAAAAAAATCTAAAGAGAATGGTATTAAAGTTACTCTGAACTCAGGATATGGTTTATTTGGTATGCCTACTTGGGCTTATGGAAGTAGTTTAATATCAAATAGTATTACAAATGGTGGTAAAGTTTATGGAACAAAATTGTTTCAAAACATTGCGGTAAATAGATTAACAGTTGAAAATGAGAAAATAAACTCAGGTTTCTACAATAAACAATAATAAAAAAGGATAAAAAATGGCAATCAGTAAAGAAGAATTTGAAACAAAATTAGCAGAGTTAAATGATAAATTAAATTTATTAACACCTCAAAAAATATTAAATGACAATGCGATCAAACAATCGGAAGAGTTATTTATGTCTCAATTTGGTACAACAGACATTGCTGTATTAGAAACAAAATTGGCTGAGTATGAATCAGGTGTTGCTGTTAAATCAGCTGAATTAGCTGAATTAGAAGCTACATTCGCTCAAATGTAATATCATGATTGAATTTATTTCAATTAAAGATCCACACTTCGCGTTTGGATTTGCGAACAGAATAAGATTTGATTATGAGAACTCTGTTGGAAAGAAAATTTTATTCGTGAGAGACTATGTTGAAAGAAACAATATTAAACATATCATTATGACTGGAGATATCATTGATAGCTCATATGAAGATAAATGGTCTTTTAAAAAATATAGAGTTAATAAAAGAAAATTTCAGATATTAGCTGATGTTGCAAAATTACATAGTAATGTTGGAAATCATGATTATTTTCATGGTTTCGAAAATACTGAAGATACTATCTTTGGCGAAATGGTTGATGAAAACATATTAAGTAATTTAACACTTAATCCTATTTATCAACATCATGGTGAAGCATCTATTATAATTCAAGGTATTGATTATTCATTTAATCAAGAAAGAGTTGAAGCAGATTTAGCAATATTTAATGAATTAGATACAAATAAGTATCAATATAAAGTTGCAGTACTGCATTCAAATGTTACACCAAGTGAAGTAGATCACATTACAGATTTTACATATGGAACTTTAGCTGAAAAATATCCAGATATTGATATGTTTATATGTGGACATTACCATTTAGGTTATCCAACTAAAACTATAGCTAGACCAAATGGTAAAAATTGTACTTTTATAAACAATTGGAACATGGTTCGTGTTGTTAGAGATTATGAAACAGAGATGGGAGATCATACTCCTGAGTTTGAACATATTAAAATTGTTTGGGATGATGTTGATAAACAATTTACATTATTAAGAGCAACTATAGAAGTTCCTCACCATAGTTATGAAGAAACATTTAGAGTTAAAGAAGTAAATTTATTACGAAAAACAAACTCTGAAAAATTTAGTTTCTTTGATGAAATAAACATTGAAAATTTAATAGCAGATCAAGACTTAACAGATGAAGAACATGTTAAATTGCTAAACACAAAAAGAGCAGAAAATGGTTATTTACCATTTTCATCTGAAGTTTTAGACAAAGCTATTGAATATTTAAACAATTAAAAATTAAAACCTAAAGGTACATTATGACAATAATAGAATATATTAAAGCCGTTATAGCGGATTTTAAAGAAGAGTATAAAAACGATTCTCAGGTAATTGGAGCATACGATAGAGGTGTAGCAAAAGAAGAAGCTAATGCTGACATTTTGTTAAGAATGATCAAAGCTAGAAAAGGTACAACAAAAATGGTAAATTTATGCGCTAAGCATAATTTACATATTACTCAAGATTTTGATCATGTTTATTGTTTAGATTTTCAAAAAACTAATGGTGAACTTTTAAGAAACAGTGAGGTTGCTATAAATCTTGAATCAAAAAATCAACCAACTGATTCGCACGAAATGCAAGTTCAATTGGAAAAAATAAATAAAGCATTGTTAAGCAGTTTTATAAAAAATATTAAAGTTGCATTTGCAAACGATTCTATTATGCAAAAAGCTATTAAAACAGGTGAAGAGAAAATTGAACAAACTTCTGATATTGTTATTAGAATTATAAAATGTAGAAAAAATGCTAGTAGAACATTTAAAGTTGCAGAGAATCATGGAATAAATGTTAGATTTGATAATTGTGATTATATTATCAATTTTGATAAACAATCACTTGAAAATATTTTAAAAAATAAAAGTGATATTTCAACATTGTGTGTTACAGAAATTAAAAAATATTTAGATATGCTTGAAGAAGAAGTTGTTGAAGTTCATGCAGATAATAGGACAAATTTCACAATTCCAGAAGCTGTTGTTGAAGAAAAAATTGTTGAAAAAGCAAATGATGATATTTCGAATGAAATGAGAATTGTTAATGCATTACAAGAGATTGAAAAAGCATTTGAAAACGATTCAATTGTTCAAAAATATATTTTTGATGCAAAGAAAAGTGATACTCAATCTGATAATTTTTTATTATTTAAAATTTCAAAATTCAGAAACACTTCTAAAAAATTAAGAGACACATTATTCAAATATGATTTAGTTTCGGGTGCAAATGGTATTGTAAGTCAAAGTGGAGATGTTATTAAAGAATCTTTAGTTTATGTTGGCAGAACTGCAAAAACAGTTGAAGAAGGTGTATCAAAAACAAAATCTATGGCTGATTTAAATGCTGAGAAACAAAAGGCTGCTGCAACAAACACATTCAAAGAAACAAAATCTGTTGATGAATTAAAAAGAGAAGTATATGGAAATGTTGTTGCTGAAATGATGGATAGAGATGCTCTTACACATATTAGTACACAATTAACAGAAGTATTTAAAAATGATTCTGTTGTTAAAAAGAGTTTTTTAGTTGCTGAAAAGAATCAAGAAGGTTTAGCTGGAAAGATATTTAGAGCGCAAAAGATCAGACCAAGTTCTGCTGGATTAAAAGCATTACTTGCTACAATTTTATGTGATATAGATGCTTTAGATGATTTTAAAACATTAGATATTACTCAAGTAATATCTGAAAATGAAAATGATAAAAAGTTTGATGACTTAAAAAACTCAAAATTTAAATATCAAATTTCAGCTGGAAGTATTACAATATATGATCCATCAGGTGATACATATAATGCTTCATCTTCACATCCAGAGTATGATAATATTAAACGAGCTTTAAAAAATCAAGAATTTAAAGAAGCTCTTGTATTAATACATAAGATTGCTCAGGTTAAAGAATCATTATCAAAATTGAATGAAGTAGATGTTGAAATTGAGGGTAGAAAAGTTTCAATCAATATTGTAAATAGAATACTTGTTGTAAAATATGCAGACACAGGTGAAGAAAAAAATCTAAATGGAGCTTTAGCATCATTTATTATTTCATTAGCTGCAGGTTCAGATGGAACGTTCACTACAAATGAAAAGAACATCAAAAAATATAACAGTATTTCAAAATTCATTATGAAAATGGCTGCAAACAATATGGATGAAACATCTATGGATGGATTATTCAAATTCTTAAAAAATGCTAGAATACCTATCAATGAAGAGGGAAATATTTTAACATATAAAAGAATTGATATCAATTATAAAGATTGTTATACTCATACTCTTGATAATAGTATTGGTGCAACGGTATCTATGCCTAGAGGTAAAGTAACATATAATCCACAAGTTACTTGTTCATCTGGACTACATGTTTGTTCTTATAGTTATTTAAAATCATTTGGTGGAGATAGAATTGTTATTTGTGAAGTTGAGCCTCACAATGTTGTTTCTGTTCCTGTTGATTATAACTTTGCAAAAATGAGATGTTGCAAATATAAAGTTATTGAAGAAGTAGAAAATAATACAGGTGATGTATTAGCAAATAGAGAAAATAGTGTTTATATGATTTAGGGATTTCCTAAATCATATAAAATTAAAAATTAAAAATTAAAACTTAAATAAATTAGGACAATAAAATGATTATAAAAAAATATAGCAAAGAAGATACTACTGAAGTATTTGGAGATGTTGAAAGTGTTGATTGTACAATTAAAACAGACGACTCAAAATTATTTCATATTCTAAGTAACTTATATTCGAGACCACTAAATGCAGTAGTTAGAGAATTAAGTACAAACTGTTTGGATGGACACAAGGTTGTTGGGAAAGAGGATATTCCATTTGATATAAGTATAAATGATAGTGTATTAGATGATGAGTTTAATATTACGTTTAGAGATTTTGGTCCAGGAATGAGTAAAGAAACTATTGTTAAAGTATTCTCTACTTTTGGAGAAAGTACTAAAATTAATAGTAACTTAGAGACTGGTTGTTTAGGATTAGGAAGTAAATCACCATTTGCTGTTACAAGTTCTTTTATGGTTATAAGTTATATTGACAATATTAAATATACTTACAATATGTCTAAGAATGCAGTTGGTAGACCTACTATAACTCTATTCAATGAAGCTTTTACAGATGAACCAAATGGTATGCAGATAGTGGTGCCTTTAGATAGACAAGCATATGATAAATATATGTTATTAAATGCAATCGAACTTGAATTAAATTATTTTAAATGTTTTCCTAATGTATATTACAACAATGCAAAAACAGAGTTGAAAAATAGATCGAAAAAAAACTATACAAAAATTTGTCATAATTCATATTTATTAAATAAAGAAAATACTGCTAATGCTATTTATGGAAATTTTACTGTTCAAGGTGAAATTGGTTATTCTATGGATATCCAAAAACTATTGAAAGCTTGTTTTGTTGATGAATCATTAGAATTATTTGAAACAAAAAATGGAGCGATTTCTACGGCTACAAAAGTTATATTAAATGATATTTTTATGACTTATAAATTTCATATGTTTTTTGCAAATGGTTCATTAATGTTTGCTCCTTCAAGAGAAGAGTTAATTTATGATTTACAAACTGTAAAAAATATTTTAAAAACTCTTATCAAAACTACAAAAACAATGTTGTCAAAATATCATGAATACTTTGAGAGTTTAACAATTCCTGAATTATTTGGTATTACATCAAACAATCTTAAATATCAAATTCCTATTAGAAGACATATTAGAACAATGGTATTTGGTTTAACTAATACAGCAAATCATGCTATGTTGAGAAAAATTTATTTAAATAACCAAGCATATTTTGGTATTGAATATACAGATGAAGAAAAAACATTTATGGGTAGAAATAGTTTAGGATATATTAAAAGAAATAAAAATCATCCTGAGATTTTTGCAAGTTTAAGTAATACTGGAACATTTAAATCATCTCATCATGAAACATTTACTGATGATTCAAAATGGGGAGATGAGAAATTTACTCATATTTATTGTTCATCTCAAAGTGAAAATTTTATTGAATTAGCAAGTATTAAAGCTCAAAAAATGAAGTGTAATGTTATCAATCCATTGTATGATTTAGATACAGCATTATATTGTTTTGTAAATATGAAACAATATGATCTTAAATCATTTAAGCAAAAGATAAAAGATTATGCTATACACTTATCTTTAAGAGATAAAAAAACTGCAAGAATAAATCTAATTAGATATAATGTTGATTCAAGATTTGAAGATTGGAAAGCATATGCTCTTCACAATTATGGTGTATCAATTGATGAATTGCAAACTGTTTCTCCAGAAGAAATTGATGCATATTATCAAGAAAATAAAGTTAAAGTGCAAAAAGTTGTTAACAATAAAGGTGAAACAGTTAATGTTAAATTATCAAGAGATGAAATACTATTTTATCAAATAGAATGGTCTTTTAAAGATTTCAAAACTTTAAAAAGTAGAATTGATAACAATGCTATTTATGGTAACAATAATTCATATAAAAAATCAGTTAGAATTGGATACAATGAAGAAGAAGATGCAAAATTTATCAAAAACACTTTATATTTCCCATTAGATAATAAGAAAAAATCTAAGCCACATTTATTGCAAGCATATAGAAGCATTGTAAACACTCCAAGTTTATTTGGTGAAAGAACTGAGGCAAATGGAAGATTCTGGGAAGTTAATGTTGAAAAACATTTAGATGTTTTAACATTTATTAGATTTACTAGTCAACATAATTTGCAGTTTTCATATCAAGCATCGGTTCAAAGTCCTATGAGAGGAAAAAATATTGTTATAATGAATGAAGAGAAAGCTGAAAAAATTGGCTTAAAATCATTTGCTAAAGCTTATGAAGAACATGTTGCACTTATTAAAGATTTTTCAAAATTGCAAAAATCATATGTTGTTTTTGATCATGGCGATTCAGATACATCTAATAATAAATCAATTAGAGTTTTAGAAACATTAGAAGTACTTGGTTTTGCATCAGGTGGACCAAAAATAAGTGAAAGAAAATATCCAGATAAATATGTTTCATCTTTTAAATTATACAAAAAAAGAATTGAATTTGCTAGAGATATCGTTAGAGATAAATTTAGAAATGTTAAATCTATGTTATTTAAATCTGATTACACAGATGGTTTTATTAAACATTTAGAAAAATTCTATCCAAGAGATAAAACAATAATGTTTTTCAATGGTGGAATTGATATGACTAGTTATAGAATAGTTGATTTAATTAAATATTTTGATCCAAAAGTTGATGTAATTGAAGGAGTGTCTGGATATTATAAAAGCGATTATGAGAAAAATGAAGAAACATACCAAGATGAAGTTTATTATCTTGAAAGAATCGGATATGTTTTATATGATTCATATATTGATTCATATAGATTAAGTCCAAATGATTCTTATAAAATAACAAAATTTATTTCAGCTATTGATGGTTACTTAGTTGATTTAAATAATTTAATTCATGAAAAAGCTGTGTTAAAAACTAAGTCATTTGTATATAAAGAACCAGTTAAAAAGGTAGAGGAAAAAAAGGAGATTGACTCTGATGACGAGTCAATCTCAGCATAAACTTATAAAAGGAGAAAAATGCAACCTGAAGATCAAAACTTGCAACATATAAAATTTTTATATGATACAGCAATAAATACAAAAAAATCAGTGCTTGAAGAAATTGATAAAAATAAACAATTGATGACTGATTTAGAAAAAGAAGTTCAAGTTTTAGATGATGTAAAAACATTATTAGAAACTTTAAAAAATTACAAAATGGATTCTAAAAAAGAATTCATTTTGAACACAATAAATGCTGCTTTACAAGATGTTTTTGAACAGAATGTTAGAATAGATATTGAAATTGCTGCTTCAAATAAAAGTTCAGCTTCTTCGATTACAACTAGATATGATATTGTTTTATATCAAAATGATATTGAAATGGCTAGAAATGAAAAGATGCTAGACAATAACGGTGGAGGGATTCTGAGCTTTATATCTATACTGTTTAAAATCTTAGTTGGATATATTTATTCAAATAGTAAGTTCTATTTATTTGATGAATCTATTTCACAAGTATCTGGTTCATATAGACCTAGATTAGCAAGATTCTTGAAAAGATTTTGTGAGGATTATGGATTTACTATTATATTAGTATCTCACACTGATGATATAGATGAACATGCTCATGTTGGATATAGATTACAAGGCAAATTTGATAAAACAGGAGTTCCTGAATTATCAATTGGTGATATCTTTGGAGAATATCCGGATGATAACTACAACTATGTTAAAATTAAAAACTTTCAATCAATAGTTGATATTGAGTTTAGATATAAAGGTTTTTGTATTATTAGAGGTGATAATAATATTGGTAAATCTGCATCATTTAGAGCAATAAATGCTTTATTGTTTAATACATTTGATACAACTGATTATCCAAGAATAAATAAACCTCGAGGATCAAATGTTGAGATTGAATTTGGTTATTTTAAAACTGAAGCTGATATAGAAGAAAATGAAAAAAATCATATCAAAATGATTTATAAAAATGGTCAAAAAATTGTTTATGAATTTGATAAAGAAGAGTATGCTGGTAAATCATTAGCATTTGAAAAGATTAAAGAGAAAGTTGAAACGTTAGGATTCAAGTATGTTAATTTAAAAGAGACATATAAAAATTTTAAAGGTAATCTAAAAGATCAAACTGAAAGATTGGCTTTAACAACTCAACATGATGGTTTCTATTTAGTTGGTTCTAAATCAAATGAGACAGAAAAAGTATTTAACTTTTTATTTGATAGTACTACTGTTTCGTCTGCAATTTTAAATGTTGATTATGATAGAAAAGAGAGAAACGATAGATACAATATGCTTAATGCTGCAAACCATAATAATATTAGACAATTAGCAAAAACAGAGTTGTTGATTGAAAAATATTTAATGCAATATTATATTTTACTCATTAAAGATTATATGTATAATAAAAATTTATCTGTTGTTTTAAATGCTCAAATAGTTGTCATAAAAGATATTATATCTAAAGTGCAATTGCTTATATCTAATCTTACTTCTATCAATGATTATAAATTATTACTTAATCAATATCGATATATAAATCAAGATATTGATGCGGTAGAACAAGGGTTAAAGATATGTTCGAATGCTGTGAAAGCATACAATGACATTGAAGCATTTAATTACTATATCGACGCTATAACTAAATATAAAGGTTTTGTTTCAAATCAACAATACTTGCAAAATGAAACTGATGTTTTAAATGCAAAAGTAAAAATTGTAGAAAATGCATTAACATTAAAATATGATATAGCAAACACTGAAAAAATTGTTTATACAATCAAAAACTATCAATCACTGTTATTAGAAAGAGCTAGATTAAATCCAGCTGTAGAAATTGTAAATGTAAATATAAACAATTTAAAAAATGATTGGGGAAGAGTTGAATCAATCATTTCAGAGATTGAATCTTTCAGATTTTATATTCAAAAATTCAAAGAGTATTTTAATTTAAAAGAATATCAAAAAGATCTTTCTGTTAAAATTGCTTCAAATTCCACTTTGATAAATAAAGTTATAAATATTATAACAGAAATTGATAATTGTAATATGTTAGCTAACAATATTGAGAATCATAAAAATATGTGGAATAATAAAGCAGGAATTGATACAGAAATAAATGTATTAAATTCTAGCATTCACAATTTGAATGCTGAGTATCAAGCTAGCATCGAACCTTGTCCATACTGTAATGGTACTGGATTAAAACATATTCATTAGGAGTTATTATGGCTACATTGTACGTAATTCCTCATTGTGATGATGAATTATTTTGTTTAGGTGATATTATTTCTAATTTAAAAAAACATGAAACAATATATGTATATTTAGTGTGTGCAAATGATCATCAGAGAAATGGAAGATTTGATGAGGTGTTTAGAAAATTACAATTTGCTCATAAACAAGCAAAAATTGAGATGTATAAATCTGACATATGTCCCTTATTTTCACATGACTTTGTAAACCTATCTGTTAATAGATTTACAATTGAAAAAGAGCTTCAAATCATATTAATGGAATCAGATATTAGAAGAGTTGTTAGTTGTCCAGATGATGGTCATACTGATCATAAATTTATAAATGATTTAGTAAGAATAAACACTCGACCAGATAGAAATAGTTTAGTTGATGAAGTTCTTGAATATTATGTTCCTGGTTCAGCTAAGATTGGTCAGATTGATAAGTATAATATTTTTAAAACATTAAATTGTCATGAAGTATCATATATGTTTAATTATTTTGAATTGTATGTTGATGTATTACATGGTGTTAATGCTTACAAATCATATCATAAATTTTTAGCATACAATGGAACAATATGTGGTGCAGAGAATGCTGAGAGATACAAACAAGTGTTTCGGATTATGTAAAAGTTATCTTTTTGGATAACTTTTATTAAAAATCATTTTTGAAAAAATTAGAAACCTTTAAAAAGCGCGTTTTATCATAAAAGATGCCTTTTGTGATAAATAATCAAAAATCATATATAAATAATTTTTTATTTTTCAGGAACTGCGGTAAACACGCAGTTCCTGATTTTTGGAAAAAGGCATCATTTAGGATCCACTGGTTTTTTCTGAAAGAATAAAATTAATTTATTTTTTTCAGTTTAAAAAAAGCTCTTGAAAGATACAAAAGGAAAAAAATGTTTATACAAAGTATAACAAGAGATTTACAGGAATATTATTTTAGAAATCTTGTGAATTTAGATACATCAAAAGATTTATTGCAGATTATGAAATCTGATTATATCAAAGCAAATAATACCACAATGTTTGGGTTCAGACATATTTTGGATACAATAACTGCACATTATTCATATGTTGCTTTGGAATTGAATCTTAAATTGACGTCTGCTGAAAATGTTTTTTTAATCATGGTTCAAGATGTATATGGTTTTTTAGAAGAACAATATGCTCCACATAAAAAAGCAAGAATAGTTGTATTTCAAAGATTAAATGATTATCAAAGAGATTATAACAATTTTTGCATGCAAGCTGAACCTGTTTTATATAAAATATTGAATGATCAAATTATTTCAGATTTCTTTGAAAAAATAGCAAATGATCAAACATATATGTATGGTGAAGTTGTTAGACTTATAAATGGAGACATTGATAATTTAGAAGTTATTGAATTAAAAATGTTTAATATGACTTCTACAAAATTAAAAGAAAAATTTGAATCATATGCTTCAACAATAGAATCAAAATGTAAAATACATATTGACAGATTTGATGTTGCACATATAATTATTGGTAAGAGAAGATTTACAGTTAAATTTAATATTGATTTGAGTCAAGATGTTTTATATACTATTGATCAAATTAGTATTAATGTTTCAACAATGATTGTGAGTGATCCATTCTTTGCTATGTCTGATTTAAAAAATAAAATTATTAAAACAACATATGCATTTGAAGCATTAAGTGATCCATTATTGACAAAACATTATATGGGTACACTTCAAGATGCGACAAATGAACAAAAAGTTTATTTAAGAAAATTGTATATTAAATCTCAAGATGTGTTAAAATTCTTTAAGTATTCTAAAACATATAAATCTCAAAAAAAGATTAGAAAATTTATGAAAGATGCATTTAGATTAAAAGTTGTTAAAGGCAAATTTCAAGATTATGAATTATTAGAAACATTAGAATATTTAATATAAGGAGAAGATTTGGGTTTAGATAATGGAACCAATTGTCAGAAAGCAATTTATGACGAAATAGAAAAAATATTCGCACAGCTTAATTTAGGACATTTTCCAGATTGTTCTAGTTTTGCTATACTTGGTGCAGCTGGAGTTGGAAAGTCTTGGTTAACGTCTGAGATTGTAAAATTAGCTGTTAGTATGCATCTAAAATGTTATTTAAGTACACCAACGCATAAAGCGGTAAATGTTCTTAAAGATATGATAGATGGTTTAGGGTTGTCAAATAATTATAGAGTTCGGTCAGGAACAATACATAAGTTTTTAAATTTAAAACTTGTAAATAATTATGAAGACGAAGATGATATGAATCCAGAGAAGCAAAAACTTGTAAAAAATACAATGACTCCTCCAGAAGGATTAGCTTATTGTGATATATTATTTGTAGATGAAGCTTCTATGGTTGATAACAACTTGTATGAATTAACTATGAATGAAATGGGAGATAGATTTAGAATTGTTATATTTATTGGAGATTATTTTCAATTGCCTCCAGTTGGTGGTGCTTTATCTCCTATATTTTATCCATCTGATAAACATAGAGTGTTTCAATTACTTGAAACAGTTAGACAAAAAGCAGGATCACAGATTATAAATAGAGCTGCTTGGTTAAAAGATTATATTGCAAAGCAGCAATTTCCTGCAAACATTTTAGACTTGTTTATGACTCATGGAGAAGTAACTGTTTATCAATCATCTGATCCAGAGCAACATGCAGCTTTCGTTTCAAGATATTTTAATGATTTAGATAATACAAAAATAATTGGAACTTATACAAATAAATTAGTAGATGATTATAATACATATGTTAGAAATATTGTATTGAATAATCCAGTTGATAGAGTTTGTGTTGGCGAAAGATTAGTTGTTCAAACTCCATATGAAGGTTCAGATGGAAATATATTATTTACTTCTAATCAAGAAATTACAGTTAAAAAATGTGTATTAAAAGATAGTGCATCTTTAAAATATAAAGTGTTTAGAATAACAGATGAAGATGGAAATAGTGCAAATATTTTACATCAAGATGAGTTTGAAAGATATAATGAAGAACTAGAATCAAAATTACATTTAGCTAGAACCTTAAATAATACACCTGATAAGAAAGCTCGATCAAGAGCTTGGTCAGATTATTTTGATTTAATGAATAAATATTTAAATGTTAAAAGTGCTTATGCAAGTACTATTCATAAGCTTCAAGGAAGTACTTATGAAAATTGTTATTTAGATTTGAGAACAGTTCCTCAATTTTATCATAGAAATCCAGACTTGATGTGTAGATTATTGTATGTTGGTATAACAAGACCAAGTAAAGAAATATTTATTTTAATATAAGGAAATAAAATGAGAAAAGTAGCTTGGACTATTTTAGGATTATATGTAGCTTGGTGTATTTTAGCATTAATTTATTGTGCAACTGAACCAAAACGTTATTCACTAGTATATGCTCAGCAAACAATCGGATGTGAAAACCACAAAGGTTTCAAAACTGATTATATTTACAATTCTACAGTGACATGTAAAGATGGTTATACTTTTGATTATAGCCAAATTTACGGAGATAGAGTTTATGATTTAAGTGTTAAATACAGATTAGAAAACAAGCATTTATTAATATCATTGATAACTCTTGGTTTCGTTTCATACGAATAATTAAAAATCAAAAAGAAATAAAATGATAAATGGAAAAACAATACTAAGAGAAGGTACAGAAGAGTTTAATATCATTAAACAAGAATGGTATGATAAAGCTAGATCTATGGAAATGAAAGATCTTGAACATTTTATTAAATGTTTAACAGAAGATTATATTCATGATTATGGTACAATTTGTCATGCTATGTCAATTGGATCTATCGCAACTATGTGGGCAATGGATCATTCAAATGCTGGAGGTATTACTGGGTTTCAAGCTGGTTGTATTATGTGGGAGAACATTAAGAACTGGATGACAGAATATAAAGATGTTCCTCTTAAACTTGTAAATTATAGAGATATGCTTTATCCACAATATGAAAGAAAGTATCAAAAGGTTTTATCTGATGATACATTTAAGTGGTTAAAAGAACAAGCTACAAAAAATTTAGAAGATAAAAGCTTTGCTCATCCAGATGTTATTGCTCACTGGGAAACAGTTGCTGCTGGTAATGTTCCTTTTGGATATGTTTTGCAATCAGTTGTTGATGCAGAAGAGCAAGCAGAAAGAGAAGCAGAAGAACAAGCTGAGCAAGAAGAAAGACAAAGAAAAATTGATTCAGGTGAATTGGTAATTGAAGATCCAGTTGAATCAGATGAAGAACCACCACTTGAAGCTTATCAAGGATTGAATCAAAAACTGGAAGCAAGTGGAGAAATATTATCAATGCAAGATGGTGTAGCAGTTATGTCTGGTTTATTATTAGCTGATAAAGGTGAAATAATAGAATTTGATGATGGTTCAGCTGGTGTTTGCACAAGTGAAAAAGAAGTTGAACCAAAAGTAGTTGTTATTATTGGTGATGTTAAAGATTTAGCTGTTGGCACATTTGGTTATGCAACAGGTGAAATGTTGATGGACCCAGAGTCGAGATCAGAATAATGTATGCTAATGTTAGAAGTGTTTGGAAAGATTATATAATCAAAACAATAAATACAGCTCAAACCAATAAAAAGCCTTTTAAAATTTATATAAACAAACATCAAGGAAATGTACTTCCTGATGTTTTACAAATAAATGAAACAACGGTTTTATTAGAATTTGATTGGGATGTTGATTGGATAAAAATTGATGAAAAAACTTTAAATATTTCTGGAGAGAAATTAAAAGAAAAATTTAGATTTAGTGGAATTGATATTTTACAATTGACTCCTTTAGAAGATGTTCAATTTAAAGTTGATCAAAAACTTTTAAATAATTCAAAAAAACATTTGAAGTTTGAATGGATTAAAGAAGACTAAAATGTATCTTGTAGGATACAAAAAAAGTTATCCTGTAGGATACAAAAAATCATGTGGATCCTAAAAGATACATTTTTCTGCAGTGAGTTGTAAGGATTAAACCGCGATTTTACGTAGGCTCAACCTTACAAATAACAGAAAGGCATCATTTAGGATAAAACATGCTTTTTTAAATAAATCAAAAATCAAAAAAGGAAAAAAATGAAATTTAGTCGGTTAAAAATGCTAGGTTTAGGTGCTAGCAAAGGTTGGGGACATGTTGCAAGTGCATTAAGTTCTCATAGTTATTTGAGACATTTGCTTCCACAATTAAAGACAAATTATGATATGGTAATAGGTAAACCATTTGGTTCACATGCATATTATTCAATTTGGCATGAAATGGGATTAATGACAGATAACCAACTTGATACTGCAAAATATATTATTGATCATAGGGATTTACCATTTATTTATTATTCTGAAACAACATTGGGAAATGCATTAGGTGTTGCGATAGGTAGAGCGATTGGTTCAAATAAAGATAAACCAGTTTGGTGTAATATTAGTGATGGAGCTTTATCAATGGGTCCAACATTAGAAGCAATTATATCAATGGCTAATTTAAGACAACATATGAAAAATGATCTTTTATTAACTATTGATTTTAATTATCATACAACATTAGATGAAAATATTATCAATTATGCTGCAATAGTTGAATTTTTTCAATCACACAACTGGACAGTAACTACAATTCAAATAGTAGATGAAGAATGTTCACATATTAAAACATATATTGAAAATGTGTTATCACAAAATAGAATGGTTAATGGATGGGCAAACGCTGAAGTAATCATTTTTATGACCGAAAAAGGTGATGGTGTGGATGATATAAAAGCAGATTTAGTTAAGTATCATGCTAAACCAGTTTCTATTGCAGAATTAAATTATATGAATGTTGAGGAGTATGAAGATGCGTAAGACAATTGCTGAGTTTATGAATGAAAAAGATTATTTGGTTCATTGTGATATGTTTAATACTGAAAAATTTCCAACGAGAGCTACAGTTATAGATTGTGTACTTGGTGAATCAAATGCTGTAAATATTGCTGCTGGTTTAGCAGATACAGATAAAGAAGTTTATTTGTATGGTGTTGCGGGATTTATAATTCATAGATATGAACAATTAAAATTTAGTTTGAAAAGATTTGCTTCTCAAAATGGAAAAGTAATTATTTTCAATGCTGGAAAAATAGGTTATGAAGGATTAGGTGATGGTCATAAATTAGATGATGATTTAGAGATTATGAAAATTTTAGATATTCAAACTTTTGAACCAAAAGATATAAATGAGTTAAGAAAAATATTAACTCAGATCTATGTGAAACCAAAAAGAGGAATATTTTACATACAATTAGGAAAGGATTATTAATGAGAGTTATATCTAGTAAAATTTCAAGTGAAAAACATGCTGTGCCACAGACTAAAACAAAATATGGCAAAGGAAGAATAGCAAAGATGGCTAAAAAAGCTGCAGCTCAAGGAATGGGTATAAAAGTTAATCCTATAACTGGAAAAGTTAGAATGGTTAAAATAGATAATAAAGATGCCTAATCCATATGATATTCAACAAGAGAGAATGAAAGAAGTTTTACAAACAGCTCCTCCAGAAATGATAGATGATATTAGAGAGATGAGTAGAAACCAGATGCTAGCTCACACACAGATGTTTGGTGAACCAGAAGATCATTTACATGATTTAGATTTTGATTTACCAATTGCTACAGCTACTTGCAGCGATGCATTGTATTATGAAAGACTTGCTATGATGGGTGAAGGTATATGTATGCCTCATGCATCTACATGTTTAGATGACCCTGATAATGCATTTATCATGCCTGCAGAAAATGTTTTTAGTGTTTCAAACAGATATCGAAATTTAGGTGTAGGTCATGTTGGTATAGCATCTCATCATAGAGCTGAAGCTGCTAAACCAAGTATTGGTTTATTAAGAGAAAAAGTTGAAGATTTTCAACCAGAAATAAAATGGGAATATAAAGATATGGATATTGAAGTAAAAAAAGAACCTCTTACAATGGAAATTGGTAAAAGATATTTGATCGAAACAAAAAAAGGTCAAGTAAAAAAATATCTTAGTTTTATTGATGAAAGAACAGATACATATTATTTTGTAGAGAAAAAAGCAAAAATTAATTCTGAAAAATTGGGATACATGTTTGCTGGTAGAGGAACTGCTCATGCAATTCAAAATGTTAAAGCTGAAGTTGAATAATTATCTTTGATGATTAATTTGTATATATAAATATTGTGAAAACAATATATTGGAGAAATAATGAAAAACGATATGTCGTGTGCCTTTAAAGATAAAGCTGACTCAAATTTAGCTCATCTTATGAATGGAGGATTATGTCGAACTAGATCACATCAAATTGTGTTCCAGGGAAATAATGGTAATTTCTATATTAAGATGGACAATAATAAATGCATATCATTTAAAGGTTTATTTGGAAGTTTAGATATAGCGGAGGATATTACAGATGATCATAACACCAAATAGTGATAATAATGCTTTACATTTGATGTTTAATAGTAATGAAGATTTTGATGAGTTTATCTTAGTCAAACATGAAAAGGCTTTGCAAGTATTAGTTCCTAATAACATAATAAAAGTATTTTCGAGTGGAAGCATTCCTTTAGATGTTTTAGCTTATTTATGTGAAGTATCTAAAAATTGTGTTGGTTTAAAATGGGAAATACGAGACGATAGAGATGCATTTAATCATTTGATTGAGAAGTCATCAAAAGATAAAGATATCAAAATTTATTTATCTTTTGATACGGAAGGAAACACAAAATGAGTCAAGAAATGCAAGTATATCAAGGTAGAGTAAAATTTAATGATACTGCTACAAATCCTGGAAAAAATACAAAAAGATTCTTTGGTCAGATAGACATGACAGATACAGAAGGAGATATTAATTCTTATCAAATGGTAAGTTTTAGATCTCAAGTTATCAGTCAATCTGAAAACCTTGGAAAAAATGGTATGTCTGGAAGAAATGTAAAAGTTAAAGGTGTTTTTGAACAAAACACTTATAATGGAAAAACAAACTGGCAACTAAAGATTGATGAATTATATATAGAGGGAATGGAAACATTAGCTGAAACAATTAAAGAATCAACTGAAATTTTATTGCCGAAAAAACCAAGTGATATAACTCATCCAACTAATCCAGTTGCTCCGCTTGTTGAAAATATTCCAACAAACGTTGTAAATGGTCCAGGTGGGGTTATGCCTATGCCTGGATCTGTTACTGGTGGCTTTGTTTATCAAGGAAATGTACCAGCAATGCCTGGTCAAGGAAATATGCCTGGGGTTCAAAGTTTACCTGGCTATGTTGGTGGAGGCTTTGTTTATAATCCAACAAATAGTCCTACAACAATGCAAGCAAAACCTGTTCGTGAAATAAATAAATTAAACGATCACATGTTACCAAATGCTTATTAGGAGAGCCATATGTCAATAAAATGTTATACTGATAAAGAGCTTGAAAAGATGTCAAAAAAAACTTTGATTTCTTTAGTTAAAGTTTATCAGTCTCAACCAGTAGTAACTTCTATTCCAGTGGAATCAGAAGATGCAAATATTAATCAGTTTAAATCAAATGTTTATTCAGATGAAATGTTACAAGATGAACATGTTAGATTATATTCTAAATCATATAATAATCCATTCTTAGGAATGGAAATTAAAGGTGGAGATTTATATAACAGATGCACTTGTGACTTTATTTTATCTGCAAATGTTTTAGAATTTAAAGTTAGATATAATGCCCCAGAAGGAACATTAGATGGTTTAAAACCAACAAAAACATCAACTCTAAATATCACAAAACAATATTTTGATGAGATAAGAGAAAAAGGTTTAGAAGGTTTTGTTAGAGATTATTTTGGATTCATTGATATTTTATCAAATAAAAATGAAAGTCCTTTTTCAAATTACACTTTTATAGGATAGGAAGCAAAAGCTTCTTATCCTTAATTTTGTTGCGCGAAAAAATAATTTTGCTAGTTATTAGTAATAAAGGAGATATATGAAAAATATAGTAATGTTAGGTGGAAAGAGAAGAAGTGGTAAAGACTTCTCTGGAGAAATGCTTGTAAATCTTTTTGGATTTAATAGAGTATCTTTTGGAGAAGAACTTAAAAATCATATTTATAAATTATTAGGAATTGATTTTACTATTGGTGAATCGATGAAAAACAATGATGAAATTATTAAAATGTCGTTTACTGATTTTTCTAATTCATTAAATGATATGATTAAAGAAATGTGTGTTGATCAAGGTGTTGATTATTCAGTTGTTGAAGAATTATATGAAGAATATAATAAAAACATGGAAAATGCTATTTGCTCAGATGGATTTGCTGTATGCTTATTAAAAGAGATGCAAGTATTATCTGAATTTGATGTTTTTAAATTAAAGAAACATACTGTTTTAGATATCAGTGTAAGATTAGCTCTACAATGGTGTGCATCATATATGAAGAAAATATTTGGAAATGATGTTTGGGCTAAATATGGATTGATAAAAGTTCTTAATTGTGAAACAGATAATGTTGTAATTACAGATTTTAGATTTCCATATGAAGATTTTTCTGGCTTCTTAGGAACACATTTGGTTAATGAAAGATTAAATATTGTGACAATAGAAGTGCTTGGAAAAAATAGATATCACTATGATCCATTGATTGATTCACATGAAAGCGAAACAGCATTAAAAGATTATAGATTTGATTATATTTTAAACAATACAGTTCATGGTGATCCGAGTATTTTAACGGTTCAAATAAAAGCAATATTAAACGAAAGAGAGATAGCATGGAGAATATGAAAACAGAAGAAATAGAAAGAGGATTAAACAATAGTGTTGATTATTCAAATTTTAAAATTTCTCCAGATCTTAATGCTCAGGTTTTAGCTGAGACAGGAATTGATTTATCAAGTGTTGATACAATGATATCACAACAAAAAGAAATCAATGTTAAAGTTGATCCAGATTGGGCATCAAAAGGCTATGATTGGAAAACTGCTATACTAGTTGAATTAGCAGAAGGAATTGACTCTACTCCATGGAAGTGGTGGAAGAAAGGTTCAATTGATTGGATTAATTTAGAAATTGAATTAATTGATAAAATGTTCTTTATTAATGCAAAAATGATTGAAATGAATATGGAAGAAAATGTTAAAATTTTCTTTATGAATCAAATGATTTATGAGAAAAATAATTCAGTTCAAGTTGAAAGAACTTTAGATGTTGCAACAAAAGCTAGAATATTATTAAGAGATGATTTTTTAAGAATCTTAGCGCTTGATTATTATTTAGTTTTAATTCCAACTTGGTTTAAAATATGGAATACTATCGGAAATGATACAGAAAGATTATTTAAATTGTATAAATTAAAATTTGTATTGAATCAATTTAGACACGATCATGGATATAAAGATGGTTCATATATTAAAATGTGGAACGGTGTTGAAGATAATAAAGCAGCAATAGCTATATCTGAAACTGTTGTATATGATGATAACTATGTTGAAAATTTAACAGCAGCATTAGAAGAAGCGTATTCTAAATTAACAGTTGTTGAACCATCAACGACTGAATTAAAAACATTTGAACAATTTTTAGCTGCAAGCCAAAAACACAACATTATTCATTCAACATTTCCAGAAGAAATGAAAAAGGTATTAAAAGACTTCGTTGATTCATATATTAAATTTACAAAATAACAAAATGTATCAAGAAAGATACATTTTGTTTATATAAATATAAAAACATTATAAAATAAAAAGGAAAGTATTATGGTATTAAATGATGAAATCTCAAAAGAATTAAGTGGACACCCAGATATATTAGCTATAAATATTTATAGATTTAATAAAATCGAAATTGGAATTGATGAAGAAATTGATGTAGATGCTATCGCATTAAAAATTGCAGAAGAAATTAAATCAAGATATACTTTTTATAAAGTAGCATTACCTGATAATAAAAAAGCTAATGTGTTTATGCTTGAAGCAAACTTTGCAAATATCAATGAAGTAACAATTTTAGCTCCAGAAGATCTATTACCAACTGAAATGATTCAAACTCAAATTCAAATTCAAAAATTATTAGAAGATGAAGGTTTCGCAAGAAAAGAAGAAGAAGACATTGAAGAGTTTGGTGGGGAATTATCAGAAGCTTTAGTATTACAAGAGGCAGAACCTGAAGTAATCAAAGATTTAGAAGAAATAGAAGCAATATTTGAAAAAGAAATTTCAGCTGTTGTAACTATTCCAGTGGCAGCTGATGCGGATGCTGAGGAAAAAACTGAAGAATCTAAATAAAGGTATAGTATGTCTAATGCAAATAGAATATATGAAAGAGCACAAAATACAAAAGCATCTTTATACAATAATGAATATATAGACTTTACTAAAGAACCAATGTTCTTAGGTAAGGGTCGAAATACACAAAGATTTGAAGTATTAAAATATGAATATTTTGATAAATCAAATGATACAATGCAAGGTTTTGATTGGAAGCACAATGAAGTATCTTTGGTTAAAGATATTAAAGACTTTAAAGGTCCAATGAAAAAAGCAGAAAAATTTGTAGTAACAAGAACATTCCAAAAATTAATTTTCTTAGATTCATTACAAGGAAGAGGTCCATTTTTAACACTTGGACAAATTGCAACATTACCGGAATTAGAAAATGCAATTTTAACTTGGACATATTTTGAAGGTGCAAAACATTCAAGAACTTATACTGAACAGTTAAGATGTTTATATGACAATCCAACAGAAATATTTGATGAATCATGGCATATTCCGGAACTAAATAAAATTGCTGATTCTATTTCTGCTCCATTTGAAAGAGCATATTTTAATATTATTGGTCATATTTATAAGACACAAAGAAATATTGAAATGACTCAAGAAGAGATTGATGAATTATATGAATCAATTGTAATGTTAGTTATTGAAATAAATACATTAGAAGGAATTAGATTCTATTCTGGTTTTGCATCTGTTTGGGCATTAACTGAAGGTCAAAAATATCTTCCTGGTACTTCAGAAAATTTAATGTTTATATGCTTACATCCTGAAACAGACGTTTTAACAAGTGAAGGGTGGAAAAAAGTTGAAGAGTTATCATTGGATGATAATATTGCTCAATATCATATGGATTCAAGAAATATTTCTTTTTCTAAACCATCTAGAAAAATTTGGAGACAATATGATGGAAAAATGTATAAGATCACTGATTCAAAAGGTAAAGTTATACAACACATAACAGAAGATCATGAGGTTGTTGTAAACAGAAAAAATGTTGAAAACGAAACAATGCTTAAATGTAAAGTTCAAGATTTAAAATTTGCTCCAAATACGTATTTTCCACAAGGTGGAAAACTTATATCAGATAACGAAGCAGTTGTTAATACTTTAGATAGATTTAGAATTGCTGTACAAGCTGATGGTTCAATAAATAAAAGATTAACTGGTAAAAGAACGGGATATAATGTTGTAAAATTTAATTTATCAAAAGATCAAAAAATTACTGATTTAATTGCATATTGTAAAGAATTAAATTTTGAAATTACTGAAAAAGAAAATTATTTAACAACTAGATGTTTTTATGTTAAAGTTCCAGTTGAATATAATATTTCTAAAAATTTAGATTGGATTTCACTTGATTCAAATGTTAATTATATTGATGAATTATTGTTGGAAATGACTAAATGGGATGGTTCAAAATCATCTAAATCATCAAGTGACAAATATGCTATATATACATCTGAGCAATCAATTCATGATAAAATTGTTGCAATGATTACTTTAAGTTCTTATAAATTATTTAATTATAAACAAGTTAATAAAAAGAAAGAATCTTACAAGTTATCACACAGAATTTATTTCAGAGAAGATGAAAAAGTAATAAATACACAAAACTATAATATGGAAGCATATGATTATTCAGGAATGATTGGATGTGTTACAATGCCTGAAGGAACAATTATTACTAAATCTGTAAATGATAAAATTTGTGTAACATCAAACTGCCGAGATGAAAACGAACATTTAGCTTTAACTCAACATATATTTAAACATATGAAAAGAAAAACTGAAGAAGGTTTTGTTGATTATGTTGATAGATGTAAAGATAAAATTATCAAAAGATATATTGAAGTTTATAATGAAGAATTAGAATGGATTGATTATAAATTTTCTGAAGGTTCTTATATTGGTATGAATGCAAAAATTGCAAAAGATTATTTAACACATATCACTATTAAAAGAATGAAAGGTGTTGGAATCAATGTTACAAAAGAGATGCTTGGTGGTAACTGGGTTATTCATAATCCAATTCCTTGGGTAAATAAATATATTAATATGGATTCTGTTGAAAGATTACCACAAGAAGAGAATGTATTAAATTACATTACTGGTGGAGTAACTCAAGATTTAGATGAAGATTCTGAACAAGAAGTTGCAAGTAATTTATTAAAAGGACTATTCAATGAGTAGTGTTGAGAATATTTCGATATTAAAAAATGATGGTAGATTAGAAGATTATAATCCTGAAAAATATCATAGAAGAACAATTATTGCTGCAAAAGGTTTAAACTGTTCTGCAAGTGAGATTGAGATGCATGCATCTCCTTCAATTTTAGATGGATCTTCTGCAAAAGATATTCAACTAGCTTTAATTAAAGCTAGTAGTGATTTAACTACAGCTGAAAATCCAGATTATGAAATCGCAGGAGCAAGATTATTAAATCAAAAAATTAGAAAAGAAGTTTATGGACAATGGCGTCCAAAATCACTATTAGAAATGATTAAAACTAATTGTGATGCTGGATTCTATGATGGTAAATATTTATATGAACATTATTCTGAAGAAGATATTTTAAAATATGAAAAATATTTAGATTTTGAAAGAGATGAAAATTTTGTATATTCTGGTTTAGCTAAAGTTGAAAAATCATATTTAATGAAAAGATATGGTAAGCTCCAAGAATCAACTCAAGAAATGTTTTTACTTATTGTTATGTTTGCATTTGCAAATTATAAAGGTAAGTTAAGAGATAAATGGGTTAAAGAAGGTTATGATATATTGAGTAACTTTGAAGCTAGTTTACCAACTCCAATTATGATTCAACTTAGAACTGCATTTAGAAGATTTATATCTTGTAATGTATTAGCTATGGGTGATTCAAAAGAGACATTAGCAAATGCAGCAAGAGCTATTTATTTAATGGTTGCAGGTGGCGCAGGATTAGGTATTCAACCTGGGGATATAAGAGGTTTAAACGCTTATATTGATAATGGTCGATTAGAACATACTGGTTACTTCCCAATAGGTAAATCTACTGAGAAAAACACAAAAGCGTTTGTTCAACCTTCTCGCGATGGATCTGCAACTAACTATTATCCATTCTTCCATATTGAAATTGAATCATTTATGGTTCTTGGAAACAATAAAGGTACAGAAGATACTAGAATTAGAAATATGGATCATGCAATTATCTTTAATGATTTATTCTTTGAAAGATATTTAAAAGGTGAAGATGTTACATTATTCTATATGAATGATGTAGAAGATTTAACATCATTTATGGGATTCCCTGAATTATTTAAAGAAAAATATTTAGAAGCTGAAAGAACAGTTCCTGCAGATAGAACAATCAAAGTTAAAGCTGCTAAATTATTAAATCTTTTTGCTGATGAAAGATTCTTACAATCAAGATTATATTGTATGTTTGCAGATAATATGCAACAACAAGGTGTATTTAAAGTTCCTGTTAAATCAAGTAATCTATGTGCTGAAATTACTTTACCAACATTCCCAATTAGAGGAATCAGTTTAAAAAGAAATATCAGATTTAGATCAAATGATGATATGGAAAAATATTATAAATTAAGACAAGAAGCTTACTTCTATCAAATTAATGATGAAAAAGTTGCATACTATCAAGAAGAGATTTCAAAATATTTTGAATTTGTAAATCCAAATGATATGTTAGCAAGTGTTGATGAAACAACTTATTTTGATTACTTTGATTTAAGAGGTAAAATCAATTTATCAGAGATTGCAGTTTGTATATTAGCTGGTATAAATTTAGGTTATGTATCTATTGAAAGATTACCAATTGTTTCAGAATTCTTAGTAAGATTCTTGGAAGAGTTGATCGATTATATGGATTATGATTTACCTGAAGTTGAAAAAGCTGCTAAAATGAGAAGAACATTAGGAATTGGTTTTTCAGATGTATTCCATGATTTAGCAAAAAATAAACAATTCTATAACACAAAAGCGGGTAGACAATTTATACATGATAAAACAGAATTAGCTGCTTATCATATGATTAAAACTACTATTGAATTAGCTAAAGAAAAAGGTCCTTGTATGTTGCATAGGGACTCAAAATATTCGGATGGAATATTCCCTAGAGATTTAGCTAAACATACGTTAAAAGAATTGGTAGATGTTGATACAAATCCATTTAATTTAGATTGGGATTTATTAAAATCTGAAGCTAAAAAATATGGTGTAAGACATAGTACTTTAATGGCTAACGCTCCATTTGGAAGTTCAGCTATGGTAAGTAATTCAACATCTGGAATAGAGCCACCAAGAAAACTTGTTAATAGTAAAAAAGGTGATGTAAAAATTGTTCCTGATTTTAAAAAGTATGGTAAGTTTTATACAACTGCGTGGGGAGAGGATTTTAATAATGCTGATTATTTCAAATTTGTAGCAGTTGTTCAAAAATCAATGTGTCAAGCAATAAGTACAAATCAATATACGAACTTGATTAAACTTGGTGGAAAAGTTAAAAAGAGTATGCTAATATCAGATTTACTGGTAGCATACAGATATGGGTTAAAAACGTTATATTATTCAAACATTATTTCAAATGAGAAAAAAGATGGAGAAGAAGATTTAGCGTTGACTGGTGATGAAATAGATAATGGTGATTTGCAATCTGATTGTGCATCAGGTGCTTGTAAAGTATAAAACTTAGGGTTAATTCCCTAAGTTAATTTTAAAACGGAATAAAAGGGAAATTATGAGTAAGTTATATATAGATTTTGAAGATGTGAAAAAAGGTATTGATGAATTAAAATTAGATTATAAAGTTGATGCAATCGTTTGCTTAACAAGAGGTGGATTAGTTCCAGCTGGATTATTAGCATACAAATTTGATTGTAAAGATATTATAAATTTAAAAGTTCAATCATATGTTGATCAAGAAAGACATGAAATTGATTTAGAACCATTACAATACAATGATATTGTAAAGATTCAAGAGTGCAAAAACATTTTAATTGTTGATGATGTTTATGATTCAGGTGAAACAATGAAAGCTGTTCATAGTTATCTTGGTGGAGTTGTTGGAGAATCATATGTTAATTTTAACATATTCTGTGTAATTCAAAAGCAAGATAATGATTTAGTTGATCATGTTTTATTTGAAGGTGAGTTAGACACTTGGGTTGTATTTCCTTGGGATTTTGAATAAGGGATAAATTATGGCTGGCAAAAGACAAGATATTGGATCTAAACGAGAAGTTAAGATCAAAGTATCAGTAAAAGACGTTGAATCAATTATATCAGATATTATGAAAAAATATGATATTGATTATCAAGTTGAGAAATTTATAAATGATAGATTAGATGAATGTTTAAATGAAAAACTTATTGTTCGAAATAGCACTTTAAAAAATACTAAAAACTATATCAAACAATTTGATAATGAATTATTTACAGATATTTATGATTTCATCTGTCCGTTGATAAAAGATTACTGTGATCAAGAACTTGCAGAAATTGAAAAACAAGCTGGATCTGATTCAGAAGAATATGATAAACTAAAAATTGTTATAGATAATATCTTTGAAATAGTTGATTTAACTATGTATAAAGAGGGTGTAAGCAAGTTGAAACTTGTTGCTTATCATTATTTAACAAAATGTTTAGAATTGAAAGCTGACGTGATCATTGAATCAAACAACATTAAAAATATCAGAGGATATAAAACAAGTATTGAATTATTCTCATTTGAATTAATTGATATTATCGCTCGCAATAATGATATCGAAAAATTCACATTAACATTAAAATCTGTTATTGAACAATGGATTATAAAATATAATAATAAGTCTAAAATTGGACAATTTTATTATAGTATTCTAATGATTAATGCTGATCAAATTGTTGAAAAAATTCTAAGATATTTATTATTCACAGCAATCAAAAACTATAACCCAATATATTTAAGAGCAATCTTCTCTACATATATTACACTTATTCATAAAAATATTTTTAGTTTTTATGCATTAAAATTAAGCAATGTAAAAGTTGGATATTTTAAACAACTTGAATCATTATTTGAAGATGAAGTGATTTCAAATGTTAATAAAGTAAATGTTGCACAGTTGATGTTGCAAACGCAAGTTACAAATCATTTACTTGAAAACAAAAGATATTTAAAACATAATTTTGATTTTTTAATGGATGATTTTTCAAACTCATTTTTAGATATAAATTATTTTGACTTCTTATATGGATACAAAAATGATTTAAATGTTTTAGATTATCATTACTATTACTCAAAATATTTAAAACTTACAAAAAATAGTTTTAGATCACAATCAAATATGTATAAAATTAACTCTAATTTTTACAAACCAACAAACAAAAAGATATTAAAATCATATATAAATGAAATGATTCATAAAGAGTTTTATAAGCATTTCTTAGAGATCTTTAGAGACCACGAAACAGCTGCAATTATATGTGAATCAATTGGTGAAAACTTATTGAAAAAAATCAATCAAAATAACTTCTGTTCAAATAAATTTAATAAAATTCTTATGAATTTTGATGAGTATTTAGAACAATTATCTCAAGTTATAACTAACATTCATAAATTAATCTAGTGTAAAAACTAGATTAATTTCTTACAGTTTTACTCTTATAAATTATAAAAAATCAACAAATAACAATAAATTAATAAAAAGGCATACAATGATAGTAGGTCAAGAATACGAAGGCTTTATTGTTCCTGGTAATAATTCAAATGATCCATCTGGAAAATATTTTGTGTTTATTCCGGAATTAAGTTATAATAGTGGAACTTCATTTGCTCCTTATGAAGCAGCAAATGAGATTAGTGGAAATGGTTTAACAAGATGGAAAGATTTTGTAACAGATGAAGTATTTAGTTCTGGTTCATATAAACCATTACAAGTAGGTATGAAAGTAGCAGTTAAATTTAGAACCTCTTCTTTAAATTCAGCATATATATGTAGAGTTAAAACAGATTCTCCTATGTTGCTTCCTGCATCAGTTAGAGATCAACAATACATAATAAATAAAACAGTTAAGGGTTCTTATATCATTCAAGATGATAGTACTGGTGAAACACATATAGTTAATGCTAATGGTAAGACAAATATTATTATGGATGATAATAGAATCTTATTAAAAGTGACAAAAGGTGGAAGAGCTGACGGAGCTATTGTTCACGATGGTGGTTTCGAAGTAGAAGAATCAGGTATGACTTATACTATAGGTAATGTTGGATTCAGAGTTGATGAATCTGGTATCATTATGAATGTTGGAGATAATATTTTCGCTATGACAGAATCCGGTGTATCATTTAAAGCTAGAAAATTAGATTTAGATGTTGATAACGCTTTAAATGTTAAAGCTGAACATGTTAAAGTAACAGGATTAAGTGATTTACATCTTTTTAGTAATGATACAAAAATTACTGGAAATACCAATATGAATATAACTGGACACAATATTAAAATTGAACCTGATGCATTAGGAAGTTTACATCTGTATGGATCTTATATTTATATTAGCTCTTTGGTTAATACAAGTATTAAAGGTACAAATGTTGAAGTTTCTGGTTTAGTTAATACTAGTATTTCTGGACCAATTATGACTGTGTCTGGTCAACAATTAACATTATCTGGAACTTCAATGGCTATAGATGCTACATCTATAATGATGGATGGAATGATACTTGGAAATATGGGAGTAGGAAAAGCAATAGGAACTTCTTCTGTTGTTATGAATATGACAACAAGTGCAAGTTTATATGCAGCTTTTGCTGGAATAAGTTTTGGTACAATGTTAAGTGATCCAATATCTGGATCAGTAAACTCAGTTCTTGTTTCAACTGTTCCTGGTACAGCAAATCCAGTTGGAAATCTTTTAACTCCTTTTAGATTATCTAAAGTGGTTGGTGGAGACATATCTCAAAAATTATCTAAAGTATTAATTGCAGATAATGCATATAAAGATAATGTTTCAAAAAATATATTTGGTGAAAGGATAACACATGGCATCACTATCTAATTCATATGAAGGAATTGGATCATTATATAACACATATGCTGTATCATCTAATTCAGCTTTACAATCATATAATGAATCTATAAGTGCAGCACTTAATGAAGAACAATCTTATAATAAAATTGCAAATTGTAAAATAACTTTTGCAAATTTGGGAAAATTAGATTTTGATTTTTTAAGTGTATCTTCTACACCTTTGAATATGAAATTGTTTAACAAGATTGCAAAAATAGATCAAAACATGAGAAAAATAAATGATATATTTATTCAACTTATTGTTAATATGAATTGTTGTTTCCTTGCTGGAAAATATAATTCTGCTATTAGAAAACCAATGCAAGATATAACTCAAAACTTTTGTAATGCTTTAGTTGGAATAGCAGAACAAGCAGCAAAAAGTTATGTTATATTTAAAACATATTTATGTTTGATAAAACCAGTTTCTGGTAATCCTTGGTTAAAACAAGGTGGATATGATTGGATGAAAACTATATATAGTTTTATATATGGTTTTGAAGCATTCTTTGATTGGATTATGGATGGTACAATTTTAAATATAATTTTAGATCCAATGGAAACATTTATAAAAAAATTACAATCTTGTGCTCCAGTTTTAGATTCAGATGATCCAGAATTCAAAGTTTATTTATTAGCATATCAAAAAATGCTATTAGAAAATCAAATGAATACAATTAATGAATATACTTCAACTGTTACAGCAACAGAAAATGGTACAGAAGTTACAACAAAAGGAATTGAAAAAGATCCTTTAGTATTTGAAATTATTGCTTTGAAAAAACAGTATTTTCAAAATGATTCAAGATTAGAAACATTAAGATATGAATTAGAAACTGTATATACAAGTGGATCAAAAAATATTATTTTGACTGCAGAGTATAATCAATTAATTGCTGAACAAGAATCATTACTTGTTAAAATTAAAGACAAAGCAATCGCATTAAATAAAAAATATAGTGATCAAACAGTAGTTAATCCTCGAGAGAAACAATTTTTAAAAGATATGGCTGCTCTACAAGACCAATATTATATATCTCAATCAGAATATAATAATGTTTTATTGTTAAAAAATAAAGTATCTTGTAACTGTTTATTAACAATTTTAGGAGTATCGTTTAACACTGCAGAATATTTTGAATTATCTCAAGAAAAACAAGTTAAGGATTTAGTTGGAAGAGTTTTATATTCTAATAAAGATGTTTATAAAAAAGCATTAGAAGATTTAGATTCACATAAAAATGTTGTTAAAAGTTCATTCTTAATTAATACACTTGGAGATATTGAATCTATCCCTTTTGATCAAGAAGAAATAGCAAATTTAAAAAGAATTGTTTCTTATGGTTATGGTTTAGATAATAATAAATTTTCATTTATTGTTCCAGATATAAACTCAAGTACTGTGCAATTAGGTGGTATTAGTACAAGTGAAGGAATGTTTGATTTAGATACAAATAAATATACTGTTGAAACATCAACTGGAACATTAGAGTTTGATGTATTTGATAATGTTGTTCTAAGTCAAAAAGATCTATTTAAAACACAGGTTAAAGCAGGTTTTACACCATCATCAGTAATTGAGTTAAATAGTAGACGATTAAATCTTATTAGTGTTATAAACAAAGCAAAAACAAAGCATGATATCAATGCTAGAACTGAAGAAACTAAATTGCAATCTGCTTATAGTGAGATATACAAAATATATAAAACAGAAGCTAACACATTAGATGTTATGGAAATTTCTGGTGTCGGTGATTTTACAAAAGCATTAAATGCTAAAGCTAAAATGAATCAAATGGGAAATTATTACGATGCTTTACCTTTTATTGAGTTCTTAATTCAATGGGGTTCAGATATAGTTGATGATATGAATAGATTGAAACAAAAAGATTTATTAGCTTCTACAAAATATGTCTTAGATAATTACACAACGGTTAGTAGAGTTGATGATACAAAATGGTATTTATATACAGTATCAAAAAATATACATAAAGGCGCTATAAAAAAATTAGAATTATTAGTAGAATATGATCATATTTCAGTTGAGTTAATATCTGAAGGTTCAGATATTCCTTGCGGATGTGATATTATATGTAAAATAATACAATGGTTAGTTGATTTAATTATTAGTGCTATTAATGGATTAATTAAAGCAATTATAGCAAGACTAGTTAGTTCTTTAATGAATGAAAATTTAGCATATATTATTAAATTTATTCTTGCTAAGTTACAATGTATAAAAGATATTATGGCTATTAGTAAAAAATTGGATACAATTAAAAAGAGAGCTGACAATTTAATAGCACAATTAAAAGTTGAATATAGTAAAATGCCTGACCCTATGTATTGTGATGCTGGTAAAGGTGATGATTTGGCTTCAAGATTAGCTGTAGCTGAGATACCATATAAACCATTTGTGCAAGATACAAATGAGGTTCCTTATCAAATACCTATTACAAATTTTGGTAATGTTTCTGAAGATGTTATTTACAATGAAATAGATGTGTCAAATGATGTTATTATAAAAGAGCAAATAAAAAATGCATATATTCCAACATTATATTTTGATTGTAGAGATGGAAAAAATCCATATGTTGAATTAAATACACCAACATTGGAAAATGCAAACTCGTATGAAATGAATGTTATTTTTAAAATAGGAGATTTTCTAAATCAGGCACCAGTTACATCAACTACTTTATCTGCGACAAATGTTGTAAGTGATATAGTTTTAGATGATGGAACAACTATTGTCTTACCTTCTTCATCTATTACAGATGAATCAATTACTGCAGCACTTGCAGAAGTAGAAAAAAGATTAGAAGAAATTCAAAAAACAGATTTATATTTACAATCGTCTTGTAAAACAACATCATCTTATTTAGAATTTTGCTCTTTAAATGATTTAAAAGTTAGTTCTATTAATTTCGCAAATACTGGTTCAACTGGTATATTCGAAGAGGATCCATCAATATACGGTTCAATATCTACAAAATATGTTTCAACTGCACCTTTAAAAGTTTATTATCCTGAACACACCGAAGCTGATGCAGATGGGTATTATTATTTACCAATAGGTTCTGTTTATTATGATTATACTATTCCAAAATCTTTTGATTTTGATATGGAAGATACAATTACAACCGAATCAATTGAAATGATATATACAAATGGATCATTTACAACTCATAATATTGCAAAATCAAGAAGTAATTTAGATTTATTAACTAAGATTCAATATATGATAATAGATGAGCAAACTATTATAGATGAATATTCAAACTGGACTCAAATATTTGCTTCAGATGGAAGTATTATAAATGATAATTATGGTAGAGCTATGGGTAAAGTTGATTTGAAAAGAACAATTAAACATAAAGCTAAAAAATATTTTACAAAACATAATTTAGAATTTATAGTAAACTTTACAAATAAAGTTAATCGTGTTGAAGTGAGAGCTGTTTTAGATGTTAATTTAGATCCTTCAACTACTAAGCCGTCTTATATTCCTGGAGGATATTTAGGAAGATATCCTAATTATATTTATTTAGGAGAAGCTGCAAGTACTATAAATTTAGACAGTGGGGATAATTCACATTACTATATAAGTAAAGATAGAATGGCAGTGTTATCAAAAGATATATTAAAAGATAATTATTTATTATCTCAAACATTAGCTGAAGAGATCAAAAAAACTGCATCAACAGTTGCACAAAAGGAAGCTGAACAATCTAATTGTTTATTAAATCCTGATCAGCAACAAGCCGTTGCAAATACAACTGTTAAATCTGAATTGTTAACAACAGCTATGACAAACATGATAGAATCTATAAATAACGCTGCACCAAATTTAACATTTGAAGACATCTTAAATGATCCAAGTGTTACAAATGGTTTAAATACTATAGATATATCAACACAAGTTGATAATTCTATAATGTTTTTAATGTTGAATAATAAATACGATATAGCAGTTCAAATTGTTAATAAAAAAGTAGTTTTACATATTCCAAGTAGCACAACATTAAATGCATCAAAAATTGTAATTGATTATGAATTAGAACCAGACACAATATATAATTTTACATATACTGTTCAAGGAAGACAAATAACTATTTCATTATTAGATGAAAGTAAAATTCTTCATTCAGCTTCAATTTTAAATATTTATGGATATGATTTACTTCCTGAATATTTAGGTGGAACTCCTATTGGATTAATGCCAACTGGAATGAAAACTGCTTGTACATTACAAATATTAAATGTGTCATATTCTGATATTGGTGCAGCTAATGATTATTACAAACATACAGTATTAAATACAATTCCTAGAACAAGTGTTGTAACTTTTGATTATTCTGTAACAGATGTTACAAATAGAATATATAATATTGCTGCTACTACAAATGTAACAACATTAAATAATACAAATATTATAAACCTATTGGGTGTATCAAAAGAGAAGCAAAGAATTTCTGGTTATGGAAAAGTTGTATCAAATGATTTCTTCCAAGTGTATAGAGGAATGTTAGATAATTTCTTCTGTTCAAGTAATCTTTCAAGTTTTTCTTATACTTTAGCAGTATGGTTTTATGTTGATAAAACAAAATCTAAAAACGCTAGACATGTTATCATTGGGGATGATATAAATAACAATATAATATATTACAACGGTGTTACAAATACTTTAAATATTGAGTTTGCAAGCGCACAGAAAGAAGTAATTCAAGGTTTAGAAGATAAATGGTATTGTTTATTTATTGAAAAATATGACTATGAGAAAAAATATAGAATTATTTTAACAAGTAAGAACTTTAATAATAGAATTGAAAAAATTATAAATACTCCAATCAAATTTAATTTGATGAGTGTTGGTGCAGAATATATTGCTGGATTAAATTACACAAATTTATTTGAAGGTTTGTTTGGTCCAATTTCTGTTTATATTGGTCCAAATTCTGATAATGAAAAACGTGTTACATGTGGAAATCAATATATACAAATAAAAGGACTTGAATTAGTTCCTGAGGAAACATCATGAATTTTGCTAAAGTAGGAGATGTTGCTCCGGGGATATGTGTTTGTGCATATCCTCCTTATCCAGCAACAGGAAGTGTTGTAACAGGTACACCTAATTTTTTAGAAGCTGGAATACCAATTGCTGTAATGAATTCAATGGTTACATTTCCATGTGGAACATCTATGATAATCGCTACAGATTTTAATTGGATTGATGTTGGTTTACCTTTAGCACGAACAGGTGATCAAGTTGTTGGTTGTGGTATGGGTTCAGTTATTGGATCTTCGATGCATATACATTTATAAAGGAAGAAAATGTCTTGGGAAAGTTATACAAGTGATGTTGCATCTTCGGTTGCAAATATCAAAACAAAACTAAATAGTGTTTTTTCAAACGCATTAGTTATAAATGAATCAACAAGCAATGATTACAGTATCGGAGCTTATAGTGTTGATTCATTTGATCAAATTATTAGTCATTCAAATTCTTTAATTACATATATAAATACTTTCAATGAAACTATTACAAATAGAGGAATGGATATTGTTTTATTATCAGAACAAGCTGACACTTTTGTATGTAATGCTATTGATACATTTGATAGATTAATTGATATAAGAAGTTATTGTATTGATGACTCACTAATGTCTGAATTATTAAAAGATATTACAAATATTAGATTAAACTATATTGAAAAATTTAGATATTTTACATCAGTAACAGATCAAAGTAAGCATATATCGTTTAATGATGATGAATCACCAACTGTTGTTAATTTAGCATTACATGATATGTTTAATGATTTAAATAAACTTATTGCAAAAATTGATGACTATGCTGTACTTGTTGGATTATCAAATTCGTCTTTAGATATATTTAGTAAAATACTAAGAGTTAATACTACAGTTGGAACAGCATTATCTGTATCATCTAAGTGTTGGAATATTGCTATCAAGTTAAATAAAAATAATTATAAATCAACAATCACAACAACTGATCAAACTATATTAACAGATAAAAAGGTTTTCGAAGTATATCCAATTGAAAACTTTCCAGAATATCCAAAATATATAAAATATGATACAATGTATAAATATATAGATGAATTAGATTTTTTAAATATTTCATCAAATATAAAAATCAATTTGAATTCAACTGAATATTTAGAAACAATAGTTACCACTTCAGAATTATCTGATATTACTGATCCAGGTTTTAGATTGAATCCGCCAAACGCAGCTGAATTAAATCAAAATATAAGCAAATTTAATTCATTGTTTGACGCTGACACTTTTATGAAGATTATAAAAAATGCTTTTGTTATAAATAATTTTGATGTTATTAAATCTAAGGTAACTTTAGGTGCAGATTGTATTCCTGATTCAGATGTAATAGACACATATTTAAAACTAGGATACAACATTAAAAATAGTTTGATATCAAATCTGAAATCTTTTCTCACTGCAAAAAATGATCACAATATTGTTCATCGTTATTTTGGTTATAAATATTCAGAATTATCACATTATCCAAGCTATCAATCTCTTGGTTTAAAAAATGAACAATATATTCCTGTTGGATTATTGGATTATAATTGGCTTTATTCTGTTGCATTAGAAAAAAATAAAGCAGATGCATTAAAAATTAAAGATCTTATTGAGAACACAACTTCGTCTATATATGATAATGAATTAGGAACACAATTAAATAATTATATTGAGAATGTATTTTTACAAATATTTAATTATACAACTAAAAATGAAAACAAAATAATATCATTATATCATAGAAAAATTGATGGAAACACAACATTGTTGAAAAGATTTGAGATTAATTGGAAAGTTGTTTCAAATATTTTAGAAAATTCTGGAGGATTAATTAATTTAATTAATCCATTATCTAGACACACAGATATATTATTCAAATACAAAACAGATGTTACTTGTTATTTAGCTGATAAATATTTAAATATTGATGATCCATTAAACACTGAAACTAGAGATTTTGTTTATTATGGTAAATATGATATTTCGAATGGTAGACAACTTACTTGGTTTTCATTGAATGAGTATAAAAAAATAACTAATGGTTACGAAGGAATTTTAGATATTTATGAATCATATATAACTAGTGGTAGAGAAGATGATAAAGTATTTATAACTGGACCAGTTAGTGTTCAACATATTGAAACATCTTTTATAACAGATAATCCTGTTGTTAGAATTGCTACAAATGTTGCAAACACATATAGAGAATTATTAATTGATGGAAAAATTGGATATAATGATGCTAGATTTAAAGCTATACAATTTACTTTATTATATTTAGGATACAGAAGAGCCTTCGATATGGTTATTGATAAATCATGGGATTTAAATATTCCTAGATATTTAACAGAATAGGAAATAATATGTCAGATTACAAATTTGGTGAAGAACAAGCAAGTGAAAGAGAATTTATAAAGAGCAATATTTTTAGACCAAAACCAAAAGGTATATTAATATTTGACTCGTTCAATAATAAATTCTTTCCACTTGATTTGATATCAATTGATAAAGGTGATTTTAATTTAAAAAGTTATATCTCACAATTTAGAAGAACTTATGGTGGAAATGAATCATCTGATATATTTATGCCATTTCATTATTGTGTTGAATTAATAGGTAAAACTTATTTTCCTATTCAAACTAGACCAATAATGTACAGAAGTAAGATTCCTGGTTATGAAGAATATATAACAGTTTGTATTTTAGGAGACTCACATATAGATGTTTATCCTCATTCATTGTATAAAATAATTGCTCATACAATTTTAAACAGTTTACATTATATTCCAAGTTTTAAACTTGATCCTTCTGAACACACAGAATATCATCATTTAGGTAAACAATTTAAAATCGAACAATTGAAAAAACATTTTAGGTAGATTAGAATGACACCTTATTTTAATCAACCTATATCGAAGTTTGAGAAGGTTAGACCAAGACTTAATCATTTTAGATATAAAGATATAGGTTTTTATATCTACGTGTATTTAAACCCGTTTAAACCTGTTCGTTCATTATATAAACTCCCAAACGGAGAACATATTGAATTTGCATTTGAACCTATTTATATAGGTAAAGGTACAAACTCACACACTGATGACAAATTTAGATCAGGGTATAGAATGAATCAACACATTGCTGAATATTTAAAAAGTAATGTTGGAGAAGAAGTTGTCGACGGGAGAACAATACACAATGAATTTAAAAGAAAAGCATTTAAAGATTTAGAAATGAATATGTTAAAGCTTGGACACTCTCACTCAGATTATCCTAGAAACTGGGATGAATATAAAGATAACTGGATTATAGTTTTAAATGATTATCCAACAGCTCAAGCTTTGGAAATAGCAGAAAAGAATTATATAAAAGGAATAGGTACACATAGACGTGGAACAGGACCATTAGTGAATGCATTATTGGGTTAAAAAATAAAAAGGAATAAGTATGGAAGTAGTTTACAATTCAGATCAAATTATAAATATTGGTGCAGTTGAAGTAATTAAAGTTGAAAAAGAAAATGATTATTTTAAAATTAGTGTTTTGAAAAGAACAAAATTCAAATGGGATGCTATTGAGATCAATGAGAAGTTTGCAAGTGTTGATGCATTCTTAGGAAGACATGCTAGTAAGTTTTTAAATATTAAAGATGAGTTATATATTAATGTTTCTAAAATTTTATTTGTGCAAAGAGAAAAAGTAGAAGACACAATTGATACAATTGATGTTACTATACATTTAGTTAACGGTGAACCATTTGCTGTTAGAACAACTACTTTATTTTATGAGTTAGTTATGAGAAGAATGAGAGAAGGTTGATTCCTTCTTTCATTCTTTTTTTTTTGGCGTTTAAACTGAAAGTTACGTAAAGGCATCATTTAGGATACATGACTGATATTTTTAAAAAAGGTTAAAACCTTTAAATACGCGTTTTTATCCTGAATGATGCCTTTTTCCTTATTTCGCAATTTTACTATGTTTTTATACGGTTGCAAAAAACAAGAAGTGCGTGTTTACCGCGGTTTGTTATTTTTGGAAAAAGGCATCATTTAGGATCCACCTGTTTTTTCTGAAGCTAAAAAATTAATTTATTTTCTTCAGTTTAAAAAAAGCTCTTGTAGGATGCCTTTTTTCGCAAAATTTTTTTCTTGTTTGAATAATAGTTTAACATTGAGTTGTGTGATTGTTTGTGTATGTGAGAATAAATAATGTATCATTTGATACATTATTTATTTTTATAAAATAGTAACTGAGAAAGATTCATATCCATCTAGTTGATCAGCTGGGCTGACCATTGCATCGAGAGTTAACATTGCATCAGGTTTACCATATCCATCTGATAAAACTTGAGAAATATTAAATGTTTGTTTTGGTGTTATAAATTTAGTTAATAATTCATCTGTTGTTGCTTTATCAACTTTATAAAATTCTTGTGTAGATAACGTAATATTTCCACTTATAACATTACCATTAATAGTACATGTTAAAGGTAAGATAAAGTTGTCCACTCCATCAAAATATCTTAATCTTATATAATAATTGTTTCCATCTATATAATTTATATAATTTATTGAAGAAAATTCAGTCATTGTAATTAAGAAATTAAATGAACCATTTGATGTTGATAACGCTGCTGTACCATTATTTGAATAACTTGTGCTCATTTGAGCCATGTTGTTAATAATTGTATCGAATGTGCTAACAATTGTATCTTTTGTTATATTTGTATCTTTTGCCATTAAAATCATTTTTTTCATAAATGGTAATAACACACTATACTTAACAGATTCTTTATCCATCTCATTTATTTTTGTATTAATTCCTGGTAAAGAATTTTCAATACTTGTTATTCGAGAATTAGCTGTTGTTGCATTATCTGTTAATGTGTTTATAGATGAAGTTTGTGCTGTATTTATAGATGTTATTGGATCAATATTCAATTGCTTAAAATTTACAAATGCATCATTTATTCTTTTATCAATTGAACCTGCTGTTGTAACTGATGCAGTTAAAGTATTTAAAGTTGATTGTAAAGTTGATATTAAATTGTATTTTGTATCAGCTGTTAAATAATCTCCAATAAATCCTTTTGTAAGAGCTTTCATACCATTATTTGCTTGAGATGCTGTCCAATATTGAATACCTGGTTGACAAAACTCAATATCTGTTTTGTAAGTTGTTCCAGTTTTTATGAAATAAGAATCAAATTCTGATGATCTATCATTTGCATTTAAAGTTGAAAGATTATCACTCATACTTTTAAATTTTGCAGCATTATATACTACTCCACCAACTGTATAATAAGTATCTAAATTTGTATGCAAATTGTTAGAGAAATTATTTAGAGTTGATAAATTTGTATTAATATCATTTATACTTGAAGTATGTAATTCAACTGTTGTTTTTAAACCATTATAATTTGAAATTATAGAAGTAATATCCGAAGTTGATTTATTTGCTTGTTTAACTAAACCTTTACTTGTGTCTCCAACAACATTGTTTAATGTTGTTATATTATTATTAATATTTGTCAAATGTGTACTAATATTAATATCTTCCAAATCTTTTATTTTCTTTTGTAGCCCAGATGTTTGATTTATCCCAACTAAAGTTTTTAAAGATGCCACACTTGTGTCTAAAGCCGCAATATCATCGACAGCTTCAATTAATACAGCATTAGAATTTCTTTGATCTAAACTTAATGATGTAATTGTTGTTAGTACACTATCAACATTATTCAATCTAACTTTTAAACCAGTTGATGAATTATATATTTCATTATAAATTCCTTCCCCATTATAATCAATTGGTATATTTCCATCTTTAAATAATATATTTTTTATTGCAACAGTATCTTGTGATATTGTTGTTGTTGAGTTATTATAAGATGTTCCTATAATATATTGGATTGTTTTAATAGATGATGTGTGAACAGGAATAACATCAACTTTAGTTTTTAACTCAGATACATCCTCTAATATCCCTGATCCTGCTACAACATTATTGTTTGAATCTTTTGTTGATACTGAACCAATTGTCGCATTTAGTGCTGTTAAATTTGTCAAATATGTTGCTAAAGTGTTTCTTATTCCAAGATGTGTTTTTGGATCTTCTAATTCATTTTCAATTGAATCAATTCTTATATCTAATGATATAATATCGCTAGCTGAAGTGTTAGCTTTTATTGTTACATTATTTAAGTTTGTTTCAATTGTTGTATTTTGTAATTGTGTTTTAGAAATTGTTTCTGTTAATCCATCTGAAATTAATGTTACAATTGCATCGTTAATAGAATCTTTTTCTTTTTTAATTTCTGCTTTTGCATCTTCTACAACTTTATCTAATACACTTGCAGCTTGAGCAGCAGGTCCACCTTTTAATAATGTTATAGCATCTTTTAAATTAACAAGAGATTGACTTATATAACTATGATAATTGTAAGCATTATATCCAACTAAAGTGATATCATCATACTCAACATATTCTCCTAATCCTACAACTACGTCACCTTTATCTGCGGTATGAACTACATATATATCATTACTGATTCCCATAATCTTTCCTTAATTTAAAAATATATCAGAGGCATATACTAGTTTTTTACTTCCATAATATAATTGTCCGTCTTTTTCTTGAAAAGCTCCCATATCCATTAACAGTGCCGACAACTCTTCTTTCATTATTTGTCTAACTATAGTTCTTAATACTGGCTCATTTATCATACCATAATCAGTTTGAACAAAAACATTATCATGAACAACGGGTATATCTGGATCAGCGAATTTTCCATAATCACTAATAGTTGATCTGTTGTCTAACATATTCTCAGCCATATTTTATCCTTATATTGTTACTTCATTTATCCATTTATCAATATCATCATTTGTGATATCTATAACGTCTAAAAAATCTGAACCAAAGAATTGAGTTTTTAAATCATTAAAGTAATTTGTAACTTGTTCAAAAGTTAGCATATTGCTTATGATCTTTTTCTCGTTTATTTCGTTCTCCATCATTAATTTTATTTCATCTGTTGAGAATATATCTTTTATGTTTTCGATATGTCCTGATTGATATAATGCTTTTACTGCATTTATATCTTCTAATGAAATAAAATTTAAACTTGTTGCTGCTCGATACATAACTGTTTCGAACTGTTCATATGTTAATAAATTTCCAATATTTAATGGATCATTTATAACTTGTTGTATTAAATCATATGATAAGAATACTTGGGTTTTTAGAAGGTTTTCAAGCTCTTTTTTAACAATTGTTATTACTTGACTCTCATCTACATTACCTGTACCAGAACCTATATAATCCTTAATTTTATCTACTACACCACTTTGATACAAAGAATAGTATGAAGATGATTTTTCATAAAAATACAAATTGTATTTTATAGCATTGTTTAGATCATTTCCTGTTAAAATATCCGAAACATTATCTATAATATTTCTAAATATAGATTGTTCTTTTAATATTTGAATTTCATCAGATGTTAGAATTGAATTAATACTACTAGGATCATTTAAAACAGATAATAGTTTTTGTTTATCTATTACTTTAAACTCTCGTTCAAATTTTAAATATTTCTCAAATGTTGCTTGACTATCTTCAAAAAATAAATTCGATCTGATATATTTTCTAATAATATCTAAAAATTCGGTTGTGTTAACATATGCTAAAATTATAGATAATGCTTCTTCTGATGTAATTCCATCAATTGAAATATATGGTTTATCTTTATACCATTCATATTTCAATCTATCAAGTAATGCATAATCTAAAGGTGGAAACGGTTGATAATCCATCAATATTGGTTCATAGTTTAAAACTTTATTGTGTATTATTTTTCCATGTGAATCAGTTTGTGATGGCATTATCATCCTTTCCTATTATACAAAGTCTATAACTATATTTATATTATCATAATCAAAGTGGAAATATGTTGGAACATATTTTACTAAGTCTAATACTTTTATTTTTGATGCTTCTAAATCTTTTTCCATGTTATCATAAATTTCTTTATTATTATAAATTGAAAAAGCTTTTGGAGAAACAACTTCTATATTTTTAAAGATATTCATATTATCGTATATTTTTTTCTCCAATTCTGTTTCATAATAATCTACGCTGAAACCTTCTTTTGAAATTAATAAACCATACACTAATGTTTTTATCCTAAACTCTAATTCTTCGACACTTGATATACTTGATAAACTATAAGCGTATTTATCAATCAATGTTTTAATAATAATAGTGTTGCTACTATTTAACAAGTCTCCATTATTATTTGATTCAATAACATATTGTCTATACTTATCAGGTAAGTCTATAGTATTGAAAAATGATTGGTGAGCTTCAACGTCAAATGCCATTAAGTTCTTTTTATCTGAAATATTAAAGAAATTATCTAATTGTGTAAAGATGTTTCTTCCACTTGTTGATTTGAAATAATAATTATCTATAACTGGAATATTTAATACATATCTATTCGCAACACTTGGGTTAAGTCTATTCAATTCTGTATATGTAAAATGTTTTTGTTTTTCTACTAATTGATAAACTATATCATTACTATAATAATCCATGACATGATTCATATTATAATCATAGATTCCTACAGTGATTTCTTTTAGTGGGTTATCAAATAGACAATATTTATCTAAAAATCTTTGATTAACAGTTTGTTCAAAGTTATTATTTTTAGATAATTCCATCTCAACTTGATTTGATTTCAGAATATAAGTGTATAATGAATTGTTGTTGATAACTCTAATTTTAGTTTTTCTTTCATAATAATCATACATTACTTGAAGATTAATATTATTATTTAAAACAATATAATTATCCACATCTGAATTATTAATCAATTGAACTTCTATAAGTGGTCTAACCATATATGCAATATAATGATTAAATTTTTGCTTATAATAAAAAGGTGAAACCATTGTTATACCATTATATGTATACTCTGGAAAAAATAAACTAGATGTAAAATCAGTTTCTTTAATAACAAGTGTATTAGTTTTTATAATTTTTTGATTTGCATCTCTAATTGTATTGTATAAGAATACATTACTTTTTGAATTAAAATATTTCATATCAACAAACGGTTCGTAACCATTATGCATAAATGAGGTTTGATAATCATTTAATGTTACAATAGAACTTCTAGTATTTGATTGTCTTACCATATTTTTTCTAATATTGTAAATTGTATCTATACTTGTTCCTTCTTGTCCACCTGTGCTGCTTAATATTTTTAAATTTTCTCTAGAAGTTGTTTTATATCCATCTTGATCTTCGCTTACTACTAATAAATTTGGTGCAATGATTTCAATATTATTAACATTTCCTAACGCTCCAGCTGTAGTCTTAATCTCAAATATTAATTTTTGACCAACAGTAAGTTTTTTTCCATTGATACCATTTCCATATGCAAATACTAGTTGATTATTTTGTATATTCAAATAAATATCTTCATCAAATTGTGATGCATTAAACTTATTATATTTCACTTGTAATTGACTCAATTTATACACATTCATAATATCATGAGAGTTTCTAATTCTTAAACTATCTTCTGTTATAATATTATAATTTGTAGTATCTTGTAAATAAACATTTATCTCATATATGTTTTTATATGAATCAATATTTATTACTTGATTGATATCAACTCCAATATCATAATCAGGAACAGATACTAAATGAAACTCTCTTTTATATTGTTTTAGATCAGGATATTCAATTAAATAAATATTCTCAGATGTTTTCAAAGGGTTTGGAATTTTGTTTATTTCTAACCCAGATGTTCCATCGCTACTTATTCTTTTAGCAGATAATGTTGAATTTGTAACATATATTTTAATATCTTCTTCTAATTGATAATATAAACCATTTGCATCAATTAATACTGTATCTCTATCTAGATTATATGTTAATGTTTCAGCAACTCTAACATTGGTTTCTGGAACAACAATGTTTATCGTAGCTTTAGCAGGAGTAGCATAGTTGATCGTGTAATCTAATATAGCACTATGAAACAATAATGAATTAAAGTCTTCAGCTGTTGCTGGATTTAATTCTCTTAATAGTTTTTGATAATATAAAGCAGCATCGTATTTAATATGACTTAATATATTAATTAATGTACCAAGCACTCCTGTTTTTAAGAGTGCTGGATTTTTTACTTTTAAATTTTCTCTAACTAACGTTTCATAGCTTAGTATAGTATCATTTAAATTAGTCATCTTGATTATCCTTTTTATAACAAGCATTTTCCTGTATCAGGATTTATCTTTCCTTGTCTTAGCAACCATTGTTCAATAGCTATAGCCATTAACATAACTCGATTACTATTTTTTCCAATTATATGCTTTCTGATTTTTATCATCTCTTGAGTTTTTAACTCTTTTATTTCTTCTTCTTCATCTATATTGAATCCAGTTTCATTATAAAACTTTTGCATAAATTCGAATATTTCTGGGTTCCTTTTATTTAAAGTATGACCAGTTATAAATTTGATTTCACTATCAGGACAAGCTTTTTTAATCATTATAGCTGTATCAATTCCGTCTAGTTCTAAACCATCTTTGATACCACCTATTGTAATATCTAAAAATGCTATATCAATTTTTCCACCATGATCAATATATTCTTTAACTGTAAAAGCTGCATACTCATCTGTTGTTGTTATGATATTAAATTTTGAACCAATACCACAACATTGAATTCTTAACACTTCTGTATATAGTAAATCAACCATTCCACTATAATCATCCATAATTAAAATTGTTGGTGCATTTTTTCCAACATTATTCCTGATATTAATATCAGGAATAATTAATTCGTCATTTTTTCGACTCATCATGAAACTTGTTGGAGAAATATAATCGTCTTTAAAAAACTCTTCTTCTACTTTATCTACTTTTTTTGTAAATAAATTTTTAACAAATTTTAAAGCATTTATCATGATTATCCTTTCGTTGTAGGAGTAAGTCCCACAAGCTTTTTAACAATAGAAGCTATCAAATCATAAGTTTCTCTGTCGTATATCGATAATAAAACTAAAGTTACAATTGTTATTACTCCTGTTGATAATAAAGCATATATTACTGTCGGTGATAATAATATAGCTATTAAACCCTGCGGTGCAGGAGCCGGCGCTGCTGGAGGAGTAGCAGGAGATGGTGTATGTGGTGGAGCAACTTGTGTATGAGGATTAGTTGCTGTTTGATTAACACCTAAATCAGGAGAACGCAAACTATGATTTTTTAAAGCTGTCTCATGTTGTATCAACTTCTCATATGCTAATGCACTCTGATTAAGTACTTGTGATATAACTTTAGTTATCTTTTTTCTATCCATTTTTGCTTTTGTATGTAACTCTTGATACATTAATAATGTTAATTCATACGCAGCAGGATTCTCTACACTTAATTTTGTAAATAAATGTGTCAAATCTTGTGTGTCTTCACCTGCGCTTAAATATTCGATAAGCTGAGCTTGTATTTCCGTGATGTTATCTTTAGCATCTATTAATCTGTCCATAAATATCCTTTACATAATTCCATATTGTTTTAAGCATTTTTTAACTAGATACATACATTTATCAGTATCTAATCGTAATGCTTTGTCATTTCTTCCGGCTTTTACATAAGAATATAATTCATTGAATGTTGGTTCAGTAATTAAATCTAAGTCATACATCGATTCCAAATTCTCAAATGATCTTGAAGTCCATCCAAATATGAATTTAATATTCTCTGATTCATTTGTTACAATTTTAACATATCTTGCTAATTTTCTAAGAGTAAATTCTTCTGACCATTTATATAATGATTCAGTCATTATAAAAGAATTTAATGTTGCTAATGTTTTTGGACCGAAATCTCCATCATCAACAATCTTTAATGTTCTTTGTGCATTTTTTATAGCTGTACCCATACCAGTATTAACACCATAATCAAATATTGTTTGAGCTATAGAGTTAGCAAAAATGTTTTCACCTTTCATTTCATTCCAATAATTGATTCTATAAAATGCTTCAACGCTATCTATTTTTTTACAAGCTTTTGCTATTAGAGGCCAGTGAGCTTTATTTTTACTGTTCCAGCCATTAGATCTTATAATTTGATCAACTTCTTTCCAACCAGCCCATTGAGGATTTTTAGTTCTAGCAATACCAAATAAAGTCATTCCACCGTTGTCTTCTGGATCATCTGAAAACCCACCTTCATTTAAAAGTGTTTCTTCTAATATTTTTTTAAACTCAGCCATAAATTATTCCTTTTTTATTTTAAGATTTTGATTTTGAATTTATATGATCTATAAATTCTTGATATAAGTCACCACTTGGATTATCTCCATATAATTTATAAAACATATCTGTGCTTTTATAATTCATATTTAAAGAGGTTATTTCGTTTTTTGCTCTGTCACCCATAACATTTTTGAAAGGCATATTAACTGGAGCAACACCTAATATTTTTATCAAACATGATATTTGAAAAGTAAATGGTTTAAAGATTGCTACCCATATCGCATCAAAGTATGGTATATCAGTAAAGTTGTCTCCTGATTGAGCAGTATACAAAGATGATTGTTCAGGTTCAATTGTTCCCTTTTTAAAATCAGATATAAATTTAAATTGACTATCAATATATTTTAAACAATAGCTATCATAATCATTCATTATATTTAAACTAAAATCACTTGCGAAACTTGTTTTAGTAGCATAATTTATACTTCTAGCTTTACCAGAAACTGCATCATATTCTAATGTTAAATTTGGAATATCAATATCTGTTATATATGTCGAACAATTGTTTTTAAAATCTGATATAGCTAAAGAAAAATCATCACAATAATTTCCAGGTCTATTTTTATAATCAACCCATGTTCCTGGCTCAACTGAAACATAATAGAACCCGTTGATATGTGGATTGAATTTTTTATCTAATAATTTTAATCCTAAATCGTATGCTAGTCTATAGTATTCAGATGGTCCAGCATTACCAAAAACAGTTGAAATATTTGATTGAATATAATTTATTAATTCTGAACTAGTATTTGATTTTCCTTGTGTTGAATCAAATCTGTCTAGAAAGTTATTAGCTGTAGTCATATCACATTTCCTTTTATTTTTTATCAAGTTTGATAAATTTATAAAAATAAAACGTCAAACTGAAGAAAATTTTATTTTTATAAATTTATAGAGGAATCATCATCGATGATGATCTTTTTATAAAAGAGCATCTAGTTTATAGATACTCTTTCAAATGTTGCATTAGGATTATTAGTTAAAGCTTTTTTACATCTTAACAACATAATCAACATTAAAACTTTTCTAAGTTTTAATAATGTGCTTGCACCAGCCGTTACCATAATATTACCAAACATATTTTTTAATAAGCTATCAATATAACCTTTTAAATCATGTTTAGAACTAAGTTTCTCTTTTATACCAGAAATTTTATCTACAGTTAAAACAACGTTTATATTATGCATCTTATGTTCATCATCAATATTTAAAATTGTATAATACATTTCAACAATGTTTTTAACATCATCTTCATTGTCATGATTATTTAAATATTCAAAAACTTTTGTTAAGAAAGCATTTGATACACTATATGGAGGCATTTTTAAATATGATAAATCATTAGCAGTTAAATCTGTATTTGAATTTAGCATATTTTTTATTGTTTTACTAACCATATCGTTTATTCTTGTTCCAGATAAACTTTCTACACTTTGTGCATTACTCAAATTACTTGTTTGTAAAGCTTCTTTATTATTCCAAACTTCATAATAATGTTGAGCTGTTCCGTTGAAGATCTGATTTAATCTCACCCAACTTTGAACTAACATTACAAGTAATCCTCTTTTTGGATCACTTGGATATTTTAAAACTTGTTGATTATAAGTTGCATCCATACTTGGAGCAGTATATTGAGTTAATAAATTAAAAGGATTTTGGTATCTTACAAATAAATGTGATTTTAAAAGTTTATTAGCGATAAGATGATCTGCTATATTACTTTGACAACCATTTGGCATATATTTATATTTTCTACCATTGAATATTTTTATATTTATTAAAACTAAAGCATACAATCTTAAAACATTATCATTTTTTCGTAATCCAATATAATAAACAACAGCAAGTGTTTGATAATATAAATCATTATACATAGCATGACCACGATAGAAACCAATTTCTTCCATTGCTGAACTTAATTGTCTATCACTTACTCCAAACATTTGAATAAGTTTAGGAGTAAGTCCATTTGGTGTAGCCATATTTGCACAAAAATTATTGTGACTTAAACTATCTGTGTACAATTTTGATATTATCATTTTTAATAAACTTGTTAATTGTCCATAAAGTTCAGAATTTGATATAAATTTAGTTGTTATAAATTCGATAACTTCAGGAACAGCACTACTATTTATATCTAAATGTGTTGGAGTTGTACTCACGCTATTCCTTTAATTAATTATTTTGTAAATGCTTTACTAATTCCAGCAAATGCTGTTACATCAATCTTATCTTCAGCTTTTAAACTTTCTTCAAAAATACTTGGAGCAATTAAAGATGCTAACTCTTTAACACTTTCTTGTAACTCTTCTAATACAACTTTTGCATTTCTATCAAAGATTGTGAAGTAGCTGCTTTCTTGAATTGTTAAGAAAGAATCAATTTTTCCTCTTGTTTCATTTGATAATACTATATCCATTAAACTATCAGCTAAACTGTTTTCAAAGATTGCATATTTTAAAAATAATTCTGGATCAATGTTTTCAGATTCTTCTAACATTACTAATTGATTCATTAATAATTTAGATTCTTCTTTGTTTGTCTCTAATAGAGTACCTTCAAATAAAGGTTTAGTAAAATCTTTATTTATTTTAGAAGTTAAATAATCAGAATAAATTCTTTGAGTTGTACTCTCATTTAATTCATCACCAATTGGATTAAGAGCAGATGAAACCATTCTTGGTTTCATATTTACTTCTTGTAATAATTCATCAGCTCTTTCATAAACTTTTTGAATACTTTCAAACAATACTTCTTGTTTAGACTCTTCTAAAAGTCCTTGACCTAATGATAACAGATATTTTGCATCAGATAATGTTTTACTTTCAAATAATGCAGCTGAATAAATATTTGATCCAGCTGCTCCTTTAGTTACTAATTTTTTAGACTCTTCTAATTTTTTAAGAGTTCTTTGTGATTCAGAGTGTGCGTGGAAAGCGAAGTTATTCATTTTTAAAAATCCTTTTTATATGGGTTATTCCAAGATCTTCTTGGTTGAAATGATGGATACATATGTCCTTGATTTTGCGGAACAGTTTGAGTATTTTGTTGATACTGTTGCACATTTTGTGGATTATATCCTTGACCTTGCGGCACCTGTGACTGCTGATATTGATTATATGGATCTCTTTGTGGAGTATATCCTTGTTGTCCTTGTTGAGGTTGAGGATATTGTACCTGAGGTTGTTGATAAGAGTTCATTTGTGGATAAGATTCTCTTGGTTGATATTGTTGATTATCAACTGGTCTTTCTTGTAATGAATTCATATCTCTAATTTGCTCATTTTGTTCTCTATTTAAAGATGTTGATAAAGTTACACCTCTTGAACTTGAAGACTTTAATTTTGATAATTCTTCTTCAACTTTTCTTTTCTCATTTTGTTTTTTAAGAAGTTCTTGTTGTTGAGCAGGTGTTTTCTTTTTATTATTAAGTAGAGGTTTCATTTCTCCATCAATTTTTGATATTTTAGCTTTTAGATCACTGATTTTTTTAGTGTTTAATTTTTGAGTATAATGTTCCATAATTTTATCAGAGTTCCATAGATCTTTATTGTAGTCTATATAACATATAGCTTTCATTTGATCTCTAGATATTCTACTAAACAACGGAGTACCAGTTAAACTTAACATATCAGGTGAACTTAATATTACATCTTTTGTTACTTCATCAACAATAAATACTGGATTAGTTGTTAAACCAAGTCTTTCAAGAATATATTTCATTCTAGCTATGTCACCATATATTTTACTTGGTGGAAATCTTAACAATCCTGCAATATATTTTTGACCATCTATATACGATAAAATATCATATAGATCTAAAAGAATTTTTTGACTAATAATAAATGTTTTGAAATTATTAGATTTAGTAATTGTTTGTTTAATTACTGGATTTCTTTCAGCTCTACCTTGAGCATATATCATTTTAGATTGACTTACTTTTGATCCAAAATCTCTATAAATATTTAACATAATAGTTTTTAGAGCAATCTTCATTTTATCAGTAAGCTGTGTTTTAACTTTTCCATTAATTTCTAATTTACTAAAAACATCAGTTTCAAGTTCTGTAACACTTATATTGAAATATGCATATAATTCTGTAACTTCATTTCTAAAACTATTCTCATATGATACCATTATTTCACTTGCGATGATTTCTAAACTTGTTCCAAAATTATCTAATAATGCATCAATAGAAGCTGGATCATTTGATGTCATTGCATATATAATTTTTTGTAAAGAATCTCTATCATAAATATGAGATTCTAAATCATTTAATAATGCAACAAGAGATCCTTGAATTGATTCAATATTCTCTTCGAATCTGAATTTTCTAACATCATTGTTTTCATTTTTACCAGATTTATCTTTTTTATCACTTACTATGTGGTCAAGCATCATATTATTTTGTAAATTTTTTAAAGCTAGATGTTCTCTATCTATTGCCGCACCATAATTTTCAATTGCTTGTTGATCTGCAAATTGACCTTTAGCTATCTCAATTTTAATCAACTCATTCAATTTATCAATTTCAGAATAATGTTGATTAAGTCTAATTGCGTTAGTTTTGTCACCTTGTTTTTCTAATTCGAAAGTATTCTTTCTAGATTTTAAAACAAAACCTTTGATATCAGCTGGTAAATTTTTTACAGCTTCATCTTCGAAACTAGCAAATAAAATATTTGCATAATTAATTAATGATTTAACAAAAGCATCAAAATAAAATTGTCTCAATTTATCAATAATTGTATCAGCATTTACTTTTAAATCTGTATGTTCTGTACCAGATATAGATTTAAGCTGAAATGATAAACTTCCATCGCTTACATCATCTATAATATTATCATTTTTATTGAATGCTAGCATAGCACTTACAACTGATAATATATGATTATAATCATGGGTTTTACTGAGTAGATATTCTCTTTCTAATTTACTTGTAATAGTAGTTGAGTTATCATCAGACATATTTCTAGCCGCATCAGACATTTGACTTCTTACACTTTGAACCCTATTTGCTGTCCCACCATGAGTTGAAGCATTATTATGTTCCGTTTCATCTAAGAAATCTGCAATACCTTCTTGTTTAATAGCTTGAAGCATAAATGTTGCATCTTTTATTTCTCCATGATTAAATAAACTTGTTAGTTTATTACTAGTTGCTCTGCTAGCCATCCCTGATAATCTTGAAGCAACTGATGTAGTTTGACCTGTTGTTGCCTTATTATGTCCTATTAATTTAATAATATTTATAAAAATATCTAAAGGGTTTTTTCCATGTTGTTTACATAATTCCAAAAACTGTGCAAAATCTCTTTTGATATCACTTTCCGTGGCACCAGTTACACCCAACATTGATAAAGGTATTCTAGAATACATGATATCTTTCATAACTAAAAACATCATTGTAACATTATCATCATAATGAATTTCATCTAATATTTGCTTATCAACTAAATCGTTTGTCAATAATAAAAAATCATAATCATAATCGTTTTTAGCATTTGATTTGTGTTCTAAATATATTGGGAACGCAACCTTATCAGCATAGAATGGTATATTTTGAATACCAATTGATATCTCTCTTAAACTTTTAAATGCTCTTTGCATTGTTTGAGCTTTATCTTTTAATAAATCTGGACCAGAATTATCTTTTCCAGAATTAGATAACGATTCTAATAATTGTGGATTCTTAAAATATTTATAAATAGAATAAGGTGTGATATATTTATCAGCTGCATCTGAGCTACTTCTAACAGCTGAATTAAGTGTAATCAAATCAGAATAGTTTTTTATACTATATTTATCAATACAATCTCTATCTTGTCTTGGCACAGAGATTAACGGAAAACTTCCAAATCTAATTTTCTTCATTTATGTCCTTTTTTATTCCATTTAAATATTTTTTTTAGTTACTGATTTTAAACATATTGTTTTAAATCGACAATGATTACACATTTGATAATCATTTATACCTAATTTTATCATTGAATTTATTATTTCAAATCTTCGAGTATTTATATACATTGGTTCAATTTTATCTAAACCATCTACTATAATTATTTCTCGATGTTGTATTATTTCACTCGATATTAATCTTGATAATATATTTTCAACTTCTGGTTGAATATAATATTTATCATCTTTGATTGCAACCTTATCATAAACTGGTAAAACATTTTCTGTTTCTATTATATTAAGATTAAAATCAATCTCAACATATTTAAACATCTTTAACAATTGATCTTGAATTTTTGTATATCTTAATTCTTCTAGATCAAATTTGATCTCATTTATTGGGTGAGTAAATCTAGAAGTATAATTAGTAGAATCTTTTTTATCAAGTTTCAACATTTCATCTAGATTTGCTTGGAAATTTAAATAAGATGAACAGAAATTTTTTATAGCATATAATGTATTATTTAACTTTGATGGTGAAATATTACATGATATATTATAATTATTTGGATCAATTTCAGAATCAGAAGCTACAGGTGTAGCATCTGAAAACACTGGTTTTAATTTTCCATCTTGATCTTGATTGTTGAAAATGTCGTCAAATTTAACATGTTCAAATTCTTCTTGTTGTTTTACAACGTTATTATAGTCTTTAGGAGCAACAGAATAGAATAATTCCATTATATTTCTCCTATTTGATTATTTTTTCTCTGGTGATGATTTGGCTGTGTTTGTACCGTTTATAATTTTTTGCCACTCCATTCTTGCTTGTGGACCATACTTTTTAACAATTTGTGCTTTAGCTTTTATAAACGCAGATTTAGCTCTAGATTCTTTAACCCAAAGAATATCTCTATTCTCTTTAGCTAATCTTGCAGCAATTCCAGCAATACCAGCATTCATTTTAGCATCACGAGTTCTTTTTACAAATGTAGTTTGAATATTACTCATTGTTTATCCTTTTTAGATCTAAAATTATATTTTATTGTCTTAATTGACATTTTCTTCACAAAGCTTTTAATCTCTGTAAACAACATTTCATCATAAAATAAAAATCTATATTTATATTTAACATCACTAGTAGTCTCTTCAAAAACATACTCGTGTGCTACATTATTATATTCTCTTTGAATATGATGCTTAATTATTGAAGCATTTTGTTTATCTTCAACTGAAAATGCTCCGACTATTATTCTTGTATTCATAAATTTCCTTTTTACTTTATAGAAGAAGTTTATACTAACTTCTATAACCACCATTATTATTATTATAACCAATACGAGGTGGATTATTTGTAGGATTTTGTCCAGCATTGCTTGAACCACCATTATTATTATTATAACCAATACGAGGTGGATTATTTGTAGGATTTTGTCCAGCATTGCTTGAACCATTCCCATTTGATCCTCGATCAAACCCAAATAAGCTTTTCTTTACATTTACAGGATTATGTTTGAAATCTTTCTTTTCAAAATCTCTTCTTGTTTCATACAATGTGTCTACTTTTCTTCCATGCGTTCTTAAATAATCTTCTATTGCAATATCAGTTTGTTTTAATTTTTGTTGGAAGTATTTTCCAGATTCAGTATCAATTTTAAATGCACCTCTATTTAATCCCGCAGCTAAAGCATCAAACTCTAATCTAAGTTTTAAAAGAGTAATTAAATTTTCTCTTAATAATTCTGTTGTATTACTTTGGTCATTTTCACTCGCACTTGCAACAAAACTAAATAATTGTTCAGGATTTCCTGAATGACCATTTGATAAACTTCTAGCAATTTTTAAATAATCTTTGCTATTTACAGCATTTGAAATAACTAAGTATTTATAAATATCTGTTAATTTATCAACTATACATTTTCTGTATGCTAAAACTTGATCTGTTTGTCCACCTGCATTTGCACTCTTCATAATGTTATTATACATCATTCCAAGTATAGAAGCGAAAGCTGGATTATATTTTGTATTTTTTAAATCTTCTAATTTTTCTAAATTAACATTTGGATCATTTTGAACAATTGCCATTATAGTATCATTACATTTACCAAATATTTCTTGTATACCAGTTACAACATCTTGTTTATTTGATGATCTTTGTAACTTATGAAATAAGTCAACAACTTCTTCATTCAGATTTAAATTGTCAAAGTTAGCAATATTTGTAACAGATTGACTTATTGGACTTGAACTTTTCATATAGAATGGTTTAGAAGATACTAGTAATTTTCCGATATTTCCTAACCAATTAGCCGCTGTTTTTTCTTTTTCAGCTGCTTTAGCAATTGGAGTCATTAACTCAATAGCAAATACAGTTGGAATTGTTAAAGCTAAAATAGGTAGTATTGGTAAACCTATAAATAACCCAATAGAAACAGCTGTAGCACCAATTATTGAACTAGACATAAAACTCTCTTCAAGCATAACAATATTTGAATTACAATTATCTCTTGAACCCATATAACTAACATTAAATACTTTTTCAGTATTTTCTAAAAGATATTGTTGACTAAATGTTAATTCACCTTCTGTTAATAATGAATCATAAATATATGTGTATACTTGTGATAAATATGTTCCTTCGAAAAAATCTTTTACTGTTTTTCTTTGGTCATATGGTTTCATATTCATATAATTAAACTCATTAACATTTGCTAAGAAACACTCTTCTATTGTACCAATCTCTGTTGCGAAATCAGTTCCTTCGAAAATTGTTTCAGGTGTTGTTTTTAACTTTTCACTTAAACCAGTAATTACTTGTTCAAAAATTGTTTTGTTTTCATTTTGCATAATTAATATCCTTCTAATTGTAATTCTTTTTGCATTTGAGCTTTAAAGTCTGCTCCACCTTGTCCATTAAATCCACCGTTTAGGATTTCACTTAACTTATTATTTAATTCACTATATGCATCATCATCTTTATCAACATTTTTATCTGCATTTTTGATTTTGATATACACATCAACTTTATTCTTTTCAATGTCTAAACTCATTTTTAAATATGATTGTATATTACTTTCGTATTTTAAAATCATATCTTGCATTAAACAATATGTTTCAAATTGAGTAATTAAAGCATTTTGCATTCCTTGAGCTTTAGCAAAGTTTCCTTCAGAAAAGAATTTTCCAATTTGATTATTAGCTCTATCTATAATATCACTTATAATTTTTTCTTTTGTTTTTAAAGAAGTAATTTTTATTTCAAAATCTGAGATTTTTGTTTGAATATGATCTGAATGCAGATTAACATTCTCTGCATAATGCATTATATCAAATTTACCTTCGACTTTTAGGGTGTCACTCAATCTTTTTTTGTCTTGTTTTGGATCAGACATTTTAGTTCCTATATTAATATATTTGTTAATTTTTATAAAGAAATATGTTTATTTTCCTCATAAAAATTAACACCTCCGAAGAGGTTGTTAATTAAATTCCGCCTACACCTAAGTATACTATCTTTTTCATAAATTATTCTCCAACTGTATTTGCAACAGAAGTAGTACCAACTGTACCAGTAGATAAAGATTTGTATAATGTTTGAGTATCTTGGAATAAGCTAGCGTTATTTAAAACATCAACTGCTTTTTTCAATACATCTTGATTAGTTTCATCCATTGGATAACCATCAAATTTATATTGTGCAACGGGTTTAACAAAACTATTATCAGTAATATTTGAATCATAAATACTATTGAAATCTGTTAAACTTTGTACACCATCAAATAAATGAACTTTGATAATATCATCTGCTGTCCAATCTGAATCACTATTTTCTCCAACTTTTCTAGCAATAGGTTTAGTTTGGATAACCATACATACACCTTTATACTCTTGTGGAGAGAATTTAGAAGCAACACTTGAAACTCCTAAATATGGATTGATATAATTTGACCAAGCTTTATGGATTCTGAAAACTGGACTTCCCCAGTAATCTTTATACTGAATACTAAACTCTCTTGCGATTGTTTGACCAGTAATAAATGATGCACCAATTCCACCTAATCCTTGAACATCACCAGTATTAATTTGTCTGTCACCTGGAGGTGTAAATGCTTCTGCTGAAGTTAATAAATATTTTCTTGCATTGTCTGCACTGATTCCTGAAGCATTATCAAAGATTTTTGCTGGGAATCCGAAGAATACATAAAAATAACCTTTTACATACGGGTGGTCGCTCGCAGTTCTTTGAGCTCCACCTAAATAACCATTTGTGTGTCCACTTGGAACACCGATTGTTATATCACTAATAAACATCTATTCTCCTTATTATCAAACAACTATAATTGGAATATCAATTGACTCAATAGTTCCAATTGGTTTAACAGTTATAGATAATCTTAATTTGTATGTTGAACTATCATAAGTTCCTTTAACACTTACTTCACTAAAGATACCGTTTGTATAGTTTTCAGTAGTTACTTTCCATTTAGCTAACTCAGTCTCAGCTCTTCTTATCGCAGTATCTCTAATATCTTTTGTTTCTTTTAATTGAATTAAAGATTTTAATACTTTTGGTAAATCTTTTCTGATTCTATGTAATACTTTTACAATGTTACCTCTACTTAATTTCGATGCTTTTTTATACATTGTTAATTGGTCAATAATATATGTTCCATCAGGTTCAACTATTGCTGTATTGATTTGAACATTTCTTAAAGCTTCAATTTCTAATGATGTTGGAGCATATGTTAAATTTAAGTTATCAGTTTCAAATAAACCTTTTTCAATGTTTGCAACAGGTTCAGTAATTGAATATTTATTATCAACATTCAAGTGAGCGCACATTGCATAATATGAGAATGGCATATAAATTTTTGCACCTTTTGGTGTTGTATGTGTTTTATTCATTTGTCCAGAATATAACATACTATTATATGATGATTGATAAAGTTTTTCTTTTCTAGAAGCAATATCATACTCATGTAAATCTTTTGTAACAATTTTTGGATTATATCTATCGTGAGGACAACTGATTAATGGCATTGTTAATCCAATATCATCAGCTAAATTGATAATAGCTTGTTGAACCATAACATTTTCTGTCCAATCTGGAATATAATCGAAATCATATTTTGGATATAAAACTTCTCTTAAATCTTTATTGTTGTTATAGAAATTTACCAATAGTTCTTTTGCAGATTGTTGATTAGCAACTGATACACCAAAACTTAATACACCATCTGGATTTAAGTTTGCCCCATCTGAACCTTTGTATAATTTCATACTATATTCTAATAATTTAGAATATACTCTATGTCTTAAACATTCATAAACAACTGGCTCGTCTACAATATATGAACCATTTTTTAAGATAACATTTAATTTAAAGAATGCACTTTCACCATCAATTGTAACAGTTGAAGGAATTGTAACTTTTACTCCACCAATTTCTGCTGCATTAATGTTTGCTAATACTGTAGCATCAATTGTTTTAACTTTTAAATCTTTAGTTACATGATCAATATATAATTCAACTATAGTTGAATCTCCAGCTTTAATGTATTTTACAAAATCATCTTTTGGTAAAGTGTTTGTGATAACTTTAGCAAGTTTTTGTTTAACTACTGCTCTGTTGATACCATTTACATCTGGTTCAAGTGCTGTATAGTTTTCCATTTTGATTTCATAATAAAGTTCTTGTGAAGGATCTTTTAAAATTAATCTTCTGAAGTTTGTAATCATATCAATATTTGCTGATTGTAACATATCTCTTTGATATGTACAAGTTGAATTATCATTGATCATTAATGTCATAAAATCATTTTTATCTCTAAAAATGTTGTTAACATATAAATCTTCTGATGAAGATTTGTCAACGATTGGCTCATTAGTTAAAGGATCAACTTCCATTAATGAGAACACAATTGGATCACCAAGTGCAACAACTCCGCCACCAGTGCTTGTTTCTTCATAAATTGTAGCTTTAACAAAGTTAAATTTATAGTTTGTTTCACCATCTTTATTTGCATCAGCTTTTTCATAATCTGTTGCAGCACTAAATGTAGCAAAAATATTATTATAACCATCACCTCTATTTTTAGCTAATGCTCCTAAAACTAGTCCATTGTTATCTTCCAATGATCCATTTGCAGCTTTAGTTTTAAAGATTAATTCTTTAGATGTAGCTCCAGCAATAGTACTGTAAGTTCCATCAAATTTTAAACAGTTGTTTGCATAAGTTGCATCGTCTGGTAATAATCTATAAGATATTACTCTATTGTTTTTAGCTGCAGCCAATCCAAAAAGATAAGCTATACCATATTTTTTTAGGTCCATTGATCCATGATTATACTCAAATTGATCAGTACCAACTGATTCCATAAAACCTTCTTTACCATATTTACTAAAAATAGGTAATAGAATTGTTCTATTATGATTTATCACTACTGCAATAGATGATTGATCTACAACAGACGTGCTTACGCCAGGTATGTTTGGAACGTACATGAAGTTCTCCTTCTAAATTTTGTGTTTGTTTTGTCTTCTAAGTTGTGCACAGCTTAGTTTGTGTTTCCATTATATTTAAGGGCTTTCAACCAAGTAATAAATTATAAATATAATTTATACTAATATATACCAAGTAATTTTTAATGAATCATTTGGTTCAATCCATTTTGTTTGAGTAGTGAATCTAGCAAAACATAATTTATTTGGATTATATCTTGATGCTTCAATATCAACATTACTTCTTGCTGGGATATGACTTAATGTTGGATTAGAATCATATTGTACAGCAAATAAACCAGCTTCGTTAAATGCAAAACTTGTATTGTTTAATTTTAACATTTCATCTGCTCTAATAAACATTGTATATTTAATTGTTGTATATGCTTGTACAGTTTTACTTTCATTATTGATTGTAAAAGTATGATCTTCTGTAATTAATTCAACACTTCCTTCATCAGCAGTGATTCTTTTTAGAAAACCACCAGCTAAATAAGTATATGTTTGATCCGCTGTATCAGGAGAAGCTATTTGCTTCATATCTTTTAAACCTACATCGTTATCATATGGTCCAATTTTACTTGGAGTTGCAGCAGTATCTGCTCCACCGCTTCCTACACCGAAGTATGCAACTTTATAGTTTAAATAGTTTTTAGTATCAGATGCTGCAACTCTTGCAATCATCTGAGCTAAAAATTCTCTACCTTGTAATAAAACAAGATTTGGTGTATCAATAACATTACCTTTACTATCTTCGATAAATACATAACCTCTTACAGGTTTAGCATAATGTTTATCAATTGTTTCTTGATCAATTTTACCTACATCTTTAGGTGTTAAAATCTTCTCATCAACATAATTTTCAATATGTAACATTTTTTCCCTTTATACATCTACCCATTCAGCTCTTGCTGAATTGTATTGTGTTTTAATTTTTTTATCTTTATCATAAACATCTATATCAAAATGATCAGTTATTTTTAGTCGATAATCTGTATCTATTTGTTTAGCCTGAACTAAAAAACTCACCCAATCTCTTTTGAAAGCAATTGAGTACACTTTATCTTTAGAAACTTGTATTGCATTATTATCATCGGTTACAACAACGTTTGCTTTATCTCTAACAATTTCTGAAACAGAATCTTCTGTTTTATATATCTGTTCAGCTTTAAAAAAGTATTGTTCAAACAAGTCAACCACTGGATTAAAGAATCGTTTTTTAAACGCAGTACTTTGAATATATGTTTGATATAAATCATTCATAAAGTATTCTACTATATTATCCATTTTTGAAGTGTAATCTATAGCAACTTTATAATTGTATAAATATACTTCCATAACTTGATCTACAGTTGTCATTGATTCTATACTTGCTACCAATCTTGGATACTTCATTGTATATTTTAATTTAATCATATCATATACTGATAATGTTGTTAATGATTCACTAATACTTATTGTTGGTAAAATGTCGAAAAATTCTTCAACACTTTTTACATCATACTCATATCTTAATCTATCAACTTGTTTTCTAAAATATAAATTCTGGTCTCGACCTTCACTAAAGTTTGTACTATATGGAAAATCTTCTTCAATTTTTAAATATAGTGTGTTTAATGTTTCTGGCGCATTACCTTTTAAATATGTTATAAAATCATCCATTTTTGTTATATATGGTTTAACTTGTTGGTTTTTAGTAAATAATAAATTGTTAAATCTTTCTTTGAACTCTTTAAAGTATCTATATGTTTGAGGCATTCCCATATAAAATAAATGCAAATCATATATCTCGGATAACTTTTCTTTCGGTAATTTATATTGATAATAATACTCAACCGGTTTTGGATTAACATATCTCGTACCTGTTGATATTTGCATCTGTTTAAATTTTAAATAAGATAGTACATCTACATACTCTTGTATTGTTAATTTATAAGTGTTTCCACCAATAATAAATTTTAAAACTTGATTGTTGTGTAAATATGTCATACCATACATTCTAATCAGGTCTGGATGCATTTTAGTATTATCAATTGTAGTTGATGCTCCTAATTGCATATGAATAACATTTGTATATATTGGAAATACATTTCGTTTAAATAAGTTGTCAACATCTTGATCAAAGAAATCAACTTTATTCATTAGAAACTTTCTACTTAACATGATAGCTGAGTTTACTTCTGTTTGAATATGTTTTGGATCATTAATTAAAATTGGTTCCAATCTAAATACCAAATCATCATATGATCTTGCTTGCTGTTTATCATTTGCTTCATATTCTAATTCATCTGGAGAGATTTCTATTTCACCTGTATCAAATTTAGTTTCACCTTCTGGTAATGTCATATAATTATAATTCCATTTACCATCAGATGTTCTAGAACTTAATTTATCTATTGCAAACTTCACATCATATGGATGAGCCTTACCAAAATCAATAACATATCTAACTTTATTTACTGCACCAAATGATGTGTTATAAACTAAAATGTTATAATGTATTTGAGAATCTTTTTGTCCATTTAGTAGTGTAACATCATTTACATCATAATATGATATATTATTATAATAAATAGATATAACTTTTGGTTTATTATATTCTTTTATAGCAGAGGTATCAAAAGCTAATTTATTATATACTTTAGAAGTTTGTCCTCTTGGTATTAATATTGGTGCTTCATTTGAATCCATAGTATTAAATTTTAAATAAACATCATATGGTTGAGGATCAAATAATCGTATATCAAATTCAATAATATTTTTAGCTTTATTGTAATTTATAAAATATTTTAATTCTATATCATTATCATTAATTGTATTAGCAGCAGGATATTTTTCACTAACTGGATCAGCATATTTTGGAATTAGTTCACCATTAATTGCATAATATTTATACAATACAGTAGAATAATCATATCTATTACCCTTTTCTTTTACATCAACAACCACTTTATAAAAGTTTATATCTTTATAAAACTCACTTAAAATATTATTGAAATATTTAAAAGTGTTTACTGTTCCTTTTGTAGCAACTAAATTATTTAGTAAATAAGCAGTTTTTGTTTTTAATATATCTGGATAATTTTTAATAAATTTTTCATCTATTCCGAATTTTTCAAATATTGTATTTACTAGTTTATTTGATGGTTTCTGACCAATATAGTTCATAACATCTTCTGGTTCATTTACATATAAATCTTCAAAGAAAGATATAAGTAATTGTTTGATTCCATCTTTATTAACATTAGTATTAAATATTGGAGTATTGATTATTAAATCACAATACTCTGAAATAGAATTTTTAATCGAACTAGCTTGAACTGAATCATTTATATTTGACTGTTCAATATTTGATATTTCATAATTACCAGTTGCACTAGAGCTTGCTGTCAATAATTCATCGTTTGAGCTAGCCATTTTAATCCTTTAAATTATTTTAGGATGTTTCCATCCAAATCTTTTACACTTGTTATTTTATATTCATTAACTGATTTATTTTGTATAGGTGAACTAACAATTGCTGGATCACTTTTTGATACAGAATAATTCCACAGTTTAAAATAAATATTATACATCTCATTTACAGTGTTTGTTAATTCATCGTTCATATTTAACATCACTGCATCAATAGATAATTTATAATCCATCGCAACAGGATCTACTGTTAAAATCGGAGGTATATCAGGTATATAAACATTTTCTGATATAGTTAGTATCATTTTGTTTATTGTCTCGTTTGTTGAGTCATCCACATTAGGACTATTGAAAAAACATTTACCTGCGTTATAATATTTCTTAATTTTAATAACACTATCATCTCTAGTTTCACTAAGCTTAACTATATCAGCATATAAACTGCTTCCAATAAATTTAGAAAATTCTCTAAGGAAATAAAAGTGACTATTAATTGTAAATTTATCAACAGTTGATTTTAACAGATTAGCTGTAGAAAACTCTAATTGATAAATATTTAAATTCTTAACACTTTGGATATATGTAACATTTGTAACTTGAAAAAATTCAATTTGACTTTCATTTGAATAAATATGAAACACATCGTTTGGTAATGGTTCTTCAACACACATAATAGTCATCATGCCTTGCATGCTTCTTATTATTCCTTGATTTGATTCATCATTTAAATTTGTATATGTAAACTGTTGCATATCTAATACTGGAACAAAATCAAAGATATCATAAACTTTACCAAATTTTTTACTATTAACCATATCTAAGTCATCTTCGATACCTTTTGATACAGCATAATTGATTTTATAATATCTTAAACTTAATGCTTTTATTTTACTATTAATTTGATAGTATTGAACATTTTTTAAGTATTCATTATACATTTCATATATATATGAGTCTTGGTTTAAAATATTTATATTTTTATTATCCATATACTATCCTTCTAATATTATTCTAACTGTGTCTTCACTTGATGCTTTTAAATAAACATGAACTATTATTTTTTGAGCAATATAACCTGATTCCGTAAGGTCAACACCTTGCAATAAAAAAGATTGATTGTAAAGTGAACTCAATGTGCTAAGAAAATTTGATATTTCTTCCGATATTAATGTTCTGGTTACATCTGTATTTTTTCTTTGAATAAGATTTTTTATATTGCTTCCAAAACCATTACTAAATGGTATAGCATCTGCTTTAGTACTAATATATCTAATAAAATGTGTCAACATAAATCTAGTTAGAGACATTTCTTTATTATACTCACCAAAGTCAAAATTTATATCATAAAAATAATTTGTATCTTCAATTGTTTTATCATAGCTGGCATAGTTTCTAAATTTTAAAGCAAAGAAATTTAGAATAAGAGTATTGTATTGTTTAGTAGTGAATTCAGCTATATCAACAATGTTTTTATTATCTGTATGTAATTGAGTCTTGTTATAAGCTATGTTGATATACCCTAATACAACCTCTAAATTAGCAAACATATATTTCATTGCTGTAAAATTTAAATATGTCTTATTATTATAATCAATAGTTAAATTATTATACTCTAGAAATAATGTTCCTATTTCATTTTGATAATGTAATTCTAAAGAATTTAAAGATAAAGAATCCAAGAAATAAATTTTCTTAGAATCCAGATATTTCATCAACTTTAGATTTGAAACAATATCTTGTGTTTGTATAACAATATTGTTATCATATATAGTTGAATTATAATTTAACTCAATATCTTTTACACTTATGTTTACGAACATTATTTCTCCTTCTGTATCGTTATCGTTTATTTTGTATGATGTTTAATATTATTCTTTTTCTGATCAGCGTTTTGTTTATATGTAGCGTACATTTCTTCCATTAAGAATATAGGTAGCCCCATCATCTCAGAGAAAGATAAATTTAAATCATGATATGTATAAGCATTTGAGTATCTTAATACTTCATACTTATATCTATTATGATGTTCCTCATCTGTTGTATAAAGATAACGCTTTACGAAAAAAGTCATTTTCGGGATTAATATCGTCCCATTTGAATTCATGATTACAAGACGGAACACCACATTTTAATTTTAAGTAATAGTATGGATTAAATTCAGTCAGCTCATCAACAGTTGAATCATCTATTAATTTAACTTGTAGATCTAGAGGCATATTTTTTATTGTTGGTAAAATATCTTCTTTCTTATCAGTCAATTCAATTAATGTTCCATCTTGAGAAGTTATCTCCATCTTTTTAATATAGATAGCCATAAAATCAACTAAGCTTAAAACATCTTTATGTTTTTCTAAATTATCTCTCATCTCAGAAGATGATACATTTTGTAAAACTTCTAATCTATCTTGCTCCATTGGCATACCATAAAATATTTTAACACCTGGCACTAATTCATTTGATAATCTATAATCACTTGGTTCAATATCTTTGTCCCAATATTTAGTAAAACTATCAGCATGAATCATATGTTCTGGTTTAAATGAATATGTATCAACTTGACCACATTTTGGACACTTGATTAATTTTTCTGGTAGCTCATTAAATGTTGCTTGTAATAATCCAGCCATCATAACTTGTTTATCAACTGTTGGAATATTTCTTAAAAAGTCATCGAATGATTCAAAATTTATTCCAATGAATTCAGCGTGATTAAATAACAACTCATCTATATAACGATGATATGTTGCTCCACTAACTTTTAATGTTTGAAGATATAAATCTTCAGCTCCCACAAATGGATTCATTATAACTGATACTTTTAAAACTGGTAAATATACCTCTGTTTTTCTTGCACTAGATAATAATCCTAAAACATTTAAAGCATCTGCTGATTTTGATACTTTCTTTTTTTCTTTTACTCCAAAATTTAAGTCTCCAAAAATTCCGTCAACTGCACTCTCTGCCATGTAATTCCTTTTTAAAATTGTTGTGTAATATTTATATTTGTTAACTTTGCAGCATTTTTTGAGTTTTTACTTTTCTAAAAATTATTTCTTAGTTTTAATAAAATGTATCATACAAGAGCTTTTTTTAAACTGAAGAAAATAAATTAATTTTTATTTGTCAGAAAAAACATGTGGATCCTAAATGATGCCTTTTTCTTTTTTTAAGAAGCTCGTGTTTACCGCGGTTTGTGATTTTAAAAAAATTATTTTCATATTGTTTTTAAGTATTTAATGCAAAAGGCATCTTTTATGATAAAAAGCGCTTTTTTGCGGTTTCGAGTTTTTTACAAATTATGATTTTTAAAAAAGTTATCCTATAGGATACATTTTATATTTAGTTAGATATTTGTAAATTTTGTTAAACGCAAAAAAGCAGGTTTTATCCTAAATGATGCCTTTCTGTTATTTGTAAGGTTGGACCTACGTAAAGTCGCGGTTTAATCCTTACAACTCACTGCAGAAAAAGGTATCCTATAAGATCCCCTGGATTTTTTGTATCCTATAGGATAACTTTCTAATAATAAAAACGGAAAAGTTATCATGTAAGATACATTTCTCGTAAAAAAATTATTTTTATTTAAATAATATAAAAAATTATTTTTTCGGCAAAAAAATTTAAAAGTTAACAATGTATTTTGTGATTGATTTTGTATGAAAGTGTATAATATAGACCGAAGTCTATATTATATTTGATAAAGGTAATAATTACGCTTTACCTAAGAATGCAGAGATACCTTCTAATTTGATAGAACCAAGAGCTTCACCTCTTACTATACCAATCCAGTTTCTTGATTTGATAAATGTTCTTCTAATTGAGTTTGTAGTCTCAGTGATGATATAAAGTGGTTTGTGTGAAATTTCAACAATTGTTGAAGTTGCTAAAGTTTCAGTTTTTGGAACGAAATACATCATGTCGTTACCTACACACCAAGATGTAATAACTTCCATTTTTGAGAATGTTCCGATTTCACCAGAGAATCCAGTTGAACCTTCTAATTTGTCAAATGACACAGAGAATTTTTGTAATGATTTGATAACTGCAGCAGTATCAATACCAGTTACTAAATATTTTGGTTCAATTCTTGTTGACATTCTTAATTCTTCAATTACAGAGATGATAACAGGAATGATTGATTTAAACATGTCCATAACTTTTTCAGGTTGACCAATTGTTGCCCAAGTTGATAAGTCAATTTTTCTATTTACACCATTTCCAGCAGTTGCATTTGCAAGTAATAAATCAGCAATTTCGAAATCTCTATTTAATTTGATTTGATCTTTAACATAAGTTTTTAATTGACCGATAATATCTAAATCATATAATGATTTCCAGTCTTGGATGATTTCTTCAATGTTTTCTACTTCGAAAGAATCTTCAATATCACAAGAGATATCAATACCGAAGTTTTTTGGTCTTGATTTAACAACACCTTTACCATTACCAACACCTTGAATTCTACAATCCATTGTAGTTTCAATTAATGTATAGTTTGCAGCAGAACCAATGTTAGCTAAAGAAATAGTTACCATACCATTATCAAATGATACCATACCTTGGATTTTTACAGCAGTTTCTTCAATTTTTGCAGCAGTTGATTTATCAACTGAGAACTCTGAATGGAAGTTACCTCTTGCATCAGCAAATGCAATGATATCTAAAACTTTTTCAACATTTGCAGCATCTTTTAATTTTACTTTTACAACTTTGAAATTTCTTTTATTTAATCTGAATTCAGAACCATCAATGTCATTTAATTTGAATAAGTTACCATTAGAACCAGAAACAACTGTTCTAACCATATCAACTCTTGCTTGAGCTTGAGCATTAGGGAATTCAAATTCTCTTACTTGACCTTTAATATCAACAACTTTTGCGATCCATTTTAATCTTGGAATAGTCATTGTTGGAACAGCTGATGGATAAACAGAACATACTTTTGATAATAATGGTTCAGCATAAACGTCAACTAACATTGGGAACGATGCAACTGCATAAGTAATAGCTTCTGGAGATGCCATTAATGTAGCAGACTCTTCTAGTAATACTTCTCTTTGTCTATTGAATTGACCTCTGATTACTCTAGCTTCAGACTCTTCGAAACCTTCTAATAATTTGTCACAGTATGATTCAAAAGTTAATGGATCAGTAATGATTGACATTGCAGATGTTGCTTCTTGGAATAAGTCTTGGTTAGTACTTAAGAAGTCAGAATAGTTTTCTAAAATTAAATGTTGAGACATTTGGTTTTTCCTTTTTGTGTTTAATATGTTTATTTGTTTCGGTAATGTATAAATTTTCTAAAATAAAAAAATTTTGAGAAAATATTTACATTCCTAATTGTAATTCAAACTTTTTATAATTAGATTTCGCTAATGCTATCTCTAATAAAAAGTCAACAGATTCTTCAAGTGTACCTTGTACACAACTACCATCTAATGAACAAACACATCCTGTATAAGGATTTCCGCTTGCATCATATGGTTTAACTTCATCACCAAAAAATGATGATTCTAATATAACTCCATGCACTGTTTCTGATTGCGCATGAGATTGCAATTCTTTAGCCATACTTAGTACTTTGCTAAAGTCTGTACTTTCTTCCATGAACTCATAGATAACTGCTGATGAATGAGATGGATTTGAAACAACATCAAATGTTAAAGCTTTTAAACCAATAGGACTTACTTGTGTAACTCCAGTTGGACTTTTTGTACTTGATCCAAACGCTCTTAAACTAAATCCAATAGCTACTTTTTGTTTTAGTAATCTATATAAATCCATTCCTGCATCGTTTGTAAGTGTTTCACACTCTGCTACAATGAATCTTCCATCAAACTCTAATTTAGTAAATAATACACAACTATTTTTTAAAGATATTGTACTACTTCTTTTTAGATTAGCGTTTTGATCTCCTTCCGGACACGGATGATCCAACTCTCCAACAAGTTTTCTCTCGTTAGCTTTTGGAGCTAGTTGTTTAACAATTTCCATTAAAGTCTCAGGACTATAACTTCTTCCATTGTTATTTACAACATTAGCTTCTTGTAGCTTTGCTTTAAATCTCAATCTCGGCATCTCTCCCATTATGAAGCTTGATTCTTCTAATAGTTCTATAGATGACTTTCCACCAACAAAGGCGCTTTCGTTAATAATAGATAAGTTAACATTCCCTAATAAAGAATGACTTAATAACGGAGCAGACATAGATGTCCCCTTTCTTGATTTAATTCTGCAGAATTAAAGTGTTAAAACAAAATCATGTAAAGTTGATTCTGTTTTGTAACCATTTGTTATGCCTTTTAAAAAATTTTCAGATTTGAAAATAATTTAAACAATTTTGTTGTTAAAATCTCTAAGAGACTCTAACAGTTTTAACGCAGCACTTTTAAGTTTTGATAGTTTTAATTTTTCTATCAATGCTTCTAAGTCCTTGGGCAAACACTTTCCACCAAATCCTCTATAACCATCTAAACCAACAGTGTAATGTGTTGGTAAAGGTTTTGATTTCATTATATTTTGAATCTTTCTACTATTGTTTGTTAGTTCATGAGTTAGTTCCCAGAATGTAACATCCCATGCAAGTTTTAAGTTTCTTATATATTTGAAATCAATTGCTTCTTGAGTAGTCATTATAAAGTACTCTGTATCTTTGTTAACATTTGTATAATTTTTGTAAAATTTTTCTACTTGTAAACAGTTATGTATATCTCCACCTATTATTATATGTCCAGGATTTGAAAAATCTTCAAACGCTGTTATCTCATTTAAAAATTCTGGATTATAAACAATTTTAAGTTTAGGATATTTTTCAACATAATTAACTGTTGTAGTACTATTAATTACAATGATAGATTCAAACTGGTTTGATCTACCTTTTTGTTCATCAATGTCTCTAAGTGTTTCAAAATTATTTAAATACATATCAATTATTGAACTATCATGTTTTCCATTTTTTGTTGGAGTTGGAACACATATAAATATGAATGATTGTTCCCTAATGTTGTCTGAGCTTTTAAATTTTTCAAAACCTTTTATAGATGGATCAATTATTGTTATATTAATATTTTCCTGAATCTCGCATTTTGATATACTGTTTATCAATGCTCTACCAACTACACCGTTTCCACCAAGTACTGCAATGTTTAAGTTTTTCATATCATTCCTTTTTAAAATTTTTATATATTAATTAAAAGATTGAACTTTTAATAAATAGTTTTTGATAATTTTATCAATATGTGTAAAGTTATCAAACTTTAATCCTGTTGTGTTAAGTTTTCTTCGAGTTATATAAGCGTCTTTTGTTGTAAGATCTAATATATCATTTTCATATGTCTTATTGTTTGTTATTTCAACATTATATATGTCAACTATTTTTTTAGCTAGATCCTTTATATATAACTCATTAAAGAATGTAGAAGGAGCACCAATATTAAATGAATATTTATTATATGTGATACCAACTGGCATAATAAGTTTATTAACAACTTCCATAATCATTTCTACAGCATCTTCAACTGCACAGAAAGTTCTTCTTGTGTTTTCAAATATTCTCATAGGAATACCTTTGAATATATTATTTATAAATGTATTCATAACCATTCCTTCAGTTGTTTGACCAAATCCTACTATATTAAAAAATCTAACATTTGCACTTGGATAACTAGAATTGTTAGCAAATAGTAACTCGCTTGTCATTTTTTGTGCTGCATATGTTCCTCTACTACTTTGTTTAATATTGTAACTATCATCTGGATTAGCTCCCAATATGTTATCTATTGTTCCAAACACTTCTGAAGAACTCGAGAATATTAGTGGTAGTTTATATTTAGTACAATAGTCATCTATCATCATATTTATAGTTAATGCTGATTTTAAAGTTTTATATGGTTCATTTTGAATAGCTTTTACCCCAACTGGACTAGCATAATGTATAACCATATCAATTGTTTTTTTGTTAGTTATATCATGATTTATTAGTTCTAAATCTTTTAAACTATGTTCTGCTAAATCAAAATCAAAAAATGTTTTGAGATGAGTTGTTAATCTTGATTTATCATTAATTAATGATTCAAGCAATTTAAACTTAAACTTATCAGCTTTATCTTTGTCTACACCGTAAACAATATAATCTTCGTTAATTAGTTTAGCAGTTGTATAGATGCCTATAAACCCTTGGAAACCAGTGATTATAATATTTCCTTTCATATTATTCCTTTGTAATAATGTTATATAGATTAGTTATTTGACTTATATTTTTTGAGAAATAAATTGTTTTAATATAGATATAATATAAGCAGATAGAGAAAATCTATCAAATTAAAATGATCAATAAGGAGATCAAATGTATAATAAAACTAAAATTATAAGCACGTTCATTGCTGCCCTATGGGCTGCAATGGTAGTTGGTACAATAGTATCAACATTAAATGTAGGTATAATAGTGTCAGCTATAACGCTGGTATTATTTGTGGGAACAACTGTGTTCCAAAAAAAATGGCATATATACACAGCTATCGGATTGGTAGCAATGTTAACTGTAGTTACAATTAACACTGGTATAAACGCAGGTGCAGGAATAGCTGCATCAATCCTAGTGTTACTACTATGGATAGATTTGAAAAAAAGAAGTGAAGCTTAGGCTTCATTCTTTTTGTTTGATTAAATTTTTTTGAGAAATAAATTGTTTTAATATAGATATAATATAAGCAGATAGAGAAAAACTATCAAATAAAATGATCAATAAGGGAGATCAAAAAAATGAAAAAAATTAAAATAACAATACTTCTTGGTGAAAACCAAGAGAGATTCGAATACGAGATCAGTGAAAAAGATTTTGCTACTATGTTAGAGCAAGATCCAAACATCAACTATGAGTATACGGTATAATCCGTATCTCATAGTTGTTTTTGTTTTTATTTATTGAGAAATTGATTTTGGCAGCATAGATATAATATTAGTAAATAAAGGGAAATAGGATTAAAAATGGAAAATATAAAATTAGTTGCAGTTAACACTGCATACGGAGAAATAAAAAAAACTTGTGTTAATTGTAATACAAGTTTCTGGGTGGGTGAAGACCTAGAAGCAACAGAAGCGGGACAACTTATAGTTGTTAGTCCATGCGACTGTTATCAATGTGAAGAAGCGTAAGCTTCTTCTATAATGTTTAATTTTTTTATTTTTCTTCTTTGTAGGGAAGTTTTGGGATATATCTATACAGTTTTCTGAGAAATACATATTCTGAGTATAGATATAATATTAGTAAATAAGATAACAAGGTTATCAAAAAGAGCTAAAGGCTCAAACAAAAACAAAACAAGGAAACAAAAATGAAAAAAATGTTAATTAAAGTTGTAAAACAAAGTGAAGTGGTTCACTTTGTGAATGATGGTAAAGTAACAGGCGCACCAATGGGTGCAACAATCGCGGCAAGAACAAAAGTCGCAAATACAGTGGTATCCCCTTCGGGGATCGTATCGACATATCTAAATGTCGAAACTAAGAGCCCGAAAGGGCAAATGATTAATTTGAGAATCAATGATTCTCAAATTACAAATCAGCCAGAAATGGTTGATGTTGAAATTCCAGCTCTATATGAGTTAGGAGAATTTGATCATAAAGGTCAAATTATCACAGGGTACGTGGAAAAGGTATCAATATTGAATGCGTATTCACCATTCAATAATATGACGCTGATGATCGTGACAGAAGAAGGTCGATCATTCGATAACTGTAAGGTTATCGAAGGTAACACATCTGTGGTATGGGGATTAGTATAAGCAATGCTTATACTAATTTTAAAGTTTTAAATTTTGATTTTTGTTGTAGGGAAAGTTGCGATTATATCTATATTAATTTTTGAGAAATACAAAAAACTAGTATAGATATAATAATTGTAGATAGAGATATCAACTAAATTAATTGTCAATAAGGAGACAAAAATGGAAAAAATAGAAATGAATAATTCGTGTGACTTTTGTGGTCACGATATGAACAATGTAGTAAAAAGCTACAAAGTAGATGAAGAAAATAGAAAGAGTAAACTAGTGGTTGTGATAGAGCAGCTTGGGTTGGCTTTCAAAGAAGTGGTGGCAAAATTCTCGCCGGAGAAGGTGTTGCAAGACACTCCAAGGGAGTTATTGAGAATAGAAGAGACAATGGAAGGAGTACTTAATCCTTTCCAAATATCAATTATGGAACGGAGAATCCATCAATTGAAAAAAGTATGCGAAGTGTTCAAATGCCCAAATGTGGCGTTTGAAATGAGAGTAGCTCAGCTACTCGAAATCATAGAGTTGAAGAAGAAGCAATGGGCTTACAGCCTATCTTCAAACTTAGCATAATAATGTATAGTCGAAAGACTATACATTATTTTTTTATTGCTTAAAATAATTAATTTGCTCTATATTTGGATAATCATTATAACACTTAATATCATTCTCGTTAAAATTATATTGGTTTAATAATAATACACCTTTAGCTGCATCATCTGGTATCATATTCATATGATATCCTAATATAATATTATCTATATCTTCTGATACGGGTATTGATGGGTTTCTACCATCCCAAGACATTCTTTTAAGTTTCTCATAAGCATCTTGGTTATCTAATAGAATAGCTCCACCTTTACCTATCTTAATAGCTTTCTTTTGTTGAAAACTTAAACACATCATTGAATCTTTTTTATACATATTTGGTTCAAATCCGACAGCACAATCAAAAATATTAGTATGACCTAACTCATAATAACCATCCCATAATACATTATTATATATTGGATTTAAATCACAATGTATAATTGTTTGTGGAACACTTATATATGTTCTATTTGGTATAGATATTTCTGAAACATTAATAAACTCTTTTGTGTATTTTTGTTTATATTTAAGAGCCAAAAATAAAGCATTTGTGCAACTATCTGTTAATACAACGTATGGAGCACCAGTGTATTCTGATAATCTTTTTTCAAACATTGTTATAAAATCATGATTGTTCATATTTATTCTTTAAATAATCAATTTTTTGGTCATCATTTAAACCTTTATACACGTGACATTCTTTTGTATATACTGATATCATTTTTTCAAATATGATTTGTTTTAAATTATATTTTTGTTTATAATATTCAAACTTATCATATGTTTGTTTATATTTTGTTATATATAAATACAAACTAACTAAAACATTATATTTATTATTTGTAAAAAAAGTAAAAGTTGGATCAATGATTTTATTATTTTTAACAATAATATTGTCCAAGCAACTAGATAAGAAATATGGAAACTCAAATAAATCATCATTAAAATAATCGTAATTAAATCGTGTTCCACTCAATAATGTATAATTTTTAATATCTATATTATGTAAAACCTCTAAGACATTATCATTTACAATAATACTATTATCATTTTTATATAAAATAGTATTACCGTTTGTGTATATAGCCAAAAGATTCATATTCAATGATTCATCAAAATATTTTATATATAAAATATCTATAACTTTTGGTTCATATATTATTTCATATATTTTTGAAATATCAAAATTTGATTTCAGAAAATAATTTCCTTTGTATTTATAATATTTTTTATCAAATTCTGTTCCAATATATAAATTGAAATTTTTATAATTTCTTTTTCGAATATATGGTTCAATATTTTCTAAGTTTATAAATATATTATTATTCTTTTCCATCTTTGTATTTGATGTATTTTTATACTTTTTATCAAATGACATTAATAATTTTTTTACATCTCTAAAGTTATATTTCTTATTTTCTCCATATCTTATAGCTGAGATAGTAAAATTTTGGCTTATAAATTTTTTAAAAAATATATAAACATTTGAAAAATTTGATCGAATTATAATTTGATCAATATATATAGAATCATTTATATATTTGTATATTATTAATCCTATAATATTTAAACAAGAATCTAGCTCAATATTTATTTCCCAATCATTTTCTATTTGAAACATTAGATCTGATAATGAATAATTTATGACACTTTTATCTTGTAAAATAATATCTTTATATTTATCAACATTTAAAGACGTAATCTTTATCATATAGGTTATTCCTTTTTAATATTTGTATTTTTTCATTGTTAGTTATACTTTTATAAAAATAACAATTGTTGCATGAATTAAATGTTTGAACCCCATTTAATATATTTCTCTTTCGTTTTTTAAAACATGTTTCCATATCAGTTGTATCAACATTTCCTATTTTTAAATCAGAATAATTATGTAGACTGTTAAAACAAGCACATTGGTATATATCATAATTGTAATCAATCATATAAGCAAAATTATACAAACAATTTTCAGTTATATGAATTTTTGAATGATTTTTACTATATGTGTATTCCGAAAAATTATTCAATTTATTAAAAGTTATATATTCAACATTTGAACACACTTTAACATTATTTGATATTTTGTTAAAAATTCTTTTAGATGCTTTTGTAATAGAATAAAAATGTGTGTAATCATAAAAATCATAATTTGATACATGTATATGTATAGAATGATTATTATGATTCAACATATTTAAAATTTTATTAAATGTCTTCTCACTCAAAGCTAAACTACTAGATAAATAAAAATAAAATCGACTAGAGTGTTTTATCAATACTTGTATTATTGATAAAATTTCGGGATGTAATAATAATTCAGAATTTCTGGGAGTTAAATCAATATAATAAATATTGTATTGATTTAAAAATTGGAGCAATGTGTCTAATTTTTCAGCTGACATATATTTTATATTTTTATGTTGTGATTCAAATTCGCAGAAGAAGCAATTTAAATAACATAATCTTGTTTTTTCACAAATCATATTTATAACCAAGTCATGTATCATTTAATCTCCTACGAATTTTTAAAACTATATTTATATCTCTTTTGTGTTGTTTGATCTATTGCTAAAATATTACTTAAAATATCATAATATTTAGAGGTTTTATCTAATATTCCGTACTCAACAAAATAATTCAAATCAGGCAAATATTCAGTTATATCTTGGTTTTTAGTTGACAAATAAAATTTATCACATAATACACATTCTTTAAAATTATTAAATGAATTAATCTTGTTTAATCCTTCTTCCAACATATCATAATGATAAAACACACTATTAATAATATTTGAATTTTCTTCACCATTGACACTTAAATTATTTGAATTGTTCGAATATTTTCTCATCAACATTGATAAGGCAATTTCTTCATTCAAATGTTGTAATATAAGTGAATGGTTTTCAAATAAAGACTGATCAACCGCATATGATATTTCATATGTTAAATCTTTCCAAAGTTGACTCTGATTAATATCTAAATTATAAATGAACCAAGAATCATAATGATCAGTATATTCATATTCTGGAAGAATATTGTATTTTTTTAATAGATGCTTAACAACATATGCTACAATATTTATTTGTGTAAAAGATGAATTGTTATATGCGATAATATCATTATCAAAATTCATTTGTTTTATCTGATTAATGAACATAATGTCCGGTTCAGTGAAGATAAAATTTTCAATTTCTAATTCTTGTTTGCACCAATTATATATTTCTGGAATCATTGCCCAAAAAGATTCTGGTTTGTGAGTCAAATAATATTTATTATTTGATATTGATACATCAATATTTTTAACTATTGTTTTGTTTTTATGAATGTATATTTTCCATTCGATTGGTAAAGAAACATTTTCGTGATTGATTAATATTATATTTATATTGTTCTCTTGTTTTGTTAAATATATGGATTTGATTAAAACCTTAAATTCATTTAAAGTTTTAATCGAAGGGTAATAAGGTATAATCAGTGTCATAAAATTTCTCCCATGCAAAACTGTTAAAGTAACATTTATTGCATTCACATGTTATTATTTCTTCTGTATTTTTAAAATCATAAAATGATTTTGCAAATTTTTCATCTAAAACTTTTTCTGCTCGTTCAGAAAAACAATGATATACTCTATTATTTTTTACATAATATGAAAAAAATCTAATATAACATGGTTTCCCTGTATTTGATACTTCATTCATTTTCCACAAATCATATAGTGATAAATCAGTTTTTCCATTAACTCTTCTGAAGAAGTAATTATTAATAGATGCTATTTCTATTTTATCAATTCCTTCTTTTTCAATTTTATCATAAGCAATATTTGAAGAGGGAACTGCTTCGTATTCAGCAGTTCCCATATTAATATTATTTATTATTGGTCGAAATTCGATTTTATCTTTATATATTTTTTTCAACATTTTGTATTCATTATAATCAGGATGTTTTTCATCTATAAATCCCATATAAAATATTATATCAACATATGATTTATTAATATTTTTTATAAATTCTTTAAATGTTGTTTGTGAACGATGAAATGAATAATACAATTTAACCTTATCATATCTTTTATCTTTTGGCGAAATATCTATATATTTTGATCCGTTTGATATAACATCAACTTTATATACATTTTTATGATCACATAAAAAATTAAGCAATGGATAAAACTGATGTGAAACGGTAGGCTCGCCTCCATAAATTAAAACTCCGATTTGGTCATCAAAACTATTTATAAAAATGTTTAAACCAACATAATCTATTTCTTCATCTTTAGCCTTATTATCACTTAAAAAAGGAGGACAGTATTCACATTTGTAATTGCATTTTGAAGTAAAATTTATATATATTAATTTCTTCATATTAAACCTAAAGTATCAAATATCAATAAATCATTGTTTACAATAGATGACTCAAAATTTAATAATTCATCATTCCATAATTTTTGGATTAATTCATCGTTTTTATAAAGATTAAATATATTTTTATATGATAAATTTATATTTACAATATTATTTAATCCATCATTCCAATGAATAGTGTGGTTCATAAGGATTGGAAATAAACCAATCTGAGGCAAGTAGCATAATATTATATTATCATTTTCATCTATTCCAAAAACATCAAATTTAAAATTTACTCCAAAACCAAATGGATTATTTATAAATATGTTTTCAATTTTATCAATAATATTTATTATTTGCTTAGTATATTTTAAATTTTGTTTTAAAATATTAATATTATCATCTATAGATTTAGCATTATTGTATAATTTTGTACAATTTTTATATTTAAATATTAAAAAATAATCATCTTCATATACAAATTCAGGAAAGAATTCAGGTAGTTCAGATGACAAAGTTTTTAATATATTATATATAGTATCTGGTGCATCTTCATCTTTTATAAATTTATCTCTGGTGATTAACATACAATTTTTATCATTTTTATATCTTTCTTTAAAAGAATATTCTTCTTCAAGAGTATAAATTCTATTCATAAAAAATTCAATCGTAGAGAAATTTTCTTTAAGTAATATGATATAATTGTTATGTATTTTTATTATATCGTTTAATGGATCTTTGTTCATTTTATAAAAATTTTCATCAGCTGGACTGGTAAAAGTTATTATATTGTTTTTCAATAATTCTTTAATTTTTGATTTGAAATTGTTTTGTGTCATTTATATTCCTTTATTGTGGTTATTGTCCCTGTGCAATCATAACATCTAGCTTTCGTACATTTAGAAAACTCATTTGAATAATTTCTAAAAAATAATGGATTTTTAAAAATATTATCTCGAATATTTAAACAATCACTAGTTATATCGCCATTTATATTTATATTTAATTCTTTTATATAGCATTTTTTAATATCTTCTTTTGGAACAATATTGATATGTTTTAATATTAATTGTTTATATTGTTCAAATAATATATGTTCAATATTAAATTTGTCAAAATATATTTCGTCAAAATATGTGTTAAAATTATATATCATAGAAAACTCAATATTTATATCTGGAAATTTATTTATTAATAATGAATATCTATTCATAAATAAATCAATATTGTCTTTTGGTAATATTAAATGTAGGACCATATTGTTTAAGTTGATAGTTGATAAATTTGATACAAATGTTTCAAATTGTTTATTATTTATATGATTATGTAAAGTAAAACACATTTTAGTATTTAATTTTGTGTAATCATATTTTGATAAACCATGTGATAAAACAATTATATCTTTTACGTTTTTTATCTTTCTAAATGTTTCTATTATTACTAATATATCATCGTGTAATACTGGTTCTCCACCAAATAATACAATATTAATATCATATTTATAAAATGATATATAAGTAGCAATCTTTTTTATATTATCAAGATTAGCTACTCTATTCCACTCTTTATGATCATGAGAAGTACAGTAGCTACATCTTAGTTGACATTTAGTTATAATGTCTACAAATAAATTTATAGTTTTCATATTATATATTCCTTTGAAATGTTTTGTCCATCATATCCTTGAATAAAAAAATATTCTTTTAAATATAAATATGATTTTGGGTTCAAATTTTTAAATATTATTTCATCGTTTTCAACATGATTTTGATCATCAAACATTGGAAAATTTAATATTTCTTTTTTAAAAAGTATTTGTCCTAATTGAAAATTATCAGGACAATACAACTTATTTTTATTTCTAACATATTCTTTAAATAAATTTAACTGATATGTTTTATTTATGGCATTATATTGTCCAATAATTAAATCAATCTTGTAAATATATGACTCAATTATTTTCGCAAAATTTGGAACTAAATAATCATCATCTTCTAAAAAATATATATATTCCCCAGATGCTTGATCAAATAAAAATTTATATATATTTGCTAAATTATCAAATTTTTTATAATGATACTTAATATTTGGAAGACATATTTCTTCAATATCACTTGTATCATTATTAACAATTATTTCAACATCGAATCCAAAATTTTGATTTATAACAGATTCTATACATCTCTTAAAAAGATTTGGTCTATTGTGAGTTAAAATTAAAATCGACAACATATTATCTCAATTGATTTTGTGATGTTACACATTTTCCAAACAGCTTGCTTAAACTATCTGGAGTAATTTGATTTTTATATTTTGTGTAAATTTTTAATATATTTTTCTTATCTAAAAAATTATTAACTGAACCATCATCATTTACTCTCATATCGGCTGAGAAAACACAGAATTTTAAATCTTGATTTATTTTAAAGAATGTGTCTAATTTATCCATCATTTGATTTGTCACAGTAATTGCATAATCTAATTTGTGTTCTAGTTCTGGATATCTTCTAAAAAACGGGTTAACCTCATCAGCAAAAACATGATATGTAATTGAATTAATATGATCTAAATATTGAGGATAAACATTTAAGAATTTTCCATTAGTATTTAAATGTATAGTACAATCTTTTTTTGTTAATAACTCAAATGCTAATCTAACAATCTCTTCATTTGCTAAACCTGGTTCTCCACCAGATATAGAGATATCTGAACCATTCTCGATTGTTTTGATTTTATCAATAATGTTTTGAGGCTCAGTTTGATGATGAGTATCAGTGATACAGTAACTACATTTCCAGTTACATTTATATGTTAAATATAATGTATATTCTTTCATAGTACTATTTCGTCTTTTATATATTTAAATATCTCATCATCATTGCCTCGAATTAAAGTAACATTATCTAAATATGCATCTTCACTATTTCCTCTAATATCATGTATTCGAACATTTAATCCTGCATCATATGTAAGATAATCGTGATTAATTTTCCACATACTAACCATTTTAGTCATATATCTACATTCAACTAAAAGTCTATTTGAACAATCAAATTTTCTTGGTGTTGGAGTATATACATAGTGATTAAATTTTTCATGTAAATCTAAAACTGGAGTTTGTTCAATTGTATAATTAAATTTCTTTTTATCTAACTCTTTATATCTTTCTGGATCATCTGTTACAATTAACCAATGTCTACTTGGATGTCTAAACACATCATAATTATAATGATTTATAATATCTTCTACTTCACCAAGAGTTGAAGCTCTACAATTTTTACTTAAATACAGCATAGATGTGTTTTGTTGTCCTATAAAAAATCTATGTCTATGCAGCAACAATTTTTTAACATAATGTTTTACTCTTGGACCATTTTTATAGATTCTTGTATCTTGAAGAACTGTAATTTTAGGATCACAAATTAAATGATTATCTTTATTTCCACATGAGAATAAAAATAAATGATCATAAATTAATGTCATTCCAGTATCTCTATCTATTTGTCCATCAACTAAAAGAATATTTTTTGCTCTTAATAGTTTTGGTCTATATTTAAAAATAGAATTAAATAGTATTTGCTCTATTTCTTTCTCATCAAAGTTATATTTTGATTCCAAAATATTCTTTAATGTTTCAGGAGACATTGTTTCTGTCCACAATAAACAACAATTATATTTACTTCTAAGCAGCCAGAAATATTCGATCATTTCGAATGTATGTCCACATATTCCATGTTCTGGAGCATCTTTATTATTTGGATTATTCCAACTATGACATATTACTAAATCATAGTTTGTTATCGTAAGTAAACTCGAACTTGCCATTTTTATTCCTTAAAAAATTTATATCAAGAATTTTCTTTCCAAATTTAGGAACAAGTTTATGAACTTGATTTGACAATTCTTTTTCAATACCATCACATACATACATCATACTACAATCAGTACAAGATGGAGGTTTAATATATGTATTGAATCTATTTATTTTAGCTTGTTTAAACATATTCTCTTTTGTTATCACCAAGTCTTTTCTAAGAAAACTATCTGTTTGTTTTAATCCGCCATTAAATGTCATTATATTCCAATCAGTTTTATCAAAGATGTGTTGATAAGTTCCAACACAATATCGTTCATACCCTTCCATAAAACATAACGGAATATATCTAACATTTATTTCTATTTTTTTAGATCTTTGATTTATTAAATCAATACAAACTTTTAAATTTTCTGATACTCTTGTATAATCTAACTTAGCTAAAGTTTTAGCATTATCCCAGTAATTAAGGGGTAGAAAGTTAACTTGTTTAGGATCAATCTTATTTATTATAGAAGCATAACGAGCAGGAATAAACTTATTATCAACAACACAATTTATTCGAACAATTAGATTATGTTTTTTTGACAATTCAATAGCTTCCATTATTTTATCAAAAACATCTCTACCTGTTTTTTCTGCATGAGATTCTTTATCCCATCCATGCAAACTAAATAAAACTTCTTTTAATCCTTTTTCTTTTGATTTGATAAGAAATTCTTCATTGCTTAATTTTGTTCCGTTTGTTACAACACTAACATGATCAAAAATATTTGAAGCATATTCTAAAAGATCAAACCAGTTTGGATGAACAGTTGGTTCACCACCTGAAAATTCTGCTTCTTTTATACCAGCATCTTTTACTTTATCCATTACTTTACAAATATCAATAAATGATTTTGGTGCATCTTGCACGTGTTTCAAAGTATAACAAAAATTGCATTTAAGATTACATCTCAAACCTGTATCTATTTTACTTCTCAAACATATATCATTTGATAATGTATCTTCTGGTTTTGGGCTTATTATTGAATTAAGATTTATTTTCATTTTTGTCTCTTATGTGAATGATTCTAAGAGTTTGTAATACATTTTATGAATTACATTACTTAGAGTTGTTGGACCAATGTTTGCTTGCATTACACATTGATCTGTATCAAATCTAAAATTTATTTTAACAAGTACATACGATAAAGCAAGGGCTGAAGTTTTTCTATTAAAAAATAATCCAGTATCTTTAAAAATATAAACATGATTATTATATATACTTATGTCATCTATCACTTTGTATTCGTATAAAAATCTCTCATCTTTTGACACGATTGAAGATTTTATATAAATCGTTTTTCCATTGTATTCAATAAATTTTTGTGGATAAAAATATGATAAAAATTTATTAAACAGAGGAATTTTGTTTTTGTTATTGATATATTTTATCATATTTTCTCCTATTTAATTGTTATAATAATCTGTAACTTTTTGAAACATTAAACATTCTGTACTTAATGATATTTCATTAAGTTTTCCAGTTAGACCTAATTTATGTCTATGTTCAACACTATCTCGTTTAAGATAATAATTCTCAACAATAACTTTCTTTCCATGATAAAACGCCTCAGCAATTAATCTATTATTTGTATCCAGTGAATCATGATGTATAATAACTGTGTGAATTTTATCAAATAAATTTGGAATTATTTTATATTTGGTTTTCAATATATATGATGAATCATATATATTTGATAAATCTTTATCTTTATCATATACAGTAGATACAAAAATTTCTTCACCTTGTTTATATTTCTTTTGAAATTCAAGACCTAATCTTAAAGGTGTTTTGGTTCTATTTTTAAAGTCAGGTAAATATTGATAATCATAATACCAGAACCAATTTGCATTTAATATTTGCTTACATGTAAAAATTGGACATTGTGTTAAATGTTCAGAATAATCATTATTTACATAAATAAACTTTTGATTTTTTTGAATAAATATTTTAACTTTATTCAAAGTAAAAATATCTAATATAACATGAATATGATGATCATCATTCTTTTGTGCCCACTTAGCTACAGATTGATAATATCTAATTCCTTCTTGAATTTGATCAGTATATTTTTCTTGATACTTATCATTATATGCTTCTTCAACTCTTTTTATATCTTCAAATGGTATCCCAACTATTGTTAATATACAATCATAACCATATTTTTTATAGAATAAAAAATGCTCGAAACAATAAAATAAACTTCCATTTATTTTATTGTGTTCTTGCCAATTATATGTAACTATAATTGTTTTAGTTGAATTAGAGTTTGCTTTAAAATTGTCAGCATCCAACATTTTTAAGTCTCACTAAATATTCTTCACCTATTTCTTTAACTTTTTCAATGTTTGTTTCTTGTTTGATTTGAATATAAAATCTATTATATTCATTTTGTAAGAATGATGCTCTATTTATTGTATCACTTGCGTTTAAATATCTTTCTAATTTTTCAATTAGTTCTTCATCACCTGTTTCTAAAATCTCTATATATTTTTCTTCTCTATTCTTAGAAGTTATAATATATCCTTCATTTATTAACTCATTATTTATACAAATAAAATCAAACATCATTAAACCAGTCACTAATGCTTGTTGATGACTAACATGATATCTTGCTTCTGTTAAATATTGGTTGATAACTGTTTTAATGTCTTCGACAACTGGTCCAATAATTAAATCATAAGGCATTAACTCAATCGATTTACAATCTTTCTTGAAGAATACTTTTTCATTTTTTGAAAAATTTTCTTCTATTATTTGAGCTGTAATATTATTCATTCCTAAACAATTATGTCTTAAACCAATTAAATCTTTAACAACACTTGTTTCAACACTTATTATTTGATTTAGTTCATCATTTACTGGTTCGTATAAACCAATGTGATAAATGTGTTCCATTTTTATTTCCTTTAATATTTTAATTTTATAAGTTTGATTGGAAGCTTATTATAATTAACTTTATAATAACCATCTGTTCCCAAATGAATTGCTTCTTCATATTTTGTACCAATTAAGTCTTGAGCAATAATACCTTTATAAATTGTATCTGGGTCGCTTATATAATTATATTGGTATATTTTTAAACCGTGCTCGTAATTTAAAAATATAACATTCTCTTTTAATCTTCTATCCGAATAATTGCATCCACAATCTGAATTACAGTTACATACAAGATTACATGCACAATCTGAATTACATTTACAAGATCTAGCTATTCTTTTTATTGCTTCAACAAGTTTGTTATAATCTAATCTATTTATTGTTGTACCGATGGTTGGATAATATGAATTAATTTGAGCACCTATATCAATATTATCAGCATTATCAAAAATAACCAATCTATTTAGAATATCAGTCCACAAAGTTTCAGTTATTATTGTATCAGTATATGCAATATTATTAACATATGTTGCTGATATTTTTTCATTTATATCAGAATATGATAAATATGTTCTTGTGTCTCCACCTTGAGTCCATCCAGATATTAATATATTTATAACGTTTTTTAATGAGTTAATATCTGCAGCACATATGTTTGTATCACTTATATTCTGAGGAATAAGTCCTTGTGTTTCTAAATGATTATATACAACATTTGGTCCCCAGTGAGCTGAACATCCACCGTAATAATGTCCAACACTATCACTTGTGTTTCCTGTCCCATGCTTACCTGTATTTCGAACATGATCAGTGTGAACTATTCCTCCAGAATTATTTCCATGGAAACCAGGTAAATAACCAACTCCAACATCAATATTATTACTAGCCATTTTAATCCTTTTTTGTATTTATATACTTAAACAATGTGTTTGACAAATCTCCAAAGAATTGATAAATTTTGCACAAATCTTTTTTAGGATCATGAAATCTTTTATCATAATACAACTCTTTACTATGAGCATTATTTATAGTTGGGCATTGATAACAAACTGTTGCTGAACAATTAGTACACTCATTTTCAACTTTAGAATGTTCTTGTAAGATATCAAAATGCACTTGTTTCATATCTAATAAAATATGAGATAGCTTTGGTCTTAAACTATTAGTTGGTTTAATTGATCCAAAAACATGTTCTCGTTTTTTATCAGAATATAATGCTCCATGACATACAGAAACATTTCCTTCTAAGTCTATGTTTCCTATATTCATTCCAGCACTGCATAATTGTTTATTTCTGACAGTGTACCAGCTCATAACATGTCTATTATTTTTCTCAAAAAATTCTAATTCTAATCTAGTAATTTTTGTCAATTGATATTTAATATTTTCAATTTGTTTATCAGATAGCTTATAAACTTTAGTGTACTCTAGTGTAGGACTGTACTGAATTCTTCCTTTATACATTTGATTTAGATCTCTAAAATGTTTCCAATTGTCCACAACAGAGTGTCTATCATTTGCTAATTTTTCAACAGGCATTGTGCTTTTAAATGAAACATTAATATCTGGATATAATGTATATAATTTATCAAATGTTTCTAAAACAAGTTTAGATGTTCCAGCTTTGTTTGCTGTAATTCTTGTTTCATCATTCCATAATCCATCATAACTTATTTGGAATCTTATTCTACTTCTATCAATATTATACATTGTAACAATACTTAATATTTTTAGAATATTCATAATAAGTAAACCATTTGTATAAAAGAAGAAATCAACTGGAGCTCCAGCAAATGCTTTTATAAGATCTTGACAATAAATATAATTTAGAGTTGGTTCTCCTCCCCAGAAGTTAATAGTTACACCATTATGTCTATCAAGAAATGTTTGAGATGATAACAACTCTTTTACATTTTCTATAATTGTTTCAACTGGTAGCGCTTGTTGTTCATTTTCTAATTCTTCACCTTCGAAACAATAAGTGCATCGCATGTTACATTTTTGTGTAGTTGTAACTTCTAATGTATAGTAATTTTTATTCATCATCTATATCCATAGCTTTAATTAAAGCAAGAGTAGCTTCGTAATCTTTTTCAGTTATTTGAATCTCAGAAACTTTTGTTTCATCTTTTATATCTTTTTCTAAATCATTTACAAACAATGCAACTGACTTTGCTAAAAATAAAGAATCTCTACTTATTGTTACAATCCCTGCATCTTCTAATATATCAGCAGCTTCCATTAATAACATAACAGCTCTTTTTGATTTTTCAATTGTTCCTATTGGATCAGCACTAATCTTATTTATATCTATATGTTGTTCTTTGAATTGACTATTTTCCATTTTTATCTCCATAGAATAATTTTAATTTCTCTTGTCCTAAATATCCAAAACGTTCTTTAACTATTTTAAACATTCCTTTGTATATATCACATAATACACCAATAACTTGTTTATTAACGATTTGCTCATATATACATCCTTTGTTACACAAATGAAAAATGCTACACTTATAGCAATCATTAAATAACTCTTCCATAAAATCTTCATCATCTAGATCCATTAATGCATATGGATGTCTTGCAAATCTTTCACAAGGAATAACTTCATCTTTAAAAAAAGAAGTGTGTTTACCTGTATCGACTCCACATGTTGGTCTAGTATATTGTGTATTTTGTGATCTTTCAATTAATGCACTCATATAAGATGAATATAAACCATCTATATCATCAAATGTTTTAAATACTTTTTTTTGAATTTTAGTATCTAAAAAACCAACATATCTTTCATATGCGTTTTTGAATCTTAATGCTTGAATATCTGTCCAAGTACCATTATCTCTAACTAACTCAAAATCTATTTTACAATCTTTTTCATTAATATTGAAAAGCTTCTGGATAAAATTATACTGATTAATTAATAGTTTATTATTCTCTTCATAAAATATTTGCATAGTATTAAAATCAAGTTGATCTTCATTTGATACTTTAATATCAAACATGTTTCCAACAATCATTGAATGAATTTTAAAATGTCTCTTATTTGCTTTTAAAAAACCTATCAGTCTTTTTGTAGTATCAAATTGTCTACTATAATATCCAATTCTATTATTCTCTTGAAACATTCCATCATGACTAATTGTTATTTCAACTTTTGGTTTACATATTATTTGTAAAACTAATTCTGAAAAATATGTTCCATTAGTAGTTATTCTAATTGCTTTACAATTATCATCTTTTTCTAAATATTCAACTATTTGTAAAGCAATATACTCTTCTAATATCATAAATGGTTCTCCACCAAAGATATCAAAATTATAAGGTTCATCATTTGGTTTTATATATGCGTGATAATATCCCAAAAAATCATCAAATGTGTGTTTGTGTTTATTTAATGTGTCAACATTACAATATGTGCATTTTAAGTTACAAATTTCTGATTGTACATAGTGATGTGTTTTCATTGTGTATCCAGCATTTTAATTACAGCTTCTAGTTTATCTAGACCTTCATCTAATCGAGCCTCAACCCTCATTAACTCTGGATTAAACTGAATTTTTAGTTGTTCTTCTAATATCATTTTTGCACCATTTAAATATGCATTAATGGTTGCTAATTCTTTTTTTACATATTGTGGCATTTTTGTTATTTCTATTTGTATATCTTGCATTATTGTAATCCTTTAAAAAAATTATTTTATGTAATATTTATATAGTGATTTTGTATCTTTTATGATGATTTATTAAATGTATCCTATAGGATAACTTTTTTAACTGATTTTTGATGTTTTGTATCTTTGATGATACAAAAAAAGTTATCCTATAGGATACAGAAAATCCAGGGGATCTTATAGGATAACTTTTTCTGCAGTGAGTTGTAAGGATTAAACCTCGATTTTACGTATGGTCAACCTTACATATACCAGAAAGGCATCATTTAGGATAAAAAGCGCTTTTTTGCGTTATTTATTTTTTACAAATTTGTATTTTATTCAAAAAAAGAAAAAAGGCATCATTTAGGATACATCTATGGTTTTTTCTAAAACATATCAAAACCTTTGAAACCGTGTTTTTATCATAAAAGATGCCTTTTGCATTAAATACTTAAAAACACTATGGAAATAATTTTTTATTTTTTTAAGACCGCGGTAAACACGAGCTTCTTAAAAAAAGGAAAAAGGCATCATTTAGGATCCACCTGTTTTTTCTGAAGAATAAAAATTAGTTTTAAAAATTCATTAAACTTTCAGTTTTCAGGACACTAAAGTGTAGAGAAGAGGATTTAACCTCTTCTCAAAAAATTATTTTTTTAGAATTTAACTTCAATCATATTATTTTCTGGATCAACACAAGTGCTTAAAATTCTTCCAACATATCTATTTTCATAGTATTGTCTGTTTTTATTAAACTCTATTGTACTTATAGCTACAACAGAACCTAAATATTTATCACATGCTATAGCAATATTTCCTGGCATAACATATGAATTATCAGCACCTCTGCTAAATTTAACAGGTGATCTACCTTTTAGAACTATTGCACAAGAAATACTGTCTTCGTCTTCATTTAATTTTTCATTCATAATAAACGCCGGATTTTCAGATACAACTCCTAAAACTGTTCCACCTGGATGATATAATACTCCTTCAGAAAATAAGTTTGTACTATAACATAAAACAGTTCCTGGTTCATAATGTTTATCTGTTGTATAATGCTCAGCTAAATCGGCGTAATGTGCTTTTGTTGCTGTTCCAGTCATTACTCCTGAACTAAATGTACATCCACCAACTGTTGAATTATTTTGGAAATCACAAGAGCTATTTCCAGTTAATTTTCCATCTACTGTTAGAGTTCCACTTATATATGATGAGCCATTAACAGTTAGACCACTTGAATGTAAATCTATAAATGTTGAAACACCACTTAATGATGTTACTCCACCATTAGTTTTAATTGTTTCTGTAACAACATTTCCAGAACTATCAACTTTAAATAAATTACCGCCACCTGAACCAGCGACAGCAAAACCATCAACTGCTATTAGACTTCCAGCAAATCTTGCAACTTGTGTAGAGTTACTATAAAATTGAGAAGCTAAATCAAATCTTGTAGCACTAAGAGTTAAAGATGTTCCTAACTTAACATCAATCGCTTCAGTATTTTGTGCAATATATAATTTATTATTACTAATTACAGTTGAAGCAGAAGTTCCATCCGTAGCATTCGCTTGCTTAATATAAATAGCTTTTGAATTGTCATAATATGAATGTCCATTGATATTCATATTTCCTTCTGATAAAGTCAAATTACCTTTTGTTAAAGTTATGTTACCTTTTGTTAAAGTAGCACTTCCTTCTGTTAATAGTAAATTACCTTTTCCTAGATTAACATTTCCATTTGATAGACTTAAACTTCCTTTTGAAAGTGATAGTGCGTTATCGTCTGCTGATAAACCTGTTCCAGAAATAGTTGCTTGTTTATTTAAAAACATTATACCAGCATTAGATGTTAGACTAAATACAATATTATCAGCTGCATCTGTTACAGTTATATCACCGTCTTTTATAAGTATATCATTATCAAATCTAGATGTTGATTCAAAATGTGCTTCTTTTTTAACGGTTAAAGTTTTGTCAATTTGAACATCACCTCTAAGAGTTGTTTTACCATTTGGAAATATTAAATTATATAATGAGTCCTTTTGAACTGTTGTTTTTATAGATCCATCAGTTGATGCATTTGTATCATCACTTTCACCTAAATAAATAGTTCTTGAAAGATTATCAAAAGATAGTACACTATTTAATCCATAATATAATCCAAAAAGTGTAGCAAATGATCTATCTGTTGTACTCATATTATCTAAAGATTCTGTTTGTGAATCTCTAAAATATAAATATTTTTTAGAATATAATTCTGAACCACTTGCATTATCATCTCTAACTGTTTTGAATCCAGTTACTGGATCAACACTATATTGAACAAAAGTTGGACCAATAAATTTAGATAATGTATAATCATATTGTAATTGATCCAATTTATAATTTGTAATAGCATTATATCTTCTATATTCTTTTTTATCTGTTCCAATTGATTTATATATTGAAGACACATTGGTTATATAATCGTTTCCTAATGCATCAATTAAAGCTCTAATTTCTGTTATATCAACATCTAAACTATCTATAGATGATTTTAAATCTTTATTATTAGCGTTTATATAGGTTTTAAACGTTAGTAAAGAATCTTGTAACTCTTTACTTCTATAACTCATTACTTCTTCATATGTCATAACTATCGCATCTAGTCTATGCTTGATTGGTACTTCAGTTATTGTACTAACAACTGAACCTGCTACATCTTGTAAAATACTTTTTGCCATATTATTCCTTCTATTATTTTGTATATTTGTTGTATATTTTATATCTTTTAAAATGTAAAAACATAAAATATACAACGATTTCTCGTTGTATATTATTAACCTAAGAGTCAATTAATGGACTTCTTAAAAAGGCTGTACTTGAATTTAATAAGTTGTATAAATAATCTACTCCATCTGGACTAGTTATTACACACATTTTATCTCCAACAACCGCAGCACCTTGTGCATATTGTTGTTGAGTAAGTTTTGGTTCAAGTCTATTTCTATAAGGAGTAAACTCAAAGAATCTCATAACTGAATCTTTTTGTATAATCATCATAGCTTGTTTTCCACCTACATCTCTAACAGCAACAACTGAACCAGTTGAGAATGTTTCGTTCGCAGGAGTGTATGCTAAAGTAGCCCAATTGTTTAAAACTAAATCATATATATAAATATTTGCTGTACCTGCTCCTCTAACCAAATATAATTTATTTGGTTCATATGCTGGTAACCATTTTAAAGCACATCCAGCACCTACTGCACCAGTTACTGCTGGAATAGCTGGGTTAGCACTGTTAGCACTTGTTGTAGACCAAACATTTGTAGCAATTGTATATCTATACATAACTGTAGCATTGTGTCCAACTAAATACATATGTCCATAATACGGAGCAGTCACTGCACTTGGGATACCAACTCTTAATGCGCTAACAGTAACACTTGTTGCATTAAGAGCTGCAGCTGCAGTTAATACAGCAAATCTTTCAATCTTACATTTTGTATTTGCTAGTATTTCTCTTTGTAATGGATACACTGCAATTGTTGCTTGATTAGCAGTTGTATCAGCAGATAAACATAACTCTCTACCATCTTCTGTTGTAAAGATAGATCCAGCTTTCATTGCTTCTGTATTTCCAGTAACTGATAAAGATACTGCACCTTTAGCAGCAGCTGAAATAGTCATAGTATGAGAATTAAATCTTAATATTGTTCCAATAGCTAAAGCTTCTGGAAGAGTTGCAACAGATACAGTTGTAGCTCCAGCAGCTGCAGCAGCTGTTGTTGTAATTGTTCTTGTTACTCCACTATGATATGTTGTTTCAAAATTGTTTCTCATTGGACTTGGGAAACATAATGCTGCGTCTGTACCAAATGCAGCTGGAATATTTGTAGTTCCTAAGTTTGCAGCCCATGAAGCAGAAGCAATATCATATTTATACCAGTAGCAAATTGTTCCATTTCCTACAAATAAATAAACACTTCCGTAAATGTCTCCACTTGATTGAGTTCCAATTAACTTAGTATAAACCATTGCTGAAACAGTACCAGTTTGTGTAGCAGGAGATGCTAATAATTGCCAAGCATCTCCCCAAGTATCGTATCTCCAAAATTGAGCAGCTGTAGCAGAAGTTTGAAAGTAAACATAAATATATCTTACTCCATCATCTGCCATACTTGTTCCAGCTATACCAGAAACAGGAGCAAAAGCACATTGTTCAAATAAGAATCTATCAATCATTACTTTATTATCATTTATTAAACTCATTATAACACCTTCTCAATCATGTCTTCATCTATTTGAATACATTGATTATATAAATTTACATAATTGTTGTTGTCGATTGTAACTACTCTATCAACTGGTAATAATTTATCTAATATGATATAAGTGTCATTTCCATTTTCATCTTTTGTTTCTATTAAAACTTTTGGTTTAATTATAACGTCTCTCATTTTATCCTCACTTCCAATTTCTTCTAACTGTTGATACAGTTTGAATGCTTTGTGCAATAGCTGTATTATTTTTTCCCATATCACCTAAACTTGTATTAGATGTTGTAACTGTTGCAATAGTTTGATTTGTATTAATTGACACAGCTGCGTCAGCATATACTCTTAATCTTCCAACGTTGTCAAAAGAAAATCTTGCTATAACATTTAACATTCTTTTTAATGTACTATCAAGGCCTAATGACCCAAATAAATTTGATAACATTTAAATCCTTTTAATTTTGTATAATGTTCATTGTAAAGCTTCCATTTGGAAGAGGTACAATCCACAACGCAGATTTTCCTACTGCAACAACTGGTTCAGTTTCTTGAATATAAATCATTTGATCTGGTATAACAGGAGCTGGAACAGGTTGCCAAGAGGCATTACCATTTGCATCACTTGTTAATACTTTATTAGCTGATGCACCACTTGATATCTTTAAACCTTTTAAAACCGTTGTACCATTATCTAATACACCTATATCAAAATCAGTATCAGCCGTTGATTGAGTTACTTCATCAAATGTTGAAGTATTTGATCCAATCATTATCTTATATAATGAAGTAGCAGACATATTAATATTGTTACCAATTACTAAACTATTATTTTTTCTAACAGCAGAATTAGAACCGATAACAGATGCTCCTTGATTTATAGATCTTGAATTATCTCCAATACTTATAGCTTTATTTGCTAAAGATTTACTATTTGATCCAATAGCTAACGCTTCTGAACCAAGAGTTTTTGTTTGATAACCTAATGATATATTTTTAGATCCATCTGCTACAGCTTTATTTCCTAAACTTATACTTGCTACACCACCTGTTGCTAATGTATCAATAATAGATGCTTCTGATCCAATAGCTAAAGCATTTCCTGCAGTTGTTATATCAATATTTGAACCGAATCCTAAAGCTATAGAATTTGTACTAGAACTTTTAGCATTGTATCCAATTACAACAGCATAGTCTGCTAATGCTTTTGATGATAAACCATATGCAATAGAAGCTAAACCATTTGCTTCAGAATCTGATCCAATTGATAATGAAAAATTTCCTACACTTTTACCAAATAAAGAAAATGAAATATCTCCACTTGCTAATGATGCATAACCAACGGCAACTGCTTTATTACCACTTGCTGTTGTATTTGTATTACCTATAGCTACAGATTTTAAACCAGATGATGTAACATTGTCTCCAATAGCTAGTGAACTTTCTCCACTGGCTATAACATAATCTCCCATAGATATAGCTTTCAAAGCACTGGAAGTTGAATGTTCTCCAATAGCTATTAAACCACCATTTGTTTCAGTACCAGTTGGTTCTCCACCTGTTATAACAAGATTTCCTGTTCCAATAACTGATTGACCATTTAAGGTTTTTAATTGAAGATTTCCAGCAAGATTCTGTGTTCTTATTCGTTCAACGACATCTCTATTTGAACCCATATCTGCTCCTTAAAATTAATTTTTTCATTATTGTTCCTATATAAACATTACAATCGGTGAGAATGCAAATTTAAATAGATCTATTGTTGAACTAACTGTTCCTGTGTTTCCAGCTTTATCTACTATAATAACATAAGCCATAATTGGTCCATCTTTTAAACTTGATAAGTCAGGAATAGTAATTTGATATTCCCAGCTAGCATTAACAGTTATATTTGAATTATCAATTGTTAAAACAGATGTTCCATCAGATACTTGAACTTTAGTTATAGTACTGTCTTCTTCAATTGTTCCATAAAGTTTAGTTGTTTGTAACTCAGATTTAGTAATCTGTTCTGTTGGTAAAACTTCCAAGAAATCAGTTGTTGTATCAGTAATTGTTGTATCAAGTTTAAGATTTATATAATTTACTTCTGTTGGTAAATTGCTTCCATATGATACAAATACCAAATTAGCTCTTCCTTCTGGAATAGTAAAACTGGTAAAGAAGTCTCCTGTGAATTTGTCAGCTTGAAACTCATGTAATATTACACCACTCTCTAAATATTGAACTCTTAAATTTTGATTGTTATGTGTATACCCGACAAATGATACTTTAGTATTCTTTACAATATATAGATCTTTTGATGCATCATATATTGAATTTGAAGAAAATTTCAACACAAAATTTTTAGATGATCCCCATTTTACAACAGGAGATGTTATTCTAGAAACTGCTTGGACTTTAGTTTTTACGATATTATATTTTAAATTTTCAACCGGTTCTCTATATATAGTAGATGATAATTCGTCTCTATATCTTCTTAAATTATCAGCTGGAGCAATTCCGAAACTTTTGAATATCTTTGGAAACTTATTTATATTAAAAAGATCTAAAGTCTGAGTTGTTGACTCTCTAGTTGCTAAAGGACATCTAGTATTAGTAAATATATTATCAACATATACAGAAGAACTAAGCTTCTGTACAGTCTCTGGATTAATTACTGGATTTCTAAGAGATAATTTATACATTATATCTCCTTTTATGCTTCAGTTATTGAGAAGTCACTTATAAATAAATCTGAATTCATACCTATATTTTGAGTAAAAAACATATCCAATGATACAATTTGAGCAGAAGTTGATGTAAATGTAAAAGAGTGTTCTTCCCATCCACCTTGACTTAAAGATGTGATTGCTTTTGTTATTACAGATGAATAATTGTATCTTAAAGCAAAATTATAATTTTTAAAATTAGATGATGGTAAATCAGATGATACACCTGTATAAAATTTTAAAGTATATGTTTTACTTGATTCAACCGGAATGTTCCATCTATGAAAAAATTCTTTAAATGAAGAACTAGCAGATTCACATGCTACTTTATAACTTGGTGAAACAGTTTTATAAGTTGTAGTGCTTTCTTCCATTATACATCTATTTGATATATTAGAATAAAATAAATCTGTTCCAGTTGAATCATTTATCTTAGCTAAAAAATATGTATAATTATCAGAATCTGGATAATAAATCATTGAACCATATTTTAACAATGCATTGTAAGTTGAATCATACATCAATGGTAATAATCCTTTATTTAAACCTTTTATTGTTGTTTTAATTGGATTATATTCTATCTGAACTTTTGGTACATTATATAAACTTTTAACAGGTGCAATCATTATCGCTGAATTATCAGGTACTACGATATTATCAGGATTCTCTGTTGTTTGAAGTTTTGAGAAAAATAAATTATTAGCAACTGAATTTGCTAAAAATAAATATGTTCCATCTTTCATACAAAAATTATTAACAATAGCATTACCTGATATACCAAAACATGAAAAACCAGTTAATATATTTTTTAGAGTTGTGGTGCTAGCTGATCCACCAATCAACATTATAGGTAACCACCCACTTAATTGTTGATTTACACTAATTGTTCCATATAATACTAAAAACGGATTAAGACATGTTGTCATAGTATTATATATTGTTGTATAATAAGTAGAAAATGAATAATAACTGTTTATATTGCAATCACCAAGTTTTAAAATATTTGTGCCTGCTGAGTTATCAGAAGACATTTGTAAAACACATTGATGTGTAAATAATTTTTTAATATCAACAATTGTTGTTAAATTGTATGTTAGTGTTTGATTATACATTAAATTGTATGAACCTTGTGAATAACAAGTATAACTGTTTAATGTAATATTTAAATTTCCAACAACTGAGTCATCTTGCTTTGATATTTGAAATGGTGTTGAATTTGAATATGTTGAAACTTTTGATCCAATTTTTATATCACACACACCACAAAATTGAACAAGATTTTGAACATAATATGCTCCACCATATGTTCGATCCGCAAAAACAGTATTTGATAAATCAATTACACTATTTCCTCTAAGATATTGAATATAAAAATCTACTGTTCCACTACTATATCCAGATTGAAATAGTGTAATTACTGATCCATCCGTTACTCTAGTTGTTTCTGATGTCCAACCATCTGTTATAGTTACACCAGAAATATAAGTTGATCCTCCAAGAATAGTTGAACTTCCTGTCTGAGCTTTTGCACGATAATTAATATGTACTAATTTTATAGTACATATATGATCAAGTCCATCATTCCAAGAAGGTGGAACACATCCTTGAGTTAATGATATATGTGTTTCAGATATACCATTAAATTTTGTTGAACCCATTGTACTATTAGGTGTTATAAAAAACTGATCAGTTTCAACTATATAGTATAAATAACTTGAATTAAATGTTATTGCTGGTTCAGAAGAATGTTTAAATAATTTATTACCAGTGTTTCCGTTTGATGCACCGTTTTTATTTGAATTGTAAACCATTTTATAACTTCCGGGAGTTAAACTCCCAAAAGTTGAATCCCAGATTGCAGATTTTAAAACTGATTTTACTCTAATCTCGTCACCTTGAGCTAAAGTTTGAGCAGTTGCTCCAGAAAAAGGAGATGAGTAAGTACCTGTTCCGTTAGTTGATTGCATAAAATCTATCCAATAAATAGCCATAGATTATCCTTTCTAATTTATTTGTGTTAAGATTATATCACTTAACGTTAATTTACATTTTTGATTGTTGATTTTCACATCACAAATTATAGCAAGATTTTGATCATATTTGCTTATATAGTTTGCGATATTTATTGTTTCCCAAGAAGAAGTAAACGTTCCATTTAACACTACAGGAATAAGTTTCTCATTATCAACTAAAGATATTGTTACTTCATTTGATTTCAAATTTTGTCCCATTAAACTAAATGTCAAATTATAATTTTTATTTTTTTCGACATTTAAAATATGTTTTAATGTAGAATTTGATTCTGAAGCAATGTTGTATTTTGATCCAACGTATGGTTGTATCGAAATAGCAGGAGAAATTGTTTTATATGTGAAATAATCTTCGTATACTGAACACACATTTACGTTAGAGTTATCTGTATAAGATATAGATATACTATTTATTGGAGCAAACTTTACATATTTATTATTTAAAAATAATTCCATATAATCAAACACTGAATAATTTCCTACAAAATTTAAAGCTGTTTTTTCAATATTTGTCAAATTGCAATTGTATCGAGCAATTTTTGGAAAACCATTTGATGTTTTAAAGACTAAATTGTTTGATAAATCTTGATCTAATCTACTCATAATATTAATATATGTTGGATTTAAATTATTAATAAATGTTGTTTTAGATGATAAATTAGATGTAAAATTTAAAGTGTAGTCTCCATTTATTAAATTTAATTCTGGACAATGTAAAGCAATATCTCCTGAATAATAAGGCAGAACTTTTTCAACTGATTTGTGAACCAACACAACATCAAAATTTTCTAATAATGTTAATGTTATATTATTCATTTTCAACATTTGTCTAAACTTTGGATCAAAAACATAAAATTTTGACGCTACAGTTTTAATAGAAGTTGCATAGTTTTCCCCACATACCCAAATTTTTCCAAAATAAAAATTAGTAACAGTTGAATTCGAAATTGTTTCTCCTCCACCATTATTTAATAAATTTATTAAAGAATAACCAGCAGTTTCTGGACTAAATAATCCAGTTGCTTCTGTTTGTTCAACAATCAAATTTTTAATAGTTACATTGATATTTGATGTAAAAGGTGAATTTACTCTAATATATCGTCCAGCAATATAATGTTCAAATATAAAAGAATTTGTAGTATTTGTTCCTAAACCACTCATATATATTTTTAGTGGATAATTATCATTAGTATCATATGTTGCTCTAAAATATTTAATTTCTATTGTTGTATTTTTTAGATTTGATACATTCATTAAATATGATGATGATGAATGCGCTATCTCTGGAGCTGATACATTTTTTATTTTGATAGTTGTGTTTGTTGTATCACTAATATATAAAACATCAATACTAGATATGTATATATAATTTCCGGTAAAAACTGTGTTAGAACAATCAACTGTACTGTTATTAATATTTTTACAAAAATATACATAATACTGTGATAAGCTTCCCCAAGGAATTAAACTCATAATTTTATTTACACCAGTTGATCTAGTTGTTGCATTAATCCAATTATCAGTTATCGTTAAATAATGTTTAGGTGAGTTAAAACAACATACGTGTTTATTATTAGCATAAGTGTATGATGCAGTGTTTATTGCATAAAAAGTAAGTGTTGTGTTTAAAGAAATATTATTCAATTGTAAATAATATGCTAACTCATGCGTGTTAGAAGCATCTGTAAGATAGTATGTATACAATGAACTATCATAAGCCAAATAACAAAACATATCTAATTCTAAACAATAAACTATATAATTGTATCCTGTAGATACTGATCCTGTTACAACTTTTAAACCTAACCCATTAGCTGTGCTACTCATATTAATCGATGTTGTTCCATCATTAATTCTAAATGGTTTCATTGTCCAAGATGATGATGATAAAGTTGTAATGTCTTTTCCAAGTATTCTTATTTCATCTCCATTGTTAACATATGCATCTAAATAATTATTATTACCTATACCAAATGGGTCAGCATATGTTCCAGTTCCTGCCGCAGTTGTTTTTAACGGATCCACATACCATATTGCCATTTTACATCTCCTCTATTGTTAATATTATTACTAAACCAGTTCCATTTGCTGATGATACAGCAAAGTCAAATTGATCTAGTCTTAGAACTTGTCTACTAATTTCTTGACTTGTTCTTGTGTTTGTAACATTTTGTGTTAATATATCCACACCATTATGTTTAGTAGTTATTGTACAAGTTCCTGTATTTGTAAACGCAGAAACTTTTGTTAATAAACCTTTATATGGACAGAAAATTGAATTTATTACACTATCAGTATTTAATAATGATTCAAGTTTATGCACGGCTGGACATTGAATGTATCTTGTTATTAATGTTTGTCTTTCTGATACAGTTTCTTCTATTTCTAAGAATAAAACTAATCCTTTTGTATTTACATCTGCTCCAGTTGTTTTAAATGTAAATATTGTATCTTTAAGTACTGGAATATTAGTAGCAGTAATATTTTTTGTATTGTTTACACTTATAACATCACTTGATGCTATACCATCTATCATTAACTGAACATTACAAGTACCAGTTGTTGTGTATGCAACGATATTTATAATATTTCCTTGATATAAATTATATATACCATTTATTACTGCATCCATATTTAATACATTCATTGATTTATGAACAGCAACTACTTCTACATATCTTTTTGCTTTGAAAACTTCTGCATCTGGAGCGTTTGCATCTGGAGCAGCTGGAATATATACACCAAGAGCTTCATTATACATTAATACTTGTCCATTTGTTGGACTCGGAACAGATACTGAACCAGTAACTTGAAGGATTCCACCACTGTTATAAACCATATTTGGTGTAACTGGAGCTGACGTTGTTAGTCCAGACATTTTGATATTTTTAGCATACATTGATATTAAAGTTTTATCAACATTTCCTGATGTTGCTTTTAATTCTACTTCTGCTAAATTGTTATCACTTACCGCATTTAATCCAACAACTGCTTTTGCACCACCTGCTATACCACTTTGTTGATATGCTTTCATATATTTTTGAACAGTTAGAGCCATTTGATTTTCTAATGAACTTGTTTCTATAACGTTTCCGTTTTCATCAAGTGTTCCACCACTAACTCCACTTCCTCCGCCACCTGCTACAACGGTATTGTAACCAGATATTTGAACAGTGTCTCCAACTTCGCAACCAGTTAATAATGTTACAGAAGTTCCATTTGTAGCAGTAAAATCATCTTCTGCTAATTTTATACCATTTAAATATACATCAACATAACCTATATTATAAGGTGCTAAGAATGTTACTTGATTTGCAGTTGCTGTATATGTTTTTTTAGTTTGAGTAATAGCGTTTCCACCACCTCCACCTGCTTCTAATGCTTCAATTCTATCTTCAATATCTGCTACAGCTTTTGCTGAAGCTTTCTTTGTACTATCATATAAATTAACATTATCTGTTATATTATCTTTTCTATCATATATTGAGTCAGCATATGTTTGCGTAACGAGTACTTTTTTATCACCTATTGCCATATTACTACCTTTAAATAATCTTTATGTTTTTGTATCTACACAAATGAAGAGGAAAAATTCCTCTTCTATTCTATAGATATTGTTAAATCTCTACAATTGTTAAATCACCATTATCAACTACTAATTTATAAGTAGAAGTCATGTTTGTTTGATCTAAATATGTTAAAGTGTTTGCATCTGTTTGATCTCTATTAACTTTACTATTTGCTGTTGCAACTTGTGAAGTTTGTAAAGCAGTAATTGCTGCTAAAACACTTGTTCTATTCCCTTGAGTTAAGTTAAATAACTCAATGAATGTATCAAAGTTTGTGTGTGCATCTAATAAAATTGCGTCGATAGCATTTTTATTATTTGTAGTAACTGTTGCTTGTGCATTAGCATTAGCTAATAATGTAGAAGCTTGAGATAAAGATGCTCCAGCTGCTACATTAGCAATTGCAACTTGTTTTCTATATAATGCTGCAATTGCTTGAGACATATTAGAAACAGAAGTTGTATTGTCTGCTAATTTTAATCCACTGTAATCATAACCTGCACCAACGATTGCATTTCTTGCACTTGTTTCATTTGTAACAGCTGTAGCTATAGATGAAATTGAAACATTTGAGTTATTAACTTCTGTGTTTCTTGTTCCTAATGTACTTGTAATATCACTATCAGCTGTAGCCCTATCTGTTGCTTCTGTATTAACAGATGTGTCAGAGTATACTTTTGTTGCTAAAATTTTAGTTGCCATAATTTACCTCTTATAATTCAACTAGAACTAAGTTACCTGATGAAATAGCTAGTTTATATTTTTTACCAGTTGTTTTATCAGTATAATTCATTGTAGTATTTATTGTTTGTACTTTTTCTGTTTTAGTTGAAGTTACTGATGTAACTGCAGCTTGACAAGCATTTAATGCATTTGTAATTTCAGCGTCATTAGCATTTACTAAATTCATTAACTCTTTGAAACTATTTTTATCTTCTGTAGATAAAGCTAGAATGTTTGAAATTCTAGTTGCATCAGCTGAAGCAATTAATTGTTTTGCATCAATGATAACATTAGCCGATGCTAAGTCTGTTCCACCTGTTGCAGCAATAGCTGTTTCATTAGTTAAAGATAAAGCATTTAATGCGTTAATTGCTTTTGTAACACTCTCTGGAGTTCTTGGAGTTCCATTGTCATCCCAAGTTAAACCACCAAAATCCATATCACCTACTTGTGCAAGTAATGCTGAACTTTCATTTGAAATAGCAGCACCAAGTCCAGCTGCCGTAACTTGAACTTGCGCTAAAGTTGATTTTGTTGAATTAATGCTTGTTTGGATTGTTGAATCGTTAGCTGCTCTTGTAATCGCTTCTGATGTAATTCTTCCTGCTAAATAAGCATTATCTGTTATAAGTATTCTATCACCTGTTGCCATAAATAATCCTTATTATTATAGTGGAGCTGCGATTTCTTCAATTAGAAGATTTCCAGCACTAATATACATTTTGTAATATGTATTTGAATTTTCATCTTTATATGTCATAAAGTTTGTTTTTGTTTGTTGTCCACCATCAGCTAAAGCTGCAAGTTGAGCATTCGAAGTAGTTGTATAACCAGCTATTGTTCCATCATCTCCAGTTTTCATTCCAACTACAAAGTCTTCTAATGTTCTAACTGTTGTATAAGTAGGACTTCCAGATTTCATATCAGCTAAAGCTACAGTGTTTGCATCATTAGTACTTAATAAAGTATTATATTTAGCTAATACTCCAGTAAAGTCTCCACTTGCTGCACCAGCACTTACTTCAGATGAAGCAGTTCTTGTTTTAATTGTGTTAAATCTTGAACTATACGTTACACCTCCAACTATTGTTTCAACAGCTGGATCACCTAATTTTGTTTTTCTTTGATTTACAGTTGCTGTTAATTGAGCTTGTAATGTTGGAACTTGCTCATCTATAATTTGAGCGTTTGTATGGCTAATATTTCCAATGATGTTGCTATTGATATCACTTGTTAAAGTGTTATCTCCAGTTATCCTATCATTAGTTTCTACTAACACATCAGCTGCTACGTTTGCGTTTGTTTTACCAAACGTTTTGATATCACCTATTGCCATGTGAATCCTCTCTAGTTTTATTTATACGTTATTAAGTTATCGATTTATTGATTTATTGATTTTGTAAACTGAAGAAAATCAAATATTTCTTCAGTTTGCTATTTTAAAAAGTGAATAATCATCATCGATGATGATTAATTATATATCTTCAACTGCTAATTGTCCATCAACAATAACTATTCTATATTTTTTAGAAGCATCATTTGCATCAATATATTCTAATGAACTTGTACTTGTTTGTACTTTAGACATTTTAGTTGCTAATAGAGCTTCTAAATCACTTTGCATAGTTGCTAAAAACGCTGCAGTTTCTGCATCTTTAGTTGTAATTAAACTAACAATTTCAGCAAATGTGTCAAAATTAATATCAGCGCCTGCCAAAATAGCATTGATTCTATCATTGTCTTGATTTACTTTAGTAACTAAAGCTGCCATATTTGACTGAAGAGTTTGATAACCACTTAAATCTACTCCACTAATTGCTGTTTCAATTTCACCTTTTAATCTAACTGTAGCATTTACTGCTTCTGTTAGATTTGCAACTGTACTTGAATCAGCATTTTTAAGATTAGAATTGAAAGATAAGTTTCCTGTTTGAGCTAATCTTTGAGTTGTTTCAGCCGCAATTGCAGTATTTAATCCAGCTATACCAGTTGCATTAACTGCAATTTTTTGAGTTTGTGTTGTAATGTTATTTTCAATAGCATTATCTCCAGCAATTCTCGCACTTGATTCACCGTTGATTTGACCGTTAACATATTGTTTTGTTACAAATATAGTTCTTGCCATCTTTTTTATCCTTATTTATAAATTGGTTTTGTTTTATATTTTAAAAGGTATCCATCAGTGTATTGGTTAAATCCAATAATTGTGTTTTCACTAGTTCCATAAATTCTGAAATCAGAAGTTAATGTTGAATCAGCATATATATTATATCCATCGTATGTTACAATATATGTCTTATCTGATTTTAACAACATGTTTGAATTACCTAAATCTAATAGTTCAAATGAACCTGAGTTATTAGTAGATGCTATTTTTATTGGTGCAAAGTTATGATCACCATCAGGTATTAAACTCATAGAAACTGGGTCTACAAATAATAAATATTGTACATAATTAGCAACTGAGCTTTCTGTGAACGCTATTTTTTCACCAATCATCCATATTCTACCATGAGCTGAACTTGGAAGTTGAAGAGTTGATACCAAAGACTGATCTGAAATATTAAATTTTAACAAGTATGTTTCATTTACTCCAACTTTTTTACAAATTGCATATATGTGATTTTCATCACAAACAATTTGTGAACTTGAACCATAAGAATTTGTAAAATCATTAGTTTTAAAATATTCATATGTTGAACCAAAAGATATATTATTAAATAATATTCCTGAAGCTCTTGAGAATAATTGAATACTATTATCATAATTAGTTAATGCAAAATATGATGAATTTTGACAATTACCATATTTACCTGAATAAATAGTTGATGTGTTTGTTTTAAGATCATTAAATACATTTGCACTAGTAATAAGTGTTTTATTAGTTTCATCAAATGCAACTACTGAGCTATAAAAGCTAGACAAAGTTTTAAATTCTGATTGTTCTTTAAGATAGAATAATATTTGATTGTCAATTTTTAATATTTTTAAATCCATAACTGCACTGTGATCAGCAACTTCAACATCTAATGTTTTTCTGAATCCACCTGGAACACTTTCAATATCCGGACCATTAAATCTGATTAATAAAGTATCTATATCAAATTTATGTAGTGTATGATCATGGTGATATCTAACCATTAATATATAACCATCATTTAATAATACCAATTTACTATTAGCAAAATCTCCCATGCTGCTTACAGTTGCTGATTTTTCAATTAAATATGATTGAATAATATTTTTAAGAGGATTCATTACTTCTTCTAAAGTAATTAGACCATTTTGAATATATAATTCATAAAATGTTTTTGCATTTTCATCTTTATATACTAAACATTTACCTTTTTCTTGTGAACCATTATCTGCTAATTTTTTGATTTTTCTTCTCATCATAGCATCAAAACCAGCAGGAGTTGTAACATCTGTTATATCAAATGAACTCATAACTTTATCATAAATTTCTTTAAATGAGTTTGGATCTAAATTTGCTGATAGATCATCTAATCTTGCATCATTTAATACTTGACTATTTGAAACAGTAGTTGATTTCGTTACTAAACTAGCTGTTGATTCTAATCCATCAAATATATTTTTCTTTCCAGCATAATATTGAGCAACTTCATTTACTTTAGTTGTTAGATCTTGACCAGCTGGTGTTGGTTCAACAACTACTTCACCTAAACTATTATATCTTGATTGTTTAACATTTGCTATATCTTGAGTTAAGATTGCAATATATGCGTCATTTCTTTCAGTTAACTCTTTATTTTGTTCATCTCTATCTATAAGTTGAGTATCAATTTTTGATATTAATGCATTATCACCTATATCTTTTAACGAAGCTTCGTTTGCAACAATAGCGTTTACACCACTTTCTGTATAACCTATTTGTGTAATATCATGTAAAGCCATGATTACTCCTTAATATATTTTTTGTGTTAAATGTTACTTATTATAAAACAACATCTTCAATGGCTAATTGACCATTTGTAATATACATTTTATATTTTGTACCAGTAGTTGCATCAACATATCTAGTTTTTGTATTTATATCTTGAATAATGTCAGCTTTGAGTAATAGTTTTCCATCCATTTCATTTTTATATGTTGTGAAAACATCATTTGTCCCAATTTGTGTTTTTAAGTTATTGATTATTTTTACAACTTCATCAAATGTATCAATAACCTGATCTGTTCCATCAATTGTTTCAGTTGGAGCTAAAGCTAAAATTGTATCAATTCTGGCTTTCTGAGCATTCAGGTCTGCTATGTATCCATCAACTTGACTATTTAATGATGTAACCATAGCTAGTGTTGCAGGATCAAATGAATTTATATGATTCTGTAGTTTTGAAGCTATTGCTAACAATCCTTCTTTAACATTTGCTGCTGATGACATAGCATATAAACTATTATCTGGTCTCGAGCCTAAATAATTATCAGGAAATTTTATAACATTGATTGCATCTGTCCCGATTCTTGAATCAACATCTGCTTTTAATGTTACAATACCTTTTTCTGCAGTTGCAATTCTTCCTGCTAAACTATTTGCTGTAGCTGATACAGCTGTGATTGAATCTTTAATGGTTTTGTCAGCCGCAGCTCTACTTGTAGCTTCAGTGTTAACTTCATTGTTAACAAAAGTTTTTGTAACGAAATAAGTAATACCCATTTGGTCTCCTTTTTATTTTATGATTATATTATTATGATAATATGCGTATTCGTACAGATATATTTCTTGATTACTAATATACATTTTATATGCTTTTTGAAATACAATAGCTGAAGATGATATATTATTTTCAGTGATATATTTACCAAGAGAGTCTAAATAATAAATATTAGTCTCATGAGCGATAGTATTAAAGTTATAATATTCTTCAGAAAGATATATTGTATCTGAACTTATATTTTGAGTTGTATTTGATATATTTATTAATTTGTTTTCAACCTCAGTTTTATAACCGAACCAAATATCCAAGTTATTTTTAGCATAAAGAACTAAATCTTTAAAATTTTCTATACCTTTAGAATTGTTTTTAAGTTCTGATATTTTATTTTCTAACATAGTTCTTTGTGTTGAAAATGTATTGGCTTTTACTATTGGATTTGTGTTATCATCAGACATCATCGTAAGAAAATAAATGTATTTAGTAGATAATAAGTCAATTAAATAATTCAAGAAATATAACATTATTGTATATGTTACATTCGAATCTCCATTATAATTATGATATAAATAAATTTTTTCAGATGAGTATGGACACATTTTAATTTTTGATTCAACGATGTCATAATATGATTCATATTTCATATCCTCGCGAAAATATTTATATTGATCATAATCATATATTTGTCCATCATAAATTAATGGACCAGTATACAATTTAACAATATCATGCATACCATTAAAAGGTGTAATATTATCATTTTCTGTGCATCTTTCATAACTATTAATTAATAATTGGTAATCTTGAACATTATTATCGATAGCAATACATCTATTTATATATGAACTTCCATCTACAGATAAAAAATTTTGAATATTATCTGTTTGTAATTGATTAGCATTATCAGATTCTTGGCGAAGAGATAATTCTTCGCCAAGAATATCTTTTACATCTAATGAAACTTTAATATCATTTGTAAAAACATCGTATTTTAATAATGTGTGCGTTATCATACTTATCCTTTAATCATCTTTTGTTAAAGTTATTTTTACATCCAATAAATTTCTAAATTGATCTAAATCAGAGCTTACATATATGCCTAAATTGTTTTTACATTTTAATCTTGGTTCATCTATTAACTCATTATTCAAATCATCTGATAAATCAATAAAACAATAATCTGAAATATTTTCTCCATATATTTTAACTGAAGGACTACTAATAGGTCTAATTAATGATTCAAATGATAATTTTAATTCAAATGCATTTTTTGTTTCTTTAATATTTGAAACATTGATAAAATTCAAATTATTATGTACGTATACAACATCATCATTTTTTTCATCTAAATCTATAAATGCTTTAACTCCAACTGTATCATCAATATATGAATCATTGATTATTGTATTTTTATCATAAATATGATGCATACTATTAACATCATCAAGAGTTATTGATTTATTAAAAGACCACAAATTAAATTTTTTATCATACATTCGAATTGAATATTTTTTTCTATATGTTGGATCATATAATGATACATATGTACTATATTGTAAACCATTAAATAAATATATAATATATCTAGATGACTCATGCAAAACAATTGAGTCATTACATAAACCATATTCATTATCTACGTGACTAACTATTCGAGTTAATGCACTTGGTTGTATTGTGTATAGTTTCAGAACTCTTTTATTAATAAAATTCAAATTCTCCAAATCATTATTTCTAATATATTGATAGTTTCTATGTCCAGAACACATTGATTCAATTTTTATATCATAATTATCAAGTGTTTGATCATATTTTAATTCTAGATTGTTCACTCTTAGTAGAGGAGATTCTTTAAAATTTAAAGTTTTTGCAACATATGTTATATTTGGATTGTTAATTTTAATATAAACCAATGATTTAATATTTGAGCTGATATTTACAGTCGAATCAATTATTCCAAATAATTTTTTAGATTGCGAATCAAAATACACACTTCTAACTATATACTGATCTTGTTCGCTTAAAGTTGAACCAAATCTATATGTACTACCAAGAACCATACCAAAATTGTAATTTACAATTATATCTCCATCAAATGAAACAGATGTTTTTTCGTTTGATATTCCAATTTCATATACAAAATTACTAGTTAATGATATATATAAAATGTTATCCTCATCATTCCAATTTAGTGATGAAATACCATCATAAGAGAGTGAATAGTTTGTAAATTGAGTAAATGTTATAATATTTGAATTTGACCAATCATCATCTCCAATATAAACAGCATTGGTTTTTTGAGCGTCCTCTATTTTTTCATTGATTATTGATAAATTCAAAATCATAATTTTATTATTAAACATTCCACCAAATACTAAAGTGTTTCCACATTTTTTCATATAACAATGATTATTATGATGTATATAATATAGGGTATTATAATAATCTAAAGTATTATCTGGATTTACTATAATTGTTCGTTTATTTAAATCATGTCTTAATTCAAATAATGTATGAAAGTCTGCTTCTGTTTTTTTGTACTTATAATCTCCAAGGGTAATAAAAGATTCATCTTGATTATACATTGTTTTGTATGCAGGTTTTTCCGAATCCTTATACATATCCATAAACAATACTGTTGGTTGATATTTTATTTTTGCTAACAAACCTTTTGATTCATTATCATAAATATATATATAATTATTTATAACAGAATAAATTCTATTATCTATTGTTGTATAAAATAAAGATTTGTATGTTGTAAAACTACTTAAAATCTCTTCATCTGTTTTTTCAACTGATATATTAAACATTCCATTTTGGAACGCAGTTATAAGAGCAGAATATGTTTTAAACAATGGATGCAATGTTTCTTCAAATTTTAACAATCCACTTTCAACATACATTTTATAATACTTATTTTGGCCCTCATCATAATATCTAGTTACAGTTAAATTAGTTTGGTTATTGTCTGATTTAGTATCTAGAGATGTTTGTGTGTCAGTGTATATTTGTACAGCAGTGTTTGATTGAAGAGATTTAATACTTGTTACTAAATCTTTGAATGATTTTTCATTTGTATCATTCCCAGAGTTTGAAATAGTTATTAAATTTGTAATATTGTTTTTAAATATTGGAAAAGTTATATTCAGTAATTCATTTAGTTTTATAAAGTTCTGATTTGAACTTATATCTCCAGATGAATTTTCTAAAAACTTTATAGTTTTATCCAATTTATTATTAACACTTAATAATAAATTACGCAGATTTAAATAATATACAGTTTTTGACAAATTTGATGGGATATTTGGAAAAAATGTTAAATAATTATTTGTATCTGTTTTGTATTCTTCTGTTGTGATAGGATCCTGTAAAACTACATCAATTTCAGTTATAGTAGTATCTAGATGAGATTCTAAAGAAATTAAATTTTGATTAAGTGCAGAATTGTTTTGTCCTATTGCAGACACAGAAGCATTTAATGTTGTTATTTCACTAATCAATTTAGTGTCTACTGAATTTTTAATATCACTTTCTTCGTCGATTTTAAAATTCATATAATGTTGATCAGATAAAAAATGTATATCTCCTACAGCCATGGTTAATCCTTTTTAATTGATAGGAGCAATTTCTTCTATTGCTATTACATTATTTGTAATATACATTTTGAAGTGTGCTCCTGTATTTGAATCTATAAATACTGTATCTGTATTTATATTTTGAACTTTTTTAGAATAATCGTTTAACACGTTCGCATCGAATGGTGTAGTATTATCCAATTGAGTTTTAACAGAATTATATTTTGTTTTTAAATCATTTAATTCTGTAGTTAATGATTGAATTGTTTGATTAGCTGAGTTTAAAGAAGTTATTAATGATTTAGCTATAGCTAAAGCTTCAGTTGCTTTGGCATCAGCTTGGGCTGCCGCAGCATATGATATCTTATCCATTAATTACCTCCTGCTAAACTAAATGTAGTTTTATTTAAAACTATAGTTGGAATACCTAATACAACTATTGTTTTATATTCAAACGTTGTAGAACCTTTTGTAATATTATCAAATATGTGATTTATTGTAGATATTTTTCCATCTGTATTGTATATTAATTGTTCAGCATAGTTATCTTTATATTGAATAAATATTAACTGTGCTTCCATATACGTCATATCAATAACATCTTTTTCTTCGATAATTTTATCAATTCTTTTTTCTTCAACTGGTATTGGATTTAATCCTTCATTTACAGCTGTTTCTAATATTACTAATCTATTTAATAAAGCAGTAATACTATTTGAAAATTGTAAATGGTTTGTGACATTTGAAGTATTATCAGTTGCATCAGCATTTGTATTACTATTCAATGCACTTTGTAAACTTAACAACTCTTGCTTGATAGATTCAATTTCAGTTTTAGCTGTACTAGAATCTATTTTAAGCGTTGATACATCTGATTTTAATTGAGTTATATCATTCTTAATAGCAGTAGTATCAATTAGTTTTAAAGCTTCAACATCAGTCAATAACCCATTAATCTTCGCAAAATTACTATCAGCTAATGATTTCAAATTATTAAAAGAAGTAGCTAAAGTTGTATCAGATAATTTTAAATTTTCAATATCTGTAGCATAAGTTAATAATGAATTTTTAACATCGCTTAAAGAATTGTTTATTGTTGTGATATCCAAATGAATATTTACAATATCTTTTGAAAAGTTTTCATCGGATGTTATTAATGTTAATATATCATTTTTTATTGCTTGAATATCAGTTTGATAAGTTGTTTTTAAATTGTTTAAACTTGTCTCGTTTGTGTTAACTTTTAAAATTAAATCATCAACAACCAATTTTTCATTATCAACTTTTATTTTCAATAAATTATAATCAGTTATTAATTGTTCAATTTTAACTTCAGCTGCAGACAGATTAGACTGAATAGTTGTCATTATAGTATTTATTTGATCAATACTTAACTTATGACTATTAACATCTAATGTTAATTTTGATATATCTGTGTTTTTTAATGTGTCTAATACATTATTAATATGATCAATATCTGCAACAATTGTTCCAACATCTAAATTAAAAAGATTTGTAAACTTTAAATCCATATCAGCTAGTTTTGTATTGATATTAGATATAGTTGTTTTAAAAATATTAATATCATTTTTTGCGTTAGCTAACTCAGTATCATGTTGATTAACTCTTAAAATTAAACTATTTAAACTTGTTTTTAAATTATTTGTATCTACAATAATTTCTGCTATATTGTTTGTTAAGCTTTGAACACTTGTTGACAAAGAAGTAACATGTGTTGCTGTATCTGAATCACCATTTTTAATAATAACTATATCAGATATAATTTTATTGATATCTGTTTGAGCTTGAGTGAACTTTAAATTTATACTGTTTATAACAACATCAAAATTTGTATCTCTATTTTTTAAAGTTTCAATCTGTGTTGTTATATTATTTACAGTTGATTGTAATCCAACGAAACTATTTGACACAGAATTATAATTTTGTATCAAATTTGAAACAGTATCATTCACATCAGAATTGTTAGATAATGTATTAACAATATTATCTAACTGTGCAATTTTAGATGATATTAAATCAAACTCTGTATCTATTGCATTAAATTTACCATTTAATTCTTGTAAATTTGCTATGTTATTACTGTTGTTATTGTTTGTTCCTATAATGTAGGTGTTCTCGTCTGCAAAATGTCCTAGTTCGGTTCTAGTGGCTTCGAAGCCAAGTTGTGTAGACATTTTTACTCCTTAATGTGTTTTTTCAAATCTTCTTTCATTATTGCAATTAACTGTGCAATATAAGAATCTCTTTTTTCTGCTTTTTGAATAATTTTATTTGCAAGATCTTCTATTGATATTCCAGTTGATTTAAAATTTGCTTCAAAATAAGAAAGTAAGAATACAGTTGTTACACCTGAATTTATCAATGATAAAGCATCAGTTCTAAGTTTATCAAATAAACCTATTTCACATTGAAGATATTTTGAATCATAATTTGATAAACTTATTTCAAATTTATTATTTAATTGTCTTCTTACTCTATCATTGTGTTTTTTAATTTCGAACTGATTTAAAGAAGCATTTACAAACACTTCTTTATCTATTTCATTTCTTGTTTCTTCGTCTGCATCACCGTATTTTGCTTTAAAATCTTCTCTAGCTTTAAGTAAATCTTGCATCTGACTAACAGCTTCAACATCATGTTTAGCTTTTAATGCTGCATCATATACTTCTTGTGCTTTTCGTTGTTCTTCTGCTCTAGCATCATCAATAAGCTTTTGTCTATACTCTTCCAATTTTGAATTAAAAGTTTCATAATAATCTACTAATAAGAAATCGTATAATTCAAGTTCTTTTTGAAAAGTATGTTTGCTACCATCGAATAAAACAATATCAAATGGATAAGACTTTGGTAAGTCTCTTATTAAAACATTTAATGTTGTTTCATCAAACGGTACCATTTCTGTTGGTAATGCTGAAAAATTAAATATATTTGCATTATCTATAATCATTTTTATTTCCTATTTCCACACTGGTTCAGTGTTTGTTGTATTGTTAGATCTTATAAATCCAATATGACTTATTCCTGTTCTTATAGAATTATCTAACCAATTTATCATTGTTTGATTTTTGTAAGCAATTGCATTATAAAACATGAAGTCAAACTTTGTACATTTGTTAAACCTTTTAGATGATAAATCCTGGTTAAAATTAGTACATCCAAATAACATATTCTCAGTTGTTAATGCTTCAGTAAAATCAAAATTAGTAAGCGGTTGATTGAATACAGCATTGTTTTTAAACATATTTGAATATATTTGTCCATCTGTTGTTGTCCAATTAAGCGATTGATTAAATGATGAATTTTCAAAACAACTTAGATAAGTTGTAACGTTATTAACCAACCATCCACCTATTTTATTAATATTATAATTTGAATTAGCTAATGCGTAAGCTAGAGTTAAATTGCTATCCATTTCAATAACAGATAAATCAGAAGTAAAATTAAAACTGTTATATAACATATAAGAAAAGTCTAAACAATTTGGAGTATTGAAACTACTTATATTCGCACCAAAATTTAAAGTATAAGCAAATATACCTTTCATTGATAAAGCATTAGTAGTATTCATTGTTATAGAATATGCGTTGCTTATTTGAGTACCTTTAAAGAACCAATCAAAATATTTCATATCTTCTGATTGAATATTTACACTTTGATTAAACATTAAACAATCTTCTAATAAACTTGTTCCATCATCACATCTCGATAGATCCAAATCTAATGATAAAGAAGGATTAAAAGATTTACATCCTTTAAATAATTCTTTAGCAAATGTTTTAGTAACATTATCATCTTTAAAGTTGAATAAAATTGGTTGATTAAATGATGCACAATTTTTTAACATTCCTATTGCGCTTACTAAATTTTGACTCGAGATAAAAGATGAATCAAACAATACACAATTTTCCATCATATAATTTGCTTGTTCTAAATTTACAGCTAATAATCCAGCTAAGCTTGAATTAAAAATACTACAATTTCTAAACATATTATTTGAATATTTTAAACTTGGCATTTTTAACGCTGAAGTGTTTGCTTGCATGTTTGAACAATTTTCAAACATAGATGTAGCATTAACAACATTTGGATATGAAGTTGGAGTAGCATAAAAGTTTTTAAAGTCAAACTTCTTACACCCTTTATACATAGACGATGTGTTTACAGCTTGAGTCATATTTATATTTATTAACTCTGGATTGTGAATTAATATGTTATCATTGTTTTCAAAACAACTTATAAAACTTGTACACTTGCTTGTGTTTATAAATGACACTTTAATATTTTTAAATTCTGTTTCATTGTATAATTGATTCTGGAACATATAATCCATTACTGCACCATTAAAATCAATATTATAAATAGTTGCAGAAGAGAAATTCATATTTGTAAACATGTTTGAACAATATTGACTTAATCCAAATGTTATATTTTTGAACTCAAATATTCCTAAAATATTTAAATTATTAAACATTTCTTGTGAGTTCGCATAATCAACATAAGATAATTTTGAATCAATTTTCAAATGTTCTGCACTGAAACCATAAAACATTCTCTTAGTATTTACAATATTATTTACAAATGAGAAACTATTAATATCTACTTCATTTATAGTTGCAGATTCAAATAACGATTCCATAACATCACTATTTATTTTTAGTGAGCTTATAGTTCCATTTAAAGTAAGATTTTTAAATGTTGATATAGCATTGTAAATATTTGGGTCAACTTGAGTAAGAGATCCAAACTGACAATTAATAATATTACCATTTATATTTGATGACTGAAACATATTTAAAGATGAATTTAATTTTTCAAATTTTAATCCGTCCCATTTAATTGCAGCTCCACTTATATATGAGAAAGCTTCATCTAATATTTTTACATTTTTAAATGTTGGATATTGGAATCCTAAATTTGGAGAAATAGAATATTTATAAGCTTGATATAAACTTTGTACATTTTCTGTATCCAAAGAATTCATATCAAAACTTATATGTGAATTATAAAATGTTTGATATAATGTTGTAACATATTGTATATCTGGATTATCATATGCACTTATAGATTTCTTTGCAAAGTTTTTAAACAATTTACTAAAGTAACAATATTTACTATCTCCCCATTGTACAACATCTATTAATTCACAAGACGGATCTAATTCAAATCCTATTCTTCCAGTCATATATACGGTTTGAACCTTTTGAGAAGAAAATGAATACTCAACAACATCATTTACCAAAGAACTATAAACTTCATATGTTGAATCAAATGTTGTATAGAAATCTGGATTCTGTACACCATCTGATTTTACTGTAAATTTTATTTTATTTGATGCGTTTGGTTTGATTTTCAAAATTGTAGCATGAACCGATAATTCCATAATATCAGCAATTTCTAATTTTTTATAAATATGTCCATTTATTATAAATAGTTTTGAATCTTGATTGATTCCATCCCATAAATCTTGTATAGTTATGGTTGCTTTTCCTTGTCTCATTTATAATCCTTATTTAAAACTTATGATAATACTGGTAATGTATTACCTGATCCTACTCCAGAGAATGTCCCTGAGTATTGTAGTGCGTAATTTGAACGCGTAGCTGCTTGGTTCCATTGATTAGAATTAAACAATTGGTTCTTTAGAGATGAACAACCAAAGAATGTATTTATTAAATTTATAACATTTATTAAATTCCAATTAGATAAACTTTGATTAAATGTTATACACATAGCAAAAGTTCCTTCTAGTGTTTTTAATGATTCAGTATTCCATAACGAAACCTGAACATTAAAGTATGTACAATAATAAAAAGTTTGAGTTAAATCTTCAACATAACTCATATTCCAGTTTTTAGCATTAGCCCAATTTGCAGCACTAATAGCTTTACATTTCCAGAATGCTCTATTCATATTTATTAATTTAGTAAATAACAATGAACCAATATCTTGGTTAAATAATTGACAATTGTATAACATATATGAATTGTTTGTTATTTTATTTGCTGGTAATGAACTCAAATCTTGATTAAATGCTGAACAGTTATAAAACAATCTCTCAATTGATATAGGAATCATAACATTTTTTCCAAATGAGAAATTAGAAATACTTTGATTAAATACTATACAGTTTGCAAATGTTTCTGTAACATCATAACACTCAGGTAGGTTTATATTGATTGCACTATTAAACGCTGAACAACCTGACAAAAATCTTCTAAATGTTACACAGCTTGGCACATTAATATTTACAATCTTATTAAAAGAAGTACAATTATTAAATGTTCCATCTATACTTGTAATATTTGATAAATTCAAATATGGAATTGTTTGATTGAAAGATGAACAATTTGCAAACGTTCTATCTAATCCATTACTTGATAACAGTGCAGGATTAAATTTAGATAACGGTTGATTGAAAGATCCACATCCTTCAAATGATGAAATCATACTAAGTGTTGTGTCAAAAACACAAGTGTCAAAATTTAAATTCATATTTGAACAATTGTAGAAAGCATAGTCCATATATTCAACTATTGGTAAAGTTATAATTCCAGTCATAGGAGCAGGAACACCTTGGAACGCATAATTCATAGTTTTAATTGTTTTATTTAAAACTTTTATAACATTTGAATTATTTAAACTTGTACAATTTTTAAACACATTATCTATATCTGATAATGATGTACATAATAATCCATCTAAACCAGTTCCATCAAATAGAGAACAATTCATAAATGCACTATCTAAATACAAACAGTTTGTGAATTTTAGATTGTAAACACTTGTATTAAATTTTGCATTATTTTGGATAAACCCATTTGCACTGATAACTTTATTTAATGTGAATTTATTTACATTGATATTTTCTGTTGTATCAGCAAACATATAATCAGCATATAATATATTAGAAGTGTTTGTTATAGTATTTAATGTATCAAAATTAATATTTGAATTATAGAACATATAATTACAATTAACTTTACCTTTTAAACCAAAGTCAATATTTATTCTACTAGCTGAATCAAACGTTGTATTAGCAAATCCATTTATAAATGATTCTAAACAAGTAAATGTTAAATTGATAGTTGTGTTTGTTATTGTAGCATTTCTGAACATTTTTGACACATCTATACATTTTGGTAATGTTAAATTTATTGTGCAATTATTTAACACAGCATTCTCAAACATAGAATCAGCATAAACCAATTCTCTAAAATCATTATTTATAATTTGACCATTTAGAATAGAATCTTTAAACATTCCAGTGGCTGATGTTATACTTGATGTGTTATTTACTGCTTGCAAATGAAAATTTGATATACCAGTAGTATTTTGATACATGTAATCAGCTGTAATCATTTGGGTGAATTTTAATTTAGACAAATCTACGTTAGAAAGATTTAACCCCTTGAATACACTGTCTCCAATTAAAACATTAGAAAAATCCCAAGAATTAATATTAAAAGGTATATGTGTTAACTGATTAAATGTTCCAGTAATATTATTAAGATGTGGAGTTCTCCAAGCTGATAAATTTTTATTAAAATCTGTTCTTCCTGATAAAAAATTCTTTAAACTCATAACATTACTAACATTCCAAGTTTCAAGGTCAGCTGGGAGTTTATCTAATGGTATTCCTAGAAATGTATAGTTATCAATTACTTCTAATTTACTAGATTTAAACCCATCTAACGCAGTAACATTCGACATATTTTTATTACTAGCATCTAAGTGACTTAACATATTTCCTAACGATTTAAGAACAGTTGTTTCACCAAATTGTAAAACATCTAATATTGTACCTTTTGTGCAGTAAGTTCCTATTTCACCAAGTATTGCAACATTCTTAACAGATGATGTTGTATATGTAAACTCAATAGTTTTATCATTTTCATATGGTTCACTTACAAATAAACTTGTATTATCAGCTGTAGTGATTTCATCCATATCCCAAAAGATTCTCATTCTAAAATTTATAGAATTTTTTGGTAACATAAACTGAATAGTTTTTGTTTCATCTGGATACATTTTTAAAATCAATGCATCTGTTTTTCTCCAGTCTAAACGATAATCTAAGATATTATCAACATCATTTTTATCATAAAATTCAGTCTTTTTAATTAAATCTTCTAATTGAAACCCAATTAATTCTCCGTCACTTACGTCTGAAATTGTTATACTAGCTTTTATTTCTTTTTTCATTTATATAACCTCAAATGTTGGTAAAATAGATTTATTTGTTTCATCCACAAAATTAACATGACTAGCAACTCTAGAAACATCCCAGTTACTCATATCAATATTTAATTTTGAACCTAAACAAAATTCATCCATATTTGTAATATATTGAAAGTCTGGAACATCTAAGGCCGACCATATAATCTTAGGGAAATTCTTTAATATTTTTTCTCCACCAACCAAAACAGTTGATCCTAAAGTTGAAACACCATTTACTGTAGCAGCTGTTCCCCATTGTTGAACATCAGTTAGAGTCCCAGATAATAAATGAATAGCCATATTACCATACATATATATTACTTGTTCATTGTTACTTTTAAAATCTACTTCTAAATCATAGGTTGAGTTTAATTCAACTCTTATTTTTTGAACAGTATTGTATCCATATTTTAATATTCCATTAATTGGAATAAATCCAGTACTTTTAAATCTAAATTTAACTTTACCATCAACTGGTTTAACTGTTCCAATAAAACCATAATCTAAAAATTTTAATTCTAAATCAATATCTTGTGCAGTACTGTATTGATTTTTATTTACTGCTAATTCACAGTTAGATGTATTTACACTTTCTCCATCTTTTAAATCAGATATAGTTATACTTGCTGTTATTGTTCGTGTTGCCATTTTATTTATCCTTTTTAATAAATGTATCTTTCAAGAGCTTTTTTTAAACTGAAATTTTAAAATTAATTTTTATTTGTCAGAAAAAACCAGTGGATCCTAAATGATGCCTTTTTCCTTTTTTTAAGAAGCCCGTGTTTACCGCGGTTTCTATTTTTAAAAAAATTATTTTCATAGTGTTTTTAAGTATTAAATGCAAAAGGCATCTTTTATGATAAAAAGCGCTTTTTTGCGGTTTCGCGTTTTTTATAAATTATGATTTTTAAAAAAGTTATCCTATAGGATACATTTTATATTTTTAGATATTTTATAAAAATCGCAAAACCTATGTTTTCGCAGTTTTATCCTGAATGATGCCTTTTTCCTTATTTTATATTTTTACTATGTTTTCATAGTAATTTTACAAGAATAAAAAATCAAGAAGTGCGTGTTTACCGAGGTTGTTAAAAAAAGGAAAAAGGCATCATTTAGGATCCACCTGTTTTATTTGAAGAAATAAAACTAATTTATTTTTTTCAGTTTAAAAAAAGCTCTTACAAGATGCCTTTTTACTGACACTAATAAAAATCATACGAGTAGTGTCTATTATATAATATTTGTTGGATTTTGTAAATTTTTGACAGTGAAAAAATGAGATTAATTTGTATATATTTGTGAGTAAATATAACCAGATTTTTCTGGTTATATTTTAATAGTTTTTAGTAAAAACATAATTACCACAATCCCAAATGATTCTGTAATTATTATTTATTATGTTTTGGTCAGCTGATAACATTGGATCATATAATTCAAGTTTATCTGCTAATTTGTGTTTTTGAAATTCTATTCTATTATAAAGTTTTTTATGTTTTATAATAAATTTATTTGGTTTAGAAATATTTTGCAATTCAAAACCAAGCTTGTGATATAAGTTTCCTTTAGACCATCTTCTATTTGCATAAGATAATAGTGATTTGGGATTATAAGTTCTTTCAAAATATTTTAATAATTTTGATGCTCCACCAATAATACTTGTGTATTTTTTATTGCAAAATCGTATAAGTTCATACTCACATTCGCTTTTATTAAATGGTTTTCCAAAAGTCATAATACTTAATAATTCATCATCTTTATATAAACCCAATCTTATAGGAGCATTTCTAATTCCTTGTATATGATTTTCAAATATAAATTGATTTGCTTCTTCTGAACCAACTTCTTTGATAATTGTATTCCTAGCATAAATACGTTTATTCAATTTAAATTTATCATTTAATATTGATTTCCATATATCTTGTTTAATATTATTGTCCCACTCATTTTCAAAGATATGGAACAATTGATGAGTTTCATTTAATTCTTCATATTTTGAAGTTTTGTCTATATGTCTATTTTGCTGAAAACCTTTGTCACTTTGGGATGAAGCTGTATTTTTTAATCCATAACTATGCCAATATAATCCATTATATTCTATAGCTAAATTATGCTCTGGTATAAATATATCTAATTCTAAATGATCAATAATATTTCTATTGTTTGTTATAATATCAGATGTTATTAATGTTTGAATATATTTTAAAACTTCTTTTTCTTTATGACTTGTTTTTGTTAGTTTTGTGAAATTAATATTTAATTCTTTTAATATTCTATAAGGAGCACAATCGTTAGAATAACCATAAAAATTTATAAAATCTAAAATTTTGAAAGTATTATTTTCATCTATAAAATGTTCTTCTATATATTCTTTTGTTAAAAGTTCTGAATTTTGAATATTGTTTCTTTTGTATGATTCAATTCCTCTATTTCTTATTTCTTTAGATTGGTTTGGATTTTTTACTCCATAATTTTTTAAACATGTTTCTTCTTTTTGTTGTTTGATAATATTTGATTGAGATGCATTGTTTACACCAAATTTATTAAACGTAGTTTTACTAGCACTTAATCGGTTACAAACATTATCACCACATGTTTTGTAATATTTATTTCTTCCAAATTTTTTATTATTATTACAATGGGGACATTTTATATCATAAGGATGGTTAACAATTAAAAAACGAGTTTCAGATGTTGAAAGATTATTTATATTTAAGTTGTAGTGTTGTATGAGTTTTGATGCTTCATCCAAATTTTCTTTGATAAATAATTGTGAGGCATTTGAGGTTTTTAAAAAAAGTATTAATTTTTGAGAGAGTTGTTCCATTAAATTATTCCTTTTGTATCATTTATAATAACTATATCTATTGTTTAATGTTATCATAAATGATACAAAGTTTTAAACTTTGTATCATTTTTATTTATACTTTTTCAACATTTACATTAACTGTAAATTGTGCTGACTTACCATCGTCTACGTCCTCAGACCCAATGATTATATATGAGTATTTTGATCCAGTTGCAGGAACAGCTCCAACATCACCAGCTTTAATAACATTGTTTCCAGCATCAACATAACAAGGTGCAGAATCTTTCATCCATGTATAAACAACTGTGTATCCATTTTGTCCATTAACAATTTCTGATCCATCAGCCATATCATAGATTTCAGCAGTTAAAGTTTTTCTATGAGAATCTAATGCACCGTTTTTAAAGATTGTACCATTAGCACTTGAATTAACAAACACAGATAATGCAGCTTCACCAGCACTTCCTTTTTTAACTCTTGCAATAGATAATGTATCTGATGCGTGCTCATTAGCTGAACCTTTTACAAATACTGTTAATATATCACATGTACCAAACATTGCTGGAGTAATAACAATATTATAATCATGGAAACCATCTTTGTTGTTATCAGTTGGTGCATAATCTTTGAAACCATCTGCATCTGTATCTGCTACACCATTTGGACCGAATGCTTGACCATTATAATCATACCATACACCACCATCTTTTGATAATTTAACATTCATTACAGAACCAACATTACCAATAACTTTTGGTTTAATTATAATATCTCCTTGTCCTTCAACTAATGCATTGTTTCCATCAGCCATAAAGTACAGTCTAGAAGGTTCTAATCTAATAGCAACCCCATCAACTCCTTGAATACCTTTGAATTGAGATATTGTTAGTTGACCTGTTACAATTCTTCCAATTGAGTTAGAAGCTGTTACCTCAACTTGAATCATGTTTGATTTAGAAGCTGGTAATGTAGTCCCAGGAATTGTTCGCATTGTGATTCTACATTTTTTAGCTCCACCACCAGCTGGAGTATGAATAGCTTTTTGAGAAACCCAAGAAGCATTTGAATCTGTTATTTTAATATTATATGTGTTTTTGTTTGTTTTAGCAGTTGTTGCATCAATAACTACTGATTCAGAATATGTTGCTTCAACATCACCAATCCATAATGTAGTATCACATACAAATGATGCTAATTCTTCTGCACTAATATTTCCATTTTGATCTGCAACGAAAGCGTGAGCTTCATTTGATAATTGCATAACTATTGGTTGTATACCATCTTTTACATCTGTAATACTTATAGCCCCTGTACCTATTTTTGCCATAATTTTGTCCTTTTAATTTATTTTGAAATTTCTATTATTTGTTATTGTTTTTTTTAATACTCTTTTTTAAAAACATAGTTACCACTATCCCAGATAATTCTATAACCATTGTTTATACAGTTTTCATCAGCGCTTAATTGATTGTTGAAACTTTCTAATGTTTCTTCTAGTTTATGTTTTTGAAAAGCTATTCTATTATAAAGTTTTTTATGTTTTATAATAAATTTATTAGGCTTAGAAATATTAATCAATTCGAAACCAAGTTTATGATATAAATCACCTTTAGACCATCGTCTATTAGCATAAGAAGTTATACTTTTTGGATTATATTTTGTTTCAAAATATTTCAACAATTTTGAAGCTGCTCCTGGGATTACTGTATATTTTTTATTACAGAATCTTATTAGTTCATATGAATCATCTTTTGATTCTTTATTATTTAGGTCTGAACCAAATGTCATCACAGATACTAATTCTAGGTTATAAAACAATCCTATTTTATATTTAGCATTCCGTATACCTTGTATATGATTGTCTAATATAAACTTATTTGCTTCTTTAGAAGTAATCTCTTTTATAATACATTTACGCGCATGTATACGCTGATTAAACATTCCTAAACGATTACTAATAATTGATTTCCAGATATCTTGTTTTTGAACGTCTTCCCATTCATTCTCAAATATATGAAATAGCTGATTGGAAGTACTTAATGCTTCGAATGCTTCTGTCTTCTTAAGATGTCTAGTGCTTTGAAATGCTTTATTGTTTTGTCTAGGGTCAATATTTGAATCTTCTTTACCATAACTATGCCAATAGAGACCGTTATATTCTATCCCGGTATTTGATTCGGGTAAGTATATATCGATCTCGGAAATGTTTAGTAATGATTTGATATTTTGTTCAATTTGTATATTTGATACCTTACTCTGCAAAAACTCTTCTATTTTTTTTTCTACACCACTTCTATTGTGACTAAATTTATACACAATATTGTTTTGTTTTATGAATTTATAAATAGGAGTATCTGTTTTATAATTATAAAACAACATAGCTTCTCTAATCAATAAATATCCATTAACATCTATAAATCTTTTAGTAAAATCTATTGGATTTAATTTTTCAAAGTTTATTATATTATTATTTAATCTTTGAATATTGTTAACTCCAATATTTTTCATAATTAATGATTCATGTTTAAAATAATTATTCACTCCATATTTATTTAAACATGTAGATTCTCTTGCGTATTTTAAACAATCTTTTGAGCAACATGTTTTTGCATATTTATTTCGAATCCATTTCTTATTATGTTCACAAACAGGATTGATACACTTCATATTAAATGGATAATTTAATATAAGCTCTCGTTTTTGTGTGATTGTAAAATCATGTCTATTATATATATTAAATAAATTTTTTGAAATATATTCATTATTTTGTTCTATAAATTCAGTTGAATGATGATTAATTTGTAAATATTCCAATAACATTTCTTTTATAATTAACATATTATTATTTGCATTTATACTTTTGAAATTTTGGGCTTTTGTTTCACTTATTTTATTAGAAACTAAATTTTTAAAATCTGAAACCTTTGAAAAGTTATCTACACCAAATCTAGATATGCAACTTTGCTTGATTTTATTTTTAACATTTTCATCATGTATTGGAGCATTACCTCCATACTTATTATTATTTGTCAAAATTCTTTTATTTTTAATATTATTTTTTTCATCTTGGGTTTTAGATTGATATTGTTTGGAAATTTTGTCACAAATTTCTTTACTACTCATTGGGGAATTTCCACCATATTTTTTTATATTCGTATCACATCTTGTTTGATTAGTACAATTTTTATCACCACATGTTGTTAAAAATCTGTTTCTATTCCATCTTTTTATTTTACCACATATACATTTTAAATCTATATTATTGATCATAATATATTTTATAATGTTTGGTTTATTTATATCTGGATAGATGTCTAAATCTATTTCATATTTTTCAGAAAACCAAGAATAAATTAAAGTTTTATGTTCAGTGTACATATTATTTAAACTTATTCTTGATGAAGAATAGTTTTCAAAATTTATCATGAAGGCTTCCTTTATATTTATATTAATAATACATTTATATATAAATAATTTATCCTAAATGATACATTTATTGATAAGAAACAACATTAGTTGTTCCAACTATTATTTGTGGAGAAGCTTTTTCATTTTCTTCAACATCTCTAAATCTTTTTCCTAAAACATAATCACCAACAGGTGCAACCTTTGCTGCTTCAACTGCTGTCATAGTTTTTATAGGATAAGATGAACTTTCCTCAATTGTTATACCTAATGAATAATTGCTCATAATTTACCTTTCCATCACATCACATGTGAAGTTCGCTTTATTGTTTACATCTTCTGGACCTATGATTATATACTTAGCTTTAGAAGCATTAGTTATATTTCTAGATAAAGTCGCACCATATGGAACAACACCACCATTATAAACACCTATTACTTGATTCAAATCATTTAGTAAACATTCTAAACCATCTTTTCTCCACACAAAAGCAAAAGCATTCATTGCTGAGTTTGATAAAATGTTTGCTCCCTTTGTAACAACACATGTCATAGTTATAGTATCAGATGCATCACTATTTTTAAAAATATTACCTTTATCTGTATCTATTGTAACAACATATGCATCTGATCCATTTGTACCACTAGTTCCTTTTAAGAACTCGATAAATTCGTAAACACTTTTTCCAGCGTTTCCTGGAAGTAATAACCACTCTTCGTAAGCACTTCTTCCAACTTGTGATTTATCATTTATAAATTTATCAAATGGAATTGCTACTCCATTAACTATAATTGTTCCAGCACTTCTGTCTATTAAGAACGTAGACATTTTTTCTCCTTATACTACAGATGGAATCATATCTGTATTTTGATAGATTCTTCTTAAAATTTGTGTATATGTTTGTTGATCTTCTACAGACAACATTCCCCAAACTCCTTCTGGAAGTTTTGTTATTGCATTATCTATTTTAATCAACATTTTCAAGTCGCTATCAATAACAACTTTACCACCATATTTTTCATTTAATTCGTTCGTCATCATATAAGCAATCTCTAGTGATTCATCTGTTAACTTATAGATATCATCTAATAATATTAAATCAATATGATTGGTGTCAAAAATGTATAGCCCGGGCATAACTGTTGATTCAACACACACATCAGTTTCTATATCTAAAAATTTATCATTTTTGATATCTACTAATTTAATTTTTACATTTGTATTAGGACTTAAATATCCTAATACTCTTGTCCCTAGTTTCTGATACTTCATTATTACTCCCTATCAAATATAATATCTTGTATTGGTTTTTTTGTTATTACAATTAAACCATCACTTGTTATATCAATATATTTTTCATCACTACTTGTTCCATTGAACTCATCTGTTAATAAAGCAAATATTTTATATCTACCATTTTGTGTAAATGTTAAATTTAATATTAGATCATTAATATTGTTTTTTGTATATGTTCCAACTTTTGTTTCAACATTTGAAAACGGTGTAATAAAATATAAATCATATCTTAAAGACGCAAATGCTCCATCACCATAATCAATAGTTGGGACAATATTATATTGTGTATCTCCATCATTATCTGGTTCAGTTGAATCTATAAATGTTTCAATTTTTAATATACTTGGTCTCAACTGCATATTTATATTATATGTTTTACTTAACTCAACATTTGATTGACCATTAAAGTATGTCATATATTGTTTATAATATAAAGTTTGTTGATAAATGTTTTCTTGGGTTGTATAATTTAGAACAGTTGTATTTGAATTTGCAACCTCTGTTTCAACACCATTTACAATCTTAACTAGTCTTTGACTTATAAAATTGTTATCTGTTTGACTAACATTTATATCAATTGTATAATCTTGTTTTGACATGGGATTATACGGGTTATGACTAATTAAACTTGTTATTGGATGTTTGTATAAGAAAACAGTTTTCGTTGTCTCAACCATTTGATTATACATATTATAGGTTCTAGCTCGAACAGTATATAATTTGCTTTCTGTAACTTTAAATATATTACTTGTTTGCCAAGGAATTACAATATTTCCATTGTCTTCAATTTGATATTCTGTTTTAAGTATTGCTACTTTGCTAAATATAGTTATACCATAATATGTGTTTTTATGATAATGTGTTACACCATTATAAGTCCATTGATACAACGCACTTGTTGATACATTTATATTAATATTTTCATTAATATAATTTGGAACAGGTGTAAAACTATTAATACTAATCGTTGGGTTTTGACTTGACTTTAATTCTATTTTACCAGTATAAACATCAGCTCCCGTACTTGTAATACTAAGCATTGCAAAATAATCAACTCCATCAATTACAGTCGAAGCAAATAATAATCCAATATTTCCATTCGCAAACGGAGATACTTGATTATTTATATCTGCATCATCTGTATCAAATACTATTTGATTATCTAATGTTGTAGTCCTAAGTCCAGATAATTTTGATGTATTAGTATGATAAAATTTAAAATTACATTGTGTAGGAGTATATATTGTTCCATTATTATATACAACATTGTAAACAAAACTTGCCATATATACTCCTATGAATTCCAAGTGATAGTTATTTCTGTTAATGAACCAAAACTTCCTGTTTTTACAAAGAAAGGATTGATTTCATATATACTACCGTCTTGAATCATTAATTTAAATTTTGAACTATCTCCACTTGTTCCTGGAACATAAACTTGGTAAGCATCATGTAAAGAAGCATTACTTGGATAAGCTTTTGTAACTTGTATTACATCTTTAGCAGTTAAAGAACTTCCCAAACTTAATAACTTAGCATTAATAAGATCTACAAAATATCCAATATCTTTTGTCTTATTAGGAATAGCAACCATTTGAAACCTGTTTGGTTGTAGAGTAATAGTTCCAGTATTATTAGATACATCATTCAATACACTATAATAAACTAAACTATCATATTCATCACCAGTACTTGCTTTATCTATAATATCTAAGAAACAATAATTTGTCAAACTTATATTATAACTATAAATACCATTTCCAAGAGGAGTCATTTTTCCACTAGATAATAAAACATTTAATGGAGAATAACTACTATAAAAAACATCTCTTACTTCTAAATTTGTACTATAGTAATAAACATTTGCAGAACTATTACCAACTTGTATAAACCCAGGACAACCATTAATAATGTATAATAATACACAATCTGTACTAGGAGTTGTTATAGTCATAGAAACAATTTCTAAATTTTGATCTACTGGACTAAATATTTTATTAACTAAGTTAGTAACATCTGTGACAGTTGTTCCTATTATTTTATAACATTGAAAATTGATTGAGTATATATCGACCTGAGAGTCATAATTATAACTATTAGCTTTGAGTGTAATTGTTTGTGAAGTATTATATTTAGTTAAATTAGATATAGGACTAGTAAGTTGTGACATAATAATCCTTTATCTAATTTAAATTGTAGCAAATGTTATTCTTTTTCTAGACACTAGAGATTTAATAACATTTAATTGTTGAGATGTTAATGTATAGTTGTTATCAACTTTTGTACCAATATTAGTAATACTTGACAACGTTGATGTATTTTGTGATATAATTTTTGGTAAACCAGTATCAGCACTGTTTAGAATTGTTTTCAATTCAGTTTGATTAATTGTTAACAGTTGATTGTTGTTTTTTATACTTGTATCTAAGTTTGTAATAGTAGATAAGTTATTTAACTCTCCACCTATCACAAATTTTCCTTTAAATGTTTTAGTTGGATCTGATACATTATACATCATATATAAAACATTCATAGGAGTTGTTAAATTTGAAAACAATGAAGAATCAATATTTGAAGTATTCCATAGATATGTTCCAGGAATATGTGTTGATTCAGTGCAAATATTTGAATTGATTATTAATAATTCATCTGACTGCATATTGATTAGTTTTATTTTAACTGTTGAACTTGGAGATAATTCTCCTGCTAAGATAGTATTTTCTGTTTTTACATATCTCATATACTACTCCCAGTCATAATAAATTGTTTGTAAAGTTGTTTGAACAGTGTTATCAATAGTTTGACTTCTGATCCTTGATATAATTTTTTTGATGTTTGTATCATCATCAATGATGATCTCTACAAAATCTAAATCAGTATAATATTCTGTTAAATCAAATACATAAAATCCTGAACCGATGTTTAACATAGTATTAGTGAATTTTATTTGATTATTTTCATTATATTGTTTAATTTGGATTACTTGATTCACATTTAAATCAGGTTTATATAAGACTAATTTTAAACTTGGATTTCCAACTTTTAATAATACATTTTTATCATTAAAGATACAACACACAAAACAATTTTCATCTGGCATCGTTAATTTAACTTGTGTTAAAGAGTCACTTATATTTGAAAATATTAAATCATTTGGAGTAATATCTGTTACTATATTATCATCTGAAATTTTTAATAATTGCAAACTATTATCAGATAAGTTTGAAAATAAGATTGTACTATATATTTCAACAACTTCGTTTCTATTTTTATATAATAGATTTCGATTAATTGAACCTATATTATTAAAATCACTCATATTTAAACCTTTATTTTATACGGGAGGAATCCCGTATAAGGAAAATTATAAAATAATTGTTCCAATTCTTGCAGTATTACCAGTAGCAACTTTATTATCAATAACAGTTAATTTAGCATCAACAGCATCGAATCTTGAAGTAATCATTGCTTTAACCTCAGTAATTTTAGTAGCTAAGTCTGTTCCTAATGCAGTGAATCCTGTATCTAAAGAAGTCATAACTAATGAGAATCCTGAATCTAAAGCTGTTTTTAATGCGCTTAAACCATATGTAGAGTTTTCTAATAATGCTTTATTTGCATCAACTACAGTTTTAACAGCAGTGATTGCAGCTAATACAGCTAATTTAGATGCTGCGATTTCAGCAAAGATTTCATCTAAACCTTTTTCAAATAATGGGTTTGCAGTTGTACCATCAGCTAAGAACTCATCACCATTTAACATAGCTTTTAAATCTTTGAATTGATTAGTATTAGATGCATTGAAAGCAGCAATTACAGCCTCTTGGTTTGCACCAGCAGCAGAAATTGAGTTTAATAATTCTCTTAATGATACGATTGCATCTTCAGAGTCAGTTGAATTGATAATATCTGTTAAAGCTACAACATCTGCAGTTAATGCATCAACAGCTTCTTTAACTGTATTTAATTCTGTTTCATCTAATAAATCAATTTGAGATTTCATACCGTTAGCAGTAACGATTAATCCATCAACTAAAGTTTTAACATCATCAATTGTAGCAGCAGTTACTAAAACTGAACCAGCTTTTGATGAAATACCTTCATCTGTAGAAGAAATGATAACAGAATAATCACCTGGAGTCCCTAATATTAATGGTAAACTATATACACCTGGAGCATCTTCACTAAATGTTCCCGTTGCAACTGTGTAGTCTGTGTCTACACCTCTTAATTTATACTTTAAACTTAAAGTACCAGCCAATCCAGTTGTATCTGGATCTAATTCTAACGTTGGAAAAAATTGAACACCAGCTTTTCTCATGTAAAATCCTTTTCGGAAAAAATATATTTATGTTATTGAGCGATCAAGAATTATAAAATCATTCTTGATCCGTCTTTTTGTTGTATAATTGTTTGTGATTCTCTTTCTTCAGCTAGAACAGTTAACATAATCTGTCTAAGATCTGTCGAAATATAATCTAATTTATTCTCTATATTAACATCATGTTCACCTAAACTTGCAATGATAATATTCTCTGAATCTGATACACTTGTTTTAGTAGCTTTTGTAGTTGTATCAATTGTGTTTATTACACCACTAATTGTATTTAAACTTGATGCTAAATTTGTTACATTTGAATTTACATTTGTAACTTTAGTATCTAATGGATTAATAACTGCTAATAATTTAGTATCAGAAGCATCAGAAACTGTTTGAATTTTATTACTAATAGTTGTAACAGCGTTTGTAATTGCTGTTGTAATAGTTGTACAATCACATCCACTTTCAACTGAACCAGTTGAAGTACTATCAGCAACAACATATAATGGAAAGTTAATTGCTGTTGTAGTAACACTAAACTTTCTAGTTAATGTTGTTAAAGTTGTTCCATTATTATATGTTACAGTCATTGTATATGGATTCATTTCAACAATCGGCGCAGTACTTGCTCCAACATGTTTATATCTAGTTAAAGCAGTATTAATATTTCCATTACTATCACTAACTCCATTATAAACAGTTGCATTAGTATTATCTTTTATTGTTACTCCAACGTTAGATAATATAGTACCATCTGGTGCTAATAATTGAGGTTTAAAAGTATATTTAAAGAACACTTGTGATTTGGCATCTTTAGTTAATCTAGTTAATACACCATCAAATTGAGTATCAATAAATGTTAAAGTAGCTGTTGTTGTATAAGGATTAGCTTCTGTATAAATTAACTTTTCATATCCTTTTAGATATCCGCCTGTAATAGTAATATCCAAAGCAAATGTTGGATCAAAATATACAGCACATCCTTCAATAGCACTATCAGTTAAACCACCTGTTTGACCAATATTAATATTCTCATATACTGCTAATTGACCTTTTGGTGTCAACATTCCATACATATAATGAGCTTCTTTAATAGTTACATTCTTAACAATACTATTAACTCCTTGAACCCTTCCAAAACCATCAATCTGGCAATCTATCATTTCAACAATTTGGTTATCACCACTAAACCAAGCCCAGAAACAATAAGCATTAATAGTACTATTATAAGCATAAAAATTTCCAGCATTTTGTGGATCTCTTGATGCAGCCACATCATTTGCTCCGTATCCAAAACCATACTCTAATGTTAGATTAGGTGCGTTAAAACTTACTCCATCTGTAGTACTACCGTTAGCACGTTTAGTACCAAATCTTAATTCACTACCTTTATAAACTTGAAAGAGATTTCCTTCAAATTGTATAAACACATTCTTATCAGTATATGAGGCATAGTCATTTGGTTTACTACTATGTCCTACATATAAGTTTTTAGAAATTAGATACATAGTTGAACCCAACTTCTTAACCCAATCTAAACCAGCAGATACACAAGCTTGATATATAGCTTCTGTATCAACCGTTTGACTAGTGATAATAATAGTATTATTTGTGAATTGGATCATAAACACTCCTATTATTTCATTTAAAATTTTATTGACGATATTTATCTAAGTCTAGACTTGTTATAGCAGTTTTTATTATTTGATATTCCATTTCAGTCATTTTAGCTTTCTTTTCATCAGAATTAAAATGTATATCTTCTACCATGTAATTATATATATGTAAAACTTTATCATATGAAATCATTATATGATATATATTGTTTGTTATATTTATTTTGTTCTTTGCTGATGAAAATATATCAACTGATTCATGAAAATCTAAAATTGAATGATTCTCAAATACAAACTGTAATAATTCAGACTCTTTTTCAACATTTATTTTATGTATCCAAAAAAGTTTTGCTAATTTTTTTATTGCGAAAAATATAGCAATACCGCCTAAGATCTTGATAAAATATCCTAAAGTGAAAATGTTTTCCATTTTAGTTATTTCCTTTACATATAGCTAATTACATTATTAATGATTTATGGTGGAGACAACTAGATTCGAACTGGTGACCTTTTAGATGCTTGCCAAACACTCTTCCATGACTGAGCTATGTCCCCAAAAACATCTTATAAGAAATTTAGGAAAATTATAAGAGGCAAAAAATATAAAAGGAGGCACAAAATTATGCCTTAGATTTCAATACGGAGAACATTGAAATGATTATCTCCACTCAAGGAGGTCGGTATAAACTAGCTAGGATTCAAACCCAAATTTATATAAGAATTAGAGGAAAGCTATATAAATTATCTACCATTTAGATACTAGTTCATTAAAAAATTAACATAATCTACTTGATTTCGATTATGTTAATTTGTTATGAGTTTAAATTATTTTACACGAATATAATTAGTATTAGGTCCAAATAAAGGAATATAATCAGGTTCAATTGCAGGGAATATTGATACTGCCATATTTGAGGCAGAAAACGCTGGCCAAATCGCTATACCATTTCCGTATGCTAACGCACCACTTGTTGTATAAGTGGTACCATTTATAACTGATTGATAATACTCATTATATGTAGTATCATCAATAAAATAACAATTACTGTTAGAATCTGTTGCAATTATATATCCAGGAATAACTGTTATAAAATTGAACGATCCAGTTGCAGGTTGAGGTATCGATTTCGTTGTCCAAGAAGTTCCTAAATTTGAAGTTATATATAATGCAGGCAAACTTGCTCCTATTGCTATAAAATTCCCATTACTGTAAAATAATTTAGCATATGTACCTGAAGGTATTGTTGCAGCTACCCATGTTAAACCATCAGTTGATTTATATACGTTTGTATTTGTAGCTGTTCCTGGAATCATCATAAAATTTGAACCATCTGATGCAATATCTGCCCAGTTTGTACTAGTAACGTTCAATGTTAAAGTATTCCATGTTATTCCATCAGTTGAATAAGCAGCTAATGTTCCAGTTTTCGGTATAACTACAATTTTATTATTTGATATCGCGTATTTATTTACAGAAGTTATAGACATATCATTTCCAGCTACCCAATTGATACCATCTGAACTAATAGCGGTTTTTCCGGTACTTGTTATTAAAATATAATTATTATTAAAATAAAATACCCCTATACATGCTCCTGTTATAGTTGAAGGGAGATTATATGACACCCAGTTTAAACCATTCGTTGAAACAAACATTTTATATTTTAGTATAGAAGGAGAATAAAATTTATTATTTATAAAATAATAAAAATATCCCATATTTCCAATATCTGTTTGTATAACAGGCTTTGGAACATTGAATGTTTGGATATTTGATGATGCCATATTTAAAAATTTATAAGGATACATTTCACTAAGTTCAGGATAATCTGATCTTTTTAACATAGTTCCAACACCACATTGTTTATAATTATCACTTTGCATCATTATATTTGACGTTGTAAACCCTATAGGTGGTTCACCTATAAAATTATTACTTCTTGCCATAATTATTCCTCCATCCCGTGTAATCTAAAAGCAACTTTTAATGTATCAGCATATACTACTATTTTTTCACCGTTATCGATTATTATAGCAGTTCTCTCTAATGCGTTTCCACTTGGTATCCCAGTATTATATTCGTAAAAATCCTCAGGTTGTGGATCACTTCCTTCTACATATGTACTAGGACATATTGCGAATCTTATTTTTACACTTGAACTATTTGTATTGCATATATTCAATAGTGCTACAGTTTTCTTATCAGTTGGAGCACTATATAATGTTATATATGTGTTAGCAACTGGACTAATTTTGCCCAATAATTTAGTAGACATTTAAAATCCTCCATAAAAAAATAATTTAAAATCTGTACTTTGTGTTGTTGTGCTTGCTCCACCTGAAGCTGATGAAGCAGCTTCAGCTAAAGTGTAAGCTTGTGTTGCTTTAATTAAAGCACTATCAGCATTATCTTTAGCTGTAGTTGCTGTAATCGCAGTTGCATCTAATTTTGTTTTTGATGTAGTATATTGTGATGATAAAATATCAATTCTACTATTAACTATTGATAAATCATGTAGAAACTCATCTTCATCATATAAATCAATATTCTTTGCTATTGTTGGAAATTGTTGTCTTAAATAATTAGAGATTATAACAGAACAATACATTCTTTTAGGATGTACTATATTTATATACCATCCTACAGCTGGGTCAGTTTCTTGTGCCTGAAGTGTTTCAACCATAAGCTTAGCATCAGCCATAACTTGGTCTTTTGTTTCACTTTCATTTACAACAAAACCTTCATACTTTTTAAAAGTCATTTTGATTCCTTTTGTTTTGCTTTTATGTTATTGAATAATAATTTTTTCCGTTATAAAATTTTGATAAGTTTATACGGGAAGAGTTTAAAACTCTTCCCTAGTAAACATATAATATATTTCTCAAAAGAGATTCAACTCGTGAGCGAGTCTATATATTATAGACCTCCTCCAACTGTTCCACCTTGATTTCCACCATTTGATGAACCATCACAAACTTTTGGAGCTAAGAATAATTTTGATCTAAATTTATTAACAGCTGCACAAATATCAAGATTTTGAATTTGAGCTACTCCTAAGAATTTATCATCAGCATATGCTTTGGCGTCTGCAACACCAGCAGAAACTTCTAAACTTCTTGCAACAGATTCAGCAGCAACAGCAGCTTCTCTAGCAGCTTTTTCAGACTCGATAGCAGATTTATTTGCAGCAATGTCAGCAATAACAGTTGTGATTAAATCACCATCAGTTGTTTCAAAAATGTTTCTTAAAGTTTCTAATCTTTCACCAACAGTTTCAACACCATCTGAACCATTTAAAACATCAATAGCATCTAATCTTGCATTGATAGCAGCTAAATTTAATTGGTAAGTTTCTAAATTAACATAACCAGCACTTACAAATTCGTAAACTGAAAGTCCAAGACCTTCTGCCAATTCCTGTAATCTAATATCTAATTCTACGTCAGTAATGTTTGCCATTACAAATCATTTATGTTTATTTTTTTTATGTTATTGAGACTAAATTTTCTACCAGATAATAATTATCTATTTATCAACGTTAACATTATTCTGATCAATGACGAAATAATGGTCAATCTTTTGCGGAGTATTGCACAACTCTAAGTTCTCTTGAACATTATTTAATGCGACTCTTAGCTCATTGATTACTTGGTAATTATAATAAATAGAACTTATAAGACATATTGCTAATAAAAAAACTATAAAATTATACATTCTAAATTTTTTATTAACTCTCGATATAACTTGATATCTATACCGTTTTATTGTCTTTACGATTGCTTCATTTGTAGAAATTCCTACTTCAACCATAAGTTTATTTAATTCATAATTATTCATTTTTTCCTCGCTGATACTTTTATTTGTTAAGTTATTAATTGCTAGATGTGTATATCTTTCCAATCAATTTTCCAGATAAATCATAGTTTAAAGTTTTAGTATTTTTTGAAACTATTGTGTTAATTTCAAAATTTGTGCTTGTTAAAATAACTTTATCAAGCTGACCACTTGGTCTGTATTTGAATGTTTTTTCAAATGTATGTGTATCTAATTTATAGATGATCTTATCAATTTTACCAGAATCTCTGTAAACTATTTCCGCATCATAATCTTTTAAATTTTGAGATAATAACTCAAATGTATTTTGAGTACTTGTTCTTAATAGCTCAATTATTTCTTGTAAAGTTTTTCCTTCTAATTTAGAAGAATTTTCAGACACTAATGCTGCATCAGCTGTTGATGCATTGATTGCATTTTCAGCATTGACAGCATTACCTACAACCAATGAACCATTCTTTAATTTATGAGTTAATCTTTTTACAATTAACTCATAATTTTTTAGAATTGATTCTTTAAATTTTGCGAAGTTAGCCATTAACCACTCCAATATTTAATCTAATGTTATTTACATGTTTTGTTGTATCAACTTTTAGATTGTATAATTTTTCTCCAATCTCTGGAGAATATATTTTTAATTTAACTTGATAACCTGGATAAGTTCCAACTATATATTTATCTCTTGATAATTCTTCTATAACTATTTTAAATGTTGAATTAGGAATAATTGTTCCAGTTGCTTCATCTGTTAAAGTAAAAGTTGGTGTAATCATTTTACCAGTTGTTTCATTTATAGCATTGTTATCCGTGATTCTAAATAAATCAAGAGTTGTATTTTTAACAGTATTAACATTTATAATCTTTCCAAGATTAATATCTGTTTGGTTTGCCACTATAGCAAACTCATCATATATTATACCTTTGCATTCATCAAGCCAGTTTTCACATAATCCATTTGTACAAGCTGTATGATCATCTTGACCAAATTTATATTGTCCTAATCTTTCATCAACCATATCACCTGGATCTAAGTTGTATACAAATTGTTCAGGAGTAAATGCTGGTAAACCAAACTCAGCTCTTAGGTTATTAAATTCAATTTTATAATCAGCTATAAGAGCTAGATTTTTAGCTTTTTTGTTAGTAACATTTTCTAATTTTCTTGCAACTAGAATTTTATCATTTACTGTGATACCAGAATCAGGATTAGTATTATTATATATTTGTGTATAGTCTAATGATACTTTATCAAATTCAATTTGAATAATATCAACATAATATAATGCTCTTTTTAATCTATCGCTTACATATGTATAGTTGAAAACTTTTCTTTGGAATTCATCCATATGGAATATATCTAAAGCTAATGGTGGTAATGTTACTATATTTTTCTCTGCATCAGCAACAACTTTATTTAAAGCAACATTTGTAGAAGTATAAATATTAACATTAGTTTGATATTTTGTAATCAATCCTTGATACATTGTTATCCATGAATCAATAATTTCTAATAATGAATTGATATTATTATAATAACTTTGAAACAATTGATAACTATTTTTGAATGCTTTGATTTTTGTATTAGTCATTCCTATAGTTGTTTTCATCTCATCAATTTTATTATCTGCTGTAGTAATATCATTAGCATAAGAAACTACTTTGTTTGTTTGAACCATATAGTCTTCAAAATTATCAATAACATCTGGATTATCATTTAAATTCAATCTTCTAGCAAGTAATTTATTTGACCAATACGAAGCAAAATCTGTAGCCGTATAAGATTGAACAGAATGGTTACTAATACTTACTTGAACTTCTGAAATTTTTGTTTGAAGTTCAAGTAACATTTTTTTCATTTTATATATTGTTCCTGAATATGTATATCCAGTTCCACATAATAATGTTCTCAGGTCATTAAAATCAGCGTTAGAAAATGCTGAATCTGGTGTAACGATTGAGAATAACTCTACTTTTTTCAATCCTTCAAAACCACCATCACTATTATTGAAAGCTTTATAAATGTATTTATAAACTTCTTCAACTTTATTTTTAGTTAATTCCCAAGAATCAGTTGTAGGAAATAGTGTTGATTTATCAACTTTAACCAATTGTGTTGTTGTTAAAATACTTCCAATAAATCCATTATATGTTGCAATTTTAGAATTGAAAGCATTTATGTTTTTAATATTTTCAGCTATATCTGATTTAGCATCTTGGAATAATTTTTGAGCTCTTAGCTCTCTATTAAATGTATCAGTGTCACCAAATAATTCTAATAAGTTTTGAACACCTATTTCCATACTATGATTTATATTAATAAGTAATTGATTACAAGCTGTTGCTGTTCCAATCATTACTCCACCGTTATAATATTTTGTAGTAATTCTTCCACTGTTATCAGCTAAAGATAAATCACCAACTTTTACAACTGGTGTAACTCCTGTAAATACACTAACACTATTTTCTAGATAGTAATGTAATCCTGGAATCAAGTTAAAGTTTAATGGATGTGTTGGTTCTAATAAGAAACTAGAATCAATTGTTACTAAACCATTTAAATAAATTAGATGGTGTCCACTTGATATATTTTTTAAATATAATCCAACAACTTGATCAAATTTTTGTCTACTTGCTAAAGCTGGTTTATATGATATTCTTTTAGTATCTGGATCTTGATATATTCTAACGAAGTCACCTGATTTAACAGTTTGATCTAGATAATTAGGATCAATACTTATAAAAGTTGATTGTGTTAATCCTGCAGTTGAAAATGCAGCACTTGCTTGTTCACCAAAATATTTAAATAATAGTTTATAATTGTTTATATATAATTGACCTAAGTTTTGATTATCTATTTGATTATATTTTCTTGCACCATTTTCTTGATACGTTGTGCATAATCTTCCATCATAACCTTGAATACTAAATTTAGCAATTAATATTCCAGGAAAGTTATATATAACACTTGTTGCTGTACCATCTAAACTTGAGTCTTTAAATGAACAAACAGACATATCATCTTTATCTCTTAAAGGAAATGTCAAATCATCATAAGCAACAATTCTTATTCTTGCATCAGCATCATTATATTGATCAATATATCCATATGTAACAATTACTGCATAATCTTTAAATTCATTAAGACTTGTTGGATATGTTAAATCAGTAAAAGGCATTTGAAACATTGTGTTTTTCTGAAACTCAACGAACTGATTATTAATAAAAGCTGCCCCAGCATTTATTTTGAATGTATGATAAGGTATTTGTGTTGGTACACCACTTACTAATTCAGTTAAAGTACTTGTTTCATATGTTACTTCAAATCCATTAATATATGAAGTTGTATTCATATCAGAAACTCTATCTTTAAACGAACTAAATGTTCTAGCAACTAGTCTAAGATAATCAGCTGGATCTCTAGTATCAGCAGCTAATCCTTTTGCTATATAAAGTACTTGTTCTGTTGGTGTAGGATTTACAACGTACTCTACACCATTATCTATATAAGTTGTCATTATTTTTTCGCCTCTCTTGCTTCATCGTATATTAGATTGTCATTATATGAAAGAGTATATTCATTTAATAATTCAACTAATTCTAGTTCAATTTGTCCTACAAGTTTATAAATAGTTGCAGTGCTTATACTAAATATTAATTCATTTAATACTTCAACATATTGTTTATATTGATTTAATCTATCATAAAAATATTTAGATTTTACACCTATACCATCTTGTACTGATAATTGTAACAATTCTATTTTATTATCTAATTCGATTAATTTATTATACAAAATCATTTGTATAAATTTATCTTCTGCGCCTTCTAATTCATATACAAACATCTCTTCAGGTGATGGTTCAGGTTGAATTGGGTTACCATTTTCATCAACTTGTGGTTGAGCATTTGGATCAACTTGTGCTTGTTGTTCTGGATTATTTGGATCTTGAACAACAGGTTCATCTGATGAATAATCAGGTTCTTCATCTGATTGTTGTAATTCTGCTTCTAAAAACAAAATTGCATTACTATTCATTTCTTCTAATAATAAGATCTGACTTCCAGTTAATATATTTGATAATTTCATAATTTACCTTTATAAAGTTATCGAGATGATAACTAAAATTTATTTTAATTTGTTTATAATTTTTTCTTTATAAAAGAATAATTTCCACTATCCCATATAATTCTATTATTATTATTTATAATATTTATATCCGCTGAATACTCTTTATTATAAATTTCGAGTTTATCTTCAAGTTTATGTTTTTGCCACATTAATCTTGATTGCATTTTCATACTATTTTTTAATATTATAAATTTATTTGGTTTTGAAATATTAACCAAATCAAATTTTAATACATTATATAAATTACCTTTCGACCATCGACGATTAGCATATGATATTAAATTATCATAATCGTAATTTAATTCAAAATATTTTAAAAGTTTTGAAGCGGCTCCAATAACTATATGATCTATTTTATTACAAAATCTAAATAATTCATAATCATTTTTATTTGGCATTTTTCCAAATGTCATTAAACTCACCAATTCATTATTGTAATATAAGCCAATATTTATACTTGAATTTCTAATTCCCTGAATATGATTATTATAACAAAATAAATTTGATTCATGATTATCGACCAATTTTATTACACATTTTCTAGCAAATATTTTTGTTTCATATAATCCTAATTTATTTAAAATTACAGATTTCCATATATCTTGTTTTGATTGATCAATCCATTCATTTTCAAATATATGAAATAGCTGATGATCTGATGATAATTTTTCAAATGCTTCAGTTTTTTCCAAATGTCTTTTGTATTGAAATGATCTATTTCCTTGGTTATCAGAGACATTATTTAATCCAAAACTATGCCAATATAAACCATTAAATTCTATGCCAACTTTATGATCAGGTAAATATATATCTATTTCATTTTTAATCAATGATCGAACATGTGTTTCAACCTTAATATTTTTTGATAATAACCACTCAACTATTTCTTGTTCATATAAGCTTTGATTAGAAGTATTATAATCAATATTCAATTCCAATAATTTTTTATAAACTGTAGATTTTGATTGTATATTATAGAATTTCATAAACTCATATAAATCAACTATTTTATTTTTTATAAAATGTTCTTCAATATATTCTTTGGTTAAAAATTCTCTATTTTCAATATGTTTTGAAGCAAATGAATGTGAACCATACTTTGATTCCATTGTGTTTTTATATTTTGTCTTAAATTCATCAGTTTGTGAATAATGCTTTAAACCATTATATTTATTTTGAACTGTATCCTTATATTTTTCTTTAAATTCATCTGATTGTGAAAAATGTTCAACCCCATATTTATTTTGTATAGTAGCTTTATATTTTTCTTTAAATTCATCTGATTGTGAAAAATGTTCTACACCATGCTTTTCTAAATTATGATTTTTTAAATTAATTTTAAATTCGTCTGAACTAAATATATTATCAGTTCCAAACTTTTCAATACACGTTTGTTTTAATTTTAATTTGTGTTCATAGCTATGCATTATATTTGACACACCGTATTTTTCAACTATCGTGCTTTCAGCTTTATTTCTTATAAATTTAACCTTAGAAACATTTGATTCACCATATTTTAAAGTATTTGTTTTTTGTGTATTTTTTAAAACACAATCTTTTGACCCACATGTTTTAAAAAATTTATTTCTATCAATTGATTTATGATTAGAACAAAATGGACATTTAATATCATCATATGATAAATTCTTTTGAATTATATTTAGTATTTGGCTCAATTTATATATTGTTATCATGTTTATATTATAATATATATTAATGATATCAATATTATTTTCAATTATTGAATATTTTATTTTTAATTTAGACTCTTCGAGTAATTGTTGTCTGATTTTTTGAAAATCAAGTTGATTATTAATCATTTTTTTCCTTTAAATATAAATTTTATTTATATTTAGTATTTATATAATAATAATATATCTTTAAAGATATATTATTATTTGTATTTATTGACCCATTCCTTGATCTGCAGATGGAGCCATTAAAGTTTGCTTAGCTTCTTCTTTTATATATGTTGTACCAGATTTTTTAAGATCTTTCCAATCAATTTGAGGAATATATTGTTCAAGAATTTTTTGTGGATCAATTGTAAATTGAATACCATTCAACATTCCAACAATATTTGCCACTGAACTAATACTTGCTTCTGCTGCTTGTAACATTAAGATAACTGGAGGATTAAGAGCAATTTTAAAATAGTTACTTAATACAACATCTGTTTCTTCGTAACCATTATTTTCAAGTATAATATTAAATACTATACTCACAGCTTTATTTATTCCTTCATCAATATTATCTTGATATGAACTAACTGTATTAGCGAATCCAATATTAAGATTAACAAGTGTTTCTCTAACGTCTGCTTGATCAGCAATATTCAAATATACACTTGGAATACCAGTTGCAGCAATTAATTCATTTCTAAGATCTTGCATATCATTAACAGGTAATCCTCGGTCATGCATTGGAACAATCTCCATATCTACATATCTTTGACCATTAACACTTACTGTTGCAAAATCCTTATAATCCGTTATAATATTAGACATATTTTTAATATTACTTAAACTATCAAATGATATACTTTTACTTGATATATCTTGTTTTAGTTTAGCAATTAATTCTGGATGATTCTTTTTACTTCCTGCTTCAACTAACCATCTTCTAACAACTGCTGCTCTAGATAATCTAGATACAATTGAACTCATCATTGCTAATGAATACATTTTTAATGGTTGAACAATTGGTTCATATATACTTGTTCCATGATTTGGATCTTTATCTTTATTTGTATGAAAATGTACAAATCTATTTGGAGTTACAAATCTAAATTTTAGTTTTGCATTATCTTTAATTTTATTATATAAAATAACTTTTAAACTTGTTTCAACATCTTCGCTAAGTTCTAGATCTTCTATTTTTTTAGTAGATCTTTTAGTCATTACACCTTTTAATTTAGAAATAATACTTCTAGTAATTCTGTCTGTAATTTCTTTAGCTTCTTCATCTTTAGCAGTTTGACCATTCTTTTTACTACCAGCATTTAAGAATCTTTTGTAGATATCTATTTCTGATACATTTGAATTATCATCATCTTCAACTATAATATAACCATAAATAATACCATGCATTTCAACTGGAACAACTTTATGAGGATCAATTATATTCATATGAATATCTTGAATGTTTTTGAAATTTAAATCAGAAATATCATTTAAGCTGTATGCTTCTTTTTCTTCTTTCTTTTCATCTCCAATTTCTTCCCAGAAATTACTATTTTCTAAAATTACACCCTCTTGTAAAGATTTCATTTTTAACAATTGTTTAAATTGAGACATAGGATCTTTATCATCTGCAGCCGCATTTATATTGTTATCAGACTCTTGTAATAATGTTTCAATATTATCACTGCATTTTTGATACGAGAAATTTATTTCAAATTTTTCAGTATCTTTTTTTGCAAGTTTTTTTGCATCAAAATCAATAAAAATATTTTCTTGAATAATATCAAAATCTTTTTCAACAATATCACTAACGTGTGATAGATTAATAATCTCTAAATAACAATCACCATATTTAAGCATTTTTGGAAGAATTTTGTCTTTTAATTTCTTTTGAATATCAAAATAAGTGATAAATGTTTTCATAAAATTCTTATGAAGATTAACAATATTTTTATCTAAACCATTAATAATTTGAGAGTTCATTGAGTTTTCTGATATAGATAAAATTTGTTTAGTTTGATTATTCTTAATAAGAATATTATCAACATAAACCTTTAACATCCTATAAGCAATATAATTAACATTACTTATTTCATCGTACATATCATATTTATTTTTTCTTTCTGTTGGAATACCACTTGTAGATAAACTTTTTAATATGTTAGCATTTGAATTATTTAATAAAAAATCAATATCACTTTGAACATTTTCATCAACTATATCTTCAGATTCATTTGCTTTTTTTCCATTTTTTAAACTTTGAAGCTCATCTGTAAGTGTTTTAACTTCAATTTTTTGTACAGAAGAACTGTGAAGATTATAGTTACTTAAATTCACAACTATGTTATCATACAAATCATTAAATTGCTGATCTATATTATTTAAAACATTTAGTGATTTTAGTAATTCTGTACTATTAGATACAGGAGCAGGAGCTGCTTCTAAACCTTCTTCTGGAACATCATTTCCCCACATTTACTATCCTTTATAAATTTCAGACATAAGTTTAGCACTTAGTTCAGAATCTTTTTCTTTTGATTTTCCACCTTTAAACTTAACATCTAATTCATTAAGTTTTTGAAGGAATGTTTGATGAATATATATTTCAATTCCTTGAGCTGAGAACACTTTTAATATTTTTGCTTTAACTTCAACACATAATGCTGAACTAACATCTATATAAAATTGAGTTTTAATTTCTTTAATCTCTTTTAACGAGATTTCCTTATTTTTTTCATAAGCTGCCAAAAAATGATTATAAAAGTAAAAATTAATCTTATCAAGAATAATCTTATCAAGTAACTGAACATATTTGTGTACCTCATCTATTGTTAATTCTTTGCTAAGTTTGCTGTTTTTTTCTTTAAGTTTCTCTATCTCTTCGTCTTTTTTTACGAGAGTCTTTTTCAATTTTTTATAATCATTAATGGTTATAAATAAACCAATACCTGTAAAAATTGATCCAACTATTAATACAATAGCTGAATCAAGTAATGTAATATTTAAATCAATTAATAATTGAGTAAGTTTTTCCATTGTAATATTTCCTATTATTTTAAGTTATTAAGAGCATCCGAAGATAATGTTATTTTTACACCTTCTTCAAATAGGTCTTGTAAACTTGTATTTAATTTCTCTTTGTTCATTTTGAATGATTCTTCAATCACTTCATCATTCACAATATCTAAATTAACAAGAGATTCATTAAATTGAATTACAGCTATAGATGTTTGAAAATCTTCGCTTTCATCCATATAATCAATTGCTTGATGTTTAGATCCAACTATTGATAAATCTGATCCAAACATTTGTGTGTTTTCCATGTAGTTCATGACGTTCCTCTTTTTATAATTTTACAGAGATATCTTTTACATTGTTACCGTTACTATCAGTTAAATATGTAAAACTATCCATAATATCTTTTGGATTGGTTACCAAACTTGCTCTTCCACTTCCAGTTTGTTTCTTATAATATTCATTATCTGTTCCTGCATATGTTGCAAACCCATCGATAATTGATTCAAGAGACATTCGGACATCAACATTTAAAGGTTGATTCCATCGATTAAAAATTGTATCATTTCCACCTCTAGAAATAGTTAGAGCACTAATTCCTGCAAGTGGAACAGTTTGTAATCCTTCTGCTTCAACTCTCCATAATGGTGGAAATCCATATACTACTCCATTGTAAGTAATTGGACTAGCAGCACAAATTAAATACATTAATGGTTTAAGTATATATTTGTATACATCACTGTGATGACCAGATGGTGAAATAAGTCTTATTAACAATTGTAAACCACTTTGATAACTTGAGTTATACCATTCTTTTGGTAAAGTTGTTTGGTATCCTAAAGCTTTACCTGCAAGCATATTTAAAACATCACTTGAACTAGAAGATGTTCTCATAATCGCTCTTCCAGCATCAGCATCAAAAGCTGTAAATAATTGTTGAGCACTATTTAAACTTTTCATTTTACCCATAAATTCTTGGATAGTTGAAGTTGAACCAGAATCTATAATACTTGGTTTATAATTGTTTGATAAAACTTCAGTAAAAGTTGAATCATTTGCTCCAAGAATCTGCAATGATGTTACATTTTCGTCTAGTCCAGAAGAACCAGACATTGCTTTGTTTGCTGTTAAAATGCTTTTCCAAATAGTTAGAGAATCAAGAGTTCCAATTTTGGCCCCTTTCTCTCCGTTTTTAAATGAAAAATTCGCATCACTACCTATTTTATATACAACATCGTTTGTGTCTTTAGCTTGTGCTGTCTTATCTGCAGTAACAGCTTGTAACATTTGCATCATATCTATGCTCATACCTTTAAAGTCAACAGAATAACCAACAGGTTTTAAAACAACTTTATTAATATTACTTAATAGTTTTTTAGCATATTTGCCATCAGGATCTATATTTTTATTATAACCAGGAAGTGATCCGATTACTGCGAAAGCTTCCTGTGTGGTATTATCTGCCATATTTTATATCCTTAATTGTTTGTTAACGCTGTTGATATTTTTTTCTGAATATCTGTATTACCAGTTGATCTACTAGCTAATTTAGTAACTGCAGTCAATGCTTCAGATGTTGTAGCATGTTGACTTGCTAATATAGCAATCATACTATTAAATTGTTCTTGGAATTCATTTGTGCCAGCTTTTTTGTTTATTGCATCTACAATTGTTTGAAGTTTTTGCATTTCTGATGCAGTGATACCAACTGATTCATTTGCACCTGTTGTAGCAAGTGCTTTCTTAAACTCCGCAGCAAGACCAGAAACAAGATTTTGTCCTTCTTCGTCTTTTAATGACAATTTAGTTCTTAATGAAAGTTTAGCATCATATTTTAACTCTTCTTTTTTAGACGCACTATCTTTATCATCAACTGTTACAACTGATTTTTTATTTCTTTCTTGCATATTTTGATAAATAGCTTTTAATTGATCATCAGATAAATTTTTTATAGCTTCTGGATTGTTTTGATTAGTGTTTGCTATATAGTTAGCAAAACCTTTCATATATTTATTTTTTACAATATCATCTTTGTTTCCAGAAGAAATTCCAATAATATCATTATCAGATAAGCCTGAAAATTTTCTAGCATTTTTAATAAATTCTTCTTGAGAAAATTCATCATTAACATTAGTTTCTAATGTCTTTCTTAATTCTTTGTTATTATCATCTGCATAAGTGCTTGTTCCGAAAATATTCATTTTATTAAAGAAGCCACCCGTTTGTTCAGTTGTATATTTATCAAGATCTTTTTGAGACACATTCTTTAATGAATCTGTTTTTTCTCTTTTCTCAATGATCTCTTCTATTCTTGCAAGAATATATTTTTCTCCACCGTCTTTACTTGATTTCTCTTTTAAAGCAGCTTGCATTAAATATAATTCATCTGTTGATTTTGCTTCTAATTCTTTTTTGATTTCATCTCTATGAGCAACATAATCGTCATCAAATCTATTTATTTTAGAAATAGTTGAATTCAATGCTGCTTTTTGATCTGCGTTCATATCTCCATATTTCTCTTCAGCTTGTCCAGATTTATTTTCAGTTTTAGATTTAACATCGTCTTCGAAATCATTTTGAACAAAACCTTCATATAGAGCATAAGCTGTCAATGCTGCTCCAATTGTTAATCCTATTGGTCCACCAATTAAAGCTATAGCACCTCTTCCTCCACCCATTGTTAACATTCTTGCTAACCTTGCAGCAGATGCTCTTCTACCAGCAGCTGTTCCTTGTGTAGTAGCAAAATCTCCAAGCATTGAAGCTAATCTTGTTGATCTAGATGTTCTACTATTTACTCTTCCAACTCTACTTTTTCTTCTTTTATCTGAATCAATATCAACATCTAAACCGTCAATCATATTTTCATAATTACTATTCAGACCTTGTGGTTGATTTCTAATTCTTGTGCCTCTTTGAGGACCTGCTTGACCAGATAGAATATCTCTAATTTCAAAAAGAGTCATCAATTGTTTTTCACTGGTTGATAATTGTCTTTCTCTTGCAACTTGAGCATCTTGTTCATCTTGAATATCTTGAACTGATTGAGTATTTGATCTAACTGATGTTTTATTTCCGCCATCTATTTCCATAGAGTTTGACAAGTGATCCATAAAATCAGTATTGTTTCTCATGAACTTATTTCTTTGTTCTTCTTTTAAAGAATCTTGATCATACCCAAAAAATGATTGTAAAAAGGTAGCATTTGAACTATCTAATGTTGAAAATTCTTGCTCTATTCTAGATAGTATTCCTTCGTTTACTGTATCATGATAATCTTGATTACCCATTAATCCAGTAAAGTTATTCATAGTTTGTTGTTCACGATGAGTTCTATCTATGTCTCCAGCTAAAACCGCTGTTGATTCATCTATACTATGTAAGTAATCTAAAATGTCTTCAACTTTGTTTGGATAATCATATCCTAAATAGTTAGACATTCTTTGCTCTGCACTTAACTCATTTGCTCCAGTAACAGATCTTAAAGATTCAGCTGAACCAAGATTACCGTTCTCATGACCTTTTAAAACCCAACTTGTAAAATATTCAGACATAGTTTTATGTTTTTCTGGATCATCACTTGTAAAATTATTCCAAGTTTTTAATAAATCATTAGACATTTTAAGTGTACCAGATAGAACATTATATCCAGGAATGAATCCTAGTTTTTCATCTATACCTCTGAACCATTTTTCATATGTTTCATTTACACCTTCTTCTCTAAGTCTTTCTTCTTCTGCTTCTTGTTGCGCGGTTGCTAAATAAGAACTCGATTCTGCACTTCTTAATCCAAAACCTTTTGTTCTAATTTGTAACAATTCATGAGCACTGAATCTGTTTATTTCAGAAATTAATCCTAAAATAGATAAAACTCTTCCTTCATATGTATCAGCTTTATCCATTACTTCAGATGGAGATGTATGAATAGCTTGAACCATTCCTGTACTAATACCATATCTACGACCAAATCTTTTTTGTGCTTCTAATAAGTCTCCAGTCTTTCCCAAATCTCGAGCTTCATTTGATAAAGCAGTAGAAGATTTACCATTTAATGTATTTGAAACTTGACCCATAATATCAAACGTAGATTGAAATTGTGAAGAGAATTTTTCAAATCCACTAAACATTTTAAAGAATATTCCTGGATCGTTTCTTAAACTTTGATCTCTTCTCGTAAGTGTTCCATCATCTCCAAATTTATCAGATAAATGATTTAAAGCTTTGTTTGTTTGTTTTGTAGCCTTCTTTTTATCATTCATAACTTCAGCTGTTAATAATGGTAGTACAGAAGTATGTCCTTCTATAGCAGCTAATAGTTGTCCAAGGATTGCAGTCTGTGTATCAATTTGACCAGTATTCTGCATCTTAGCTATTAGAGTTCTATAAAATGTTGTTGAACCGTAAGCTTCTTCTAATTGATGAGGATGTTGAGAATGGAATATAACACTTCTGTTAGTTTTCGATTGATTAATAGATGATTTATCATTAATCATTTTATGTAGCGCTGATCCACCTTTTGTTAAAGCCATCATTGTCGCAACACCAGCTAACATAGGATTCATTGTTACACCATGAATACCAGCAGTTGATAATAATTTACCAAGTCCTGCATTAGCTACACCACCTAGTCCTTCCATACCACCAAACATTTTGGCAGCTAACATACCTCCACCCATTGGTCCTAACATAAATGAGTTTCTAGAAATATCTGATACAGTTTGTAAGTTATCTCCGCTAAGCCAACCACTATGTTTATTACCCATAGCACTTGCTAATCCTGCACCAGCAGTTGAAGCATAGAATAAATTCTTTCCAGTGTTTCCAAAATTTTTCATAGAATTTGCTGCAGCTGCTGCAGTGTCATAATTATTTATAACACCGTTTCTATTAGAACCTTGTTTTGCTGCAACTGCTCTTTTATGTGCATCTATCATTGAAGCAGTAACTACTCCACCAGCTTGTGGAAATCCTACAAGTGAACCATATGCCCCAGCTTGTAATATATTGTCATATATTCCATTTCCGGTCATCTTATCAATTGTGTCTTTTCCAACACCCATTGCTCCCATTTTAAGTAACATTGTTTGCATTCTTAAATTTTGTAATGTTTTACTATTTTGAATACTTTTCAATGTTTGAGACATATTTACTCTAGCATCATGTAAATGCGAGTTATTAAATAAATCATCTATACTTTTTAAAGCATCTCTAGATCGGCTATTGCTCACTTAGATCTCCTTTCTTTTATTTTTAAAATCCAATAATCATATAATCAGAGAAATCTAATTCTTCTGATTTTTTCACCTTAGGTCTTTGTTGGAAGCCGTCTTCGATTAATATATCTTGATCAGCTGCAATCATCATTTGATGACTTGTTAATATAGGTGCTGCATTTACATCCATGAAATTCATAATTGTTTCTGGAGATAAAGCAAAGGCAGCATATTCGCCTTCTATGCTTAGCTCTCCCGATTTGATCATTAATTTTCTAACATATAAACAGAAGTTGTAAGCCATAACAACGTCATCATGACCTTTCTTTCCACCAGCAGCTTTACCTGCTTCTATTCTTCCTGATGGTAATTGAACTAAACTTCTAATCTCTGATATAATATCATTTGAGTGAATAAGGTCTGGATAAGCATTAACTTGATTCATCAACTCACCAAACATCTGATCTCTTTTTCCATTACCCATTTTAAAGCTACTATTAGAAGTATAAAGCCCTGGAACTAATTCTCCACTTGATAACTCTTCATGCCACACATATGATTCATAATCAAAATCATCTAATGATGGATCATTATACATTAACTCTTCAACAACACCTTTACCGAAGCTGTTTCTTTCTATAATGATTTTTAAGTGATCAGAATCTAATCCATACAATGTATGCATGGCTTTAGTAAATGCTTTAACTACTCCTGAGAATTTCTTAACAACAGCAAATTGACATTTAACTACTCCAACTTCTTGACCATCTCTTGCTCTAGTTAAAGATATAACAGACCAGTCACTATTAGGTCCAGTACTTGCAGATGAATCCACTCCAGCTAGATATACTTCACCTGGTTCGATATCAGAATACATTTTAAATTGTAAACCATGAGGTAACTGCATATTAAATGATGGTTTCTTAGGAATAAGTTTCATAATAATATCATCATCGAAGATTGAAGAAGCTGATCCTAAGAATGCTAAGTCTAACTCTTGGTTAATTCTTCGTTTATTAAAGTTTAGCTCTCTACATTGCTCTTTATACCATTTTTCATCTCTATTAGTCTCAGACCAATGTATCTTAACAGATATGAAACTGTTTCTATGTTCTTCTGCAAGTATATCTTTATATTCAGGATATAGTCGTTTATTTTCAAAGTCATATATTTCCTCAATGTTAGTACTATTTTCAAACATAGAATAAAATTGATTATCTCCTGCACCATTTGGAGTACTTACAACAAGCATTAAAGTTGGATAACCATTCAACTTAGAATATTTTCTAGCTGTACTTAATCCAGGTTGAGCTGATGTATAAACTATATCTGCATAGTTACAGAAAGCAAACTCATCTAGAATAATAATTGATTGAGTAAGTCCCCTACCAACTTTATCTGGATCAACAGCTCCAGATACGAAACTTGTTAAGAATTGACTACCATTTTTTAAATCTATGAAAGTTGTTTTAGCAGCTTTAGATGCATTATCAACATTCATCCAAGTTGGTAACATTTCCATAGCATCTTTAATCCTAGAAACAGCATCTTTAGCATTCGTAGTATTAAGAGTAAGGAACATAATTTTAATTTTTGGAAAGAATATCATTGCCCATGTAGCATATAATAATCCAAGTGTAGTCTTACCAATTTGTCGAGAACTAAGAAGCATAACTGAATCATGTTGTTCGAAGAGTTTACACAGTATTCTAAACTTAGGTGAACTTTTCCATTGTTCAGAACTTCCCATATGTATATACCCACCAGAAACCTTAGTATATGCATAGTTCTCCATCCAATAAGTAAAACTTAATTGACATTTAACTCTTTCTGATAAACGCATATCTGATGACATATAATTATTAAGATATTCTAATGTTAAAACTGGTTTACCATTTATAAGAGTAAGAATCTCTCCAGTCCCTTTATCTCTTAGATACATATTTTTTTCAAGAATAGTTTGATCTAAATCATATGTTATCTGTTTGATTTTTTCAACTGTTCCACTGAATTGTTCTCTAACTGATTTAAATTCTGTGTTAACACTATTTGTGTTCATAAAACTATTTGCATCACCAAATTGTGATACAGGTGTTAACATATCTAATATTGGTGAATCATTATGACTTATTGTTGTGGTATGCATATTTGTAGGAATTAGATTCGTAGCTGAATGTTCTAAATGCATATTTGTCCTTTTTTTGATTTTGTATTTGTTTGGTTTTGAAGAAAGTTATCCTATAGGATACATTTTTTATTTTTTGTTGCAAAAAGTTATCCTATAGGATACATTTTTTATTTTTTGTTGCAAAAAGTTATCCTATAGGATACAAAAAATCATGGGGATCTTATAGGATAACTTTTTCTGCAGTGAGTTGTAAGGATTAAACCGCGATTTTACGTAGGTCCAACCTTACAAATAACAGAAAGGCATCTTTTAGGATAAAAAGCGCTTTTTTGCGTTTGACCATATTTTCAAATGTTTCTAAAAAATAAAATGCATCCTATAGGATAACTTTTTTATTTTGTAAATTTATCAAAAAATACGAAAACCTATGTTTTCGCGGTTTTATCATAAAAGATGCCTTTTGATATAAATAATCAAAATTTATATGTAAATAATTTTTTATTTTTTAAGAAGTGTGTGTTTACCGCGGTTTCTCATTTTTGAAAAAAGGCATCATTTAGGATCCACCTGTTTTTTCTGAAGTTAAAAAACTAATTTATTTTCTTCAGTTTAAAAAAAGATCCTAAAAGATACATTTTGTGTTAATCAGTTAATCTTCAGTTTAAAAGGACAAAAAAATAAGTATAGAAGATTTCTCTTCTATACTTAGTATCTAATTCCTCTAGCTTGTCTTTCGATTAAAGCTTGTCTTTCTTTTAAATTATCAATATGTAAAGCATCATTTGTAATTTTATTTCTAGCATGTTCTGCTTCAGTTTCAACATCTTTACCATCTTGCATCAAAGCTGTTCTATGATAATCTTGAGCACCTAAACTGTTTCCACTTATAGTTTGTTGTCTCAACATATTAGAAAACGCAGCAGAGTTTTCTAATATTATGGTCTTATTTATGGTATAAAGCATTATTTAACCTTATGATTTTGATATAACTAAATCTCTTTTAAAATTTAGTACCAATTCTTCTAATCTTTTTTGACTAGTCTCATCAATAACTTTCATTTCAAATAAAGTTGATTTATATAAGTTGCTGATTAAATAAGATATTAATTCAACAACATCTCCTTCAATCATTTCTTCAATTTTTTCTCCACCAGCTCTTGAAAGTTCTTTCATAATCATATTATCAGTTATATTTATAATATTTGCTTTAGTTAACATTTCACCAATATTTTTAAACTGAGTATATTTTTGTGCACTGATGTCTCTTAACAATGCAACTTTTTCTTTACCATGACCTTTTGATAATTTTGAGATTACTTCAGATGGAGATAATTTTGTGAAAGTAATTGTAAAGATATAATCAAATATAACATTAACTTTGTCAGATACTTCATAAGTAACATCTGATTTTGAATATTTTTTTACAGTTTTGTCAATGTTAGTTTTAAGCACTTCGTAAAGTGTTTCTAACATTTTAACTTTACCAGACCCTTTCATTCCTTCTTTAGCTAAAGCTTCAATGTATAAATAATAATAAACATCTACTAATTTAAAGAAGTCAATTAAATCCATCATTTCTTTTAAGATAGATTGCAACTCTTTTTCAATTCTATTAATGTTTATTTCACTTGCTTCACTAATAGTTGTTTTAGCTTTTGATAATTCATTTGTAGCAGTTACGAATTTTGTATATAATCCTGCTATTTCACTTCTATCTGAAGGATCAACAATATGTTTTGTATCAGCTACTAATGCATTTATTTTTCCAGCACTTACTAAACTTGAACCAAATTCTGATTTTGTTTGACCACTAATATCAACTGTACCAAAACCTAGACTACAAATTTCTTTCTCAACTGCAGCATGAATAGCTTTTGTTTTATTACTTGATCCAATCTTTTGCAAAACTGTTTTTAAGTTATTTAAAAACTCTTTATAAAATTCTGGATATTTATTTAAGCGAAGAACGTTTAATTGTATTGTTTTTTCTGACATTTATTTTCCTTAAATTTTTAACAAGTTTTTAATAACTTGTGATTTGATTAATTTGATTTTATTTCCAAAATTACTTGGTACAAACTGTAATAAACTTCCCAGATTATTAGCTACTAATACAAGAGGAAAGAAATTTGAATCACCATAATATTGATAAGCTATACTGTCTGGTCTATATTTATATTTGTCTGGACAATCTACTTCTACTAAGTTTTCATCCATTTTTAACATTTTTAAATTATTCAATAAAACACTATTAGCTATACCAGGAATATTCAATGTATCTAACGCTTCTGTATTAGAAGGTGAGTTATATAATATATTCATATATAACCTCACTTACCTGTTGATTGTTGCATAGAATTTATCTTTTTAATAGCATCTCTATCTTGTTGTAAATCACCTTTAACTTGTGCAAGCTTTGTAGCAACATTATACTTCTCTCCAGCTTTTAAATGACGAGTCGGAGTATTTATAGTTCTATCATAATGAGATAATATTTGCTGCTTAGGAGCAAAATTTTCTTCATATAATTTTCTAGATATATTTGCTAAAACAGTTGCTTCAGTTTTCATAGATGGTTTGCCTGGTTTATTTACTCCATTAGCAACATCCATTGTATGCTTAACAACTTGTTGTGTACCCATTCCAGAATTTGCTTGACCAATTTTTGATAAAGTATCATGAGTTGATACTAGATGTCCAGCTTGAGTTGGTTTTTTAACAACATTTTGTGATTGTGCAGTGATATTGTTTTTAATATTTTGATAAACAGATTCTTCTATTTTTTCAACATTTGAAACAATTTTAGTTGGAAGATCAGGATTAGTATCAAATACTTTTTTAATTTCTTCTTTTGCTTCTGTAACATCATATTTACTTAACTCTGCAGCTTGTTGTTGAACTGGTACAAATCTTTGATTCAAATATGGAGACACAACTTGATCAATTATAACATTTTCTGATATGATACCTTTTTTAAGATACAATGATGTTATTTGTCTAGATTTTCCTCTACCATTAATTGTAGCTATAGCTTCAGAACTTGGAGCTAATCCACCTTCATTTTCATTTATATAATAATTCATTTTAATGTCCTAATGAGGAAATATGATCTGAATTATGAATGTTATGTTGGTCTAAAGGATGTGATCTATTTACAATATGTTGATCAAATTGTTTATCATACTGTCCTGGGATTTTTGCTGGTTCACCATGAACTGGTCCAATTGGTTCATTCTTATATTCAGGTCTTCCATGGTTTATTCTATTTTTTATAGCATTCATGATAAAACCTTTATCATCCAAAGATCTTGGTCGATAATCCAAGTTACCAAATTCTTCAATTAGTGATTGTTTATTTATTTTATATATCATATTACATATCCTTTATGTATAATTTTAATCGGTTCTTCATATGATCAACTATCAATGTTTCGGTGATTTGTTCTTCCGGAAGAATCGTTTTAAGATGAGCAATAGCTTCATTCCTAATTTTAGGAGTAATAACATTAATCTCTGACAATGTTAATTTTTTAGATTTTTTTACTTGAATAATCATAAGAAATATACCAGTTGATCCGAACTAGGAGTTCTATTTAATCTATCAAGAACACTTTGTTTCAACATATTTCCTTCTTGGATCATCTCATCAGCATTTAATTCCATTTGACCAAAAGGTGTTGTTATGCTATTAAATTTCTTTCTAATTTTTCCAACTTTAATTAATAGATATGCTACACACATATCTAAAAATTCTTGCCATAATCCAGAATCAATTGTTTCGGGACTAATATGTGCTGCTCCATATTCAACTATAAATTCTAATGGATCAGAATAAGATGAAATTCCTCTTGTTAGTTGAATTCTATTTGGTCTATCAAATTTCCATGTATTTGGCGCAATAGTTGTTTCAGCCATTTGTAGATAATTTTGTCTAACCAGATAATCAGAAATATCACCTGTGTTTGTATAATTGTCTTGAGATATTGCTTGATCAACTCTCGTTTGATCTGAATCCATTATTAGCTTTTTAATCTCTGCAACACCATATTCCATATCTGCACCAAATTCATAAACCAATATTGGATTTTTTGAAATTATATGTGAAGCTGTCATTTTATAATGTTTTGTTATATTACTATATGATGAGAATATAGGCATCACTTGTAATTGTATTGTTTCGATGATTTGTCTATCTGTTATTTCTAGTTTAGTATTTCCAGAACCTAGTTCATCATGGATTCTTCCTAATACTACTTGCCATGTTTGATACATGTTGTTTCCTTTGAATTGTTGTTTAAATATAGTTATTTGTTATGAGAAATTCTCTAAATGAGTATAGATATAATACTAATAGATAAGGAAGAGTATTCCAAAAAATTAAAAATAAAGGAAAATAAAATGGGTTTAAGAATAACAAGAGGGAATAAAAATAGAGGAGTAGTTGAATATAATTACTCTAAAAAAACGATAAGTTTTGGTACAGCTGATAAAAAAGCTGTAATAATAAATAAAAATAAAATAATAGATAGGTTAGGAAAATAATCTATTATTTTAATATATAAATAAATGATTATGATTAGTTGTTTTGTAAGGATATAGTAGTGTATATCTATACTAATTCTTTGAGAATTACTTTGAATGAACATAGAAAGAATACTAGTAGATAAGAATAAAAAGGGTATATAATATAGTAATATATTGCGTTAAGAAGTTAGAGCGAAACTAACAATTAAAATATGATAAATTAACGTTTCAGAATGATTGATTCATTGTGAGTATACTTTAATATTTTTTGTCTAAATTAAAATTAATTAGGAGTTAAAATGGAAATGTGTTTATGTTGTGGTACAACAGCTACAAGACATTTTAGATCATTTGAGCATGCAAATGGTGAAATGATTTTATGTGTCGCTGAAAAAGAATGTACTAAAATATAAAATGGTGAGTACATAAGTAGTGTTGCCGATATAGATGAAATGCTTGTTGATACAATTAGAGTATTAAGACAAAATAATTTTAAAACTTTATTTTGTTGTCAAGGTCATTATTATGGTCGTAATGGTGGATTATTTGAAGGACATGAAGGATATATTAGTTTTGAAATTGAAGAAGAAAACAAAGAAGATTTTAAAAAATACGATGCATTAATAAAATCAATACCAAATAATATTGGTAATTTTGAAATGGAATATGAAATTGTAAAAGGACCAAGAGGACCAGGCATATTAGATCGAAATATTTTAATTGAAAAATTAGTAATGAGATTTAAATTTGACAAAAATGTTGAAATATTAACACATCTTGATTTTTTAGAGCAAAATTTAAATATGCATAAAAAATTATTTTGCAGAATATTAGATATGTTAGAAGAAATGGAAGAAGAAAAACAACAAGAGAGTTTACCAGACAATGAAAAATCAATCACATATGCAAGATAAAACAACAAAAGCCAGAGAATTAATTGGTAAACTTTTAGCAAGTGATGTAGAAGTGTTTAATAGAACGCCAATGTTTAGACCAAAACAATTTAATATTCAGTTTATTGGTGCAGCATTATATTATGATAAAAATAAAAATTGTTTATTGTTTATTAATTATAAGTTTTTCTTATAATTCCGGCAAAAAATTTTAGAGAAATATAAGAAAAGTATATAGATATAATATAAGTAGATAGAGAAAAACTATCAATATTAATGTCCAAAAGAGGAGGACTAAAAAATGAGAACAAGAAAAGATGACGGAACAGTTATAGGCTGGAATGCATTTGAAGAAAATGGGTTTGAAAATGGAAGAATTATAAGTGGCGAAAAAGCCATGTCAGACAAAGATTGGAAAAGTTATCAATCTGAGATCAAAGCTGGTCACAGATTCGGAATAACAATGTTAGTAGTAGGATTAGGCATTGCAGGTGTAATGCTAATTCAAAGAGTAGTAGAATCTATACTAGGGTAAAACCTAGTATAGAAATTTTTATTGCTTAAAATATTTATTTTGCTAGTGTTTAATCATCTTCCACCTGCTTGTTTACCTGTAAGTTTCTTTCGAGGCGATGAAGAAGCAACTGGTGTTATAGCTGGAGTAACTGTATTTACTTTTGTTTTTTTAGCTCTTGGTTTTGATTGAGCTGATTGAACTGGAGGTGGAGGAGGAATTCCTGCTTCATCCCATTTTGATTGTTTAACTGTCGATTTTTTTGGTTGTGTATTTACTGGTTGAGAATTTATTTTATCCGCAACTTCTGATGCTCTAACTTTCTCTTCTTTCATTTTTTTAGCTAATTCTCTATTATTAGCTTTAATTTCGTCTTCTTTGATTTTAGATAAAAGTTCTTTATCAGGAGAATAATAATTTTTTGCATCTCTATGCATATTTCCAGCAACAGTTTTTACATTGTTAGATGCGTTTTGAACACTTTTTGGAGCAACACCTAGAGCTAAAGATCCAGCTGCACCCACTCCAGCTGCAACCGCTCCTGCTGTACCAACTCCAGCTAAAACTTTTAACATTTTTTTAGTGTCTTCATGTTCATCAAACTTAGTAGTAATTAATTCTCCAGTGTATGGATTATAATTCGGAACTGGCGCAGCATTCGTTTGATTATTAGGAGTAGAGTTTGGAGTAGGTGTTTGATTACTTTCTGGAGTTTTTGGTCCATTTACAACCTCACCTGCTTTTTCTACAACTTGATTTTTAACCTCGCCTGCTTTTTCAGAAGCACTATCATACAATTTTTGAGCTGGAGATCTATTATCAGCTGGTTCACCACTTGTATCAACAACATTGTTTGGTTCAGCTGGGTTCATATAATTGTACAAAGCTGAGGCACCTAGGATTCCTCCTATTGAATAAGGCATAGCATATTTTTGCAAATGTCTAATAGTAGCATTTTCTAGAATTAAATTTTTATTTATATTGTATATCATGTGTCCTCTTTTGACCATTATAATTTATTTTTTTATTTAGATTATTTAAACAAAAAAATAAATTATAGGAAAACCTATAATTTATTTTATTTTTATCTAAGCTTTGATGCAATTGTATTAAATTTATTTAAAAAATTTTGTTTAATATCTGGTACACCTTGATAAGATGGTCTATGACTATCTAAATGATGACCGTATTTCATTGCATCTGTATGTGCTGAATCATGATTAATTGAAGGCGACTCATGAGCCATTCTCATAGCATCTGAGTTTTCATGTCTATTATACATAGCCTCTTCTGGTTCACCTGACATTATATCACCCAAACCCTCTAATATTAGATTTTTATTAATTGAATATAACATTGTTATCTCTTTCTCAATCTATTTAGACCATAACCTAATGCACCAACAGCACCTAATCCAACAGCACCAAATCCAGCTGATCTAGCATCTATTGGTCTACTTAGAAAATCTTGAGCAACATTAACTCCATGCATACCTTTTCCAACTACTGTTTGCATAACAGTTGGACTAGCTGGTAATCCTGCATTTTCGTTAGCTCTAGCTAATTGCGCCTCTTTGGCTTGGTTATCAAGTAAATGTTGTTGATATCCTTGTTGAACTTGAGACACTTTACTATCAACATAATCATTTGCTTGATTGTATTTATCACCAACGTAACCAGTAACTTTACCATAAGCATCATTGTAACCATCTTTTACAGTTTCACCTATCCAAGCAGCAGGATCAGAAACATTATTTCTATAACCTTGTTTGAATGCTGTTGAATATGGCTCAACTGCTTCTCTAGCAGAGTCAATATATGGTTGCGCTGCAATTTGAGCTCCATTTGATAATTGTTCAAAATTATCTCCTGAACTCAAATACCCAGCACCTAAACCAGCTAAACCAGCACCTATACCAGCAACATATTTTCCACCATGGTTAGAAAAATGTTGAGTAAATGCATTTTCAAGTATTAATTCTTTATTTATAGAGTATATCATTTTGAGTCCTTTTAAAGAAGAGATAATCTTTCGATTATCTTCTTCTTTGACCCATTCTATATGCACCATAACCAGCTGCACCAGCTGCACCTGCACCTAATGCAGCTGCACCAGCAACTTGATAAGGAGTCGCAGCATCATACATTTCTCTAGCTTTTACAACACCGTTATTAACAGCACCAGCTGCTGAATCATAACCATTTTTAATTGCTGCACCAGCTTTATCAACTGTTGGAGCCACATTATTGTTATATGAATCTTTAACTGTGTTTACTGCACCATTAATAGCTGCACCAGCTTTATCAACTGTTGGAGCAACATTGTTATTATATGCTTCTGTTGCTTTATCAACATAAGGTTGAGCAGCATTAGCCGCTTTATCTACAGCAGAATTTACTTGTCCACTTACAGAGTTATCATATTTTGCTTGTAATGCTGATATGTCATTAGCATGTTGAGCTTTTAATGATTCAACTGTTGCAGCGTGTGCAGCTTGTGCATCGTCATACAATTTTCCTGAATCTTGAGCAACTTGTGTTAAATAACCAGTATATTCTTCTGCACCTTTATCATATCCAGCTGCTCTTAAAGCTCTTTCTGCAGCAAGTCTTGTAATGTGTTCTCTTTGTGATTCAGGAGCTGTAAAAGCACCTTTAATTCCATGCATTACATCTTCCCATGTTGATTCTTCGATTACTCTTGCAAAACCATCATGTAATAATGCTCTAACGTCAGACATTACACCTTCTTGAATTAACATTTTTCTAAGTTCCATTGTTGATTCATTGATCAACATTTTACCTTTTAAAACTGTTTTTTCATCTAATCCAGCACATGTGCTTTCTTCTAATAAACCAAGTGTGTATTGGTTTCTAATGTTTTCTAAAATTAAATCTAAATTCATCTTATTATCCTTACGCTTTAATGTTAGCTAAAATTCTAGCTACAGTTGATGAATTTACTGATGGAGCTACCACAGTTGATTCTTCGATTGGAGCACTTGCATCAGCGCTTGTTTCAGGAACAATAACAGTTGATTCAGCAACAGGAGCAGCTGGTTCTTCAGGAATAGTTGGATCTGCTTCTACAGGAGGAACAGAATCTGGAGCTGGTTCTTGATCAGCAGGAGCATCAACAGGAGTTAAAGATCCAGTATTTGGATCAAATAAATAACAATTTCCAGCAGCATCATATAATTCTAATGCATCCATTGGATCTTCAGTTTCTACTTCTTCTGGAATAAATTCATCAGCTGCTTCAGTAATAACTTGTCCAGCTAAATTTTGATAAAATGATGCTTCTTCTAAATTAACAGAACCATATTTTGCTAAATGTCTTAAAATTAAAGACTCAGATAACATAGAAGCAGTTTCTTCTAATACTTGACCAACCATTGCGGCCATATGTGGAGTAACGTTTTGCATTACTTATTTCCTTTTTGTTTTATTTTTTGTTGATTTTTGTAGTAAGTTTTTAAAATTTAAATGATAACCTGTTTAAGATTTAATTATTACTTTTTCCATTTTTACACCAAAAGGAAACCCAAACATGGGAAAATTATAATAATTTGTTAATTGTTATACAAATTTACACAAATGTCAAAATTTCTATAAAACTCAATTCTGAAATATTTATGTTTAATAATTCATTTTTATATTGATCATTTAATTGAATAAATGTTTTATCCTTTAAACTATCTTTTGTAAAGAAATCTAATTCAAACCATAAACATGTAACATCTTTTACTGGAGCAGTTGAATCATCTACTATAAACATAGCAACATGTTTATCATACAATAACTCTTTGATTCTATCATTTAATATAATCTGACCATTTGTTTGGTCCACTTCAGTTTTTAACAATGATATAATTTTACAAGCTTTGTTTCTATTATCTGAATACACATTATTATTCATATCGATTAATATGGGCATATCTGTATAATCTCCAGTATTAAGAATAATCTCAATACCTTCAATTGCTCTACTTGTATCCTTATTTTTACCTATAATATTAGGAACCTTTAATTGAACATCAAACGATACCAACAAACCATCACCTAAATTTTGAACACTACCTTCAACTGATTTATTAATTGAAGTGTTTGTTATTTTAAATATTGGTTCATTCGAATATAAAGCATACTTCTTTACATTTCCATCTACTGCTCTATATACAACATTTTCTAAAGCATCTGTAACTTCCCAATTTTTAGAAACTTCCTCTAAATCAATATATGCATTATATTTGTAATCATAAAACATATAATTTTGTGGAAAACAACTAAGTAACATATTATTATAATTAAACACTTCAGCACCAGTTTCTACATTTATCTTAACATCAATTTGGATATTAACCCATTTGAAATCTAACAATACAGATTCTTGTTTTGTGTTATTATTACAAATATGTTGAGTAGTGTTATCATTGAATTTATTAGCAATAGCTCTGAAAAAAGCTCTATTAACATCATCAGTTATTCTAATGTCTGTTAAGTTAATATGACAATTTGGAAACTCAGTAACATGTTTTTTATATAACTTATAATTTAAATATGATTTATCAGAATAATTAAATTGGTAATGATTGATATTTGGAAATACTTTTGACACGAATGCTTTAAACGATTTTAAAAAATCTACATAATAATTAACCATTCTGATCCTTTTTATTTTATAATAAAGCTATTCCAAGTTTTGCTAGATCTCTTCTATATTGACCTTCAGCTATAACTTCTGATTTTGCTAAATCTATAGTATAACCTTTATACAACATCTTATCTACTATTTTTTTAGAACAAGCTGGACAATACTCTTCGTTTTGTTTTCCTGTTGTATCAAATGTTTTAGCAAATGCTTCTTCCGCATTTGAACCAGTCGGTAATTCAATTGGTTCAGATAATTGATTACTACAAGCATCACATCTTCTAACTTTATATGTTTCTACACTAAGCATAATATTCCTTTTTAAAAATTAATTAAATTGTAGCTAAAAAGTCATCTATATTATAGAAGTTAATGCTACTAAACAATATACTAAAATTACAATTGTCTTCATAATCTCTTTTAATTATGAATATAGTTGTAACATTATTCGGATCATATTTATCAATAAATGAATACTTAATTATTTTGCAACAATTTATTTTGTCTTCATAATTTTTGATAAATCCTTCATCCTTTTCAACTTTGTATAAATTATTTGATAACTTAAAATCAGGATTAATACTTATTGTTTCACCTGATATTTTAAATAATTTATTTGATTTATTAGAAACCTTTTCTAAGTTTCTAATAAAATTTATTCTTAAACCAAATAACTTATTTAAGTGTTCATAATTCAATGATACTCTATATAAGTTATTTGCTTTGTTCATTTTAATAATATAAAACGGTTCATCTTTATCATTTTGTGCCATGAGTGGAACTTTTATGATAAGCTGATCCGATATATTTAAGATTTTACATTTCAAGACCAGCTCCTCTAAAATACACTTGCACAAGGTTTAATGATGTTAAATCTTGCGTTTCTACTTCTATTTCTGATGCATATGGAACTCTATGTTCCTTAATGATTGTGTTAATCATTTTACTTTTTGCTTTATGAGCATCTGATTTATAACTATGTAACTCAGTTATTAAATCATATCCTTGAACACTTAGTAATGAATTTGCATCATATAATCCAATACTTATTGCTCCTGCTCCATCTTTTGTTCCAGATTTACCTTGTCCAGTAATATAGTTTGATTTACCATTGATACTTCCTCTTGTTGAAGCCATAGCTTTAGGAAAATGTTCTAATAAGTGAACTGGTAAAATTCCTACAGGAACTGTTCTATATGTTGGAATACCATTATTTTCTGTAACAATAACTCTTTCATTTAAAGGAACACCTAAAGTTTTTGCAGCTTCGTTTATATTTGTCATTGATATTTTGTTTTTAAATATAGGCATCTTTGCAGGGAATGCTGGGTTATTTAAACTATCAGAACCATTAACAATATTAATTATCTCATTAGGATTTCTATCAAAGAATGTGTTTAATTGTTTAATAAACATTTTATCTGCAGTCATATCAATATGTTCGAAAACACTTAATACTAATCTCTTCATTGGAACAATTTTATTTTGTTTAGCTAGTTCTTTACATGCTTCATTTAAAAAGTAAATTATTTTACCTAAACACATTGACAATAATATAGATGGATTCTTTCTAGAAATGATTGATAAAGATGTACCAATAAATTCTATTTTTAATCCTGTTTCTGCAGCAATTGGTTCTTTTCCTTCTGGAATAATATATTGAACAGTACCTTTTCCACCTGAACTTGTTAAAGTGAATTTTGATCCATTTATAATTGGATTATTTTTTTCAATATATATTTCAATTATTGATCCATCAACTTCTACACCGTTTACTTTATGTCCACCAATAGTTAAAGCTTCACTGTTTTCCATATGATCTATACATTCAGAAAACTTATTTGGATCATCTTTAGTTGATAATTTACAACTTGATATTTTATCTTCTAATGGTTTAATAAGATTTTTGTATAAAGCCATAATTGGTTTTTGAACTTCTTTAACATTTAGTTTTACTATAACGTCTCTAATTCTTCCACCTGGACTTCTATATGTATAAGTCTTACCTCTTTGTTCTACACCAATAAAAGTATCATCTAAATTATTACTATCTAAATCATTGTCTAAATCATCATGATTTAAAATATCTAAATCAGATGTAAACTCACAGAATAAATCTCCAGGTTTAGTATCTCTATTATTAGCAATATCAAATGATAATAGTTTTGAGTCTTTTGGAACCTTTATTGTAATTTTTTGAAGAATTTTATTTGTGTATTTTTTATTTAGACCTTCAACTACAGCCCAACCATCTTCATAGTTCATACCCATATAACCCATTTCTGCAACTACTAAGTTTTTACCTATAGCTAGTTTTTGATTCTTCATTGAATTGGTTACAGCAAGTAATTGACCTTTAGATATTTTCTGACCTTTATTGATTATAATATTATAATCATTTGGTAAATAAATACCCCTTTTAGTTCTTGATTTAACCATATTACAATCAATAGTTGAAATAGTTTTATCTGCATATTCAATTGTGATAATATTATTAGCTATATCTATAACTCTTCCATCTTGTTTTGCTTTTTTAGCAAATCTTTCTGAAGATAAATAAGGAATATAACTCTCGAAACCAGTTTGTACTAATGGAACATCTGGATTTAATATTTGAGCAAATTGAGCAGTTTGTTGATTACCCATAATTCTTCTTGTTGTATCATCATACTCAAAGAACGCAGATAAACTTTCAACTGGTGAAAAATTCTCAAATGGATTGCTATTATTATTAAAGTCTTTTTGTATGATTGTTCCATACTTATCTTTAAATTTTGCAGCGTTTGTTAATGTTTGTGCAACACCAATACCACCATATTCATTTGTAGCAGTAGGACCAATTGTACCAAAATAAGATTTATTTAAATCTCTTTTATTGATACTCATCATTGATTTCTTTTCATTACCAATACCAGCTTTTGTTACCCTCATACTTAACATAATTTCTTCTAAAGGATTTAAAGTTTTACAATATTGTAGAACTCCTGCACCAATTAATTCATTTATGATATAATCTTTAGGCATTGTAATCTTAGCTTTAGATAATGATTTCTCTTTTTTAAACTTTGATATAGCTTGTTGGAACTGTTTATAAACTGTACCAACAACTATTTCTCCCATTCTTATTCTAGAATTTGATAAATCATTCACATCTCTTTTATTAGAGTTGCTTCTACTATTAATCATAGGAACCATATCATGAGCATATATTTTTCCAAGAGTTGTTTGATTTCCTCTATCGATAAGTATTTTTTTAGTAGCTCCATCAATAAACTTATAATACATATCTAAAAGTTTATCTGTTTCTCCTATACCCATTTTATCTACTAATGATTGTGTAAATAATTTCTTTAAGCTTTCTAAACTTGTGTCTTCAGCTTCATAATCTTTTATTTTATATCTTGATAAACCATTAGCATAGTACTCTTGAGTACTATCTTTTGGATATAAACATAAATAATGCGCTTTACCATCTTTAGTTTTAAACTGGATAATAGTATGTGCGTTATTATCTTTTTTATCTAATATTTGATAAGATAAATTCATGATTTTAAATGCATCTGAACTTGTATCTGGACTTATAAATAAGAATAAACTCAATGGAACTTTCTTTCCAATTATTTTGATCTCATAATAAGGTTTAGAAGTACTATTTTTACTCATAGTGCTTTTACTTAATAATTCATTTGATATCTTATTATATATATTAAATACAAATGTATTAAGATCAGAAACTGGTCGATAATCTATATCTCCAGTTTCCATTTTATATGTTATAGTATTAGAACCTTCTAATATTTGAGCATACTCAACAATAGTTGGTGTAGTAGCACCTATACCTTTTGTTGTTAATGTATAAAATCTCAGAGCAGTTTTGTCTCCAACTTTTATCTCATTTGTAAAGTCTATTTTTACGACTCTAGCCATCATGTATCCTTTAAAGTTCTATTTCAAGTCGTTTATAGTTAAATAATTCTAAATCATTTATACCATATTTTGACCCAATTTCATCTTTTGATTTGTTGCTAAATGATTCATCTTGTTTAACTTTTCCTAACACTTTTAACTGATCAACTAAAGTTTTTTCAACTTCAGCAAAATCTGTTTTAGCATTAAGTTTTGTATTTTTCAATTCAACATGACTAATACTAAAGTTTGTAAATAATCTAACTAAATTTGACTGAACTTTTACAATAGGTTGAGGAAACATTTGAGAAATCATAATGTAATTATTTCCACCAATTTTAACATACTTATCATTTACAACAACAGGTGTTCTAAATTTTAATTCATATGGACTTGATGTAGTATTACCAAAATCTTTATGTTGAATTTTTACACTAAACTCTTTGAATCTATTTTTATTATCATCGATAATTTCTTTTTTGATACTTAGAATTTTAATATCAACATCTGGTTCAGCCGCAAGTGCTTCAGTAATAACAGATTCAATATCTTCGTCAACGTTTTCCATTAACTCTTTATATTGTTTATTAAATGAACTTAATGTTGTTAATCCAACTATTTCTTGATCGTCAAAAACACCAATTTGAGGAATTTTTACATCAATTAAACCATTATATTTGTCATTAACATCATCATGTAATTCTAAAACTTTTGTTATATGATTATCATGTGTATTGTTAATGTCTGATTTCTCATCAAATAATTGTTTTAATTTCTCTTCAAATGTTCCATTTAATGATTTTTCATTGTTAAGTATCTTTTTGATTTTACCAATAGTTTCTTTTTTTACATCATCTGATTCGTTTTCAATCTTATTAGATAACTCTTGAATCTCTTTTCTAAGATCTTCTAATTTAGTACTAGATGAAGCACTTTCGTTTTCAATATCAATAATATTTATTTCTGCTTCGTTTTTGTTAAACTTATCTTTATTTGATAATATAAGTCTATACATTTGAGTATTTAGTTTTAGGAATTTACCATCTTTATCCATCTCTATGTTTGTTAGAGGATAATATTTTCCATTCATAAAATACACAATACTATCAAATGTTGTTTTCATTCTATTACTATTTAAATGAAAATAATATCCAAGCATGTTTAAAAAATCTGCTTCATATGATGACTTTTTATTGTCTCCATAAATAAATAAACATTTTTTAGATTCGTGATTATAATCTTTTAATATTAACTCACAATGTTCTAAGAATGTATCCATAACGATTTTTTTAGATCTTGTTTTAGAAATATTAATAATATCAGGCATCATATCTGACCAGTCAAATATAGAAGTCTTTTCACCTTTATATTTAGCATTAGGTATTCTAGTGTAAACATATCCAGGATGAGATTTTTTCATATCATTATATTGTTTTTGAGCAGTAAGTTTTTTTCCAATGAAATTTGGTATAGTAGCAGGAATAACAATATTATCTATTGTTCCTTTTGTGTGAGAATCTAAAAAATTTGATAAATCAGTTTTTTGTTCATTTATAAAAAATAATACATCTCCTTCTTTTGTTTCAGGATTATAAAATCTTACATTAATAAGAGGTGATTTACTATGGTATAATACTGATGAGAAGTTCATAAGTTATTCCTTTAATTACATATTTTGTTGTAGTTATTTGTTATAATTTTAGAATATCTTTATACAGAAAAACATTCTAAAATTATATTGACCCTAGATAATTACTCTAGGATCAATTTCTCGCAGAAGACGTTTATTAAACTTTATAGATTCAATAACATCATTTAATTTGTATTGGTCACAATTCATAACACCATCTTCCAGCATTTGAGCTTTAAGCTTATTTGCTGCTTTGATTTTATATTTAATTGCAGCCATATAATTTTTATTTTTAAATTCCTCTGCATGGATGCCATAATAATAATAACAATCTTTTACAATTGGTATTATTATTTCAGGTGTTGCTTCTTCTTCTATTGTTTCATCGACAATTTCTTCGTCATCTGAATAAGCACATTGCATGATATATCCTTAGAAGATATATTTTGCAACAAGCATTGTTTCTTTATCAGTTCTAGTATCAGGTAATGCATTAGTTCCAAGTAAAGATCTAACATATTCATAATCTGTTACTTTATGTTGAATAGAAACATTTAGCGTAGGAGTAATATTTGTACCAATATAATATGTATTAGAATCACCTAATACACCTAAACCATATTCAGAGTTTGGATCTCCATTGTTAAATACCATATTTTTTTGATTAGCTTTATAATATTCATATCCAATAAAATGTTCATATTTAAATGCATCAAATGTATATTTTAATCCAAGTAATGTACTATCACCTCTTCCATCTAAGTTAAGAGGAATATTGATATTAACTGGAAAAACTGGATGTCTAACTGTTACTGAATCTAATCCATCAGTTTTAGAATGACTATAAATTCCATAACCTAATAAACCAGTTCTATCTGTATCATCATATTTGAAACCTAAAGCATCAACTTTAGCATCTAAATAATGTTGTCCATCAGTTCTAACTTCTAAATCAATATGATTATAAAGTAATTGATATCTTTCATATTCAAGAACACCAAGTACATATGTACCGTTAGTTCCTTCTAATCTTGCTTCATATTTTTTATCATTATTGAATGGATATGTAGCTGCTTCAACTTTACCAACTTTAGCTTTATATTCTAAACCATTATAATTGTTTTCATAAGATAAGAATGCACCTTGTCCTGCATTATCTACAACTGTATATAATAATTCAGATTTTACAACGTTGTTTGTTTTAATTGAACTGAATACACCATCATGAGCAGGAATTTGTCCAGCTGAAAAAGTTACATGTTCAGTTAAGTTGATATTTAATAATAACTCATTTAAAGCAACGATATCTTCATTATCTGTGTATTTATTCATTGTAGCGTTGTATGTTTCAGGATAATGATAAAATGCCATCTCCCCTGTAATATTCACGTATTCATTTATTGTTAATCTATGAAAAGATTCAACTTCAACTATGTTTGAATGAGTTGTTTGTTTTGGTGCTCTAACATCATCATATTGTGTTTTGTTATATTTGTATGTAACTTCAGTAATATGATCTGGATTAACAGCTGCATTTGCAGTAACAAGATAACCTAAAACAAAAGTTATCATCATAATAACAATTAAACTAATTTTTGGAAAATTTTTCATTATCTTCCTCCAATTGTATGAGTAAGTAATGCTAAATCATCAGAAGATGAAATCAGACAATCCATTAAAACATTTTTATTTTGTGTAGTTAAGTTGTTTTTGTTTTCAATATAAGACTCAACAGAATCTTTATATTTAACTCTTTGCCATCCTTTTGAACTTTTGATCTCAGGACTTACATTAAACTCTCTGAATAAGTTTGAACAAACATTTTTGTCAACTTTTACTAAATCCTCAGCTTGAGAATTTACACTTATAACAGCGCTAATTGCAGCAGCAACTAGAAAATTTTTCCCTAATAACATTTAAACTATTCCTTTTTTAATATATTTTTATCATATGCTGGCAACATTAATACAAATACAGTACCTTTTTCAGATGTCTCTATTAGTCTAATATCTCCTCCAACGTCTAGTAAAAATTGTCTATTTAGATATAAACCTATACCTCTAATCTTTCCATATGCTCCAGGATTTAACCAGATTTTTATATCTGTGCTAATCTTTATATATAATCGTTTTATAATACTTTTTGTATCATTAAACTTACCAAATATAAATTCTCCTTTTTCGTTTTTTGTGCTCCAATATGGATCAAATATACAATCATATTTGTCTTTTGGAATTATCATTCCATCCATTCCTCGCACACCTGTACCATTATCAATAATATATAGATACAACATTTTTTTAGCATCATTAAATTTAACACTTGTTTCAATTCTATCAGCTGTTGCTTCAAGTGAATTTTTAAAGTGATTTGTAACTAAATTTAAGACATCTGCATTATTAAGTTTTGTGTTATCAACTCCATACAATTTTAAATCATTACTAACATTAATAGTAAAATTATATTTTTTATATATACTCATACTATTAGCACTATATGATACAATATCATATAGTGTTTTATTTCCATTACTATATTTGATCTGTTTAAAATTACTCATTCTTTCCAATACTGTTTTGATTTGATCAATCGCACTATATATTTGATCGAATGAATAGTTCATTCCTAATGAACTTAAACTTATTTCTAAATTTCCAATTAATCCACTAATAATAGCAATTGGTGTGTTTAACTCATGATTTATATTTTCAGTTAATAATTGCATATTCTTTTCTCTAAGAATTGAAGTTGCTCCCATAACTTGTTGAGAATTTCTCTTCTTAGTTTGAATTTCTTGATGCACAAAAAATATAACGAAAAATGTAATAAACATTAAATTTATAGTTATCCAAGAGTTTGATATAATTTTAAAAATTAAATCTTGTTCTGGAATAACTATCAAATTGTGTTCATCTATTCTATATAAAAAATCTAAATCTTTATTGATAATAACCTCACCTATTGCTATAATAGATGTAAATCTTTTGTCATATTTAGAAAGTTTTTCATCAAATTTTAAACCATTAATAGTTCTCTCAAATGCTCTATATATTTTAGTTTCTCGTTGATAAACTAAAATTGATTTACAATTTGTAATATTACATAAATGTTCAGGATCAATATCATCATATTCAATTATAGTTGAAGTGATGATTTCTTTGGCTGTGTGTGCACGACTATCAAGCATTACATAATAGTTATACAACACAGCCAAGTTAATAATTGATCCAACAATTATTAAATTTATAAAAAATTTCTTAATTACAGATTTGAGATCAGTATTAAGATTTAATGCCATTTATTAACCCCAGCTACCAAATCCAGCTTTTTTCTTAGTAACTGGTTCAGATGCAACACTCATATTTCCTACTGGAGCATTAACTGCGTGGTTTGTGGTTGACATAGCGTTTGCTCCACCAACACTACCTGATACAAGATTTGCATCAATAATTTTAACACCATTTATTTCTGGTACAAATCTTAAAGATTCTTTCTTAAAGTATTGTTTATAAACAGATGTTTCAGCTGCTAATTTGATTCCAATATTAACAATTGTTTCTCTGAATATTTCGTTTGCATCCATTAATAGTTTTAAACTTTCACCATCAAGTTTTAAAGTAATAACATTTGTAGCATCATCTGATAAATCAGGACCAACTGGTTGTTGAGCTATAACAGCTTCTTGTTGGTGTAATGCTTTTATTGCTTCTTGTGCTTGTTGAGTTGGAGCAACATGTGATTGTTGTGGAGCAGGTGCACTATGTACTGGAGCTTGTGGAGATGGTTGTACTGGATGAGCCTGATGCGCATGATGAACCTGATGAACTTGTTGAACTGGAGAAATATAATCACCATCTGGTCTTGGACTTAATCCAGGAGTTGGTCTTGTTGCTGGATGTCCATACAATGAAACATATTCTTCATATGAAGGAGTTGCTTGTGGAGTCACTGGATGAGAAACATTAACTCCTGTTGTTTGTTGTGTGTGATTTACACCTGTACTTTCCATCATAGCATATATCCTTTAACATTGTCAAATTCTAAAAATGCTTCACCAATTACAACATTTCTTGGCATTTCTATACCTTGTAACATATAAGCACCACCACCTGAAATAACAACAACATCTGATAATTGTAATGTTTTCTTTTCAGATACTAAAATACTATTCATTAATTTTTGAACAAAATGCATTTTTGCTTCTTCAATTTTCTCTTCAACTATTGGTTGAATTTCTCCACCAAATGTAAATCTACCTTCTAAGAATATTTCCGCTGCTTCTTGTTCACTAAATGGAACTTGATAATGATGCTCCATAAATGCTGTAAATGGTTTAATAATTGTAACCACTCCATGATCTGGAAAACCTTTTGATTTTTGTTGATCTGGCTTACCTTTTTCATAATGTAAGAAATTAATTGTTTTATATCCAATATCAATGATTGATACTTTATTTGGGATAGCATCTTGTAAATTATTACTTACAATATAACTTCTAAAACTTCCATCACCTTGAGGACCAACAAGAGTTACTTCATTATGAACAGTTTCACCATTACAAGTAATAGATGATAATCTTTCAATAAATGAGTTTCTTTTTTCTTCATCTCCCCAATCCATTAATGCTAAACCAGTTCTGATTTCAACGGGTTCTTTGATATCTAATTTTTTAAGAACATGGAATACAATAAGTGGACCAAATTGTTGTAAGAATTTAAAATCAGTTGTTACAAATGAATCATCATTTGGTGTACCAACTACATATTTTTCTCCTTCAAAATCATAAACATCAGTGTTACCAAATTGAATACCACTATCGTTATAATAATTAATAGTTGTGGCAATTTTATAAAACTGATTATTCCACCAAATCTTAGTACCCTTATAACCTAAGTCAATACCTAGTTGTTTCATATTTTTCCTTTTTAAATTTTTACAGCTGAATTAAATTATTTATCTGCTTGCGTAGCTGCTTGTGCAGATGCTTGTGCAGATGCTTGTGCAGATGCTTGTGCAGATGCTTGTGCAGATGCTTGTGCAGATGCTTGTGCAGATGCTTGTGCAGATGCTTGTGCAAATGCTTGTGCAGATGCTTGTTCAAATGCTTGTTGAGCTTGGATAGCTGCTTGTGCAGCTGCTTGTGCAGATGATTGTTGAGCTTGGATAGCTGAAATATAATTTTTTGCAACTTCTTTATCAATATGTTTTAAAGTAATTTGAGCAACATATTCATCATATTTTTCAGATAAAAGTTTAGCTTCTAAATCTGGATAATGTGCACAAATTTGCTCTTTAATGTTAATTTCTGATGCTTCTAAAGTTTTTGTATAATCTTCTTCTGTAACAAAAACTACACCATTGTTTGCATTAATAATAAATACATCTTGATCAGCATTTGCAGCTAAACCAACAGCTCTAAACAATAAACTATTTGCAATTTCAAATAACTCTTGATTTTCTTTAACCATATTTAAAATTTCACCATTACCTGATTTGATAATTGTTTCTTCTAATTTTTGAATAACTTCTTCTGTAATTCCTGCTTCACCTAAAGCTTGAGTCATTTCTTCTGTGATACCTGTTTCATTCGTGTTTGTTGACATTATTTTTCCTTATAATTTGATAACATTTAGATCTTTCTATTTTCAAAAGATCACCTAACTCTGCATAACCTAAATAATCTAAATCTAATAATAAATTTCTATTACTATATATTGCATTAAATACATTGTAACAACAACCTATTATTATTGGAGAAGTTACTTCTCCACATAATGATTTATAACCAAGTATATGATTATACGCTCTATTAAACCTATATAATTTATATCGTGAAATGTCATCATTTCGGATATCAATCATAGTTTCTTGAAGTTCTATAAGTAACTCTATAATCTTTGTTTTCCTAGTTTTAGGATGAAACATAAAATATCTAATTAACTCATTAGTAACTTTATAAGTTTGTTTTTCAACTCTGATCATACTGAACATATAATCATGTCTCGCTTTTATATAATCCTTTACATCATGTAAAAAATATATAAACAACATCTTCAATAATTTTAGATCACACAATTAATTCCTCCTGTTTATTTTCTCTTTGTTATACATTAAACGCACCAGGCATATTTGAAATTACCTTTTCTTCTCTTGGGAAATTTTCATATGTAAAACGTGTCGTTGGATATTGTACTTTTATATTGTTTGTTAATATAAAATGATTTTGTTTAAAAAATTGTGTATATATCCAAGGAAAGAAAAAATGCGCTTGAGGTGTTGGTTTTCCATCGTGTAATCTAGTTATACGACCAATTGTTTGATTAACTGTAATCTTTCCTATTATCAATGAACCAAACAACGCAACAGATAATTCTTCATCATCATAACCAGCTTTTAATAATATGAAGTTACTCATAGTAACTGGTTTTTGTCCTTGAATTTGTCTATCTGTTAAAACATTTTCAACTTTTTCAATCTTGATTAAATCTAAAGACATGCCATCCAAAAAGGCATTTACAGCATTTATTTCTTCTAATTGTTTAGCTGTAAATTTGTATTTTATAATCTCTGGTTCAGCATCTTTATCAAATACAAATTGTTTTAATTCCGGAACTTTCTTTTTCTTTGGGAAAGCATTTTTATAAAACACTTTGAATGTTTCATATGATTCTTGTGTTATGTAATCTGGATATACTTTCTTTTTTCCATCAGTTTCACCAATTAATATACCATAACAATCACCATGACCAAGAGCTTTTAATGTTTTAGCCATTTTAGCAATAAGTTTATTATTACTAAATAATACTGCTATTTTTCGACCTTGATGAATATAATATAATATCCATTGAGCTAAATAATCAAAATATGCTTGCTTCGATTCTAGAATATTATTAAGTGTTGCCATGAACATAATATAATCTAATTGAAACATTGATCTAAGTTTATTCATTTCATAATCTGTAAATTCTAAAAATAGATGATGCATATGACAATCAGCAATTAGATTTTGATGATCACTATGATGAATAACATCTCCAATACTATTATTAAGTAGAAACTTGTTTATACCTTTAATATAGGGTGTAGCTGTTAGACCTATAATATTTTTTGTTTCAAATATAAAACTTGTTTTGGCATAGCTTTCTGCACTTCCACTTGTATGAACTTCATCATAAAATACTAAACCAAATCTAGAATATAATTCATATAAACTATTGAGATTATAACTCTTTAATTGACTAAGTAAACTTTGGACTTTAACTATAACAATCGGTTTGCTATATACATTATCTTTATTTAGCTTATCGAAGTCACTACCCTGTATAACCCCAATATCTTCATATTCAAGATTTGTACTCTTTTTAATGCTTTCAACCCATTGTTTTTCTAATAAATCATTTGGTACAACCACACAAGTTTGTTTACCAATCAATTCAGCAATTTTAATAGATGATGCAGTATTATGAGTTACTGTATAATTGTTACATAAGAAAAGTTTTTCTTCATTATCAACAGCAAAACAAGTTGTTTTGAATTGAGATGGATATAATTCAATACTAGTAATTCTTTTTTTATCAATCAATGGATTTATAACTATCATATATCGTTCAACTTCTATTTCTTCTTCTTCATCGTAATATTTAATTACATCTAAAGGATAATGATATATTCCTAAACTTTCACATATTTCTAATATATCTTGAGCCATTTTTTTAGATTTACAAATAAAAGAATTATCTTCAAAAATATTTGAAATCAATTCTTTTCGTTCATCTATAGTTGAATATTTGTAATTATCAGATATATAATCATTTAATTTTATAGCTTGATAATTTCTAGTCAAGTTAAAATTTTTAACAATTTTTTCTTGACTCAAATTGTAACCAAATTCTTTACTTATAAAACATCCTTTAACTCTTGGAGGAACTATATTATGTTTTGAAATATTAAATTTAACTGGTTTACATAATTCAACAAACATTTTAACATTTGGTTTCCAATTATTAAATAAATCATCTATATATTTGGTTGATAAAACACTTTTATAATTTTGAAATATTGCTGTAGGAAGTTGAGTTTTTAATCTAAAATAATCATCTTCATCAAATGATATTTCCCATAAATGTTCATCATCGCATAATGTTTGAGTTCCATCATCAAATGTTATTTTATAAATATCTTTTAAACCTTGTGGATAAACACCAATTACTTTAGTACTTTTTCCATATTTATCAAATAGTTCATCACCAACTTTTACATCTCCAACTCTAACCCATCCATTTGGTGAAGGAATTTTATACATATCGGGTAAACCTTTACCAAATCCAGGATTAGCAATAATTAAACCATTAACTGAACCTTGATGTTCTTTTTGAAATAAGACATCTTCTATTAATGGTTCCTGTTCTTTTCTAAGATCCCACATAAATTTAAAATTTACAGGAGCAGATCGATCAGGCATATTTTTAAATTCATGATAAGCATTACTTAAAATATCATCATGAAAAACAATATCTTTATTATTATGCAACAAAAATTTTGGTAATACTGTATAATATTTTAAGTTGTTTGGATCAGGATTATTTGGATCAGCATATTCTGCTTGATGAATAACTCCAATCTCTCTTTGTTCTATTGAAATATTATCATCACAATTTGCCCAGAACTCTGGAGTGTGTTTGATAAGATTCCAATTTTCATATGGTATTCTTACCATATCTTCTCCTTTATAATATTTTATTTATCATCATTGGTTATAATCCTATGTATAGTTGCACCAATAACAATTATCCCAGCCATAATAGACATTATCAACATTATGTTTCTAGTCATTATTCGCCCTTTAATCTTCCAAAAACTCTTTGAGTATGTTCCCAACTTGGTATCATAGATAATCTTTCGGCTTTAGCTTTTCTCATAGCCTTTGCATTTTTTGCAGCTTGTTTCTTCCAAAACTCAGGAATAACTGTTGCATTTTCCAATTTATTTTGTTTTTAAGCATGAATCTCCTTTCTGTTTTAGGTAATATTTATATAGTTATTTATTTATCATTATGGATAAATATCATATATGTGTAAAAAATTATTTATTCGTTTTAATAAATGTATCTTTCAAGAGCTTTTTTTAAACTGAAATTTTAAAACTAATTTTTATTCTTCAGAAAAAACAGGTGGATCCTAAATGATGCCTTTTTCCTTTTTTTAAGAAGCCCGTGTTTACCGCGGTTTCTAATTTTTAAAAAATTATTTTCATAGTGTTTTTAAGTATTAAACGCAAAAGGCATCTTTTATGATAAAAAGCGCTTTTTTGCGGTTTTAACGTTTTTGTGATTTTAATCATTTTTAATAAATGTATCCTATAGGATAACTTTTTTTGTTTGTGTATATTTATAAATTTGGCCAAACGCGAAAAAGCGCTTTTTATCCTAAATGATGCCTTTCTGGTATATGTAAGGTTGGACATACGTAAAGTCGCGGTTTAATCCTTACAACTCACTGCAGAAAAAGGTATCCTACAAGATCCCCATGATTTTTTGTATCCTATAGGATAACTTTTTATTTTTGAATGTATCCTAAATGATACCTTTTATAATACTTGTTTAAAAAAATTATTTATTGAGAGTTTGATAAGTTTTACTTATAATTCTCGCAAAAATTTTTAAAACATCAAGACTAATCCTGATGTTTTAAAGCAGCGAATTGACCAGTGATAACTTTTGTTAAGTCTGAATCAATATTTGAATTACTAGAAACTATCTGTTTATTGATAGCATTATTTGTATAACCATATACAAACGATTGATAAGATGAACCTAATGCATGAACTGCATCTTTGGTTGATTTTGCTGTAGAGAAATCATATTTTTGAGTTGGTGTTAATCTTGTTGGTACATCTCCTTCAGCTGTAGAAGCAATGTAGCAATCACTTAGCAACAATTCTATATGATTCAATTTGATATTTTTTGTCGCTAATAGTTGCGAATGAATTGCTAATGTTCTATTAACTATATTATCCGTTAAATGTTTAGCTCTATTTTCAAACAACATATCAACTATTTTAATATCTGTTGCACTTGATTTGGTTGACACATGCAAAATAACATCACCTGTTTCGAAGTAATAAATTTCTGTATCTTTATCTGATTGAACATTAGTTGTTAATAAGTTTACATCGAATGGTAAATACACATCAACAACATCGTTTTTAGAGGGTATAGTTAATTGGAATACGCAAGGTATTCTAACTATTCCAGCAAAGTCTTCTGTTGCGTTATCTTCGCTAATATCAATATTAGCTTCTTCTGTATCATATTTATTCTTTGGTAACTCAATATATAAAGGTTCAATACATATCAAAGAATTTTTTTCTATTTTGCAATATTTATTTAATTTTTCGTAATTTGTCATACTAAACCTTATTTGAATTTAAATTTATAAGTGTTTGGAGTCATGCTTCCATTTAGATGCATGTTAGCCATTGTTTCTAATGTTATATTATTTCGACCTGTTACTATTTTATGTTTAGTTAGATATCTTAATAAACCATAAGTAAACTCATATAACTCTTCATGTATATATCCTTCACTTGACCATTTTTTAAATCTAGTAAAGTTATCATTAAAACAATCTTTTACTAGAACTGTATTGTATTTTTCTGCTTCTTTAAAAGTATGTTCTTGTATTTCATCTGGACTGAGATGTGGTTCTTTGATGGCTCTATCTGTATCAAATAATACTTTAGTTCCCAAAATTTTAGCTTTATCATGAGGATTTCGATAACCCATAGCTAAGCCTTCTAACCAATTCATTATTCTTTCATGGTTATCTAAGGTTTTATGATTGCTATAAAAGTCTAGCACATAATTTATCTTAGATGAAATATCTTTATATTTTTTAGCTTGTACTCTAACTATTTGCCAATGTATATCGTATTTTGATATATCTTTACTTTTTTGCATTTTTGATCCTATAAATTAATAGTTTATAACAGTCGTTAAAACTACGGTGGTTCACATAACGACTGTTATAAAATATTCTGAAATTATATAGGTGCTGAACACACCTATATAATCTATAAAGGAAATTTGTTCGATAAATAATCGAAAAATTGAAACACAAAAATCCCTACAAAGAGATATGTATATCTGATCGCCTAGTTTATCAAATATACATTACTTAATATTTCTATATTGTTAAAGTTATCAAAATTGATAATTAAACTTCTTCAAGTTCTTTAGTATCTTTCTTTTCTTCTTTCTTTTCTTCTTTCTTTTCTTCTTTCTTTTCTTCTTTCTTTTCTTCTTTCTTTTCTTCTTTCTTTTTGCTATCTTCTACCCAATTTAAATTAAGAGGAGATATTCTCTCTTTTACTATATGAATAGTTGCACCTATAAATGGTTTCCATAAATCTTCATTTTCATCCAATTTAAAGTCACCACAATCATACATTAATGAAACATGCGGAGTATATGTATCGTAGTCAAATGTACACCCTTCTTTGATACTTCTGTTATGTTGTTTAACACACCAGTCACAATCAAGAACCAAATGTAAATTTCTTCCTTCAGGTGTTTCAAAATGTCCAAATGATTTTATTTTTGTTAAAATATTTACTTTATTCTCAACATTGTAATCTTTGTATGCTCCACCTTTGTGTTGTTTCATACCCTTACTAGTTTTAAGATGTATTTTTTTAACCTTTGAATATGTCAAAGTACAATGATAAGCATCTGTAAAATCTTTTGTTAATCCCATTGCTTTAATCATATTGTCTATTTTTTTATTTGAAGCAGGACTAAATATACAATCGTAATATGTTCCCTCTTGCTTTTTCTCAGCCATGTTTTTCCTTATTAGTGTCCTAATTTATCACTTAATGAATGTGTTCCAAATTGGTCATTATATTTAGCATTGTTTTCTAAGTCTTCCATTGTACCCATTTGTCCTTTTGGAATAACTTTATAACCTTTATCATCTTGAGGCTTACCAAGATTAAAATGTTTCTTGATTCCTTCTTTAACGATAGTAGATATATCTTCTTGTAATAATGCTTCTTTATTTATCTTGTATATCATAATACACCTTTTTTTAATTTATATATTATTATGTTGTTGTTTCAAATATCAAATTTACATCAACCAGTAGATGATATAAATTTGATAGTTTTTTCTGGAATCTGATCTAAGCTATCATATGATTTAGATCTAGCTCGATGTGTATATATAAAAAACTTTCCAGTTCCTTTACCATATTTCATCTCTTCTGCTGCACTAACACCATTTGATTCTCCACCTGCACTTTTAAGTCCCTTTTTTGGAACATTTTTAAACTTTGACATGATTACCCTTTCGATGCAGGTTTAAAAAATAAAGTAATTTTATCTTTTAATACATCTTTATCAATTGGTTCATCTCTTAAAACGTATTTGGTTTTATCAAGAATATATCTATCTTTAAATATATAAATTACTTCTTCAATAAATTGTTCATGTGTTTTTCTAGGTTGCCCCATATTAATCTCCATCAAATTTATGATGCTTAGAATGCATTTCATTAGAATTTAAATCTAAATCATCATCATAATCATTACTAATTGGTTTTTGATGATACACTTGAGTTACTACGTTAGTTACCACTTTAGGTTTTTCAACAACGTAACCATGTTGTAAAGATTGTGTTACAAATTCAGGTTGATCATCATGAAACTTCGAAACATGAGATGGATTAGAAATACTATCCATAGATAAGCCTTGAGAAGTTGCTTGAGTAGATGTTTGAGATATAACTTTAGCATCTTGATTCCACCAAGGAATCTCAAGGTTTGTACTAGTTTGTCCAGTACAATTAATATAAGCTTTAATCATACATACAATTTTGTCATCTAAACCATTTCCAGATGATTTTGAAATCACTTCTAATAATGACACAACAGCATTGTTATCTATTTTTACACCTGAACCATTATCTTTTGCTTTAACAACACCTTCTAATATATCTAACGATGTTTGAATAGGTGCTGGTAAAGTTTGTTTAGTTGATTGTTCGTTTTGTTCATCGCCATTAACACTTTGATTTGCTTTATTAACTAAAACATCTACAGCTGATAATCCTATTGCAATACCTTGTCCACCTGGAACTAAAGCAGCAATTGTTTTTGCAACATCTAGACCTTCATCCAGACCTGCTAATACATCTTTCCATCCAAACATCGTTTTTCCTTTTTATTATCTTATTACGGTAACACTTCCGTCATCATTTATTTTATATTGTTTTCCATTTGATAAAACAACTCTTTTATAACCTTGAGTTTTTGCTTCTCGAATAAAATCCCAGAATGGTTTATTTATATCTTTATCTAATTCATGAAGAACAACATTTTCTAGAGTACAATAAGCAATATCAAACAAACTACCAGTTGATACATCTTCTTGTTCATTTATTGATTTCTCAGATAATTCAGTAATTTGTTCAATTATTTTTAATTCCATAGCTTTGAAATCTGGAACAGATTCATCAACTGGTTTTGGAGCTTCTGAACATTCTTCATCTTTTTTATCACTAACATAATATGTTGTACCAATTAACATATCAACTGGAATTTTGAAAAGATCTGAAATTTCAGCTAATGCATCATCACACGCTTTTTCTAATTCTTTATCTTCAAAATCATCAGCAATCTTTTTAACATTTAATGCTTCAGATAATGTTTTTGGAGCAGTTTTGTTTGTTTCAGAATTTTGTTTTGAAAATATATTTGCAAATAATTCATCAGTGAATGATCTAATCTTAACTCTATTCTTATCTTCATCATTAAAACGTGTTGTTACTTCAGGTTTAGATTCAGATTGGAATTTATTTCCAGTGTTGAAAAAATTACCTTTTTGTGATTTTGTTTTAAATAATTCTTTTTCTTTAAATCTATAATAATCTTGTTTAGTGCAAGGAATATTAGTTCCACCTAATGAATTATGAAATACCAAATGATAATTATGTGTTAATATTATATAATTATCTTTTGTGTTTTTTCCACCATTTTTTCTCGAATCTAAATGATGTAGAGCTAAAAAACGTTTATCTGTTTCTCCACTTATATCACATTTTGCATCTGGATTTAATGTTATTAATTTATTTACCCAATAGCTATGTGAACCATCACCTTTTATTCTTTTCTTTGCACAATCCTTACATAAATCGCTTTTTCTTTTTCTATATATTTTAAATTGTGTTGAGAATTTTTCATTACAATTTGAACAAAATAAATTTATGCGCTGATTTGATTCAGGTTGAAGATCATTGATTTTTACAATTATTTTAGTGCCTTTTTTAATTCTTTCTTTTGTACCATGTTTTTCTTTTTTTCCATTTTTATTCAACCATAACTGAACTTTATGAGTCGGAATATCATAACCTTTATCTCTATACCATCTTATAGTTGAATTATTCAATTCTATTTCTATATGATCTTGACTAGACATTTTTTTCCTTTTTAATATTTTAATTATTTAGCATATTTTGCTAAAACATATACAGCTGCAACCATTAATGTTACAACACCTAAACAGATAATTGAAAATGTATCATCACTAACGCTTAATTCCATTATTCGCCTTTTTTGTTTCTAAAATATCTAGCGTGATTACCCAACGCTAAAGATAATCCTTCTGACATATTTTTTGGATCACCAAAGAACATTTCGTTCATTAAAGATACTCTTTGTTCAAGTTCTTCTAAACGATTTGCATCATGAAATATACCTTTGCTTTCATCTGTTATAATTTGAGCATTAACAAAATGTTTTTTGTACTCATAATTTGGAAATTCTCTTCTCATTAATAAATTTATCTGATCATAATCAAAATCTTCTGGTACATCAAGTTGTAAAGTAATTTCAACTCTTTGTGTTTGTTGATTTGAAATTACTTCTTCAGCTTTTTTCTTAACTTTTTCATAACCAATTCTATACTTGTATGGTTCATGTAGAGGGGATTTATCCCAATCTTCCCAATCTGGGCTATCATCACTACTGTAATCAAATTCATTAAATTGTATAGGATATCCTAACAACTCAGAATTTACTATATCCATATAATCGATAGCTTTTCTCCAAGAAGATGTTTCATACACAACTCTATAACAATCTAAGCTATATAAACCAGTTGGGTCAAAATTTTCAACTTTATTCCAAGTTTCACCATATCCACCATTAACAGCTGAACCATTTAATTCAATTGTTAGACCAACGCTATGTGCGTCAATTAATTCTTCTAAAGAATAATCATAACCATATGCTGTCATATCAACTCCTAAAAAGAAGTTGGTTGAGCTACACATCTAACTAAAGACATAATACCTTGTTTAAGTTGTAATTCTCCAACATCAAGCCATTGGAAATCATTACTTGGTAATGCTCTTAATTTTGCAACAAGCTCTCCAAGTTCTTCACCTTTAGCTTTAACTTCATTCATTAATGCTACTTCTTCTGGACTTAATTCTCTATAACCTTTAATGTGTCTGTGTTGATTTTCCATCATTTTTCCTTTTTAAAAATTTAATTCATTTTGTTATAAAACCCATAAAATTCAAATATACAACTTCATGTGGATTTTCACCCTTGTATATATACATAATTAGATTTGGTGCAGTGATACCAACTTTAAAAACATAAACTGATGTTTTATATGATTCTGAATTAACATCATATAAATCAGGATATAGATAACCTAATTTTTCACAAATTGGTATACATTTTCGCTCTACAAAAATAGTATACATCTTATCCATATATGAATTTAAGTCGTAACCTGCAAATAACCAATCTCTTTCGAGTTTATAATATTGTTCAATATATTTATCTTTCTTAAATAAATTGAACTCCTCTCTTAACAATTCTAGATAAGTATCTCTATCATATTTGTTTCGATATTGATATTTTTTGAACCAGAATTTACATTTATGTTTAAATTTATTAAAACTAAACATCTTATTCCTTTGTAAAGATACACTTTTTTAACATTCCATAAGTGTTATGTTCCATTGTAACAATTTAATATATCTATATTAAAAATGAATAATCATCCTCGAGGATAATCATTTATGATTACTCTTTAGTGATGATTATTTATATAAATTTTCTTTCTCTTTTACTTTTGAATACAACGATGGATCTTTTGAAATATTATTTCGTATTCCTCCACTTATTGCTCCACCCATTCCACCTACAACCGCTGGAATAGCTCCTATACATACTGCATCATCATACGACAATTCTGGATCATTATAAGATAATGTTCCTCCTAAGATTGCACCTGCACCTGCCCCATATATGAGTCCTCTTTTAGTAGTATGCAAAGTTGAATCATATGTTTTATAATTTGCTAAACCTGAATAACTATTTTTAAAATCATCCAACTGTTTCTTATTTTTTACTTCATTTAAAACAACATGAGCATAATCATTTTGAATTCCAGGTATTAAAGCTGGAGCTATAAAAAACGCAGCTTCTTCTAATAAATTATTTTTATTAATATTATAAATCATATTACTCCTAAAATGATTGAACTATCTATTGACCTTTTGTTTGAGATTGTCAATTTATTTCCTTATATATATTGTTTTCTTTTATTGTCCCAGTTTCTATAAGCCCATGCTCCTGCACCTATAGCACCTGTTAATCCAGCTGATAATCCAGCATCAACTTGAACATCATCATACCCAAAATGTTCAAGTGCTGCATTAGTAATAGGAGCTGACACATAAACAACACCAGCTGGTAATAAAGATGATTTTACAAAAGTATCTCTTCCTCCACCAGCGATTGCTCCTAGTGTTGCACCCTTAGCTCCAGCCATACCTGCAGCTACTGCTACGGCTCCACCTGGAACTCCTGAACCTAAAGCTGCACCTAATCCACCAACGGCTAGCGTTCCTAAGGTTGAAGCGGCACCTGAATGAATAGCACTCTGAACACGATCATCACCTTTGAGTGTTATAGGAACACCTGCAGCTGCAGCTTTTGCTACAATAGGAATAGCTTTTGCTGCTACTCCAAGTTTCGCAGCTTTTGCAGCTATTAATCCAGCACCCAATGCACCAACAGTTCCAGTTTGAACTTTATCAACTGTACTCATTTGTGGTCTAGCAACTACTGACTCTAATATTAATAGTTTATTGATAGTATATCTCATGATATACTACTTAAATTGTTTCATCTTGAGAATGTTCTTTTGCATCAATGGCTGTTTCTTCTTGTTTATTATTATCCGTTGTTTCAGCGTCTTTTTTTGATTTGATATAATTGTCAAGTTGTTCTTGACCATGTATTGCATCGCTTCGTTTTGCATCTTTATATTTACCATAACCAATTGCTCCAGCTGCAGCTAATGAGGTTAAACCAACAGCTGCAACAATTTTATCATGCTTATTTATTGTTTTTACAGCTGAAGCTTCTTCTAATAAAACTTGTTTATTAATTCTATAAATCATTTTGTATCCTTTAAGCGTCTCCGCCCTCTTTAGTTATTTTAATCATAATTACTTCTTAGCAGCTGTAACTAATCTTGGAGTAGCAGGTAAATTATCTAAATTTTTTGGAACTGCTGTTGTAAGTAATGGATCTCCTAATTTAGATAATAATCTAGAATGATTATCATAATGATTAGCTAAACCGCCTTGAATAAACTTTTGAACTTTAGTGTCTCCTTCTCTAGGAGTTCTTAAAAAATCTCTTTCTTTTCTAAGTGTTTTTATCTTATTAGCTAAATCAATTCTTGATTTAGCATTTGATCCAAAGTTTTTACCAAAAACTTTACCAACAAGACTACCAAAATAATTTCCACCTTTTGCTAGTCTTGGGTGATTTGCATGAACAGCTTCTTCGAAAACTGTTGATTCCATTTTCATAGATGGTTTATCACCAAGTTTTGGACCACCTACTGGAGGAGTATATGTTCCATTTTTACCATTATCAATAGATGGGATAGATGGTTTTGGTTGTATAGGTCTTGCAGAAGGAGTTAGTTTTTTAACAAGACCTGGAAGAGATTGATTAACTGCTTCTTCAACATATTTTGATGCTTTAATATTTGGTTTATTAACATTAATTGTTGAACCACCATCCATTAATTTGTGAGGTTTTTTTGTTCCACATGATTCTTCAAGTAACATACTTGTTAATCTTCTTGAATACATTTTTTTCCTTATATGTGATTTTGTAATAATTCATTTCTCTTATTCGTAAGGATGATTCCTAAATTATCTTGTCCCTCATATTTACCAGTTTTATGATTCATACATTTACCCCAGAATTTATCACCCCAGTTATTTAACTCTTCTATTGGACCTTCAAGTTGTCTCAACATTCTAGCTACATCTGGTTTTCTAAATTTTAAATCAATTACTAATTTCATCGCATCTAATTTTACTTCATCCCAATCATGTCTAATAACCATCAATTTTCTTGACAATTTTTTAGATTCAAATGGAGAACAAGTTGTAAACTTAACTCTATCAGACATATGAATACATTTTAAAGCATGGTATAAATTCTCAGAAGATGAATATGTTAATCCATCAGCTGGAAATTTTGGATCATTTGATTCATCAAACACTATTGGTATTCCACACATATTACTTAAAAAAGCTTTTTCACCTGAAAATGATCCTACCCAACTAGCCATTTGATACTTCCGTAGCTGGTTTAGTTGGACCGAAATGTTTTAAATTAACTTCATTTAATAAAGCTTCTAATGCTTCATCCATTATACCATGTTCTGGGAAGACTGGAAGTTTTTTTCTTTTTGGATATAAAATTGGAAAATATTTTAAAATTCTTTTAAAATCAGTTTGATTAAGAGTTTTAATTTCTCCATTTTCTAATTTTTGAATATATTCTTCTGTCTCTTTTAAATAGGTTAACATATCTTTAGTAACATTTCTAGGACATTTTGGTAATGCTTTTTTAGGATGAGTAAACTTCCAATATTTTTTGATTTTGTTATAATCATTTTTATTCATCGCTGGAGTTTTTAATTTCTCTGATGGATGAACATATATTTGCTCCATAGGAGGAGTTTCTAAATAATCAGCTAAGTTTCTTAAAAAATCAACAATACTAATATGTTTAGACACACCAGTTCTAACAAAATCTTTTAGGATTCGTCCTTCTAATGCGTTAGCATTGTTATGAATAACACCTCTACATAGACCGTCACTGTTAGGACCAACTGGATCATTTTTTCTTTTGTGTTTATGATCCAAAGTCATTTCTGTTTGATCAAACTCTTTTTTCAATATTGGACAAATAAAGTTTTGTTCAATATGTACTTGTTTTCTTAATTCCGCACCAGAGGCAGAAGTTAATAAAATATATTTATCAAAATCTGCATAGTAAGAATTCAGTTTTTCAGCTGAATGTTTTTCCATTGTAAAATTCTCCTATTTAATTATTAAAATAAAAAGTCACTTCTAGTGTTAGAAACAACTTGAACATCTGGGAATTTAGCGAATACGCTATTACCTTTTTCAGTGTAATTTTTTACAGCTGCAATTGCTTCTGGTCTACCTTGTGCACTCATTGATTCAGCATCTAAAATATGTTTAGCTTTTTCATCAATTTTAGCTTGACCATCATTAAATCTTTCAATTTGAGTTTTAGCTTGAAGATTTGTAATAATTGCTTCTGGAGATTCAATTACTTCAACTCTAACTGCTTCACCCTCAACTGGAGTTACTGTAACTTCAACTTTATCAGTTACATCTTTTTGACCAGCAACATAAGCTGTAGTTTTGTTAGCTTCTTCTATTACTTTTGCAGCAGCTAAAGCAGCTAATTCATCTGCACTAACAACACCATCTTCATTTAAATCTTTTGCATCTGCTCCTGGAACATTTACAAATGTATCGTCAGCTTTATCAACTGTACCTTTTGTATCTAAAGTTTTGATGTTTTCTTCTTTTGAATTAACAACACCTAATGTATCTCCATTACCTGCAGCAAATGTTTGCTCTTCTTGTTTACTTACAACACCGTCTCTGTTAAGATCTTTTTTGTTTATAGCTTCAGCCATGATATTTCCTTTTTGGTTAATTTTATATTTGTTTAGAATATACTAGATTACCTGAGTCATAAATCACTCTGTATCCGTTATTCACCATATTCTCTAAAGCCGTTAAATTTGGATCATAATTTTCTAAGTTACTCTCTAATTTAAATTTTTGAAAGTGTAATCTTGATACTAATGATTTTGAAACTTCCAATTGTTTAAAATAAAAGAAATTTGGTTTCGAAATATTTTCTAATTTGAAACCAAGTTGTCTATATAAATTTCCAGTTGACCATCTTCTATTAGCATAAGATATAATCGATGATGGTTTATAAATTGTTTCAAAATATTTTAACAATTTACTTGCTCCACCGATTACACTTGTTCCAATTTTGTTACAAAATCTATATATTTCATATTCATGTTTCTTATCAATTCTTGGTTTTCCTAAAGTCATTAAAGACACTAATTCATCATTATAAAATAATCCTATATTAACAGATGAATTAATATTCCCTTGTATATGATTTAGTTTCAAAAACTCTTTTGAATCACTTGATGATACTTCTTTTATAATACATTTTCTTGCAAATATTGTTGAAGATAATCCAAGCTTGTTTCTAATCATTGATAACCATATGTTTCGTTTTTCAATGTTTTCGAACTCATTTTCAAATATATGAAATAATTGATAGCCTTGTTCTTCCATCATAATAGTTTTATCTAAATGATTTCTTGAATTTAAACTACCGATATTATTTAGCATCGAATGTTCATGTTTACCAAAAGAATGAAAAATTAAACCATTATATTCTATACCAAATTTTTGATCTTGGCAAAATATATCAATTTCTTTTCCAAATTGTCTATTCTTTATTTCGACATTTACATTTAAATTTTTTAAATAATCAATAATATATAGTTCAGCATAACTTTGACTATGATTTTTATATTCTATTTCAAATTCTTTTAATAATTTTCTCAACTTATCATATGAACAATTAAAATAGTTTGATGCTTCAATCATATTAAATTTATCACCTTCTAAAAAGTTATTAATTAAATATTCTTTTGTCATATTTTCAATATTTGTAAAATGTGTTTGTGAAGAATAAATTCCAGACTTTGTCCAATATTTTGTCATATCTGTTTTAAAGAAATTATCAACACCATATTTTTCAATATTGGTTTGTTTTATCTGTTCTTTTTTACCAATGAATTGACATTCTGAACCATATTTTTCAAGATTAGTTTTTTTTCGTTTCTCAACAATCAATTCTTTATTTTTAGAATAAGCCTTATTTAATCCTGTTGATATATTTTGACCTTTACTTTTATCCGAACATTCATCTGAACAATATACAAAGAATTTATTTCGATTTGAATTAAATCTTTTAACTTTTACATTACAACATGGACATATGATATCTTCATATTTATAATTATCAAAAATAAAATAAGCTTTAACTCTAATTGATTCATTTTTTAAATTAGGATAAACTTCATCAAATGTTTCAATGAAGTTTATATCTTTTGATAGCTTAGACCAAGACATATGATCTTTATTATAATTTGATAATATATTTACTATATCATTATGACATTTTTTTAAATTCTTCACGCAAATCTACCTCTACTTTATCTAATCCTACTCCAACGTGTGATTTTTTAAGAGTAAGATTAACCAGTTCTCCTGTTAATCCAGTACTGGCTAATAAACCAATATTAGCTCCAGGTTTAAGATCAAATTTCTTCACATAATCAGGACCATAACATGTTTTACATATTCCATCTTTTGATTTACAATATAATGGTGATCTTAATTTTACCAACTTATCCATAACATCATCTGGACTGTCTATAATTGATAAACCAAATGTTGTCTTTTGCATTCTTCCTGTAACAGCATATGCTACATCTTGTGTTTGAACTTTCAACTCAAAATATTTCTGGCTTCCACAATCATCATCTTTTGATAATTTTATGTTTTCTCCAACTGATGATAACTTTCTACCTAGATAACCAGGTTTAGATGTTTCACTAGATTTGGAATAAAGTGCTTGAATACCTTGAGATGAGTTATTAAAGAATTGAGTTTGAGTCATACCCTCTGAGTGAGAATTTTCTATAACATCATTAATTTCACTATAACTATCAATACTTAAACCAACAGCTAATAATAATGATTGAATATGACTTGTGTTACCCTTTGCACCTGAATTCATCATATCTACAACATATATATCATTCTCTTCAAAATATTTTTTAACCTTATTAGCAACCTTACTAATACTATCTTGAAATTGAATAGCATCTTGAGGAGTCTTTTTAGAATTGTTATATTTTAAAATGATAGCATCTTTTTCACTTTTAAACTCATCTGGTAACATAAGAGCTTCGGGTTGAAATGATGTAGGAATAACAGAACTTAATGTGAATCCTGCTTGCATTAATAAATAATACCACCACATAAAATCAACACCGTTTGAGAATGTTTTATCATATTGTTTTAATATATTACCTATAATTTTTTTATCTAATGGTTTTGAAATTTTGAAATCGTGGAGGATATTCTCTTCTAGGTTTTCTTTAATGTTATCTTTGAGAATGTTTAAGTTTGAGTATTTAAGTGTATCATTTTTTAGTCTATGATGAAATGCGTTTAAACGCTCTTCTACCCATCTTGGAATCAAGCAATGATTAGGGAACACATATGCTTGATTCATAGTAGGTTTATTGTATATTTGAGTTTCAGACATTTTTGTATCCTTCATATTTTTTTATAAATATCATATTTCCACAATCGAATATTTTTCGATAATTATTATTAAACATATTCGATGTCTCAGATAATGTTTCGTCATAATTTTTTAAAATAGTTTTTAATTTATGTTTTTGATATTTATTTCGAGATTCAAGAATACTTGAATTTTTTTTGAGATTGGTTATTTGTATTTCATTTTGTTTAAAATAAAAATAATTTGGAGGAGAATTATGAGTATGTTCAAAATTCAAAGTTTTATATAATTTTCCATTTGACCATCTTCTATTAGCATATGATACAATTGATAAAGGATTATTATTTTTTTCAAAATGTTTTAATAGTTTTGATGCACCACCAACAACATTAATATTGATTTTATTACAAAACCTTATCAGCTCCCATTCATACTCTTTTGAAAACCGAGATTTACCAAAAGTCATTATAGACATTAATTCATTATTATAATATAAACCATAATTGATAGATGAAACACATGCACCTTGTATATGATTATCTTCTAAAAAATTTGCAGTTGTTTTATAATCAACTTCTTTAATATAACATTTTCTTGCAAAAACTTTTGTGTTTTTATTTAACTTTGAATTTATAATTGATTTCCAAATTTTATTTTGTTTTTCATTTATCCACTCATTTTCAAATATTTGTAACAATTGAATATTTTGTTTCTCACACAACTCAGTTTTAATCATATGTCTATTTCGATTTTCAACTGGATTATTAAATTTTGGTCCATTTGATATTCCATGTGAATGATACATTAAACCATTAAATTCTATAGCCAAAACATCCGGAATTAAAATATCCAACTCTTTACAAATTAGTGATCTATCAGAATGAATAATATTATCATTATTTATAAAATCTATAATATCATATTCATGTCTTGTTTTAGTTCGTTTTTTATATTCTATATTCAACTCTTTTAACTTTATAAACATAGCTGGAGGCAAACATTCAAAATATTTTAAAAATTTTGATGATTCCAAGTAACCATCATCTGATATAAAATTATCTATTATATACTGCTTATTATTCCAATTATCAAAATTTAAAATATGTTTGTTTGTATAGGTTTTATTTGCCCCATATTGTTCACTCATGCTTTGTTTTCTTAAATATTTTCCATGATCAGAACATAAAACATTTGAATGACCATATTTTTTTAAATTAGTTTCAATTTTCTTTGTTTTTGAAACATCACTTGAAAAATTGCACTCATGACCAAATTTTTTTAGATTCGTTTGTTTTCTTGATTCAATCTGAACTGAATCATTATTTGCACATTTTGGACAACAATATTTAACAAAACCTTTCGAAGGAGAATTAAATTTTACAAAATTAGAACACTTACTATTTTGACATTTTAAATCTTTATCTGATAAATTATTTTTCAAAATATATGCTCTAACCAACAAGTCTTTATGATCATCATACATTTTTGGATAGAATGATGTTAAACTATACATCAATTCTATCTGTGTTTTATCTTGTTTTTTTGCAAATCGTTTCGTTGGTCCCACAAACAATTTATCAAAATTATAATCTTTGTTTTGATAAATCATAATATATCCTTTATTTTAATTTTATTTGAATATTTGGAAACTCGTTTTTTATCCCTTGATAAATTTTATACATTGATTTAATTTGATAAACTGAAACATTTGTGTTAGATTTTATATAACTATTATCATCTTTTAAAATAATATTTGAATTTTTAATTCTTGTTGTAAAATTAGTATTAAAACTGTCTCCACCAAGTGGTTTATAAAGTAAACTATTTAAAACAACATGGTAACTATTGTCAGTCATGATTATAGGCTTGACTGTAAAATACGAACATTTATTCCACGCCGGATCCCGTTTTCCAACAACAGAAAGATCAAGATACATTTCAAACATTTCTTTAAGTAATGTTATCCATTTTTCTCGAAGTCCAGGATTGTTTTGAACATATGAATCAGCATTGTGATATATATAAGTTAAATGATCAGCAATGTTTGTATAATTATATGATTCAACTTTGAGTTCGGTTGCCCATTTTGTTTCAAGTTCTCTATCATATATCATACTCACAACGAAGGCATCAAATATATTTATAAGAACTTGCCAAGGTAAAGCAGCACAGTTAAATGGAACATCTGGTCTAGCATTAGCAACAAGTCTCGCAACATTATCCATTTTTTTAGATACTAATGATCCTCTTACGTAACCAGTCTTTTCACCAAGTTGTTCCATAAAAAATTCTTCGATTTGAATCAAAGCTTTTTGTACAATTGCACCTTTAGATGATGAATTTAACATTTTCTGCATAAACTCATTATCACTTTTACCAGCATCAACTCTACTCAATAATTTTTTATATAATCCAGTTAATTCATCTTCAATTATATGACCATGTTCTTCTTTAAATGGTCTATACACTGCTGGAATAACTAACCATTTTGTAACAAACACAATATTCTTCGGTGTCTTTTTAAAGTATTCAATTGTTTCTTCTTTTTTATTCTTTTGATAATTATCCCATTTTATTTTAGAATAATTTTCATAGAACCAACCAGGACCATTGCTTCCATTATCATCTATAACTAACATTCCGTCTTTTATAATAGCTTTTGCTTCGCTAAGAATAACTTTTGGAAAGATAGAAGATAGTTCTGATAACATTATCAATGCTCTAGGATGAACCAATTGTTGCTTTAAATTTATATATCCGAATTTTGTAGCTTGTTCTTTAGATGTGATACCAAATATTCTTTTAGAATATAAACCATCATCTGTGGGATCTTTTGTCTTTGAAAAAGACCAGATGTTTGTTACTTCCAAACATCTGTTTTTATTAATAAACTCTTCTAAATTAGAGGGCTTGAACATGAAAAATTCCTTTAAAGCATATAAGTATTTGTTAAGAATTTACATCATATCACTTGGTGTTTTTGAACCCATTAGAGGAGGAACTATATGACTTACATAAGGTTGACCTTGTGTTTGTATATTTACTCCATCAAATGTTTTATCAACACCTGTTGCAAACAATCCTTGTCCTGGACTAACATTGTTAACTTGATTTGAAACAATACCTGTTGTTGAAGTATGAATATTTTCTGTTCCAACTAGTTTGTGAACTTCACCACTCATTTTATTTACTTCTTTAATATTTAAAGTTTTATTAATATTGTCTTCATTAAATTCAGGAAATAAATCTCCTAAATTATTTTTGATTGATGTAGATTTTATTAATAAGTCTTTATCTATTTTAACTTTCATAAACTCTTCATGTTTAATTACATTAATACCAAATCTATGCAATTGATTAGTATTTATAAATTCAATAACATTTCTATGAACTTTATAACTTAAAGATGCAATGTATTTATTAATTAAATCCATACTTATCATTCCACTTTGGAAATAGTTTGTTTTAATTTCTTGAACCATTTGCATATTGTTAGCCATAATCATCTTATCTGTACAATTTTCATTTAATTGAAATTCAATTGTATCCCAGTCACCTTCAATAATTTTCATTACTAATTTACCAAAAGGATGCATCATTAATAATTGTTTATTATAAACATTATCTTGATGATTATGATTTGTCCATTGTGTAATTGTTTTAGTTTTTAACATGATTGCCCATAACTCAGTTACTTCAGTTCTTAATGCTTCAATGAATGCATCAATACTTTTGTAACCCGCAGCTTCAACTGTATTTTTTAGTTTAACTTCTAATCTAAAATATGATACCCTTCTATCATCATATGAGTGAATAATAGGACATTCACCATTTGTAAGCATGATCATATTAAAGTATTTTTGCATTTGTGCACTATCTACACCTTTTTTCTCAACAGTTATTCTACTATTACCAGTTAACAATTTTAATTGATCAACTTCTTTTGATCGACTAAAGTCACCCTCATCTAGAACTATCATAGAACTTGTTTCCATAAAGGCATTAAAGTTTGATTGAATCTTTTCAGAAGTCGCAACATTTACATATTCTTGATTTAAGTAATACTCCAACCATTCAGTAACAAACACGTTTTTACCAGTTCCTTGAACTGATGTTAAAATTGGTAGCGTAGGCATAACTTTATATTTCGCAACACAAGCTAACCAGTTTACAAAGTAAGGTAAACTACCTTTTTGTGTTAATTGATTTAAGAATACCCAAGAAGCAGGAAGTGTAGCTTTAACTACTTCAATAGCTGTTTCGTTATCCATAGCTTCAATTGTTTCTGCTAATTCATGAACTTCTTTATAAGCTCTTCCAGGCACCCATAGATTAACATATGAGTTTTTCTTTTCTGTGAACTCATGTGGTCTATTTGGAATAAATTTCTCAAATCTATTTTTAAGAATCTTGTTACAAAATGCATCATGGAATGTTTGTTTAAACTCATTATTAACATTAGTGATCTCTAAATATGATTCTAATACGTGATCAGACATCATTCTAGTTCCATCAAATTTAACAAAAGTCCCATCTTCATATTCTCTAATTATACAATCTTTAGATTTATTTGCTCTTCTATAGTATATATAATCATCTGTATCAACAAGTGCTACCAACTCTTCAGCTTTAGTTGCGATCTCTGCATCATTAAATGTTTTTCTATCATTTTTAGTTAAAGTAATATTATGTTCTAATGCTAACATATTTAGTATTTCAGATTTAGATGGTTCTTCACCTGTTTCTAATTTATGTAAAGCCATAGCAAAACTAACTATATCATAACTTGCACCATCATGGAAATCGTATAGATATAGATTTTTATTATTAGGACAATTATTGCTTGCTTCAATTGCACCAAAGTGGTATAATACCAATGAAGGTGTATTGTGTTCATCATGGAAAGGACATAAATATTTATAATATTTAGTTCCAATTAATTCACCTTTCAATCTATTTCTAAAAGATAAAAATTGTTGATAAGGAGTCATTTTAGATAATAATTCATATGTACCAATATTTTTAGTATCTAAAATTTTAGAGTTAACATTACTTTGAGACGAATATTTATCAGTTAATATTTTACAATCAACCAACATATTTTTAATTGGAATAATTGTATGCTTTAAGAATAAATCATGGTATTCATATGTATATGGATCAACTGTTCTATTTGCAGCTAAGTCTTCTTTTAATTGCTCAAATCTTGCTCTAAAGTTAATATAAAAATCATTAGGCAATAAACTATAATATAACTCACTATATAACATCGCTGCTTTTTGTCTAAACACTCTTGCGTTGTTCATATATGCTCTAATAACATCTAATCTGTTTTGGATATATTTTGCTTTATCATCTGGAAACAATGTTGCTTTTTTAGCTAAATCTACTTCTAATTCTTTTTCTGCTAAGAAGTTTGAATTGTAATCTTGATAAGCATCTTCACATTTGTCAGCAAACATTATTTCATAATCACATATCAATTTTTTTAATTCTTCTGGTTCTTCATAAACTTTTCTAAGTTCTTTTGATACAGCTCCTGCATATAATTGTTTAGGATTTCTTGTTCCACCAATTCTTTGTGTATGAGTAACGTCAAAAGTTGAAAAGTCAATCTCAAACCAAACTGGTCTAACACCTAAAATATCTTCCATATAAAATTTAAAATTATCTTTATATTTATCTAATTGTTGAGTCAATATAGATTTTAAATTACCCATTATAAGAGTTGCTTCTTCTTCTTTAATGTCATCAGTATATTTAAAAATTAATTGTAATCCTCCACCTGTTTCATAAATCCAAGATGGAATTAAAAACCAGTCAACTTCATCATATGTATATAACATATTATTGATTAATCCAACTAAATATGAAGCCGCCGCTTTTTTACTTAATTCTGTTGCATTATTAAATGCATATCTTTCTGATTTTCTTTCTGCACCCTCTCTTGAGTCAATATCGAATACGAATGTTTGAGTTTTAAGCATAGAGCTTATTCCTGGAGCTTCTTCAACAGCTGGATCACAAGAATAAACAGAAGCAGACATTGAATATCCAATTTTGTTTTTAATTTCATCCGGAATATTTTTATTATCTGTATGAGAGTTCATAAACTTTAATAAATCATGTGTACTATTAATTGGTCTTTTGTAAGTAAATACTCCACCTATAACATATCCATTAGAATCTGAATCCCATTTATATGAATCATAAGTCAATCTAATTGTTTGGTTTGGAGCTAATTGTTTAGATCCGATAACTCTGTTAAAATATAATTCAATATCACTAACTTTAAAGTGATCACTTTTACTAAATGTTTTATCAGCTTTTGTTGGAGCCACACCTGTTACTACTGTATTATTGTCAATTGTTTGCATTATTATTGTTCCCTATTTATGTTATTGTTATAATTATTTTGTACTTGCATATAAACCTAGAATTGCATCATCAGCAATCCAGTTGATAATATCTCCACTGTTAAGATCTTTATAATAATCTTTATTTTCTGGAGAGAATTTTTTAGCATTTTCATTTGATTCTTTTAAGAATACACCTGCTAGTGTAAGAATATCCCCATCACTATTTTTTAAGAATGGTGTAAAAGGTATAGAATAGTTTGTTGCTTCATGATTTTCTGCTGATAAATCATAAAGTATATCTGAAGTTTTTAATTTCTCTTCTTCTGTTAATTCTATAAAATCTAAAGCTGTAACAGGAATTAAAATATTTATCCCTGAATTAACATTTAATGTGTTGTCATCTTTAAATTCTGAATCGTTTAATTTTTTAAGAAGGTCTATATTACTTAATGATATAGTGTTTGCATATTCAACATAAACATCTTTTTTAATAAAGTTGTTATTATATTTTCCTTCAAATATAGTTGGAAGTTGAAACACTAATCTTAATTGATCATCTTTTTTTCTAATACTATAACTTGCACCTAAGTAATTAAGAATATTTGTGAATAAATAAATGTTTACATTTGCGTTTATAATAAAGTTTGATGTATCATGTTTTTCACAGTTAGCATTGTAGTAACCACTAAGAATACCCAAAACAAACTCTGAATTTGAATTAATCAAAAAGTTTTTATTTAAACTTAATCCATGTCTTTTATCTATTACTAAATTTAAGAAATTTTTATTTGAATGTATTAATTTCTCGTCATCATTTAGAGCTAAAAATCTACCGAATTTTTCACCAAGTTCTGAATTCAATTCAATTGTTATATCTTTAGTATTATAAATATCACTATATACAATACTTGAATTTGTCATCATATTAAAACATGGTATAGGATAAAGAATAAATAATCCGTCTTTATCTTTAATATTTTCAATACTATTATTTGGAGCATCTATAATATTACAATTAGAATCAAACACTAATATACTATTATGATTACCTAATAAAAAGTTTGTTTTGTTGTTAAAGTATCCCGGACCGTAAATTGTTTCTTTACCCCAATTTCTATTATTTTTACTCAATACTCTAAATATCTTATCAACTTTATGTTCTTGGATATCTATAGCCTTTTGTGTAATAATAGATGTAGTTTTTTTCCTAACTGATGTAACGGGGATGCTACATTTAGAATTGCTTATTTTCATAATTTTCCTTTTTGGTTTTTGTATAATCTAGATTTGTTTTAAGACATCTTGATAAGTAATTTTGTTATAGGGGTTTATTTATATTGTTAAAATATATTATCTTAGATGATTATTTTTATGTATATTTTGTATCATCTTAAAGGATACCTTAATCGATATATAAATACAATACCATATTAAAAATAGGAGTATAAATGAGAGTTAAACACGAAATTCCCTCAGACACACATGATTACTCAACTCATGATAAAGTTGAGATTTTAGACGATAGATTCGCATATGTTGAATACATATTAGAAGCTGTAAAAAATTTAGATATTAAAAATTTCAATTTTGTAATATTTGAAGAAGACATTGATAATATGTCAGTATTAGAATTTGATATTTATTATGAAGATGTATTCATTAATAAAATAATTCCAGCTATGCAACATTATTTAAATATTGATATTTCATATTTTGATAATCAATCATCTGTAAATAAAAGAGGAGTAATTAAAAGTATTGTTAAATTCTACACTACTTTCTTACCATACAATTATTTAAAACAATATATAAGTTCTAAAGGAACTGAAAATAAATATGATGCATTAGAATTAATTGATTCAAACATCAGACAAGTGTTATCGGATAGTATAGTAAATTCGAAAACAGAGTATGGAAATTTCCTTAAATTAATGAATAATGTTAAATCTAGTTTATCTACTGATAAGAAAAAAGATAAATTTGATTCTATGTTAAATATTCTTGATTCTAATATCGGTGATAAAGTTAAAATGAATGATTATTTTGGATCAATTATTCAAACATCAAGCACTGATTCATTAATTGAACTATGTAAATTATACATTAAAAACGATTACGATAATATTGCTTAATTTGCTTAAAATATAAAGAGATACTTCTTTTTGAAGTGTCTCTTTTTTTTGGCGAAAAAAGGCATCCTACAAGAGCTTTTTTTAAACTGAAGAAAATATATTAATTTTATTATTTCAGAAAAAACAGGTGGATCCTAAATGATGCCTTTTTCCTTTTTTTAAGAATCCCGTGTTTACCGCGGTTTCTATTTTTTAAAAAATTATTTTTATAGTGTTTTTAAGTATTAAACGCAAAAGGCATCTTTTATGATAAAAAGCGCTTTTTTGCGGTTTCGTGTTTTTTACAAATTATGATTTTTAAAAAAGTTATCCTATAGGATACATTTATATTTCTTTTTTGTAGGGAAATTCTGCATATATCTATATTAAACTCTGAGAAGTATTCGTACTCAATATAGAAATAATATAAGTAGAAAAAGAAAAAAAAGAAAAAAAAGAATGTATGTTACTATCTGGACCGACGGGTATGTTGGTGATTAGTGCTAGTGTTGCTCAGAGAAGCACTATATTAATTATCAGCTTACGCTTGAAGTGTAGCTTAGTGGACATGTTTTTCGTTTGAAAAAATGAATTAACATGCCCCTTTTTATTGAGAAATACTTTAAATGAATATAGAAATAATACTAGTAGATATAGAATAATAGACTCTATATTTACAGATTTAAAAAATTAATAAGGAGATTAAGATGGATGTAGTATTCGCTTAATTATCGACCGCCAACGGCTAAGGCATAAACCGTCAGATGTAATCTATCTGAAATATAAGAAAATTTAAAATAGGAGACAAATGTATCAGAGTAAATTACTCTGATACTGTTATGCTTAAATTAATTAATTTGAGTATTGTTTAGTTCTAGGGATAGTTGACACTATTTCTATATTCAATTGCAAACTATAAAAGGAGCAAAAATGCATAAAGCATTGATATCAAGTGTAAATCCAAAAGGTGTATCAACAGAAGATATAGAATATATATCATTTAATTTTGAAACACTTGCTTATGAGAAAAGGTATTTTAAGCAAAGCAAAATATCATACGTTGAGTCAATTTGTACAGAATTGGACAACTCAAATATTGATAATCATTTTTCAAAATGGTTATTTGATAATAATCTGGAATATGGAATAATACAACTTGAAAGAGATGTATTAGGAGTGTTATACTTAGGTGTATCAAGAGATAAAATAAATTTAGGACTATTAGATAGCTTTAGATACTTATTAGCATCTGATGATTTTAAATTTAAATTTATTCCAGAAGCTGGAAGTATATAATGTTTTCAGCAACATATATTAGAACTTCATATAAAAATGAAAGTATTCAATTATATGTTTTACTTGAAAATGTTAAAGAAAATAATGAAGTATTTCGAAATCATTCTTGGATAAAATCAACCAGAAGAATCGAAGCACTGAATTTAAAAAAAGGTGATAGAATAACGTTTACAGCTCGTAAAGAAGAATATCTATCAAGTGAAGGTCCAAAGATAGGACTAAGACATATAAGAAATGTATCAAGGGAGACCATATGACACTATGCTGAATTTACTTCTGATCTTGATAACTGGGATGACGAAATTAAGTAGCCAATAGGTAAACAAAAAGATTCAATATAATTAGGAGAATCAAATGCAAAAAATTATAAATAGAAAAATTAATAAAGAGTTAGCAGCAAATCATGCTGGAGATATTGTATTTTCAGCAGGTAAAGTATATGCTGTAAATTTAAAAGATGCTGTTATTGCAACATTTAATAGTCATAAAGATTATTTAATGGATAATGCATCGGAGTACACTTCGAATAAAGAAGAATTTTTAACTGCTATGGGAAAGGTATATGATGCAGTTGTAACGAAAGAGCACTTCACAAAAAATTTTGTGAAGAAATCTAGATCAGAGAATCTTAAAAGAAAGATTAACACTCTGTTTGGATTAAATATGAGAAAAGGAGAAACAAAATGAAAAAGTTTGTTATCACAGGAATTAATGGATATTTAGGAAGAATATTCCAAGACGTTTTAAACAATACTGAGAATATAGTTTTTGGTATTGATAATAAAAACATTGATGTTGTTTTAGACTTAATCGAAGAGTTTAAACCGCATTATGTTATTCATTGTGGTGCTCCAAGTTCAAGTGAGTATGATGATCAACAATTTAAAGATGCTACTCATAATTTAAGTAAGCTTATAGATGCGGGAAAACAAAATGATTTTCATCTTATTTATCCACAGAGTGCTGTATTGTATAATGCACCCGTTGTATCTCAAGGATACTATGAGATGAAAGTTAGGCATAATGAAATGCTTAATAAAGAATCGTCAAAACTAAAAACTCTAAACAGTTTCAATTTTACTCAAATTGTTTTTCCAAGAGTGTATTCATCTGATAGACAAAAAGGTCTTATTAGACGAATAAAAGATAATGAGATTTACAGTTGGCAACATAAAATAAAATTCACAAGTAAAGAAGACACAATGGATTTCTTAGGTGAATTTTTTGAGAGATTTGATATCAATAAAAATCTTTTTGATAGTGCAACATTAGTTGTTCCAGAAAGATATGAAATGTCAGTTGCTGATATTAAACAATTTTTTAACATTTAAAGGTTATAGAATGAATAAAAATGGAATTAAACAGATTCCTAATAAAAAAGATATTTTAGGAAACTATAAGAAAATGAATCCTGAAATGAAGATAGTTGTTGAGATGTTAAAATATATATTGCATCCAAAAATGTTTGAAATGTTGTATCCTTATGGTGAGAAAAACCTTAGTATATTTCATAAAGAATACACTTTAAGTATCAAATATGATGCAGGACATTATGTAATATTCTCTTCGAAAATGGATGATATTATTTGTCAAACATTAAATGAAGCAGTGTGTGAATATTGTAAAAAAATAATACATGTTCGAGGAGATTGTAATGGTTTTGATTTTAATGTTTTAAATATTGATTCAGAAGAATTAGTACCAAGAATAAAAGAAAAATGGTATTATAATACTGGATGCTTGATATCAATGAAAGATTATTTGTATGATTGTGTAAATCATATTCCAATCAATAATTGGAAATACTATCTTGATTTAACTAAGGTGAACTCTATAAATTTAATAGAGTTTTTATTAATGAGAAAAATTGTAGAAAGGTCTCAAAATGCCATTAAAAATCGTTAGAAAAAATAATGAACTTATATTCAATAATAAAAGATATAAGTGTATAAGCCACAGTTTCGATATGATAAAACAAGTTCAAACAGGAATTGATTTTGAAAACTGTGAGTATCTGATAGATATTCACACAAATGGTTTAGTTGTGCATTTAGGAACAGAAGATGCAAGAAATGATATATTAGCAGTTCTTGATACAACTATTGAAGCTGATTCTTTAGCTGCTGATTATATGGTTTGGTTGATTAGTTTAATTGGTACAAAAATGTATACAGTTGATTATACAAAACCTGTTACAGCTGCTGTTAATATGCAATTAGATGAATCTTGCGCATATGAGGACGGTACATGGAAGGTATAGAATTATATTCAGCTATTACATTGTGGTTACTGGTTGCAGGATGTTTCTGGATGAGTTTTGACTCATATTTAATCGATACAGATATAGAAAGAACCATGACACATAGAAACAAAATAAAACATATTTATGCAAAAGTTATCGGAATGAATCTTATGGAGATTAGATCATTTTTGGACAATACTAATCAGAATCAAGGTTTGATAAAACTAAATGATAGGACTCAAGCTGTTTCAATTATTTTCGAACATTATGCTTTTGAATTTTCAATAGATAATGATAATTATGATTGTTATATTTCTATTAATGATAAAAGATTAGATATGGAAGAAACATGGGATAATTACAAAAATGTTTTTACCATAGAATATTTTTATGATATATTAATGTATCATGAATTTGACACTTTAATATGTGAAGCTAAACATCGAGACAAGTTTGGGTTATTTTTAGCTTCATCTCATATTTGATTTTGTATGGAGAAAACAATGAAAGTTGATTGCCTACAATTGATTAAACAATTTGAAAGAGATGTAAAAATTCGAGGGTTCTTTGATTATAGAATTAGACAAAAAGCTCTATTCTTTGAAAAAAATCATCCTGGGATTTATAAAAAAATGGCAGAGTTAAATTATAAATTAATGTTCAAAAACGGAGGAGTTTATCGTGGAACAAAATAGAAAAAAACAAGTTAAAATTGGAAGAAAATGAGATATAAGATAAGCATCAATTCTATAGATGCAAAAATATCTTATAGTTTTAAAACAGGAAAATGTTGTAGAGTTTCTAGATTTGAACAACATAAAATAATGAGACTTCTTAATAAATGGTCAAAGGAGAGCTAATGTTAGTAAAATTTAAAATACCGAAAAACATCATGGATTTAAAATATGATGAATGTTTTACAAGTATGACTTATACGTACAATGATAAACAATATGTTATATCAAAAGAAATGGTTAATCAATTACAAAATAATGTTGTGATTGATTACAATAATGTGCAATTTGATTTACCTGATTGTTGGATTGAAGCAATGGTAACAGTTGATAACATTTTAGGTATCGAAAATGATGAACATGCTTTAATTGTTGTTGAATCAAAAGATGGTTATCACAGTGAAATATTTTATAAACACTTTGGTTGGACAAATAAGTATTTTGTAGCTACGTATCAATTCAATAGATTAAAACCTATAAAAGCTGAGGATATGCTAGCAAAATTAAATTTACTTATGACAAAAGATTATAAGATTGCTGTTAAATTAACAGATCTTAACACCATCAGAAAGTATATAAAAGCTATTCCTATAAATATCTTACACCGAGATATTTTTGTAGATCAAAAAAGTCTTAATGAGTCAAACGGAATGGTTAGTATAAGTTATGATACTAAAATCAATACAAGTGGATGTATTTATACAACATATGATTATGAAGTAGATTATCAAGCATTGATTAAAAATAGAACTATGTTAAGAGTTCTAAATCAAGCTCTGGTTAGACCAACTCCACAAAAAGAAGTGGAGAAAATATTAAAAGAAGTATCTGATCATAAACCAAAATCTGAGTCAGCAGAAAGACTAGAAGCATTAATGAGCATCAAAGATGATCCAAGCAAGGATATAGAAATTGATTTAATTAATAATACAGTGTTAAATGAACACGTAAAAAAACAGAATAAAATATTCAGAGCTTCTAAATCTGACTATGCTGGTCAAGCTATTAAATTCAAAGGTATGTGTGTGCATCATGGATTAAGTAACAATGGTATTGCACAAAATCTTATTAAGATGCCAAGAAATTTAACATTCTTAAAAGTTAGAGTAAACGGCTGGAAAAACAATAGAATCAAAACAAAAGATTTTGCATTTAATAAAGAAGGATTATTGTCTGCTATGGTGTATAGAGATAATAATACAAGATTTGAAAACTCAGATCAATTAACTATTAATCCATATATTAAAAGATTTATAGAATTAATTGGTGCAGAAGAATTTGTAAAACTTTATGATGTAACTCCAAATTTTAATCATTTGGATGTTGGTATTTTAATCGTTAAAAGATTTTTTAAAAAAGAAGTGCAGTTGAGTCCAAATATTACAAATAAGGTTCAAAATATAATTCCTGCATCACAATATGCAAAAGAGCTATTAGAATCAATGCCATCAGGATTTTTAATTTTTATAAAAACAAGATGGTGTGTTAATGAGAAGAAATTAGATTTCAAAATAATCAGAGATATTGATGAATCTACAGCTGAAAATTATTCAAACTTACCAAAAGAAGCTATTGGTTCAAATGTTTGTTTAGTAAATGGTGATCCAATTTATTTCTCAAATGATTATGCGCAACTAGATGCTATAGTTAATATCATTGCTCAGTATATAACTAAAATTGTACATATCTATGATGGAGTGTATAAAAATATAACTGAGTAATCCAAAACATTTGATGTAAATTTATTTTAATAAGGAGTTACACGTATGTCAAATGTTGTTGGAGAAGTAGTTAAAGATTTAGCTGTAGTAATGCAGAAGCCTTGGTTTGAGAAACACAGACCAGAAAAGTTTGAAGAGGTTGTTTTTGAATCAGAAACGGTCAGAGACAAAATCAAAGGATTTTTGGATCAAGGTTATATAAGCGGAAATATGTTATCATATGGTCCAGGTGGAACAGGTAAGACTACAATCAATAAAGTTTTGGCTTGGGCTATTATTAAATCAGAAGCAGATTTATTTATTCTTGGAAAAAGTGTAAAAGATGTTGAAGATTTAAAAGCTTGGTTGTCAGTTAAAGCACAAGGTTCTAAACAGAAAATAGTTATTGCAGAAGAGTTTGATAGATTAAGTAAAGAAGCTCAAAGGATGTTGAAAGACGGACTTATGGAAAGATTTACACCTAAGGTAGCATTTTTATGTACTACTAATAATATAGGTGCAATTGATCCAGCATTGTTACAAAGATTTAATATCAAATTAAACTTCAATGATTATAATATTGATGGCGTTTTTAACAGATGTAAGACCATTCTAGGACTTGAGAATGTTGTATTCGATGAGAATGAAGTATATACAGTTGTTCAGCAATTTGCTAATAAAGGTATTAGAAACTTAATCAACTCATTAGAGTATGGGACAATCAATAAAGTGTTTAGTTCAGCAAATATTGGGTCAGGCGGAATTTCTGCATCAGCAATGGAAGATGACTTAATAAGTTGGATAGTATATATGTTTAGATGCGTAGAGGCTATGGATGTCAATTTATGCGCTCAGACAATATGTTATCCAGCAACGGATGCAACTATAGGCCAATATTGGGTAGAGTTGCAAAAGAGATTGTCAATTGATAGTTCATTGAATTATGAATATATCTTCAAAACCTTAGCGGAAAATGAACAATTAGCACTGTTCATTAGACGTCCATTAATTAGATACTATAACAGGCTAGATACTGCTCGTATCAAATCTGTTTTTTTAAGCAGTAGCATCTATGAGGCAATGGTCGAAATATATACTGTTAAGGGTGGTACACAAAAATTAATTCATGTCGAATATTCATAAGTCAGCTTGGATTAATTAATCCGAGTTTGAATTTTCGATGTGGAGAAAACAAAAAGGAGAAAACAATATGAAATATATTTTATTATTTCTTATTGCGCTTATCAGCAACATTAATGCCGATACCGCCACTATAGATAAGCAACAACTTGCTAATCTAAAACTGACTTATACGACAGGTAAAAGTATTTCTTTACCTAATGGTGATGATTTAGCTCTCACTTTAGCTACACTATCATTCAGGGAAACTGGATTCATGACAGACGTGAATTCAGCTCCAGTTTCTACTAAATATTATATTTTAGTAAACAACAAAAAACAATATGTTAAATTTGCTCAAAAATTCGACGCTAGTAAAAAACAAGTAGTTGATTTCAAAGGTAAAAAATATGTTGTAAATAGAGAAGTTTATTATGGTGATGATTCTTCAGGACCTATGGAAATGAAATTATCTACAGCTAAAGTTGTAATTAAAAGAACTCCACAATTAAAAGAGTATTTACCACTTTTAAAAAATAAGGCTGAACTTGTAAAAAAAATACATACAGATAAACAATTTGCTGTTAAATTGGCAGGTTATTATTTGATTATATGTTATAAAGAAGGTGAGCAAAAATTTGGAAAAAATGGAAATGCAAATTTTGTTAGAGCTATTTCAAGATACAACGGTGGTTGGAACAATATAAAATATTTGTCGAAATTTAGGAAGGATAGGATGTTTGTGAAACATCTCGTAAAGGTTCATAGAATCGACGCAAATCCTAAGGAGATTTAATTATCTTCTTACAAATGCGAAGGCAAAAGTGTTAGTACAATGGTAGAGAATTTTTCTCTACCATTTTAAATTATCAAATAATAGACTATGGGATATGAAAGAATGTCTATATAAAGGATTAATATGTGTAAAAGTGGAGTGCTGAATCAATTTCAGCAAGTGTATTTTTTTAATGGTGATTTGTATGTTCAGATTCCGGAAAATCTGAGACACAAATTAATAAATAATAGGGGAGTATTAAAACATTTTATAGCAGTTGATGTTACAGCTGATAGAATGTTAACTAAAGACCAAATGATGGATATGATGTTCGAGCATGGTTTAGGTGGAGATTTGGAACCACAGCTATTTGTAGATTCGGTATTAGGAAGTCTTAAATATAAAGTATTCAAAAGAATTAAATTAAAAGGAACATTATGTTAAGAGCTGATGAATTTATGGGAATACCTTCTGACAGTGCAAGTATGCTTGTTAGAAGAGGAGAAGTAAGTAAGCACAAAATAAGTGGCGCTGTGGTAAATAAAAAATCACAATCTGCTTATACAGTTAAAGTTGAAATGGATACTGAAGTATTAGTACCTCATTCACAAGTTAGAGTTGCTTGTTCGTGTGACGATTTCCAATTTAGATGGGCATGGGTATTGGATCAAAGGGGTGCGTTATTAGATAGAGGAAGATTTGTATTAACTCCTCCAAATGTTACAAACCCAACACATAAGCTTGGTGCATGCAAACATGTTAATGAATTTGTCAGAAATGAATTAACACATGGAGTGCAAAAGTTTTCAAATACGCCAGGTGAGTTATAATGGCAACATTAGAATTTACATTTGATCTATTTGATAATTTAGATCATATACAAGAAGTTACTAATCCAACTTCGGTTAAAGGTATAAGTAATACTTTTACAGAAGATGGTGTTTATTCAGAGAAAATTTTCGGTCCACTAAAGAATTTTAAATGTTCTTGTGGAAAGTTATTTTCTAAAAGTAATAGAGGTAAAAGATGTGTTGAGTGTGGAACATTATGTGATAAATCAAATTTAAGAAATAAAACATTTGGTAAGATTATTTTACCAGATAAAATTTGGGTTATTATGCCACCTCTTATGAAAAAGGCTGAACAGATATTTGGAATGCAAGCTGTAAAAAGTTTATGTGAACCAAATCATTATGAGAAGAACTCTCAAAAGCCTTTTTATTTTAGTTTAGAAAAGTTTACATTATTAAAAAAAGAACAATTCAAAACAAACGAAAAGGTTGTTGATTTTGCAGTGCATGATATAACAACTCTTAGAGGTTTATATTTAAAACTTATGAAGCATCCAGTTTATGGTCAAATGATATTAGATAGATTTGCTGATCCAAGATTAGCATTACATTTATTTACAAATACTATTCTAGTGATTCCACCAAATAGTAGACCAGTTGCGAAATTGAATGATAAGTTTCAGGTGCATGAAATTAGTGCAAAATATATTGAGTTGTTGAAAAATATTAAGAACAGTTTTACGGATAGTATTTTTCAAGCTAATACTCAAGGATTTGGTGCAACTGTTTATAAATATCAAAAGGGTATTATTGAGTTATACGCAGCATTAGATGCAAAGGGTTATATTGGTAAAGAAGCATTAGTAAGAGAGTCTCTAGTAGGTAAAACTGTTGAGAACAGTGCTAGAAATACTATTACACCTGATCCAAGTTTGGATCCAGATAAAATTTCATTGCATCAAGATGTTGTTGAAGCTATATTTTGTTTAGAAATATCTCATTGGTATAATAAGCAATTAGAAAGTAGCACTCTTATAAACTATATTCAAAAGATTCATGTTTATACAGATCATATGGGTGTATTGAGATTACCATCAGAATTGTTTGTTAAATTTATTGATGAAGTTGGACCAACTTTATTAATGATTATAGAACGACAACCTGTATTATTTAAACTTAATACAAGTGGTGCAAAACTAGGAAGAGTTATTCTTAGAAATGAAGATGAATGGAGTTATCCACAAGATAGAGTTATGGGCGTTAATCCCATGTCAGCTCCAAGATTCAACTTTGACTTTGATGGTGACACAATGCCAGTATTTACAGTTTCTACGAAACAAGGTAAAGCAATGTTCTATAAAATGTGGATGAACAATCAAGTTGAGTATGAACATCATACTGGATTGATTACTACTCCAGAACATGAAGCAATTTATGCTGCATATATGTTATCATTATTTGGTAATATTGATTTAAATAATATTAATGAAGAAGAGATTGTTGAAATTGATGAAGAAACTGAATTAAATGATATTCAAGTTTCAATTGCGGACCTAATGGAGAATTATGATATTCCAGTTAGGTTTAAAGGGGAGATATATTCTTATAATACTTTATTTATAAATATAGCTCTGAATCAAAATAAGATTATTTATACTCCACAAAAAATGGGTTTATTGAAAAAAAGTAATCTTAAAAAACTTATGGTTAAATTAAGAGAAGAAGTTGGAGATACAACTTATCATTATGCTTTACATAATTTTGATAAGGTGTTATTAGAAGTTGGAACTTTAGTTCAATATTGTCAACCAACTTATGATTTATCTGACTTTGCGATTGGTAATGATGAAATCGATGAATATAAAAATACATTAGTAAATGAACCTTATATTGGGTTCCATCAAAATGATATTTTATTTAACGATTATGTTAAACCAGAAGTTTTAAAAAATCCAGAAAATATTCTAGGAAGAGTTTTTGAATCAGAATCTCGTATCAAATCTGTACAGTTATTAAAAGCTGCATCGAATAACGGTATTCCTACTAATATTTATGGAAAGGCATTTAACTTGAATATTAAAAATTCATTATTAGATGGATTAGATAAAAGAGAGTTTTATATTGCTGGGGATAGTGCTAGGTTAGCCTTAGATCAAAGACAAACTGCTATTCCAAAAGGTGGAGAGTTGCAAAGAAAGTTTTATTACAATACTGGATTTTTATATTTAAATAGAGATTTAGATGATTGTGGTACAACTGTTGGATTCAAAGTAACAATTGAATCTAAAGCTCATTTAAAATCACTTTATAGTAGATACTTAATGAGTGGAGAGAAAATCAATATCAATGATGATACATTAATTGGTACAGAAATTGAATTGAGAAGTCCTGTAACTTGTAAAGCAAGTAAGTATCATGTTTGTAAAAAATGTTTTGGTGATAAACAACCAACAAGTGATGCGTTAGGTGCAAGTATTGGTTCATATATTGCTGAATCAATTATTCAAACCGTACTACGAGCGCACCACTTTTCTGGAGCATTTATTACGGAAATTAAAAAAACAATGCTTGAAATGATTAAAGAATTAACATTTAGTTCTCCAAATATTGTTTCAGGTGAAGAATCAAAAGTTAGAGCATTAGAACAGTTCATGTGGGATAACTACTATGACAAAGGTGATATAACATTTGATAGAGTAGAAAAAAGTGATGATTATTTAATTAATGTTCACATTTTACCATTCAATGATGACTCTGTAAAATTACTTGGTAATATTATTGGAATGATTGATAAAAATAGATCTTTAGAAAATAGAGATTTAATATATCAAGGTGAAATGTATTCATTCTTATTGGATAATATTGTTATACCAAATGGTATCTTATCTATATTTATTGAATTAATTGTAAGTATTTTATATTACGATGAAGACGATGTTATGACAAGATATTCTGATAAAGAACCTGTTTATCAAGTAGCATTAAAAAATGTTACAGAAAAACTTGACCCAGGTATAGCTATATTTCACAATTTCTCTGCAACAGCAATTGATAGATGCTACACATCTTTAAATAAGAAAGATGAATTGAAACATATGTATGAAGAAATGATAAATATATTTTATTAGGAGTAAATATGTCTCATGATTTAGTATTAAAAAATGATGGTAAAGATAAATATCAAAGTCAAGAATGTCATGGTCTAATCCGAACAGATGGATTAGACAATGTTTATGGTGAATTTACTTTCGAAATTTATGGTTGGGATAAATCTGAAATTTTAAAAAATTTAGGAAATATGCAAGATCTTTTAAATAAAGAATTATATTCTATTCGAAAAAAAGTTGAAACAGAAATAGAACAGGAGATGGAAAATGCCACTTGATAGAAAATTAGAAAAAGTTGAGAAGCAAATAACTGTTACTCAATATAAAACTGAAGATGGAAAAGTATTTGATACGGTAGCAGAAGCAAATGGTCATCATGTTTGGTTAGATAGAAAAGATTATCTAACTGAAAAGTTTTATGAAGAAATGATGGAATTAAATAAAGATGGAAAATTATTTCCATATGGTTCATACAACTTCAAAAATATCGAAGATTACAAAGATTTCATTTGGATAAGATTATCAAAAAATGAACAATCAGCAATGGGTTATGTAGAAGAATCTGGTTCGAATCATGAATTTGATGAAGACATGCCATTTGATTATGGTTTATGGGATGAACTAAAATATACAATGTTGAGAAAATATGGATATTCTTTATATGTTCCATATTATTATTGGGGCAAATAAATCCGGAGATATAAATGATTGATAAAGATTTTGATAAAGACGTTGAAGATCTTATGAATAGTTTTAGTAGTTCATCGAAAACATTTGATGAAAAAAACAACAAAGACTGGACAAATAAGATTATTACAACTATGGAAGGTTTGCCTTTATTAATGATTCATAGATTTAAAGAAGAATATTTGAAACTTCCTCTTGATGAGTATGTTTTAGTATTTGATGATGGATTGTATAATCATTATTTATGGTATAAAAAAATTAGAGTTAAATTTCCAAAGGTTAAAATGATTTTTGCTATTAGCACAAACATTATAGCTAATGGTTGGGATATTCAAGATGACATGGAAAGTCCTGAAGCACATGAGTTATATTTTAAACATAAATCTAAAATTGGGTTTATGAATATGGCTCAAATAGAAGAAATTTCTAATTTTAGAAATTGTTTTATCGCTGTTCATGGTCACAATCATATGAATCTTGATACGACTCGTAAAAGCTTGGGACTATTAAATTATTTTCAAGAAGTTCAAAAAGAATACATCGGAATGTTTGATGTCGCTATGAATTGGATTTATAGTGGTATTATTCGGTCAAAATTAATGTTTGTGTTACCGTATAATCAATATGAAGCAATAGCCATTGCTAGTATTAGAAATATACAAAGTAATTATGATCCAGTTGCGGGACTTGTTTTAATGGGTCCTGGAAGAATTGATATAGAAACTTTAAAAGGAATTTGATGTTAGAAAATACGTTAAAAGATATTTATATAATATCTATAACTAGACAAACATTACCAGGATGTCCAGAATCAATATTTGATTGTGATGAAGAAGTTTTAACAGGTGCTAAATTAAGAGAAAGAATTCAATGGTTAAAAGACGGGATTGCTGACAGCTCAATATTTAATGAAGCTGAAGTTATGGAACATTATGAAGATTTAATGATGGATGAACATTTTGATGAAGATGATTATGAATATGTTCAACCAACACTGGAAGAACTTTTAAATTTAGTTGATAAAGGAGATATGAACGCGATAGAATCATTTATAAATGGCGATGTAAATAGAATAGCTGAATATTCTATATGTTCAATTTATGATTGGATATGTTAATTTATTAACTAAATAATGGATGTATGTGAGTGGTATAGTGCAAATGAAGCAACAAAACAAAATAAAAATATTAATAAGGAAATTAAGATGGAAAGAATTAACGAAACAACAGCAGTATCAACAGAAGTAGTAGCAGGTTTAGGTTTAGAAGTAGCAGAAGTAGTGTCATCAACAATTGCACCAGCAGTAGCTGAAACAGCTGAAACAGCAGTAGCTGAAACAGCTGAAACAGCAGTAGCTGAAACAGCTGAAACAGCAGTAGCTGAAACAGCTGAAACAGCAGTAGCTGAAACAGCTGAAACAGCAGAAACAGCAGTAGCAGAAGAATCATCTGAAGTTGATGAAGCAAATTTTGCAGAAGAAAATGTTCAAGAAGTTTCACCAGAAGCTGCAGCTGAAGAAGCAGTTGATGCAGATTTAGAACATGAATCAAAATTAGAATCAAGATTAGTAAAAGCTGCAACAATTGATGAGTCATTAGATTCATTAGCAGGTATCAATGCAGCATTAAGAGCAACAATTGTTGATAATGGTGGAGACTTCCAAACAGCGTCTGGAATTAAACATTACAATAACATTTACAAATTCTTAAAAAGAGGGGAAGATTTCTCTTTAGATATGATTACATCAGTTGCTGCAAACTTAGGATTCAAAATTGATATTGTTGTTACAAAAGTTGATGAAGAAGTTGCTGGATTAGCAGAAACAAACAATGAATTTATTTCAGCTATTGCTGCTGCAGTAAATGTTGTTATTACTGAAAAATTCTTATCTACAAAATCAGGAGCAAAAGCTCAAGAGTCTGAAGAAAAAAGATTAAAAAGAGAATCTGAAAAAGCAGCTAAAGTAGCAGCTAAGGCATCAGAGAAAGCAGAAAAAGCAGCAGCTAAAGAAGCAGAAAAAGCAACAGCTAAAGCAGCTAAAGAAGCAGAGAAAGCAGCAACTAAAGCAGCTAAAGAAGCAGAGAAAGCAGCAAATAAAGCAGCAAATAAAGCAGCAAAAGATGCAGCGAAAGCAGAAGCAAAACAAGCTGAAGCAGCACCTGTAAATTTAGCAGAAGTTGATACAATTGCTATTGGTTCAGATTTATTATCTACTCCAGTTGCAGAATTAGCGCCAGCAGTAGCTGAAACATTTGCGGAAACTACAGAATTAGCGCCAGCAGTTGCTACACCAGCATTAGCTGAAGCAGTTGCAGAAGAAACTACAGAAGAATTAGTTGCTGATGACTCAGGTGTTTCTGCTACAGATGGTATTAATGTTAATTTAGCTGATATTGCAGCAAAATTAAATTCATAATTTTTAAAAGGATTAATATGACAACGACACCTTCAATTATTGAAATTACAGATGAATGGTATAATGCAAGATTATTGGACGTGAACCCAAATTGCTTATATGTGTTTGGTGATAATATGATGAGAGTTGGAAATGGTGGTCAAGCTGTTATACGTAATCATCCAAATTCATTTGGAGTAGCTACAAAAGCTGCTCCAAGTATGGATGCAAATGCGTTTTTTAGCGATGACAAACAAAGACACTTTGATACAGTAAGAGATGATTTGGGAATGTTAAAAGAAATCATGTCAAGCGGAATTTATACAAGAATTGTGTTTCCTAGAAATGGATTAGGAACAGGTCTTTCTAAATTAAGAGAAAAAGCACCAAAAGTAAATGCTTTATTACTAGAGATTCTTGAAAAAGACTTTAGAATTATTGAAGTAGTTGATTGGTCAAACGGAGGATTCAAATTAGAATCTAAGGACTTAAACGTATGATAAATTTTAGTATAAATTTTCCATATAAGGAATTAAACGTTATAGAATGTGCACAGGAACTTCATATGAAGAATCCTTTGTTTATGATTAGAGCATCAGATCATGGGTTATTTATACCTCATAAAACTAAAAAAAATGGAATGTTAAATGCTAGAACAACACAATATATACAAAATATTATAGCATTTCCAAATTTTTCCGATAAGTTGCATATATGTTGCATTGAAGATAATATGCCTAGATATGGTTGGAAACTTATTAAAGATCATTCTAATATAACAATGAGTAATTATTTAAGCTTACCAAGTGCATATAAACATTCAAATTTATACACTAGAATGCAAGTTGTTACACCTGATGGTAATATTATATATGTTGACGCAGACTGTATTATAGATATGTTGTTAAATTATCCAGGGATAATAAATAAAGATACTTTGGAAATTGATGATAAATTGTTTTATAACCATGAAGATAAAACGCTAAAAAGAGAAAAGGAATTTGCATGGTAATTCAAAAAAATTATATAGCTCATGCTGTAGTAGTTGATAAAAATTATTCAATTTGTAATGGTGAAAATTCAAATATGCAAGAGCATATTTTTAGTTTTTATGATAACATTAAAGATCATGTTTTGATTATATGTGCTGATATATTCAATCAATTGTCAAAATTGCAACAAAATATTTTGATAGCTGAATCTTCAATGCTGCATTTGATTTCAGATGTGAATATTGATGTTACGAATGCTTATGTATTCGATAACGTTGAAGAAGCAATTTACTTTGCTCACGATATTAATAAAAGACAAATTATAATAATTGGTAATGAATTAATATATGAGGAAAGTTTTCATTTAATTGATGCAGCTCTTATTAAAGTAGTTGGTGAAATAGAAACTTCATCTGAAACTTATAATTGTTATGTTTCAAATGATAGTAACTGGAAGATGACTTGTATAGAAAAGGATGTTGAGTATTGGGAGATCCAACATGACTAAAAAACCAGGAATCATTTTATTAGATATAGATGATACAATTTTACCAAGTATTCAAACACATGCTGGAATAATTAGAGATAATAAAATTATATTTGATCTAAACATTAGAAGATTAAAAGCTTTGTGTGAAAAATTTGATTTGGATGTAGCAATTTTTTCAGATTGGAGTACTCATATCAAAAAGATTAGATTGACTGCAGATTGTGATTTAAATAACTATGTATATTCATATACTGGTTCAAATAAAAAAGAAGGTGCATACTTTGATGATTTAAAAGATGCATTGTTTGGTCGAATTGTTGATTCAAGAGACGGTTATTCAAAAGAATCTTATATTAAAAAAACAATACAAGATGCTAAATATAATAGAATTATCGTATTGGATGATTCAAATTTTAGCAGTTGTTGTAATTATAACAACGGTTCCTTTTATATAAGAGGGTGTGGTTTTATCACTAATCCAATGATGGGTGAAATAAAAAATATTATGACAAAAGAAGACTACAAAGGAGTTTAGATGTCAAAAATAAGTAAACCAGTAAAAATAGATATTCCACTTACAGGAGAATTTTTAACGTATGAAAAATTTTTATGTAATTGTTGTGGTAAGCCAGTTAAAGCTAGTACATATGCAGATGTTATTAGAGCTGATAAATTATGTACAAATTGTGCAACAGAAAGTATCACTGGAGGTTTAAAAAGAATTAAACACAAAAATGATAAAGACTTTAAAATTAGAAAAACTGATGTTGAAAAAGGAAATTTTGGTTATGGTTATCCAAAACAAAAACAAGGTTTATTAGGATTGAGAAGAGAAGATGCTAAACATAGACACAAAAAACCTTTAAGTGAAGCACAAAAGCAAAGTATTAGAGCAGCAGATGACGCAAAATGGGAAAGAATAAGATATGCGTATAAAGTTTCTCAAGGTATGAAGGTAGATTAAAATGAGAGAAGATAAAGATTTTAATTTTTTTAAAAAAGTAATTGTAGCAGCATTAGTTATTATAAGTGTAATGATGATTTATGTTGGCTGTTTTGCTTTAATGGTTTTAGACACAATAAAAGAAAATAATCATCAAAAAATTGAGAGGTTTGAAAATGGGAAATGAAGATAAAGATAATATTTTTCAAAATTTGGTAAGTTTTATATTAACCCCAGTGGGATTAATATTGGTATGTATTATGCTAATAATATTAGCGTTTAAATAAATTAGGAGATAAAATGAGAAAATGGGAAGATGGTGGTTTTGAAATAATTGAAAAAAAGATTGGTAAATTGATGGTTATTAGTATGAGTGGTGGATTAGATTCATCAACATTAGCTGCTAGAGCACTTAATGAAGGATACACTGTATTACCTGTAAATTTTCATTATGGACAAGTTAATGAAGTTGAGATACAAGCTCAACACACTATTGCTAGTCAATTAAGATGGGCGCATGGTGAAGATAGAGTATTAAAAACTGTTAATATAAATTTAACTTACTCGTTGGGTGATGCAATTCATAACTGGCAAAAAAATAGAGATGAAGGAAAATATCACAATGATATGGAACTTGAATACTATATGCCTTCAAGAAACATGTTATTTATGTCATTAGCTGCAGTTGTTGGAGAAATTGTTGCAAAAGATTATCCAGAAGTAAATGAAATTTTATTAGGATTAGGTATTCATAAACACTCAGATGTTTATGCTAGGGATTACTGGGATATTACACCTGAGTTTGCTAATAGATTACAAAGTCTATTAAGTTTAAATGATGCAATAAAAGTATCGTTATACGCTCCATATGCAGACAAATATAAAAAAGATATTGTTTTAGATAGTATCAAATACGGTGTAAGATATAGTAATACTTGGACTTGTTATAGTCCGAATAGAGAAACAGTAACCGAATATTCTCCTATGGATATTAATGGTTCAAGATATGAAACAATTATTGGAATTAATTATATTCCTTGTAATGATTGTGAAGCTTGTAAAGAAAGAGCAACACAAGCAATTGGCACTCCTCTAGAAGGAAAAATAAATGACTATAAGTTATTTATTCCTGTTTATAATGAAACAGTAGATCCAGAATAAAAATAAAAAAAGGCAAAAAGATGAGCGCGTTCGAAAACAGTTACAGCAAATTAATGGATAAGTTAAAAACACATTTAACTGACATTACTGCTGTTATAAACGAAATGTATCAACTACAAGATGATGCAAAAAAACATGTTGTTAATGAAGAAACAACAATAAATGATTTGCTTCATTTTTTAGAGTTTGAATCTGCTAAAATTTCTGATAGAGTTAAAATTAGAACTGCAGATTTATTAAGTGATTGTAGAAAAAACAGAAGACATGCAAAAAGTCTTTTAGTTAATGTTAGCAACTTTAATAAAGTTGCTCCTATTACAATTGGTGATTTTAATAATAATTGTTTAACATTGTTAAATGAATTTGAAAAATTTATTACAATAGAAAACAAGCCTTTAGAATTTAATGCTAAAAATGTTGATTTTGATAAATTAAAAAAAGGAAGTGTAAATGTGTTCAATTGTTAGAGTAACAGGTGAAATAAAAGATTTTAATGATGTTAAACATAAAATTTTTGGAAAAAACGATGATCAAATTGCATCATTGTTGCAAATTAAAGGTGGAGACACATTTGGTGTAAAAATAGTAAGAACTTCTCAAACAGATTCTAAAGCATATATCACAATTGAAGACAATGATTTTGATGACTTTAGAAAAAAAGTGTACAATTGGATTGAGCAAACGTATATTTCTATGAGTGAATCAGCAAGAAGACATGAAATTTGTATGATGTTTCATAGTAGACAAACTCCGGAAATGGAAGGAAGCTTAGCTAAGCAACAACCTTATTTTATTGATACTCCTCACGATTTAGTTGCTGTTCATGGAACTATTCCAAATACTGCATTAATTGAAGAAAAATTTGATATGAAATTTGCAGTTGATACTGATATTTTTTCAGTTATGCCTTTCAAAGAGGCTTGTCTGTGGACAGAAGAATTAGGAGGGAAAATAGCTGCTATTTCTATAGACCAAGAATATTCAAATGGTTTAGGTTTATATAAATTCGAAATTAGAAGTGGATATAATTTAAAAGTTTGCACAAATATTTCTCCTTGGTATTATGATACTCAAAGATATGAATATATCAATATCAGAAGAGTTGAAAACCTAAATCTTAAAAGCTGTTCAAATAAAAAACATTATGTTGTATTAAGTACAGGTGGTTTAGATGCAACTCTAAGTACATTGGATATTTTAGCAAATGATAGAAATGTTACAACAATGACACATATGTATTTTGATTGGGGTTCAAATGCTGCTGCAAGTGAAATTAAAACAATTCAAAAATTTATCCAGATATTTGATGATAATTATCCCGACACATATTTTCCAAAGTTAGAAGTTTTTGATATAAAAGAAATGTTCAAAACAGTTTTAAAAGTTGGAGGTATAAAAAATCTAAGACTTAGTGATAAAGAGGCTATAGGTGGTGGACACAACGAAGCAGAAGAAGCAATATCTTATGTTCCATTTAGAAATACATATTTGATGACATTAGCAGCTACTTGGGCAGAGCAATATTATCCAAATGAAGAAGTGTGTTTTATTATTGGTGCAAACTTATCTGAAGGAATGATCTATTTAGATAATTCAACAGAATGGTTAGAAGCTATGAATCAAGTTGTTAAAGTCGGTGGACAAAAATGTAAATTGTTTAAAGTTATCGCACCGTTTGCTACAATGACTAAAACAAACATGGTTAAATCAATGTTAACAGTTATGATAAACACTCAAGGATTTAATCTTGATGAAGTTTATAGTTGTTATTTTCCAAAAGATGATGGTTCAGAATGTGGAGAATGTGGGAGTTGTTTGTTAAAAATTAATGCTATCAAAAGAGGATCAAAGTAATGGGTAAAACAAAACACACATTAACGTTTTGTGAACAAGATTTATATTTTAATTATAATGGTTATCCATTAGAAACTTTTGATAGTGATATGATTAGAGATGCATTTGCAAATAAAGAATTGGTGCCATTTTCTGTATGTAATGAAATGGCTATACAATGTTATTTAGTTGAAACTTTACAAAATGGTACTCCAAAGATGCACGATATTCATATTATGTATCAAACATTTAAGCATACAGCTTACCCTTTAAAACATTTTAATATTGAAAGTTTATTAGAAGTTTTAGAATCACTGCGTTTTAAAAGATATGTTAAGAATCATACTTATAAATTATATATTGATATTGTATATGAAACAGAAGACGATTCAATAGAATCATCTGATTCAATAGAATCTGATGAAACTGGTCCAATACTTAATTTCGATAAAGTAATCAAAGCAAACGTTGAAGCATTAAATGCTGTAAAAGATGTTGAACAGTTTAATAAAAAGACTTCTGGTGATTCATTTGCTTATATATCTGAAAAGAATATTTGTATGGTTAAAGATCTTTTAGAGTTGGCTGAAAAGTTAAAATCATCTAATCCAGAACAACAAGTAATTTTTGTTGATTCAGATTATAATCAATATTTTATAAAAAAAGATATTAAGTTAAAAGTTATTGGTGAAGCATTAGATCTTGATAGAGACACTATGGAAGAAAATGATTCAAATTATGATGAAGATTGTATAGTACTGGAGGTATTGTAATGGAATATTATAAAATATTAGTTGTTGAAGACAATGATCATAAATATAGACACACTGAGAAATTTTTAAGATTTGCAGCAAAAAATTTAAACATTGAATTAACAATTGAAAGAGTTTGCACTTTATATGAAGCAAATCAAGCTATTACTTCTCCTATTAAACATGATGGTATTGTTATTGATATGCAGTTTCCAAAAAGAGCTGGAGAAAGAATTGAAAGAAAATGTGGTATTGAATTTATTCATAGATTAAATTATGGTGTGCATAATGCTCCAAGAGTTGTTAATACATCAAGTGAAGAAACAATTGAGTTTTTAACAGAAGCAAAAATTGAGGTTCAAACTATTGTTAATGATGGTAGATTTGATACAACAGATGAGTTTGAAGAGTTTTTACAAAAAGTTATAAATTTTAAAGAAGGAAAATAAGATGCCAAGTAAAAAAGTAGAAAAAAATATAGTAGATGAAAGAGTTTTAGCAGGTTCTAAAACAACTAAGAAAACAACTAAGGTTGTTAAAGGTGATCCAAAATTAAAAACTGAGAGAAAACAATAATTGTTGATAATGGTTATAATACAACAACAGTTAATGTACAATTTGAAAAAGTTAAAGTTTCAAAAAGACCAAATTATGATGCATTATCAGATGAAGTTAAAAACCTTCATAATTTAGCTATGACATATGAGTCAAAAATCATAGAATATTCTTCACCAGAAGATGGTCCAGATGCATTTTGTTTTCCATTAATGTATCATTCAATGATGGCTAAATTTTTAGAAACAAGTGCAGTAACAATAATTGATGCGAAATTTAAAGATTTAAAAATTACTTTAAGTAACAAAATAGATTTTGATAAAATTGAAAAATATGATATTATGTATATATCATTACTTTCAAAATTAAAAAATATAGAAAAAGGTATATCAACAATTAGAAGATTGAGATATGCTCTTCCTGATTCTTTTGATGCTAAAGGTGTTAATAATGATGAGTTGTTTGATATGCTTAATCTATATTCTCAAATTATTAGAACTCTTGGTTTAATATTCAATGATGCAAATCTTAAATATGATAATGCTTGGATTGAAGAAGAGTTAAATAAAACTGAGTTTATTACAAAATTAACATTAGCTGCACCTGGAACAGATTTTACAATATTAAAAAATAAAAAAACACATATTTATGTGAGAACTTTAACATCAAGTATAAAACTGTTTTTGATAACAGATAATCATAAATTCAACATTGATTTAAATATTGATGGTTCAAAATTAACAATGTATAAAGAGTGTCCAATACATGCAGTATCTGTTGAAAATGCATCGTTAGAAATTTCTACATTACCAAGTGATTTTATACATTTAGTATCTAGTATTTTTAGAAGATAATCATCTTTGATGATAAAGTATAACTATAGAAATATTTAGTAAAACAATAAAGGTAGAGTTATGGAATTAAGAAAACTAACACAGCAAATGATTGTTGATGAATTAAAATCTATAGTTGATGAAACTGTATTAAGTTGGGCTGATGTTCCGTCACCACTAACTATGAAAGGTATAACAGAAGCTGTAAATTTATTTGCATATCATATGCAAATGGGACATAAAATTTTATGTGTTCATGATAGTGACTGCGATGGAATTAATACTTATATGTTAGGATATTTATTCTTTAAAAAGTTTAATTATCATAATATTGAATTATGTATAACAGATAGAAGTAAGGGATATGGTTTTAGACCTTATCATATTACGGATAGATTAAATGATTTACCAAAGCTTATTATAACAGCGGATAATGGGATTACAAGCCATGAAGCATGTGATGTTGCAAATCAATACGGTATAGATGTTATTATAACAGATCACCACCAAGTTGATGTGCATGAAGGATTACCTAGAGCGAAAGTTGTAGTTGATCCACATCAAGCAGAATGTAATTTTAAATATCCAGAAATCAATGGTACATTTGTATATTGGTTTTTTTTGAAAGCGTTAAGAGATGCTTGTAATTTACCAATAGATATGGAAAATGAATTTATTCCAGAATTATGTATAAGTACAATTTCTGACGTTATGCCTTTACATAATATAAATAGATTTGTAGTTAAAAAGGGATTAGAAATAATGCCTTATCATCATAGAAGATGGTTAAAATCTTGGCTAGCTTATGCTAAGAAAACTAAATTTACAGCTGAGGATTTAGCATTTGATTTAATTCCAGCTATAAATGTTACAAGTAGATTAACAGAAGCAGAAGAGTCAGCAATATTTTATACTCGAGAAAATGAGTATGAAAGTAAAGCTTGGTTACAATATATTCAAGATTTAAATGCTGTGCGAAAAAAACTTCAATTTGATTTACAAAATAAGATTGAAACACTGTATGGTGATTGGCTTAAACATCCATTTATATTGATTCCAGGTGATGGATTCAAAAAAGGTTTGTTAGGACCAGTTGCTGGTAGAATTGCGGAAAGATATAAAAAACCAACTATAGTTTTAACTAAATCAAAAGATGGTTTAACTTATAGTGGATCAGGTAGAAGTATTGGTGAAGTTGATTTACTTGGATTAGTAAAAGATAGTCCTTATGTTGATCAAAAGAAAACAGGTGGTCATAAAGCTGCTTGTGGGGTAACATTTCCAGTTGGTAATTTAAATTATTTATGGACAGAGTTACAACAAAAAACTTCACAGCTTCCAAGAACTCAGTTTATAGATACAAAATTTGATATTATGGGATATCTGGATGTGTGTAAAATTGATTACACATTATTTGATGCAATTGAATGGTTTCAACCATTTGGTCACAAATTTCAGAAACCTACATTTATGTGTACTGGTCACTTTACTGAAATTAAAAAATTAGGTAAAGATAAAAATCATTATGCAATGGTTTTTAATACATACACTGGTTGCAGAATTAGATGTTTATATTTCTTCTTTACAGAAGAAGTTTCTAAAGATAAGAAATATAATATTCTATTTAATGTTGCTAAAGATGACTTCAATAATGAAGATCCATATGCAGTATGCATTCATATTAAATCAATCTTAACAGAACAGGACTTAGATGAAAAAAATATTACTATAGGAAATTAAATGAAAAGATGGGATAAAGCAGATATATCAGTTGCAACAATTAGTGCTGAAAAAGAACAAGAAGTTGCTAGTCCAGTTGTTGGTGAAATAAGACACGGAAGAAAAATAGTTACTATTGATAAAAAAACACAATTAAAAGTTGTTGTATTATTTTTATCAAAGTTAAAAACAATTAAAGTAAATGGTTTAGATTTAGTTCAAAACTCTACACCTGAACTTATAATTATAAACCCAAGTATATCTTTAGATGATATTAAAAAAATTACTAAAGACAATACTGTTGCATCATATTCTGATTTTGTTAAGAATTTTTACAATCATAACATTGAAGATTATTTAGATGAAGTTTTTGGTGAGAAAGTTACTTGTATTAATGAAGTACCATTCTCAATATCAGTATCGCCACAACGACCAAATGTTGTGACATATGATTTTTTATTTTAATTATTACAAAGGAAATTTATGAACGGAATTGGAATCGATATTAATGGAGTTAATTCTCCTGTAGCACCTGCAACATTTACTATGCCTCAAGTTGGAGTAGCTGTTGAAGCTCCTCAAGTTTCTGCACCAGCACCAGCTCCTGCTCCAGCACCAGCACCTGCTCCGGCTGTAACAGTAGTTACACCTGCAGAAGTAGTAGCACCAACAACATTTGCTATGCCTCAAATTGGGGTAGTTGCACAAAATATATCAGTTGAGGCTCCAATTGAAGCACCATCAACAATGGTTATGAACGCAGCTCCAGGTGTTGCACCAGTACAAAATGTTTATGCAGCTCCGGTAGATCCAGCTGTTATTGCTCAATTAGCAGCACAAGCTAATCCAGTACATGCACCAGCACCCGTAGAAACTCCATTTGATATGGCAGCAGTAGCTGCGCAAACTATTGCTCCAGCACCAGTTGCAGCTCCAGTTATGGATGCAACAAACATTGCAGCTCTTGGAATTGAAGATACAATGGTTACACCAACAGTTTTACCAGTTACACAAGTTGAAGCTGCAATGGTAGTTCAACAACCACTATCAGTAGATGAACAAAATGCTTTAGTAAGTAGAATGACTACACCACAATTTGATAACTTTATCAAAATTTTAGATGCTATCAATAGTGACTCAAATGTTTTAGTTAATCAAATTAACAATGGTTTAATTACTTTAATTAGAGAAGGTGGACAATTAACAACTAAAATTGAACATATCTTCGGAAATAATAGTTGGGTATTAAATAATCCAGCTGTACAATTAAAAAGATTAAAATTTGCAAAAGCTGAAGCAGAAACACTTATTATTGATGATGGTGATTATGATAAATTAGTATCAAAAAATAATAAAGGTGAAATTACAACAATTACAAAACTTGCAAAAATTGATGGTGAATTTATGCCTCAAGTTTTAAATAAAGATTATGGAGATAGAAAATACTCTATAACTGTTCCAAAAGAAACAATTAAAAACTTGGTTGATGCAAGAGTATCATATGAAAAATCAACTTATAATATTACAATTGATGCAAATTCATTTGAAATTGTTAAACTGCATTTAGGTAAAGATTATGTTAAAAATCTTTTAGGTGAAGACGGAAGAGTATTAAAAACTTATGTTGTTACTCAATTATTCCCAATTCCAGAAGAAGCAGTTATTTCTGTTTATATAAATGATAGAAATGAAGTTTCATTCAAATCATCTGTTGATATTCATAATGCTACAATCAGTTTCCAAATTGGTGCTGATGAGTACACTGAATCAATGGTTACAAACTTACAAATCTAAAAATCGCCTAGACTTAGTTCTAGGCTTTTTTTATGCTGAAAAAATAACGAAAAAAATTATTAGGAGTTTAGTTAAATGAATTTAATAAACTATTCAAAAAAAGTAGTATCAGATAATATTTGGAAAACTTTTGCAGACTTTAGGGAAATGGATCATGCAAAGTTAAAACCAATATTACAAAATATGTTAGCGAATGTGCAAGAATTATTGGGAACAGGATTTAAGTATGATATTAGTATCAGTTCTTACACATCAGATTATTTAGCGGAAAAACCAACATATTATGATAATTATAATATAGCTATAAGTTATGGTGAACATAAGAATAATATAAAATTCTTCTACCCAAAACTTATAAAAGGTAATTATTTTATAATGTATGGTGCGTTATATATACCATTGGTATTTATGGAAAGAGCACCTATAGATGTGTTTCAAACATCTAAAGGTAAAAAAATTACAGTAAATATGTTACCATCATATTTATTTAATTTTGATTTTGCAAAAGCTACAGTTCTAATTAAAAAAAGATCTGTAAATCTTGGAACATTTATGAGAGTTATATTTGAAGAGAATGCTTATTATGAATCATTAGTTTCATCTGGAATTGTTCCAAGATGTGAACAAAAAACATTTGTAGAAGCAAAAGCTTTAGTTATAAAAACTATGGGATTCTATACAACTGAATATTTTGAGACAAATCCTGATTTAACTTTAGCAGAAATATTTGATAAATATTTATTATTAGATTATTTCAAAGGTATGTTTAAAGATTATTATGGTGTTAACAATATCAAAGATATTGTTAAAAAAGTAGTTGAGTTTCAACAACAATCTGCTGTTATGGAAATGGCATCATTGGAAAATAGAAAAATTGTTATGAATGAGTATTTAATTAAAGCTATTTATGAGTGGTATATTAGACTTATTTATTCAGCTATTGACAAAAGAGAAGGTCAATCATTTATTCCAACTATTAATGCAAATGTACTTATTACTTCTGGTTTTAGAGATAATATGCATGCTGGAAATTTTTTTAATAATGGTTTACCATATACTTTACCAATGATTAATAAAATATCACAAGATATTTCAATTGTTAAAGCTGGTATGTTACCGAAATCTTGGACAAGTAATCATCCAAGTGCATTAGGTAAAATTTGTCCTATTTCAGTTTCTGCGCAAAACATGGGTAGCAACATTGTTGCAACAAGTAATGCAAGAATCAACTATTATGGGAGATTTGAAAAATGATTGAAACAGATATTGAAAGAAGAGAGATAAGATTAAGAGTTGATTCAAAGTTATATGATGAAATTTATGATTTTATAAATACAAATGGAATTATTGATCAATCAAGTGTGACATATGGTAACACTGATAAAACTAGATCAAGCTTTCTTGAATTAACAGTTCCATTATTAAATATTAAATGGCAATGGGAAGATCTTATTAAATCATTAAGTGATAAAGATGATAAAGAATTCTTATCAGATTTTATTTATAGTAATATTGATTACTATAATAATAAGAGAGGATTTTGTACAACTTTTGTAGTATTTAGATATAAAGAAGGACAAGAAAATGGGTAGAATAAAAGATGAAGTTGATGCAATGTTGAAATATAATTTTCACATAAATAATGTAATTAAACCAGTTATTGAAGAAAATGAGGATACTAATTTTGATGATCTTGCAATGATTATTGCTGAAAATGATCAAGAGTATCCATCAAAAGATTTAGTAATTGATTTATTAACAATGGGATATATTCAAAAAAATGAGTATGATTTATTATTAGGTAAAGTTGAAAACTATCTAAAACTGAAAGGAGAATCTAGTGAGTGATTTACAAACGTTGGATATTTATGAAGACAATAAAATAATTGTTGATGAAAATGATGATGTTGTTGATTTTAGTGAGATAGAAGCTATCGCACATAATAAAGATGATATCATTGCAAACTATATTTTAAAAGATTTAGATATAAATATTCTAAGTCCACAAATTGAAACGTTTGCGCCTTGTTCTGCTAATACAGATACATCAAGAACAAACATGTCTGCTAAACAGTTGCTGCAATTAGTAACATCTATTAACACAGATATTCCATATATGATAAATAAAAATTATAGAACAATGACTGATGTTAATTCTCCATTTGTAGAATATGCACCTCATGATGGTATTATAGTTTTTAGTAAATATGATTTTTTAATCATATATTATCCTAAACTGGAAAAATTGATGCCTTATCATGTTCCTGCATTTAAAAAGCTAACAAGTAATGCTTTATCAAAAAGATATCAAGTTGGCTTAACAGATGATAAAAAAAATGTTAAAGCTGGAGATATGATATTTGATTATACTGGACAAGTTACTGGTAGTCATATGCCTAAAATTGGATATAGAGCTAAAGTTTTAATGACTCAATTCTTCGGCTTTACAGCGGATGATGGATTTGTAATGAAAAAATCTTTTGCAGATAAAACTCGAATAGAATATGCAAGAAAAATATTTATTCCAATTTCAAAAGAATTGATTTATTATAAAAATGGCAATGGAAAATATTTTTATCATCAAGGTGAAAAAACTCCTAAATTTATAAATAACTATATCAAAGTTGATAGTAGTGAATCATTTTTAAGAGAGATAGCTAACACAACTGAAAAGCAAAGTAAGTTGTATGGTAAGAAAATTGAATCTGAGCCAAGTGGAAGAGTTAAAAAAGTAAAAGTTCATAAATTAAATAAAAGCAAAACATTCAATGAATTAGAATCTGAATATATTTATACAAGAGGAATAATTGAAGAAGTTGCTGAGTTATATAATGAACAAGCACAAATTAAATTAGAACTGTATAAAGTATTAAGTAATATTTTATCACAAGATCAAGCTCTTGAATTTACAAATAAAATGTTTAGTCAATATGAGATGACAACTAAATTACCATTTGATACTATGCAAGATATGTGTAGAGATTTTGGTATCAATCAGGAATCAATTGATTTTGTTTTAGAAGTTGAAGTTATATCTTCAAATAATACAACTCGTGGAGATAAGTTTGCAAACTTATTTGCTGGAAAAGGTGTATGTTCTTTAATATTACCAGATCATTTAATGCCTGGTGATGCGGATATTATATTTAATCCTTTAGGTTCATTTGGTAGAAATAACTGGGGAACAATGTTTGAATTAGGTATCAGTAGAATTATTGAAGATATTGAAACACAAACAGCGTTGAACAGAAGACAAAATGTTATTGATAGATTATCTTTTGTTGCAACCAAATATGTTGAATTATACGACAAAAAGTATGCTGAAGATATTCTAGATTTATGTAAAGACATTGATTCAAATGATAATGTTTGGGCAGCATTTAAAGCAGATTATGTAAAACATAATGGTTTATATTTATTTGTGGAAAACTTTACAGGTGTAAAATTTAGAGATTTTATTAATTCATTTGTATTAGAATATGAGAAACTTTTCAAAGTTAATGTAACTAAAAAAGAAGAAATTGTATATTCTAAAGAGTTGATGCAATATATGAGAGATGAAATAGGTTTTGTTTCATCTGTATTTGGTAAAGATTCTTGTGAAGAAGTTCATCAGATGGCTTACATTGGTAAAGCTTATTGGATTAAACTTTATCATACAAGTAACAGTAAACACAATGCGTTGGGTATGTCTAAATATTATAGTACTCAAACTGGGGATCCAAATAGAGGTGCAAAAAATAGTGGAGGTCAAAAATTATCTTGGCAATCATCTGCAGCATTATTAGGACATGATCATAAAAATCCAATTATCAAAGAGTATTATGGGGTTAAATCATCAGCTGTTGAAGATAAGAATAACTATATAAGTAAGATGATAAAAGATGGTGAATACACTATGAAACAAACATATTATTCTCCAACAACATCTACTTTAAATTGTTTCTTAGCTATGAGCTTTATGAGATTCCATGATTATGATCCAGTGTATATTGATCAAACTGTTTCACTGTTATTAGAAGGTGCGCCTTTAGATGAAGATGATGTTTCATTTATGTTACAAGATATAGATGCAATTGAAGCTGATATGAAAGCTAATCCTGAAAAATATCAAGATGAAGAAGATACAACTTTAGTTGAAAAAGAAAGTTATGAAGTTGATATTGATGCTGATGCTGAAGCGGATGAAGACGAAGAAAAAGTTATGACTATCGATGATTTATTTGATGAGAGTTATATAGATGATATAGATAAACTTGGAGATAATTCTGGTTTAGAAGATGACTTATAGGAGGAATCTGTGGCAAGATTATCGGATTATAAGGTAAAGATCAAATATGATTCTTTACCTTTATATATTAGACATGAGATAGAACAGTTTGAAGACGATTTCGTCCAAACTGTTCCAAGACAAGGCAATGAGATTTATGTTGAGGATATAATAAATTATTATACAACATTTAAACCTATATCTGCAACAATTGTTATGGATATTATTGGTTGTATTAATACTAAGGATTATGAATGAATTATGTAATATTTAATTTAATACTGATGTTTTTTTTAGCTGTAATTTATTATGGTTTATTTATAATAATGCAGTTGATTATTTTATCAGTAAGTATAATTCTTGAATTAATACAATCATTTTTTAATTTTATAAAAAGGAAATAAATGTCACAAGTTAGACATGCTATTAAAGACGATAGATGGCACGTATTAAATAGACCTGGAGTTTATATTGGTTCTACTGTTCAAGCATATAAAGATGAATACATCTTAGAAAATGGAAATATGGTTATTAAATCTTGCTTGCATGTTCCTGCTTTAATTAAAATTATCAACGAGATTATAGATAACTCTACTGATATTTTACAAGCATTAAAGAACGGTAAAATTGATATTAATATTGATATTGAAAAAAATATCATTAGTGTTAGAGATAATGGGCCAGGAATGCCTATTCAAATGATTAAAGATTTAGATGGAAGTGACATTTTGATTCCTGCTGCTATGTGGGGAAAAGCAAAAGCTGGATCAAATTTTGTTGGTGATGATATTGATGCTACAACTATTGGGACGAATGGAGTTGGTAGTTATTGTACAAATGTCTTCAGTAAACGATTCGTAGGAATTACTTGTAATGGTGAGCAAAAGTTTACAGGTATCTGGACAAACAATGCTGAGACATTAGAATACACATTAGTAGATCAAAAGAAGAAGGGAACTTATGTTGAGTTTCAACCTGATTTATCTAGATTTACAATGATTGAACCAAAAATGTCTGATGACACAATGATGATTATTAGACAAAGAATTATTAATTTATCTTCGACGTTTAGTAATATCGAATTTACTTTAAACGGTGAAGTAATAAAATATACAAAAGATGTTTTATTAAAAGCTTTTGTACCAGAGGGTGAATATTTTATTACAGATAAATATGCTATAGCTATTGGTACTTCTGATGAAAATGATTTTAAAGAGTTCTCTTTAATCAATGGTTTAAATATTAAAACATCATCTGCTATTAAATATATTGTGAAATATGTTATTGATGGTGTAAAAGATAAGCTGCCAAAAAAATATGATGAAATAAAACCTGGAGATATTAAAACTAAATTACAAATTGTAATGATAGGTAATGATTTTCCAGAGATTGTTTGGGATGGTCAAACTAAAGAAAAACTTGACAATAGTGATTCTGATATTAGACATTATTTAGGTAATGATTGGAAAGATATTGTTGATAAAGTTATTCATAATAAAAATATTATGAATCCTATTACAATGTTTTATGATATCAAAAAAGAAGCTGAAGATAAAGCATCTGCTTCTAAAGTTGATAAAGAAATTAAAACAATGATTATTCCAAAGCTATCATTAGCTACAAAGAAGAAAGTTATTTTAGCTTTAATTGAGGGAGACTCAGCGAAGAACGGGATTATGAATGCGTTTGGTAGAGAGTATATAAGTTATCTTCCTGGTAAAGGAGTTATCATGAATGCCCTCACAAACTCGATGAAAAAGATTACTAGTAATAATGAGTTTCAAGAGTTAGTTAAAACTTTAGGAATTAATTTTAGTAAAGAAAATTCAGCTGCAAACATGACACATGAATATGTTGTTATTATGACAGATCAAGATGTTGACGGTGCACATATTAAAGGATTGTGGTTAGCATTCTTTCAAAAGTTTGTGCCTGATATTTTTGAACTTGGTAAATTATGGATATTAGATACTCCTATTAAAGTTGCAAAAAATGCAAAAGAAGAATTAATAAAACCGTTCTTTACAGAACAGGAGTTTTTAGATTATCTTAAAAAAGGTAATAAACCATCTATAGTTGAGTATAAAAAAGGGCTTGGTTCATTTAATGAGCAAGAGTATAAGGATGTTTTTGAAAAGGTGACAGTAGAAGATTGTTTATATAGAATGCTTCCTCCTGATGAGGAAGATCTACAATTAATGATTGACTATTTAGATGATGATGCTGCTCCAAGAAAAGACTTAATCAAAGAATATATGAAAAACTTTGATATAAATGCAATTTAAGGATTGATATGAAAACAGTTAGATTTGAAGATTTGAGCGAAGAAGTTAAAAAGAAGATTATTGATGCACAAGCAGATGAAAATCAATCAGAAGTAGATTTTGAATGTATTTTTGAAGGACTTATAAATAAAGGTAAAGAGATTGGATTTGATATAGAACTTAAAAATATTACATATTCAGGATTCTATTCACAAGGAGACGGATTATCATTTACTTGTTTTGTTGATACAAAGAAATTTATTGAAAATGCTGATCATGATTTAGTTAAAGAAGAGCAATTAGCTAAATTAGAAAAGTATAAAGAATTTGGAGTTGGAACAATTAAGATTGTTAGAAATTATGGAAACTATGTTCATGAGAAATCATGTTCAGTTGAAGCAACAGATAAATTATTTGAATTATACTGTGCAGTTGAAAGAAAGAGATATCAATTATCAGTTGAAACATATACTGATATGAAAGATCACTTTGAAGGAGTTGGATCAAGAGATTATGTTTGTGAACAATTAAGTGATTTAGGTTACTGGTATTCATTAGATGGATTACAATGTTTCCAAGAGAAACCAATTGTTTATGGATTTGATTTCAATGATGTTATGACAGAAGCAAGAAAAAGAAATATTTCTTTTTATGATATGAGAAGTTTAATTGATAAATTAGGTCACGTAAATATTGTTCGAAATATATTAGATGGATTACCAGATATTGAAGAATATGCTCCTATATTTATATCTGGTTTAGATGAATTAATAGATCATCAATACGAATTAAATAAATTGTTGCCTGGATATTTTGTTGGTGAAAAAGCTATAAAAGATTCTATATCTTATCCATTTGCAGATTCAATAGTAGAAGAAACTTATATTGAATCATTGTGTTATAGTACAAAAGACGCAAAAGATGTTATATTTGAAATAAATGAATATATGAATAATACTTATGATGATATTGATTATGATATAAGTGATGATTCAAGTGATGTTTTCTCTATAACATTTTCAGTTGATAATATTTTTGATTATATGAGTTGTTTAGATATTATGAAAATTATTGATTCTAAATTTAAAACAGTTGATGCACCTGAACCAAAAATGATTAAATCTGCTGCACCAAAAGCATTAACATCTGCAGATATTTTATCTGATGCAGAATTAAATATTTTGAGAACTTGGTTAGAAGACGATGATGATGCACACGATCAATATGAACAAGATAGATATTTTGAAAACAATTCATATGGTGCATTAGAAATCGTAGCAGAAGTAATTGATAGATTTAAAACTTGTCCAGATGAAAGCGAAGAGAAATTATTTAGTAAGATACAAATGATTTATGCTTGGACAAAACATGACTAAGATTGATGAACACATACAACGGTTTACTTCTCCAACTTGGTTTGGTGATGAAGCTGAATTAGTTATTGCTGTTGAAGAAGGATTTAATTTTCAGGATAAATGTGTAATTAATCTTTCAAAAAAATATAAAGGTGATGAAAAAACACAATTTCCATTTTTTGCAGTGATGTATTATAATGGTGTTTTAACATTATCTGGTGGATTTGGTTACGGTATTTTTAATTGGTATAATCCAAAAAATTCTATTGAGTGGATGGCTAATTTAAGAAGTGAAGGTTATATTATTGAAAAATGTCAGGCAAGTTCTGATTTTTTACACCAATATGGTCACTTTACATCTTATAACAGTGAAGAAGCTGAAAAAGATTATAAAGATTTTATTGAAAATTATAAGAGAGAATTGGAAGAAGGAGATTACAGATGGGATTTAAATTTCCCAGAATTAGATCTTGATGCTTATGAATCTATGACTATAGAAGTTTGGCAAGAATTAAATCGTTTTCTATCAGATAATGATGAATTTTTTGATTCTTGTGATTTAGAAAATTTTGGTATAAGAATTAGTCCAACTTTTCAAAAAATGTGGGCTTGGTTTAACGTTGCAGTTAATTTAGCAAATGAAAAAGGATTATTGAATGGATTTTACAAAAGCAAATAAATCTATTAGTTTTAAAGCATTTTTTCACAAGTATTATGTGAATTATGTTTTATATAGAGTTATGCAAAGGTTGCCTTCTATTATGGATGGTTGTATTCAAACACATAGAAAAATTGTATACACTTGTCTTGATAAAGGTATTACAAATAAAACAAAAGTTGCTGACTTAGCAAGTATTGTTAGTTTACATACAAAATACCATCATGGTGTTGGATCAATTGAATCTGCTATTGCTAATATGGTTCCGTTGTTTGCAAATAATATTCCGTTATTAAAAGAAGATGGTGCATATGGTAGTAGAGCAAATAGATCTGCTTCTGCACCAAGATATATTGAAACTAGATTGTATCCACATTCTAGTTTAATTTTTAATAAATTGGATAATGATAATTTTACTATTTCTCAAGTAACAGAAAATAAGAAAATTGAGCCTCAAAGTTTAATTTCTGCATTACCTATGTTGTTAATTAATGGTATGGAGCAAATTGGAGTAGGATACAGTTGTAAAATACTTCCAAGAGATCCATTTGAAATTATTAGATTATTAAAAGAGATTTTAACTGGACAATGTAAAAATATTCCGACAGAAATACAAGTTAAACATTGGGGTTATAAAGGTAAAGTTGATTATATTGCTAAGACAGACTCTTGGCAATATGTTGGTGTTATATCTGAGTTACCTAAGAAAATTCTTAGAATTCATGAAGTACCTTTCAAATATACAAGTGAAACTTTTATTAAAAAATTAGAAACACTTGTTGCGACAAATGTTGTTAAAAAATATACAGAAAGAATTTTAGGAAACAACTTTGAAATAGATGTTACATTTAATGATCCTGATAAATATTTAGGAAAAAATTACAATGAAGACAAACTATTAAAAATGTTTGGTCTAATTTCTAATCAATCTGAAAATTTAGCAGCATTAGATGTTGATAATAATATTAAAGTGTATGACAATGTTGGGCAAATTTTATATGAATATATTGTTTATATGCTTGGTATTTACAATAAAAGAAAAGATTTGATTATTGCAAATATGGAAAATAATATTGTTAAATATACAAATAGAGCAAGATTTATACAATTAGTAAATGATGATATTATTAAAGCTAAAGGTAAAAAGAAAAAAGAAATTGAAGAAGAATTAGTAAAACATAATTTTGAATTACTTGACGATTCTTATGATTACTTGACACAATTACCATATATATCTTTAACTCTTGACAAAATTGAAGAATTAGTTTTAAAAATTGAAACATTACATAAAGAAGTTGAAGCAATAAAACTAGAAACACATGCAACACTGTGGTTAAAAGATATTGATGAAATTGAAAAAAATATTAGAAAGGATTTGCCGTGGCAGCAAAAAGGGAAAAAATAGATTCAAAGTTTACTTTGATTGATACATATATTCCTGATTCAGATGAAGCGAGAGCTCATTCACATAAAATTAATACAATACTTAGTGATTTAAAATCAAAAGGTAGAAGTATGGAAAAAGAAGTAACTAAAAATTTAAAAAATATTGTTAATCGTGCTATCGCTGAAATAGATGAAACAACAGAAGTTGAAGTTTATTGGGCAGATTATTATGAAGAGACAAAGATTGTTAAAATTAAAGTTATTCTTAACCAAGCATTTTGTATAAATGATGATGAGCTGAAACTTCTATATGATAGATTAATTAAAACTATAAAAGTTAAACAATTAAACTATGGTATAAGTGCAGGTAGCAGACCAACTCTGATGGTTTGGATGTAACATTAAATTTATCCGGATAAATCCGGATAAATATTTGAGGATAATACATGAGTGGAAAAATGGAAGAGTATATTCAGAATATGTTTTCTGAATTAATAATCATGGAAAAAGCAATGAAGACGCCTTCATCTATTGGTGAGACAGGCAAATTAACAACTATCATTAAACAATCAAATCAACAATTACAAGAGCATAATTGGAATCTACAAGAAGAATTGATTAAATATGGTCTTAAATGATTGAGAAATTGATCGAAGGAATATAGATATAATTAAATTAGAGACAAAATTAAGAGGAAGGTTTTACATGTTAAAAAAATGGATTTTGTCATACATTAATTCGGATAGAGCAAGTATATTTGGTTTAGAGATGTTTATAATATTAAATTATTGGATGTTTTCTAAAGGAAGTGTTATTATGCTTGGTGGATTAATGTTGATTATTGGAGCAAAATATATGAATACTGGTAATATTTTATTCAGTACTATATGTTATGTTGTAGCAGATTTATGTTGGAGTTTAAATGCTTTTCAACATAACGATTGGTTTGGGTTTTTATGCGTGAACATTGGGATAATAATAGGGTTAAGAGTTCTGTATAAAATGCATAAAGGTGACTTTGTAAAAAGTTTAAAAAAAGTTGCAGGGATTTAAAGGAGTATTTCTATGGTGATAGACCACGGTGTAATTAATGCACAAATTGAAAATATTTTAGAACATTATGATAAAACAATAATTGATCCAAATATGAAAATATATTTGGAGACTTTGTATAAGCATAAGTCTGATATCAAGATGAAAGATACTGAATATTCTTTCAAAGACAATGTTTTATTATTAAAGTCTAGTGCTTTCGAGATAAAACTAGATATGAATTTTGATGTAGTTGTAAAAACAAGAGCAAATGATAATCACATATTAGATATTATTTGTAAATATCCAACTCTTAAATATGATTTTAATGATGCATATATTGCAAATTTAGAAAAAGAAATTGGCTCAGTTATGTTGAAACATTTTGAAACAATGCTTGGTGATTTCCAGTATTTATTGGACTCAAATGTTTCAAATATTAAAAGAGATATGAATAATCCTGATTTAGTTTACACTAGAGCATTCTTTGAAGCAGATGGAAAAAACATTAAACATATATATTCATTTATAAATGATTTAAACATAGCTGCACAATCATCGATTAAAATGAATAAAGATTTATTTAGTGAATTAACTTTATTTGGTTTGAATTTTACACCTTATATTTTGGAGATACAATAATGGTAAAAATATTATTAAACAGTTTACAGGCTGAGCATCAAGAAGTAAAAGATAAAATGGATCTTATATCTCGAGTTGAGTTTACGAAACTTCATGCTGATCTATTAAGCGAAAGATTTAGAATCACAAAAATGAATTTAGATCAAGCGCAAAATATATTCAATGAAATCTCGGATGAGATAGATGTATTAGAAAAGCAAAAAGAAGAAGATGCTTACAACGGCGCATATTTTAAAAATGATTACACTTTGGAATTATTAAAGAAACTGAGAGGATAAAATGGTTAAAAAATTAAAAGCAAAAATTCTTGATATTTATAATATTGCTTTCACTGGTACTAAAATTAATTCTAAACATTCAGAAGATGAAATTGAAAGACATACGGCATACGCTTATGAAGAAAGAGTTAATAATGCAAAAGTATGTTTGGATTTAGTTAAAGCAGTGAATGAAAAATTAGAAAATAGGATCAAAGATTTAGAAGAAGTTAGAGATGCTGCTGAAAAAGCAAATGTTGAGTTCAGATATATTTCTGAACTAGAATTTTTAAAAGAGTTAAGGGGTTAACATGGATTTAAATGAGTTGTTATATAACAGAATAAAAGTATCTGATAAAAAGATCGAAACTTTATTAGACCTAGTTAAAGACACTGCAAAAAGAAATGAGTCAGATGAAAAAACAACTGCTCACACAACAGTTGTTAGAAATTATTTATGGTGTTTAGCATTGATAATTCAATATGCTGAAATGCTAAAAAATAATCAAAATGATTTCATACCACTTACAAAATTGGAATCAAATATAATGGTTGATTTTAATATATTGGTGACTGAATTTAGTGTTCAAAACTTTATTGAATTTTTTATAACAATTGAAGATTCAGAAGATTTTGATCATCTTATGGCATCATGTAAAGTTTTATTTACTTATATTAGAGATAATGGTGATGTATATAATAATGCTTTAGATGAGTTTTTAAAATCAAATGAATCTGAAATTCCAGATTTTAAAAAATATTTTATGGTTGATTATATTAACGATGCTATTGCAATGTTTAATAAAATTGATGAAACTATAAAATCAGCGAATACTGATTTATATAATCACACAGATTGGAATTTAGATTTTGATTTAGCATCTAAACTACTACATGAATATAGAGATGCTAGAATTAACACTGGTTTAATAGTAACCACCACAAATTATAGTTTAGATATTTTAACTCATAATTGTGCAGACAATAAAAAATTACTACAATTGAATATTAATTGGGGAATACATAATGATGTTAAAATTGGAGATGATTTAAATTTTATAACAGTATTTAATCCAGGTGTGAAATTCTTTAGCTCAAAATTTAATGGTGAAAATATTTCAGCTAATCTTTCAAGAGCAATAATGAATACGGAAATAATGTTCAACAGAATGTCTAAATTTACAGATATTAATAAAGCTTTCAATATTCCTATTGATATAAAAACATTAATAGATGAATACAGAAGATGTGGAATTGAGGGAGAAAGTTTAGATAATAAGTTATATGATATAACTAGAGAAAAATACACAAATGTAGATATGTTTATTGGTGATGTTAAACATTTTGTAGAGATGTTTAAACTTATGAAGAAAGAGTTTTTCGCAGAGGTGCTTAAAGTAGTTTTACTATTTATAGCTGAATTTGAAACATTAGAAGGAAAAAAATAACATGGAAAATATGTTTAGAGAATCACATGATAAATTATCAGGAAACGTTAAAACTTATCCTGATTGGTGCACAAACTTATTATTAGAAATGTCGCATATTGTTGGAACATTTCATAAATCTTTAGTACAAAAAGATTGCAGAACTCCAGATATGACAACAGATATGAAAAGCGCAAGATATTTAAATTGTGCTTTAATTTTAGCAAACTATATGTTAAATAATCCAGATGAAAGAATTCTTTATACTAAGAGTGGATTAGATGATAGAGAAATCAATGCAATTGAAACAATATTAGGAAATCAGCTAAGAATCAAGAAAGATGACAAATTAGCTTTTGAAACAATGTATGATGATTTACTTGATATGTTAGGAAAAGGTGAAGAAGCTGTAGCATTTTTAGCTGCAGTTAGATATATTTCATTACTTAATGATAGTTCATTTTATGGTGAATGTTTAGACTTTGATGAAAAATATAGAGGTGAAGATTTAGACGCATTAAGATATTTTGGGATTGTTGATCATCAATTATGCTTGAAAGATGATCAAAAATTGATTGATTTAAAATATGAGGAAATTGAAGAAACAATTAAAAAAATTATTGCAAGCAATGTTTCATATCAACAAGTTAAAATCATGTATGATGCAATGTACACAATGATATTAAACATAAATAAAGGTGCCGCAAATAAATTCACAGAATGTGCAAGCATGTTTGATACTGGTGCAAATATTGATAACGGTGAACATTTCTTATTAACACATTTATGTTTTGATGAATTACCAAATACAACAAACGCAGCACTAGTAACTGATTTGAATATACCATTTATGGATTGCAGCGGAAGTAATTTAATGTTTAAAAAAGCAGTTGAGTTATACACAAATGAAATTAGAAATAAAACAAACATTCTTGGTGAGGCAATGATTGTTCCAAACAATTTCAATGTTAAAGAAGTAAAAAATAAAATAACATATGAGTTCGAAGACATATATTATTCAACATCTGAGTATATAACAATTCTTGATAGATATATTAAATTACTTGAAGAACATTTACCAAAAATTCTTGATTATACAAGTGCAGGAATAATTATATTTATGTCTAATTTTAAAGATTTAAGGGAACATATATGAAAAGAGATTGGCAAGAATTAATGAATGAAGTGTATGCATACTGGAATGAAGATGTTAAAAATAGAGATAGAATCTCTAGTGCAGAGCATTTTGGATCACTTCATTTAACAGCTGTAAGACTTGGTAATTTTAATTATCAAGTCGGTAATGGTGGAACTATACAATGGGTTGATAATCATTACGCAGTTGAAGATATTAAACCATTATTAGAATTTTTTAAAAAAGCTCTAGTGTTTGAAAAAGAAATTAGAGAAGAAAATTCAGTTCATGTTTCTGCTTTGGAAGATATAATAACATTATTATCATCAATAATTGAACATTCTGATCCAGATAGAGAAGAATGGATTATAGATTGTTCATACTGTGATGGTAGTGGTGAAGAAGAAGAAGCATATGAAGAAGATGGTGAAACAGTATATGATACATCCACGTGTTTTCATTGTGGTGGTAAAGGAACTGAAAAGACAAAAGATTATGCTGAATCATTAAATTATTTTGATTTTAAATCAGAAGAACAAAAAACGATATTAAGAAAGTTTCCAGATAATTCATCATTTTATGTTTGGGAACAATCTTTATTTCAAGAATTATTAGATAACTTTGAGGAGATAGAAAATGTTAAAAATTGGAGATAAAATTTATTTTTATGGAAATTATGATTTGCTTGGAGAAATTCAAACAACTAAAATTACTGAAGAAATAGTTATGACTTCAGGTGAAGTAACTAAAATGAAAAATGGTTTAGTATTTTTTGTTTTAGATGGTGAAGCAGGTGAAAGAAAAAGTTCTGAAGATAAATTAAATATCTTCAGAGATTATGGCACTAGTGTTTATGGTGTGTTTGATAAAGAGTTAACTAAAGGTGATGCTTTAAATGGTATTATTAAAACGTTGGAATCTAGAATTTTACAAACAAAAGATACTATAAATAAATTAGTTCAACAATTTGAAGGATTATAAATGGAACATCAAGTTCCATTTATTGATAGTTCTATATTAGCAATAGGATATATAGGATTGATATATGTATTAGGTTATTTGGTTTTCAGTAGAAAATAATTTTATCAATTGTGAAAGGTATATGATGATAAAATGGGATAATTTAGCGTTGATAGTTTCAATGCTTGTAATGATAATAGTAGCATTATTATTATTTGCTGCAAATCATAAAGTTGTAGAATTAACAGGTGGTCCGTTAACAACTAGAGAGATTTTAGCTGTAGTTATATTTCCGTCATTCTTATGGGCGAGAATAGAATATTTAAATTACAAAAACAATAAGGAAAAATAATGTTAGTAAATATTACAAACAGAGGTGAGGCAAGTTGGTTTGAAGGTGAACCATTTATTGAAAATAAAGGTCATTGTTGTATTTATGGTGATAGAAATGAGCCACAAATGTTAATTACTTATCCATTACATGCTCATCAAGTTCAAGCAGAAATTGATGGTAAAGAAGACAAGATTTATAATGATGTTGGATTCATTGAAAACATTGCTCATTATTTTGAAAGTCTTGGGGTGGATAAAGAAACATCTATGATGTTTGATTGGAGTGAATATGGTTTGCAAGCAATTGAAGATGGATATAACTATAGTCATTTTGATATTAAATCTGAACTATCTAAAGCTATAGAAGATGCTATATATGGTAAAACTATTGATGATATTGAGATCGATTATGACGAAGAGTGATTCAAAATACAATTGGTCTGTGATCATATATGTTTTTATTATTCAGATATTAACATTAGATTTACAAAATATATCCGATTGGTCTGTTGGAGAAAGATTAACTTTCTTAATATTTGGTGGAATTTTTGTACTATTTGGTATTCCATATTATAATATGTTTAGGAAGTTTATGAAAAATGCAAATTATAGTTTTAAACAATATTTTAAAACTTTTGTTTGGACTAATATTGCATTTCTAATTGCATATCAGTTTATAACATTTGATTTATTCAATATGCTGGATTGGGAAACAAGAGATAGGGCTGCATTTATTGTTTCATATATTTGTATAAATATAGTTGTGTTTATATGGTATGATATTAGAATGACAAATAAAAAAAAGATTGGAGAATAAAAAATGAATTTGGGAAGTGTTAGAGAGTTCTTTGAACTATGTTGATTGATTTTATTAGCGTTGATTAAGTTACCTTTAAATGGAATTATTTGGTTGTTTAAAAATAAGCATATTAGAATATTTATTTTTTGCATGGCGTTGTTTCTAGGTAGTGTTGAATTTGTAACATTAGATTTACAAAATGTTTTATACTGGGGAAAAGAGGATAAAATGGGTTTGGCTTTAGTAACAATTCTTATAATTTTAGGAAGTGTCTTCGGACCAAAAATGGATTAATTATGTGGGCAGATTATGATCATATTAAATATTTGGTAATGAATTCAAGTAACAATTGGGAAACAGTTCATTTTGATAAAAAAGCTCCAATAGTGTTGTTAAAAACAAAATTAGTCAAAGAGTTAAAAAAAAGAGATTATGGTTATCTTACAGCTACTGAATTAAATTTTATTATTCAGAAAGCTAAAAAGAATGGAAAATTGATATTTAAAAAATTCAGATACGGTGGATACAGTATCTTATAAAAGGATAAAAAGATGAAGTTTAAAAAAAGTAGTAAGTTTAACGAAGAAAATTTTTATGTGTTAGATCAATTGATCAATCACGCAGATGGTCCACTAAATGATAAAATTATATTATTTTGCGATTATAAAAGAAGCGCAGATATAAGTTTTACAATGAAAAAAATTCATGAGTGGTTGGCAAACGAAAAAATCATCATCGATGATGATCAAGAATTAAATGCTGAGTGTTTTCCATATAAAACAGCTGATATGTTTGCAGAAAGTGGAATTAATTATTATTCTATTAAACATGTTATTGCAGAAATTCTTAGCAGATTACAAGTTGTTGTTTCTGATAAAAAGATTGCGGAAATATTAAATGGTAAAACAATGGAAGATTTAGAAAACCATTTTGTTAAAGTTGATAAAATTAGAAAAGCAATCGCTAATAATACAACAATGTTTACAAGATTATATGAAACACCAAATCCATTTTATGGTGTATTACCATTTGATGGAAGTTTAATTTTAAGTGAATCATATGGTAGTCCAAATACTTTCTATACTCCTCTTGGTAAATTTGGAATAACTGGTGGAGGATGTTCAAATGGAGTTGAGACAGAAGATATCTTAAAACTATTAGGTATTAAATATACTAGATTATCTGATATGAAAGTTACAAAAAATGGATGCTTTGGTGGATTAATTCAAATAGATGAAGATCAATTTGGAAATATTTATCCTCCGGTTGATAAATCATTAGCACTATTAGGTGGAATATTCGGTGAAGAATATATTCAATTAGAAGATGGTTCTGACGATAGTAAACACATAGTTAGAGATTTTTCTGTAGCACATTATATCTTTGATAAAATTGAAGAGAAGCATAAATTATTAGAAAGAAGAGAAAGATGATAAAAATTTTAGTTGTTGGATTATTTTTCGTTGTTGGATTATTTGCATCAAATGTAAAAAACGAGGATATATCTTTATATATTCCAAAATGTGATAACTTAATTGATAAAAATTATTACAATGTTTGTTGGAATGATGAATTAGGTGTTGCTGATGCAGGTTGGACAATTATTGATGGTTCAAAAATTGATAAAAAGAATATAGTTAAAAGAGCTACTTTCTATGTTAATGATAAAGTTCAAACTTTAAAACCAGAGCAAATTGAAATGCCTAATCAAAGAGGACATACATTTGCAAACGATAATAATTTAGATTATGATAATGAAGCGTTGAAATCAACTTATGATATGATAAATATTACTCCAATGCATCAAACTATAAATGTTGGTGCTTGGAGAAAAGTTGAAAATAGAGGAAATATATTAGCTAAAGATATTGGGAAAGTTATAAGTGTAACTTTAGTTGAGTACGGTGGAGAAAAATATAATATTCAGAAATATCCTTTGAGTTATACAAGAATTTATATAACAGAAGATGAACATGAATGTTATAAAGTGGATAATTTAGACAGAAAAAGTGGACAATTAAATTCATATAAAATAGATTGTCAATCAATAATAAAACATTAAAAAGGATTAAAGATGTTTATACAACCAAAATTAGAAAAAATAGGATATGCTGGAGCAATAAGAGTGTTATCACATTTATCAAGAATTGGAGATATGAAAGAAGATTCATTTTACAAATCTTTTGAGTTTATAAAAAACGATTTAGCTGCACCAGAATCTGTTGTAACATTAGATGAGAAAATCAAAATATTTGGTGCTACATGGAATAGATTTTATGATTTTGAATCAGGGACTGAAAACCATAAATACTGGAATAAAGTTACAAGAGTTCAAGATGGTGTTTATATTGCGGAAGAATTAAATATTGAGCATGATTTAGATTATATTAAATGTTCATTTGATGATCTTAAAACAAAAACTGATTTAAGTTATAGATACATGAATACATATCCGGGACAATCAAATGAAAAAGATGCATCAAGATATATTCCATTTTCATATGGTGTTTGTGACAATGCTGCTGATATTTTAAATTATGATATTTCAAAATATTATGATGAAGATTATTATGATGATGAAGATAGAGCAAGATTATTATCCGAGCTTCCATATAAAACATTAGGTGAATTATTAGAAAAATCTGATAGACAATATGCTATATTTATGGTTAAAATGTCTCAAGAAGAACAACCAGATTGTGGTGGTTGGAGATGGCATAAATGGGGACCTTATATTGGTAAACACAATGTTAGTTGTGAATATCTTTACGATGAAGACATGTCTGATATAGGACAAAATTTTGTTTATGTATTTCATATATATGAGTTTTTAGATGGTGAAAACACTAAAAATAAATTAGATTTCTCAGATGAGTTTTCAAATAGAGTGTGTAAACAATTTTTAATAGATGGTTTAAATTTAAATAAATTTACAAACGAAGTATCATTTAAAGATGTTGATGCAACAGAGTATCATTTAATAGCTCTTCAAGAATATGTATCTGAATCGTTCGCAAGATATGATGTTGAATTTAAATTAAACACAGATATGTCGATTAAGTTTGTTTGTGAAAAATTAAATGAAGCTTATAAAGCTGATTGGGCTAAAGCAAGAGAAGCAAAAGAAGCAGCAGAAAAAGCTGAAAGAGAAGCAAACGAGTCAGTGGAGAATAAAAATGAATAAAATACAAGTTGAAGAAATTGTATTTGAAGCAATTCAAGGAAAGCTGAATTATTATGGTATGACTGAAACATTTGATGAAGAAAAGCAATTCGTTAATATTCAAATGGATGAAGTTGATGTTGTTGATATTTCAATGGATGTTGAATGGGAAATAGAAAAGCAAACTGGTATAATAATCAATTTGCGTGACAATGAACTGGATAAACTTATAACAGTTCAGAATATGATTGATGTTTTTTATGAAAGAGTAAATAATGACTAAGTATGAAATGATACCAATTCCAGAAGGAAGTGGAAGTTCAGTAAAAGATTTTAATATCAAAGATGATTTGTTTTATGTTTCTCGTGGAACATATGGTGGAGTAAAATGCACACTTGTTAAATTTAACAAGTGTGATTTAGAATTTTGTTTCAAAGGTATAGTTAATTTTGAAAATGAAATAGATGTAATTAGAGAAATCTTAGAACATGATGTAAACAATTTTTATAAGATTTTAGCATTTAGTAAAGATGTATCATATGAAGCTGGTTATGCAAAAGGTAAGAGAGATCTTAAATTGTCTTTACAAGATTTGATATTAGGATAAAAGTTATCTTGTAGGATAACTTTTAATAAAAACAGAATTTTAAAAAAGTCAATAAGTTAAAAAAGCGCGTTTTATCCTGAATGATGCCTTTTGTCTTATTTTAAGATTTTACTATGTTTTTATACGGTTGTAAAAATTAGAAAGTGCGTGTTTACCGCGGTTTATGATTTTTGAAAAAAGGCATCATTTAGGATCCACCTGTTTTATTTGAAGAAAATAAATTAATATTTTTTCTTCAGTTTAAAAAAAGATTATCCAAGATGATACAAAATTTAAAGGTTAACAATGATGATTTATGGTGAAGAATATGAAGAATCAACGCACTAAGAAAAATCAGATAATAAAACTTGCACAAGCAGGTGGAGTTGGTTTATTTTTAATAGCCGGTTTATCTGGATGTGAAGATAAAAGTGATTGTATTCGAAATGCTCAATATGCTCCAGATGTAAAAAAAGCATTAGAAGAGTGTCAAGGAAAAAAAGTAGTTGGTGGTGGTGGAAGTGGATCACATAATAATAGTAATAGCAGTAGCTGGTTACTTTGGTGGATGATGTTGAATAATAATAACAATAATGCAGCAAATGTTGTAGGAAGTAAAAGTACAAGTTGGTCTGATACTAAACCAGGCATAAGTACTTCAAATGATAGTTCTTCATCAAGATCAAGTGGATTTTTTAGTGGTGGTTCAGGATATAGTTCAAGCTCAAGCAGCTCAGGAGGATAAATTGATACATATAGATGGAGTTAAAGATAAAATTGAAATTCAAGGTGAAGCAAGTCTTATTTTATCAGAGATTTTATTAGCTATAGAGTTAATAGAGATCAAAGACGCAAATGATGAAGTGTTAAGCACAACTGATAAAATATGCTTATTGTTAAAAATTGAAACATCATCTGAAGAGAATGAAGAGGAAAAATTATGACAGAAGAATTATTTGGAATACTATTTTTGGTATATATATATATCTTGTATTTTTATAGGAGTAATTATAGGCGGAGACAAAGAGTCTTTAAAAGGAACTCGTGGAGCAATGTTATTATTGTTGATGATAATTGATAATATATGTTTAATATATTTTATAGTAAACATAGGTGTAATAAAATAAAGGATTATTATGACGACAGAAGAAATTGAAAAATTAATTAAAAATAAAAAAGGAAGACATAAATGAAAACAGCATTTGATATTAATCAAGAAGTGTTTTTTGAAAGCAATGGAGTTGTTTCTGGTATTGTAAAAGAGATCAGAATTGATGAAAATGGGAAAGAAACTTATTCTGTTAGACAAAAAAGTGGAGTAAGTCATATAATTGCTGATTGTAAATTATCAACTTTAGATGATATAGATTTGAAAAATAAAGCTATAGCATTTGCTGCATATAATACAGATTATTATATGGTTAAAAGTTTAAACAATGCTTCTATAAGTATAGCTAGAACATTTGGAGTATGTTGTGTTGATTTTGCTGGAAAAGGTTTCGCATTAATTAAAAAAACAGATGTTTCAAAAATTATAGGGCAAGCATTTGATGAAAAATCATTAAATGATTTAGTTTATTTTAATAAAAATTTTTTAACCGATCCAATTTTTATATCAAGTTTGAAGCCAATTGATTCAGCATATTCATATGCTCCTGATACAATTAGATTTGTATATTCTTCAGTTGCAAAGAATTTTGTGTTATCGTTGAATCCAAAAATTGCTTCATCTTGGTTGAATAATATAGAAGACGATGATTTAACAACTAAACCAAAAGCTTATATTGGGCAAATTTTTGGTGAGCATTCAAAATATAGATTTGATCATTCTGGTGAATATCTAATTGTTAATTCAAATCCAATAGATTTTAAAACAATCAATGTTTTAGGTACTGAATGGGAATTTGAATTAGATATGAGTTCAGAAAAAATTTTAGTATTGAGACAAATGGGAGATATTTCTCCAATTTATTATTGTTATAAAATTAAATCTTTAACTTTAACTGGAAATATTGTTCAGAGATTATCAAGAGTAGAATTAGCAGTTATATCTAAACTCAAAATTAAAGATGAAGATAAAGAACAACTGTTATCAAAATTTGTAAAATCAGATTATGGTATCGATCAAGATCGATACAGAGAAGAGGATTAAATGATAAGAATTGCTAAAATTTTAGGAGCAATCATAGTTGCTGGTTTAATAACTATGATTATGATTGGTTGTGAAAATCAAAATCTTCCAAGTGTTGGCGATGGACTTAATCAACAAGTAACAATTCAAAGAGCACCATTACATTTTAGATTAGAAAAAGTTCAATCATTTAATGATAATGATGCTTATCGCAATGTTAGATCAGTTTACATTTTAAAAGATTTAGAAACTGGTAAAGAGTATATTGGTGTTTCTGGTATTGGTATATCAGAAAGAGGATCACATTTGTCTGGTAAAGTACAAGTTTCAGATGAAAGATAATAAGGATAAAAAGATGAAAAAAGTATTATTAGGTTTAGGATTAGCAGCTGTTTTAGGAGCTTCTGTAGCGAATGCCCGAGGTATTGATTTATTTGTAAGTGATATTGAGTATTATTGGAATGCTAAATCAAAAGCTTGTACAAAATCAGATTTTGGTGCAAAAAAATTAATTATGAAAGATTTTCAAGATGGTTTATTAATAATAAATAAACAATATAAAAATGACGCTGGAGTTTGGACATGGCTTGAAGGTGAAGATAAAGATGGATCATTTTCAATTGATGTTTTTAACACATATGGTGAATGCAAAGCTTATGAAAAAGCTATCATTCAACAACAAGAAATTACTGACTGGAATTATTTTAAAAATCTAAAAGCTCCAGCAAATTTAAAATAAGGAAAATGTTGTGAAAAAGCTAGTATTAAGTTTAATTGTTTGTTTAGGTTTAGTTGTTGCAAGTGCTTCTGATTTAAAAACAGGATCAACAGTTATTAAAGATTATGATAAATATTGGATTAACTCAACAACAGGTGTTTGTGAAAAAACAAGTGATGGTTTTAAATCAAGACTTATGAAAGATTTAGGAACTGGTTTAGTTACTTTGAAAAATGTATTTAGTTCTGCTGCTGGAAATATGACATATTTAGTTGCTGAAGACAAAACAGGAAGAGTTCAAATATTTGTAGCTGATACATATGGTGAATGTGAATTTGGTAAAGCCTTACTTAGAAAAGTTGCATACGAAGAAGATGCGCCAAAATATGTGGGGTTAAAAGATCCAAATGTTAGATAAGAAAAACAATGAACTTAATTTAATTATTGGGAAAAATTATAAATGTATAATGGATTTACCAGCAATTAATGTTGATCACTATAATAGATTTACAGCACTTATTTTAAAAGTTCAGAATGCTGGAATTATGGCATATGAATGTGATTTTAATCATTCGATAAATATTAGCTGTTGTTTTATTCAGTGGGTTTTTGATGGACTTAGTACGATTTGTAGATTTGGTGTTTGTGATATGGAAACTTATCGCAAACTAAAATATGATGTTATAGATAGAAATCACTTATTAAATTGCAAAAGGATTAATATGTTACAAGAAGAAATATCTTCAACAGAAGAAGAAACAGAAGAAGAAGTTGATACAAGTATGGATGACGTAAAACTTGGTCAAACAGTGTGGTTTTTAGCACATGATAAATATCATAATTCAACTGTATCAGCTATTATTAAATCACTTGAGTATGATACAAAATATGAAGTAACATATTTAAATGTAAAAATTCAATTGAAAAGAAATGATTTATGGTTAGTTGAACCAACACCTGTTGTTAGTATAAAAGCACCATTAGAAGTTGCTGGATTAGATAATGCTATTGCATTAGCAGCAAAATATTTTGAAGGTGAATACGATAAATCAGGTCAACCTTATATTTTACATTGTATCCAAGTTATGGAAAATGTTAGAAAATGGGGTGATGTTGAATTAGAAATTGCAGCTGTGTTGCATGATATTATTGAAGATACAGAGGTTACAGCTTTTGACTTATTAGCAATGGGTTATAGTCAAAGAGTGGTTAATATTGTTACATTAGTATCATTTGAAAAAGGTTGTGATTATGATGCAAGAATTTTAGAAATTTGCAACAATCAAGATGCTATTAAAGTTAAGATGGCTGACCTTGAACACAATTCAATGATTCTTAGAATGAAAGGTATATCTAGAAAAGATTTAGATAGAACAGAAAAATATCATAGAGCATATTTTATATTAGCGGCTCATTTAGAAAAATGAAAAAGGCATCTTTAATGATGCTTTTTTGCATCGGTTTATATGCAGGAGATTTTAGTATAAATTATAAATATTCAAATGTATCTAAAGCTTGTGAAAAGATTAGTAATGCTCAACAATTTATGATTGATACTCAAGTTAAAGATGGAGTTTGGGATATAAAAATTGATTCAACTACTGATAAAGGTTTAGTGTACAATGTTGTGTCTAAAAATGAAAAAGATGGATTCAAAATGAATGATAAATTCTTTAGTAGTTTAGAATTATGTGAAGAATATAAATCAAAATTAAATCCTAAAAATGAAAAGAAGAAAGGTAAGTAATGAGTAGAATTTTGCACGAAATTCAATTCTATTTTAGTGTTGAATCTGAAAAAATGGTTTTAAAAGTTGATGCTAGAAATATATTAGATTGCAGTGGTGAAATTGATGAAACCGGAATTATTATATATGATGGTGGAATATTCAAGAATAGATTAAAATATGAACAGCTTGATTATGTTCTTATAGAAAATTCAAATAATATATTTGGATTATCAAGTCGAAAATGTTTTACAATAGATGAATTAAAAGTTCCAATATTGATAAATAAAATGCAAGAAGAAGCTAAGAATGAAATTGAAAAAAAGATGAGATTGATGCAAAAAGCATTAATAAGTATAAATTCAAAATAAAGGAAAAAAATGTTAAAAAAAATTATATTATGTAGTGCCCTATTATTGGGAATTGGAGAAGGTTTATTCGGTGCTACATCATCATATGTTTATGATGACAGAGATGACTTATTAAAAATTTTGAATATAAATAAAGTTGCATATCATTACAACTCTAAGCTTAAAAAATGTTTACCAACTGATCCTGGTATTAAAGATTTTTTAGTTAGAAATATTAAAAATGGAAATATAGAATTAAAACAAGTTTTTGATTCTGTTCCTGGTGAATTGTATTTATTTAAAGTTTATTTAGAAGGTAGAGTTGATACATTTTTAACAACTACTACATATGGTGCATGTCAATTATACGTTGATACAACAATTAATAAATTCGACGTAAACGATACAGATTATTACGTTGGATTAACATATATAGAATAAAGGATATATGATGAAAAAGTTTGTTAAAGTTGGTTTTAATGGAGAAGGTGAAGCAGCTGTTTGTCCATCAGAAGTTGCTTCAATTGTTATAAATTTATTAGAAGTTAAAAAACATATTGGTGCTTGTATTAGTGCTAGATTATTTTTTAATTCTGATTTATCAGCACATACTATTTTATTAAAAATTAATGAATTAGTTACAGTTGAAAATTGTTATGATAGAGTAATGCAAGCTTTAAATTTTGTAATTAATAATCATTCTGGGACTAGATTTGTGCAAGTTCTAAATAGTGATGAAAGTGTTGTTTTTGTAAATGTTGATGCAGTAGGAAAAGTTGAAAAAATTTATGATGGAAAATATGAAATACATTTTTTAAAATTAAGAGATACTTTAACTATTTCAAAAACAAAAACTGATATTATTCAACTGATTGTTGATGCTACATCTAAAAGTAAAATATAATGCCGAAGAAATTTATAGACGTAACAATTGCAGGTCAAAGACTTGTGATTTGTCCTGATGATATTATGAGAATTAAATTTCATAGATCATTTTTAAATATAGGTTGTCGAGAATGTGATATGCATTTGCATATTTCTATTTTTATGTCATCTGGTGCAGTTTTGAATTTTAAAATATTTATAAATGAAGAACATAATATCTTAGTTGATAATATTGATATAATAGCTAATGATGCTATATCAGAACTATTAGATGATGCATCGTTTATTGTTATTGATTCAAAATGGGATAGACATTTTATAAATACTGATAAAGTTGAATGTTGTATGAAAAATAAAAATGAATACACAATATTTTTTAACAACAATATTCGTATAAGTGTTGATAGTTCAACACAAGTTTTAAATTATTTTATATGAAAGGATAACGTATGATTATTAAAACTAGCGATGAGTTTAAAATTGATGGTTCAAAAGAAGAGATTGTTAATGATATTTTTGAGATACTTTTAGCATTTGCTAAAAAATCAAATGGAGAATTTCCTGTTCATATGATGGTGAAAGATTTAACAGATCTATATTCTAAAAAAGTTGAAGAACAGATTGCATTATATCCAGAATTAATAGTTCAATTGATGATAATATAATTGATCCATTATATTCAGAATTAAAAGATCAATTGAGAAGAATTGAAGACGATGATTCTTCATATTATGCAGGATTCAATGAAGAATATATCAAGGGAGAATGGAAAAATACTCTTGATGAGTTAAAAACAAAACTTGATAAAATTTATATATATTTTGGAGGAAGAAAATGATTAAGCTAAGTGAAATAGGTATAGTTGGTGATGCTTGGTGTCAGGATTCTGATTTAAGAGAAATATGTTCAAATATTTGGTATAGAGATGAGTTAATCACGGAGAATTTAAAATGATGGATTTAGAAAAAATGAAAGAACTTTATTTAGGTAAAGAAATTATGTTGTACCCAAAGGGTAGTATTTCAAAATATGGTATTGTTGAAGATATTAATCCTCATGGTATTGTTATAAAAATTACAGAAGTTGATATGCCTTCTGTTTCATATAAAGTTGGTGATGCTTGGTGTCAGGATTCTGATTTAAGAGAAATATGTTCAAATATTTGGTATAGAGATGAGTTAGGTAACATGGTTCCAAGAATGTGGACAGAAAAAGCTTGTGATAATTTAATCATTAGTGTTCAAGAGGCAGAAACTGAATTTGAGTCTATGCGAAAAGAATTTGGTTTAGATGGTTGTAATTGGCCTGCTGCTTATAGACTTATGTTTTTATCAGTGTTTTCAAACCTAGTTTATGGTGTAGAAAATGCTTGTTTAGGTGGAGTTATGGCAGACGAATATTTAGCTGATCTAGAAAAAGCATCTAGAACAGCTCATATATTCACTATTAAAAATTTAAGAAAATCATATTATTTATCTGCTGCTGTAAAAGATGATGAAAAATATGATATTTCAGATGAAGTTGTATGTGCAACAGGATTTATGTTACAGTGTAGAATTTGGAAAGTAACTTTAAAAGACGGAAGCTGGTGTTTAGCATTTGATAGTGGAAACGGAAATTATGTTAGAGTTTCTAAAATAAATGATTATGAATTAATCACAGAGAATTTAAAATGAATGAACTGGATAAAATGCGTGAGATTTATTTAGGTAAAGAAGTACAGTTGTATCCAAATGATAGTGTTGCAAAATATGGCATCATTGAAGATATTAATCCTCATGGAATCGTTATAAAAATTACAGAAGTTGATATACCATTGGCTACATATAAAGTTGGTTCAGTAATATTTTTATCATTTACGGATAAATTAATTTTTAAATTGAGGGATAAAGAATGAGTTTAGTTACAAGAGAGGCACCAGCATTAATAACGATGAAAACAGGAATTGCAGAAATTTGCACATGCCCTTTTATCAAAACAATACAATATGATACATATAGCAATTCAAAGTGTACAACTGTAAAATGTATGGCTTGGGTTACAGTTGTTGATACAACATCAAATGATTCAGGTATTTGTCCAGATGGTTATGTTGAATTAACTGATTCTGAATTTGACGCCATTTATGGTGGAAGACCAAAAGAACCAAAAATGCATTATTTTAAAAAAGATTTAATGAATAAAGAAGAACTTGGTTATTGTTTAAGATTAAAAGGATGTTTATAATGAGTAGTGTTATTAGTGATATAGAGTTCCAAGAACTTGAGTACAATGAAATTATTGATATATTAAAAAATGATTTGGGTAATGATATATTAAAACCTGAAACATTATATAACAATATCAAAAATAGTTCAGGAACAATTTTTAGTTTAGCTACAATCTTTGCCGTATCAGAAGATACAGTTATTAGAATTAAAAACTGTTCTCATGTTAAGGGATAAAGTTATACATTATGAAGTTTTAGCAAATCAAATAACTGGTCTTATGATCGGTTATGTTGTAACTGTATTTATTACATTTCCAATGATTTCAACTAAATCTTATAGTGAGAGTACTGTTGGTTTTACTATAACTACTATATTTTTTATATTGAGTTATATTCGAACTTATACAATTAGATATATATTTAAAAGGATATATGATGGTATTAAGGTTTAGAGATTTTAATCATGGAAGATTTTCTAATAAAATATTAGAAAATGAATATATGCTATTTATTCTTGATAAAGATAAAAATGAGATGTATCCATTTGCGGATATATTGGTTAATGAAAATTATTTGTCAAATAGAGATATCAATGAAGAAGAACTAACATTTAGAATTGATGATTCTGATTTCTATTTAAGTTTTGATGAAAATAGATTTGTACCTATGGTTTGTTTTTCTGAGTTTACTGAAAATCCATTCCATTTGGTTAGAACTATGAAATTTGACACAGACTTTATGAATAAGCATTTTAGATTGGCTTTAAATTGTGTTCAAAAAAAATTAGCTGATATGTATATATATGATGTTGAAGCAAATGATCCAAGACGAGATTTAACATCATATTATGCAACAAGTTATGTATTCGATTATAATCCAAGAATATTTAATAATCTTTGCGTAGATGTTACTGATGAAATAAAAGAGTTTGTAGATATTGTACCAAAAAATAAAGTACAAATTCAAGAATGGTTTAAAAGCATAAATTCTCCAGGTGTGTATTGTGTTGCAGTATTAGAAGATAAAAAAGTAATTATAAATATTACTTTAATTTATTCAGAATCAGAAAGAGCATTGCAGTTCAAATTTGAAGTTGAAGAAGATGGTATTTCGACCGAAAGTGTTTGGACAACAATATGTGAAAATGATTCTAAAATATTTATTAGAACATGTGAAGCCATGGGAGATTTTTTAGAAACAGAATATGGTATTATTGGTGCCGAAATGGATATTTCAGAGTTGATGTACTTGCAAACAAGAGATAATTAGGAGTTGTTATGGGAAGAAAAGTTGTAGGAAATAAATATTATGCATTGCAGTCTAAAAAAGCACAAGATTGTATTTGCCCGCTTATGTCTAAACCACATAATGGAGTTTTAGATGAAGTTAAATGTTTAACTGAAAAATGCTTATATTGGGAAGAATTTGTAGATGTTGTTGAAATTGGACCAAATACTCAAAAGATTGATTTAGATGGCTTAGTTGAATTAACAGATGATGAATATTTAGATATATTTAAAGATAGACCTAAAAGTTTTAGAACCAAATATTATCAAAAAGTTGATAATGTTAAATTTGGAATATGTGTATACTTAAATAAATAGGAGTTGTTATGGCAAAAAAGAAAGTTGAAATGGATGACGGGGTTCCATATTTTCCATACCCAAGAGATACAAAAATATATAATCTTATGAATAATTATGAAAGACCAAAAAGCAGGGAATATGATTATGTACCATTATCTATCAAACATAATTGTTCAAATTGTGATTTAAATTATATTTATAATTTAATTGAGTTAGGTAATAGTTATGAAGACACTTTAATTATTCCTGATTATCAACGAGGATTAGTATGGACTAAAAAACAGAAACAAAATTTAATCATGTCTATATTAATGGGTAATCCAATTGGAGATTTTGTATTTGGTAGAAAAAGTTTAAAAGATTCAAAAGGTATTAATTCTGGTTTAAAAATTGAGTGGACTGTTATTGATGGTCAGCAAAGACTTAATGCCTTAAAAGAGTTTGTTGGGAATATATTTCCTTTACATGATGGAAAATATTTCAAAGATTTAAAATATTGGGATGTTAGAACATTTTTAACTAGTTATAAAATTAATGCTCTATATATATCAGATTTAACATATGACCAAGAAGTTGAAGTTTACTGGAATAGGAACTTTGGTGGAACTGCTCATTCAAGAGCAGAGTTAGATAGAATTAAAAAATTGAGAGAGGATTTAAAGTGATTAAGTTTACACATTGGAGACATTATTATTATATGGGTGCAGCGATTGATTGTGAAATAGATGGTGACAAATTAACAGAAGAAGAGTATGAATATTTAGTAAAAAATAATCTAAGCAGTATAGTTTTGTGTGTTGGTTTAGTTGCAAATGATGAAGAATTGTCAGAAGATGATAAAGATGGATCATTATTATTCAGTATTGGATTGTATTCATATGAAGATTCATCAACTGAATCAATATTTGAGAAATCATACAAAAAACTCAATGATGATGCACTTGAAGATGTTAATTCAATATTGAGACAACACGATATTGAAGAAATTAGTTTAACTGTTGATCAATTTTTAAATTATATGTGTCGGAATGACTAATGAAGCATGTATTACTTATTGGGAAAATTGTCAAATTAGCAATTTTTATTAGATCATATTTTAAAAAATCATCAGGTGGAGAAAAAAATGTATAGTGATATTATTGGAATTATAAATGAGTTAAGAAGTGTTGGATCATCTAACGATAAAAAATCTATTCTTAAATCACATGAAAACAATTTAAATTGGAGAAGATTTTTACTTTATGTTTATGATGAAGTAGGAAAAGTTTACGGTAAAACAAAATTACCTATTATTCCAAGTTTAAATGAGGGTTTAGAGCATAGTATTATTGAACTTTATGATATTATGGATTTAATGGATGCTGGAGATTTATCAGGTAAAGACGCGGACGCAGCATTATGTGATTTACTTGTTGGTGCAGATGAAGATTATGTTGAGTTAGCTGGACTAATTTTAAAAAGAGACATCAAAGCTAAAGTTGGTGCAACAATGCTTAATGATGTTTATGGTCACAACTTTATTCATATTCCTCCTTATATGAGATGTGAAAAAGAAGAAGCATTAACTAAAAGAATTAAATATCCTTGTTATGGTCAAACAAAAGAGGATGGTTTATTTTTAAATGTTGAATTATGGACTGAAACAGGAGAAGCTAAAACAAGTGTTAGAATAACAACAAGACAAGGTTTTGAAATGAAACCTATTCCGTCGTTATTTTCAGCTTTAGGATTAGCATATGCTGGATTAGGAACTGGATTTGTACTTCATGGAGAAGCATTAATTCTTGGAATTGATGGTAATTATTGGCCAAGAGCTGCAGGAAATGGTTTAATCAATTCATATGTTCAACAAGACTCAACAAGAAAAAGAAAGCTAAAAGATATTGAATCAGCTAAATCTGCAAAAGCAAAAGCTAAATTAGAAAATGAGTTAGCAGAGTTAGAAAATAAATGGTTATATTGTGCAAACAATATGGTTTATGTTGCTTGGGATATTGTTGATAGATTATCTTGGAAAAATTTAAGATATGATTTTGCATATGAAAAAAGATTAGGATTATTAAGATCATTTGTAACTGGATTTAGAGCTCAAGCTGGTTCAACTATGTTTACAAATAGACTTCAAGTTGTTGAAACAGTTATTCTATACAATGAAGAAGAAGTTATGGAGTATTATGCTTCTAAACTTGAAAATAAACAAGAAGGTATAGTTGTTAAAAACTTTGACCTTATTTGGGAACATGATAAAACTACTCACGGAATGATTAAGTTAAAAGATTTCAAAGAGTGTGATTTAATTATTGTTGGCTTTACTCATGGTAAACCAAATACTCAATTTGAGTTAGGTGTTGGTTCATATTATTGTGAATCTTCTTGTAGCAAATTGATTGTAAATGTTTCTGGTTTAACTATGGAACAACGAGGGTTTGAGAGGGTAGATCCAAACAACTCAGCCTTAGGTATAAAGTTAATCGATGGTTTCGATCCAGAAGCAAATATTGGATGTATCGCAGCTGTTAAGTTTAATGAAGTTATTCAAAAGAAAGGGGTAACAACTAAATCGTTGAACTTACCAAGTATTTTAGAAATTAGAGCGCGACATGATAAAAGTGTTGCAGAAACATTAGAAGAAATTGAAGGAAAATAAATGTTAGGATTAATTGAACTTACTACAGTTGTAGGATTTTTGTTTATGATTTGTATTGTTGCTGTAAAGCCGTTTAGAGAAACACTTTTAAGTTTGGACTTAGAAGAATACTTTGATGGAGATACAACTGGTATTTCATATAATGTTATTCATTTAATGTTATTTGCTATTTGGTTAATAATTCCAGGAGTTAATTTAGCATTATTAATGTTGTTGGCAGTTGGTTTTTATAGTATAGTGTTTTTAGTTATTATTGATGTTATTGCTAAAATTTTCAAACTTAATGTTGATGATTTTGATGCTTGGATAATATTTGTATTGATGTTTGTTATGGTTACAATTATTAAGCCAATAACTATAGTTTGTAATCATATTCAACCAACAGTTGACAAACTTGCTAGAAAAATATTGAGATAATATGATCTTTCCATTAATAAATGATAATTGTATTTATCAAGTTGTAAATGAGTTTGTAAAAAACGATTATGAAAGTCATAATATTGGTTTTGAATATGGTTTTTCAGATAAATTATCTAATGAGTTTGATTTAGATGATCAATTATATTCAAAAATTGGTGATGGTATTTACGCTAAGTATAAATTGATAGCAAGAGTTCATCAAGCTTTTGGTGTCAAATGTACTTGTGAAATAGATCTAAAAACAAGAACTGGAAATAAACAACTAAACGAGATAATAACTATCTCTGATTTAGTTGAAGTTATTTCTTTAAAATTACATGGATTCGAATAATGTTTGATATGGAAGATACAGATCCCGTTAGAAAAATGGAAGAGTTGTTAGAGAATGTTGTTGAGCAAATAGCTATAAGAGACATAATTATTCTGAAAAAAGAAGAAGATTATTTAGAGGGAAATCTAAGTTTAATTTTTGATTCAAGAATGAAAGATGTTTATACGAATGATGAATTAGAATTTTTTGTTAATTCAGTTTATAAAATTTTAGGATTAAAAATTGAATTAGATGATATAACATCTGAAACAACATTTGATGATTATGTAGAGATGCTGGATGAAAAATTGTACAATTTTTAGGAGTTAAAATGAGTGTAAGCCTTAGTTTAGTTGCAGCAGCTGCAACTACATCTTTTAAAAAAATAAAAATAGAAAATCTTCCAAATAATTTTGGAGGAATAGATGCTTATTTTAAAGCAACTAAAACACAAGAGCTTCAAACTATGTTTAAAACATCTTTAAAAGCTGAAAAAATGTTTAAGAAAAAGAAAAATGAACTTCGAAATGTATAAATTAGTAGATAATGGTAAACAATATGTAATTGAAGCAGTTGGTGTAAGGGATTTAAGAGATCTTACAACAGGTAAACATTATGAAACAATAAAAGGTATAGAAGCAGGTATATTTGCTGATAGACCTTTTGTTACTCTAATAGATGATGCAGGAAATAAACAATCAATGCACGCAAATAGATTTAAAATTATTAAAGAAAAGGATTCAGATGAATAGAGGAATTATTCCAACAAAACATTTCTCAGATATTTTAGGAGATGGTATTTCATTTTTACAACACTATGATTTTAGTGAAGCAAATATGAATGATGAGAATAGATTAAATGTTATTACTGGTGTTGCAAGTGTTTGTTATCAAAGTGAAAAATCATTTGGTAGTGAAAGTTTATACAACAGATTATTAGCTGAAGCTGGGGGATTACCAAGTTCAAGTTTCGAATTTGTACCAATGTTGTTAACTAAGCATGAATTTGATCGTGCAAAAAATAGAGTATGTGAAGAGTTATCATGCGGAGGAAATTTGCCAGAAAAAGGATTTACATTAAATCTTGAAAAATTTGGTGAATGGATTTTAGATGGTCAATATTTATTAACTAACTTTAGAGCTGCAGTTTATGATAAAGAAGTTTATGGTGGTTTATGTAACTTTACTGGAAAGTATAATACAAAAGATGAATGTAAAATCATTAAAAAGCATTTCCATGTATTTTGTGCAAAAGCCGATTTACCAACATTTGGTCAAATGGTTAGACATAGAGTTAACTGGCAAGTATTAAGTAGAAGATATGTAAGTGGTGAAAGAGTGTTATTTGACTTCTATATTGCTGATAAAATGAGAGCTGTTAAATCATATATAAATCCAAAAGAGATCAGATTTAATGATGGTTCAGAAGGTTCTGTTTATGAACCATCAACTTATATTAGAACTACTCAAAATATAATTGATGATTGTGTTGAACATTATAGAGCTGCTTTAAAAGCTGGAATTAAACCACAAGTGGCAAGAGGAATTATTCCGCAATGTGCTTATACATTAGCTTGGTGTGCCTTTCAACCTGCTCAAATGAAGAACTTCTTTAAAATGAGATGTGACTCACATGCTCAATGGGAAATTCAACAATTTGCTTATAAGATGCAAGAATCTGTTAAAGAAGGTTTCATTGAGATTGAATTGACTCCTGAAAGAGAAGCAGAACTATATGCTAGATTAGAAAGTTATCAAAAAATTGGTGCAGTAGATTTAATGTCAAAAGAAGAAATGATTGCTTTATTAAAAGAAGCTGATGATGCAGAAACAGAAGATAAAGATGACAATGATGTTTGTGAAAATTGTTCAAATGGTGAACCTTGTAATAAATACTTTGGAAAAATTCATTGTAATGTTTGGAACAAATCGTACTTAAAAAATCACACTTGTGAATTGGGAGATTTCAAAATGCAGATAAGATCACATGCAAATGCAGAGATAGTATTTAATTATTTCTGTGGAGAATGTTTTAATAATGATAATCAATTGGTGGTTATGATTCAAATTGATGATGGAGGATGTATATGTGAAGATGTTGATGGAGAAGAGAAATTTTATGAATTTCATGAATTAAATGTTGATAATAACATTTATCAAACATTGTTGGAAATCAAAGAAGATTTAAAGGATAAGTAATGTTGCAATTAGTTCCAATTCCAGCTAAGCATCTTAGAACTGGAGATAAAGTATTTCATACGCTATTTAGACGATATGAAGTAATTAAAGATCTTAATTATGATGAGATGTATGTTATTATTGATTTTGAAAAGGATAACCGTCGAGATGAAATAAAAAGCGACACAACAGTTCTTGTTGCAATAGATGTTCGTTTGGATATGTAAAGAAATACTATGACATTATATCAATATAAAGAACAGATAGAAAATTTAATGGTAAAACATGGTCGAGACATTGAGCTAATTGTTTTCAAAAAAGAGTTGGACGATAGCATGCATCCTATTAATTTTGATTTAATGGAAGCAGATTATCATTCAGATGAATCAGAAGATGATTGTTTAACATTAATCATATAAGGAATAATATGAATTTAGATAAAGTAAAATCAGATTTTCAATTTGATACAAAAAAGATTGTTAATTCGTGTTTAAATGTTGATGCAGCTGTTACAATACAATTTTTGTTTCATGATGCTATCGAATTGGCTGCAAATGGTAAAGATTATAAAAATAAAATTGATCTAATCTTAGCTAGGAGCAAAGCGTTAAGTGATGAAGAATTTAATGAACTTTATAATATTGGTGTAGAAGCCATTAATAAAGTTTCTAAAAAGTAAAAGATAGTAGGCTGCTCGAAAGAGTCAACAATTTAAATAAAATTTTAAGGAAAAAATTATGAAAAAGTTATTAAGTTTAGCAGTAGTTGCAGTATTAGGTTTAGGTTCATTAAATGCAGAAACAGTTATCAGTTCAGGTCCAAATGAAAAATCATTTACAAAAATGGCAGATAATTTAGTAGGTTTAATTGGTAAAGATGCAAAAGGTGTTGCAAAATCTTCAAATTTAAATTCAAATGGTTCAGTTGAAAATTTAGAAAACCTGATTTCAGGTAAAGCACAAATTGGTTTCGTATTTGCAGATAGTTATAAATTAATGTTAAGTCAAGACCCAAGAGCTTCAAAATTAAAAGTACTTGGAGTATTAAACGAAGGTTGTTTATATGTTGCTGTAAAAAATAAAGGTAAAATTGCTGATGATGGTGATTTAGAAAAGGATGGAGTAACTGTTGATATTGGTCCAAAAGGTGCTGGTGCAAATACTACTTGGGAATATTTAGGGACATTTGATAAAGATTTCAAAAAACCAAACAAAGTTGAATTAGGTGGAGGGGATCCTACATCTTTAAATGCTTTAGATTATGGTACAATTGATGCAGCGTTAAGTATGCAAGTTCCTTCAAAAAACAATACTTTAATATTAGATGTTTTAGCTAATAAAAACTTAAAATTCTTACCAATAACTGATGGTGACTTTACAGATAAATTACCAGATGGTAAAGCTATTTATACTAAAAAAGATATTATTATCAAAGAAGGTAATTGGTCAAATACAACTTTAAGTACAATTTGTACAGATGTATTAGTTCTTGGTGGAGAAACATTATCAAATGAAGATTACAAATTAGTTTCTGCTTTAATTTATAGAAACAAAGCTGCTATCATTGGTGCATCAAAATAATGAGAGCTAGAATTCAAATATTCAACCATCCTGCTATAAATGGCAGGATATATACGGCTAAAACAAAAGAAGAAGTATTTGAATATTTCAATAAAAAGAATGGTTTATTATTAACGTCTCAAGATCAACCATTAATTGAAAAACGAGATTTTAGTATAGTAAATGATAAAATCATTGGCAAATTTGAAAATATTGAAGTAATAGATACAGGAAATATTGGGTATAATGAATACCCAATATTTGAAGTTTATGCTGAGATAAAAGATGATTCAGAATTGAGTGAAAAGTTTAAACCATATAAAGAGATGTATGAAAATAGCATTGCAACTTTTGGTATGAGAGCAATAGGTACTGTTTCGAAAGATTCAGTTGTTACATTAGAAAGAGTCATATGTTTTGATATGATTACAAAATAAAAAGGAATGATAGTGATTATTAGAAAAAAATTCAAATTTGAAGGCGCACATATAGTTAGAAATTGTAGTTCAGAAAGATGTAAATTCTCTATTCATGGACACTCATATGTTGTTGAAGTATTCATAACATCTGATAAATTTGATAATGGTATGATGGTTATGGATTTCGGATTAATGAAATCAAACATGAAAGATTTTATTGATGGTTTTGATCATGCTTATAGTATGTGGGATAAAGAAAGTGCAGACTTTAAAGAGTTTATTTATAATAATTCTGATAGAGTTATTGAAATGCCTGTTTCTCCAAGTGCTGAAGCATACTCTTTAATGTTTTTCAAAGTTATTGATGCTATGATAGAAGCTACATATTTTGCAAATGGAGAAGGTAATGTAAAACTACATTCGGTTAGAGTTCATGAAACAACAACTGGTTACGCTGAATCGTTTAGAGAAGATTTGGAATTATTTAATTTTGATTTAAAAGATATTAAAATTTCTGATGCTGTTAAAAGTGAGTGGTCGGACCCTTTAATGTATGATAAATTGATAATTGCTGAAGAAAATGGCGATTATTGTTTTTACAACAATCAAGTTAAGCAGCAAATTCAATAATAATTAAAGTGGATTAAATCCACTTCAAAAAGGACAAAAATGCAAAGATCTATAAATAAGGTTATTAAATCAGAAATGATTGATAATAAACATGTGGTTATAACTGATGTTATAGCTGATGGAAGACAATTTATCGAATATTATGTTGGTGTTGATAATACTTCAAATTTTCATAGTATATATCCATTTTTAGAAGGGAGAGATGAAAGAGTTAGAATAATTGTTAGACAATGTTTTGATAAATTTGGTGCAAAAAAATCTTTTGATTTTAGTGAAATAAAATATTTAGAACCTATTCACGGTGCATGGTTATCATTTGCTAGAACTGGAAAAGAGTATCCTGAATATTTAAAAGAAGAATTGTTTTATTATGGTGGAGGATTTTTTGTTGGAGCAAATACAAAATCAACTTATGATGCAAGTTTAGAAGCATCTAATATTATGATTAACAGAATACTTGACACTTTAAACTCAACAACACATAGACGGTTGGGTAAAACTGAAGAGTTGGCTCAAGAAGATGTTTGGAAAGTCTTAGTTGAAAAATTAGAAGTTGATCATATTTACTGTTATGATTTAGTATCTAAAGCTATAAATAAAGTGGAATTAAATGATAAATTGAAAGTTGAATTATATGATTTTAACTCAACATTAAATCAAAAGTCATATTTTGTTAATGGTACATATTTTATAGTTAACGCTGACAAAACAATATTATTTAAAAATCATCATTTTACCCATCCGTTTAAATCAAGTGAAGTGCATATGCATAAGTTTGATTTTTTATCAACTGTTTTATTTGGTTTATCACAAAATGGTTTAGATATTCAAACAATCAGATATTTAAGATATGTTTTAAGTTCTTATATGGATAGAAAATATTGGTTTGAATTAATGTTTAGATTATATAGAAAATTACATCGACACGATAGAAACAATCTAAAAAATTTATTAAATTATATTGGAGAAAAATATGGTAAAGAATTGTCTGAATTGTAAATATATCCAATGGGGATATTATAGTGATAATAGATGTTCCAGTTTAAAAGCTGCTGTTGATGCAAAATTTGATGCTGAAACTTTATGTGTATATGGTAATCCAAGATGCGCTAAAATTTACGCTCATCAAAATCGTCAAACAAAAGATGATTGTAAATATTTCAAAATTAGCTTCTGGACAAGAATTGGAATATTTAAGCAAAATATTTGTATTAGTTTAATGAAAAGAAAAATTAAAAAGGTAAATAAATGATAGATAAATTAAAAGATAAAGCAAAAAATGTATATAATTTTATGTATAAATGGGCAATAAGATTACTAATTATTGGCGCGATGCTTATAGCATTGGAAGCAACAACTTCAATTATTTCAAAAAATTTTAACATACCTTCATTTAGTTGGTGGTCAGCATCATTATTAGCTGATTCAAAATCAGACTCTTTTATTACAGAAGTTGAAGCTCCTGGTTATAATATGAGAAATGTTCAATATATTGATATATTTGGTAGAGTTTGTGGAAATGCTTTTGTAAGCGCTGGTCCAGCTGGAATGGATTGTGATTTCCCACCAGCAGAATATAAAAACTGGACAATGGAAGATTATAAAAAAGCCGCGAAATCTAGAAAATAATTATGCAAAAAACAAAATCAAAATATGTATTTCCTAAAGCATTTGAATGTTTGTGCGAGAATATTGATACGAGTAATAATATTGTATTAGAAATTGATCATATATATATTTAGATGGTCGTGGAAACAAAATTAAAATTTATAATAGTATTGCTTGGAATGGTTATATTTTTTATGTTGGGAGATACATTGACCAAACAACCGGTAAAGAATTAGATGATATTGAAAAAAATTCAGAATGCAAATTCTTTAAAAGTGATCAACATTATTTATATTATGGGAAAGAATGGAACATAATAAGTAAATTAAGTTAAGGTGAGGGTCGAAAGATCCTCGTTTGTAATTATATGGGAAAGGGATAAGAATGATTATAAATAAAGATGAATTTAGTGATTATACTAATTTATTATTAGAAGCACAAAAATTAAATTGGGATGATACTGTTGAGGAAGTATTGTTGTCAAGATTAGAGCAATGGGAGTTTGATAGTTTCTTAAAATTAAGATGTCCTAGAACAGACAATATTGAAGCAGATATTGAGAAATTTTTAAATATTCAACAAGACTTGTATTCAAACAACGAGTATTATGGGTATAAGAAAGAGTACTACACAGATGAAATGTTTGATTCATTTAAATATGTTTTTGATTTAAAAACAGAAGAATCTTTAACTATGGATATTCTAGAAATATATGAAGATTTTGAAGGTCTTCCAAAAGAGTATAAAGAGAAGCTTGATAATATGAAAATCATTCCAAATGTTATTTCAATGAAAGATTTAAACTTTATTGAAAATAATTTCAAAGATATCAATTACAACAGAGATGAAGAAATTATTTGTATTTTGAGAGAATGTGTTTCAAATTCTGAAACAGATAATCAAGCTGATCAAGTTATCAGAATGATTGATTGGTTTAAACCAACTCGCGGAGCATTTGAAAAAAATAAACAATGTGCATTTATATGTGCGTGCTTAGATGGTCAAGAATATTTTTGGAATAAATTTGAAGACAAAATTAAAGAAGAATTTTATTATGTTGATTTCGAATTTGATTATGAAGGAATGTATCAAATTCAAATTGAAAATGAAGTTAATCATATTACAAAGATGACTGAGAAATATCCAAATTATAGACATGATTAGAAAAAGGCATCCTACAAGAGCTTTTTTTAAACTGAAATTTTAAAATTAATTTTTTAGTTTCAGAAAAAACAGGTGGATCCTAAATGATGCCTTTTTCCTAAAATCAAGAAGTGCGTGTTTACCGCGGTTTGTGATTTTTAATTTGCAAAAAATTACTATGTTTTTATAGTGTTTTGTGAAAATAAGGAAAAAGGCATCATTCAGGATAAAAACGCGATTTTCGCGGTTTACGTGTTTTTCGAAAAAATCATTTTTTAAAAATGTATCTTGTAGGATAACTTTTTTAAATTTTTAAAAAATAAAAAGTTAGCGAAACTTTAAAAAGCGCGTTTTATCATAAAAGATGCCTTTTGTGATAAATAATCAAAAAACATATAGAAATAATTTTTTATTTTTTAGAAACCGCGGTAAACACGGGCTTCTTAAAAAAAGGAAAAAGGCATCATTTAGGATCCACTGGTTTTTTCTGAAAGAATAAAATTAATTTAATTTTTTCAGTTTAAAAAAAGCTCACGAAGGATAACTTTATGTATTTCTATATTAATATAAGGAATAAATTATGACGGCAATTAAAGACTATACAAAAAATATCAAAGCATGTATTGGTGAAATTTGTATAAATATTCATAGAAAAAGTAAAGATCAAGATACACTAGAGCAACTCAGACTCATAAATTCAAATGTGTTTATGATATCTTGTGAATTATATACACATGGAAAAGAGACAAAAGAAATAGAAAAACTTCTGTCTGATCTTGAATTATTTTATTGGGATATGTTATTTATTGATAAAACAAAAGAAGAACCTTTTACTGAAGCAATAAAAAAATTTAAAGGAATTACAGAAGAGTTAAAACGTAAATTAGAAATTATGTATAAATTCGTGCAGGTGAAAAATATCGATGTGTTATTTTTTGAAAATTTAATTAAAGCTCATAGCTTAGGAAAATTATAATGGCAACAAGTTTATATCATGAATTGATTGTTAATCCACCAGTTATCAAAGTTGATGTTGAGAGTCCAAGAGAAGTGCATTTTGCAACAATTTCTTGTATGTGTGATAATAAAGGAAAAATTTCATTTTATAGAAATGATAATGGTTCATATAGAATGACAGGAAATGGTTTTGCTTTATCAAATTGGCAAATGAAAGATGATTACCATACAGATTGTTGTTGGGCTGCGGAAGATGGTGAATGGGATAAAGTCGCAAATATAATTAATACTGGTACAACAAAAGTTCAATCAGTAAAATATAGATAAGGAATATTTATGGCTGTAAAAAAAGCAACATTGGTAATAATAACATTACCTAAAAACGGAACAAGTGTGCTTAAAGACTGCATACAATTTGAGAAAGCAGAATTGATAGATTTTAATGTTTTTGAGCCAGCTAAAGTTAAAGAACATAAAACCGCTTGGACATATAAGGCTACAAATAAAGCTTCTAATTATTTAGGATTAAATATCAAAATAAGTGTCATGTATGGTGTAGGAAATATGACTGTCCCATATGATAAAGTGTTTGCTGGTATTCCTAGAGAAGCTTCAGAGTCTGATAAAATAAAATTAGTATCAAATGCTTCTAAGTTTATAATACCTAATAAATTTAAAGGTTTAGTTAGTAAAAATGGTAGTGTAGCTCCTGACTTTGTTATTGATAATAAAGCATTACGAACTATAGTGAAAGAAATAATAGGAAATAAATATGACTGATTATGAATTATATGTTCAATATTTAAATCATAATCCTAGAAATTTAGGAATGATTCAACGTAGAGGAGGATATACTCATGTTAGTTGATCCATGTAATTTAAAAGATATAAAAATAAATAAAGGAAAAGAGATGAAACAAAGAAAA
>JACCEC010102227.1_pt1 | contig 257530 bp, 215 predicted proteins | sample 7450121 | NCBI WGS metagenome assembly JACCEC01 (sample SAMN15323455, study PRJNA562643) | freshwater metagenome | isolation source: river surface water | place: USA:Blue River Watershed | collected 2017-08-18
CCGCCCCAGACCCCGGCAAGCTGTCGTCAGCTTGACCACGCCCGCTGTTGTTCAGATGTCTTTTGAACCATTGCGATCGATTCGAAAAGTTCATATTTCCTGTCCAGTTCTTGCGGGGGACGCTCCAAATCCACCAGTTAAGACGATAACTGTCGCGTTTGTTTTGATCCCGTTCAGGCTTCACATGAATTGTGAGATGTTGGAACAAAGACGGATATTGAGTAAGAGCTTCTTCTTCTGATAAGCCAAAAAGATCGATGACTTTTACTCCTCTTGGACGATCCGTTAGGTCTCTGCCGTTGCGGTATCCTTTGATGCGCGATTCCAATCCTGGAATTGATCCAAGACCTAATTTGGATGCTGCATCGTCTGTCAGGATAAATCCAGAACCATGCAACTTCACTCCCGGGCAACTCAATTTTGCGTTTGAGGCTAATGCGACGCATGCGGTTAGATCCGAGCCTAACTGTAAATTCGCTGCAATTTTGCCTGCATTTCGCGAGATAGCTACCTCGCATTCGCCGTTTTCCATGGGACGCTCATTGGTGATCGTTTCTAGGATTCCTTCTGCATTTCCTGGCGCAGCGACGGTCATGGCGATTCTCACGGCTGCCGCGTCGGCGGAGTCGATCCAGGGGTGGTCGGGGATGGCGTAGGCTAGATGGAGTTTGGCTTGGCGGATGGAATCCGCCGCCACGAAGGATTCAATGACTCGGCGGTTGAAGGTTTGGTGGATGGAGTTGGTGGTGATGAAGCCGAAGCGTTGGCAACGCTTTTGCGCGGTTTCTTCGGCGGCTTTGGCCCACCAGAACATGACGAAGTCGGCGGACTCGGGGACGATGCCTTTCCATGCTTTGCGCAGGGCCTCGGTGTAGCCATCGCCTAAGGCATCACGCATGCGCGAGGCTCCAATAAACGGTGGATTGCCGACGATGTAGTCGGCCTGCGGCCACTCGGCGCGGCGGGGGTTGATGTAGTCGAAGAGGGCGATGGTGGCGCTTTCATCGGGCACTTCCTTGCCGGTGACGGGGTGGGGTTTGGTGGTGTGGCCGTCCCAGATGGTGAGGATTTTTCCGGTGTCGGGATCGGTGCGCGGCACACGGTCATCGTAGGCGAGCACGGCGTCTTGCTGTCGGATGCTTTGCGTTTTCGGCAGGAGAGGTCGGTCGCCGGTATCGGCCTTGCCGGTGGTTTTGCGCTGCCATTGGAAATAGCCGATCCAGAGCACGAGCTGGGCGATGGCGACAGCATTGGGCGAGAGTTCCAGGCCGAGGAATTGTTCTGGGCGGACTTTGTATTCATTCATCTCGAAGGTGGCATCGCCGCCGAGCGCGGTGACGAGCTCCAGCACCTCGGCTTCGAGGCGTTTCATGTGTTCGAGCGTGACATAGAGGAAATTGGCCGTGCCGCAGGCGGGGTCGAGGATTTTCAGCGCGCAGAGGTGGCGGTGGAAATCGGTGACCAGTTTCAGGGCCTCGGCATCTTTCCTTTTGGCATCGGCGCGGAGTTTTTGGGCGGCAGCCCCTTGTTCCTTCGCGGCGGCGGCATTTCCTGAGGCGAGAGATTGCTTGGCCGAGTCCTCGGTGACATCCGCGGAGTCGAGCAAGACTTCCGCCTCATTGTGGAGCGTAGCGGCGGCGAGGCGGGTGGATTCCCATTGCTCGCGGAGAGGATCAATGATGGTCGGGCGGATGAGGCGTTCGACGTACGACCGTGGGGTGTATTCGGCACCGAGTTTGTGGCGTTCACGGGCATCGAGCGCGCGGGTGAGCAGGGTGCCGAAAATCGAAGGCTCCACGCCCGACCAATCCGTCATGGCCGCCTCGTGGAGCATGTGGATTTGCTCCTTTTGCAGCGGCAGGGCGGTGGTGGTATCGAAGAGTCCGCCATTGAAATAAGCGATTTCTTGAAACAGCAGCGAAGAATAGCTCGTGCCCGTGGCCATTTCCTTCCAGAGGCCGGAGACCAGCACGGGGAAGCCTTGGGGGTTTTCGAGGGTTTTGGCGATGAGGCTCTTAAAGCCATCATCGGGCAGCAGTCCAATGTCCTCGGCGAACATCGTGAAAAGGCAGCGCTGGAGGAAGCCGGCGATGATTTCCGGGTGGTGGCCATCCTTTTCCAGCGAACGGGAGAGGTGGGCGAGTCGATTCGCGATATCGCGCGTGACCTCCGCAGCGCGTTTCGAGGGATCGAGCGCGTGAGGATCCGTGAAGACGAGGCGGAGTCGCTCGCGGATTTCCTCCTGGCGCAGATCAGCGAGGAGAATGCGGTGGTGTTTCGGATCAGGAAAGCGTTCATAGCGTCCGCCGGTGCAAGTGAACTCGGCGTAGAGATCGATCGAATGTCCGACATCGCAAACGATCAAAAACGGGGGACGGCCATGGGCTGCGGGCAAGTGCGTGATGTAATCGCGGCCTTGGTGATAGGCGCGTTCCAGGGCCTTATCGAAAGCGGAGCTACCGCGCAGGCCGTGGCCGGATTTTTTGGGTGTTGTGGTCTCGGCGGGAGAATCCGACACGCCTTGTTTCGTCTCGCAGACAAAGTGGCGGGCGTGGTAGAGGTCGATGTAATTCGTGACCGAAGAGCCATCGGGATTCACTCGCGTGATGGCGCGATCAAAGACATAGAGATTTTTTTCCGGGTCAGGCGAAGTCGGGTTCGGACGTGGGACGTCGAGAAGGTCGCAGAGTTCCGAGAGAAACATTTGGTAATTCGCGCGTTCCGCGGCGCCGGAATGGCCCCAGCGGGAGATGAAAGTTTCAATGAGGTCGGAGGAAGACATGCGGTATGTTGCAAGATTGTTCGTATTTCTTGAACGAAGGTCAAGATTTTAGGCCGGAGGTGGGATTTCTTCTCTGCCATGGCAGTGCATCGAGCTCAGCGCCGAACAGGCGGCGAGCTTGACGGTGGCTTGAATCAGGTGATGAAGGTTGGGGCGCCTTGAAGATGGATGCCGAGCTGAGGCTGGGCGTTCCTAGGATTTACGCCGAGCGGGAGCTCAGCGTTCCCAGGGGGGCTTATGCCGAGTGCTCTTGAATCATTGTAATTCCGTGAGCGTTACTTCTTTTTCTCTGAAGCGGCGTCTTTTTCTTTTGTATCGTTTTTCTTGACGGGATTTTCCTTGGCTTCGAGGGTGCAAAGGCGGGTGATCTCCTCGGGATTCTGACAGGCTTCCGCTAGCAATTTCACGCCGTAGGCGGGGATGCCGGTGTGCAGTGTCACAAAGGCCGCGCTGGAGCGGTCTTTGGATAGCGAGGAAATTTGCGAGACGTGGCCCAGCACGTTGCCGCATTGATCGACGACGGCGGACCCGCTGCTGCCGGGTGCCCAATCGGTGCTGAAATTCACACGCAGATGCCGCGCCACATCGAGTTGATCTTTTTCACCGCCCGTGTATTTCTGATTCCAGAAAAACCGATTGATGATGCCATCGCTGAAATAGCCTTGCTGGCCCATGGGTGTGCTGTAACAAAAGGCCGCCGCTCCTTGGCGGGCTCCGGCGTGCAACGCCAGCGGAGCAAATGTGGCTCCCGCGCACTGGATCAATGCCGCATCCATCGCGATACTGCGAGCGAGAACCGACGTCACCGGGTGAACATGGCCCTCGTGATCCGCCACGATGAGATAGCCCTCGCGCATGTCCGTCTGCGCATCCACCACGTGATCGCAGGTAGCCACCACATCATCGGCGATGGGATAACCACCCGCCAGATTGAGATGCCAGTTGTCACAACGGGGGCAAAGATAACAATATCCCACGCGTAAATTCGCTTTGCGAGCGGTGGCGGAAACATCCTCCAGGGCCATGGGCTCGGTCCGGGCCGGCTTGAGTGCGATGGATTTCGGTTGCGGTTGCAATAACTGCGTTTTCACCTGGTCGTGCGACAGGAGCTTTTTCTCATCGATCAGCTTTTTTGCTTTTTCGATGATGGCGGCATCCGCTTTCTTGATCCCGGCGATCGATTGATCCGCGATCGGGGTATCCGCGCTCTGCGCATGCAAGGAAGACACCGCCACAACCATCGCTCCCAGAAAGGCGATCGGAGAAAAACGTTTCAGAATCATCCAGAAACAAACGGCACGCGGGCGCGTTTTTGTTTCAGTGATTTCCCGATGCCCCCAACTCAACCGGCGATGCTCAGCTGATGCTTGTGCACGGCGGGATTGACGATGTCCTTCACAAAACGTGAGGCGAGCGCAGTGGCATCACCCTGACCGAAAATGTAAACGCGTTGGGAAATGTGCAGCTGCTTGAGCACAAAGCTATCACCGCTGCGAGAACGATAGTAGTTCATGATCGCTTCTTTTTCCAAATCGAGCGCGCCGGGTTTCATGCTGTAGTCGAGGTGGAACAGGGCATCCTTGACCACGGGATCGGTGCCATCGGAAATCTCCTGGCTGACTTCATCGACGAGCACGGCACGGGCAAACGCACGCAAGGCCGCCTCATCGCCCTCAAATTCGAAGCGATAGGTGCGGCTGTGTTTCATCGTCAACCCGGCTTTCATCGGGGTGTAGAGCAGGGCATCGGCATCACTCGCGTGTTGGCCTTTGCGGATGACTTCGCATTCGTAGATCATGACAATTCTTGCAAACGTTTGAGAACTTCTTCGTAGGCCTCCATCACACCGCCGAGGTCGCGACGGAAACGGTCCTTGTCCATTTTTTCGCCGGTGGCGATGTCCCACAAGCGGCAACCGTCGGGACTGATTTCATCGGCAAGCACGATCACCGAAGGATCGCTGGCGAGACGCCCGAACTCGAGTTTGAAGTCGATCAAACGCAAGCCCGCCTGGGCGAACAGACCGGAGAGGAAATCATTCACGCGCAGCGCGGAGGCCCGGAGAAATGCCATTTCCTCGGGCGTGGCGAGCTTCAACTCGCGGATGTAATCGTCGTTGACCAGCGGGTCGCCGAGTTCATCGCTCTTCAACGAAAACTCGATGATCGGTTGCGAAAACGTTTGCCCTTCCGGTTGACCGGTGCGTTTGCAATAGCTGCCTGCGGAGACATTGCGCACGATCACCTCGACCATGACGATCTCGACTTTTTTCACCAGCACGTTGGTGTCATCGATCTGCTTGACGAAGTGCGTGGGGATCCCCGCGCGTTCGAGTTGCCCGTAGATGAGAGTGCTGATGGTATTGTTGAGGCGGCCTTTGTTCTCGAACTGCGCCTTTTTCTCGCCGTTGAAGGCGGTGGCGTCGTTTTTGAACTCCATGCGCAGGACCTGTGGATCCTCGGTGGACCACAGGCGTTTGGCCTTGCCTTCGTAAAGTGCTTGCATGTCGGTGGTGTAGGTGGCGGTTGTGCTACGGTCAAGAAGAAGCGTCGCGGGTGAAACGGATTAGAGATATTTGTCGGTGCAGGCACCTTCCGAGGCGCTGGTGCAGAGTTTGGCAAACTTCGCCAAAACGCCGTAACGGTAGCGTGGCTCCGGTTGCACCCAAGCGGCGCGGCGGGTGGCGAGTTCCTCATCGCTGAGCTTGACGTCGATGCGATTCGTGTGGGCATCGATGACGATCTCATCGCCATCGCGCAAGAGGGCGATGGTGCCGCCGACGAAGGCTTCCGGAGTGATGTGGCCGACCACGAATCCGTGGCTGCCGCCGGAGAAACGGCCATCGGTGATGAGAGCCACATCTTTGCCCAGACCCAGTCCCATGACGGCGCTGGTGGGGCCGAGCATTTCGCGCATGCCGGGGCCGCCTTTCGGTCCTTCCATGCGAATCACGATGACATCGCGCTTCTGGATCTTGCGATCGAGAATGGCTTTCATCGCCTCGTCCTCGGAATCAAACACGCGGGCATTGCCGACGAATTGCTCGCCTTCCTTGCCGGAAATTTTCGCGATCGCCCCGCCCTCGGCGAGGTTCCCGCGCAGCACGCGCAGGTGGCTGTCGGCCTTGATCGGATTGTCGAGCGGGCGGATGATCTGCTGGCCCTCGGGGTAGTAGATCGGGGATTTCTCCAAATTCTCGCGCATCGTGCGACCGGTGACGGTAAGGCAATCGCCATGCAACAGACCTGCTTCTAACAACATGCGCATCAGTGGCACCGTGCCGCCGATGCGAACAAGGTCCGCCATCACATACTTGCCGCTGGGTTTCAAGTCGGCAAGCACCGGCACGCGAGCGCCGATGCGGGCAAAGTCATCGATGGTGATTTCCACTCCCGCCGCATGAGCCATGGCGGGGATGTGCAGGCAGGCATTGGTCGAGCCGCCCAAGGCAATCAAAACGGTGATGGCATTTTCAAAAGCCTCCTTGGTCATGATGTCGCGGGGTTTGATGCCCAGCTTGATCATGTTCATCACAGCCGCACCGGCATCGAAGCAGTCGCGCATTTTGTCATCGCTGATCGCCGCCTGGGCCGAGCTGTTCGGCAAGCTCATGCCCAAGGCCTCGATGGCACTGGCCATGGTATTGGCAGTATACATGCCACCGCAGGAACCGGGTCCAGGAATCGCGCAGCGCTCGACGGTGTCGAGTTCTTCGTCATTAAATTCGCCACCGGCATGCTTGCCCACGGCCTCGAACACCGAGACGATATCGAGATCTTTTTTCTCGCCCTTGATCGTCGCGCAACCGGGCAAAATCGTGCCACCATAGACAAACACGGACGGGCGGTTCATGCGGCCCATGGCGATCACGCAAGCGGGCATGTTTTTATCGCAACCACCGATCGCCACAAAGCCATCCATGCCCTCGCAACCGACGACGGTCTCGATGGAATCTGCGATGACTTCGCGCGAGACGAGGCTGTATTTCATGCCCTCGGTGCCCATCGAAATGCCATCGGAAATCGTGATCGTATTGAACACCACCGACTTACCCCCTGCGGCATCCACGCCGTTCGCGCTCTCGCGGGCGAGCTTATCAATGTGAATATTGCACGGTGTCACTTCACTCCAGGTTGAAGCCACACCAATCTGAGGTTTGGCGAAATCGTCTTTTTCAAAGCCTACAGCATAAAGCATCGCACGGCTGGGCGCGCGATCAGGACCATCCAGCATCGGGCTGGAATACTTGCGAAAATCAGAGGAATCACTCATGCGCAGTGATTTTCCTCATTCAACACGAAAGGTCAAGCGATTGATGTGCGCAGACACGCTTCATCCAGATCGGCAGCAATCATTCTCGTTCACTCCATGCGAGACACTACCGATGTCAAAACTTTGGAGTCAACTGGAAGCGAAAAAAATTCGCCCTTTCCGATTGACAAGCGGGATGAAATCGCGATCATTTCGGCCCGCTGCGAAGATTCACAGCGACAACTTTTCCCCGATTGCCGGTAACGGCGGAGTAGCCAAGTGGGAAGGCATTGGTCTGCAAAACCGACATGAATGGGTTCGACTCCCATCTCCGCCTCCATCAGCAAATGCTGTTGATTGTTTGTTTCACCTTTCCTAGTCTCGCCCATGCGCAAAATTCGTCTCGGGGTGTTAGGTTCAGGTTCCGGCTCCAACTACCAAGCCTTGCATGATGCGATCCGCTGTGGCGAACTCGATGCGGAAATCGTCATGGTCATGAGCGACATTCCGCAGGCCCGCATCCTGGAGCGAGCGCATGCACAAGGCATCCCCCATGCCGTGATCGACTGCGGCGGTTTTGCCAGCAAATTCCCCCTGTCTGCCCAACAACACGTCGCCCAGACCATGCTGGATGCAGGAGCGGATCTCATTTGCCTGGCCGGCTTTATGCGCCTGATCAAGCGCCCACTCCTCGATGCGTTCCCCCAGCGTCTGATCAACATCCACCCATCCCTGCTTCCCGCTTTCCCCGGTCTCGAAGCCTGGAAACAAGCGCTGGATGCCGGCGTTGCCGAAACCGGTTGCACCGTTCACCATGTGGACGAAGGCATGGATACCGGCCCCATCATTCTCCAAGAAAAAGTCCCTGTCCTCCCCGGAGATGACGCCCACTCGCTCCACCAACGCATCCAACAAACCGAACATCGGCTCTACCCGCGTGCCGTCGATTTGTTGCGCGATCAAATGTTGGGCTGAACCATCAGTTCCAGCATAAAAAAAGCCCGTTGGAACAAACCAACGGGCTTTTGTGCGATGAAGGAAATCTCTTACTTCATCGGATGCTCCTTGAGCAATTCTTCCACCGTGTAGAAGCTTTGACGTGACTTCGTGGCATCACGGACTTTTTTCACCTGATCCGCTTGGATCGCCGGACCTTTGTTGCCGAAGTTGTTACGCACATAGGTCAACACGGCAGCCACCTCATCATCTTTGAGCATGCCGCCGAAGGGGGTCATGGGCACTGCGCCATCGTATTTCTTGCCATCGAGCTCGAAGGGCCCCATCAATCCGTGCAGTGTCAATTTGATCAAACGATCGCTGTCACCGCTAACCCATGGGCTGTTTGCCAGTGGTGGGAAAGCAGGCGCGAGGCCTTTGCCATCCGCTTGGTGACACGTAGCACAATGAGCATCACGGAAATAAATTTCGTGACCTGTGAGGAACTGCTTCTTCTCCACTTCTGTCAAATGAGCGGGTGCGGGTGGTGCCGGATGCTCATCCACCTCCACTTCCGTTACACCCGCCAGGCGATCGCTCGCAGTTTTGGCAGCGCCTTTGATCCAGTTATCCTGCGGTTGAGCAGCGGCGATGCTAACGACTTTTTTGCCAGCGGCATTATCAAGCCAGGATGCGGCCACGATCGCCTCGAGACGCACACGACCTTCCGGATCGGTGGCGGCTTTTTCCAGCAACGCCGCATGATCGGGGATCACGTGGTAGTTGTAACGAATCACACGAACACCGGCGGTCCGCGCACGGAAGTCCTTCGACGCGAGCACTTGTTTCAGTAGATCCTGATCGACTTTATTGAGACCCCAGCTGACATACAGGGCCTCAAGCACATGGTGTTCATAGCGCGCATCGCTCTTATCGAGCTTTGCCACCCAAGCCTTGAGGGCAGGCAGAACCTTGGCGGCATCGTGGCGACGCAACTCGCAGCGGGTACGGTAGCGTGAGCGGTTTTCGGGCAACTTGAGGTTTTCCAACAGCGTCGCGATCGGAGCGCCAGCAATTTGCGCGGGCTTCACCAGAGGGCGGGAAGGATAAGTGATGCGATAGACTCGTCCGTGAACATGGTCACGAAGCGGGTCGCGGGCATTGTGCTGCATGTGGCCGATGAGAACGTTATGCCAGTCGATCACATACAAGGAACCATCGGGCGCGAATTCGAGGTCGGCCGGGCGGAAATTTCCATCGGCGGATTTCAACAACTCGTGACGGAAGGTGGTTTTGTAACCTGTGCCTTCGTCCTTGATGGCGTGTTGTTTGATTCCAAGAAAACCGATGTTATTGCAGAGAATCAAATCACCTTGCACATCATCAGGGAAGTGACGCGAGGATACGATCTCCAGTCCGGAAGTGGGGCGAACTTTTTGACCATCAGGAATCAGGTCGTTGGTCAATGGAGTAGTGCGTCCATATTGTGGTTTGACCGATGAGGGCATCATCCAGTTCATGGTTGGTCCGGAAGTGTGGAGGAAAAAGTCCTGACCCCACTCATCGAACACAATCCCCCAAGGATTGGGGATGCTGACCTGAGCCGTGCGCTCCAGCATACCGCGCTGAGGACTGTAGCGCCAGAAGCCGCCGTTCACTCCGCGAACGGCACCGTAGGGAGTTTCCACATTGGAATGAAGGAACACACCTTCACCCATCAAAAACGAACCCGATGGATCAGCGGTGTAGGCACTGATGGCGTGGTGGGTATCGTGGCTATCAAATCCACCTAACACAATTTCGCGCACATCGGCTTTGTCGTCACCGTTGGTGTCGCGCAGTAGAACGATGTTCGGCTCCTGGGACACATACACGCCCTCGGGAGCAAACTCGAAACCGATGGGTAGATGCAATTTATCAGCGAAGACAATTTCCTTGTCCGCCTTGCCGTCGCCGTTGGTGTCTTCGTAGATCAGCAGCTTGTCATTCGGAAGGGCATCGCCGGGACGATAATGCGGGTAGGTTGGCATCACAGCCACCCACAAACGACCTTTGTTGTCGAAGGACAACTGCATCGGATTCGCCAGATTGGGGAATTCTTTTTCCGAAGCAAACAACTGGACCTTGTAGCCTTCGGGTACAGTCAATTTGCTTTCAGCATCCTTGCCATAAAGATACTGCTCGCTGCCATTTTTCGCGCTGGGGCGATAGTTGGTGGCTACGGGAGGAAGCTTATGCGTTTTGGAATCATCGACGCTGAGACTACTGGTTTTACCTGAAGCCACCGCATGGATCAATTGATCACGCAGAGAGGCCATTTCCCTCGTTTTTTTCACTTCATCCTGATAATTCTGAGGACCAAATGGAGCGTATCGGCGACCATGGGTGTGGACGCCATTAAGAATGTTATAGTCGTTATGCCAGAACCAGTCTTTCTGTTTCACAGCGGCATGAACTTTTTCCGGATCCGCTTTGGAGGCATGAGACGCATGACCGTAAAGACCATTCGCCAGCAATACGGCGAGCTGTTTGTAACCTTCTTCGTTCGGAATGAAACCATTGCTCGTAAAGGGCTTTTTCGCACTGGCGTAATGTTCTTTCGTCGGCGTGAAAAGATCAATGAATGTCAGATTGTGCTTTTTTGCCACACGCTGCATCGCGGCGCTGTACAGAGCAAGATTGGTATTTTCTTTCTCACCGTTGGGCAGATCGCGGGATTTGCTGAGATCTTCATACGCGATGGGCGAGACCAGAACGAGACGTGGAGCTGCCTTGCCATTGTAGGCCTTGCTCAAGGTGTGGGCGACAAAAGCATTCAATTCCGCCTCGTAGTTTTCCACTCGGTTGGGGCCGTCAAACGATTCGTTGTAACCGAAAAACGCGACGATGGTATCGGCCTCGAGAAAATGCAGCCACTGATCGGGAGTCGGGAAAAAGCCTTGTCCTGAGTGCACATTGAACTCGGGCCTGAACTTTTCTGCACCGGGAAACGCCCACTGCGATTTGCGGCCGGGATGAGGGCGGAAAGCCGGGGTATCGCCGGGACGACCCATATTGCGCACCCACAGCGCTTTGTCAGGAAAACGCAACTGCAATTCAGTCTCGAGGCGACTGTAGTAAATGTCTCGTTCCGCCAAGCCGTTACCCAGAAACACGATACGCTCACCTTTTTCCGGTGCGTTGACTCCTTGCTGCCTCGCTGCAGCCGCGGCAGGTGGTTCCTCCGCAGGAGCATGCGTGGCATTCGGTGCTGTTTTTTTCACGCCACTGGTGGCGGGTGCTGCGGCGTTTGCACTGGGCTGTGTCGAAGGACTCTTGCCCAACACGTAGTCCGCGGGCTTGAGATTGCGGCTCTTGAAGAAATTGCCGTCCTTGATGAATCCGTAGTCGGACGGGGCAAACGGATCGACGTAGCCGACATCCGCCTTGGCAGGAATCTTGATACCCAAGAGATGATGCACCGTGTTGACAAACAAACGGCGCAAATCCTCATCGGCAAAGTCCGTGGAAGAGCCCATGGTGGTGCAAAAGGCTTTGCCCTTGGCGCTACCATTGGGAGCGGTGTATTCGCGCAACCAAGCCACGGGCATCATCGGATTGTTTTTCGAACCGTCGACATTTTTTGATTTGGGATCAAGCGTTTCTGTCACCGCGCCCCGCAACAGGATCGTGGCGGCTTTCTGATCGAGGTTGGCAACGCCGTATACATCCGTGGTGGCAAAAATTTCACCAACCTCGGCTAATACAGGATTTTTCGCATGGGCTGCCTCAACCACCGTGCGCGTGCCTTCTTTTTTATGAACACCGTGGTGGTTCACCCACTGCTCGCCAAGAATGTTGAGCCCGAACTTGGCCCAAGCGAAATCTCCTGTCTTCGCCCCGCCTGTGAACGCATGAGTGGCGGTGCGGAAGCCCATGACCGGCTTGCCGGCATTGAGGAACTCAGCGAAATTCGCGAGCTGATTGTCAGGAAGTTGGCGGAAACGAGTGCCAATGATCATCAAATCCGCAGATTTCAATGCCTCCGTGCCGGGAATGTTTTTCTGGAAATTCGAGTCGATGTAGCCTCCATCCGGATTGATGGCGAAGAGCACGACACAGTCGAAGCCATATTTCTGGCTGAGGATTTTCGCGAGCATCGGACAGGACTCCTCGCTACGATATTCCTCGTCGCCGGAGACGAGCACGATTTTTTTGCCATTGGAGGTGCCGGCTTTCGCGGGCAGGAGCAGCCATTCTTGAGCGGAGGCGATTCCAGCCGAGATGGCGAATAGCGCCAAGCCCGTGCACCAGGATCTGAGGTTTCGAAGATACTTCATAGGATTGCCACGAGAATACGTTATGAGTGCGACCGATATTACGCGCGAATCACAGAAAATGGCTCTTTCCATCCAATGCCCTGTTTGCATCGGGATTCTGTGACAAAGAACAGCGGCAACCAGAGCGGAAAAGAGTCCATCGCGCAGCGAGAGTCACCCTTGGTTCATCGGACCATACATGCGGAAACCATCAAGTTTCCTCAACAAATCATGCTCAATCGTCGCAATCCTCGTCCAACTCCTGGGATTCATCCTCTTCCTTGCGCGCCTTAGCCAGCGCTGAAGCGACCATGCCTGTGGGAACAGCGATGATCCCAAGGCCGAGGATGAGAATCACAAAAGTGAAAATTTTGCCACCTACTGTGATAGGGTAAACATCGCCATAACCCACCGTCGTCAACGTGGCGACTGCCCACCACAAGCCATCGAACATGGAACGGTAGCGGTCGGGCTGTGCCGCATTTTCAAAATGATAAATTCCCATGCCCGCGATGTAGAGCAATATGAAGGTTGTCATCAAAAACAACACGATTTCCTCCTTGGTGATGACGAAGGCACGATGAAACCTGCGCATGGCCTTGCTGTAGCGTGCCAGTTTGAGGATGCGAAACAAACGTAGCAGGCGCAAAGCCCTCAGGTTGCGCAAATCAACACCGAGACCTATGTAAAATGGCAAAATGGAAAGCAAGTCGATGACACCAAAAAAACTGCGCGCATAAGCTCTCCTCGGTCGCGACGCCACGAGGCGAACAAGATATTCGATCGTGAACACCACCACGGCAAAACCATCAAAAAGATCAAGCCACCTTTGCTCAGAGGTTGTGAGATTTGGCAAAGTTTCCAGTGCGAATCCGACAAGGCACAAAAAGATCAGCAACTGCAGGGCAATCTCCCACTTGCCGAAATCCACATGGCCTGATGAGTCTCTTGTCATAGTATGGATGAATGCGACGGTTTTTCGTTTTGATGAGCACAACTTCCACGTCATGTCACTTCGTCGCAACGTAGAGACTCACCACGCCGAAGGTCAGTTCTTCCACCTCGGCATGGGCAAAGCCATTTTCTCGCATGAGTTGGCACATGACTTCACCCTGAGGAAACTGTTCGATGGAGGCGCCAAGGTACTCGTAAGCGTCTTTTTGTTGCGTCAAATAGCCGGCAATCTTAGGGAGAACGTGGTGCAGATACCATCGGTAAGGAAAGCGCAGCAATCCTTGCGGAAGCGAAAAGTCCAGAACCACCAGGCGTCCACCGGGATTCAGAACTCGCGCCATTTCGCGCAAAGCACCGGCGTAATCAGCCATGTTGCGCAGACCAAACGCCACCGTCACGACATCAAATGCGGCATCGGCGAAAGGCAAATTCAAAGCATCAGCCACCATCGTATGCGGCAACCCACGCGCCGAGGCATGATCCAGCATTTCCGCACAAAAGTCCGTGGCGAGGATGGCTAACCCAGGACAAGTATCCTGAATTTCCAGTGCCAGATCGCCCGTGCCGCTGGCCACATCAAGCATCGTGCGCGCCTTCCATGAACGGATTTTCCATGCCACACGTTTGCGCCACCAGATATCCATGCCACAGCTCATGACATGATTCGCCATCACATATCGGTCGGCGATGCGGGCGAAGGCATCTTTCACATAAACGGCATCAGGCACACCCAAGGGGTAGCGCAGATCCGGTCAATTGGCAACAGGCGACTGCGGAGAAAGCTCCCCCGTGATCATCCTCCTACCTTGCCCATCACAAACCAGATCATCATTTTCATGTCAATCAGGTCCCAACCCAAAGATTCGGATCAGCTATTACGGATGGGTGCTGACAGAGATTTCGGCGGGAAATTTCGACAAATTCTTTTCATTCCCTGCGCCGAAGCGCACAATGCATGTGACATGAAGAAACGAGGCATAGCCCATTTTTTGACATTCGGATTCCTCCATCTCATTTCTCCGATTGTCACGGCGCAAATCATTTACGTGGATGCTAACGCTGGCAACATGTCTCGACTCGATGGAGCTGTGTTCACTCCTTCCACCACGGCACAAGTTTACAACGATAGCAACTGGTCACTCAGAACATCCGCAGGGCTTGCGAGCCACAATACCGTATATGAGGCCGGCGGCGGGGAAAATGTGCCGACCCTGCGTCAGACGGTCGGAGCAATCACTCCTGGGCTCTATGACGTTTCCACCTACTACTGGGTTGCCACGAATGTGAATTGGCAGATTTCCAGCAGTCTGGGCGCCATCCAGTTTCCGATTTTCAGGGGAACGAATCAGAGCATGGGCACACCTGTGACTTTCACGCCAGCGTCGACGGCTCTCTCTTACGTGCCCGCCGCCCATCTTACCAATGGCACTTTTGCCAGCGGCTCCGCCCCCACGCAAGCCACCGGCGGATCGGATCGAACCCTCATACGGCAGTATCTCGGCAAACACTGGGTCGGGACATCGGGAGAACTTGTCGTTCATATCCGCAACGGTCCATTGATTTCCTCCTCCGCAGCCAATAGCCGCACTTGGTATGATGGCTTGGGCTATGAGGCATCGGCCGGATCGACATCCCTCATTGGTTCATCATGGGGGATCGGTTTGGGAACGCCGACGATTTCCGCCCCCACGAACGATAGTCTGATCTGGGGAAATAACACGGTGAACAATGCCGATAATTCCGCGGTGCACGTCAGTCTAGACAGTGACTCAACCACTGTGCAGCAAGAACCATTGTCTCTAGCCAACGGCCAGAGTGTCAAACTGAGTGGAAAGGTTCAGTTCCAAACCTCGATCATCGATACCACGGTGGCGAGTCAATTTCGCTGGGGGCTCTTCCATCACAACGGCTCTACCAATTCTGCAGGTTGGACCGGCTACTGGGCTGGGAATGGCACAGCAGCGAATGCCGGCAGCGTGTTCCGTGTGAACAACAGCAGCACACTCTACGTTTCGGGAGTGACTGCCGGAGGCTCCTATCTGAGCAGCATCAACAACAATCCCCCTACAACAAATGTCACAGCGGGAGTTCACGACTTCAGTCTTGTCATCACCCGTGAAGGCAATGGGGTCAAAATCAGCGCCTTGATGACCCGTGAATCGGATGGTGCCATCCTCACGGATATGACTGCCACAGAGCCGACGGGATATACCAGTTTCACCCGCATTGGATTGCTTTCTGGCAATACACTGGATGTCGACCAGATCAACCTCTATCAGTTGTCCCTAGAGTATCCCTTCACGCCTCCCGCTCCGCCCCTTCCCGGTGAAATCGCGGAGGTGGCACCGAATGGCACATGGACCTGGTTCAATGACGAGCGGGCTCTATGGCATCAGGGGAAATTGTTTGCCGGATACGTGAGAAGCGATGGCAACCCCGGCGTCACGCGATACGATCCCGGCACCGGTATCGCCCATCATGTGAATTTCGGCACAGCGTCTTCGGTCGAGGTGGATGATCATAACAACCCGTCCTTCACTGTTCTGCCGGATGGCAGGATCCTCGCGGTCTATTCCAAGCATGGCAGCGCCAGTGCCTTCTACAGCCGCATCTCTACCAGCAACTCGCCAACTTCACTTGCTGATTGGAGTGCGGAATCGATCAAGGTTACCCCGGCCCGCAATACGTATGCCAATACCTATGCACTAACCGGCAATGGTCTCGGTGAGAACGGCACGATTTACAATTTCTCCCGCTGCATCAACTACAATCCATGCGTTACCCTATCCAATGATAACGGTGTCACCTGGGGGAATGTGACCCAAGTTATCAACGTCGGAACGGGAGGCACTCGCCCCTATCCGCGCTATGTTTCAAACAAAAACAACCGCATCGATTTGATCTACACCGACGGCCATCCCCGCAATGAAAACAACTCGGTCTATCACATGTATTATCAATCGCAAAATTTCCGCAAGACGGACGGAAGTCTCCTCAAGTCGCTGGCCAATCTCCCCATCCAGCATGGCATCGTGAGTGATCCGAACAACGGCGAGAAGGGAAGTGTCATTTATCAATATGACCCGACGTGGGGCAGAGGCTGGACATGGGACATCCACTATGGCGTGAACGGTCATCCTGTATGTCTCTTTCAGACCCAGCGCGATGATGTGACCGGAACGGGCTGGAATCACGACCGCATTTACTATCATTACGCCCGATGGACCGGCTCGGCATGGCAGAAAACATTCATCGCTCAGGGCGGTCGTGGCATTTACTCCGCGGAGGATGACTATGGCGGAGGCATGGCCATGGATCCAGAGGATCCTCGCATCATCTATATTTCCTCGAATGCCGCCAATCCATTCTCTCTATCGGATATCAACAACGTTCCACTCGGTCCCGGCGAGCGTTACGAGATCTGGCGAGGTGTCACCCTTGATGGCGGACTGACTTTCACATGGTCGCCTGTCACCAAGAACTCGTCGCAGGACAATTTACGACCCATCGTTCCGGAAAATCACGGCTTATCGAAACATTTGCTCTGGCTTCAGGGAACTTACACCAGCTACATCAACTACAACACCAAAGTGCTGGGCATTTTCGATCTACCCAAGGAGTCACTTGCGCAGTGGCAACAGGAGAACTCCCTCGCCACGCTTGCCAGCGAAGATGCTGACCAGGACGGCCTCGCCGATATCGTGGAATACGCCCTGGGCGGTGATCCGAATGACTCATCAGATCGACCTGCTCCCACTTTGTCCGAGGGCGCCTTCCGGTTCAAACACTTACCTCTACGCGGCGATGTTGAATGGATTGTGGAAACCAGTGACAATCTGACCGACTGGACCACTGTAGCCACTTTTCGTGGCAATGATCTGGGCCATACGATCGCACCGGGCATCGCCGTAACACAGACAGACGGTGATGTTGCCAGTGTCGCGCTGAGCCCGATGCCGCCTCGCAACGCGGCGCATGGCTTTGTGCGGCTGAAAGTCCGCGATGCTCCTTTGCCCAGGTGATTTCCCGCCACGGCGGATTTCGATGCTCGACGTCGATAGCATATTCATATTACTTTCCCATACCATAGGCAAATACGATTGGTTGGTAAAATACGATGGATAAAAAGAATTATAACAAAGTCTCCGGCATCATAGATGGCATCGAGTCCTTGTTGGAGGGTTGATTCACTCGCTGGCGTCAGGATAAGAACCTAACAGCTTGACCAGCGAGCAATGGCGGCGCAACTCGTTCAGGGCTTCCGCGACTTTCGGGTCTTCGCAGTGACCGCCGAGATCGACGTAGAAGATGTATTCCCAGTCTTTTTGCTTCGAAGGACGTGATTCGATTTTCGACATGTTGATCTCGAACTGATCGAAGGATCTGAGAGCGCTTACTAGCGCACCCGGCTTGTCCTGGATGGAGAAAAGAATTGAGGTGCGGTCGTTACCCGTGGGGGGACAAGTTTTTTCTCCAATCACGAGAAAACGCGTCGTGTTGGTCGCCCGATCCTGGATCGAACGCTCCAGGATGATGAGACCGTTCAATTCCGCGGCGAGAGCGCCGCCCAGAGCAGCGGCTCCTTGGCCGGCATATTCGTGGGCCAGTTTCGCCGCCTTGGTGGTGGAAGAAACTTCCACCATGTCCGCCTCGGGGAAATTTTTCAGAATCCAATTCCGGCACTGACCAAAAACCTGTGGATGGGAATACAGGGTTTTAATTTGCTCGCGCGGTATGGCCGCCATCAAATTGTTCTCAATCCGCAAAAGAATCTGGGCACAGATGTGCAGTGGGCTGTCGACAAACAAATCGAGGGTATGGGAAACGGCACCTTCGGTGGAGTTCTCAATGGGGACCACGCCGTAGTCAGCACGACGTCTGGCGACTTGGTCGAACACATCGGCGAAGTTCGGTTGTGCGGCATATTCGACCGAATGCCCGAATTTTTTGATCGCGGCCTGATGAGTCCATGTTCCTTCAGGACCGAGGTAGGCGATTTTCAAATCGTCTTCCAATGCCAGTGCTGCCGACATGATTTCCCGATAGATCGCAAGTATCGACTTATCGGGCAGACGACCGTGGTTTTTTTCGAGTAATTTTTTTAGAAGGGCATCTTCACGCTCGGGGGCGTAAATCTGCAGCCCTTGTTCTTTTTTGATGACGCCCACCTGATGCACAAGATCCGCCCTGGCAGCCAACAGGTCCATCATGCGGGAATCCACTTCGTCAATTTTCTTTCTGATATCTTCGAGGCTCACAATGGATTCGGGGTAGATGTTTCTTGCGGGGCGGAAGCTTCTTCCGTGTTCGTGACAGTAGCCAGAGGGAGTTGCTCGCTGACCTGCACGGTCTCGCTGGCAGGCTCGGGCAACTTGACTTTGCGCAATTCCGCAGCGTTGGGTAGATCGTCGATACTGCGAATGCCGAAATGCTCGTAAAACAGCTCGGTGGTTTCGTAGAGTAGAGGGCGCCCCGGTAGATCGGCACGTCCACCAATGCGGACAAGATCCCGGTCGAGCAGTTTTTGCAGCATGCCATCGCACGATACCCCACGCACGGCCTCAATGGCAGCTTTGGTGATGGGCTGACGGTATGCCACAATGGCCAGCGTTTCCATGGCGGGACCGCTGAGTCTTTCAGGCTTACGACCCGGAAAAAGCTGGCGGACGAAGTCGCCAAACACGGCGGCCGTGTAGAACTTCCAACCTTTGCCCCTTTCCATCAGAGAAAAACATCGACCGCTCCCTTGGTAGGTCTCATTGAGTTCGTGAATCGCAGCCAATACTTCCGCACTGCCGACAGTGCCCAATGCTGTCATCCACTCGGGCACAGGGGCAGGCTCATCGCCATCATCACTCTCGCGCTGATACACATCCTCAGCTTCAGCAACGCGAGCACGGATCAACCGAGCCAGTTCATCAGCGGAAAGAGGTTCGGTGGAGGCGATCAAGAGAGCTTCGACGATCAAAGTTAGTTCCATAGGCCGGCGCCACACTAGAAAGCTTCGGGCTACCGTGCAAGCCTGCAAAATATTTCCTGTGTTCATGATCATGCGAATTTTTACAGAAAATAACACTTTTTCCCTTGCAGGATCGCACATTGACCGCTAAGGAGAACCGCCCGCACGCAAACAATGCGATGCATTGGCGCTCCCTCACTCCAACAATTCTGATCCTATGGCTGCCAAAAAAGCTGCAAAAAAACCATCTGCCAAGGTGGCTAACAAAAACGTCGCGAAAAAAGCTCCTGCAAAATCCCCGGCGAAAAAAGCTCCCGTAAAGGTTGCCGTGAAAAAAACTCCCGCAAAGGCTGCCGTGAAAAAAGACGCGGCGAAACCATCCTCGAAAGCAGCGGTGAAAAAAGCGCCCCAAGCGAAACCTGTAGCCAAGGCTGCTACCAAGAAATCAACTGCCAAGCCCGCAACCAAAGCGCCGGTCAAAAAAACCGTTGTCAAGCCAGTGGCGAAAAAAGCACCAGCGAAGACGGCGAGCAAAGCGGCGAGCAAAGCCTCCACCAAAGTCGTGGTGAAAAAAACAACAGCCAAGCCCGCGGCCAAAGCAGCATCCAAGACGGCGACCCCAAAAGCCCCGGTAAAACCAGCAGCAAAAGCGACTAAGAAGCCGACTCTGAAAAATACAGCGAAAATTCCTGCCACCAAGGCTCCTGCGGCAGTATCCTCTCCCGCATCTGCGCCGCCGAAGAAAAAATTCACTCCGATCAAAACGGCACCAACTCCCTCGACTGAAGCCACCATCATCGTCGAGCCCATCACGGATCCGAAATTCTTGGCTTTCGCTCAAAAACAAAAGCAACGATTGCTTGATCTTCGCGATGAAATCGTTGATGCGATGACCGGTTCCGCGCGCGAGGCGATTCGCAGTTCTCCCGAAGGTAGCGAAGCTTCCGGCAGCGGAATGCATCAGGGTGATGCCGGCAGTGATGCTTACGACCGCGATTTCGCCCTCAGCGTACTCGCCAAGGATCAGGATGCCCTTTATGAAATCGAAGAAGCCTTGCTGCGCATCAAAAAAGGCACCTACGGCCTGTGCGAAATGTCAGGCAAACGCATCCCCATTCCACGTCTCGAAGCCATTCCTTTCGCCCGCCTGACCGTCGAATGCCAATCCCAGTGGGAAAAAGAGTATGGCACGAAAAAATTCCGCCCCAGCGGTAGCGTTGGCTTCAGCGGAGGAGGAATTTTTGAAGAAGATGAAGATTCTGACACGATTTCTCTTGACGAAGACGAAGATTGATCTAGTTTCGCCCTCCCACAACTCCAAGCCATGCCACGCGACATCATCATTCTGGAATGCACCGAAGCCAAAGCGGAAGGGAAACCGACCTCCCGCTACGTGTCCACCCGTAACAAAAAGAGTCTCCGCACTCCGGGTCGTCTCGAAAAGGTGAAATTCAATCCATTCCTCAAGCGCCGTACTCTTCACCGCGAACTCCGCTAATCAATCACGCATATGCAAGAAACCGAACCGAAAACCGTCGAGCGTCGCATTGCGTTCCGCAAGGCCAACCGCCGCATGACCCGTCGTCGTCAGGACATCCCTGTTGACAAAATCGATCACACCAACCCTGATCTGCTGTCGAAATTCACCTCGACCACTGGAAAAATTCTCCCACGTCGCGTAACGGGAGTGCCAGCCAAGGTGCATCGCCAAATCACCCGTGAGATCAAGCGCGCCCGCGCCCTGAATCTCGCACCGTAATCGGCGGGATTACCGTTTTTTCAGGGCTTGTCCGTTTTCGATCGGGCAAGCCCTTTTCCTTTCACCCACTCCCATCCCTTCGCTGCCTTCCTCCATGCAAGAGCTCACCGATACCCAGAACGAAAAGGACGACCGCAATTTGCCGATTGACCGCGTCGGCGTGAAAAGCCTGCGCTTTCCCGTGGAAGTGCGGGAAAAATGCGGCGGCACCCAGAAAACGGTGGCAACGGTTTCCTTGGCCGTTGATTTGCCCCAGCATTACAAAGGCACTCACATGAGCCGCTTTGTGGAGGTGCTGAATTCGCACGGGAATTGCCTCGACGTGCACACGATCAACGCTATTCCCAAGGAGTTGTTGAACCGGCTCGATGCCCGGCGCGCGCACGTGACCTTCCAGTTTCCGTTCTTTTTGAAAAAAGCCGCACCCATCAGCGGCGGCGAGGGCCTCGTCGATTACGAGGTGCGCTTTGAGATCGATCACGAACGCGATGGTGCCACCGATTTCATTCTCACCGTATTTGTTCCCGTGGCCACGCTTTGTCCTTGTTCCAAGGCCATCAGCGAGCGCGGTGCTCACAACCAGCGCGGTCTTGTCACTTATTCCATTCGCTCGAAAAAGCCGATCTGGATCGAGGATCTCATCGCTCTGGTCGAGCGCTCGGCGAGTTGCGAGCTCTACAGCTTGCTGAAACGACCCGACGAAAAATACGTGACGGAAAAAGCCTACGACAATCCCGTGTTTGTCGAGGACCTCGTGCGCAACATCGCCTCACGCAGCAACGCCCACGAACAAATCACCTGGTATCGCGTCGAGGCCGAAAACTACGAGTCCATCCACAATCACAACGCATATGCGGTGATTGAGTCGAAGTCGTGATGGCACTGGTGAGAGGAATGCGACTGTTGTTCCTGCATCGGTGAAACAGGTTACTTGAGATGTGATGCAGGATTTTGCGGAATGAATTCCGCGCTCCATTTTCTCCGCGTGTTTTCTTGCCAAGTGAAGAGTTCTGTAGAGGATAGACGGCGTTGCCATGGAATCAATTCGCGCGGAAAATGTGGTCAAAGCTTTCGGGGAGACACGGGCGCTCAATGGCGTGACGGTGGAGATCCGACCGGGTGAGTTGTTTTTTCTCTTAGGTGCTTCGGGCTGCGGAAAATCGACCTTGCTCCGCTGTATCGCTGGTCTCGAAACCCCTACCAGCGGGAAAATCCACTTTGGCGATCGTGATGTGACCGACCTAGCCCCGCACAAGCGCGAGGCTGCCATGGTGTTCCAAAGTTATGCCCTGTGGCCGCACCTGACGGTGGCGAAAAATATCTCCTTCGGTCTGGAAGAACGAAAAGTTCCCAAGGACGAAATCAAACGCCGCGTCGATGAGGCGCTGGCGATGGTGAAACTGGAAGGCTTCGGTGATCGTTCCATCGATGCGATGTCCGGCGGCCAGCAACAGCGTGTAGCCCTGGCCCGGGCGTTGGTGGTGCGACCGAAATGTTTGCTGCTCGATGAACCGCTATCGAATCTCGATGCCCAACTCCGCATCGAAATGCGTCGTGAAATTCGACGCATCGTCAAAGAATTCGGATTAACCGCGATCTATGTCACACATGACCAAGAAGAAGCTCTCGCGATGGCTGATCGCATGGCGATTCTGTCGCGCGGGGTGATCGAGCAACTCGGCACGCCCGAGGAGGTGTATCGCGATCCGCACACCAGTTACGTGGCGGGATTCATCGGCGAGACGAATTTGCGCGATGGTATTGTGGAGTCGCACGACGGTGGAGTTGCGGTTCGATTGGGTGAAAACCTCATCGCTGCCCGCGTTACGAATCCCGCCTGGCAACCGCGTCACGGTGACAAGGGGAAAATCTCGATGCGCCCCGAGGCGCTGCGCATCGAGGCGGGAGGAAGCATTCCCGCCACGGTGGTGGAAAAAGTTTACCTCGGGCAGAGTATCCAATACTGGATGGAGACCGCCTTCGGGCGTTTGCAAGTGGTCGAGCAAAATCCGCATCATCTCTATGGTTCTGGTGATCAGGTGGCTTTGGCCATCGATGCCGCTGATGTGATTTTACTCGAACGATAATCGAAACATGGTCAAACGGATATCCATCATCATGGGCTTGCTAGTCGCGATTGTCGCGCTGCCCGTGGTGTTGCGTCGTGAGTCCGCCACGGCGGCACCGGATGCGGCGGATGACCGGTTGGTGATCATCACGCCGCACAACGAGTCGATCCGCAATGAATACGGCGAAGCCTTCGCGCGGTGGTGGAAGGAGCGCAGCGGGCGCACAGTGTATGTCGATTGGCGCACGCCCGGAGGCACAGCGGAGATCCGCAAGGTTCTCGATTCTGGGTATGCCGCCGCCGAGGCACGCGGCGCGGAAGGAATGGGCATCGACTTATTTTTTGGCGGTGGGGATTACGAATTCAAAACTCAGCACAAACCGAAAAAAGGTGCGGGACGTTTGATGCGCCTGGAGGTGTTCGACAAACACCCTGAGTGGTTCGGCGAACAGGCTATGAGCCAATATTTTTCCGGCGAACAGTATTACAATGACGAACGCACTTGGGTGACGGCTTGCCTCTCACAATTCGGCATCTGTTACAACGAGGATGCGCTGCAGCGGCTTGGATTGCCCGTCCCACAGGGTTGGCAGGACCTGGGCGATCCACGCTACGCGGGATATTTGGCTCTGGCCGATCCCAGCAAGAGCGGCTCGGTGGCGCGTGCCTTCGAGCTCCTGATCCAGCAGCAAATGCAGGCTGCCATGAAGTCAACCGAGAATCCGGAAAAAGCGATGCAAGAAGGCTGGGCCAAGGGCTGGCAGCTGATCATGCGACTGTGCGCGAACGCTCGTTATTTCACGGACAGTGCCTCGAAAATTCCCCAGGACGTGGGACAAGGGGATGCGGTCGCGGGCATGTGTGTCGATTTTTACGGACGATCCTTCAGCGATGAACTCAAGCGGCCGGATGGTAGTTCGCGTTTGCGCTGGGTGGCGCCGGCAGGAGGCTCCTCGTTGAGCGGCGACCCGATCGCCGTAATGCGCGGTGCTCCAAATCCCGCATTGGCGCAGGCGTTCGTGGAATTTGTACTGAGTGATGCCGGACAAATCCTTTGGAACTCTAAGCCCGGCATTCCCTCTGGGCCCATGACCAAAGCGCTGCGCCGCATGCCAGTGCGTCGTGATATTTACACTCCGGAAAACCGCGCGCGCTTCACTGACGGCGAGATCCATCCTTATGAGGCGACGGGAAATTTCGTCTATCGCCCCGAGCTCACGGGCAAGGCGTTTGGCACGATCCGCTCGCTGGTGCGGATTGTAGGCATCGACTCCCATGAGGAAATGAAAAGCGCGTGGAAAGCCCTGCGCGAGGCAAATTTCCCGCCGGATGCGATGAAAGTTTTTTTTGATGTGTCAGCGCTGCATTATGATTCGATGAAAACAGGTGATGCAGGGCTGAGCTCTACCGATGCGCTCGAGGCAGCGCAAAGGGCGTCCGAAATCGGGGCACGTTTCCGCGCGCAATACCAACAAGCTGAGGCGATGGCACGCGACGCGAAGAAGAAAGGAGAAACGCCATGAGAAAAGGCTACGCATGGACCATCATGGTGACAGTCGTCATCCTGTTCGCCCTATTTTTTGTTTATCCAGCCTTCACGATTGTGGGTGAGGCATTCTGGAAAAAAAGCGAAGGATGGACTTTTTCCTACATCGCCGCGGTGTTTCGCGATCCTGTCTATCTTGAAGGTTTGTGGAATGCTTTTGCGTTAGGCATTGTCAGCACGGCTGCAACCCTGATGATCGCATTTCCGCTGGCCTTGCTCTCCCATCGCTATGACTTCATCGGCAAAAAGTGGCTCAGTGTGCTGGTTCTGGTACCACTGATTCTACCTCCCTTTGTGGGCGCGGTGGGCGTCAAGGAAATGCTCGGCGTGGATGGCGCGTTGAATGCTCTGCTCATCAACCTCGGCTGGATGGAGACGTCAAGACCTTACGACTGGCTCGCCAACGGCAGGTTCACGGGCATCGTGCTGATGAACGCACTGCACCTCTATCCGATTTTGTATATGAACATCGCAGCGGCATTATCGAATCTCGATCCCGCGATGGAACAGGCCGCACAAAATCTCGGATGTCCGCCGTGGCGACGATTTTGGAAAATCACCTATCCACTCACGTTGCCGGGCGTGTTTGCCGGATCGTCCATCGTCTTCATCTGGGCTTTCACCGAGTTGGGCGTGCCACTGGTGTTCGACTTCGCCCGCGTGGCTCCGGTGCAGGTCTATGACGGCATCAAGGATCTCGGTGGCAATCCCCTACCTTATGCGATCGTCGCCATCATGCTGGTGATTTCAGCCGTGGTATTCGCAGCGTCGAAGTTGGTTCTCGGACGTTCACCGCTGGGCACAGCACCGCGACCGAAAGGACGCAGCAACGACCGGGTTTTGCGCGGGACCTGCTCATGGCTGGTCGGCGGGGTGTTTTTGTGCGTGTTCCTGCTCGCTTCCGTTCCGCACTTGGGTGTGATATTCCTTTCCGTATCCAATGACTGGTATCAAACCATTCTGCCCGGTGCTCTAACGATGCGCCATTACGATGAAGCGCTGGGCAATTCGCTGGTCGTGCCCTCGATCCAAAACAGCTTGTTTTATGCATCGATGGCCACTCTCATCGATTTATTGTTAGGGGTTGCGATCGCCTGGGTGGTGGTGCGCAGCAGGATCCGAGGACGAGCCCTACTCGACTCGCTGGTAATGCTGCCGTTGGCGGTGCCAGGACTGGTGATGGCCTTCGGTTATCTGGCGCTCTCACAACCTGGCAAGCCTTTCGCATTCCTGATCGGTGCCGATGGCAATCCCGCTTTATTGCTCATTGTCGCCTATGCCTTCCGGCGTTTGCCCTACGTCGTGCGTTCGGCAGTCGCTGGTCTGCAGCAAAGCAATCCGGTGCTCGAGGAAGCCGCAAAATCAATGGGTGCCACGCCACTGCGCAGTTTGCGAAAAATCGCACTGCCCCTGATCGGAGCCAACCTCGCCGCCGGCGCGATTCTCGCATTTGCCTTCGCGATGCTGGAAGTCAGCGATAGCCTCATTTTAGCACAACAAACCGAGCACTATCCGATCACAAAAGCCATCTACACGCTGCTGAGTACTTTGGGCAATGGCGTGCAACTCGCGGCCGCGTTGGGCGTGTGGGCCATGCTGTTTCTATCTGTCGCCATCATTGGCGCCGCAGTGATCGGCGGCAAACGCGGTGGCTTGTTCAAAGTGTGAGATGCGGGGTGCGAATGAAACCGTATCACGACAATCGATTTCGCCATGCATTCTGTTCCAATCGCCGGACAAGATCCTGAGCCCAATCGCTCAATCACGATGCTCACGCAGAGCCATTTCTCCAAAAATCCTTGGCCTTAGGGCAGAGTGGGTATTTTCCAGCATCGGGTCGCTGGCGATCACTTCATCCGCCAAGGCGCGAGCCTCTCGCAACAGGGTGGGATCGGCAAGAAAGTCCGCAAATTTCAGATCTGCCATGCCGCTCTGCGCAGTGCCCAACACATCGCCGGGACCACGCAGACGAAGATCTGCCTCGGCAATGACAAAACCGTCACTGCTATCGACAAGAGCTTGCAGTTTTTCCAGAGCTTCGGGCTGCTTCGAATCGGTGAGGAGCACGCAGTAGGATTTGTGCTCGCCGCGACCGATACGACCGCGCAACTGGTGCAATTGGGCCAAACCGAAGCGTTCGGCGTGATGGATGATCATGATGTTCGCATTCGGCACATCAACGCCCACCTCGATCACACTCGTGGCGACAAGAGCCTGAATTTCCGCTTCGCGAAAGGCCTGCATGGTTTGCTCCTTTTCCTCGCTGCCCATTTTGCCGTGCAACAATCCCGTGCGATAAGGTTTGAGGCGTTTCTGCCATTTTACGAACGCCTCGGTGGCGGATTCCGCCTTGATGCTTTCGGACTCCTCGACAAGTGGATATACCAGGTAAGCCTGACGCCCTTCCTCCAGATGCTGTTTCAGAAAAGCGGTGATGTCGGAAATTTTCGCATCCCTGCGCAAGGCTGTCACCACCTTGCCACGATTGGCCGGCCGTTCATCGAGTACCGAAACGTCGAGATCGCCATACAAGGTCAACGTCAGAGTACGGGGAATCGGAGTCGCGGTCATCACCAGCACATCGGGTTTCACTCCATGAGAAATCAGCAGGGCACGCTGGGCGACGCCGAACTTGTGCTGTTCATCGATGACCACAAAACCGAGATTGGCAAAAGCTTCCGAATCATAGAGCAGAGCGTGGGTGCCGATGATGATTTGCGGATCACCATCGTCGGAGCCATGTGTCTGTTCCTCGCGCTGTCCCGTGCGCAAGGCCATACGAACGCCCAGTGGTGCCAGCCATTTGCGAAACGTGAGGTAGTGCTGTTCGGCGAGAATCTGGGTGGGAGCCATCAGCGCTGACTGACACCCAGAATCGATGGCCAGCAGCATGGAAGCCATGGCGACAAAGGTTTTTCCCGAACCGACATCGCCCTGCAGCAATCGGTTCATGGGTCGCGGGTTGCGCATGTCGGCGAGAACCTCCTTGATCGATCGTTTTTGCGCTCCTGTGAGATCAAACGGCAGGGACGAGTAAAAGGCCTTGAGCAAGGTGGTTTTTTTACCCAACACTCGTCCGGCGTGATCGAGATGACGCGCTCTACGCCACACCACGTTGAGTTGCAGAATGAAAAATTCCTCCAGCGCAAAACGGCGACGCGACGCTTGCACGGCATCCGGCAAAAGCGGAAAGTGCGCGTCGCGCAGATCCTCGAAACGCGAACGATGTGGGGCAACGTTGATCGGAAAAACAACACTCGCGGGATCCACTCGCTGCAGCAAATGATGCTGGATCTCACGCAGACGCCGTTGTGCGATTCCGCTGATGTTTTTGTAAATCGGCACGATCCGTCCCACATGGATGGACTCCGCGCCGTCGTCGCGCATGATCTCGAACTCGGGATGATCAATCACCAAGCGCCCTTTGAAATCCTTTACCTTGCCGAATACCACCACCTCGTGGCCAGCCGCAAGCATTTTCGAGAGAAACGGCATATTGAACCAACGACAGGTAATCTTGTTCGATTCGAAAACACCACCATGACCTTGAAAGATCACGGCTTCATACGACGCGTATGAGGACGAAAAGCGCATGGACCGAGCGTCGATCACCGTGCCGCGCAGGCAAACGGCATGGGCCGTGGGCATCGTGGGAAAAGCCTCGAAACTTCTCCTGTCTTCATGGCGCTTGGGCAAATGGAGAAGAAGGTCGCCATAACTGACAAAGCCCGCCGCCTTGAGCGCGGCAATTTCCTTGGTTGTCAGGAACGAAGAGTTTTCCAACAACTGGGAAGTGGATAAAAACGGCGGTGCGTCGGGCATGGTAGCGCGCATAGAATGCCTTCAAATTGAAACACTTGCCAACACAAATGCTCATTCGAACAGCTTTTTTCCTGATCTCCTGCTTGCGGGATCAACAATTCCGAATTAGGATAGGGCGTATGATACGCTTTCTCCACACCCGCATTCGCGTCAAAGACATCGAAGCCTCCATCGCCTTCTACCAAAAACTCGGCTATCAGGAAGGCATGAGAAAAGCATCACCGCAAGGCAACCAATTGGCTTTCCTCGAACTTCCGGGAAACGACGTTTTTTTGGAACTATGTCATTCACCTGACTACACCGCCTCATGCCCCGAGGATCTGATGCACACCTGCTTGGGCGTCCCGGATATCATCGCTTATTGCGATCAAGTGGAAAAATCAGGCATCGAAATCTGGCCTTCCGGTTGGAGGGAAAAATTCCTTCAGAATGAGAAAAAAATGGCCTTTGTCACCGATCCGGATGGTTATGAAGTGGAAATTCTCGAACGCTGAAGAGAAGTTATGGTGTTTTAGCCGACGCCAAGGCTTTGACGATTGCATTCACGTTATGCCTCACCATTTCCTCATAGGTGTCGACATTTGTTCCGTCAGCAATCAAAGGCTCTGCCAGGGAAATCCCCGTGCCTGACGTGATGGTTGCCAAAATTTTCGGATTGGATTCCTTCTCGGGAAATATGGCGCGAACTTGATGTTCATTCAAATTTTTGATCAATGAAGCCAGCTCTGCCGTGGACGGAACTTGTTCACGATTCAGTCCTTGCACAGGGATTGCAGTGAACTGATAGTCCCGGCAAAAATAGCCGAACGCATCATGGGATGTTGCCAAAAAACGACGATCTTTGGGCACCTTCGCGATCTCCTTGCGTGTCCAGCGCTCCAGTTCCTCGAGTCGCTTGCGGTAAAGTGCGGCATTCACCTCGTATGCATGGCGATGCTCGGGATCAACTCTGATCAACTCCGTTGCGACAATTTGTATCGCACGACGGAAATTCTCGATCGAATGCCACCAATGGGGGTCGATGCCATGCTCATGTTCATGATCGTGCGCTTCATCCCCGTGATTGCATTTTCCCTCGATCGATGGCAACGAGGCACCGACTTCCACCACCTTGGCACCGCCCTCGACAATGTTTCGCAAGGTTGGCAAATAAGGTTCCAATCCCTTACCGGAAACAAGATACAATTTTGCTCCGGCAGTGGCTTTCAATTGTCGTGCGTCCGGTTCGAAATGATGGGGATCACCCGTCTTGCCGATCAAATCGATCACAATGAGATGCTCTCCACCGACATTTTTCAACAGATCCGTTAACAAAGGATGCAGGCTTACCGCTTTGATTTGCGCGGAGGCCGCGAACAATGACATGATCCAGATGAAAAATGTTTTCACATACGGATGATCGCACAAACTTCAACTAATGCAATCAATTTGCGATTGGTTGCATGATTCATTTTTTCCCGCATCCATCGCTGGCAAGCTTATGCCCCACGTGGCTCGCGGTGTTTTCCCGCCATCACAAATCTTGACACAAAGATCGCCCACGCTACCTTCACTGCGCGTTATGAAGCCTTCATCCATCTCAAAATATCGACCATTTCCGCCGGTGTCACTACCGGACCGGACATGGCCGGATCAGTCCATTACTCGAGCTCCGATCTGGTGCTCGGTGGACCTACGCGATGGCAATCAGGCCCTGCCGACGCCGATGTCGATCGAGGAAAAACTCGAGTATTTCGATCTGTTGGTGCGAATCGGATTCAAGCAAATCGAGGTCGGTTTTCCTTCCGCATCCGACACGGAATTTCATTTCGTCAGGCGTTTGATCGAAGAAAACCGCATTCCCTCGGACGTTACCATTCAGGTGCTGGTGCAAGCTCGCGAACATTTGATCGAGCGCAGTTACGAGAGCCTAAAAGGTGCCAAACAGGCGATCGTGCATCTCTACAATCCGACCAGCACGCTGCAGCGCAGGGTGACATTCCACAATGCATCTCGCGATGATACCCGCGCGATTGCCGTGCAAGGAGCGCAGTGGGTCAAACAATACGCTGCAATGGCTCCCGAAACCGAGTGGACCTTTCAATATTCACCGGAAAGTTTCAGCGATACCGAGTTGGACTTCGCACTCGAGTGCTGTCACGCGGTGATGGATGTATGGCAGCCAACCCCACAGAAAAAGGTGATTCTCAATCTCCCCAACACTGTCGAGTGGTGTTTGCCGAATGTCCATGCGGACCAGATCGAATGGATGTGCCGTAACATCCGGAACCGCGATAGTGTCATCATTTCCCTGCATACGCACAACGACCGCGGCACCGGCACAGCCGCCACCGAGCTCGGTTTGCTAGCCGGCGCGGACCGCGTGGAAGGCACGCTCTTCGGCAATGGCGAGCGCACGGGCAATCTCGATATTGTCACGGTGGCGCTGAACATGAACAGCCATGGCTTGGAAACAGGATTGGACTTTTCAGATCTGGCATCCGTGCGCGAGATCTACGAGCGCTGTTGTCGTCTCGTGGTACCTGAACGCCAGCCTTATGCAGGCGAGTTGGTCTTCACCGCTTTTTCAGGCTCTCACCAGGACGCGATCAAAAAAGGTCTCGACCGTCGTGATCAAGAATGCGCTGCCCAAAACGCCGTAGTGCCTTGGTCTGTACCGTATCTAACAATTGATCCGCAAGACCTTGGACGCAGTTACGAGGCCATCATCCGGATCAACTCGCAATCAGGCAAAGGTGGCGTCGCCTACATTCTCGATCGCGAGCACGGGCTGGATCTGCCGAAAACCATGCATCCGCAGGTGGGCAAGTTCATTTACGATCTAGCCGACCAATGGGGGCGCGAAATGTCCGCCGACGAGATCGGCGAGGCGTTTCATCAGCATTTTGCCAATGTGTCGCATCCGCTCGATGTCACAGAATACGAACTCATTCACCTTACCGACGAACGCGGTGTGGTTGAGTGCCGGGCAACCATCGTTCACGAATCAAAGTCCAAACAAATCATCGGTCGCGGCAACGGACCGATCAATGCCTTTGTGCACGCGCTGGAAGGAGCAGGGCTGAAAAACTTCAAGGTGACAGATTACCGCTCGCACGCGGTGCGCGGCGGTTCGGATGCCAGTGCTGCCGCCTATGTGCAAATCCAAGCGGATGACGGTCGTTTGTTGTGGGGAGCAGGTATCGACAATTCCATCGAAATGGCTGGCTTACGGGCGTTGGTCAGCGCTTGGAATCTACTGCATTCCGCACAAGCCTGACTCCGCAGTTGACGAATCGGATTCCATGAGTAAAGAAACGGGCGTATGAACGAACATCAGAATACTAGCACAGAAACAGAACTGCCGGAGGATCCGACAGCCGCCGCCGCCGAGGAAATCGAGGCTGGCGATCAAGCGCAAGCTATGGCCGAGGAAGTCGCACGCTGGCGCGATCTCGCGGTGCGGACAGCAGCGGATTTCGACAATTTTCGCAAGCGTGTAGCCCGCGAACGAGAGGAAGCCGTGCGTTTCGGCAATCAAGATTTGTTAGAACAGCTCATCCCCATTCTTGATAATTTCGAAATGGGCATGATGGCGGCTGCCAGCGATACGAGCTCGATGATCTACATCGGCATGGATATGGTGCGCAAGCAGTTCAACGAATTTCTCACCCAGCAAGGTGTGGAGGAAATTGTCGCACTGCATGCGGCCTTCGATCCCAATGTGCACGAGGCCGTTAGCGAAGAAGTGAGCGCCGATCATGCACCGGGCACCGTCATTCGTGTGTTGCGCCGCGGTTTCCGTCTGCGCGACCGCCTGTTGCGCCCGGCGAATGTGGTGGTGGCCAAGGCCCAAGAAGAATCAGCCGAATAAAACATCATGGCGGAAAAACGCGACTATTACGAAATCCTCGGAGTAAGCAAATCGGCCACTGCCGACGAAATCAAAAAGGCCTATCGAAAATTGGCGATGCAATGGCATCCCGACAAGAATCAGGGCGACAAGGCGGCTGAGGAAAAATTCAAAGAGCTGGGCGAAGCTTACGATGTGCTCAGCAATGAGGACAAACGCGCAGCCTATGATCGCTACGGCCACCAAGCCTTCACTGGTCCCGGCGGCGGCGGTGGCGGTGGTGGCGGCTTCCATGACCCGATGGACTTGTTCCGCGAAGTTTTCGGCGGCGCATTTGGCGGAGGCTTCGAAGACATGTTCGGCGGTGGAGGTGGTCGTCGTAAGAGCGGCAAACAGCGCGGTAGCGATCTGCGCTACGATCTGGAACTTTCACTGGAAGAAGCCGCGCGCGGGGTCGAAAAAGAATTGCTGATCGAGCGCTACGTTTCTTGTGAGAGCTGCGGCACCACGGGTTCGAAAAGTGGCAGCGGCACAAAAAAATGCCACACCTGCGGCGGTCGTGGCGTCGTGACACGCTCGGCCGGAATTTTTGTACAACAAAGCGAGTGCCCCACCTGCCATGGCACCGGCGATCTGATCTCTGATCCCTGCGATTCCTGTCGTGGCGAAGGACGTGTGCAGAAGGAAACCAGCATCAAGATCCGTATTCCAGCGGGTGTCGATACCGGAACACGACTGCGCTCCACGGGCAACGGCGACGCGGGTCTGCGCGGCGGCCCCTCCGGTGATCTTTATGTTTTCCTCATCATCAAAAAACACGATTTCTTCGAGCGCGAAGGCAATGACCTCATCTGCGAGGTGCCGATCTCATTCGTGACAGCAGCTCTGGGGGGCGAGACTAAGGTCCCCACACTCGACGGTCAGGCCTCGATCAAAATACCCGCAGGGACCCAAGGTGGCACCGTTTTCCGTCTCAAGGAAAAAGGCATGTCCAACCTCAGTGGCGGGCGTCGTGGTGATTTGCACGTGTCCATGCAGGTCGAAGTACCCACCAAATTGAACAGCGAACAGCAGGAAAAACTGCGCGCTTTCGGAGAATCGATCGGCGAGAAAAACAAACCGATGGAAGAAAGTTTCTTTGCCAAGGCGAAGAGATTTTTTGACATCTAACAAATACAATCATGGCGAGATTTCATCTTCCTCCCGCAGCGTGGCAATCCATCGCCCGGTTGGAGGAAGAGGAGTCCCGACATTGTTCGCAAGTGCTGCGTCTTTCGGTAGGTGATGACATCACCGTATTCGATGGGTGCGGCCGCTCGGCGAAGGCCATCATTCGCCAGGTGAGCAAAAACACCGTTGCGATCGAATTGGGTGAAGAAACACTGGATGCCGCGCCACGTCCCATGATCACCTTGGCGCAGGCTGTGCCCAAAGGAAAGACGATGGATTGGATCATTGAAAAAGCCGTGGAACTCGGTGTGTCACGCATCATCCCGCTCGTCACCCGCTATACCATCGTAAAATACGATGCATCCGAGGCGGTCAAAAAATCCGAAAAATGGCAGAAGGTCGCACTAGAAGCCTGCAAACAGTGCGGGCAAAACCGGATGCCTTTGGTTGAGGTCCCGCTGGACGGTCGGACATTTCTTTCACAACCGCGCGCGGGAGGTCGCATCATCGCCTCGCTGGCGCCAGGAGCGATACCGCTGAAACAGGTGATCGATGAGCTTACGACCGAAGAGGAGATCACCATCATGATCGGACCCGAGGGCGATTTTTCCACCGAAGAAACGCAACTTGCACTGGATGCAGGCTATCGCCCCGCAACCCTCGGATCGCTTGTGCTACGCAGTGAAACAGCGGCGCTGTATTCTCTGGCTTCGTTGCGTTGCCTACTCAGTTGTTAGCCCCCATCCAACCAAGGATGCGTTGCTGGTGCGCGGTGACTTCATCGGCATCGTATGTTTTTTTCTCCGCGCACGACCACACCACGCCGGGCCAGGCGATATCCCCCTGATGGCGACCAACGATGTGAATGTGCAACTGGGACACCTGATTGCCGATCGTAGCGATATTGACCTTTTCCACACCCGGCCACTGCGCCATGCCTGTCGAAAACACACGCATGCTCTCGCATACCGTCTGGAATTGCTCGGACGAAAGCTGGTGCAATTCGGTCACGGATGCATCCACTTCCGGCACTAACAGAATCCATGGGAAATGCGCTTGATCCTTCAGCAGCACACGACAAATCCCATGCACCCCGAGATCATAGCAGCCACGTGCCAACCGATCATGTAAAACAAAAGACATGCGCTAACTTTGTCTTTTCATGATGGAAATGCAACTCTCGAAAAGTTCCATGAGTATGGAGCGCGGACTTGAGTCCGCTTCATCTCTCACGCCATAGCCGACTGAAGTCCAATACCTTTAAAGATTCGGAATGATGATGAATGCATTCGTATTTCGTCCCAACGGGACGATTCATCAAAGCCCACGGTGCAACCGTGGGTTTATTCACAAAAAAACCTTCGCGTCCCAACGGGACGATTCATGGAGCGACACGCTGCCGTTTGATCAATCGGTATGATCCTCGATATTGTCGTTGAGTCCTCTGAGTCGAAGCGTTCCCCAATGAGGCGTCCCGATGGGACGCAAAAAATCTGATGAGGTGAAGTTACCCACGGCTTCACCGTGGGCTGACATGAGTCGTCCTTTTAGGACGAAAAAGCCATAGCCAATCCTTAAAGGTATTGGACTGAAGTCCGCGCTCCCATGGGAATCCCGCATAAGTCACGCATTGCCAAAAGAATCGCTCAGCGATACCTTGGTGTTGTGCCGTTACCCACCCACCAAAGCTTCTCCGAACTGCTGTCCCCGCGCCGCCGCTACCTTGTGGGCGTATCCGGCGGTGCTGATTCCGTGGCGTTGGTGCATCTGCTGCTGGATGCGGGCGTGAAACGTCTCATCGTCTGCCATGTCGATCACCGACTCCGCGGAAAAGACTCGACCGCGGACGCGAGATTTGTGGAGGCCCTATCTCGGAAACTCGGACTGCCTTATTACGGCACCCGGATCGACGTGAAAAAAATTGCCACCGAGCGAGGTGAATCCATCGAGACGGCGGCTCGTCATCTGCGCCACGAATTTTTCGCCAGCGTCGCCCGCGAACACAGATGCCCGCGTTTGCTGCTCGCCCACCATGCCGATGATCAGGCGGAAACCATGCTATGGAATCTGGTGCGTGGCTCGCACGGGATCAAAGGCATGAGCGCCAAGCAACACTTTTCGATCGGCTCGCAGAAATTGGAAGTGATCCGGCCTTTGCTTTCTACCCGACGCCAGGAACTACGCGACTATCTACTCGAGCATCAGATCGCATGGCGCGAGGATGCCAGCAATGCCTTGCCATGTGCCACCCGCAACCGCATGCGCCTCGAAGTATTGCCTCTGCTCTGCGACGTAGCTCGCCGAGACGTGACACCTCTACTGTTACAACAAGAAAAGGCGCAGGATGATCAACATGTGCTTGATTCATGGGCGCTGGAGCAGATCCATGCGCTCGATCCGCAGGATCGCTTGCATGTGCCGGTGCTCAAAAAGCTCCCACCCGCCCTGCAGCGTCTGGTGTTCCGCGATTACCTGCAACAACACCGATGCGGAAGCATTTCCCGTGATTTGTTAGACCGCTGTCTTTTGCTACTGAACGATGCTAGCATTCATTGCATCAATCTCCCGGGCGGGCATTACCTGCGGCGCAAAGCCGGACGCATCATTTGGCAATCGGCTTCCTAGGAAGAATCCAGATGTTGCGATAGACCACCGGATTGCCGTGATCCTGCAAAAACACCGGACCAGCGGCGGAGTCGAGTGGCTTCGCGCGCGGGGCCGATGCCGTGAAATCCTTTTTCAACTCCAAATCCTCATGCACGACCACGCCATTCAAACGCACGGTCATGCGCGGCCACGTCAAGCGTTTGCCATCGGCATCGAAAGTTGCTGATGTGAAATCGACATCATAGGTTTGCCATGACAACGGCGGAAAGCACATGTTCAGAAGAGGTTTTGACAGAGAATACACCCCTCCGCATTCGTTGTCGCGCCCCTCGAGACCGAAGGAATCGAGCACCTGTGTTTCCCAGCGACCGTTCATGTAAATGCCGCTGTTACCGCGCTGCTGGCCGCGCGCCAATGGTTTGTAGGGTGTGCGGAACTCGACATGCAATTGGTAATCGCTGAACTGTTGTTTGCTGAAGCAGTTGCTCGCTTGCAAATGACCGTCCTTGACCACTCCCTTTTCCCATTGATCGGCGGTGCTGCCGTCGAACAACACCACAGCACCTGCGGGAGGCTTGGCTCCCCGTGTAGGACTCTTGCGTTCGATGCGGCTCAGAGTATCTTGCTTGCGATTGGCATCGGTCATTTTCATGATCCCCGCTTGAATGGAAACATGGATATACGGTTGCTCTTGGCTAAAAACAACGAGCTTGCCCTTGCGCTCGCCGGACAATCGATGGCGCGATTGTCCCGACGTCCAGCCATCACCGGGAAGACCACCTTCCAGCATGTACAGATCGAACTTCCCCTGCCCCAATGCCACCACCTGCGCGCCCCGTCCGATCGGACCCTCGCTGCGATATTCGCCCTGAATGGAAAAATCAGGATCCTCTTTCGCTGCGAGCTCAGGATCGATCCAAACCGTTCTATTCGAGGTAGGAGTGTCCGCCAGCAAGGTGCCGGTCAAAGCCATGCCGAAAAAGAGAGAATGCATTTTCATAAGAATAATCTTCTTCCGGCTACGATTCATGCCCATGGCATCTATCGAAGGATATCTTACAACAACCACCAACCACAGGGTTCATCCTGAGTGGCGCAGCACAAGCTCACATCCATCAGGCCTTTTTTCTGTAGAACCTGACGCATGGCATGTGTGGCTATGTCACGGCAATTGCAATCGCTGCTGAGATGACCGAGCACAACATGGCGGAGATCGGAATGGGTGATACTATCTAACAAATCGGCGGCCTGGCGATTCGACAAGTGTCCATGTCGCGAACTGATCCGTTGTTTGATCGACCAAGGACGCTTGGTATCGGCATCAAGCAACTGCTCATCGTAGTTCGCTTCGAGGTATAGCCCGTTCATGCCTTGCAGGCGCTGGGTGACACTGTGAGTCACATGGCCGAGATCGCTGATAAATCCTAGGCTTTTTTCCTCGCTACGCACCACATACCCCACCGGATCCACTGCATCGTGAAGGATGGAAAAACTTTCCACTCGCATGCTGCCAATGGTGAAATCCTGCCCCGCCTCAAAAGTGTGCCAACGCCCGTTGATGCCCGACTGTCGCAACACATGGGCGGTAGCGGTGGTGGCGTATAGTGGTATGTCGTATTGTTTGAGTAATGTTTTTAGACCCTTCACATGATCACCGTGTTCGTGAGTGATCAAGATGCCGTCAATAACCTCACTGCCCAACTGCCGAGCGCGCGCGACCAACTGCCTGGCGCTGAGTCCGGCATCGATGAGGAGAGTGGTGTGGGCGTATTGAGCCAATGTGGCATTACCACTGCTACCGCTGCCGAGAATTGCAAATCTCACGCAGGAAATCTTGCCGGGATCAGGGCGCGAGGTCAAGTCTGGACCCGCAAATCCCATCCTTGCAATCCGCACAAAAACCGCCATCGTAGCGCCGATGATTCGTTTTTCATTCTTCGGCATCCCGGTAGAGATTCAACCTTGGTTCTGGGTGATTCTCGCGCTCATTGGATCGAATTTTGGCCGGATGGATGAGGGCTCCAACCAGGCTCTTCTGATCGCATTGTTTGTCATTGCAGGAGGTTTTTCGATTTTCATACATGAACTGGGGCATGCCCTTGCCGGAAAAATGTTCCGCGCTCGGCCATTCATTGTGCTGCACGGATTTGGTGGATATGCCGCCTTTCCTGGATCCTATTTTTCCCAGTGGCAAAGTTTCCTTGTGACGGCCGCAGGCCCGGCCATTCAACTGATGCTCGGTGGATTGGCTCTTCTAGCGAATCACATGATGCCAGAGCTCTCCGATATGTTCCGCATATTCCTAGCAGACTTAGCGCTCGTGAGCATCTTTTGGGCATTGATGAACTTGATTCCCGTGATTCCCCTCGATGGTGGCCAGATGATGGCGGCCACGCTTGGCCCCCAACGGCGCAAGCTGAGTTTGCAAGTGAGCATGATCGCCGCTGTGATCTGCGTAGCACTGATGTGGAAATTCGGTATCGGCACAATCATGCCGTTTTATCTGCTGTATTTCGCCTGGTTGAATTACCAAGAAATGAAAGACACCGGCTACTAACCGTTAGAAAAAACACAAGCGCATTCCGGCGATCAGGGAAAAGGCGATCACCAAGCCCTCGAACCAGCGCTGCGGCACGCGCTTGACCAGAAATTTTCCTGTCGCTACGCCCAGCCATACACCGGGCACCAACAGCAGGTTGATTTTCAAGGTCTCCCACGTGGTCAGCGATAGATTCACCGTCATCGGTATTTTGAGCAGGTTGATCAACAGGAAAAAACGCGCACTGATGCCGATCAGTTCCATCTTGGGAATGCGGCGAGAAAGCAGAAACAACTGGATCACGGGGCCCGCCGCGTTGGCAATCATCGTCGCCATGCCGCCCGCCACTCCCGCCGCCACACCAAAGGCCTGCGAGTCCGCCACGCGTTGAAAGAGCGCCTGATTCCAGAATCGCATCGCCTGCACCGCTACCATCAAAAGCACCGAGACACCAATTCCCTTGCGCGCTTGCTGGTCATCGATCGCCGCCAACACCAGATAGCCGATACCCAGACCAATCAAGGTAGGGAACAGCAATTTTCCCACTGGCTTCCACGAACCATGCTCGCGAAACGCGGGGTAAACGGTCAGATCCGCAATTACCAACAAGGGTAGGACCAATCCCACGGATGTTTTCGCACCAAACAAATCCGCAAACAGCAGAACCGAAATCATCGAGATCCCCGTAAAGCCGGTTTTCGACAAGCCGACACACAAGGCGCCGCACAGCGCCATGGTCCAGGCCGTCGTACTGTCAGGCATGAGATTCACCGCCCGATTTTCACGATGAGATCGAAGTGTTTTTTCACCACAGGAGTGATGGAGAGCCGCGTGCCTTTTTGCAGCACCACCATGCCCTCCAGCTTCGGCTCCTGGCGCAGCATTTCCAATGTGACCATCTGCGAAAATTCTTTTTCAAACGAAAAATCCACCAACCACCAGCGCGGCTTGGCCTCGGTGGATTTCTCATCGAAGTATTCCGAGGCAGGATCCCACTGGGTCGGATCAGGATACGGCTCCGATGCCACACGCGCCACGCCCACCACTCCCGGCGGTGTGGCATTGCTGTGGTAGAACAGCGCAAGGTCGCCGATCTGCATCTCGCGCCACATGAAATTCCGCGCCTGATAATTGCGCACCCCGCTCCACGGTTCCTGCTTCACTTTTTTTAGGTCGGAAATCGAAAACACGTCCGGTTCGCTCTTGATCAGCCAATGCTTCATGCCGCGACACCATAAACGCGAAGTTCCGGAAGCTCAATGCATTCCTTCCGCTAATCCAGAGCGAAATTCACTCCCCTTTGCATCCGCGAAAAACCTTGAATATCCCCTTTCTTTCGCGCACCGTCTCGCACGACCTATGCTTTCCGTTCACAAATTGACCAAAACTCTTGGTGGCCGCACGTTGTTGCGCGAAGCCGAAATGACCATCAACTGGGGTGAGCGCGTGGCTCTTGTCGGGCCGAATGGTGCAGGCAAATCCACACTGTTCCGCATGATCCTCGATGAGGATTCTCCTGATGAAGGCAGCATCGAACGAGACGAATACGCCATCACCGGTTACCTCGCCCAGGAAGCGGGTTCACCGGGGGACGAAACGATTTTGGAAATCGCCATGGGCGTCACTCCGGAAATGGTCGGTCTGCTGCGCACCATGCGCGAGCACGAAGCGAAGGACAATCACGGCGATCCCGAATACGCCAAGGCGCAGGACCAATTCAATCACCTCAACGGCTATCAACTCGAGCCCAAGGCGAAAAAAATCCTCAACGGCCTCGGCTTCAAGGAAGACGATTTCCACAAACCCGCCTGCGAATACTCCGGCGGCTGGGTGATGCGCGCCTACCTTGCCCGCTTGCTGGTGATGGAGCCGGACTTGCTCATGCTGGACGAGCCCACCAACCACCTTGACCTGCTCTCCCTGCTTTGGTTGCAACGCTACCTGCTCAACTACTCGGGTGCGATTCTGATGATTTCCCACGATCGTGATTTCATGGACGCCTTGGTCGAATCGGTGGTGGAAATCGATCCCGATGCCGCAAAGCTCATCACCTATCCCGGAAACTACAGCGCGTATCTGCAACAGCGCGAGCAGCGCTACGATCAACTCGTGCAGGCTTATCGCAACCAGCAGAAGGAAATCGAGGGGCATCAGGAATTCATCGATCGCTTCCGCCAAGTGACATCGAAAGCATCGCAAGTGCAGTCGCGCGTGAAATTCCTCGAAAAACTCGAACGAATCGAAAAACCACGCGCACCGCGCAAAGCCTTCAAGTTCAGTTTCCCGCAGCCTCCGCGCTCGAACCAGAAAGTCATCGAACTGCAAAAAATTTCGCAGGCCTATGGCACCAAACAGATTTACAAGGACCTCGATCTCACGATCGAACGCGGCGACAAGATCGTTCTCGTCGGTCCTAACGGCGCCGGCAAATCGACCTTGCTCAAGATTCTAGCCGGAGTATTGCCCATCAACGGCGGAAAAATCGACGTCGGTTACGCGACCAAACTCGGCTACTACTCGCAGCACCGCTCCGAAGCACTCAACGAAAACAACACGGTATTGGAGGAAGTGATGTCGGCCTGTTCGACGTTGCGTGAGGATGAGGCACGTTCCATTCTCGGATCCTTCCTGTTCCGCCGCACTGATGTGGAGAAGCGGATTCCCGTGCTCTCCGGAGGAGAAAAATCGCGTTTGAACCTGGTCAAATTCCTCGTGAACCCGCCGAATCTCCTGCTCATGGATGAGCCGACAACCCACCTCGACATCCTCTCCATCGACTCTCTCGTTTCCGCGCTCAAGAGCTACGAAGGCACGTTGGTCTTCATCTCCCACGATGTCCACTTCATCCGCTCACTGGCCGAAACCACCCTGCACATCAACAACGGCACGGTCACCCGCTATGCCGGAGGTTACGAGTATTTCCTCGAAAAATCCGGTCTCAACGATGATCGTGGTGCTGTGACCGCGTGATCGTGGCGGCGCTTTCCAAGCGCCAAGCCTATCAAAAAAAACGACCCATTGGCATGGCGCTTGGAAAGCGCCGCCACGGTCTCACCGCCGACAAAACCGGAATCCCGGCATCGCTTTCACCAGGCGCCGCATTTCCAACTTGAGCAAAGTGGCAGTCACCGTTGCTGCGGGCAAACCGCTTTGCCCGATGATCCGGTCCACGCTCTTTTCCTCACTGTCCAGCACAGCATAAACCGTTGCCTCATCACTTTCCAATAAGGGCATTTCGACTTGCCCTTCATCTACTACGTTCATCGTATTTTTACCGAAGGAGAATAGGCCGAGGTCATCGATGATGTGTGCGGGATCGGCTGCTAGCGTAGCACCGTCGCGAATCAGTTGGTGACATCCGGCGGAGGTCGGCTTATCGATAGGACCGGGAACGGCGTAGACGGATTTGCCGTATTCGCTGGCGAGATTGGCGGTGATCATCGCGCCCGACCAAGCGGGACATTCCGTCACCAGCAAGGCTCGGCACCATGCGGCGACAATTCGATTTCGTTGTGGAAAGGTCTGCTTGTCCGGTTCGGTGTTCAGAGGAAATTCCGAGACGATGGCACCGTGGCCATTGGCGATTTTTTCCGCAAGAGCGAGATTTTCCGGCGGATAGATTTTCGCCAAACCTGATCCGATCACACCGATCGTCCGACCTCCTGCAGCCACTGCCGCCTCATGCGCGGTGGTGTCGATACCACGTGCCAAGCCCGAGATGATGGTGTAACCGGCATGCGCAAGCTGATAAGAAAACTTTTTCGTCGCCTGCGTGCCATACATCGTGCTGCGACGCGAACCAACCACCGCGATCGAATGTTTATCGCGCTCCTCCAACTGACCCCAAACGTATAAAACATTGGGAGCGTCATAAACGTCACGCAACGGAGAAGGATAACCGGAATCGAACTTCGAGAGCAAGGTCAGTCCTCGCGATTTCACCTCGGCCAGTTCTTTACCGACATCGCAATGATCCTGCCAACGATGAAGAATCGCGGCGGTTTCCTCACCGATATGGCTGACTCGCAAAAGAACATCCATCGGTGCACCGAGCACCGCGGATGGCGAGGAGAATTGATCTAACAACTTCCGCACCCGGACAGGACCGATACGCGGCAGGAGATTGAGGGCGACGAGAGCTTCAGTGTCGGTCATGGATGCCATTGGGAAAGTTGTTCAGGGAAAGGACAGTGAGCGCAATCGCTGGTATCTTCCAGACAAAAGTCCCGGTAGATCTGCAGCAACGCCTGCTGATGCGCGAGTGATTTCTGCCAAGGTTTGGCCAGCGTTTCATTGCCAAACAAGCGGATTCCTGCACGGCGGACGGACTCATTGCAACTGAGCGCTTTGAGCTGCGTATAGGAATCATAATCATACTCGGGATCATCCAGCAAGGCGAGAGGTGCAAGATGATTCGCAATCCATTCCAGCGACTGTGTTTTGCCAAACAGTGCGATGGATGATTCCGATCGTGCGGATGCCAGCGTGTGATGATGATTCCAGAATTCGTGATTCAGTTTTGCCAAGGCCGACAACAGAGATTGAGGTCGAAACGGTCGCGCCAGTGCCAGCGAACGAAACGTCGGCCAATGTTGAGCAAGCATGGCCAGGGCTGCGACACGGCGATGTGGATGATTCGCCGGACGATGGCCGTGCATTTTCCAGGGGATCTCCCGCAATGACTCAAATCGCGCGCGGTGCTTCCACCACGTTTCCCACAAATCACTGAGATATTCTCGTGTGATTCCGGTCGCTTTTTCGTGGATCTTCGGATGCAAAAAACCGGCGCAACCGAAGAGAACGGCTTCAATTCCGTTAGGGATTTCGCGCATTTTGCCAAGGCTCGCCCGCTGCACCAGGATCTGCATTGCCAGCGTGTTACCACGATAGCCCAGCGTCTGCGCCGCTGATTGAAACAAGGCCGAGTCACGGCCGTGCACGTCGGCAGTTTGATGAAATCGGCGCGCCTTGTTGCGAGCCCGGTGCAGAGATGCCTCCCGAAGCAGGGAAAGCACCCGCACGGCGTCCATATTGCGCAGCGGTGCGACGCAACGCCCCGCCCTCGCGATGGCAGTGTCACGACGTGGGCGCTGCAAGGCAAGAGCCAGAGACTCGTCATCGATGATCACTTGCGGGATGAGTTTGTGCTCATCATTGCGGATGAAATGGTCGCGCTCCTCGCTGCGGAAACTGACGTGCAGCACCACATTCCGATAGGCCGGATTCGTTGCGTGCTGATGATTTTCCCAATCACCGGCATACGGGTCCAGCTCCAACGAACCATGAAATTCCCTGCCCTGGATACCCACCACCACGTGCTGGAAATCCGGACCAGCTCCGCGATTCCATTCGCCGAATTGCAGGACGCGCACCACCTCCCCCGTCGTCGTGGTGAAGTCACGCCCGAAGGCTCCGGAAAACCACAATGCTTGTAGCTCCAGCTCCGGGGGCAATACGACAGGAGACTTCTCCGCGACAACAGCTTGTCGCTCCCACACCTCCTTGATCAATGCATCGTATTGCACAATCACATCCTGTCGACTCCGGCATTTTTGTCAATTCCCGCCTTCGTGCTGGACGTGAAACGGCTTTTCCGTTTTATCTCGGTCATGGCAATCAACACATCTCTGCTCGCCCGCATTTGCGAGGCTCCCGGGGCACCGGGATTTGAAAAGGAAATCCGCAATCTTGTGCTGGAAGAAATCAAGGACCTCGCCGATGACATATCCGTCGACAACATGGGCAACGTTGTCGCGCTGAAAAAAGGCAAGTCCGCCGAGAAAAAAATCATGGCAGCCGCCCACATGGACGAGATCGGCTTCATTGTGACTCACATCGATGACAAAGGTTTTGTGCGCTTCAACACGCTCGGTGGTTTCGATGCCAAAACGCTCACGTCTCAGCGCGTGATCATTCACGGCAAAAAGAACATCATGGGCGTCATGGGCAGCAAACCCACCCACATCATGCAACCGGAGGAACGCAACAAGGCAGCACAAATCCGCGATTATTTCATCGACACCGGCCTAACAAAAAAGGAGTTGGAAAAACACATCCAAATCGGGGACTCGGTCACGCGCTTCAGCCCGCTGATCGAGCTCGGCAATTGTGTGAATGTAAAATCGTTAGACAACCGCGTCTGTGTGTTCCTACTCATCGAAACCCTTCGCGCGCTCAAAAAAGCCAAGCGCAAACCATGCTTTGATTTTTACGCCGTATTCACGGTGCAAGAAGAAGTCGGACTGCGCGGCGCCAATGTTTCCGCCCTGAAAATCCAGCCGGACTTCGGCTTCGGGCTCGATACCACCATCGCCTACGATGTGCCCGGCTCCACCCCGCAGGAGCAGTGCACCGCCCTTGGCAAGGGTGTGGGTATCAAGCTCATGGACTCCTCCGTGATCTGCGACTATCGCATGGTTGCCTTCATGAAAGAGACCGCGAAAAAACACAAGATCCAGTGGCAACCAGAAATTCTCGCCGGTGGGGGTACCGATACCGCTGGCCTGCAACGCATGAGCGCCGGTGGCTCCATCGCAGGTGCCGTTTCGATCCCCACACGACACATCCATCAGACCATTGAAATGTCAGACAAAGATGACATTCAAGCTGGAATCGACCTTTTAAGTGCCTGTGTATGCGAAATTGACAAGTATGATTGGTCATTTTGACCGATGAATGGCATTCATTCTAGCCCCTACGGCGATGAGATTTCTCTCATCGCCGTATTTTTTTAAAATTCCTTTTTTCCTTGTTGAATTCATTGTTTCACAACCGTGAAAAGCCTTCATGCGGGCTTTTGCAAGTGAATCACCTGGATATTTTTTAGAAAATCATTTCAGCACGCTTAAGTCACAAGTGTTACGATTTTTTTTTGACCCCAAGATCACCTCGATGATGGTTCGGAGAACCTTGCTGCACATCGATTTCACATAGTAAATACAACAACAAACATACAACATGTAGTATTGTGAATAATTTGTTGATACCACATGAGCAAAATTCCTTTGACCTGAGAAATGTTTTTGTCTAGATTTTCCCTCGCTGCTCATCGCATTTGCAAAGTGCATTTTGAATGCGGGCATCAATCTCACAATCCACAATTTTATTCCCATTATGTCCACCGCAACTTCACCATCCAACACCACCACCTACACCCTTGGCCAACGCACTTTTGTCCTCGATAAGGAGAAAGCCGAAGCCGCCTACGCTGCGAAAAAAGTGATCAACGGTCGCGAGACCATGTTCTTCAACATTCTGCCGTTGAAATACTCCTGGGCCTACGATCTCTACAAAACGATGAAAAACAACCATTGGGAACCGGAGGACATCCCGATGCAAAAGGACGTGGAGCAATGGCGTTCGAACGACATCTCGGACGTGGAGCGCTGGATCATCAAGATGGGGATCGGCTACTTTTCCGCCGCGGAAGGCATCGTCGGCGACAACATCCTCCACGTTGTTCGCGAGGTCGTCACCGCCCCCGAACTCAAACTGGTGCTCGGCCGTCACGCCCACGAGGAAAACATTCACGCCGACTCGCTTGTCTACATGATTTCCTCACTTGGACTCAACCCGCACGAATGCGAAGCAATGTTCGAGGACATCCCCACCATCACCGAGAAAAACCATTTCGTTGTTTCCAATAGTCGCAAGCTGCGTCGTGACATCGACCTCACTGTCACCGCCAACAAGCAGGCTCTCGCGAAGAACATCTTCCTCTTCGGCCAGGTGATGGAAGGCACGCAGTTCTACGGTCTCTTCGGCATGATCCTCAGCCTCTATCGCCAGAACAAGTTCCCCGGCATCGGCCAGATGTTCCGCTACACCCTGCGCGATGAGTCGAACCACATCGAGGTATTCCGCAACCTGCTCATGGACCTCGTCGACGAAAACCCTGACATCTGGACCGAGGAGTTCCGCGAGGACCTGCGCGCCACGATGGCCGAGGGCATCGCCTTGGAGAAAAAATTCATCCGCGACTGCCTCCCTGTGGCATCGATCGGTCTCAGTGCTGGCGAATTTGAGGAATACATCGACTACATTGCCGATCGTCGTCTTGCCTCCTGCGGTCTCGCACCGCTCAACGAAAGCACCTCCAATCCTTTCCCCTGGCTGGCGGAAATGATGGACATGAAAAAAGAGCAGAACTTCTTCGAAGGCCGCGTCACCGAATACCAAAAAGCCTCCGCCCTCGGCCAAATCGATGATGATGAGCTGTAAGGCAATCATTCTTACGACGGATTAAACGGATTTACGAATTTTTTGCATGAGTGAAAACAGCCATCCCCACAAGGAACTGACCGAGAAATTGATCGGCGCGGCGATGGCTGTGCATCGTGAACTCGGTCCCGGCCTCGATGAAAAAATCTATGAAAATGCATTCTGTGTCGAATTGGCGTTCCAGAGCATTTTTTTCACCCAGCAGCAGACGTTTCCCGTCCATTACCGTGAACATTACGTAGGCAAATTGATTACCGATCTCATTGCGGATAGCCGCGTGATAGTCGAACTGAAAGTAGTTGATGCCATTCATCCGGTGCACGTAGCGCAACTTCTCAGCTACCTCTCCATCACGAAGCTTCAAGTCGGTCTGATCTTCAACTTTAAAACTGCCTCCCTCACCTTCCAACGCCACGCCAACATCTATCGTAAATAAATCCCCCCTCAAAAAATCCGTATCATCCGTCTAATCCGTATCATCCGTCTAATCCGTATCATCCGTCTAATCCGTAAAATCCGTCGTAAAAAAGCCATACCTGCCAAAGACGTTTCATCCCATCTCCCACATCCCTTTTCAAACTCAAAATCCACCTTATCATATGTATCGCTCCCTTACCCTAGAAGAAGACCTCGCTCTGAAAAAGGTCATCACAGATCGCGCCAGCATCACCGATACGCAGTTCGCGTGGCGGGACGTGCTCGGCAAGGATTTCCATGGCACTCACCCGGAAATCACCGTGACCTCCGGCGCGACGGAATCGCAATTTTCCCTCGCCCAAGTCGCCGATACCATCGGCAGCGCTCTCACCGATCTGCTCATCTCGCGCCAGACGAAACAGGACAGCATTTTCAGCGACACCAACCGCGCCTTTGTCTCCGCCGTGGCCCACTCCGTTGCCAAAGCCCTAACGAAAAATATCGAGGAAGGCGGCCGCCTGCGCCTCTCGGAAAATGACCTTTATCTGCTCATCGAAAAAGCCCTCGTGGAAAACGACGCCTACGATGTGGCGAAGTCACTCGCTTTCCGCCGTTCCTTCGAGCGCAGCGGCGATGTGGACGTGAACACCGCCCCGCAAACCATGCCCGTGCGTTTGATCCGCCGCAATGGCAACGTCGTGCCTTGGTCGGAAACGAAGATCGAGATCGCGGTGCGCAAGGCCTTCCTTTCCATCCGCGAAAATCCCGAGCCTTCCCATGACATCGCCAAGGCCGTCACCGACCGTGTGCGCACCGGCGAGCAGGCCTTTGTGAACATCGAGGATGTACAAGACATGGTCGAGGAAGAACTCGGCCGCGCCGGCTACTTGAAGGCGATGCGCGCCTACATGGCTTATCGTTTCGAGCGCGCCCGCTACCGCAGCGAGCAGCAGGAAGTCGTGGAAGATATCAATCAGGAGTCGATGATCGTCGTCACCGATGAAGAAGGCCAGTCAGCCTTCTGGGACGGCGCCGATCTGAAAAAACGCATCGCCTTCGCCTCCATCGGCCTCGACCTTTGCCTCTCGGAAGGCGAGATCGAACGCGAGCTTCGTCGCTCCATCGGCTCGGAAATTTCCGCCAACGACCTGAAGCAGACCATCATTCTCAATGCGCGCACCATGATCGAAAAAGATGCCGACTTCGCGAAGTTCGCCGGTCGCATCCTGCTCACCTACATCTACGAGGAAGTGCTCGGCTGGAACATCATGCGCGATGGCATCGCCGGCATCAAGACCGCTCACCGCAATGCCTTCCGCCGCCACCTCAATCATGGAGTGGCCATCAAACGCATCCACCCGGATTTGATCGAAGCCTTCAACATCGATGTGCTCGCCGATGCGCTCGACCCCAGTGCCGACCTCGACTTCGACTACCTCGGCGTGCAGACGATGTACGACCGCTACCTCATCATCGACAAGACCGGCGCCAAGCCACGCCGCCTGGAAACGCCGCAGTTCTTCTGGATGCGTGTCGCCATGGGCCTGTTCAAGAACGAGGTCGAAAACCGCGAGCAATGGGTCGTGCGCCTCTACAACCTCTACAAAGGCCGACGTTTCTGCTCCTCCACGCCCACGTTGTTCAATTCCGGCACCCTCCACAGCCAGCTCTCCTCCTGCTACCTTTACAAGGTCGATGACTCCATCGAGTCCATCATGCAGCGCGGCATTGCCGAAAACGCCTACCTATCGAAATGGGCGGGCGGCCTCGGTGGTTCGTGGACGGCCGTGCGCGGCACCGGTGGCTACATTCAGGGCACCAATGGCGAGTCGCAGGGCATCATTCCTTTCCTCAAGTTGCACAACGACCAGCTCGTCGCCGTGAACCAAGGCGGCAAGCGCCGTGGCTCCGGCTGCGCCTATTTGGAAACCTGGCACAACGACATCGAGGACTTCCTCGAACTGCGCGTCAACACCGGCGACGAACGCCGCCGCACGCACGACATGAACACCGCGAACTGGATTCCCGACCTGTTCATGAAACGCATGGAGGCCCGCCAGCATTGGACGCTGTTCCGTTCCAACGAAGTGCCGGATCTGCACGAACTCTACGGCAAGGCCTTCGAGCAACGCTACGAGGAATACGAGGCACTCGCTGCCGAAGGAAAAATCTGGTCGCGCCAGCTTCCTGCCATCGATCTGTGGAAATCGATGCTCAAGATGATTTTCGAAACCGGCCACCCGTGGATCACCTTCAAGGACCCCTGCAACGTGCGCTCGCCGCAGGACCATTGCGGTGTCATCCACTCGTCCAACCTCTGCACCGAGATCACCCTCAACACGAGCAAGGAAGAGACCGCTGTCTGCAATCTAGGTTCCGTCATCCTCGATACCCACATCACCGAGGACGGCACCATCGATCACGACATGCTCAAGGAGACCATCACCGTGGCCATCCGCGCGCTCGACAGCGTCATCGACATCAACTTCTACCCTACCGAGGCCGCCAAGACCGCCAACATGCGCCATCGCCCCATCGGACTCGGTGTCATGGGTCTGCAAAATGCGCTCTACAAAAAAGGCTTCGCCTTCAGTTCGCAGGCCGCCGTGGAGTTCAATGACGAGTTCATGGAAGCCATCGCCTACTATGCTTATAGTGCTTCGTCCGACCTCGCCGCTGATCGCGGCACCTACTCCAGCTACAAGGGCTCGAAGTGGGATCGCGGCCTACTGCCACAGGATACCATCGACCTGCTCGAACAGGAGCGCGGCGTGAAGATCGATACCCCGCGCGGCGGCAAAATGGACTGGTCTTTCGTGCGCGAGAAAATCGCCAAACAAGGCATGCGCAACTCAAACGTGCTCGCCATCGCGCCTACAGCCACGATCTCGAACATCATGGGCACCACGCCCTGCATCGAGCCGAACTACAAGAACCTCTTCGTCAAATCCAACCTCGCCGGTGACTTCATCATCCTCAACGCCTTCCTAGTGAAGGATCTGAAAAAAGCCGGACTGTGGAACCAGGAAATGCTCGATCAGTTGAAATACTTCGACGGCGAGCTCGATGCCATCCCCTCCATCCCCGAGCACATCAAGGCCCGCTACCAAACCGCGTTTGGCGTCGGCTACGAGTGCATCGTCGATGCCGCCGCGCGTCGCCAGAAGTGGATCGACCAAGCCCAGAGCGTGAACCTTTTCATCGCCTCACCCGACTTCAAGGCTCTCAGCCACATGTATCGTCGCGCCTGGAGCAAAGGCCTTAAGACCACGTATTATCTTCGTGCCCTGCAAGCCAGCAACATCGAAAAAACCACCACCACGGTCGCCAAAGAAATCCGCGGCACTATGGCAGGTGAGCCCAAACGCACCTACACCGAAGCCGAAAAGAACGCGTGCTCTCTGGACGCGATGCTGAACGGCGGGACGTGTGAGGCTTGTCAGTAATAAGGAACGATCAGACTGATCTGTCGCATCAGTCTGATCTGACCGATCTCACCGACGCCCAACGCTGGGAACTCTACTCCCCGTAGCTTGACCACAAATACCCCGCGATCCGCGCCAACGCACTCATCTGCATCATCCATCAAGCAAACTTTCTTCTGGACCGCCAAATTGCGGCCTTGGAAGCCGCCTTCATTGAGGAAGGCGGCTACAGCGAGCAACTCGCCACCGCTCGTCTGCAGAAAAGAAAACAAGATCAGTCAGATTGGGCTGATCAGTCCCATCAGACCGATCAGCAGAAAGCAAAGCCACCGCTCTGCCAGGTTTGCGGCAGTCTCACGAGCCTGCGCACCGCCAACACCGGCAAGAACGCCGGGGAGTCTTTCTGGGGCTGCACCAGCTACCCCGACTGCAAAGGCACGGTGAAACTCTAACGCCGCAAAACATGCGCAACGCCGTTGGCGCAGGAAGAATGGTGGATCCATGCTTTGCGTGGCCTGGCATCCTTGGAAACCGTGGGAAAGGGATGATCACCTGATCTCATCCCATTGCAAAATGGTTGGCATGGACGGCCTTTGTGCCGTAGGAAAGACCGCATGAACTCCGCGCCACTTGACCTGCCTTGCGTGCGCTATGTGGACAGCCTCGAAGAGCTGGTGTCCACGCCGATGCGCGATGGTGTCAATGCGCTGTGCCTGCGGCGTTCGTTAGAAGGAGATTTTGCTGAAGTCATCCGGCATCTCAACGCAGAGCGCGGCATCACCACGCTGGAGCGTGATCAACTCCTGACTTTGCCTGTGAGTGCGGCGGGGAAAGTGGCGATCAACTTCATGCTTCTCGACCAGGAGCAGTTGCAAGAGTATGGCTTTTCTCCTGAGATCGATTGCGTCAACGGATACATCGGTCACGATGAACAAGGGCTGATGCGCACGGATGTTTGTTCCTTTCACGTCGATCGTGCCACCGATGTGGCCGATACGTATCTGTGCACGTATGCGGGGGCATCGAGCATTGGCGTGTGTCGTGAGGATGTCATTTTGCGAGCCCAAGTGCCAGCCGTACGCAAAGCCTTGCTCGCGGATTTCGGCGGTGAGGATGATGAGGGTTTTCTCGACTATTTGTCCGAGAATTTTTACGACCTGCACTATGATGCCCTGCCCGGTGCGAGAACGTTCCACTTCGGTGTGGGTCACCTGTGGCGCATCGCCATCGACTATCCGGGCAATCCGGTGCCGCCGTGCATTCATCGTGCGCCCGACCCGATCGAGGGCGATCCGCCGCGTTTGATATTGATCGGTTGAAGGATGGGGAAACAGTTGTGCAGCGGCACATTTGAACACCTTGCCCGGGACAGCCACCGGATTATGCTTTTCAAGGCAGGGATTCGCCGTCTATGCTCCGCGCGCCACACCAGTGGTTGACGTGCCATGCCAGAAGCTGAGGAAAAAAAAGTCGACTTTATCCGGGAAATCATTGCCAACGACCTCGCCAGCGGCAAGCACCAGAGCATCATCACGCGTTTCCCGCCGGAACCGAACGGCTACCTCCACATCGGCCACGCGAAGTCGATTTGCCTGAATTTCGGCATCGCCCGCGAACTGCGCGCGGTTGGGGCAAAATGCCACCTGCGCTTCGATGACACCAATCCCTCGAAAGAAGAGGTCGAATACGTCGAGAGCATCCGCGAGGATGTGCAGTGGCTCGGCTTTGAGTGGGATGCCTTGCACTTCGCCAGTGATTACTTTGAGTTTTACTACCAATGCGCCGTGGCACTCATCGAGAAAGGCCTCGCCTACGTCGATGAACAATCGCAGGAGCAGATGAAGGAAACACGCGGCAACATCAACGTTCCCGGCACGCCGTCGCCGTGGCGTGATCGCAGCGTGGCGGAAAACCTCGACCTCTTCGCCCGCATGCGCGCCGGGGAATTTCCCGATAGCAGTCTGGTGCTGCGCGCGAAGATCGATATGGCATCGCCAAACATGAACCTGCGCGATCCGGTTCTCTATCGCATCATGCGCGCCCATCACCACAACACGGGTGATGCCTGGTGCATCTATCCGATGTATGACTACGCGCATCCGCTGGAGGATGCCATCGAGCACATCACGCATTCGCTTTGCACACTGGAATTTGAAAACCATCGACCACTCTACGACTGGGTGATTGAAAACTGCCCCGTGCCGGCGAAGCCGCGGCAGATCGAGTTCGCGCGCCTCAATCTCACCTACACAGTGATGAGCAAACGCAAGCTGCTGTTGCTGGTCAAAGAAGGCCACGTCAGCGGCTGGGATGATCCGCGCATTCCCACCATCTCCGGTTTGCGCCGTCGCGGTTACCCCGCCGAGGCCATCCGCAACTTCTGCCAGCACATCGGCATCACGAAATTCAACGGCACCACCAGCGTGGATCTGCTGGAATTTGAAGTGCGCTCCTATCTCAACCGCGAGGCACCGCGCCGCATGGCCGTGCTGGAGCCGCTGAAGGTGGTGTTGGAAAATGTCGCCGCCGATGAAACCATCACGGCCACCGTACTGGAGCATCCGGAACATCCGGAGCGCGGTGAGCGCACACTGACCCACGGTCGCGAAATCTGGATCGAACAAAGCGATTTCCTCGAAGACCCACCAAAAAAATTCTATCGCCTCGGCCCCGGTCGTCACGTGCGACTGCGCGGCGGCGAGATCATGAAATGTGTATCCTTCCAGAAAAACGATGCAGGCGAAATTCTGGAACTACGCTGCGAACTGCTCAAAGGAACCGCCGGTGCCAATGCCCCCGAGGGCGTGGAGTGCCGTGCCGCGATCCATTGGGTGGATGCCGCCTCGGGTGTGGATGCCGAGGTGCGTCTCTACGATCGTTTGTTCCAGGTGGAGGATCCCGATGCCGAGGAGGACGGTTTCCTCAGCTGCCTGAATCCCGATTCCCTTCGCATCATCACCGCCAAGGTGGAGCCAGCGTTAGCAACCATGAAGCCGGGCGAGAGCTGTCAATTCGAGCGCACTGGCTACTTCGTGGCTGATGCCAAAGATCACACACCCGGCAGCAAGCCCGTCTTCAACCGCACCGTCGGCCTCAAGGATTCCTGGAGCAAACAGGCGGGAAAGTGAAGAGTGAGGATCACGATTGACTGTAGCGCTGCAGCAAGCGGAGTTTCTCTAAGGCAGAGCCATCGTTGATCGTCTCTTTCGCAATCTCGATGCCATCGCTGATGTGATCCGCCAAGCCCGCGCAGGCGAGTGCGGTGGCGGCATTGAGCAAGACCATGTCGCGCTTGGGACCGGTCTCCCTGCCGCTGAGGATTGCTTCGAGAATGACAGCGTTTTCACGGGCATCGCCGCCTTGCAGATCGGTCACATCGACCGCGCTCAAACCGAAATCATCCGGGGTGATTTCCTCATCTTCCAGATCCTGATTGGCGCCTGCTTTGCAAATCCAAGTCGGCCCCATCAGGCTCACCTCATCCACAGCCGCACCACTCTGCGTGCTGCCATGAACCGCCCAGGCACTATCGCGACCGAGGCGTTGCAGGATTTCCGCAAACACCGGGCACAAGCCTTTTTCATACACTCCCACCAACTGGCATTCGGGACGGGCGGGATTGAGCAAGGGGCCGATGAGATTGAAAATCGTGCGAACCTTGCGCGCGCCTAACATTTTTCTGGCTTCCACCACCGCCTTGAACGCCGGATGATAGCTCGGCGCGAAAAGGAAACCGACGCCGGCCTTGTCCAGACAATGGCGGAACGCATCGGTGCCCAGGTCCAGCTTCACGCCCAGTGCCTCCAGCACATCAGCTCCTCCTGACTTCGAAGTGATCCCACGATTGCCATGCTTCACCACCACAGCTCCAGCCGCGGCGGCAATGAACATCGTGGTAGTGGAAACGTTGAACAAATGCAACTGATCGCCCCCCGTGCCGCACAGATCGAGCGTAGGGCCTTCCAGATCCAGCAAATGAATGTGCGGATTCACCGCGCGCTCGAGAAACACCTCCACAAAACCGGCAATCTCCGCCGGTGTCTCGCCCTTCAGGGCAAGTGCCTCCAGCATCTGCGCTTTTTTCTCCGAAGAAGCGGATCCGTCTAACAAAAATTCCGCCGCGCTTTCGATTTCACGTGGTGCGAGATCCTGCTTCGCTTCGAGTTGGTGGATGAGAGAGTCCATGGTTTCCGGAACAGATTACCACAGCGTGACGGAGCTGAACAGCAAAGGAGTGGAGAAATTTTTCTTGCCGGCATGAGCTCGCTTCTGCACCTCGCGAAAAACCGTTACAGCGTTCTGAGGTAGCTGATGCTTTGTTTCACACTGGCCAGAGGATCGGGGGATTGATCCTGTTCGACGTGACAGTGTTCCACACCCGCCGCAGCAGCGGCTTCGATGATGGGAGCCATGGCGATGCTGCCCTGCCCCAATTCCTTAAATGCATCCTGCGGCAGATCGGTCTGGAACGTGGGTGTTTTCACGCCCGCCTTCAGATCTTTCAAATGCAACTGCGTCACCCGCCCCTTGAGTTTCGCCAACAACTGGATGGGATCCAAACCCGCCGCCACCACCCAAAACACATCGAGCTCGAATTTCATGTCGGAAGAAAACTCCTCAGTGAAAATGTCAAAGCCGGACTTCCCGCCTTCGAGCGGAGCGAACTCGAAGTTGTGATTGTGGTAGGAGAGCTGGATGCCCGCTTTTTTCGCCATGGCGGCGGCGTGATTGGCGTTCTCCGCGACTTTCCGGTAGTCGTCGAGCGTTTTGCGATTGTTCGGCATCAGATACGGGATCACCAAGTGACTGAGCCCGATGTTCTTCGCTTGATCGAGCATGCCGGCAAACTCCGAGCGCTGGCTGTCCTTGGGGTTGACCACACAATCCCACTCGATGTGGCTGGAGTGCATCGCCAATCCCGCATCGCGCGCGGCATCGATCTGCGCCTGACTTTGCGGGAAACCGTACATTTCCACCTGTTTGTAACCGGCGTCTGCCACGGCCTTCAGTGTGGCCTTGGCGTCCTTGGCCAGGGGATTGCGCAGCGTGTAGAGCTGAAGTCCGATTTGCTGACGATAACGGTTGTCAGCCGCCAAGGCAGAATAGGCGCTGCCAGAAAGAAGAGCGGTGGAGAGTGATTGCAGCAAAAACGAGCGTCGATCCATGACGTGATGCTAGCGCGTCGGCGGTCATTGCCAAGGCGGAAATCAGAAAGTGCCGACTACACAAAAGCTGGCCGGGGACTGAGGGATTGACGATGGTGTGGCAATCGACTAGGAACGTTCATGCATTTGGCCGTATTGGAAGCGAGTGGCATTGTCGAACAAGGTGGTCCGATTGTCTGGATCCAACTGGTGCTCGCGGTATTGGGGGCGATTTTTATCGTCGAACGCATGTTTTTCTTTCATCGGGCGCGGGTGAATGTCTCAGACCTGCTCATCGGCCTGGGCAATCATGTCAAAAAGAAGGCTTTTGCCGAGGCACGTCATGAGGCAGCAAGGGCACCGGGGCCGGTAGCTCGTGTGGCGCATACGATTTTGCTACGGGCTGACCTGCAGCGTGCGGATCTGCGCGATATCGCCCAGGAGGCCGGGCAATTGGAAGTACCGCGACTGGAACGCAACATCCGAGCGATCCTCGGGATTGCCTTGCTGGCTCCCTTGATGGGAATGCTGGGAACGATTCTGGGGCTCATCGATGTGTTTCAAAAAATGAACGAACGCGGTGGATTTGCCGGACCTGCCGAACTATCGGGTGGCGTCTTTCAATCCCTGATCACCACGGCGCTGGGTCTGGTCATCGCAATTGTCATGTATCTGTTTTATCTGTATTTTCTGGGTCGCGCGCGGCGCATGATCCATCGTCTGGAGCGCGCGGGAATCGAGACAGTGAACATGATTGTCGATGCACGGATCGACGATCTTTCCGCGCGGGCGCAGCAGGCTGCGAAAGAGGGAACCGTATGAAATTGCAAACGACATTGCCAGAAGGCGTCGGATTTTTGCATGCCGTGCCCTTGTTCAATCTCTTCGCGGTGTTGCTCATGTGCTACACCTTGGGGCCTAAGCTTGAGGAAAAAACCGGCGTTTCGGTGCAAATGCCCGCGTCCTTATTCCAACTGGAGCGTTACGAGGAAGCTGCGGTAGTGACGATGACGGCGGATGGCGGCGGTGAGCTGTATGTGGGCACCCAGCGCATTCATGTGCAGGAGCTCGATGCCCGGCTCGATGAACAATTGCAAAGCTCCTCGGGGGCGAACCGTGCGATTGTGATCATGGCGGATCGATTGGTGCCCTCCGAACAGTTGCGTCAAGTGGCGGAAATTTGTCTGCGCAAGGGACTGCGCGTCGTGATGGCCGGATCGGGACGCGGTAAGCCCGGAGAAATGAAAGAGCCATGAACCGAACGGAGGTGCCGTCAGAATTGCAGACCGTGCGTGCGAATGCGTGGATTTTTCCGTGGCGTCGGAGCTTCCGACGTCGCTGGAGTTTGCTGGTGGCATTCGTTCTCATATCACCCGTGCTCGCTTTGTTGCTATCAGCCGTTCGTGTGCGGGTATTTTTCACACCTCCTGCCATGAACCGCTCGGCAGAGCTTGTCATGATTCCTGATTTGCCGGAGAACCGCGCTTGGTTGGAGCGAATCGCCCAACAAACTCCCTTTCCCGCAATTGGCCCCCCGCGTCCGGTAGAAGTCTGGAGCAATGCCGCATTGCGTGCCGAGCTGCGACCCGTGTTTCATTCCAACCAACAATTGCGAGACGTGGAGATACCCCATGCCAAGCCCGCATTCGAACAAAACTGGTGGTTGCCGCCGCTGGAACCAGCCGAGAGCCTTGCCGTGAAATCCCCCGCCGCCGAGAACAAACCGTTGCAACCCCGTCTGCGGTGGCTGGCCGCGTTGAAACCCGAACAACTGCCCGCGGACTGGCCGACCTACGTGGGACCCGTGGGCATGGCGCCGGGCACGAAGTACATGATGGAAGTGGATGCCGACGGACGTGTCATCACCTGCATCGCCGCCACCAAAGATTCCGATTCCCGTCTTGCAGCACTGGAAAACTGGCTGCGACGTCTGCGATTCCCAGCCTCCAAGCAAGCGCTGGGTTGGCTTGCCTGTGAAATCATTTGGGAACACGATCATGATTGAGTTGAGTTTCATGGAATATTGCATGGCAATCCTGATCGGCTCACTCGTTCTTGTGGCGCTGTTCGGCTGGATTTCTCGTTTTGCCTACTTCAATGATGAACGCCGTGCTCGACGCTCGCGGTTGGTTTGCGACCTGTGCCTCTCCACCTGGGAGGATCGCGGTAAGGAAAAGCTGGTCAATTGTCCGCATTGTGGTCGTTGCTGCCAACGTCCTCGGTGAGAAAAATGATGTGACTTGGGCTTGCGCGGCGGAGATTGACTGTGTAGGAACGGTCGGCAACAAGCGCCAACATGGATATGAACGAAAGACGCGTTGTGATTACTGGAATCGGCTGCATCAGCCCGATGGGAAATGATTTGGCCTCGACATGGGAGGCCATGAAGGCCGGCCGCAGCGGGATCGATCGTATCACATCCATGGATACGACGGGCTACACCACTCACATCGCTGGTGAAGTGAAACAATTCGATGCCGCGCCTTTTTTCAACAACGCCAAGGATTGTCGCCGCGCGGACCGCTATGTGCAATTGGCCGTTGCGGCCGCACGCATGGCTTTGGTAGACTCCGGACTGGACGCAGAAAAAGTGGATAAAACCCGTGTCGGTGTCATGGTCAGCAGTGGCATCGGAGGGCTCGGAACCCTCGAAGAAGAGCATACCAAACTCATTCAGCGCGGTCCGGGGCGAGTGTCTCCGTTTCTCATCCCCATGATGATCGCGAACATTTCCAGTGGTATCATTTCCATGGAATACGGTTTCGGCGGTCCTAACATGGCGATTGTCACCGCTTGCGCCACGTCGAACCACTCGATCGGCGAGGCCTGGCGCATCATCAAGTTCGGCGATGCCGATGCCTTCCTCTGCGGTGGTGGTGAAGCGAGCATTCTTCCCTGCGGCCTGGCAGGCTTCGGCAACATGAAGGCACTGAGCACACGCAACGATGAGCCGCAAAAGGCTTCGCGGCCCTTCGATGTCGGTCGCGATGGTTTCGTCATGGGCGAAGGTGCCGGTGTCTTGATGATCGAGGAACTGGAACACGCGAAAAAACGAGGTGCCACGATTTATGCCGAGCTGATCGGTTATGGTCTGAGTGCGGATGCCTATCACATGACCTCCCCGCATCCCGAGGGCGAAGGCGCCGCACGCTGTATGGACATGGCCCTGCGTCACGGCAAGATCAACCCGGAACAAGTCAGCTACGTCAACGCCCACGGCACTTCCACGGGTCTTGGCGATGTTTGTGAAACCAAGGCGATCAAACGCACCTTCGGGGCCCACGCGAAAAACGGTCTGCTGGTCAGCTCGACGAAGTCCATGACTGGTCACCTTCTCGGTGCCGCCGGTGGTGTCGAAATCGCGGCCTGCCTGATGGCCATGAAAGAAAACATCGTGCCGCCGACCATCAACCTCGACGAACAGGATCCCGAGTGTGATCTCGACTACGTGCCGCACGTCGCCCGCGAGGCGAAAGTGGACATCGCCCTCAGCAACAGCTTCGGTTTCGGCGGTCACAACGCTTCCCTGTTGATCAAACGCTTTGCGTAAGCTATCGTCTCCCATGCCTGCCACCGCCATCGATCTCGCCGCTGAAATCAAGCGCCTCAAGCAAGAGCGCAATGCCGTCATCCTAGCGCACAATTACCAGACCGGAGACATCCAGGATGTGGCGGACTACGTCGGTGATTCGTTAGGCCTGGCCTATCATGCGAAGGAAACCGAGGCGGACGTGATCGTCTTTTGCGGCGTGCATTTCATGGCGGAGACGGCGAAGATCGTCAATCCTGGGAAAATCGTGGTTCTCCCCGACAAGGACGCCGGTTGTTCGTTGGAGCAATCCTGCCCCGGACCGGCTTTAGAGAAATTTCTCCAGGACAACGCGGACAAAAATTACTACGTCATCGCCTACATCAATTGCTCGGCCCACGTGAAAGCCCTTTGCGATGTGATCTGTACCTCGGGCAACGCGGTGAAAATCGTCAACAAAGCGCCGCAGGATCGACCCATTCTTTTCGTGCCCGATCAAAATCTCGGTGCCTGGGTGATGGAACAAACCGGTCGCAAGATGGACCTATGGCAAGGCTCCTGCTACGTTCACGTTGAGTTCACCCGCGACTCGATTCGCAAGATCAAGGAAGAATATCCCGAGGCATTGGTGGTTGCCCACCCCGAGTGCACGCAAGCCGTGCGTTTGCTCGCGGATGAGGTGTGCTCGACGGAAAAAATGGTGACCTATTGCAAAAACGCGCCGGTGAAGGACATCATCGTGGTCACCGAAAGCGGCATGCTGCATCGTCTGCGCCGCGAGTGCCCGGAAAAAAATCTCATCCCCGGCCCCACCGACCGCTGCGCCTGCGCGGACTGCCGTTACATGAAGATGAACACCTTGCAGAAACTGCAGGATTGCCTGCGCGACCTCACGCCACGCGTCGAGCTGCCCGAGGACATCCGCGCCCGCGCCGAGGCTCCTCTGCTGAGAATGTTAGAGCAGTCGCGCTGACACAAAAACTCACCCCTGAAACCGCTGCACGATGGGCATGCGGCGGCCGATGCCGAAGGCCTTGCTGGTGACGCGCAGACCGGGAGCGGCTTGTTGACGTTTCCATTCGTTGAGGTCGATGCGACGTTGCACCCAGCGAATCAGCGTTTCCTCATAACCGGCGGCGAGGACCTGTTCCGGGTCCTCCTGGAGCTCGATGAGGCGGTGCAAGATGGCGTCCAGCACGTCGTAGGGAGGCAGCGTGTCCTGATCTTTTTGATCGGGTCGGAGCTCAGCGCTGGGGGCCTTTTCGATGGTATTCCACGGAATGATTTCTCGCTCGCGATTGATCCAGCGCGAGACCTCATAGACCTTGGTCTTGGGCAGATCGGAAATGACGGCCAGGCCGCCGCACATGTCGCCATAGATCGTGCAATAGCCGACCGCGAGTTCGCTTTTGTTGCCGGTGGTGAGGAGGAGATGGCCGAATTTGTTAGAAAACGACATCAGATACAACCCGCGGATGCGGGCCTGCATGTTTTCCTCGGTGACGTCCTCCTTTTGTCCGGCGAAAAGTTCCGACAGACTTTCCTTGACGGCGGCGAAGGGCGCTGCAATGCCGATTTCGCGACAGGAAATCCCCAAGGCCTTGGCGAGATGGAAGGAGTCGTCCACACTACCGCGCGAGGAGTAGGGACTGGGCATGGTCAGACCGAAGACGTTTTCCGCGCCTAACGCATCAGCGGCAATCACGGCGGTGAGCGCGCTATCGATGCCACCACTCAGCCCGAGGCAAACGCTGTGAAATCCGCATTTGTGTGCGTAGTCGCGCAGACCCAACACCAGCGCCCGATAGAGTTGCTCAGGCTCATCCATTTCCTCTATGGCAGTGACCATTTGACGCACATCGACCGAGCGCACTTCCTCCTCAAATCCGCAGAGCTGTATCATCTCGCCCGTGGGCGAGGCGACGAGCGAGTGGCCATCAAACACCAGTTCATCATTACCGCCGACAGCGTTGCAATAGACCACAGGTGCTTGGATTTCCTTGGCCACGCCGGAGATCAGAGCACGGCGCAAGACAGGCTTACCAACATGGAAAGGCGAGGCGCTGAGATTGAGCAAAAGATCGATTTTCTGTGCCGCCAGCTCCGCCACTGGATCGCGATCGTAGAGCGGACGTGGGAGAAAATCTTCATTCCAGATGTCTTCACAGATGGTGACGCCGATGCGGTAGCCATTCCACACAATGCATTCACTCCGTTCGCCAGGCTCAAAATAGCGCAGCTCATCGAACACGTCGTAAGTAGGCAGCAGGGTTTTCCAGATCTTGTGCACGATTTTTCCCTCGTGCAACCAAGCGGCAGCATTGCGATACGGACGACCAGGAGTAGCTTCGGCATGATGATCGACGTAACCGACCAGCAGGGGCACGGATTTGATTTCCTCACTCAGGTAGTCGAGCGCTTGCAGGCACTTCGGCACGAACTGTGATTTCTGCACCAGATCGCGCGGTGGATAGCCTACGAGGGATAGCTCGGGCGTGATCACCAGATCAGCTCCTTGATCGAGGCACTCGCGATAGGCTGCAAGAATTTTTTTGGCGTTTGCGGGAAAATCTCCAACGGTGCCATTGATCTGCGCGATCCCGATCCGTAAGCCTGCTTGCATCGGCGCGAACATAGCACGCGAAGCGCGAGCGACAAGGCGTTTCCCGATCGATCGATTTTTTTCGTATCATCCCATGAGTGATGCGCGACAAAATCCTCTACGAGGAACAACCACATCAATGGTTGGAGCCCGGACTTGACTCTGTAACTTTTCTCCTAAGTCGGCAGGCTGAGGTCCGCGCTTCATTTGCCGCTGTTTGCATCAACTCGCGAATGGCTCGATCTTGGCGACCGTCCAGTTCATTTGTTGCTGGTTGTCATGATCGCGCAGCTGCACTTCATCACCGATCTTGGCGTGAAGCAGAGCGGCACCCGCTTCCGATAGATACGAAACCCAGCGTTTTTCCGGATCGCTGTCCCAGGCACCGAGCACAGAGAGTTGATAGGTTTCGCCCTTGTTGTTGCTGAGAGTCACCACTGTGCCGATATTGACCATGCCGCAATCGACTCCTTTGAAATCCGTGCCGCGGGCGCGGGCGACGTCGCGCTCCAGATCGCGGCGGCGGCTGTTCAGGTATTTTTCCATGTCCTTGGCGGACTTGTATTCAAAGTTCTCGCGTAGGTCGCCATACGAGCGGGCAATTTTCACGTCCTCGCGATTTTGTGGAATGCGCACGGAGACCAGCTCCTGAAGCTCCGCGCGACGAGCTTCCAAACTCGACCAAGACACCAGCAACTCTTCCTCTTTGTTTTTGTCCTCACCGCTCACCAGTGTTTCCGTCTCAGGGCGGGCCTTGATCACGCGGGCCATCAAGGATTTTTTGTCGAGGTCATTGAATACTGGGCACTCCATCAGACGACGTCCGAAATTGCGCGCTTCGTTCACGTCCATCATGCTCACAAGGTCGGAGAGCAATTCCTTATCCTCGCCCAACAGCGATTGCAGCCGCTGCGACTTGCGAGGGCCGTCGGCGATGAAATCAGATTCGAGCTGATTCAAAATGGCGGCACCGACATCGGCGCTGAACACACGGGCACCGCTGCCTTCACGTTCGCGACAAACCCAGATCAGCGCTTCGTGCCCCAGCGAACGGCGTGTGATAGCACGCCGCAGATAGTCTTCAAGAGCCGGCAGTTCACCGCGGGCTTCGAAAATTTTCGCGATCTCTCCCAAGCCACGGGCACCGGCTTTTTCCACGACTCCCATCAGTTTTTCGACCCATTGGCCGCCGAAGGCCGACGGAAATGCATCATACACCTCACGCTGACGCACGGCACTCATGCCCGAGATGGCTTCTGAAACACGACTGTATTCCCCGCGGATCACTTCGGACAATCGTGTGGAATCTTCTGTCAATGCGATCTTGGAACTGGCGACCATCTGATCGCGGATGAGGAGTAGCTCGAAGACATTTCCCAGATGCAGACGGGTGCCGCGTTTCACTTCAGCTTCGATGTCTTCATAGAGGCGACGCAGAGTTTCTTCATCATCCGCGAATAAATGGATTTCCGCAGCGATTGCCTCGAGTGTTTTGGCTTTCACCTTGAGGTCGCGAGCGGCCTCGAAGTCGGCGACTAAGGCCTGAGCAGGCGACATGCCACCCGCACGCAGAACGATCAGATCGGTGCGGCGCGGTGGCACTACCACGCGTTTGCTGGCAGACATCAGCTTCTTGGCATTGTCCCACCATTTCTTGAAATCGGCGGAGGGGATGACCGGGCCGTTGAGTTCTTTTTCAAAAGCATCCAGCGTCATGCTATTGCCATGGCTTTGCAGCACGTGGGCGGCGAGTTCGACCGGATCGGTTTTAGCCAGATGACGAAGCTCCTCGATCTGCTCGATTTTCTTCGCGCGGAAATCATCGGCTTGCAACGGCTCGGTTTTCTGAAGAACGAATTGCAAATCCATTTCCTGACCAGATTTATCAGCGAAGTCGACCACCACTTTTTTATCGCGGAGGCTCCATGATACAACCTTGCCCGCGCCCCAGGATTTGCTCAGCAGATAGGAACCGGGTGCCACTTGGGACAGTCTTTCACCAACAGCCGCATTAACTCGACCCGCTTCCACTAATTTTGCCACTTCAGGATGCATATGCGCCACATTGGTAGGAATCGCACGAAAATGCAAGGCAACACTTGGAGGAAAATCCTAACAGAGCAAAGACGGGATGATCAACGCGATGGTGAGGAAACAGGCGTCACCGGTGCAACATCACGATCTTTGGAATGCACCTTGCGATGTTCCTCGGAAGTTGCTTTCTGGCACATGCGATCCTGCAAACTCCGGTGCAAGGCGGCCACCCGCTCCAACCAAACGGAGGGAATTTTTTTCTTGGTTTGCTCGTCGAAAAACCCTTCGAACACGATCTCGCCCTGCGGATCGGTGATGGTCAACCAAGTGCCCTCGGCACGACTTTCCATCTCAAGCACCGCATTGCCGTCTTCGAGTCGCGCCATACGCGTGTTGACATCAAGAGGACGAGGCGATTGCAACTGTGGAACCATCGTTGGGGTCTTGGTACTCTCAATGGTAGGTCCCGCTGCCACAGCTTTGGGATCAGGCTCGGTGCCAAGTACGACGTTCATCGTTTTTTCCTCACCGGCACGGAAAATGGTCAACTGCACAGTGTCTCCGATGGCCCGCATGTCTAACAGCACAGCGAGTTGGGCCTCGTTGACGAGCAGTTGCTCGTCCCACTTCCACAGCACGTCGAAGGCTTGGAGTCCAGCCAATCGAGCGGGGCCTTGGTCGGCCACCGAAGTAATGACGAAACCGACGCCCTTCGGCAATTTGGGTAGTTGGGCGCGAACGACATCATCCGCCCGCGTGACCTCGAATCCCACCCAAGGGGCCCGACCCGCCATCGCGCTGATCACGGCGGGCTTGCCATTCCATTCAGGAAATGTCGCTGCTTGCTGTGCCCTTGACCACATGACCAAGCTTGCCGACAGCAAAGCCATAATCACAAACCGCTGCACATTCATTTTCATGGGACCTTAGAAACCTTTTTTGGGAAGATAGACTTTTTCGTCCCGCGTCTCGGAAATGGTAATAAGGTAGCCTTTTTTCGCGTCGCGATAGCGCTCGCGAGTTTGCACACGACGGTTGATCTGGTTCACGACACTGCCATCGGCAGCTGTCAGTGTGCCTTCGACCGTCATACCATCCGTGACCAACATGCGATCGATGAGAATGGGCGGTGTCTCGCCATCGACGGTGGCTGTTCGCGAAACGGGCGCGCTGGAGACAGTTCTGTGCCGCTCTCGGGTACCGCTCGAATTCCACACCGCGATCGAAACCGAAACGATGGCCAAGGCAGCAGCAATCGAAAGTGGTGTGCGCAAAGAAAAACGACGAGCCGATGTGACAGGATTCCCCACGGACGAAGGCGCCGTTGCAGCAAGAGAAGTCAACATGGCCGACACATCAGCATGAGCACGCTCGCTCAACGCAGGCGGAATGAGCCGTTGCAATGCTTTTTCCATTTCTTCAGGCGATTTCATGACGTGCCTCCTTGATCGATTGAAGTTCTTGTGCTAACTGCATCAACGCATAGCGATAACGCGATGCGCAGGTGTTGGCAGGAATACCGAGAGCTTGGGCGATCTCCTGAAAGGTAAGATTGCCCCAGATTTTCATCGTAATGACATCACGCAGTTTGGGAGCTAGCCGCTGCACTGCCTCGCGAAGAAGAATGGCTTCCTCATCATCCTCGAGTGCTGGATCCAGCCAGACGTCCTCAAAGTCATTGAGATAAATGATTGACTCCTCACGTTTTTTGCGGCGCGAATCCGTACGCTTCTGATTGAGTCCGCAAAAACGGATCGTCGAGAAAGCCAACGCAAGATCAGGAGGATGCCCCCCACGCTCGGCCTGGTAATGCCACATCCGCAGCATGGTTTCCTGCACCAAATCCTCCGCACCTTCACGCGTGGTGCTCCAGCCGCGGGCAAACAACAGCAGACGCGGTCCGTTTTCATCGAACCAACGTTGCCAATCTTCTGCCGCTGATGTTGCCATCTATGGAAAAAATGCCACAAACCTGGGGGTTTGTCTCCAAAAACCGAGAAAAAACGGATTTTTCTCCGATTCTTTGGCAGCTGCTAGGCGCGGCAACCGGGTCAAGGCACGGGAGTCTGTTCCAGGGCCGCTTGAATCAGCAGGGTGATTTCGTTGCGGTCGTCGATGGTGAGTCGGTGGCGCATGACTGCCGGAAAAAGTGTCTGCACGTGGTCAGGATGGACTTCACGCTGGTCCTCCAGAAACGCCTTGGCACGGGCCGCCTGCATGAGATTGAGCAAGGCTCGCACGGATACTCCTTGTTCTTCACCCGCCAAGCGACGCAGAGCATCGCCCAGCGCAGTAATGTACGCAGCCACAGAGGGATGAAGAAAAATGCCATCGACTTCGTCTTGCAGCAACAAAAGGCGCTCACGGGTTAGCAATTCACCGCCATCATGATCGCTGATCTTGCCCTGCGCATGAGCCAGCAGGATCGAGGTCTGCACATCGGCATCGGGCAATTCCATGCGGATCGAGAGCAGGAAACGATCGAGTTGTGGTTCCGGCAAAGGAAAAGTACCACCGGAATGCACGTCGTTTTGCGTGGCGATGACCAAAAACGGTGATGGTAGTGCATGCGTCACACCATCGAGCGTGACCTGTTGTTCGCTCATGCATTCCAGCAAGGCCGACTGCACGCGCGGCGAAGTGCGGTTGATTTCATCCGCCAACACACAGTGGGCGAAGACCGGACCGGGGATGAACTGGAAGTCCCCCTGGTTGATCCGATAGAGCGAATAACCGAGCAAATCCGCAGGCAGCAAATCCGGAGTGAACTGGATGCGCTTGAACTCACCGCCAATGGACTTCGCCAAGGTGGACGCCAGGGACGTCTTGCCGATGCCCGGCGCGCCCTCGATCAGCACATGACCGCGCGCGAGCAAGGCGATCAGCAACAATTCCGCCGCATCCTCGGAGCCGAGGACGGTTTGATGAAGACGTTCACGCAGGGCTTCGAGGGACATGGTGTTAGTGAAGTCGTAGGCTGACGGGGCAGTGGTCGGAACCATGCACATGCGGCAGGATCTCGGCGGCGGCGATGCGTTCGCGCAACGCTTGCGAGATGAGGAAATAATCAAGACGCCAGCCGACATTGCGCTCGCGCGCGCCACCGCGATACGACCACCACGAGTAAGCCTCGCGTTTGTCCGGATAGAGGTGGCGGAAGGTATCGATGAAGCCGGCCCCGATCATGTTGGAGAAACCCATCCGCTCCTCATCGGTGAAACCGGGGTTGCGACGGTTTTCCCGCGGGCGGGCGAGGTCGATTTCCTGATGCGAAACGTTGAGGTCGCCGCAAAAGATGACGGGGTTCTTTTTCTCAACCTCGATGCCTTTCACAAACGCGAGAAAATCCGCATCCCACTGCATGCGGTAGTCGAGCCGACGCAATTCATCCTGCGAGTTCGGGGTATAAACCGTGACTAACGAAAAATCCGAGAACTCTGCCGTGATCACCCGTCCCTCGGTGTCGTGATGGTCATGACGGATGCCGTATTCGACCGCCAGCGGTTTGGTTTTGCAAAAAATCGCCGTGCCCGAATAGCCGGGCTTTTGCGCGGAATTCCAGAAACGTTGATAACCGGCGAACTCGAGTGGCAGATCCACCTGTTCTTCGCGCGCCTTGGTCTCCTGCAAGCACAGCACATCCGGTTGCTCCGCGCTGACAAAATCCGCCATGCCCTTGTTGAGCGCGGCGCGGATGCCATTGACGTTCCAGGAAATCAGCAACATGACCTTAGCTCAGTCGTTTCATGACAGCCTGTGACAACGTGCGACCATCGGCACGGCCATCGACCAGTTCCTGCAAGACTTTCATCACCTTGCCCATGTCGGCTTTGGAGGTGGCGCCGGTTTCCGCCACGGCTTTTTCCAGCAGCTCGGCGACTTCGCTTTCGCTCAGTGCGGCGGGAAGGAATTTTTGCAAAATGGCGAGCTCGCTTTTTTCAATGTCCGCCAATTCCGCGCGACCGGCTTTTTCGAATTGTTCGATCGAATCCTGGCGCTGCTTGATTTGCTTGCGCACGATGGCGAGGCACTCGGCCTCCTCCAGCGGCGTGCCGAGACCGCCTTTTTCGATCGAGGCGTTCGTCAAAGCGCTCTTGAGGGCGCGCAGGGTGTTGAGCGCGACAGTGTCCTTGGCACGCATCGCGTTTTTGATGTCTTCCGAGAGAGTTTCCACAAAGCTGCTCATGCAGGCACCATGACCGAGAAACCGATCTGCGACAAGACGGATTTTTTCGTGATCGGCTGCTGCGTCAATATGCTTTCACGGATCACGGAAACCGTCCCATCGGCACTTTCCATTCGATCAACTAAGAAACACCTCGCCAATGCATGGCGGAAACCAGAAACTGATGGATCCACGATCCGTGAGAAAACCTTGTGAAATGAATGATTTTACGCTGTTTTTGCAACGCGCCACGTCAGTTTTTTTCAAGCCACATGACTTTGAAAAATTTCCCTCTGAAAAATGAATCAACCTCAAAACATAGTAAGATGCTTCGATCAGATGCACCATATTTGGTGGAATCGCATGTGGCAGAAGACGCTACTTAGCACATCGATTTTCGGAGGATGTGTCTTATTCGATAAAATCGTTGGTTGTCAATGGATGCAATTTGTGGGTTTCGCAATTGTCACACTCGGAATCGTGATTCCGCAGATTATCCAAATCCACCGCGGTTATACCTGCCAAATTTGTCCTTCGTGTGGCAAAGAAGTCGGCGCTTACGAAACTTCTAAAAATCGGATCATACTTGTCTGCAAGAATTGTGACTCGAAAACTCCGACTGATTGCTCGATCTACTATCATAGTGGGCCACCAGTCAGAACCCCTTAACATGGCGGAAGAACCGCATGGGATAAAGACAAACAAGATGCCCAGCATAAGAGATTCTCGGAAGCAAAATACGTTAGAAGGCAAAGCAAATAACGGCTGACCAAAAAATCGTCTTTGATCTGCAGTAATATTTAGTAGAATTCCCCTATAAAATTCAAAGCGATCATTCAACTAGCGGAGGAAGAACTGTGACACATGGTCAAGGACACACTTTGTGTAACCAAATCCACACAAGGTCAGACAACGTTCATCACGGGATTCACCACATGATCCGAATATTTACTCAACCATGCACTAAAACAGAAAGTGATGGATGGTATGTCGCTCAGGGCAGGGTATGATGCAGCAAATCGTCTTTTTTCTACGGTTTTATTGCCGAACTGGAGCTCAGCGTTCCCGAGATGCTCTGGGCGACGATTTCTCCTTCACCTTTCCAATCAATACTCCCGCACTAACAGAAAGTCGGCGATTTGGTGGAGGTGATCGGCTTTGTTGCCGAAGATCTCTAATGCGGCCATGGCTTTTTTCGTGAGCATGGCGGCTTCCTTGCGGGATTTTTCGAGACCCACGATAGCGGGATAGGTGGCCTTGGCGACATTGGCATCCTTGCCCGCGGTTTTGCCCAGCACTTCGGTGCTTTGGGTCACATCGAGAATGTCATCGATGATCTGGAAGGCCAGCCCGAGGCATTCGCCAAAAGTGGTAAGCGCGTCGAGTTTGGCCGCCGTGGCATTCACAGCCATGGCACCCAGACGCAACGAAGTCGTGAGCAATGCCGCGGTTTTCGCCTTGTGGATCAGCACCAACTGCGCCTTCGTCAGCGATTTCCCCTCGCCTTCGAGGTCCATCACCTGCCCGCCGATGAGATGGCGACTGCCGCTGGTGAGCGCGAGCTCCTTGATCATGGCATCGACCTTGTAACGCGGTGTGGCGGCGGTTTGCGCCAACATCAAAAACGCCTCGGTCAGGAGCGCGTCGCCGCACAGGACCGCCATGCCATCGCCGAAGACTTTGTGACAGGTGGGCCGACCGCGACGCAGGTCATCGTCATCCATGCAGGGAAGGTCATCGTGAACCAGAGAATACGTGTGCAGCACCTCCACAGCGCAGGCAGCGGGCATGGCCTTTTGCGGATCACCGCCGCAGGCTTCCGCAGCAGCCAGGCAGAGAATCGGACGCAGCCGTTTTCCACCGGCGAAGACCGAGTAGCGCATCGCCTTGTGAATCGTCTGCGGGGCGGTTTTTTCCTTGGGCAAAAAACCATCGAGCGCCTTGTCCACGCGCTTGGCGGAATCACTGAGGTATCGGGCGAATGCTGCGTCGGCCATAAGAAATGTTAGAGAAGTTCGGCGATTTGCACCGCGTTGAGCGCGGCACCCTTGCGCACCTGGTCACCCACGACCCAGAGGTCGAGCGCGTTGTCCAGCACCAGATTTTTCCGCATGCGGCCGACAAGGCAATCATCCTTGCCGGTGGTATCGAGAGGCACCGGGAAAACGCCGTTCGCGGGGTCATCTCTGAGTTGCACACCAGGTTTGCCCGCATAGACCGCGCGTGCGGCTTGCACGGTAATGGGTTTTTCAAATACCGCGGTGATCGATACCGAGTGCGAACGATAGACTGGCACACGCACGCAGGTGCAGGAAACCTTGAGCTCAGGAAGGTCGAGAATTTTCCGCCCTTCGTGGAGCATTTTCATCTCCTCCTTGGTGTAGCCGTTGTCGGTGAAGCGGTCGACCTGCGGAATCACATTGAAAGCGATCTGGCGGGGGTAGACCTTTTGCTCGAGCGGAAGGCCGTGCGTAATCGCATGCACCTGCTGCTCCAACTCGGCGATGCCTTGGGCACCACTGCCCGAAACCGCTTGGTAGGACGAGGCGATGATCGACTTCAGTCCAAAGGCCTGATGCAAGGGCGCCAGCGCCATCAACGAAATGATGGTCGTGCAATTCGGATTGGCGATGATGTTTTTCGGATGATCCAAGGCAGCTTGCGGATTGATTTCCGGCACCACCAAAGGCACACCGTCCACCATGCGGAAGGCCGAGGAATTGTCGATCACCACGCACCCGGCAGCCGCTGCCGACGGGCCGAATTCTTCCGAAATCGAGCCACCCGCGCTGAACAGCGCGATGTCCACCCCAGCGAAAGAGTCATGCGTCAGTTCCTGCACCGCGATCTCCTGTCCGCGAAACGGAAAGGTTTTCCCCACCGAGCGTTTCGAAGCCAACAAGGTCAATTTGCCCAAGGGAAAATTGCGCTCCTCTAGGCATAACCGCATTTCTTCACCTACGGCACCGGTGGCACCGACAATCGCTACATGTTTCATTTCGCTCATAAAAAACGGGGTAAGGGGTACGCCATCGTAACGATTTCCCACTCACTGGCAAATCATTTCGTCACATGGTTTTGGGCCCTAGCGATGGCATCCCGGAAAAGCTCTGTGACAGCGATCCACCATGAGGCGACTTATCATGTGACAAAATCGTCACAATCGCATGTTCGCCGATTCCACAATTCGCTCTTAAAACTCGCTCGCCCTATGAAACTACTTCAGACCATTCTGACCACCGCAGCCTTTGTGACGCTGATCCAAGCACAAACCATCAGCCTCAAAGGAAGTGACACCCTCGGTGCCAAACTCATTCCTCAAATTGCTGAAAAATACAAGGCGGAAGGGCATGCAGCGACCAAATTTGAAATCGCCGCCGAAGGATCCTCCACCGCATTTCCCGCTCTGGCCAACGGCACCGCGGACATCGGCATGTCCTCCCGCAAGGCCAAGGACGAGGAACTCACCGACTGCAAAGCCAAGGGAGTGGCTCTGGTGGAGCATTCCGTCTGCTTCGACATGCTTTGTGTGGTAGTGAACAAAAATTCCCCCATCACCAATCTTACCAAAGCCCAGGTGGCGAAAATCTTTACCGGACAGGTCAAAGACTGGTCAGAAATCGGCGGCACGCCCGGTCCGATTTCGATCTACACCCGCAACACGTCTTCCGGAACCTACAAGGATTGGCAAAAACTGGCCATGGACGGCCGCGATTACCCCGCCAGCTCGCTGAAAATGGCTGGAAATGAGCAGATCGCCCAGGAAGTCGCAAAAAACAAAGGCGGTATCGGCTATGTGGGTCTCGCTTACGCAAAAACACGCGGAGTCAAGGCCATCCAGATCGATAGCGTTGCGCCCGTTGCCGAAAACAAAAAATCCTACGCCTACTCCCGCGAATGCTACCTCTACCTGCCTGAAAACGCCAAGGCCGACGCCAAGGCTTTTGTTGACTTCGTGCACTCCCCTGCCGGTCAGGCTCTGGTCGAGAGCACGGGCTTCATTCACGCGGAATAATTTTCCTCCCCGGAGCTCGCTGACAGCGCCGTGGAAAACGGCGCTGTTTTTTATGCATTGCTCTTCTTTGACATTTTCAACACAAATGCCCCGGAATATACCATTGAATCATCGGACGCAGGCCGCTACGATGTGGAGCGAGATCATTTACCCAACGTTCATCATTTTTCATGCCAGCCTCATCACCCGCCGGGATCTCCGCAGCTTCTTTGCAACGCAAAGGGTTATCATATGATCGGTTGATCCGTTATTTTTTTGCCTCCAGTGCAGGTCTCACCATCGTCATTCTCTTGCTAATTGTCGCATTCCTGCTGAAAGAGGGGCTAGGCTTTTTCCCCGGATACCGGCGGGAGCTGGAAATCTATCGGATTACCGGCATGGAGTTCGTCGACATATCACGGACCAATCTGACCTCCCATGAGCAACTAGCGTCCTTGCTCAATCGTGCGTATTTCGCCGAGATCAACGGCCAAGCGGGTAGGGAATTGCAGCGATCCACCGAATCCGCGGCGCTGGTGACGGACTTCGAGGACTTCACCGCCAGCGTTCGTGACTCCTACTTTTCCGCCATCGAGGAAACCACCCCTCAGCCGGAAATGTTGCAGCGTTTGCGGGCGCAATACACAGCACTGATACCCTTGGCGGTAAGAGGGCTCAAGCCTTCACCCAGCCTGACGGACGAAGAACGTGAGGCTATCATCAACGCCCTGACGCAACGTCCCATCGACAACGAGGAAATCCCGCCCTTTGTGAACCAATTGGCCCAGGAATATGCCAGTGCCCGACAGAAAGCAGCCGCACCTTGGGAGCAGGCACGAATTGCGATCGATGCATTCGAGAACGCAGGATCCGCGCTCAGCAGCCTGGTGATCAGCATGAGCGGGTCGGTCAAATCCACCAAGGAAGCTCTGAGCAAGACCGACATGATGGAGCGCGAGCGCAAAACCCTGCTGGATGCCGCGGAAAAAACGCAGGACACGCACAAGCGCCAGCAGCTGCTCGATGAAGCTGCCACAAAAAACGTGGAAAAACCAGATCTCACGCGCGCACATCAGGCATTGCGGGATCAACAACCGGAATGTCGGCAAACGCACCTCGCGCTTCGCGAAACATTGATCGCCCTACAACCACAGCTCGGCTTTTCCTACAGCCATCCCGAGTCACAAAAATTGCAGCGCGCTGCTCTCGCTGCTGTGCCCAAGTATCTTGAAGATCTTCAGGCAGCACCATCGAAAATCGACGCATGGAAGCCTGATCAGCAGGTATCATACGCCAGTACTATCAACTCGTTTCTCTTGGGGAAAAACTGGATCACCGGCGGCGAGTGGCAGGATTTTTACGGCATCCTTCCACTCTTGACGGGATCGCTGATGATTGCGGCGGTGGCCTTGTGCATCGCCATTCCCGTGGGCATCGGAGCGGCCATTTACACCAACCAGTTCGCCAGTCCACGCGAGCAGAAAATCATCAAGCCGGTGATCGAATTCATCCAAGCCATCCCTTCCGTGGTGCTGGGCTTCATCGGCATTTTCCTTTTGGGCGAGGGACTCCGCGATCTTTCCACCAGTCCTTCCCTATCGTGGTTTCCGGGGTTTCCCATGGATGAACGCCTGAACATTTTCACGGCGGGTTGCCTACTTGCCCTGATGAGCATTCCCACGATTTTTTCACTCGCCGAGGACGCGATCAACAACGTTCCCAGCGCCTATTCGGAAGCGTCCGAAGCCCTCGGCGCCTCCAAACTCCAGACCACCTTCCGCGTGGTCGTGCCAGCCGCTTTTTCCGGAATTCTGGCGGCAATCCTGTTAGGCTTTGGACGAGTGATCGGCGAAACCATGGTGGTGCTGCTGGTGGCAGGCAATCGCATCAAAATCCCCGACTTCAGCGCGGGTATCGGTGCTTTTTTCCAGCCCGCCCACACGATGACTGGGATCATCGCCCAAGAGCTGGGGGAAGTACCCGTTGGAAGTGTCCATTACCGCGCTCTGTTCGTCGTCGGCATTCTACTATTCGCCATTGTGTTAGGCATCAATGCCACCGCCCATCATTTCACCCGCAGCATGAAACACTGACATGATTTCTGAGGAAACACTTGTGCGGAAAAGATCCGCAACGGGCAAAGGCTGGGACCTCCTGGTCCGATCGGTTTTTGCTGGGCTGACCTATCTGATTCTCTTGATCGCGGTTCTTCTGTTTGGCAAAATTTGCTGGGACGGCGCGCCGACATTATTCACCAGCAAAGCCCCTTTCGTAAATGTATCATTTCTGTTCGATAAGAACCAAACCTTGCACGTCTTCGATACCGCTAACGGCGAACGCAAGCAATTGCCTGCATCGGACTACATGGACTATGTGAAACAGCATGGGGAAGACGCCGTTTTCAATCATCAGAGCTTTTCCTATTCCGGAGGCGGCATCATCGGTCCGATCGTGGGCACGTTGTTGCTAACGGCAGGCTCCATCCTGATCGCTTTATTTTTCGGAGTCAGCGCAGCGATTTATCTATCGGAGTATGCCAAAGATAGCCCTTTCATTCGCGTTGTTCGCTTGGCGATTCTCAATCTTGCCGGCGTTCCCTCCATTGTGTTCGGTTTGTTCGGTTTTTCCGTGTTCGTACTTGCCGTTCCTGTCATCACACAGGATCCCGCCAGCCGCTCACTGCTGACTCTGCCCTTGTTCGGCTCCGACTACTTCCTCAGCTTCCAAGGTTGGAACTCCTCTCTGCTCGCAGGCTGCGCGACCCTGGCTTGCATGATTTTACCCGTCATCATCACCGCCTCGGAAGAATCGCTGAAATCCGTCCCCCAGGGATTTCGTGATGCGGCCCTTGCACTGGGAGCCACTCGCTGGCAAACCATCCGCACCAGCGTGCTACCCTACTCACTACCGGGCATTCTAACGTCCTCTTTGCTCGCGATCACCCGAGTGGCGGGTGAAACAGCACCCATCATGTTCACGGCAGCTGTAGCCGCCAAGGATGACCTACCCTGGGAAGGCATTCGTCATCCCTTCGAAATGCTATCTTCCCAAGTGCAGGCTCTGCCCTATCACATTTACACCCTCGCCGCCCGCATTCCGAATTCCGAATACACCCAGCGCGCCCAGTTCGGCTCGGTATTCGTCTTCCTGCTTCTCGTCGCCATCATGTCGTTCAGCTCGATGTATCTCCGCGCGAAAATGCGCTCGAAGCTGAAGTGGTAACTTTTTCTCCTGTCATGCATCACGCCATTCAGATCAAACACCTAGATTTCTGCTACGGCACCAAACAAGCGCTGTTTGATGTTTCCATGGACATCCCCGCGTTCGAAGTCACCGCGCTGATCGGACCCTCCGGTTGCGGCAAATCCACCTTGCTGCGCTGCTTGAACCGGATCAACGATCGCATCAGCGGCGCGCGTGTCAGTTCGGGCTCAATCCACATTCACGGCATCGACATCATGCGACCCGATATCGACTTGCTGCAACTTCGGCGCCATGTCGGCATGGTGTTCCAGAAATACAACCCCTTTGCCAAATCGATCTACGAAAACGTCGCCTACAGCTCCCGTATCGCCGGTATCAAGGACAAGACGCAGCTCGATGAAATCGTCGAGACCTCCCTGCGTGATGCGGCCCTCTGGGAGGACGTCAAGGACCGACTCCACCACAGTGCATTCGGGCTTTCCGGTGGTCAACAGCAGCGCCTGTGCATCGCGCGTGCCATCGCCAATCGTCCGGAAATTTTGTTAATGGACGAGCCCTGCGCAGCGCTCGATCCTCTTGCCACGCTGAAAATCGAGGAATTGATCCAGGATCTGAAAAAGCGCTTCACCATCGTCATCGTCACTCACAACATGGCACAGGCCAGTCGCTGTTCGGACAAGACCGCCTTCATGTATCTGGGCAAACTCATCGAATTCGGCAATACCACGGCGATGTTTTCCAACCCGAGGGAGAAACAAACCGAACAATACATCACCGGAAGCTTCGGTTGATCATTGCATAAGGTCTCAAAGTCCCTGCCCCTTTTTTGTGACAAATGTGTCGAAATTGTCACAAAACTCAAATTCCCCTATCGGAAATTTGTCACATGATGTGGCGTGTGACAGGTTCGTCACACAATCATTCCATGAATCATTCATTATTGTCACACTCACTGATCGCCTTCGCCCTAGCGTCAGCTTCACTACAAGCCGCAGAACCCAAGCATACCGCCGCTGTGATCGATGATCGCCCCGAACCGGTGTCACTGGGCGACCAACTCAAAAATCTGGGTCTTCTCTATCAAGACAAGAACAACCCGTATCTCCAGGAATTCTGGTTGTTGGGCCGTTATCACGGTCAATATCACGACTCCAGCGGCAGCAACGGCGACGATGCAGCCTGGGAAGACCGTCGCACCCGCTTCGGCTTTCAGACCACCATGTTCGAACGCTTGACACTTCACGCTCAATCCATCAGCGGATCGGATTTCGATCCCGACTACAACGGTTTTACCGAGCTGTGGTTGCGTTGGAAATTCAGCGATGCCGTGAACCTGACCCTCGGACAACAAAAGCACCGCTTCACGCATGACCGCAACGTGTCCAGCCGTTACATGAATTACCTGGAACGGGCACAATTCACCAACATGATGTCGCTGGACTACACACCGGCCGTGACATTGTTAGGAAAAGTCGGGAAATGGGACTACTACACCGGCATTTTCTCCAATGCCGCAGGACGCGACATGTGTACCTATATGACCGAACTCAATTCCGGATGGTCCTACCTGGCTGCCGTCACCTACAATCTCGACCATTTCCTCGGGGCGGATACGGCAGAGTTTTACGGCAGCTACTTGCACAGTGATGCGAATGACAACGCCACGAACCTGACACGATTCGAAGATGCGGTCTCGGGGGCGCTGATTCTCACAGAAGGTCCAGCATCGTTGATGACAGAAGTGACTACCGGCTTCGGCGGTGAAAAGGGCAGCGCCATCGGCCTTAACATTCAACCGGGATTTTATCTCACGGATGAACTGCAAGTCGTCGCTCGTTATCAAATCGCGACTTCCGACGAGTCGAACGGCCTCGCGCCACAACGTCGCTACGAAAAACCAGCCGGCATGACTTCTGGAGATCTCTATCAAGCAGCCTATCTCGGCCTCAATTATTACATCGCCGACCACCGTATCAAGATGATCAGCGGCATCGAATATTCGAACATGAATGGTGAGGATAACGTGACCGCATCGATCGGATTCCGTATGTTCTTCGGCCCCCAATCAAACGCCCCCTTCCCCGGCAACAAAATGCTGGAAGGTCTGTGGTGATCTGCCCTGACCCAGCACACCAAGGCCTGCCGTTTGCTGCGGCAGGTTTTTTTGTTTGATGAACGAGCTCTGGTTTTGATTGAACCCGATTGGAATCGTGTCATGATTCCACGCAACGGGGAATCAGCAGCCTTTCTCATCCCACCATATGAATGTCCTGATCATGGAAGACGAAAAAAAGATCGCCACGGCGATCCGGGATTGTCTTGCATCAGCAGGTTACCAACCGACTATTGCCGCATCCGGGGACGCGGGCATTCTGTTGTTAGAAAAAGAAAAATACGATGCCATCATTCTCGACTGGATGCTTCCCGGCCGCGATGGCATCGAGGTGCTCGATTGGCTGCGCAGGCGGGGCAGCAAGCCACCCGTGCTTCTGCTGACGGCCAAGGATGCCATCGAGGATCGCGTCAAGGGGCTGGATAGTGGAGCCGACGACTACCTCGTGAAACCCTTCGCATTTCCGGAGCTTCTCGCCCGCCTGCGCGCACTGACCCGACGCCTCAGCACGACCGAAGTCTTTCTGCTGGAATGTGCGGATCTGCGCCTTGATCTGAACACACGGCGGACCATGCGAGGAGCCGAAGAAATTTCCCTAACACCACGCGAGTTCGATCTGCTCGCGTTGTTGCTGCGCCATCGCGGCGAAATTGTGTCACGCGGTATGATCGCGCAGGAGGTTTGGCGCGAGACAAACCGTTCCACGCCTCTCGACAATGTCATCGATGTCCACATCGCGCGCCTGCGTCGTAAGGTGGACAGCGGCCACACCATACGGCTCATCCATACCGTGCGCGGCGTCGGGTTTTTCTGCGGTGAAACCAATCCCCTCACCGCATCATGATTCGTTTTTTTCTGTCATGGTGGCAACGGAAAACGCTGCGTCTGCGTTTTGCGATCTCGTTTTCGCTGGTCACCACGCTGATCCTGATGACCTTGCTGCCCATCGTCTATCAGTTCATCCAACGGCAGATGATCGCCGATATCGACCGCCAGTTGCGCATCGACTGGGATCTCATCGAGGCTCATCTCGAAAGCGATGGCCATGGTGGCATCCAGTGGCGCAAGAGCAGCCCCGCCACGCCGCAAAGTGCTGGCTACGCGAACAGTTGGTTCGATGTCTGGGAAAACGGCCGCTCGCTGCTTCAACATTGGCCACAACGAGGGGCTTCTTCATCGGTACCACCACTACCCATCAAAGAACAAGGACAATTCATTTCCGTGCCGCTGAGCGATGGTCGCCCCGCCCGCACCTATCAAATGCCTTCCACCATTGCGGAGCCCCATTTCATGCTGCGGGTCTTTCGCGATGAGTCCGCCCACCGCGCCACGCTGCAACGCATCGTCATCGGTCTCAGCATCGGCATGCCCATCGCCGTCCTGCTCGCGGCATGGGCCGGTCACGCGATGGCAGGACGTGCGTTGCGCCCCGTAGGTGATATGGCTGCCGCCGCACGGCGCATCAGCTCGGACTCGCTCGGCAGCCGATTACCGAATCCCAATCCCCACGATGAACTCGGTCAACTTGCCAGCGTTTTTAACGACACACTCGAAAGACTGGATGCATCCTTTGCTGCATTGAAACGCTTCACCTCGGATGCATCGCACGAGCTGCGCACGCCCCTCACCGCCCTGCGTGGCGTCGGCGAGTCCGCCTTGCGCGAGGCGAAATCATCCGAACAACTGCGCGATACCATCGGCAGCATGCTGGAGGAAACGCAGCACCTCCATGATCTTGCTGACACCCTCCTGCTCATCGCCCGAGCTGAAAGCGGACGCATGCCGCTGAAACGTGAACAGGTATCACTACCCGGCCTCGCCCGCGAAGTCAGCGAGCGTCTCGAAGTTCTTGCCGCGGAAAAAAACCAATCGTTGGAATTTGCCTTCGCCGATGACATTTGTATCGATGCCGACCCCATCCTGCTTCGCCAAGCAGTGACCAATGTGCTGCACAATGCCATCGCCTACAGCCCGCCGGATTCCATGATCCGTATCGATGTGGCCATGCGCGGCGATCATGCCACCCTCGCCATCACCGACCAGGGCCCAGGCATTCCCGTCGAACATCGCGAAAAAATCTTCGATCGCTTTCACCGCATCGACAAAGCCCGCTCCCGCGCTGATGGTGGTACAGGCCTCGGTCTCGCCATCGCCAAACTCTTCATCGAACAACACGGCGGCACCATCATGCTCGAATGCCCCACAAAAGGCGGCAGCATTTTCCGCATCACTCTGTGATCGTATGCCTGCAAATGGTATCCTGCGACGCGGTGCATTTGCCCCTTGTCAAGGCGATCACTTGGGACGATAAACCCTGTTTATGAAACCCTTTTTCATTCATTTGGGACTGTGCGCCCTGCTCTCATTTTCCTCACAAGCCCTGCCGACCGTGTTGGCAGATCAGGCGAAAGCAAGTCCGCTCACATCGTTTGTCGTCGCCCCGAAACGCGTGGTTTGGAAATCCGCTGCGGGGGTCACCCACGCGGACAACCTGCTGAAACCTCACAGCGGCCAAGCGGTGCTGGTGGAACCGGTGCCGCCCATGGTGATCCAACCCGGCGCGGCGGTGGTGATCGACTTCGGCGTGGAAATCACCGGCTCGGTCGAACTGTTCACGCCCATGACCAAGGGCAAGGAAATGCCCGCCGTGCGTCTGCGTTTCGGTGAGTCCGTGGCGGAAACGATGGCCGAGTTGGGTGAACGCGGCGCGCAGAACGATCACGCCCTGCGCGATCAGGTCATAAAACTGCCGTGGCTGGGGAAAACCACCGTCGGGCTCAGCGGCTTCCGTTTTGTCCGCATCGATAACGTGGATCCCAAGATCAACATCGAACTCAGCCAGGTCCGGGCCATGCTCACTCTGCGCGACGTGCCTTACATCGGCTCCTTCCGCTGCTCCGATGAACGGCTCAACACGATCTGGCAAACGGGTGCCTACACCGTGCACCTCAACATGCAGGAATATCTGTGGGACGGAATCAAACGGGACAGGCTCGTCTGGCTCGGCGATATGCATCCCGAAGTCAGTGTGATCAACTGCGTCTTCGGTCACAACCCTGTCGTGCCAGCCAGCCTCGACATGACAAGAGATGTCACCCCGGTGACCGCCTGGATGAACGGTATCAGCTCCTACTCGATGTGGTGGATTCTCATTCACGAAGAATGGTATACCCATCATGGCGATCTCAATTACCTCAAACAACAACAACCCTATCTCACCGCACTGTTGAATCGGCTGAGCACTTACGTCGACCCCAGCGGCCGGGAAAAACTCGACGGCATGCGTTTCCTCGACTGGCCGACTTTTGAGAACAAGACCGCTGTGCACGAGGGCCTGCAAGCGATGATGACCCTGACGATGGAAAGTGGAGCACGCCTGTGTGGGATACTCGGAGATCTCGACACCGCCCGCCTGTGCAAGGAAACCGCCACACTCCTGCGCAAGCATCAGCCGGAGTCCAGCGGTCGCAAATCACCAGCCGCCCTGCTCGCACTCGCCGGTTTCCGCGAACCCGCCGATGTGGCAGAGGTGCTGAAACATGATGGCCCCAAAGATCTCAGCACTTTTTACGGATTCTACGTGCTGAACGCTCTAGCCAAATCCGGAGACATCGATACCGGGCTGGACTTCATCAGCAAGTATTGGGGTGGAATGATCGACTTCGGAGCCACGACGTTTTGGGAAGACTTCGATCTCGACTGGACCAGCAACGCAGGTCGGATCGATGAACCCGTCGCTCCCGGAAAAAAAGATCTGCACGGTGACTTCGGCGCACATTGTTATGTCGGCTTCCGTCACAGTTTCTGTCATGGCTGGGCCGGTGGTCCGACCGCCTGGTTGAGCAAAAATGTGTTAGGCGTAGAACCCGTTGCTCCTGGCTGTGCGAAGGTCAGGATCAAACCGCGACTGGGTCGTCTCGCCTGGGCGGAGGGAACGTATCCCACCCCGCACGGAGCCATCCGCGTCCGTCACGAAACCCAAACCGACGGCACGGTGAAATCGACTGTCACCCTGCCACCAGGCGTGACCCAGGAGCCCTGATCACAGGGCGCTGTTCGGCGACGACAGAGTCCTCACAACGATCACCCGCATGAATCCTGAACAAATCTTCAGGAATGATTCGTGGCGTAAGAGCGACTCTGGGGCTTAATTTTGCCTCGCATGTTTCGCCGTTCTCTTGTGACCCACGCACCGACAGCGAATGTACTGATCCGACTGATGGTCGGAGGGATATTCTTTTTTGAAGGGATGCAAAAGTTTCTCTATCCGGCTGAGCTTGGTAGTGGACGCTTTGCCAAGATCGGCATTCCAGCGCCAGAGTTTTTCGGACCATTTGTCGGTGTCATTGAGCTGGCCTGCGGACTGTTGCTGCTCATCGGGCTTGCCACGCGTCTCGCTGCAGTGCCCTTGATCATCACAATGCTCGTTGCGCTGGTTACGGTAAAAATCCCCATCCTCATCGGCACAGAGTTCATGGGCTTTTCACTGCGCCCCCTCCCCCGCTATGGATTTCTCAGCATGATCCACGAGGCACGCAATGACATCGCCATGCTGTTCGGTTCTCTCTATCTGCTCATCACCGGCGCCGGTTCTTGGTCGGTGGATGCCAAACTTTCCCACTCATGATCTCTTCCATTCTCCGCCGTCCCATCACAGTGCTTGTCGCGATCGCGGCGATTCTCTGCGGATCGTATCTCGCGATCAAAAAAATGCCGCGCGACATTTTCCCGCCGCTGGGCGTGCCGACCATTTATGTGGCGCAGCCTTACGGCGGCATGGATGCCGCGCAGATGGAATCGTATTTGACGTATTTCTACGAGTATCACTTCCTCTACATCGCGAATCTGAAGCATGTGGAATCGAAAACCATCCAGGGTGCTTCGATCATGAAGCTGGAGTTCCACCCAGGCACCGACATGTCGGCGGCAATGGCCGAAACGATCTCGTATGTGAACCGCGCGCGCGCTTTCATGCCGGCGGGCGCACCGAATCCTTTCGTCACGCGCTTCGATGCCGGATCGGTGCCGGTCGGTTACCTAACTTTCTCCACGGAAAACCCCAACCGCACGCTCGGCCAAATGCAGGACGAGGCACTGAACAAAGTGCGACCCTTGTTTGCCACGCTGCCCGGTGTCTCAGCCCCGCCGCCTTTTGGTGGCTCGGCGCGCACGATCGTGGTGAATGTGGATGCGGACAAACTGCGCGCCCGCGGACTCAGCCCCGATAAGGTGGTGCAAACGATCGCCAAGAGCAACGTCGTTTCTCCGTCCGGCAACATGATTCTCGGTGATCTCTATCCGATCGTGCCGATGAATACCGTAGTCGGAAAACCCGCCGAGCTCGCCGATGTGCCCATCCGTTCCGCCGCGGAGGGCGCGGTGTATCTGCGCGATGTAGCGACAGTCACCGACGGCTCGGACATCACGACGTCGTACGCTCTCGTCAATGGCCGCCGCACTGTCTATCTGCCCGTGACGAAACGATCGGAGGCCTCGACGCTCGCGGTGGTGGAGCAGGTGAAAAGCAACATCCCGAAGTTTCAGTCGGCCGTCTCGGAGGACGTGAAAGTTTCTTACGAATTCGATCAATCTCCGGTGGTGTGGAGTTCCATCAACTCGCTGGTGAAAGAAGCGGGACTCGGTGCGATTCTCACCGGCCTGATGGTCCTACTGTTTTTGCGTGACCTGCGCAGTGCGTTCATCGTCGTGGTGAACATCCCGATCTCGCTGCTCGCAGCATCGCTGGCGATGTGGTTCACAGGGCAAACGGTAAACCTGATGACCCTCGGCGGTCTGGCACTGGCGGTGGGCATTCTTGTCGATGAAGCCACCGTCGCTGTGGAAAACATCCACGCCCGCATGGCACGCGGCGCTCCGGTGGGTCGGGCTTCCACCGATGCGATCAAGGAAACGGCCTTGCCGCGTTTGCTGGCGATGCTCTGCATTCTGGCGATGTTCATCCCAGCGTTTTTCATGGAAGGCGCGGCACGTGCATTGTTCCAGCCGCTTGCATTGGCTGTGGGCTTCTCGATGATCACGAGCTACCTGCTTTCCTCCAGCCTCGTTCCGGTGTTGACGATCTGGCTCTTGCGCGGGCGCAAGGCGCATGAGGAAAAACCGTTTTTCCTCGCACGCATCTATGAAGGCTTGCTGCGTCCCCTCATCGCGATGCGCTGGATTCTCATCCCGCTCTATCTGGGCGGCGCGGCGCTTCTTCTGTTAGAAATCGCACCGCGTCTCGGCACGGAAATTTTTCCGCGCGGCAATACCAATCAATTCGCCCTGCGTTTCCGTGCCCTGGCGGGAACCCGGGTAGAAAAAACTGAAGAGCATGCCAAGGCGGTGCTCTCTCTGATCGAACGCGAGGTAGGCAAGGACAAGATCAAGCTCACCATGGGTCTCGTCGGCGTGCACGCGGCGAACTATCCCGTGAATCTCATTCACCTCTGGAACGGCGGCCCGGAGGAAGGCTGGCTGGCGGTGCAATTGCAGGCGGACTCGGGCGTGAATGTGTTTGCCTTGCAGGAAAAACTCCGCGCGGTGCTGCAGCAGGAAATGCCCTACTTGCGTTTGTCCTTCGAACCGTCCGATATCACCACACGCGTGATGTCCTTCGGTGCGACGACGCCCATCGAGATCGCCGTCGGTGGCGCGGACCTCGTAATATCGAAGGCCCATGCGGAAAAAATTCTCGCCGAGATGAAACAGGTGCCGGAACTGCGCGATGTGCAGATTGCCCAGGAAACCGAGTTCCCTTCGGTGAAGATCGAGGTTGATCGCGAGCGCGCCGGTTTGCTCGGCGTGAACATGCAGGACGTCGCCCGCGCGATGGTCGCCGCGACAACGTCGAGTCGTTTTACTCAAGCGAATTTTTGGGCGGATCCGAGCAAAGGTGTTTCCTACAACGTGCAGGTGCAAATCCCGCAGGCGGATACCAAAACGCTCGAAGACCTCGGCAACATCGACATCACTTCGTCCTCGGGCGAGGCCATTGCCTTGCGCAACATCGCCAAGATCACCAATACCACTTCGGTGAGCCAGTTCGAACGCTACAACATGGCGCGTCTGATGTCAGTAACGGCCAATTACCACGGCACCGACTACGGCACGGCGATGAAAAAAGTGCGCGCCGCCATCTCCGCCGCAGGCACGCCACCGCCGAAGACCACCATCGACCTGCGCGGACAAGCACCAACCATGGACGCTCTGGAAAAAGGGTTCCGTCAGGGTCTCGGCATCGCCGTGCTGGTGTTGTTCTTCCTGTTGGCCGCGAATTTCCAATCCTGGCGTCTGGCCTTCGTCGCCATCTCCACGGTGCCGGCGGTTCTGTTAGGCGTCGTCGTGGCACTTTGGCTGACCAGCACCACTCTAAACATCCAGTCGGCCATCGGCAGCATCATGGCCATCGGCGTGGCCTTGGCCAACGCGATTTTGTTAGTCACCTTCGCCGAACGAGAACGCAAGGCAAATGACGGCGATGCCCGCATCGGTGCGCATCTCGGGGCTTCCTCGCGCTTGCGGCCCATCCTGATGACTTCGCTGGCGATGATTGCCGGAATGATCCCGATGGCCCTCGGCACCGGTGACGGCGGCGAACAAATCGCGCCACTCGGTCGTGCGGTGGTCGGCGGTCTGATCTTTGCCACCGCTGCCACCTTGCTGCTGCTACCCGCCTGCTTCGCGCTGCTGGCCGGCAAAAACACCCGCTCCATTTCCCTCGATCCCGATGACGAGGAAAGTGTCCACTTTTCTCCCACCACCCAAGCCTAACAACTCTATGATGCGACTTCTCACCATCCTCTGTGTCCTCACCGCGCCGCTTTGTGCGGTGGAGGTCATGGTCAGCTCCCTGCAACGCGGCACCATCCATCGATGGGTAACCATTCCCTCGAACTTAAGGCCCAACCAATCCACCACCTTGCACGCCCGCGTGTCCGGTCATGTGAGATCGATCTCCGTCGATGTCGGCGATCGCGTCAAGTCCGGACAAGTGATTGCCCTGCTCGAAGTGCCGGAACTGGAGGCCGACATCATCAGCGCACGCACTGACCGAGAAGTTGCTGCGACCACGTTCCAGCGTCTCACGATCGCCAGCGAAAAAGCCCCCGGCCTTGTTCTTCCGCAGGACCTCGACGAAGCCGAAGGTGCGGTAAAAATCGCCGATGCCGCGCTCAAACGCACGGAAGTTTTGTTAGGATACGCCACCATCAAGGCTCCCTTCGATGGTGTTATCACTGCCCGCCATGCCGACCTCGGCGCGTTCATCCCCGCAGGCGGCACAGGCACGACAGGAGCAGTCGTCACCATTGCCGAACTCTCCACCCTGCGTGCTGAAATACCCGTGCCGGAAATGGAAGCCCGCTTCATGAAACCCGGTACTCTCGCCCGCATCGTCGGTCAGGAGTGGGAGGGGAAAATTTCGCGCAGCGCGCAGACCATAGCTCCCCACACCGCGACGATGAAAGTCGAGGTCGATGTCGCCAATTTCGATGGCAAATGGATCGACGGTTCCTATATCAAAGCCCAGCTCGCTGCCGAAACGCATACCAATGCCCTGCTTGCTCCGGCGAGTGCCGTATTCATCGAAAAAGTATCTTCATCCGTATTTTTACTCAAAGACGGCAAGGCAGTGAAAACACCAGTCACCATGGGCTTCAACGACGGCAAGAACATCGAAATTCTCAGTGGCCTGCAAGGCGAAGAGACCCTCATCGTGCTGACCGGTCTCACACTCACCGATGGTCAGACTGTCACCGCCAAAAAATAACCTCACATCCTTATGCGTGGCATTTTGCTCTCTCTCTCACTCGTGGCCTTAGCGCAAGCCAGTGCGCCTGCGACCTTGCCATCGAACGACATCAATCTCGCCACCGCACTTCGCTTGGCGGGGGCGAATCATCTCGACATCGAGGCAGCCCGCGTCTCCCTGCAAACCGCCCGCGCGCAGTATGCGGATACGCGACGGAAATTTTTCCCGTGGCTCAGTGTGGGCACGAGTTACCATCGCACGGCGGGCAACCTGCAGGACATTCCCGGCAACGTCACCGAGGAGTCGAAAAACAACTACCAGGCCGGCATTAGTGTCGCGGCGGAATTGCGCATCGGTGAAGCGATCTATCGGAATCTTTCCGCCAAACAACGTGCCAAGGCGGCGGAGCATCAGGTCGATGCCGCGCGCAATCAATCGGTGGCGCAGGTCACGCAGGCCTACTTCCGCTTGCTGCGGGCCCAGGCGAGTTTGCAAGTGAGTCAGCAATCGCGCGTGCTCGCAGGCGATTACGAAACCCAGCTCGCCGCAGCTGTGAAAGCGGGGGTGGCCTTTGAAGCGGATCAACTGCGCGCCCAGGTGCAAACATTCCGCCACGATCTGATGATCCGCAAGACCCAGGAAGATGTGGAAACAGCATCAGCGAAACTCTGTGAAATGCTGCAATTGCCCAACGGCCTGAGTCTACGGGGCGACACCGGCGAGCTCACGCCACTCACCTATGTTTCCCCCGATGCCTCTCTGAGTTCCCTCGTGACCACCGCGCTCAACCAACGCCCCGAGTTGCGCAGTCGCGAGGCCATGCTCGCCGCAGCGAAAACCGATGCCGAGGGCACGCGCAAGGCACCCTACTACCCGGATCTCACCCTGCGCGGTTTTGTCGGTGGATTCGGTGGTGGCTTCAATTCCAGCACAGGAAACTTCGATGATACCGCCGATGGCGTGATCGGCCTCGGGTGGCGTGTGGGTTCCGGAGGATTGTTTGATACTCAGCGCAGTACTACGGCGAACAGCCTGGCAGACCAGGAGACCGTGCTCGTGGAAAAAACCCGCCAGCGCATCACCCGCGAGGTGCTGGAATCGGTTTCTTCGACGCGATCCCTGCGCGACCGTCGTGCCATCGCCGAAAAACTGTTAGCCTCGGCGGAAAAAGCCTACGCTCTCACCCGTGAACGTGGCAAGCAGGGCATTGGTGGCGTAATGGAAACCCTGCGCTCGGAGGAAGACCTCAGCTTCGCCCGCCTGGCCTACTTCGACCTCATCACCGAGTCGAACATCGCCCAAACACAGTTGCGCTACGCGCTGGGCGTTTGCCGATAGACATCCGCGGCGATTCGGTATACGGATCATTTCTCGATGAATCCGCCACCACTTTCCTCCCCGCCAGCCAAGCCATCCTCCGGCGGATGTTGGCTCTATTCCAGCATCGTGCTCATCACGTTTTTCCTCGTGTTCATGACAGTGTGCGTCATCACCTATATGATGCCGAAAAAGTATGAGAGCAATCTAATCTATCAAGTGCGTCCATCACCGCGACTACTTCAAACCATCACTCCACAATTTTTCGCCACCGAGTTTGAAGTGATCAAAGCCAATATGACGTTGAAGCCTGTGGTGCAAAGATTGGATCTCGCGAAAAAATGGAACATGACAGAAGATGACGCGATAGCCGTTTTGCGTGGCATTGTCAGCTCGCAGAACATCCACGGCACGGACCTGATCCAAATCAAAGTGAGACATACGGATCCGGTTCAAGCGCGCGATATCGCCAAGGAAGTCTTTGATTCTTATAAAAAGCGCCGGGAGGACAAGGAGCGTGAGATGCTTGAGGATTCGCTCAAAGAGCTGGAAAAAGCCATCGTGGATCAAGCGGATGTCGTGGAGGAAAAACGCAAACAACGGGATAACCTCTTAACTAGATCGAACGGCAATGCCAGCGATCCGACTGTCCTCGAAGTCCAGAAAGAATTCGAAACCCAGATGGCTTTGTTAGAAAAAATGCGAGAAAAGTTCGGAATGGATCAGTTGATTCTCAGAAATATCTCAATTATTGAACTCCACGAAGAACCTCTTGTTCCTCAATATCCCTCCAGCCCCAACGTGACCCTGAACCTGATCATGGGAGCGACCCTGGGACTGCTTTTCGGCTTGCTGATGGCCTTGTTCGTGCGTTTGGTCTTCGGGCGTAAGATTTCCGGATGACATTCTCGCGGCGAATGCCGCTTTGGACTGCTGCGAGAATCGCAGCTTTCCGGTCGTGATGGGACGTGGGGAAAAGGATGTCGTTGCGTAGCGGAATGTTTTCAGGCGCTTCGCAAAGCGGTGATTTCTCACCGCAGTCCAAAGCCTGCGGCGGAAAAGTCATCGCGGCGAATGCCGCTTTGGACTGCTGCGAGAAGCGCAGCTTTCCGGTCGTGATGAGACGTGGGGAGAAGGATGTCGTTGCGTAGCGGAATGTTTTCAGGCGCTTCGCAAAGCGGTGATACCTCACCGCAGTCCAAAGCCTGCGGCGAAAAAGAAGAAAGCCGCCTGGATGGCGGCTCTCCCTGCGGATTTCCCTGAAACCAACCGTTATTTCCAGTTCGTGATATTGTCTTGGGCTTTCTGGTCGGTACCTGCGGCGTTACCACCAGCAGCGTCAGGTCCAAAAGACCAGAGGTCAAAGTCAGGATTGATGCAATCGGTATTTACCGCACCTGTGCCATTGACACCGGAACGATAGCGATAGTTTTGCCCCCAGGGATCACGAATGGTATTCTGAGCCGAGGCGATCGAATTGCTACTCCATCCTTGTTTATTGCTGGATGGATCCAATTCCGCCAAATAAATTCGTTGATTGGCATCAGCGCCTACGGCCGCTCCGTTGTTGTCGCTGTCCCAATACAGGGCACGGAACAGGACATTCGATCCCTGGTCGCCGTCCGTACTGGTGTCATTGGCAACAGGATAACGACCGAAGTCCAACTTGTACTCCTCCAACCCCGAGGATAGCATGGCGATCTGCGCCTTGGCCTTCTGCACCGCTTGATTGCGTTGCATAAAGCTCAACCCACCCATAGTCAGGGCAGCGAGAATCACAATGATGGTGATTACTACCAGCAATTCCATCAACGTGAAACCGCGACTTCGCGATGGGGACGACAACGAGACTTTCATAATTCGTTTGGGTTTGACCGTGGGCCGCATCACTGCTGGCCCATTTGGTTGATGATCTTGATGAGGGGCAGGAACAGAGCAAACACCACCGAACCGACAACCAGCGCCAGGAAGACAATCATGATCGGCTCCAGAATGCTGGTAAGTGCGGTGACGGCATTATCGACCTCATCGTCATAGACGTCAGCGATTTTCAGCAACATCTCAGGGAGTTGACCGGTTTCTTCACCCACGTCGACCATGGAAATCACCATGTTCGGGAAAACGCCAGAAGCTTGCAATGGCGTCACGATGGATTCTCCTTCTTTCACTGCTTCATGAACTTGGGCGATCGCTTGGGAAATCACCACATTGCCAGCAGTTTCCTTGGTGATGTTCAAAGCTTGCAGAATCGGGACGCCAGAGGTTACCAGAGTTCCCAATGTACGGGAGAAACGTGAAACCGCGCTCTTGCGCTGGATATCACCGAAAATCGGCAACTTGAGTTTCAGCGCGTCGAGGAAATTACGGCCTTTTGGCGTGCGCCCCCATGACGCGAAGCCCAAGTAAATGCCTGTGAACGCCAACAGAATCCAGACAATGTTCGGAATAATCCAGATCGATGGCTTGATGAGGAAGTCCGAGAAACCAAAAACAGCTTTGGAAATCAGCGGGAGTTCCGCATCACCCATTTCCGAGAACATGTCCTTGAATTTCGGCACGATGAAAATCATCAGGAAGAGCAAAATCGACACAGCGATGAACATGACGATCACCGGGTAGACCATTGCCGAAACGATCTTGTTTTTCAGCTTGTGGGCTTTTTCCTGGTATTCCGCGAGACGATTGAGAACCACTTCCAACACACCACCCAACTCACCGGCTTTGACCATGTTGACATAGAGTTTGTTGAAAATCTTGGGATGCTGGGCCAGTGATTCGGAAAACGTGGAACCGCCTTGCACGGAATCGCCCAGTGCATCAATCGTGCTGCGGAGCACGGGATTTGGCTCCTGTTTTCCGAGCACATTCAGACCGCGCAATAGTGGCAGACCTGAATCGATGAGTGTCGCCAGCTGGCGCGTGAAAATCATCAACACCTTAGGCTTGATGCGGCCGCCGGTCTTGGCTTTGGCAGTCGCTTTGCCAGCGGCTTTTTTTGCGCCTTTTTTCGCGGGTTGACCGGACAGGGCGATCTGCGTGGGGTAGAGCCCGTTTTGACGCAGTTTGGCTAGTGCGTCAGTTTCATTGGGAGCTTCAATCGTACCAGAGGTCTGTTCACCTTTGGCGTCCATGGCAATGTATTGGAAATTCGGCATGATGGGAAAACGGGTTTATCGTGTGGCGAAGTCAGAACGAGTTAAAACAAAACTCAGGGAATTGGCGATGAATTTTTTTGCGTGGAAGGGTTTTTTTCTTGATCGATGATTAGGTATACTTGAGCACTTCCTCGATGGTCGTATTGCCGAGGTAAATGTTACGCAACCCGTCTTCACGCAGCGTTTGCATACCGAGTTCGACGGCTTTCTGTTTGATCACCACGGATGGCGCGCGCTCGATGATGAGATCACGGATCGGATCGGTGATATCAAGCAATTCATAGAGACCTTGACGACCGCGATAGCCGCTTTGGCCGCACGAATCGCAGCCGCGTCCTGTGTAAAAGCTCTTGTCACCGATTTCGTGGGAGGAAACGCCGAGTTGCGTGAGAATCGCTTCGTTCGGCTCGTAGGGAGATTTGCAATCCTTACAGATCGTTCGCACCAGGCGCTGGGCAAGCACGCCCTCGAGCGACGCGGCAACCAAGAACGGCTCGCAACCCATATCGATCAAACGCGTCACCGCACCGGGAGCGTCATTGGTGTGCAGTGTCGAAAGCACCAAGTGACCGGTGAGTGCCGCCTGAATCGCAATCTGGGCAGTGTCAATATCACGCATCTCCCCGATCATGATGCGGTCCGGGTCCTGACGCAGGAAGGCCCGGAGGATGCGGGGGAAGTCAAGCCCGATGCTCTCCTGCACAGGGATCTGCACAATCCCGTCGATATCATACTCGACCGGATCTTCCGCAGTCAGCAGTTTGGAATCGATGGTATTGATGCGACGCAGCGCGGCATAAAGCGTCGTGGTTTTACCGGCACCAGTGGGACCGGTCACGATGAAAATGCCGTTCGGTTTCTCGATGGTTTCACCGATGTATTCGTAAATGTGAGGCGGCAATCCGAGATTTTCCAGGGAAAGATTCACCGAAGAGCGATCGAGGACCCGCAACACCACGGATTCCCCGTATTGGGTGGGCAGAGAGGAAACCCGCATGTCCACTTGTTTGTCACCGAACTGCTTGACGATACGACCGTCCTGCGGAATACGGCGCTCGGCGATGTTCATGTTCGACATCACCTTGACGCGAGAAATAATGGGCAGCGCCAGGTGCACGGGCGGTGGCGCCATTTCGTAGAGTGCGCCGTCGATGCGGTAACGGATCTTAAACTCCTTTTCAAAGGGCTCGAAGTGGATGTCCGAGGCCTTTTCTTTGATCGCCTGATAAAGCACAAGATCGACGTAGCGGATGATAGGCGCAGAATTCGCTTCTGCTTCCACGTCCATGGCGTTCGGATCAGATCCACCGCCAAATTCTAGCTGGCCAAGGATGTCTTCCATCGCCTTGCCATCACCGCCGTAGAGCTGGCTGATGCGGTCCTCGACAATGTAATCCGGGGCTACCAGCACCTGAATTTCACGACCCAAAGCAAAACGCAGGTCTTCCACGGTTTGCGGGTTAAGCGGATCCACTAGGCAGACCTGCAAGCCCTCGCTGCTGATTCCGATGGGCAATGCGCCGTGCAGGCGAGCCATGCCGGCGGGAATCACAGCCAGCACCTCTTCCAGCGGAGACCAGTCGCGCAGATCCACCATTTCCGTGGAAAGCTCGGCTGCGACCATGGGCCATATGTCGTCACGATGTTGTATGACCTGATAGTCGGCGAGGATTTCTCCGATCTCCTTGCCGCTGTGATCGATCTCCGCGAGGATATCGTTCGCTAAGGCGTGATCGATCATGCCGCGATTGATGAAAAGGTCGAGAACCTGTTGGTTGTCCATGATGTGAAGTTTTTTTAAGACGAGTAAAAATTCTGGAGGGATGATCAATCGAAATCAGCCATGGTGACGTGGATGACTTCCTCGGCGGTGGTAAGTCCGGCAAGCACCTTGCGGATACCATCCTCGCGCATGGAACGCATGCCCATTTCGCGGGCGCGTTTGCGCAATTGCGATGAGGAAAGATCCGCGTTGATCAGGTGGCGGACCTCATCGTCGATTTCGAAAATCTCGAAAATGCCCATACGACCGCGGAAGCCTTTCTTGCGACATTTTTCACAGCCGACAGCACCATAAATGGTGGAGTCCGCCATGCGCGAGGCATCGAGACGCAGCGCACGCAATTCCTTATCCGTCATGGGCATTTCCGTTTTGCACGCTGGGCAGAGTTTCCGCACCAGACGTTGGGCCAACACAGCGCGTACAGCGGAGGCAATCAGGAATCGTTTGATGCCGATGTCCGCGAGACGCGCGACAGCGGAAGGAGCATCATTGGTGTGCAGTGTGGAGAACACCAAGTGACCGGTTAGGGAGGCATTGATGGCGATGTTGGCCGTTTCCGCATCCCGAATCTCACCGATCATGATGATGTTGGGCGCCTGACGCAACATCGCACGCAGGGCGTTGGAGAAAGTCATGCCGATGTCCGACTTCACCATCACCTGGTTGATGCCGGCGAGCTCATACTCGACAGGATCTTCCACCGTGATGATTTTTTTGTCCGGGCGGTTGATGACGTTCAAGCAGCCGTATAGCGTGGTGGTTTTTCCGGAACCGGTGGGTCCTGTCACCAGCAAAATGCCGTCGGGCAGGGCGAGCAGACGCTCGAAGGTCGACTGGTCGTCCGAGAAAAATCCAAGTTCCGGTAATCCGAGCACCAGGCCGGACTTATCCAGAATACGCATGACGATCGATTCGCCGTGATTGGAAGGCACCGACGAAACCCGGAGGTCCACCTCTTTTCCAGCGACTTTGATCTGGATGCGGCCGTCCTGGGGTAGGCGCTTTTCCGCGATGCTCATGCTGGTGCTCATTACCTTGAGACGAGCAATGATGGCGGGGAGAAGTTTTTTCGGATGGTTGGCCACTTCAATCAGTTTACCGTCAACTCGATAGCGCACACGAACACTGGTTTCCAAGGGTTCAATGTGAATATCGGATGCCCGATGGTTGAACGCCTCCACCAGCATGTTGATCACCAACTTGATGATCGGGGCGTCGCCCTCGGTGGTTTCGATCGAATCATCCGCGGCCTCTGCAGTAATTTCTGAAGCACCGTAAAATGCCTTCAACATGTGATCTATGGCCGACGGAGTCGCAACCACGAAATTCAATTCGCGTGAGAGCACGTGCGGAAGGGCATCGAGCGTCTCGAAATCAAAGGGATCCGCAATCGCAACGGTCAGGGCATATCCGTCATCATGCACGGGGATGGCCTTGTAGCGGCGCGCCACTTCATCCGTGATCGAATTGGCGACCTCGGGCGCTACCGAAGCATGGGCGAGATCGAAAAATTCCAAAGCGTTGCTGGATGCGAGCAAGCCCGCGACATCCTCCTCGGCGATCTGTCCGGAATTCACCAGTTTTTCGATCACGGAACCAGAACCAGGAGACTGACGCGCGGAGTCAACGGTTTGCTCGCTGACCATGCCAGCTTCGGTGAGCAATTGCAAAATGTAGTCTTCGTTGGAAAACACGGGAGTGGTTTTATTGGTTGATGGATGGTGGAAAACAAATCTTCCACGGTTGGGGGAGGCAGTTTGAGCGGCGCGGCCAAAAATGTCAACTGACGAGAATGGAGGAATCAGCAGAAATTGATACGAAATCTCGGTGAATCGCGGATTTATGCGTCAGATGATTGATATATGCGCGTATTTACAATTGAGAAAAAAATCATAACGGGACGTGGAGCAACTCAAAAAAGCATGCTGCCCTGCGACGTTCCGAAATCAGCGCCAAGTCAGAGATCGAATGCATTGCTCAATCGACAACTCATCTTCTTTGCGTGGAATGCGGGCCCCGCGCAGCAGCAAGATGGCACGATCCGCCGCATGCTTGGCCACACCGCGCGAACTAAATTTCATCACCGCCACCGTCGCATTGACGAGCACAGCGATGGCGATGCAAATCACGGCCGGTCGATGCGCAGCGATGCCAAACACTGCAATCATCATGCTGAAGGGCGCCACGATCTGCGCCCATGTATCCGCTCTCAAACGGATGTTGACGGGCTGTGGATGATCCGCACGCAAGCCGTGATAGGCAGCCATCAGAGAGATTTCCGCCAGAGCAGACGCAGTGCGTTTGCCAATTAGGGACCGCGGGATTTTTCCCCGATAGGAAATTTTGTGAGCATATTCCTCGGTGGTGAGTCGACAATCAAGCGCGCCACAGCGCCTCTGCGCTTTTTGATAATACAAATAGCGTCCCAGCCAATAGGCAACAATCGGCAAGATTCCGATCAGGATGATGAGTCTCCAAGGCATTCGGAGGAAATGCTACGAACTTTCCGGCAGAACGCAAGCGCAGCGATCGCCGCACGGCGCCCCATGGCCAAGCATCCTTGCATCAAATAGCCGCCGGTGGGTGCCTCCCAATCGACCATTTCCCCCGCAAAAAACACTCCCGGCGCACTGCGCAGGGACAAATCCTCTTGCAACTCACTCCATGCCACGCCCCCTGCGGAGGAAATCGCTTCGTCAATCGGTCGTGGTCTTAACAACGGAATCTTCAGGCATTTCGCCAATCGCGCCAACTCGGAAACACTCGCGCAACCATCGCGATGCGCCGCCCATTGCAACACGGCATGAGCTGCAGGGGACAAACGCCAACGTTCGGCACACGCCATCAACGCGTTGTTTTTCACGGATTCCATCTTCACCACCAATGCCGGCTCTGATATCTCGGGCTTCATGTCCACGGAAATTTCCGGTATCTCCATGGCGCGCAATTCCGGACCCAGCTGGTAGATGATCCCGCCTTCCAAGCCATAGTTTGTCAGCATTAACTCGCCCACCACACGTTTGCCTCCTGCCGATACCGCCAAGTTTTTCCAAGGTTGTCCCTCGATCTGCGGCAGAATACTCTCTGGCCACGCCACTTCCCACCCGCAGTTTGCCGGCTGCCACGGTTGCATCCTGACACCAGCACGCTCGAACAGGCCAGTCCATTGGCCATCAGAACCAGTAATAGCCCAAGAAGCACCACCTAGAGCGAATATCACCGCATCGGCGTCGATCCATGCATCGCCCTGAGGTGTGGAAAATCGCAAGGTATGGGGGGAACCACAACGCCACTCCGTGAGACGATGCCTGACAAACATGCCCACCTGTTGCTCCCGCAAGCGCTCCACCCATCGACGCAGCAGCGGCGCGGCTTTCATTTCACGTGGATAGATTCTTCCCGTTCGCTGCTGAAATGTTTCAACGCCCAAGCCCGCGGCCCAATCTCGCAACATGGACGGCGAAAAATCGGACAAACACCGCCGCCACCAATCTGCGGGCATGTCGGCACCACCATAGCGTGTGGCGAACAGATCCGGCGCTTCACCATGGGTGAGATTCAATCCCCCCTTGCCCGCAACCAACAATTTCCTGCCGACTGATGCCTTGGCTTCATACAAACTCACTCGTGCACCTCCTGCCGATGCAGTCTCTGCCGCGAACAAGCCCGCAGGCCCGCCGCCAATCACGACCACATGCGGCAGCGAATCAACGTTCATGAAACGATGCTAAAAACCCTCGTCGCAACTGTCAATGCCGACTCCAGTTCATGATACGTGGGGCGAGTCATCGATCGCGCGCACGATCTTGCACGGCACACCGCATGCCACGTAAGAAGCAGGGACATGGCGAGTAACCACGCTACCGGCACCAATCACGGCATCATCCCCGATCGTCACTCCACCCAGAATCGTAACGTTGGCGCCGATCCAGACTCGGTCGCCGATCACCACAGGACTCGCTGAAGTGACATAACTTAACACCTTGCTTTTAGGATCACGAACCAATCTTTCGGAGCTTCTGACCGGGTGCGATGCCGTACAAATTCTCAGGCTGGGCCCAATCAACGTATTCTTGCCGATCACAACCTGGCCACAATCCTGGATGATCGCATCCGCGCCCACATAGGTTCCAGAGTCGATGCGAATGTGCGCGCCATACTCACAGTGAAATGGCGTTTCTATCCATGCATCCGGTGCCAATTCGCCGAGCAAGCGCTGCAAAATCAGCATCCTGTCCCGGTTCATCGATGCGCCATTGAACTCCTGTAACACTTCACGGGAATGCCAATAAAGGTCGATCAATTCCCCGTCCCGCGAGTCATACAACAGGCCTTGCAGCATTTTTTCTCTCTCCTTCATGGCAATCATCAGGCACCTCAGGCAGCGAAGACCAGCGTAGGATGATCACCGATCTTCACAAGAGGATTTTTCAACAACCTACTTTGCGAAGTGCTTGAACACTCAACGCTTCGCCATTGACAGCAGGCGCCTTTCCGCTATCAGTATTTCATGTCTCGATTAACGATTTCACTTGTCAGTGTGGCAGCGTTGTCATCTCTCATCATGAACTCCTGCGTTCCTCTCGCGGTGGGTGCTGCCGCCGGATACGTAGCGCGCGACAATGGCTACGAGGTGCAGTCGCCGATTACGAAAAAGGAGCCTCATCAAGGTCATGATGCCCATTGACCTGGAAATTGAATGACCATCTCGCATCCTATTCCACTTTTCTACCATCCATGAAATACCTCCCATTGTGCCTCCTTTGCATCACCGCTGTGTGCGGACAAAATGCCGTGACATCAACACCTTCCGCCAATGCACTCAGCGCAGCGGAAATCTATCGGTCCGTGGTTCGCATCGAGGTTGCCACCCAGGTACCGAACTACAACACGCCCTGGAACGCCGGACGTTTCAGCGGTGGAATCGGCACTGGATTTCTGATCGGGGCTAACAAATTTCTCACCAATGCCCATGTGGTATCGAATGGACAGCGTTTTCTGATCAACATCTATGGCTCACCAGAAAAACACCAAGCCAAGGTGGAGCACATCGCACACGACTGCGATCTGGCGATTCTCTCGGTGGAAGACTTCACCCCCTTTGAGAAACTGCCCGTGTTTTCGATCAGCCAAGCTGTGCCGCAACTGGAATCGCAAGTACGTGTGATCGGATACCCCATCGGCGGTGAACGCCTTTCGGTAACAAGAGGCGTGGTGTCACGCATCGATTTCCAACCCTACTCCCATTCGCGAGCCGACTCCCATCTCATCGTACAAATCGATGCCGCGATCAACCCCGGTAATTCGGGGGGGCCGGTATTGCAAGACAACAAAGTAGTCGGCGTGGCCTTCCAAGGACTGACCGAAGCTGACAACACCGGTTACATCATACCCACTCCAGTCGTGAATCGATTTCTGAAAGATGTGGAGGATGGACGCTACGACGAATATACGGATCTTGGCCTGACGGATTTCCCTCTGATCAATCCCGCAATGCGCCAAGCGCTGAAATTACCCGACAATGGCAGTGGCGTTCTCGTGACCAATGTGACCCCCACCGGTAGTTGCGATGGGCAGGTAAAACCCGGCGATGTGCTGCTCGCCATCGATGATCACGCGATCGATGCCAACGGTTCGATTCTGATCGATGGGGAAAAAGTCAACATGCATGAAATCGTGGAACGCAAATTCGCCGGTGACCGAGTCAAGCTGCGTCTCGTTCGCGATAGCAAACAACTGGAGGTAGTCGTAGCGTTGAAAACTCTGCCGCAGTCACGCATGTATGCCATTCGTTACGAGGAAAAACCACGCTACGTCATTTTCGGCGGTCTGCTCTTTCAGCCTCTCGATACCAACCTCTTCGCCTCCGCATCGTTCAGGGATGTCACGGTGCGCCGTTTCTACTCGGATTATGTCTCGAAAGGCCTATTCCAGGAATACGAAGACGTCGTCATCCTCACGGATGTACTCGCGGATGAATTGAACAGCAGCCTGCCTGCCTATACCGGACGCATGGTGAAATCGATCAACGGCAGCAAAGTCACCTCGCTCGCGCAGGCCGAAGCTCTGCTCAATCCCAAAACCTCGCCCGAACATTTTGTCATCGAACTCATGGGCGTGGAGCGACCGCTGGTTCTTCCGGCCTCACAGATCAACGCCGCCAATGAGCGCGTGAAAAAAAACTACAACATCCCACGCCTCAGCAATTTGAAAGCACGCTAACCGCCCGACGTCTCATGAAACTTTTCCCACTCTTCTCCTTGCTGGCATTGGTCGCTTGCCATAAAAAAACCACCGCGGTCACCCAGTTTTCGTCGCATCCTCAAGAACAGCTCAGCTCCCCATCAGACCATGGTGCCAGTGACGCGAGCCAGTCCGTGGTCCGCATCAATTCCACTCTGCAAAACTGGAGCGTGACCCAGCCCTGGGAAAAGAACCCACCGCGCCGCCGCCGCTCGCTTGGTGCGATCGTCGACAACCATCAGGTGATCACCACCGCGGAGATGGTTGCCGACGCGACTCTTGTGGAACTCGAATCCACCGACGGCACCAGACGCGCGCGGGCTGAAGTGGTGAGTGTCGATTACGAGGCGAATCTTGCGCTGCTGCGCCTCGCCGATGAAACCGAAGTGCCCAAATTCTTTGTGGATATGAAATCCTTGGAGATCGCCGCAAGTCCGCCGCTGCGCGATACATTGGAAATCATTCAGGTCGAGGACAACGGACAAAGCCTGATTACTTCGGGACAATTGCTCTCGGCTGATGTGCGCGCCACCTTTTTACCCGGACAGTTGTTTCTCACCTTCCGGGTCAAGGCATCGATGCAATCATCCGCTTCATCCTTCTCGCTCCCTGTCTTCAACGAGGGAAAGCTTGCCGGCATTCTCAGTTCCTACGATGCCAAGGATCAAATCAGTGACGTGATTGCGACACCGTTGATCGCCCGTTTTTTGATGGAGTCGAAAAAAGAAATCTATCAGGGCTTTCCGAACCTGGGAGTGAGCATCAGCGCCACCGAGGACTTGCATTTCCGCGCCTACCTGAAAATCCCCGACACGGAAGGAGGAATCTACGTGAGCAAGGTGCGCAAGGGATCGGCAGCAGATCGGGCCAAAATTCTTCCTAGCGATGTGATTCTGTCCATCGATGGCAACTCGATCGACCGCCGCGGCTTCTACAAGGACGAAATCTACGGCTCACTGCCATGGGCGCAATTGGTGCGCGGCAACAAGTCGGCGGGTGATGCCATTCGCCTCAACGTCTGGCGACAAGGAAAAGCGATACCGGTGGACGTGACTTTGACGCGACAAGAAGAAAGCACCCGACTCGTTCCCAATTATCAGTTCGGCAAAGCCCCCAATTTCCTCATCAAAGGCGGTATGATGTTCCAGGAGTTGACGCGACCACTGCTGGAAGCCTACGGCGATGAGTGGGAATCCCGAGCACCACTGAATTTTCTCGACGCATTCGCCAATCCGGAATCCTACCAGGCGGATCATGACCGTATGATCTGCCTCACTGGCGTGATTCCCACCCAAGCCACCATGGGCTACGAGAGTCTGCGCAACCTAATGATCAAAAAGGTCAATGGCAAACCCATACGCAACATGAAGGAACTCATCCGTGCCTTTCAAGCACTGCCGATTTCCAGCGATGCCCACAGCATCGAATTCATCGACGAGGATCTGGTCATTTACCTCAATGATGAAATGTCCCGCATGATCGATGAGAGTCTTCTGAAACGCGGACTCCAACAACTATCCCGGGCCGAGTGACGGACTGGTCACGAAATTAACTTTTGCGGGGCAGTGTTTTTGGTATTTACATCGTGCTGGCATTAATCTTGCTCTCCTCCACTCGATTTCATGACCTTATCAGCCTTCAGTTCGAAACTTCGATCACCCCGGCACCATCGGTCGATCGCGGGATGGCGTGGTTTTTCACTCACCGAGTTATTGGTGGTGATGCTGATTCTCATGATCCTCTTGGTCGCTGCTGCACCGGTATTCATGAAATCCGGTCAACGTGCCCGCCAAGGTGCTAGGGAACTGGTCAAAGGTCACCTGCAACGCGCGCGCTCCCACGCCATTGCGAATGGCAAAGCTACCGCTGTGGTCGTGCCGGACTACTCGGCTGGTGCCGACCTGGGCGGCAAAATGCTCGGTATTGCCGAGGTAAACTGGATATCCACTCCGGAAAACCCCGCTGGTAGCTATCAGGTTACCCAGATGTTGCAGCGCTGGGAATCACTGCCCGGAAGTGTGGTGATCATGTCACAGCCGGTCACACGCCATCCTCGACCGACAATCATGGAACTGTCATTGCGGTCGCCCATGGCGATTGCCAGGCGTCCCATCACAGGTGCCGTGATTGTTTTTTCTCCCACCGGCCAGATCATCTCACCCGCAGGTGGAGCGATGGAAATCTTACTCGGCCAAGGCAAGGTCATCGGAGGGCAACTGACGGCCACGGAAAAAAACGGCAACAAGGTCTCGTATGACCTGTTGCAGATCAACCGCCTCACCGGCCGGGCTCGGCAACTCGACCCACCATGAACCTTCACCATCAGCGCTCATCCCGGTTTCGCCATCGTGGTCTCACGCTGATGGAGTCCGTCATCGCGCTCGGCATCATCGCCGTTGCCGTGCCGCTTGTTCTCTCCGCGACAGCCGTGAGCACGCGCACTCGTATCAGCGCAGAGGCGGATACCCGTTCGGCATGGTTGGCGCGCGCAGTACAACGCGAACTGACGGACGCATGGCGCACCCTACCATCGGCGATGTTCACACCCGCGCCCACTTTTCCCAACTTCGCCTCCGCCGCCGCTCCGGAAGTCCTGCTCTTTGATGCCGAAGGACGATTTCTCTCCCGTGGCAACAGCAATGACTTCACAAACGGTTCGCGCAATGCCAATGCCGTCTATCTGGTCAGCGTCCACTCTCAGCGCCAGAATCCCGCCAATATCACCACCAACGAAAATCTTTTGGCGCGGGTGCAAATCACCGTGGCCCACAATGCGAAGGCTCCTCTGGCCAAACGCGTTCCCTGCTCTTACACCGTGCTCATCCCACGACAAATCGCTCCATGAATCCATCACTTTCCACTAATTGTATGTCCGTCCGTCCGCTCCGTGCGGCAGGTGGATTTTCTTTGGTGGAATTGCTTACCGCCATGGCCGTGACCTCCATGCTGATGATGGCCCTGTTCAGCATGGTGGGGCAATCAAGCACCAACTACCGTATCTCCCAGCGCAAAGTCACCACCTTGGCCGATCTGCGCTCACTGTTCCACTTCATGGAAAACGATCTCGCTTCACGTGTCGAGGATACGCGATATTTTCTCCGCAACAATCCATCCAACCAATCGGAATTCTGTTTCATCCGCACGCGCGATGCGCAGGAAAGCAATGCCACGGGAGATCTCACCGCCTGCTTGTATTATGTCGCTTTTTCGGCCGATGACGCCAACAGTGGTTCCCCGAAATTGTTCCGTCGGACGCTGGACGGTACCGCCACCCAGCAATTGTTGGACGGTGGCGCAACGGCAACGTTTCCCGCATACGATCCTACCACCGACGACCCCATCGCTTACAATATCGTGCGCTTCGAGGTGACCGGCCAGCAACGCGATGCCACGGGGAATTGGCAACCCTGGAACCAAACGCAAGGCACCGCACCACAACAGATCGAAATCGTGTTAGAGCTCATCGATGACTTCTCCGCCCAGCGTCTTCGCAACGAAAACCAGTGGCTCGCACTGTCGCGCACCACAGATCTGAAACAACGGGAAGCCGTTCGCCGACATGTTCACCGTATCGTCTTGAATCCGTGATGACCCATGACACCAACACTCCTGCTTGCCATCGGCGCGGCTTCGCCCTGCCGATGACAGTCATGGCGTTGGCTGGCATGATGCTCTTGCTCGTCGGTCTTCTCAGTTTACTAACCCTGGAACGCAAAACCGCGCGCTCCTACTCGGATGCCACCCGGGCCGATATGGCGGTAGAAAGCGGCCTCGCCGATGCCATTGCCACCATCAGTCCGGTGGCGGGACGTGACGACACGCTCGTCTTCCGCATCGATGACCCGATTTCACCCGTTATTCCCGCCGGCGCTTCCCAGCCCTCGCGCGAACAATTTTTCACCTTTGGCGCACAATACGATACCACTCGCAAACTCTGGCGCGTGCTTCCTTTCGTCAGCGGGCTGCGCGAGATCACCGGCGGTGCCTCACAAATCGATGGCGCGTCGATCAGCAATCAACTCCGTACATTCACGACCGAATCTCTCTTTTCGTTAGGAAATTACGACCGTCAGGTACCGCGCGGCGCATGGGTCGATGTTAGCGCTGCCGATGCCCCCTACACCACCCGCTACGCCTGGTGGGTCGAAGACCTGGGCGGCCGCATCGATGGCGCGAACGCAGCCGCGGAACCGCGCATGCAAGGACTCTCGCCTCGGGAAATCCAATACTACACGATTTTCAATCCTAACTCCGATACGGTCACCGCCGGCCCTCATGACACCCTGATCGCCCGCCGCGACAAAATCCGCAGCTCTGCGAGCATCCGCCCGCTCATTGGTGAGACGGAGGCCGCAAAAATCGAACCGTATCTCACCTATCAACTCCCCAAAAATGCACGCCAAGTGCCATTGATCCCTCACGGCTTCGGCTATGCCGATGCTGGACAGCCCGCGCGGAATCTCACGGATCTGATCAATCAGAAAAACCTCGACGCTATTTCCAATCACATCACGCGCAATCTGCCGCTCTTCGAGGCCCGCAAGGGTGGATTTCCTGCGGGAGAGAACTACTGTAAAACCATTGCCGCGAGCATCATCGATTACGCGGATGCCGATAGCGATGCCACAGTAGGCACGGGATACCGTGGCGTGGACAGCTATCCCTTCGTCAATGAAATTTTCGATCGTTACGAGTGGACCGGGAGCACCGGGTCCAGCCTCACGATACGTGTGACCACGTATGTGGAGCTCTGGAATCCCAGCAACCAATCCATTAGCGGCACCTATCAGTTGGAAAACATCAATCTCCACAGCATTACGATCCCGCTGGTGGGAGTGCAGAATTTCAGTGCGGTCACTTTTCCTCCTGAAGCGGTAACCTTACCACCCAATGGATTCGCCGTTCGCATGTGCGGTGCTCGTGACTACACTTTTCCTATCGGTGCATTTCCACCCAGCACACTGAATTTTGCGACCACCACGACCACCAGCAGCTATCGCTTGCGATGGAACGGAGTCATGGTCGACTGGGCACGTGGCAATGCACAACGCACTTCAGGAACACTCGGTTCAGGCTCCAGTCAGGCGAAATGGAAGGGTAACGCTTCACCGGCACATGATCACAGCATTGGTCAGCACGGCGACCCGCGCGCCTCTTATTACATCAACACATGGATTTTTGCGAACAATTACGATGCCAACAGCAACTGGGGCGGGCGTGCATTGAAGCCGTCAATTTCCAACGCCAATTATCGCGAAGTGAAGATCACCCGTTGGCCCGATCGTGGTCCGGAGTCAACAGTGGGAACAGTGCCGAGGTCCGATTCGCGACTTCCGACGGCACTCGCGCTGCCCGCCAACCAACCGACCATGGCCCCAGCCTTCATAGCGAATCGCCCGATGCTTTCTCTCGCAGAAATGGGTAATATCTTCGACCCCGCGCAATGGAGCGCCGTGGAAACCTTCGGCTCCCCGTCTCCCAATGCCGGCGGCGGATTCACCCTTGCCATCGGTCGGCCCGAATATGCCGTGTTCGATCGCGATGGCCAGCGCGCCGCACAACTGATGGATTTGTTCACCCTCACGCCCACAAGCACTCTTCCGCCAACCTCGCGCGTGAACCTCAACACCGCTCCACGTGAGGTGCTGCGCACTCTGGTCGCGGGACAGCCTCTGATCAATGATCCGGTTCGAGGCACGATCTATCCGCCCAAGGACAGCCAGGTCGGCGACCGCTTCGCAGATGCTGTCATTGCCAGTCGCAACCGCAATCCTCTGCGCGGGATCTCCGACCTGAATCTCATCCGCAGAAACCCCAGTTCGCCTCGCAATTACTCCAACCCCGCACCGGACACCGATCCATTTTTCGGTAGCCCGGTGCAATACCCTGCGGCCAATCGACCCGACAACACCTGGGACGATGCCGGACGCGAGGAACTCTTCCAACGCGTCAGCCCTCTGGTCGGTTTCCAGAGCAAAACGTTCCGTATCGTCGTCGCGGGTCAGGTGCTCGACAAAAACGGTGGCACGCTTGGACGTCGGGTGCGCGAGTTCATCGTGGAAATCTCACCGCCTCGTGATGCGAATGGTGCTATCGTGGTCGGCAAGCCCCTGCAGATTCGCACATTGACCGAACGCAATCTCTGACGCGGAGAGTCGCTCAAATCGCTCAGCGCGATAACGCCTGCAACCGCTCATCACGAAGATCGAGACGGTAGAGCAATTGGTTGTAATCGTAACGTGGTGTGGCCTGCGACTGTCCGGAAAACTCTTTGGTATAAGTTCCCTCAAAGTAGATGATGCGCCCGCCTTCACGGTCAAAGAACCTGTGATGAATGGGATTGTAGAAGCTGTAAGCCGGATGCGAAGCGACTTTGACAGCTGTGGTCCAGGGCCCATCGACAGCATCACTTTCCGCATACCAAACTTCACCAAGGGGGGAAGGATCATTCTTCTCTCCTGCCTGCACCGCAATGATCACAAAACGGTTGCGCCAAGCGTTCCACTGAATGCTGGCTCCGTGGATACGAATCACGCGATTCGTGTCTCGCTCACGCAATTGATAGCGCGCCATCCCCGCTGGCATCAGCTTTTTTTCTAACAAGATTTTTTCTTCTGCGGCCGTGGTAGGTGGATTTTCGCGTTGCCAAACCCATTGCAAATTTCGGCAATCGAAACGCAACATTTCATAGGCATCACTGCGGAGAAGATCCGCCACATCAGCCCGCACTCGCACATGTGCGAAGGGAACGCTAAAATACCAATGATCGCATGATGACGTGGTGACTCTTACGGCATGCCCCATCGGCATGCGCCACGGTTCTGCTTTTTCACGAGCGGCTGCGACTTCAAAACGCCCCTTCTCCGGCACGTATTCCGCGATCCCTTTTTCATCCGCAGGAACCAAACCCTGCTGCCGCGAGTATCCGGCGAACAAACGCTCACGACCGTGAGCATCACGCTGGGCCAGCAAACCGAACATCCACACTGCGCCCGGTTCCTTCATCGGCAGCATGGGCCGCAGGGTTTGAGGGGAATCTGGCATGGTAAAATACTGATAGTGCAGCCCTTTTTCCGGATCCGCATCAGGAGAGGTCCATGCACAGGTCGTGTGAAAATTGCCCAAGGGATAGCGCGCGATGGAAGTATCCCCCCACAGCCAAAAAATCTTATTCTGATACTCCACCGCCTGCACCGAATCTTGCCCTAACAAACCGACCGGGTTCCCATTCGGCACAGGGACACTTTTCCCTAACAATTCACTATCACGATAAAGCCCTTGCCCGGTGAGCCTGCCGATCCTGGATGCGATATGGGTCTGGCTCACGCGCAAGGTCACCTCTTTTCCGGGTGTGCTGCGGGCGCGGAAACAGGCATAGCCAAAACCGTCCTTGGGATAGGAAATTCCTGGTCCGCCAACCAACCAAGCAAGCTCGCGATCCATCAATCCTGGTTCGTTAAAATAGATCCATCCACTATTATCACTGATCCATGACATGCCATGCACCATGCGCAACTCGACCAAGGGAACCCCCGCTCCCGTGACCTCATCCACCACATGAATGCCAAACGCGCCGGAGGATGGATCCCGCGCGAACAACAGACCGGGCAAGCACAGACTCACGACTAAACCCCAACATCGTCTCATTGGTCCATTGTAGCGGACAATCTCCGCATGCCAAGAATCAATGCATCATACGGGATCCGCACTCGGATCATCAGCCAAAGAATGAAGCAACCACTCTCGGTAAGACGCGTTGATCTCCGTCATGGGAATGCCGATCACTTCCGGAACCTCATAGGGGTGGTGTTCCACGAGCAAAGCCTGCAAAGCCGGAAAAAGCGCGGTGCAGGTCTTGATCTTCGCGATGGTTTCCGTGGCGGATTCAATCTTTCCCTGCCAACGGTAGATCGAATGTCCGGCCGTGAAACTCACACAAGCTGCGAGTTGCTTTTCGAGAAGAAGTGTGCCAATCTGTCGCGCGTTGTTCTCGTCCGGAAAACTGCATAATACCAAAAGCGGCGTGAAGGATGATTGCATGGCCGCAGCCTAGCGCGCCCCGACTCACTTGGCAATCAGGACAGATGAAAGCAGGATTTCTGGAAAAATTGGTGGCAAAACTCGATCGTGTGGACCCGGTGGTGGTGCAGTCGATCGTGGACCGATTGCTCAAGGAAAAAGGTTTTTTTGTGCAAGTATTCGAAGCTCTGCGCGAAGGCGTGATCCTGATCGGGGTGGATGGGCGCGTGAACTTTCTCAATACCGCTGCGAGTCGTTTTTTCGGCCTGGATACAGAAAGTTCGCTAGGCAAAAAGCTCGCGGATTTGGTACGGGGGATGGATTGGCCCTCATTGATGGAGCAATCCGCCGTCGTAAGCCGCGACATGGAAGTATTTTACCCAGAGCGGCGTTATCTGCATTTTTACCTCGCTCCCATCGCGGATCGCGAGACGCCGTCGGGATTCGTCATGATCGTCAATGACCTCACCAGTGACCGCGCACAGACACAGGCGACCATCGAATCCGAACGTCTCGGCGCCCTGACATTGCTCGCGGCGGGAGTGGCGCATGAAATTGGCAATCCGCTCAATTCGTTAGGCATTCACATGCAACTGCTCGGCCGTAAGATCAAAAAACTGGCGGAGAGTGAACAAAAGATACTGGAGGAACATCTGACCACCGCACAGCAGGAAATCCAACGGCTTGATTCCATACTCAAACAATTTCTGCAAGCGATACGGCCATCGACTTTACGTCGCGAACCGGTAAAAATCGATGAGCTTTGTCGAGATGTGCTGCGCTTGTTGGAACCCGAGCTTTCCGCACGCGGCATTCATGTGGTGCTTGATCTGGCAGACAACTTGCCGTTACTGGAGCTCGATGCCGTACAGATGCAGCAGGTGTTCCACAACGTGCTTCGCAATGCCGCGCAGGCGGTGAGCCAGGATGCCGAGGGCTGCATTACCGTGAGTATGCACAGCAACGATTTCGAGGTTCAGGTGCTCATCGCAGATAACGGCATCGGCATTTCCCCTGAGCAAATGGGGACAATGTTTGAACCCTATCACAGCACCAAGGAGGGCGGCACCGGCCTGGGATTGCTGATTGTGCGCCGCATCATCCGTGAACACGGCGGGGAAATGGAGATCGAAAGTCGCGAGGGCACCGGTACCCGTGTTTCACTCTTTCTCCCACTCGCCACGAAAAAAGCACGCCTTCTGCCCGAACCTGAAAACGTCATCGAGATCCCCTCATGAGCCGCACTCCCACCCTGTTGATTGTCGACGATGAAAAGGCCACACGCGAGGGCCTGCGCAGCGCTCTTGAGAGTGAGTTTGATGTCTACCTTGCTTCTAATAAAAAAGAGGCGGCGGCTCTATTACAGAATGAAAGGATTGACGTGCTGCTGACCGATCTGCGACTGGGCAGCGAGAGTGGCATGGAAGTCCTCGATCAGGCGATGGCACAGAGCAGGCCACCGCTGGCGGTGATGATGACCGCCTATGGATCAGTGGACACCGCCGTCGAAGCCATGAGGCGCGGGGCTTGGCATTTTGTTACGAAACCACTCAACCTCGATGAAGTGGAAATGCTGCTCAAACGAGGACTGCGTTCCCAAGTATTGGAAGAGGAAAACCGCGAGCTGAAGCAAGTGGTTGCCGAAAAACGCAGCCTGAAAAATCTCATCGGCAAGTCGGCACCGCTAGCGAAAACCATCGAAAAGATCGAGCAAGTCGCCCCCACACGGGCCACGGTTCTGATCGAAGGCGAAAGCGGCACCGGCAAGGAGGTGGTGGCGCATACCATTCATCAGCTTTCCGGACGTCCGGCGGCCAAGTTCGTCATCGTCCACTGTGCGGCGTTATCCGCGCAATTGTTGGAAAGCGAATTGTTCGGCCACGAAAAAGGATCTTTCACCGGTGCTTCACAACGTCGGGTCGGACGGTTCGAGCAAGCGGACGGTGGCACGATTTTTCTCGATGAGATCGGTGAGATCGATGCCGCCACGCAAGTGAAGTTGTTGCGCGTCCTGTCCGAGCGCACGATTGAGCGCGTCGGATCAAACACTCCGATCAAAGTGGATGTGCGTTTGATTGCAGCGACCAACAAGAACCTGCGCGATTTGGTGGATCGCGGGGAATTCCGCGAAGATTTGTATTTCCGGCTGAACGTGATCAAGATCGACATGCCACCCTTGCGACTGCGCGGCGAAGACATCATTCTGCTGGCATCCGCGTTTTTGCGAGAATTTGCCGAAGAGAATCAGCGTCCGATCAAATCGCTGAGTGACGAAGCATTGGCCTTATTGCGGCGCTATCCTTGGCCGGGCAATGTGCGGGAACTACGAACCGTCATCGAACATGGCGTGGTGATGTGCAATGAGCCGCAGATTCAAGTCATGCATTTGCCGGATTTCCTGCAGCAAACGCCAGCGCCGTCACGGCAAGGCGACAGCGATGCCACATTGGCCTCACAAAAGGCGCTTGCTAGCGGTCGGGAATTAAACTTACATGTGCTCGAGCGACAAGCCATCCATGACGCACTGGCCAAATCAGCGGGCAACCGCACCGTGGCTGCGGATTTGTTGGGCATTTCGCGAAGAACCTTGCAACGCAAGCTGAAAGAAATTGGATACGACGTAATTTGACATGATCAAGAACACTTCCACCCGGGAAATGGATGCGCCGGCACTCGTGCGCAAAATCCTTTTTTTCCTTCTTATGATCACTCTGACATTTGGCAATGTTTTCCTACTCTTTCGCGGCCTCAACTCCGCCGAAGCGATGGACCAGGCCCAAATCGCCCGCCAGATTGCACGCAATGAGGGGATTACCACCAAGTTCATCCGCCCCGCTGCTTACGAACAGAGCAAACGAGCGCCCGACGCGAATGCCGGATTCGTAAATTTCCGCGATACCTTCCACGCGCCGCTGAACCTCTTGGTCAACGCCGCGGTCTTCAAACTCATCGATGCCGGAGACACCGAAAAATGGAAAATTCAGAAGGACCAGATGGTTTTCAGCCTAGACCGCGTCGTCGCCGGTGTAGCGACCATGTTTTTTCTATTGTCGATCGGTGTGAACTATCTTCTTCTCTCGCGCATCTTCGATGGCAAGATAGCCGGAGTCACGGCGCTTCTGATGTTGTGCTGTGAGCTGATGTGGAATTTCTCTCTCTGCGGACTACCACAGATGTTGATGTTGTTTTTATTTTCCTCCGCCACGTATTTCGCCTATCGCGCGGTGGAATTTGTCAATGAAGGCAAACTCCCACTGACCCCTGCGCTGCTGGCAGGATTCTGCCTCATCTTGCTGGTGCTGACTCACTGGATCTGTGTCTGGATTCTGATCGGCTACCTGATTTTCGCCGCCATTGCCTTCCGTCCCCGCGGGCTCGTTTCCTTGCTGGTGGTGGCCCTGGGCGCGGTGATTTGCGCGGCACCGCTGTATCGGAACTACCAGGCCAGTGGCTCGGTGATGGGTACGGCCTACATGGTGATCTACAATGGCTTGGGCGACGGCGAGGACTCGGCGATGCGGACTACGGAATTCTCCTCGGATGACTCCACGCTGCGCCTTGATGGATTGATCATGAAAATCGTGCGTACCACGATTCTTCAAGGCACGGACATACTGCCGTTCTTGGGCTCGATCTTCGCCGCGCCACTGTTTTTCCTGGCACTGCTGCACCCGTTCAAACGTGCGCCGATCGCGCATTTCCGATGGTGCATTCTGCTCATGTGGGTGTTTGCAGCTTTGGGCATGTCGATCTTCGGCGTATCGGCGGAAGGCACGCACCCCAACCAGATTCACATCCTTTTCGCTCCGATCATGACGGCCTACGGACTCGCGTTCTTGTCGATCCTCTGGAGCAGACTGGAGTTCGTCAGCAGTATTCCCTTGCTGGCAAACGCGCATCACTTTGTCATCGTCTTGCTCAGTGCCGCACCATTGGTATTGGGTTCCATCAACATGGCTCGTTTCGGCTTGGCCCGGGGTGACAAGGGATTTCCGCACTGGCCTCCCTACTACCCGGCTGGCTTGAACATTTACTTCAATCAACAGAAAATGGTGAAAAACGATCAAATCCTGATCACCGACCAACCATGGGCCGTGGCATGGTATTGCGATCGGATGGCCATCTGGATTCCCAAAAAAATCAAGGGCTTCGACGAAATGGAAACCGTGGCCACGAACTTGAAAACCCCTGTGGTCGGGATTCTGGTGACACCCTCATCTCATGGCACTCGCAGTATTGTCGAAATCAGCAACCAATTCGGCGATTTCACCTCCCTTTTGATCGATGGCCGTGCTTACCAGTCCACCATGCATCAGCAAACTCCTGGAGTGACTCTGTTTGACAAAGATCCCAAACTGGCAGCGCTCTCCAATAAATACCGCTACCGCGCCAGCATTCTCGGCATGGATATGGTTTATTACAGCAATCAACCTCTACGCGCCGTCGACTAACCCCCTGACGTATGAGCCGAAAAAAAGAAGACCGGACTTCCGGCGTGAGTTTCGAGGAATCATTGGCCGAACTGGAGGAGATCGTCGATGCTCTCGAGAATGATTCACTGAGCCTCGCGGACATGATTTCTCGTTATGAGCGCGGCAGTCACTTGTTGTCCGACTGTGATGCTTTCCTGAAATCCGCGAGGCTGCGCTTGGAAAAACTGGCGATCCGAGAAGAAAATGAAAACGTGCTAGCGTCCGATCCAGAATTGTGCCAAGTTCGCCCCACGGCAACGCCGTCCAACGATCACGATGACGACTCCATCAGCCTCTTCTGAACCACCAGCGCTCGGTCCTCTTTTGTCGGGAATTCACTCACCCGAAGACGTCAAAGCACTTCACGAACAACAACTGCCCGCACTGGCCGACGAGATTCGTCACTCACTCATCACCTCGTTGGCGAAAACCGGCGGGCACTTGGGACCCAATTTGGGAGTCGTGGAACTGACCATCGCTATGCATCGGGTCTTTTCTACACCAGCGGACAAATTCGTTTTCGACGTTGCCCATCAAGGCTATGTTCACAAAATGCTGACGGGGCGGGCGCATCAAATTCACACCATCCGGACCTACAAGGGTCTGAACGGCTTTTTGCTCCGTAGTGAATCGGAGCACGATTGCTACGGCGCGGGCCACGCAGGAACCTGTCTTTCCGCCGCGCTCGGCATGGCTGCAGCGCGCGATCTGCTCAAGGAAGACAGCCACGTCATTGCTGTGGCGGGAGATGCTGCATTTACTTGCGGACCCACATTAGAAGCACTCAACAACATCGCCGAAACCACACGGAAATTCATCGTGGTGCTCAATGACAACGAGTGGTCCATTGACAAGAATGTCGGCGCAATCGCGAAGTATTTCAACGCCTTACAAACCCACTCGACGTATGCCGCCGTGCGCAATACGGCAGCAAATTTTGTCGAAAAAATCGCCGGAAAAGCCGTGCGCAATCTGGCGCACAAGGTCGAAGAAGGCGCAAAAAACCTGCTTTTCCCGAACGTGTTGTTTGAAAAATTCGGCATGCGTTACTACGGTCCGATCGACGGTCATGATGTGGGATTGCTGGTGAAAACCTTTGAGCATCTTAAGACACTCAACGAGCCGGTAGTGCTCCACATCATCACGGAAAAAGGTCGCGGTTATCAACCCGCCTTGGCCAACCCTGGAAAATTCCACGGGCTTGGTTCCTACAACATCGAAGACGGTTCCACATCGGCGGGTGGTCCTCCCACAGCCTCGGAAATTTTCGGCCGTACTGTCACCGATCTGGCCAAGTCCGATGAATCGGTCGTCGCCATCACCGCCGCCATGCCCGGCGGTACGCGACTGGATATTTTCAAAAACGAACTACCCGAGCGCTACTACGATGTGGGCATCGCCGAGGAACACGCGGCTCTTTTTGCGTGTGGCTTGGCCACCCGCGGCATTCGTCCGTTCCTGGCGATTTACTCGACCTTCATGCAGCGTGCCTACGACATGATCATTCACGACATGGCGCTACAAAACCTGCCTGTGCGCTTGTGCATGGATCGCGGCGGGTTGTCAGGCGACGATGGCCCCACGCACCACGGACTCTTTGACATCGGCTACCTCCGTCACGTGCCGGGCTTGATTTTTATGCAGCCGAAGGACGAATCCGAATTTGTGGACATGCTGCATTTCATGGCGAAGTATGACGAGGGCCCCACTGCGATCCGCTACCCGCGCGGTCCGATCGCAGGAACTCCCATCGCCAGCGAGCGCAAGAGCATTGAGATCGGCAAAGCGGAAGTCGTGGCCGATGGCACAGACGTCGCCCTGCTCGGTCTGGGCACCATGTTCGAGGTCGCCGAGCAAGCCAAAAAACTGTTAGAAGAAAAAGGCTACTCCGTGGCCTTGATCAATCCGCGTTTCATCAAACCGCTGGACGCCCGCGTGATCGAGGAATACGCACGCAAGTGCCGCGTGGTTTGCACCTTCGAGGATCATGTGTTGCACAACGGATTCGGAGCAGGAGTCATCGAGCATTTGCATGATGCCGGCATCCATACACCCGTGGAGCGCATTGGGTGGCCGGATGAATTTGTCGAGCACGGCAAACCCGACATCCTCCGTTCGCTGCATCATCTCACTCCCGAGGCGGCTGTGGCGAAGGTGACCAAGCATCTGTGACAGGCGCGATCACGATTCGGCCCCAGATGACCGATCTTTCTTCTTCTTACGATGGCAGTCGCAATTCCCGCCGCAGCCGCGGGAAGAAGCGGAGCGTTTTGCCAGCCGAATCAGATACATCACCGCGAGCGCGACAATCAGTGCCACAAGCATGACTTGGTAGGGAGAATTCATAAGCAGCGGATGCCGATTTGATAAGCCACGCACGCGGCGACCCAGGCAAAAGCGGTCATGAAAAGAAATTGCATCACCGCCCATTTCCAGGAACCGGTCTCGCGTGCCACCACTGCACTGGTCGGCAGGCATTGTAGGGCATAGATGTAAAACAACAACAAGCTGATCAGCGAGGCCGTGGTGAACATGGGACGCCCGTCCGGCCATCGGGTGGCCTGCAGCGTTTCACGAAGCGTGGCGCGCGCAGCATCTTCATCATCGGCTTGTTCAACGTGATGCACGATGGCCATGGAGGAAACAAACACCTCGCGTGCGGCGAAAGAAGTGAGAATGGCGGCACCGGTTTTGCCATCGTGCCCCATTGGCAAAAAGACCGGCTCGATGCTGCGGCTGACGCGGCCCATCACACTATGCGCCAGGCGTTCCGCAGGATCTTCGCTCCTACTTTTCGGATAGGTTTGCATGGCCCACAGGATGATGGAAATGGCCAAGATGATGGTGCCGGCATTTTTCACAAAGGCCCACGCGCGGTCCTGCACATGACGGAAAATGTAGCCCCATTGCGGAAGTCGGAAGGGCGGCAATTCCATCATGAAATGATGCTTCTGCTCATCCGGACCGAGTTTTTTGCGCAACAACTTCGCCACCAAAAATGCGGTGACCGTGCCGGTAGCATACAGTGCAGTCATGACCAAGGCCTGCCGCGTGCCGCCACCTTGCTGCTCCCTCAACAACAAGGGCACCAACAACAGATAGACGGGCAGGCGCGCCGAGCACGACATCCACGGCGCCACAAAAATGGTCACCAAGCGCTCCTTGGCCGAGTCAATGGTGCGCGTGGCCAGAATTCCGGGAATGGCGCAAGCATAGGAACTCAACAAAGGCAGAAATGCCTTCCCTGAGAGCCCCACGCGCGACATCAACCCATCCATCATGAAGGCCGCGCGCGCCATGTAGCCAGAGCTCTCCAACAAGCCGATCAGGAAAAACAACAGCACGATTTGTGGCAAAAACACCAGCACGCTGCCCGCGCCGCCTATGATGCCTTGTGTGATAAGATCGCTCAAATCGCCGGGAGCCATGGAATTTGATACCACACCCTGCAGCCACTCTTGCGCGGACTCGAGCCAGCCCATGGGGATTTGCGAGAAACGAAAAATCGTCAAAAATAGGACAAACATCGTCGCCAACAAGGCCAGCCAACCGCCAATCGGGTGAAGCAAAAAACGATCCAGTTGATCCGATAAAGCGACTTGCTCGGCATCGGGTCGGCGTGCGGCGATGGCACAGGTTTCGTGAATGTGGCGCAAGCGAGCCTCACGCTTTTCGCCATCACTCATGCCGTCACGCAACCATGTCGCGGCGGCAGGTTGCGGCAGCGGGAGACGAACGGATTGTTTGAGCTCGACCAAGCCTTTGCCATGACTGGCCTGCAGAGGAACCACCGCGATGCCAAGCTGTTCGGACAACAACGCGGGATCCAGACGAATGCCTTGATTCTCCGCCACATCGATCATGTTCAACGCAAGAACCATGGGGCGCCCCAACTCGATCAACTCCAGCGTCAGCATCAAATGGCGTTCCAGAGCCGAGGCATCGACCACATTGACGATCATCTGCGGAATCGGTTCATCCGCATCCTGCCCGCGCAATACGCGGGCAGGAATCTGCTGATCAGGACTTTCCGCATCCAAGGCGTAACATCCGGGCAGATCGATGACCCGGACTTTTCGCCCGTGAGGGGTAAAAAACTCTCCGGATTTTTTTTCGATGGTGACTCCGGCGTAGTTGCCCACCTTTTGATTCGATCCTGTCAACGCGTTGAAAATCGTGGTTTTACCCGCGTTCGGATTCCCGGCCAATGCCACTGTGTCCACGATGTCAGGCATTGATCGAAAAATCATGCGGTCGCTTGACCGAGAATTTGATGCGCCAACTCGCGTGAAAGCGCCATTTTTGTGCCGCATACCGTGCATAACATGTTACGGCCATCGGTGATTTTTTTCACGCGCATGCTCTCGCAGAACCCCATCTGACGCAATCTCTCACATGCCGGTCCGTTGAGGAAACGAATATGGAATTCGCAGCCAACTTTTGCCTGTTCCAGCGAGATCAGGGAATCCTGCTGAATGCATTGGGCGATGGTTGTTGTGGCTGACACGCGATTATTTTACCTTATTGAGATTGATTTGCAATAGCAGATGCGAAAAAAAATGCGACTTTTGCCCCATGCCCTCGAGTCCCGGTAGGGAATCGGCGGACACGTCATTCCGGGCTTGCTCATCGTCGTCCGCTGGGCTACGTCCGTGGTCCGTTGATCCCTGATCAACCACACATCCACTCTCATCCTATGGCCATCCAACGCGCGTTACTATCGGTATCTGACAAATCGGGCTTGATCGAATTTGCCCAAGGACTCCATCGCTTCGGCGTCGAACTTCTCTCCACTGGCGGCACGGCCAAAGCACTGCGCGACGCGGGTCTGCCCGTCATCGATGTGGCGGACTACACCGGCGCTCCCGAGTTGTTTGAAGGTCGCGTCAAAACGCTGCACCCCAAGGTCCATGGAGGATTGCTGCAAAAACGCGATGATGCGGAACATCAGGCCCAAGCCAAAGAACATGCGATTCCCACCATCGACCTTGTCGTCGTCAATCTCTACCCCTTTGAGCAAACCATCCAGCGCGAGGGCGTTACGCTCGAAGAAGCGATCGAAAACATCGACATCGGTGGGCCATCCATGCTGCGCAGCGCATCGAAAAATTATGCCAGTGTCACGGTCATCACCGATCCCAAGGACTACGCCCGCGTGTTGGAGCAAATGACGGAAAACGGCGGCGATACAACCCTGGCGCTTCGCGAAGAACTGGCGGTGAAGGTTTTCCTGCGCACTTCGCAATACGACGCGGCCATCACCAATTACCTGGGCAAGTGCCAGAACGGCACCCGTTGCCATCTCACCGTCAACCTTCCCCTCGATCAAGAACTGCGCTACGGCGATAATCCCCACCAAAAAGCCGCTCTCTACGGTAACTTCGGCTCGTGCTTCACACAAATCCAGGGTAAGGAACTGAGCTATACCAACGTGCTCGACATCGAGGCCGCCGCTGACCTTATCCTCGATTTCCGCCGTCCTACCGTCGGCATCCTCAAGCACACCAATCCCTGCGGCGTGGGTCAGGACGACGAAGACTTGCGTGTCGCTTGGCAAAAAGCTTTTGAAACCGACCGCCAGGCTCCGTTCGGCGGCGTGATCGTGGTCAACCGCCCGCTCACCGAGGCCCTCGCCCGCGTGATCTCGGAAATTTTCACTGATGTGATCATCGCGCCGGATTTTGAAGCCAGTGCACGCGCCGTGCTGCAGAAGAAAAAAAATCTGCGCATCATGAAAATGAACGAGGCGTATCTCAAGGCCAAGACTGATCCCCTCATCCGCTCCTGCCCGGGCGGCATCATGGTGATGGATCGCGACCACACCGCGCTGGGCCTCGACAACCTCGAGGAAAAAGTCGTCACCAAACGCCCACCCACGCAGGAAGAACTCCGTGCCATGCGCTTTGCCTGGCGCATCGTCAAACACGTCAAATCCAACGCCATCGTCTACGCCACCTCCGACCGCACTCTCGGTATCGGTGCCGGACAAATGAGCCGTATCGACAGCTCGCGCATCGCTGTCTGGAAAGCCAAGGAAGCTGGTCTTGATCTGAAAGGTTCGGTCATCGCCTCCGATGCCATGTTCCCCTTTGCCGATGGCCTGCAAACCGCCATCGACGCCGGTGTCACCGCCTGCATCCAGCCTGGCGGTTCCATGCGCGACGAAGAAGTCATCGCCGCCGCCGATGCCGCGGGAATTGCCATGGTCTTCACCGGGCACAGGCATTTCAGGCATTGATCAGGGAAGACTCGCGCCTCCGCCATACCGTAAGTTTTTCGTCAGAAAAATCGCTCCGGAAGTGTGTTCAAATAAAAGTGGCACATACGTTCTTTTGAACCACAAAGAGCACAAAATTTGAATAAACATTGCATTTTTTGTGTTCTTTGTGATCTCTGTGGTTCATTTCAATGGAGTATGAAAATGTAGCCGCCACAGGGCAAGGGAACTCTGATTCGTAACCACAAAGAACTCATTGAACGCAAATGTCGAATCGCAGATGAGTCTCTTGTGTGGCCGTATGCTGAGTCAGCTCACAAATTCTCCACCGCCAAATAACGCAGACCTTCCATGGTGATGGTGGGATCCACATGTAGGATCTCGGGCACCCCTTGGGCGATCAAGGCGGCATCGCCTCCGGTGGCGATGATGGTCACGGGCTCACCGATTTCTTTGATAAGCTGGGAGAGGATTTCTTTCACCAGCCCCCGATACCCATACACAGCGCCGGCGAGCATGGCTTCCTGGGTGGATTTCCCGATCGCTTGTGCAGGCTCGGCGAGCTCGATGAGAGGCAGCAACGCGGTTTTGCGATGGAGATACTCATTCATCGCACCCAAGCCCGGCGCAATCACCCCACCGCAATACGCGGGAGCCGATGAAATCACATCAAAGGTCACCGCCGTACCGAAATCGATGACAATCGCCGGCACAGGATACTTCCGCACCGCCCCCACGGCATTGGCAAGACGATCCGCGCCGATTTGCTGTGGCTTGGGATAATCAATGCTGAGTGGCATTCGACTCGCACAACTCACCTGATGTAACGGCAAATTCTCCATGAAGCACTCACGCAAAATGGCAGCTTTTTCCGGCACTACGGAACAAAGCAACACGGCATCGAAGCCAGTGTCCTGCATCAATGCGCGCACTGACTCGACCGTGATTTCACTGGTGGAAATCCACTCTTGCCAATCTAACAAAAGATCCTTTTGCGCCAATCGAAACTTCGTGCGCGTATTCGAATTATCAATGAGCAAGTAGATCATATGACCACTGAGGTTGGCGATAAGTGCGGCGCTGGCCATTCTCCAGTGCAAATGCACCAGCTTTTTTGATCTGCAAACTGTTTTCCTGCAACTGCAATTTCCACTCGTGAGCCAAGTCATTCACCTCAAGCCAAAAGCGGACCTGACAACGTTGTCGATCACTGCTGATGCGAGCATCCGCCGGATCGATCTGTTTTCCCAGTGCATTGACCAACTTTCCTAACGGAGGAGAATCCAACAATGTCTCATCCCGATGCTTCAACTCAATCTCCAGCCAAGCAGAGCCATGATCCCGTAGCACCGAAACCTCATCGACCTGCCAAGGAGAATCCTGCCCCAGTTCATAAGGTCGCATCCATTGCCATAAGCTCGCTACTCCGCAGAGCAGCAAAAGAAACAGCAGCAATCGCGAAACCCATGAGGACATGGCGGCAACTCACGCGCTTCCCTGAACAAATTGCAACCAAAAAAGCCCGATCGAGTAAAACTCGACCGGGCTGGGGGGATTCAATCTCTTGGGAGAAATTAGCCTAATTCGTTGGCATCGGTGCCGAAGTGGTAGGCGGGAGCGCCATGTTCTTCCACATCGAGTCCTTTACGCTCTTCTTCCTCGCTGACTCGAATGCCGAGCACTGCTTTGAGAATCAAGCAGAGGATGACTGAGAAAACAAAGGCGAAGGCAGCAACGGAGAGTGTGCCAATCAACTGAGTTGTCACAGTATACTTGGCATCAAGTGAGAAAATACCCACTGCTACTGTGCCCCACACGCCGCACACACCGTGAACCGATACAGCACCCACGGGATCGTCCAGTTTCAGTTTGTCCAACAAGATCACCGAGATAACCACCAGGACACCGGCTACCAGACCGATGATCACTGAACTCCAAACCGCAACGATGTCAGCGCCGGCGGTAATGCCCACAAGACCAGCGAGCATGCCATTGAGCATCATCGACAGATCGGGTTTTTTCAAAGCGATCCAGGAAGTCAACATGGCCGCCAAGCCTCCGGCACAACCGGCCAGTGTTGTCGTAACGAAAACGAGAGACACGGCGCCAGGGTTGGCGCTCAGAACAGAGCCACCGTTGAAACCGAACCAACCAAGGAACAGTAACATGACCCCGATGGTAGCAAGTGGTGTGCTGTGAGGCAGGATGGGCTTGATTTTCCCACCGGGCAGGAATTTGCCTTTGCGAGCACCCAATACCATGATGGCAGCCAGAGCGGCGAAACCACCGAAAGCATGGACCAGCGTTGAGCCAGCGAAGTCTTTAAAGTCGCGGGCAAACAACCAGCCTTGACCCCACTGCCATGAGCCTGTGATCGGATAAGCAAAGGTCACAAGAATGATGGCATATACCATGAACGTTCCGAGTTTGACGCGCTCGGCAACCGCTCCCGAAACAATTGTCGCTGCGGTAGCTGCAAACATCGCTTGGAATAAAAAGTCCGTGTATTTCGTCATGCACAAAGCCGTCTTGCCGTAATCATAGGTGAGATCAGCACCACTCAGCACGTTGTCGAAGGGCTTGCCCATGGAGAAAATGCCGTTCCATGTTCCAGCCGCCCCCGGATACATGGCGTTGTAGCCCCACATAGCGTAGGTCAACACGCCCATGCAAACGATGAAAACGTTTTTGAACAGAATGTTGTTGGTGTTTTTGGATTGGCAAAGGCCGGACTCCACACAGCTAAAGCCCAAGTGCATAATGAAAACCAATCCCGTGGCAATCAAGATCCACAAGTTCGACGTAGTGAAGAACCCGAACGCGGGTCCTTGTTCCGCCATCATGGCGGTCAGAGCCTCATCAGGCGTTCCCGGAGGAGTCTCTGCCTCGGCACTGGGTTCAGCAGCGGCGGCGGCCTCTTCCACCGCAGGCGGAGGAGTCGCTGGCGCAGGTTCTTGGGCTCCAACCACACCGGAAAAAGCCAATGAGGCCATCAGGAGTAGGGATCGCATCGCAGTTGTCATGGTTTGTTTTATCATAGATTCTACTGGTTATTCGCTCTACGCGGTTCAACGGAGGTATTGCAGAAACCGTGCCATAATTGGGAGGAAATCAATTTTATTCATCCCTCAGGGATTTTTCATCGATTTACCAAGCATTTTGGGGAGAAAAATTCTCGCCACCGTCCGAACCAAACCAACGTCATCCGTCGAATGATCCAATGATACATCCGCGCACTGATGATTATTCGTGATGAAAAAAGCCGTTCCGTCATCAACTAGCAGACAACCCCCTCATCGCCGCGGCAGCCAGCAATTGCTCATGGCGATCGGGATGATAATGATGGCAATGAAAGCCAAAACGTCGACCGGCTTCCACATTGGCGATGAGATCATCAATGTAAAAAGTCTCTTCAGGAATCAAATGATAATGATCGATGGCGGTCTTGTAGAATGGATCATGTGGCTTCATGCAACCGATTTCATACGACATCACCGCGCCATGAAAATGGCGGAATACGGGAAACGCATCGAAGATCCACGGATGATGGATCGCATTGATATTGGAAAACAAAATCAACCGGTGGCCATCTTGCGCCCACCGTTCGGCAAGCTCCCATGTGCCGGTGATGGGAGTGAAAATGGAGCGCCATGCGACAGTGAAGTCCTCCACACTCGCCTCACTGCCGAGCGTTTGCAACGACCATTCGATGAAATCAGCCGCACTCATACGACCACTTTCGAGATCATCACGCTTGGCATCAAGCAGGCGAAGACGCTCTTCGGCTTGTCCCAAATGCGGAGGAATCAGGGCATGCAGCGCCTCCTTGTAGTCAAAGCGCAGTAGCACATTCCCGATATCGAACAAAATCGTCATGAACCAAAAACTGCGTCGTGACATGAAGCTTGGAAAGGACAAAATGTGATTGTCTTTTGTTTCACGGAGACTACACTTCGCGCGTGACGAAACGACACTGGAAACACGTGCTTTTGCTGCTTTGGGCTTGCATCACGGGAGTGACCTCGGCTCAGGAAGCATATATGGTGGTAGAGGCCCATTCAGGAAAAGTCTTTCTGGCGCAAAACTCGAACATCAAACGACCGGTTGCCAGCCTCACGAAAATCTGCACGGGAGTCGTGGCGACCGACTGGGCCATCGCGACCGGACAGGATTTGAAAAAAGTCATCGCCACCGTGCCGGAATCGATCACCCGTGTGGGCGGTCCCAATCCCCTCAATTTGCAACCCGGACAGCAGATCAGTTTGTCCGATGCTCTCTATGCCGCGCTGCTGGCATCCGACAACCTTGCCGCCATGACCATCGCTGATCATATCGGACGTGACATGAACAACCGCCGCGGACGCCAGGAAGATCCCGTTTGGTCCTTTGTGAAGGAAATGAACGAACTCGCGCGTGTACTCGGCATGCGCAATACGCGCTTTCTCAATCCGCACGGTCTGGAGTTGCCCAAGCAGCAAGGCTACTCCACTGCGGCTGACCTGGCCAAACTTTCGATCTACGCGATGCGCCGTCCGGCCTTCGCGTTTTTTGTGCGCCAAAAAAACCGCTCCATCAGTATCGCCGGAAAATCCTACTCACTCACCAACACCAACCAACTTGTGGGAGAAAGCGGGATCCTTGGCATCAAGACCGGTCAAACCATTGCTGCAGGTTCCTGCCTGGCAACGTCCATGGAAAAGGACCCGTTGGTCAGAACCAAGCCTGATGGGACCAAGGGCGCGACACCGCGACGCATGATTGTCGTTCTTCTCAACAGCAACGATCGTTTCGGTCGGACACGCGGACTTTTACAAGCCGGATGGAACGGCTACGACCAATGGATCACAGCAGGGGGGCTGATTCAGGACCCCAAACGAGAAATATTGCCCGTGCCAAAATTCTGATTTAGCACGGATCTTGCTTTCACACGAAAAACACATATGAAAATTGGTATATTGAACAGCGGTGGAGATTGTCCGGGATTGAATGCGGTCATTCATGGAGTAGTAGGAGCCGCCGCCGAGCTCGGATGGGATGTTGTGGGTTTCCGCGATGGTTTCGAAGGACTTCTTCCCCCCGGGGATTTCATGATGCTGCGGCCGGAAGATACCGTGGGAATTTTGAAATTGGGTGGCACCATTCTCGGCACCACGAACAAAGGCCATTTCGCCGCCAAAGTGGGCGTGGGGGAAGTCAGTGGCGTACCGAAGGAAATTGTCGACAAAGCCAAACGCACGATGGAACAAATGGGCATCGGCGCGCTCGTGGTCGTCGGCGGAGATGGCTCACTCACCACAGGCCTCCAACTCTACCAAGAAGGCTGGCCCATCATCGGAGTCCCCAAAACCATCGATAACGACCTGCAAGCCACCGCCATGACTTTCGGCTTCGATAGCGCGGTGAGCGCAGTGGTCGATGGCCTGGACCGCTTGCACACCACCGCCGCCAGTCACAAGCGCGTGATGGTCCTGGAAGTCATGGGACGGCATGCCGGGTGGATCGCTCTCTGGGGCGGTATGGCTGGGGGTGCCAACGTGGTGCTGTTGCCGGAAATCCCCTTCGATATGGAAAAAGTCGCCGCTCACATCCGTGCGCGCGAGGCTGCCGGTTGCCACAGCACGCTAGTGGTCGTGGCAGAAGGCGCCCGACTCCCCGATGGACACGTGATGAGCATCGATGCCAACGAAGGTGGCGAAGTCCGCTTGGGTGGTATGGGCGAATATGTGGCTCATCAAATCGAAAAACTCACAGGAAAGGAAACCCGCGCCTGCACTCTGGGGCACTTGCAACGCGGCGGAGCCCCGACTTCACTCGATCGGATTCTCGGCGTACGATTCGGGGTGATGGCGGTGAAACTCGCGGCAGAAGGACGTTTCGGCCGCATGGTGAGCTATCAGTCTTATCACGTCGACTCGGTTCCAATCGAGGAAGCTGTCAATCAACTGCGCTTGGTCAATCCCACTGGCGAAATGGTGCAAGCAGCGCGAGCGATTGGCATTTGTTTCGGTGACTGATACCGGCCGCATCGCGGGGCTTGGGACTCAGGCCGCTTGCGTCGCGCTGATACGGCGCGATTATTCATAATTCGGTGTTTTCATCACTACCGGAATCTGATTGAATTTGTCGCCATGTCTACCGACCCCTTACTGGAGCTACTCCGTTCCAAAGCACGACACACGCACGAAGAACTTGCGGAATTGCTCGCCCTCAATGAAGCGGAAGTGAGGGGGAAAATCGCAGTGTGGGAGAAGGACGGGACAATTCTGGGGTATCATGCCGTGGTCAATGGCGAACGTGCCGGGGATCTGGACGTGCAGGCCTTTATCGAAGTCAAGGTCACACCGGAACGCGGTGGCGGCTTCGATCGCCTCGCCATGCGCATTGCCCGTTTTGACCAAGTCGTCTCCTGCTATCTCGCCAGCGGCGGCTATGATTTGATGGTCGTAGTGGAAGGAACTGACCTACGCGAAGTAGCTCGCTTCGTTTCGGAACGTCTCAGCACCCTCGACGGAGTCCTGTCTACCGCCACTCACTTCTTGCTGAAAACATACAAGCAGAATGGTTTTCTGTTTGAAGACGAGGGCTCCGCTGAGCGCCTCGCCGTCTCCCCCTGATCAATTCTTGTTAGAAAAACTTTTTGTATGGATTACTCCTCAATCATCGCGAAGCACATCGCTTCAATCCCGCGGTCCGGCATTCGTGACTTCTTTGAATTGGTACAGGGACGTGACGATGTCATCTCCCTCGGTGTCGGTGAGCCGGATTTTGCCACACCATGGCACATCCGTGAAGCAGCGATTTACTCACTGGAAAAAGGTCAGACCAGCTACACGTCCAACCTCGGACTTCTGTCACTGCGCAACTCCATCGCCAAGTATGTGAGTCGTTTTTTTCACGTGGATTACGCAGCAGAGAGGGAAATTCTTGTCACCGTCGGCGTAAGCGAAGCGATCGATCTGGCCTTGCGCGCTCTGTTGAATCCCGGCGATGAGGTGATCTATCACGAGCCTTGTTATGTTTCCTACAGTCCAAGCATTGTCATGGCCTATGGCAAACCGGTGACAGTGGTGACCAAAAAAGAAGATGGCTTTTCGCTGAAGCCTGAAGCCGTGGCAGCTGCGATCACACCGCGCACGCGCTTGCTGATGTTGAATTTCCCCACGAATCCGACTGGTGCCTGCGCGACACGTGAGGACTTGGAAGGCATTGCAAAATTGTGCATCGAACACGATCTGATCGTGATGACCGATGAAATTTACAGCGAATTGCGCTACGATGGAGAGGAACATCTCAGCATCGCAGCATTGCCCGGTATGCGCGAACGCACGATTTTGTTGCACGGATTTTCCAAGGCTTTTGCGATGACAGGCTTCCGCCTCGGTTACGCCTGTGCGCCGCAGCCCATCATCGAAGCAATGATGAAAATTCACCAATACGCCATGCTTTGTGCCCCCATCATGAGCCAGAACGCCGCGATCGAGGCACTCGAAAACGGTATGCCTGCCATGGAAAAAATGCGTGATAGCTACCATCAACGGCGCGATTATGTGGTGAAACGGCTCAATGAAATGGGCATCGAATGCCACAGCCCCGGCGGTGCGTTTTATGTATTCCCGGACATCCGCAAGTTTGGCCTGAGCAGCAAGGAGTTCGCCATGAAATTGTTAGAACAAGAAAGCGTTGCCGCCGTTCCCGGCACCGCGTTCGGCGAAAGCGGCGAAGGATTTCTCCGCTGCTGCTACGCGACGGGATTCGATGACCTGAAGATCGCGATGGACAAGATCGAACACTTCATTTCCACGTTGTGACATCATGATACCAGTGGCCGAGCCATGGCGGTGCAGCGATCCACCGGGTTGGGTGAGAGCACACGTCATGCCTTTCGTGTGGTTCATGGGACTGCTTTTGCTCATGCAATGGGCGGGTGAGTGGATCGAGTGGGATCATCCCGCCGCTCCATGGTGGCGCCGCTGGCCTGAGCAATGGGGCTATCCTCTCCAGACAATTTTCTGTCTGATCTATCTGGTGAGGCACTGGCGCTACTACGAGTTCGATTGGAATCCGCGCTGGGCGGGAATCGGCATGCTGATGGGTGCCGCAGGCATAACACTATGGCTGCTGCCTACCACTCTCTATGATCACTGGCACCTCACGGGCGAGAGCGAAGGATGGAAACGATGGTTGGGCATCCAAGAGCGCAAGGATGGCTTCAATCCCAGCGTTTTTGACCATCCGCTCGCCTACGGTTTTTCGCTGACTGCCCGGTTCATACGGGCAGTGGTGGTGGTGGCATTAATCGAGGAAATTTTCTGGCGCGGTTTTCTCATGCGTTTCCTCGCTGATCGCGACGGCGATTACTGGAAACTGCCCTTTGGCTATCACACATGGCTCGGCTTCATCGGCAGCACCCTGGCGTTCATGCTAGCCCATTCCCCCAGCGACTACGCCGCCGCTCTGATCTACGGTTCCATGGCCTACGGCCTCAGCGTCTGGAGCAAAAACCTTGGAGCTTGCGTGATCATGCATGCCACAGCGAATTTCCTCATGGGCTGTTACATCATGATCTATGACAAATATGGGCTGTGGTGAAACGCTTCGCTCACAAGGCAAGCCGAACCGTGTGGTCCTTCCTCTCAGCATATAAACCCAAGCCATAAACTTTGTAGTAGGGCCGGTGGGGTTCGAACCCACGACCAAGGGATTATGAGTCCCCTGCTCTAACCGCTGAGCTACAGCCCCTTTGAAGTATGCTTACGCAACCTCGCGTCGAGAAACCCTAGTCCGTTGTGATAAACACACGCAAGCAAATTCGGATTTCAGACAATTCGGAGCGTTCGTCAGACTTTACCAATTCTTTACAATTCTCCGCGAAACTCTTCGGAAATGCCGGAGTTTCATACACTGCGGCGGATCGTCATTGTGGCCTCCGCTCGATTGCAAAAAACGAACAACGAAAAAATAACTACCATGAAGACATCACTATCCATCATCAGCGTTTTGGCGCTTGCCACCTCGCTCACAGTCGCCCAGGAGGCTCCCAAAGGCCCCAAAAAACCCGGTAAAGATCATCCCAAGCCCGAAGCCATCTTCCAAAAGCTTGATGCCGATGGCAATGGATCGGTCAGTCTCGAGGAGTTCAAGAATAGCCCGCGCGCCAAGGAGAAACCTGAAAAGGCGGAAGAGGCCTTCAAAAAAATCGACAAAGACGGCAACGGCGAACTGAGCCTTGAAGAATTCAAGAGCCATCGCCCACCACACAAAGAAGGCGGCGGCAAACGAGGCGGCAATGCAGCCCCGGCCAAAGGCTAAATCTAAGATCATCCTTACAATGACGCCACGACTCTTCACAGAGCCGTGGCGTTTTTTTGGAAATCATGGACCCTAATATGCTCAAAAAATGGAGCAAGGTATCATGGCGAAAACAGTCTTGATGATCTCAAGTGAAGGATCGATGCACCTTACCTTGGAATCGGATCACTCCTCCGGATGATGGTGTCTCCCTCCCACACGGCGGTGTCGGTATCTTTGTCGTAGGTAAGAATACGCGAGCCGCTTCTCGGGACAAGGGGACGATCGGGGCGAGGCAGCCATTTTTTATGCTCGGCCACGACCGCGGCATGCTCCGGCTTGGCGGCGAGATTGTTCCACTCGTTAGAATCAGCGAGCATGTCATAGAGTTCCTCGCTACCATCGGCATAATGAATGTAGCGCCAACGCTCACTGCGAATGCCGTGATTGCCCTGATTGTGCGTGGTGATGGCGGGGCGCTCACGTCGGACGGTAGCATCCTTGAGTTGCGGCATGAGGCTCAGACCATCCAAGTGCTTGAGTGGACGCAATGCAGCAAGATCGATCAACGTGGGATAGATGTCTAACAATTCCGCGGGCTGCGTGCAACGTTGACCGGCCCTCACGCCGGGGCCGGCAAAAATCAGCGGCACGCGCGTGCTCCGATCCCACAAGGTATTCTTACCGCTGATGCCTTTTTCACCAAGATGCCAGCCATGATCACTCCACAAAACGACGATCGTTCTTTCCGCGAGACCCGATTCATCGAGGGCTGCCAGCAAGCGGCCGATTTGCGAGTCGACAAAGCTAGTGCATGCCAGATAACTCCGGACCAAATTTCGCCACTGGTTTTTCTCCTTGAGCCAGGACAATCTCGGCTCGGGAAGACTCCAATGCAGATACCAGGAAAATCGCGGCGTATCCTCGCGATCGGAGTCCAAGACCTTGGGCAGGACGCTGTCGTCGTCAGGATAAAGATCGAACCACTTCTGCGTGGCATAGCAGGGCACATGCGGCAGGAAAAAACCGGCGGCGATGAAAAAAGGCTGATCCTTGGGCGCCGACTTCATCTGCTCGATGGTCCATGTCGCAACCTTGTAGTCACCTTTGGTCGTGTCATCATTATCAGACGGCCACACACCCCAATCCACGAGTTTGTTGTTTCCCATGGGTGTGATTCCCACCAATTTTTGCGGTGGCATTGTGCCAACCCCGCCGTAGGGTGCGGTGGTCTGAAATTCCCTGACCACCTTTTTGCCGCCGCCTGCCGTTGTTCCGCTGTGAAAAATTTTCCCCGTCGCATAGGTATGGTAACCGTGAGAAGCAAAATGCTGAGGCAACGAGACAGCATCTTGCAGCAGAGGCAAATCGCGTGGTAGCGGTGCAAGGCCATAGATTCCGGTGGAAGTAGGTCGACGACCTAACAAAAGACTCGTGCGCGACGGGTTGCACAAGGGTGATTGGCAATGAGCATTAAGAAAGCAGGTGCCGCGTGCCGCCAGCTTGTCAAGATGCGGAGTTTTCGCGAGGGCATGCCCACCCATATGACCAACCCAGTCATTCTGGTCATCAATGGCGATGAACAAAATGTTGGGCCGCTGTTGTTCGGCCGCACAATTACCCCAGAGCACCCCTAGGCACAAGAACGGTTTCAACCATGATTTGAAACTTCTCATCAACGGGTCGTTTTATTGGTATGTGTCGAAAAAACCGACGTAGGCAATCCTTCGCTGTTGATAAGGTTGCAACCCGCGGGATTGGCGGCCCACGCATAACGCGCGGCAACCGGTTGTTTGACTTCTTTACTACTGACAACAACGGTATCTTTTCCTTCAATCACTGCATCGGCCCAATGCCATTTGCCATCCGCTCCCGAAATTTCAAAGCGTTTGAGAGGTCCACCATCGCGGGATTTGAGTCCACCTCCTGCTTGATCGAAGCTGATCCGGATCCCTCCTTGGGCGATTTCGTGTTGCCGATAGAGAGGCCCGGAGTATGTCAAATCTTTGCCGTAATCCTTCGCCAAGGCCCACCGTGCCAAGCGTTCACCCGGGTCTTGCTTGTTTTTCGGATGAATGTCCTTTGCCTCGCCGACCTCATTGATCACCGCCATACCGGTCTTGGGAACGGTGGCCAGCACGCGACGCATAGCGTCCTGCACATTGACCCAGCCATCTTCGATCCCGGGTTCTGTGGTGGGTTCACCAAAATTGGCCAACTGCACATAGTAAAAGGAAAAATTGTCCGCCCAACGCTTGCGCCAGTCCGAAATCATCAGCGGCAAAGTTTGATCGTAGGGCGCCGAACCTGCAGTGCGGTTGGCCTCACCCTGATACCAAATCGCGCCACGCATGGTGTAACCGACAAAAGGGTGGATCATGGAATTGAACAACACACCCGGTTTGCCGTCGGTGTCCAAGGCACGACGGGGCATCAGCGGACGCTGCGGCGCACGTGCTTTTTGCCCTTGAGGCTTGGTCTTAAAATCCTCCATCGCTTTTTTCCATTGGACTAGCTGCTTCTCATACTGAGCCTTGGCTTTGACGGCATCAAATTCGGCATCCGCTTTCACTGCGGCATCCACCAGTTTTTTAGTGGATGGTAACGTGACAAGAGCCTCGCGGCTGGTGAAGGTTTCGATCGGCTTGCCACCCCAGGAGCTATGAATCACGGCAACGGGCACGCCCAACTCCTGTCGCAACTTTCGAGCAAAAAAGAACGCCACGGAAGAAAATCGCGGCACGGTCTCAGGGGTGGCGTGTTGCCAGGTGCCGGCGATATCGTCCTGCGGCTCCAAGGCCGTGACACGCGGCGCTGTAAACATACGCAGTGCTGGATCGTTGCTCTTTTGCACCAGAGGCGCATACATCGGCGATCCACTGACGGTGAAAGACATGTTGGATTGTCCGGAAGCGAACCAGACTTCCCCCACAAGAACATCCTGGATCACAATCTTTTTATCACCTGAGCTGATGCTGATTACGGCTCCGTTGGCATCGGCTTTTCCCGTATCGATGCTGCATCGCCATTTGCCATCGACTCCTGCTTTGGTGGAGGCAGTTTTTCCTTTGAAAGAAATTTTCACATCCGCATTTGCATCCGCCTTACCCCAGATCGCGGCGGCACGTTCGCGCTGCACCACCATATGGTCCGAAAAAAAATGCGGCACGGAAAGCTCAGCAAACATCAGCCCCGGAACAAAAGTCAAAAGATACGTTAGTTTTTTCATGGTTTAGCTTGCTCACCATGAGTGAACACGGTGGGGGTGTCAATGGGATAAGAAAACAGCGGAAGTTTGCCGCCGCGATGTGATGGAACGCGCCCTTCAGTCTGAGCTGCACGAAACGTCCAGGCCGTTACGGCTTGAAATACATGATTTGCAGCGCAGTCATGGCTTTTTGCAATTCTTCAGCATCCAAGGGGTGTTTCCACATCAGAAATCTTGCGATCTCGCCATCGAAAGACTCATGACCCGGATGCTCGACGGCATCACGTTCCTGACCGATGGCCATGCGCGAGGGATTCGCATCACGATTCACCGGAAAATCTCCGGTGACCAAGGGTTTGGCTGTATCCACGAACAACTCCATTTTGACAATTCCCTGACCTGCCGCCATTCGGCCGGCGACGACGCAAAAACGCCCTGCTTCCAGCCTTGGACCTAACAACTGAGGATTGTTTTCATCGAAGCGTCCGAAAGTTTTGCCATTGCGAGCACCCCACCACAGCGTATTGTCATCATTGACACAGCCCCAAACGCCCTCGTATTTTCCGCCATTGCGCAGGTTGCCGAAAAAAGAATTCACATCCTTGAGGCCATCTTGCTGACGATGCACAGCCATGACGGCGATCCAAGTATGCCCCAAGCCCGTGGTAAGACTATCGAAAAAATCCTCTTCCATGCACACCAGTTCCTGACGATGAAATACGAGCGAAGGCTTGCCATTCAATGCAGGAACCGCAGCCCGCAACGTGGGCCGACCACTGCCCGCGACCTTCCGACCTTGATCGCGCTGAATGAACTCACGCGCTGCCACACTGGCGACCTGATTTTTCCATACCGTGACCTTGTCGCCATCGACAACGGTCAGGCCCTCGGCAGCATTCAGGTCCAGTACCAAACCAGCTGTTGGCAGTTCGGCAAAAATCTGGAAGCAGAGCAGGAAATGCAGGGAGATGAATTTCATGAATGATGCAACGCCGCGAAAACACTTACTTTTTCCATGAATCAATCATTTTGATGGCTTCTTCGTCGAGCAATTGTTGCGGGGTTTTCCCGCGCGCTGCGGCGGCTGCCTGAATGCGCGCCATTTCTCGAGCGCTCAACTTTGCTTCGAATTTGAGCGACATGGTTTGCGGCATGTCAAGCCAGGCATTGCGCGTTTTGCCCAGTTGGCCGGCATCGAGCCCCATCGCTTCCAGAATGCCCTCGGCCATCAATACGTTGCCGGGAAATGCCATATGGACCCCATCACCTGTTAGAGCGTTCTTTCCGGGCGTGTTGGCTTTTTTGACGGCTTCTTGCATGCGTTGATTCAAATCCGCAAGCAGACATTTTTTTTCTTTGGCAAGATGTTTGAGAAACTCATTGTAAGGAACAAGCTTTTGATTATTGGGATTCGCTTGGTCCTCACCAATCATCGTGGAGGTCAACAGAATCACTTTGATGCCCGCTGCTTGAGCCTTTTCGACAATGCTAGTGATGTTTTTTTGTATTCGTCGAGCGCTACACCTCGGGCTCCATGCCAAACATCGTTGACCCCGCAACTCAACGTCATCCATTGAGGTTTTTTACTGAGAACATCACGCTCGAGACGTTCGAGCATCTGATTCGATTTATGACCGCTAATCCCCGCGCCGATGACTTCGATTGCAACGCCGTGCTGCGCGAGTCCATCACTGACGAGATTGACGTAACCGGTGGGACTGCTTTTGCCTTGCTGAGTAATGGAATCACCAAGAAAGGCGACTTTTTCCCCTGACTTGATGGCGATTTCTGCGAAGGAAGTGGTGAGGGTAAGAAGGAATAATGCGAAGGATCTCATACGCGAGTGGATGGATGATTGTTGATATTTGATTTTGTAAGACTGGGAAGCAAAGTCTATCGCCACGTCAGGCCCAGGAGAGCCCGTCGTGCAGTTGGTTGAGATTGAGGCATCCTGTATCGGTGACGATGACCATGTCCTCGATACGAACCGCACCAAGGTCACGGCGATAGAGACCAGGCTCTACGGTTAGGGCCTCGCCGGCCAGAAGGGGAGGTCCTTTGCGGTCGAGCAAGGGAGGCTCGTGCACATCGAGACCGATGCCGTGACCTGTGCCGTGCGTCATGGCACAATACGAGAGCGGAGTTTCGTCGCCCGGCAGCCCAAAGGGATACCCATGCTCCGCCAATGCCGCGATGGTAGCCAGGTGAACCTCTTCACCGGTGACACCCGTGCGAATTTTCGCTTCAGCAGCAGACTTTGCAGCACGCACGGCGGCATGCATTCGGATGACTTCATCAGGGATGTCGCCATTGACTACGGTGCGGGTGCAATCACCGTTGTAACGCGAGCGGCGATCACAAGGGAAAATATCGACAATCACCGGCTCACTGACACGCAACTCGCCACTGCCGTAGTTGTGACAATCCGAGGCCATGGAACCACCGGCAATGATGGCTTTAGGATTGGCAAAACCCTGATCGAGCAACCAGTGATCGACCGCTGTGCGCACACGCTCTGACGTGAGCGGTGCACCTTCGTGAAGTAGCACGCCATCCGCACGGACCCCCGCGCGGGCGATGAGTTCACACGCCAACTCGATCGCCCCCTCGGTCACGCGCTGAGCCTCACGCAGGTGATCGATTTCCTCATCGGATTTGCGGCGTCTCTCATTGACCCACATGTCGGTGTCACACTCGATGGAAATGCCCGCCTTGCGAGCGAAATCAGCGAAGATCAAGGGCAAGGTGCGATCGCCATAGGCATGGGTCACACCCGCGCGACGCAAACACTCGATGGCAGCTTGCGCGTTCGCCGTCTCACGATCACCTGAAAGTCCGTCTTCTGGCGCAAACATCGCCGGACAAGCCACATGATCCACACGAGCATACTCCTTGGCGCGCCCCATTTCAATGTCGCGGAGCAACAGAGTGGACTCGGTCCCACCCTCACGGGGAATTTCCAACAAGACCACCTGATCGCCCACCGCGAAGCGGATACGCCAAAATAGGCTGCTATGAACTCCGGGAACTCCGGCCGCGATGCGGGCGACCCCATGTTTGGATGTATGTAATGATGACATGAAAATCAAACGTAAGAAATCGAATGAGATGGCAAGTGATCGAGCAGGTATCGTGTCAAAGTGCCATAAAGATGGCAACGAGTGTTAGGACCTTCTTCGATCGAGTGTGACCGGTTGGGATACGCCACTTGAGAGAAATACTTGTTATGTTTGATGAGCTCATGAGCGATCAATTCGCAGTTCTGATAGTGGCAGTTATCATCACCCGTTCCATAGACAAGCAGTAAATTCCCCTGAAGCCCCTGGGCGTGGGTCATCGGAGAACCATCACGAAATCCTTCCTCGTTGTCCTCGGGCAAGCCCATGTAGCGCTCTTGATAGATGGTATCATACATGCGTTGATTTGCCACGAAGGCGATTGCCATTCCCGTTTTGTAAAGCTCCGGATAACGAAACATCGCATTCAAGGTCATCGAACCACCGCCGCTCCAGCCCCAGATGCCCACGCGATCGGCATCCAGATAAGGACGGGTTCGCAAAATCTCACGCGTCGCATTTGCCTGATCAACTGGAGCAATAATACCAATTTTACGATAAATGCTCTTGCGCCACTCTCGTCCACGGGGCATCGGGGTGCCCCTGTTATCGATGCTCATCACCACGTATCCATGCTGCGCGATCATCGAATGCCACAGATAATTGTCGCCGCCCCAGACGTCGAGAACCGTGCTGCCTGCAGGCTCACCATAGACGTGAATGAACAATGGGTATTTACGTTTTTCATCAAAATCGGGGGGCTTGATGCACCAAGCATCAGCGGTCAATCCATCACCGATATCCACGCGAAATGTCTCACGAGATCCCAGCTTCAATCTCTGCAACTTCCCGCGCAAGACATCGTTTTTGACCATCGCCTGTTGGACCTGATGATCGGGCAGGCTAATCAACTCCACGACAGGGGGGCAACCAAAACTCGAATAGGTGTGAAACGCCCATTTGGCACCCTTCGCGCATTGATAGGTGTGAGTGCCGGGTTGTCCGGGCGGATTGATCTGCTGATGATCGCCGCAACCATCGAGAGCAACACGATAGAGATGACGTTGTGTGGGCCGATCGGGCGACGCTGTGAAATACACCCAGCCGTTTTCCTCATCGACACCTGCGACATTGATCACATCAAAGTCGCCCGGAGTGAGAAGTTTGACCGATTGGTCAACGACAGAAACCGCATACAAATGCCGCCAACCGTCGCGTTCACTCAGCCACAGAAAACGATCACCACCATCGATCCACAGCCACTCGTTCATCACGTCAACCCAAGCTTCATCGGTGTCAGTGAAAATGACTTGCGCAGCTCCCGTCGTCGGATCACCGCTCATCACTTGATTGCTGTTTTGCAATCGGTTGAGTTGTTGGAAATACAATTGGCGCGAATCTTGCGCCCACTCCATGCGAGGAATGTAATGATTGCGCGGATCAGAATTCGAACGGATCCAGGTGGTCTCGCCACTTTTCACGTTCACAACCCCCACTCGGCATGCGGAATTCGTTCCACCGACTTTAGGGTAAGCGATGTTCTGCATTTTCGGATAGGCGGAATCGATGTAATTGACCATCGGAAATTCCATCACGCCAGTACTGTCAAACTGCCAATAGGCGATCATGCTGCTGTCGGGACTCCAGCGGAATCCGTGGCGTAGATGGAACTCCTCCTCATTCACCCAGTCAGCCGTTCCGTTGATGACATGCTGATTGCCGTCGTGAGTCAACGGAGTGATTTCCCACGTGCGCAGGGACTGCACATACAGATTGTTCTGATAAACATAGGCCACACTTTGATCATCAGGGGACAAGGTGGCAAACATCATCATCGCAGGCTCGGCTCCACCGCCGAGTTTTTTGAGAGCGCTGGTGGCACAATCCAGCAGCCAATAATCGCCACGTGTTTTCTCACGCCATACGCGAACCGCATTGGCGAATATCAGCATCTTGGCACCGTCTTGGGATGTGGCGTAATTTTCAATGACAAGCGGCTTGTCATATCCGGGAGGAATCAAATTGGCAGCCGCAATCAGGACCTCGCGCCCTCCAGTGGTGGGATTGTAGCGCACCAGATCCCTAATTCTGTCATCATCAAATGCGGGAGATTTTTCCAAGGTGGTATACCCCGAACCATCCTTGAGCCAATGAGCAGGGCCCCACTTTTCCGACTTGAATTCACATTCTTCGCCAAAAATCCGCTCCACCGTCAAATAGGCCGATGCCTGCTCCACCTGCTTGCATGCATCACGATCGGATGACAATGCCATGGAAGCGGAGGGAAACGGTCGAGGTGCGAGAGAAGGATGCATGTTGCGGATTGGAGACGTAATCGGATGGAAAGAAAAAATCCAGAATTTAGTGGCGAGAGGCCCATAATTTGGCGAGCAATTCATGCATGAATGGATCATGCTTTTTGAGTTCCGCGTTCGTGTATGGAAAAAAGTCGTTCGTGCCGAAATAGGCTTCCGTAGTTTCGGCAAAATACTCTGCGGGATTGGTCATGGCATAGGCGCGATCCATGCGGGTATTGCCGTTGGCATCACGGCGCTCGACACGTTCATACAGGCCACTGGACTTGGCTTTTTGAAAAGCTGCGGAAATTTCCGGGTTTTGATGCCCGCCGGGAAGAAAACGGTCGTGATAGGCGTGAGCGAGCTCATGCAGGACCAGCAAAGGCATACGCCGTGCATCCTCCTCAAACACTCGGACGTTGGTGAACTCGACATTTTGGGCCATATCAGGATCACGACGGTTCGCAACCAACCAGTCCGCTGCGGGATGATACTCAGCAGAAGGACGGATGTTGCGGTATTCGGGTGTGAAATAAAGACGCACCTGCTGGAGCTTCAACACAGTTTCCTTGGGGATCACACGATGAATTTCCGCCAGTTGTTGTTGCAGCAATGCCATGGCCTTGGCTACAGCTTCGGGGTCTTTTTCTAACAAATCACGACGAACCAGCACTGGCCAACCCTCAACGGTGCGAGCTTCATATTTATCTCCCGCATGTGCTTTGGCATTGCGACTCTGTGCGAGATCACGGATGGCAGACTTCACCTTGGCAAGGCGTTCAGGCCACTCGAATGTGGGAGATTGCGCGGGGTCATACCCCGCCATATGATCCACCAGCCGAGTGGTGGGTTTGGTATATTTGATTTCCGTATCACCAAAAACTTCTCGACAAAGAGCGGCAAGCCCGGGGTCGTATTCAATCAATTGCGAACGCAGATGGACATGATTATGATCATGATCATTGATGCGGTTGTCATCAAACCAGGATTGCACTCCCTCAGCGAAATACTCGCGGGAATTCACTGATGCGTATTTACCCTTCCACAGTCCGGCCTTCATGGCTGCATCATAGGTTTCGCGAAGACGAACATCGAAAGTGGGATCCACGTTCAACATGCCGCGCAAATGAATGTTGTGGGCAAATTCGTGGATGAGGATGTTTTCCTTTTCGTAGGGGTCGCTCTTGAATGCCAGCACGTTTTCCTCAGCCACCGAGCAGAGTGGATCATGTTCGCTGCCGCCGAGTCCGCGGGCACGCGCATCCCAGAAATCCTTAGCGGAAACACCGGGCACCTGACTTTTATCGGCTTTCGCCATACGCTGGAACTCAGGGAGGTCCGTGGTGTATTCATCGTGTGCCATGATGCACATACGGGCACCGCTTTTGATCATCGCCTCAAGAACATCGGGGCGCTTGGCTAGCATCCTATTGACCCAATAGGCGGCTTCCTTGAGGGCATAGGGATTGACTTTGGCAGAAGCCACAATCGGGAAGCCGCCTGCACTGATGTGCTGCGTGTAAAATGCCGGAACTCCATTGGTGCCCTTGGGATCAAAACGAACGGCCTGGACAGGCACTTCGCTGATCACTGTGATTTTTGATGAATCATCGCGTCCAACCAACTCGAAACAATGACCTAGCGACGTTGTGAAAATGGTATCCTTACCGGGATCCACGCTGCCGTTGGCAATTCGCTCTGTATCGGATTTGATCCAAATGATATCGATCGTTTGATCACTGCCATTGATCACTTGCAACCTCGGTCGATTCGTTAATTTTTCTTTTTGTGACGTTTTTTTATGATCAATGGTTTTTTCCTGATCAATCTTGATTTGGTGATGATCTTGATTTGATGCGGGCGAGAGAACCGCGCCTATGATCCCGGCGAGAAGGACCAAAGCGAATAGGATGAGCAATGGCTTTTTCATGCTGTTGGAGTGGAAGCAAGTGCAAGAAAACGGAAGGCATGGACCAGGGTATGAAATTCGGGAACTCTTTCATTCACCTTGTTGCTGCGCAAAAAACAAGGCGCCATCGCAGATACATGATGTTGATTGATGGAGGATCCCATGTTCATTGATTCAGCGGTGTGCGATGTTGATAAAGAAGAGTGCCATGGTCATCGTGATGGGAAATTTCAAGCGCCGCATCCGGGGTAAACGAAACTCGAAGAAAACCACCGCACGGTGTGGAATCGGTGTAGTGCAAAGAAAGTTTACCTGCGGGATCAGTTGATTTTTTCGCCCCCGGTTTATGACCGATTCGGGCATTTTCCACGTTCAACGCACCACAGGAAAACTCGTGAATCCCGTTGGGAAGTTGCGAATGATATTTCCAATGGCGATCCCCGCAGAGGATGAAAAAGCGGTCCGCATTGATGTTGCGGGAACGCAACCAGGCAAAAAACTCCTCGCTTTCATGATGAAAGCCTGCGGTGTTCGCGTGATTGTCGGTTTTGTAACCGTCATCGGGACCGATCATCGGCGTCGGTGAAATCAAAATTTTGAAAGTCGCATCGCTTTCCTCGAGCGTGCGCTGCAACCAAGCTTTTTGCTCGGCACCCCAGATGCTTTTTTCCGGACCGTCCGGCATCTTGTTGGGGCTGCGATAATCGCGGCCCTCGACAAACCACAACTGCAAGTCGCGTCCCATGCGGTGGGTTCGGTAGGTTGGCTGGCCCTCCTTGGCAACCGGAACTTGCTCGCGAAAGGTGGCGATACCCAGCGCATGTGATGGCTCATAATCGCCTGTGGGATCGGAATCGTTGCGACGGTAATCGTGATCGTCCTTCGCCCAATAGACCGGTGTTTTGGCAAACAGATGGACGAAACGCGGCATGGCATATTGTTCGTGCCACTTGTCTCGCATCGCCTCCAAGGTCTTGGCACGGGTATCCGCAGGGTGATCGTAGTAGACGCAATCGCCATTGATGATCAGGAAATCCGGATTCATCCTAGCGATGCCGTCGAGCGCGGGATAACCGAGTTTCCGATCCTCCCCCGAGGCCTTGCCTTTTTCCTGGAAGAACGAATAGTTGAGGCAACTGGTGAGCACAAAGCTCAACGATGCTTTCTGCTCCGGTGCTGGCAAAGTGCGAAACTGAGCCGCCGAACTGGTCTGCGTTTGTTGCTGCTCCTTTCCGTAGATGACGCGGTAGTGATAGAGTGTGTGAGGTTGTAACGCATCGACTGAAAACCGCAGGATACAATCATTTTCGTATGTCACCTGCTGCCATGTGGTGAGCCGAGAGTTACGAAAATCAGGATTCGTGTCGTATTCAAAACGCCCCACTCCAGCAATGCCCGGCACCTTGCCCTTCGTGAGCCCTGGTACGGCCGTGAGGCGGGCTTGCAGCAAAGCACGATCCTGCGCCACTTCTCCCGCCATCAGACCTTGGGCGAGAAAAATTTCTTTCGTCTTACCAATGTTCACGGTTTGGCATTGCCCCCGGAATTTTTCTAACAAAGGATCAGCGGTCTTTTCCATCCAAGCCATCAAGTCTGCACGCATGGATGTTTTTTTCTCCGCGTATTTCGGATCATCGATGAGATTGTGAAGCGCATCCGGATCGGCAGCTAAATCGTAGAGCTCTTCGGGCAAACGGTGGACCAGCATTTCGACACGTGCGGCGATGGCAGCGTCCTTTGCTCCGGCTGTCTGCATCGCCGGGAAAGTGAAGCCACTCATGCCCTCCGTGGCATAGCGTTTTTTCCCATCCGACCAACCGTTGTAAATGTAACCAAAGCGTTGGTTCTGCAGGCAGCGCATGGGATAGGATTTCTTGCCGAAGGCCTCGTTGTAGCAGGTGACGATCTGATCGCGCTGCTCCTGCTTACGACCGCGCAATACAGGAAGGAACGAACGTCCATCCATGCCAGCAGGAAGCGGCAGACCCAATGCATCGAGCACGGTGGGCATGTAATCGATGCTCGTCACCAGATGCTCGCGATCCACGCCAGGTTTCACAACCCCAGGCCAGCGCATCAACCACGGCGTACGGGTACTGCTGAGATAACAGTTGCTTTTGGCAAAAGGCATCGCAATGCCGTTGTCGCTCAGAAACAATACCAGCGTATCACCTGCCATGCCTGACTCATCCAGCGCGCGCAGGACCGCACCGAGACTCTGATCACAACGGTTCACCGAGGAAAAATACTGAGCCAACTCTCTGCGAACATCAGGCAAGTCGGGCAAAAATCCCGGCACGGTGACTTCTTCCGGCTGAAACGTGCGGACGGGTGCGGGATAGTCCCTCTTCACATCACCCTCGCTACCCGCAAAGGGGCGATGGGGATCGTGCGAATTCGCCATCAGGAAAAACGGTTTTGACTCACGCTTGGCCTGGGCAAGAAATTTTTTACTATGTTCATAGTATTTCTGCGGATCGCGACCCCGACCCAGCGCTTCCTCATCGCGCAGGTAATGCCATGGAAATTTCTCCACTGGGCGCAGGTGAATGGCTTTGCCGAGAATACCCAAGTGGAATCCGGCATCTTTGAGAATTTCCGCCAAGGTCGGAACCCCGGCGGAAACCGGATAGAAACCTACCGACCCATTGCGATGCGGATAGCGTCCGGTAAGCAAACACTGGCGGCTTGGCTGGCAAACAGCCACAGTCACATGACCATGCTCAAACCACAGGCTCTCACGGGCGAGCTTGTCAAGATTCGGCGTCACTCCCTGCAGCTTACACCCCGCAAAACCGAGGCTGTTGTAATTCATGTCATCAGCGGTAAGCACTAGCACATTGACGTTCGATTCCGTTGCATGGCATATGATTCCTGTTAGAAAAATCGTTGCTATGAACCCTCCGATTTTTGCGATACGGGAAAGAAATGTCAGGCAATGATAGCGAGAAGTCATGATGTGGTTAGAGAGAGTCCAGCGAGCGAAGTTCGACCGTGCCACTGCTGGTTTCAATTTTTTTGATCAGGTTTTGTAAAGCGAGCACAGAGGGAGTAAGAGACTTTGCCTCCTGATGCTTGCTGAGAGCGTTCTCCAACTCGCGCAACTGCGGCAACATGGGCTTGGCGGCCGATCCGTAAATCCCCATAATCTTGATGCAACGTTCGATACGTTCCTTTTTTCCCCATCGATCGATTTCCATCACGTCGAGGCATAGCTGCATCCCTTCCCTGATGTGATGCTTGGCGAGAATTTCCACGCCGTTCAGTCTTACACCGGCGGCGAACATCTCACCACTCGGAGCGGGTTCCTTGATGGCATCGAGGATCGCGGGCAAGAGTGGTTGAATCTCCTCAAAGCTCAATTGCTGATAGATGCCACTGACCACACCACGTGCGCGACCGTCCTGATTGTTCAGGCTCGCAACCACCGCCTTGCGTAACAGATCGCGATCCACTCCATCGAGTGATTTCTTCAACATCGTGCCGAACAATGCCGTGCTCAAGTAGCGTTGCTCCATTGCCCGCGGATCCTCGGGTGTGGGACCGACGGCCAGTCTTGCCAACAAATCCGGCACTGCGTTCATCGCGGCGGGACCGATAGCCGCGAGCGCATTGGCTGCATTCACGCGCAGCCAGAGATCCTTGTCCTGGATGGCTTTCTTCAATTTCGGCACGGCAGCCGCTGCGGATCCTTTGAGCTGGACGATTGCCTCGCAAGCACCGTAGCGGGACTCCAAGGACGGCGCTTCCAGCAAATCGATGACCGCTGCCACGGGGGCTGGCTTTCTGCGGGCTAGTGCAAGAGCCGCGCGTTCGCGCACCGTGGGTGACCAACTGCCGAGACGATCTAACAATTTCTTTTCACTCAGTGCGTCATAGAAAGTGGTGCGATCCTTGTTGCTCCAGCCGCGCCCATCGTCTACCAGGCCCTCCGCCGTTTTCCGGTCCATCTGATTCACAATCGAGACCCGTTTCCCCGTGAGCAGGATTTTTTTCAGCGGCATGGCATGCGCTAGCACCATCGCCCCGGTGGCGTCCCATCCGGCATAACTGTCGTTGGCAGCTTGTGGAGGACCAAGGTGAGCGAAGGAACCATCCCACCGGCGGGCAAGATCAAAATACCATGCTCCGAACTCATTCATCCAGCACCCGGTCGCCTGCGGTCCCGATAGTGCGATACCGGGCATGGCCCAAAGAATATTGAAAAAATTGCCAGTGTGTCCGGTATCGCGCTCCGCGCTGTGGGAGGCGATACTGAGCTTCGAGAAAAACTCAGCACCCTGAGCTTCACCCAACAATTGGAACAAGACTGCAGCCATGCCGCACTTGCCATTGTCGTCATGCGTTTGCGTCCACTGCGTATGATCGCCATAGGGAATCGCACCTTTGCCGATGTAAAAACGCAGCAATTTCGCGCTGCGTTCAATCGCCAGGTCGATCGCTGGATCCTTGATTCCTGCAGCGCGCGCCATGACGAGAGAGATGGTGAGTGGCACACCGGGCGAGTTCATCATGCCGTATCCGCTCAAGCGTCCGCTGGGTTCGGCAAACTTATGGCCCCATGAGCCCACCGCACTCTGTCCGTGACTGGCCTCCAGGGCTAGCCGACGCAGACCGGGTAGAATCGAATCGTCACGGGTTATCATGTGATACTCGGAAAGCATCATCATCAAATAGCCATAATACCATGTCTTAAACCCATCGGTTTGGAACGATGCTGCCCACTCCGCTTCTTTTTTTACGAGGGGCAAATAACGAGGATCGCCACTGGCCAACAAGGCAAGAACATTCAACGAACGCACGATCGGATTCGGTTGATAACGCGGCGCATTCATCATTTTCACGATCGCCTCACAACCTTGCTCCACGATACGCCTCGACTTCTCGCATGCGAATGGCGCGGTGTTGCTGTATGCGCCGAGAACCGCTAAGTGCAATACGACTTCATCAGTTTTGCCAGCGCGCCAGCGCAGCAATCGGAATGATCCACCGGGCATTGCTTCCGCGAGGGTGAGCGCCTTGCCCCACTCCGTGCGGGGATCATAGGAAAAAGACTTGCCACCCACACCAAGAATCACATCTCCTGGAGATATGACGCCGTCGGCGGGCGATCCTTTTTCCACACGCGTGATCATCACTTGCCGGGCATCCGACGTCACCATCTTGTTGCTATACATCCATCCTCGTAGACCAGTCGCCCCCAGATTCCAATCATGTTTCGCATCTGCGGGAACCTTGTCACCTTGGGTAAAATCAGGCATGCGCATCGCAGGTGACGGAGCGGCATGCGCCATGAAGATAGACAAAAAAGCGAAGGTCACTGCCCAAACATGATGCAGCGCATGACGGAACCATAAAAAATCTTGATCGTGTTTCATCAACTTTGTGGATGGAAATTCGACAGGAAACCAGGTGCTCTTGCAAATTCTCTCTCAAGGGCGCTCAATGCTGCTGGCTGCACATTGCAAAAACAACCTCATATTTCCCGCCATCCTACCCATGATAGGGTAAGAAGAACAAAATTCCCGCCAAGTCAGAGCGTGGCGGAAGCACGTCTCAAACGATCCATGACAGCGACACCCAATCCGACTTCGCTCACAGGTTCGGCGACGATCATATCCAAGCCAGCTGCGTCAAGTTTGCGCAACAGATGAAACAATCGCAATGCCGCTTCCGGCAATTTTCCGTTGCCAGGGCTGAGAGCTTCGACCACAGCCCAACGATGCAGAGACACATATCCCCTGCCCGGCTCGCCGGTGTAGGACAGAAGCCCGTATTTTTTACCAGGCTCTGGGCGAAAATCCGCAGGATCTTCTAACAACAGCAGCGGTGTTCGCGGAGCATAATGGCTGGGCAACATGCCAGGAGCTGTCATTGCTGAACCGTCACGCACGCGCTTGGGACGCTCAACCTTACCAAAATTTTGTAACATTTCCTTGGTAATGGGTCCAGGACGCAAGATTGTGATCGTAGGTCTTTTTTCACCAGCCACAACGTGAATGATCGTGCTTTCCAGACCCTCTGAGCAAGCGCCACCGTCGACAATCAACGGAATACGCCCCTCCAGCTCCTGCATCACCGCATGGGCTGAAGTGGGAGAAATGCGGCCAAAGCGATTCGCGCTGGGTGCTGCCAGCGGCTGCCCCAACTCCTTGCCGATCGCCCGGAAAATTTTACTCGCACTCTGCCGGACCGCCACCGTGTCCAGACCGCTCGTCACGAGGTCAGGGATCTCCGGATGCTTGGGCAAAATGATGGTCAATGGTCCGGGCCAAAATGCATTCATCAGTTTTTCGATCGTGCTTTGAATGTCCTCCGGGATCATCGCCACGCGCGCGAGCTCGGTCCGATTTGCCACATGCACAATCAAAGGATCGAAGGAAGGTCGCTCCTTGGCACTGAAAATTTTTGCCACCGCACGCTCGTCGAAGGCATTGCCTGCCAATCCATAGACGGTCTCCGTAGGCACTGCCACGACCTCACCGTCACGCAACAAAGGCACTGCGGCCTGCACAGCCTCTTTGTAATTTTCGTCGCTCGCAGAGATGATGATCGTATCGGGCACGCAAAAACCATGCAGGATTCAGATGCGATGTGCGAGTCGAAAATCGCTGTCTTTCCCAGAGCGCTCCCAACCGATCAAACGTCCGGCACAAAAATCACTTTGCCACGCCGGTCTGGCGCTTGCAGTCGATCTAAGGCATGGGCAAAATCCGAGAGTGGCATCATTCGATCGACTGGCTGCCTCAACGTTCCCGCCAGCATAAGCTCGATCAGTTTCTCGTACATGGCCTTGATCTCGGCCTGGGAGGCGTAGGATAACCATCGCGATAGCCAGAAGCCACGGCATGAAACGTCGCGAAAAATCAAAAACTTGTTTGGCACCGATACCGGACGGCGCCCCATGGCACCGTAGGTCACCTGCACTCCGCCATCAGCTAGCAGATCGAATTGCCGCAAGGCACTCTCTCCGCCAACAGCATTCAGCGCCAGCAGCGCTCGCTCACCGCGCTGATGCAAATACTCCAAAGCCCGCTGTTTTCCCGACTCATCATCGGTGCATATCAGGTCGCCCCCCAAGTCCCGCAACTCAGCCGCCATTTCCGGATTGCGCACAAAACTAATGCTGCGCCAACCACAGGCCCGCGCAATCTGAATCACGCAGCGACCGACTCCGGAGTTGCCGGCATTTTGCACCAGCACGGCGCCCGGCGCCAGATTGACAAAATCATGAAGCATGCGCCATGCAGTGGCCGGATTGACCTTGAGCATGGCTGCATCGGATACGGGCAACGTCTTCGGTACAGCCAAGACTTCACGAGGATCAATGACGCGTTGTTGTTGCCATCCGTGAGCATAGGAAAGCAAGATTACCCTCTCACCGACGGCCACGGATGGCGCGCGCGACTCCACCACTTTCCCCACGGCCTCGGTTCCCGGCACGGCAGGCAATGCGGGACGTGTTCCGTAGGTTCCTTCGACCCAATTGAGATCGGCGGGGTTAATGGGCGAGGCAAGGATATGCACCCGGATCATTCCCTCTGGCAGCGGCAAAGGATCCATCGTCACGCACTTCAGTTTTTCTGCCGCGGCACCAAATGCTTCGATTTGTAGCGCTCTCACAGCACAACCATACCCCCGATCTGGGGCATGAAAAGCCTCGAAGACAGGATTTTGCCTAGCTCACACCCACCTACACATGTCACCTTTCATGAGCGCAATTCCTAATCTTGGCACGATCCGTGCTTATCGATTATTGTGAGGATGCCAAAAAAGCATGTTCATCTGTGAATACAAATCCAACTAACAACACAACAACAATGAAATCATTATTGAAATTGTCCACATTGGCTGCCATCTCCACCAGCGCGCTGGCAGGTGCAGCAGAAGTATCAAGCACGACTGCAGCCGCTCCGGAACCTTGGGTCACCGGAAGCATCGCAGCCACCTACGAGACGAGCTACTACTTCCGTGGTCTATGGTTCTCCAACAACAACATCTTCAATGGCGTGAACCTTTCCGCGCCACTTGCCGACAAACTCACCTTGGGTTTCGGCGCACTCTACACGCAAAATGGCAGAACCAACGACGCGCTTGATCAAGATCTCGAATACTCCGAACTCGATCTGACTGGATCGTTGACCTACGAGACCGACATCGCCACGTTCGGTTTGGTGGTCACCAACTATCACTTCTTCGACACCTTCTCGGGTGCCGTCGGGGGTGTGGGTCAAGGCGCGAATGCCGACCTTGCCGTCAAAAACGCTCTTGATATCGGTCTGACCGCGAAAAAAGCCTTTGGAAACAGCACCGTTTACCTTGGTTCATGGTTTGATACCAAGATTGATGCCTGGTATTTCGAAGCAGGCATTGACTACACCTACGAAGTGAATGAAAAACTCTCACTGGTGCCACTGGTGCAAATGGGTTACGGCATCGATTACTACGTGGACGGAACGTCCGACGGAGAGGGTCTGACCCACGTTCGCGCCTCACTCAGCGCTCCCTACAAAGTCAACGACGCCTTCACCGTGACGCCATACGTCGCAGGCAACTTCGCCCTGGAGACCCGCAAAGGTCAGAACTTGGCAGAGGCCACCAACGACTTGTTCGGCGGCATCTCGGCCAGCTATGCATTCTGATTGAGACAATCGACGTTTCTTATCTCTCCCTCACGTGCGCGCGCGTGAGGGATTTTTTATTGAGAGTGAAGCGGATGGCAGAAAGTCACGCGCGCAGGATGCGGGCGAACATGGTATCGATAGCATCAGTGATCGACTGCCGTTTTCACCAAAAACGTCACGGCATGCAATACAAAAAATGGATCACCCTGGGTGGGTGATCCATTGATTTCGCTTGAAAAGCATCCAGAGCTTACTTCTGGTAGCTTACTTCCGGTGCGGGAGCGGGAGCGGAAGCAGGAGCCGCAGGTAAATTACGGAACTTCGGAAGTTTTCTCAGGCCAGGAGCTTTCGAATCACTCGTGCAGCAGAAGCAGCAAGAGCTGGAAATCAAGGCGGTGGCGGCCAGTGCGATGAGTGTCAGGGTGCGGATCATGATGGTAGTGTTTTTTGTTAGTTGAGAATGGAGAATAAGATGAGGGAGTAAGATTACGCCTTGGGTGCTTGGTAAGTAGGTTTGGGTGGTGCGTCCACAGATTTGCTAGAGCAACAGGAATGCAAACCGCACAGAGCAAACGCAAGAATGAGCAATGTGGCAATACGTTTCATGAGTTGAATTGTTCTCAAGGAGTCGAACGCAAAGTAGCGAACCAGCGGAACAGTGCAAGGCAAAAATCCATGACAGGCAAAAAATCACGGGGAGGGCCGCCATGAGCGAACCGCCGACATGGCTGAGCCATGATCTGCCCGATCCGATGGATGGATGCGTTGCATGACAAGTGCGGTGCGACTGGGCAAATCAAGGCGCAAAGGACCTGTGCTACCTTTGTTGCCCATGACCTCCCAGCATTGATCTGGCTGCACGCGTCCCATCCCATCAAAACGCGTCGCATCAGAATCCAGCAACAATTCCCAGCGCCCGCAGGGAACTTGGACCTCCCAATCCACAAGTGAGTGATGTCCATGAAAATGGAAGGCGAACACAAGATCGCCGCGCTGCCAGACCAGAACTTGATGCTCCACATGCTCGCAGAGCAAACGGCATGGCTGGTTCATCCAACTGGCATCGCGCATCAAAGCCATCATCGCTCCATCAAAGTCACCCAGCGCTTGAAAGCGCAAATCCGCTCGATCTCGCAAGCTCCACTGACGGCGGGCGTGGCGGTGGGACCAGCCGTTTCCTTCGCGCGGAAAATCAATCCACTCAGGGTGCCCGAATTCGTTACCCATGAAATTCAAGTATCCATGACCGGCACTGGCAAGCGTGGCAAGCCGCGCCATCTTGTGCAGTGCCACAGCACGCTGCACGCGCAAATCACCCGAACCACGGTGCATGGAGCGGTAGATCGAATCATCAGTGAGTGCGAAGAGAAAGGACTTGCCACCCACCATGGCCTGATCGTGACTTTCGACATAACTGATCGTGCGCTCGTCCGGACGCCTTCCCGTCAGTTCACCCCAGATCCAGCTCATGTTCCATTCCTCCTCACGAATTTCTGTAGCACATTTGAACCACATGTCGGGAATACCCATCGCGAGGCGGTAGTGAAAACCACACCCACCTTGTTCGCGTGGAGCGCAGAGACCCGGCATGCCGCTGACATCCTCGGCAATTGCCATGGCACCCGGCTTCCACTCATCGATCAATTGTGTGGCCAAGGTCAGGTAGGAGACGGCGTCCTCATCAGTACGGCCCTGGAAATAATCGTCGTAACTGCCAAACCCGGCGCCGAATCCGTGATCATGATAGAGCATCGATGTGACGCCATCGAAACGGAAACCATCGAACTGGAACTCCTCAAGCCAGTAGCGGATGTTGGACAGCAGAAAGTGCCGGACCTGCGGCTTCGCGTAATCGAAACAACGAGAATCCCAGATGTCGTGATTGCCTCGCGAACCATCATGAAAAAACTGATAGGGTGAACCATCGTAGCAGGAAATGCCTTCCACTGCATTTTTCACCGCATGAGAATGAACCAGATCCATGATCACGCGCAAGCCCATGCCATGGGCTGCATCCACCAGTTGCTTCAACTCATTCGCTGTGCCAAAGCGAGACGAGGGTGCGAAAAATGAGCCGACGTGATAACCAAAAGAGCCATAATACGGATGCTCCTGCACGGCCATGAGTTGCAAGGTGTTATAACCAGCGCCGGCGATGCGCGGCAGCATGTGCAGGCGGAATTCATTCCAAGTAGAAACTTTTTCCTCCTCCGATGACATCCCCACGTGGGCTTCGTAAATGAGCGGTGGCACCACGAGATCCGGCACACGATGTTTCCAAATGTAAGGTTCCTCATCCCAAACTTGAGCGGTGAATTCCAGGGTATGCGCATCCTGCACCACACGACGTCCCCATGCGGGGAGACGATCACCCTCTCCTTCCGACCAGGTCATGCGCACGCGATAGTGCTGTCCATGGCGGATCGCGGTAGCAGGCAGGCGTATCTCCCACTTGCCGTCGCCGATGAATTGCGCCGCATATTCCTCGCTCCGTTGCCATGCGGAAAAGTCCCCCACAAGATGCAAGGCCGTGGCGTGCGGCGCCCAATCGCGATAGATCCAGCCACCGTCTTGATCTCGATGCAATCCGAAATATTGGTGACCTTGAGCAAAATCCGCCAGAGACTGTCCGCAAGATTGAGCGAGATCTCGTGCACGTTGCAGCCGGGCTTCATAGATCGGTCGCCATGGTGAAAGCCACACATCGTCAGCAAAATCCTGAATCGGCCATCCGCATCGCTCCATACCCACAGCCTATCAATTTGCCGACGCGATCACAATCAAAACCCACCATCACCAGACAAAAGTATCGATTTACCGGAGGAAATGGCAACGGCGGTGTTAGCGGCATTTTTATGTCTTGGTTTTCTCAGCTATCGGTTTCAATCTGTGCGCCCATGCAGCGTCTGGTCCGCATCTCCGAGGTCTTTGCTCCCATTCACGAAGTGATACTCGCACGTTGCGGGATTCGCACCGCCAAAAGACTGGGGCGCGAATACTGGCTATTTTCCTGCGACGAGGATTGGAATGCGTCAACCTATCCCGAGAGCTTGTGGCTGCGCTGGAATATGACGATCGATCATGCATGGCCTTGTGTTCCGGAAAAAACCGAAAATTTTTTGGAGAAATCCGCGCTGGCCCTCATGCGAAAATTCGCCACCGTGCCACTGCAGCAAATCATGGTGGGCCCTTTGCTATCCGGCTCCCCTCACCCGCTGTACAAAAAAATGTCGTCACAACTGCAGCAGCGACTGCGCACAGAATTCCCGCTGAGTTGTCATGGTAAAGAACCGGAACAGCAGGATCCGCAGGGTGTTACGATGTTTGTATTGTTGGGCAAAGAGGGGTTGTTTGCCACGGCATCCGCGCCACGCGATTGCGGCGGATTTTTTGCGGGCGGTAGCAAGCACATCAGTCATCGCGCCTCCCACAGCATCAGTCGAGCCGGAGCCAAAGTGGCGGAGGCTCTACATTTTCTGCATTTGCATCGGCCCATACCACCCACGGGTAGTCACTGGCTTGAATTGGGAGCTAGCCCCGGGGGAATGACCGCGGAACTGTTAGAGCGCGGATATCTTGTGACAGCCGTGGATCGGGCCCCCATGGACGCGCGTGTGGCATCCCATCCCCGTTTGCAATGTTACGCACAAGACGCAAGGGATTTTCATGCACCACGGGGAATGTCCTATGATGCGTTGCTTTGCGACATGAACGGCAGTGCGGAAGAATCCCTGGCCGTGGTTCTCAACAAAGTTCCTTTCCTGCGCTCTGGTGCGGTAGTGGTATTCACGATGAAAACCCATCGTGCGGCAAATCTGGAGGACATTGTTTCTCTCCATCAACGGGTGATCGAGCAAGCGAAAAAAGCTGACCTGGCGCTGCTGGCGCAGACCCACCTGACCTACAATCGGCACGAGTTCACCCTATTCTGGCAAGTGCCGTAAATCGCTCGGTGACTTTGTTGACAAGCGCCAAGTCATCATGCGTCAGAAGAAAAAATGCCGCAGCGCCTCGACGGCTCCCTGACTGTGGCTTTGCTTGCAGCGATATCCTCCCTGCTCCTGCACATGCATAGCGATTTCCACGACGGCATTGGCGGGACAAGCAATCATGCCCGCCACATTGCGATCCAGCATTTCAAGATCATTGTGACTATCGCCGATCGCAAAAACCCCAGCCGGCATCACATGAAAATGACCGGCAACTCGCGCAAGGCTGCTGCCTTTTTGATAGGCACGATGACCGAAACGAAGATAAATTGAATTGCGTTGCCAACCGAGGCGCGACGTGGACGGCACGATGGATTCCACCTGTGCCACAATCCATGCCATTTCCTCCTCAGTCCGGGAGATCATGCCTGCGGGTTCACCGGGTTGTTCCAACCATTGCGCGCCTGTTCGTTCCTCGACCATGTGACGGATTTGTCTCATGGTGCGATCTGATTCTACCAGCAATTCGCTGATGGCCCGTTCGCAGGCATCGTTCCACCCGAGATCGGGTTGCCATTGCCCTGAATCGTCAGGAAAAAAAATTTCACGTTCGCGCGCAACAATGAAATCCGGAAGATACGGCACACCACTTTCCTCCAAACCCTCGATCAAGTGCGGCATGGATCTTCCGGTATTGATCCCCCACAGAGCACCGTGCTTGTGACGCAAAGCGTTCAACAAATCCCAAAGTTCCGAAGAAATCGGTGGTGATTCCGCCGGATGGTGCATGGTTCCGTCAAAATCAAAACATAGCAAAATCCGCGGGGAACTGTTCTCGCATGCGTCAATCACGATTAGTATGGTATGTCATCAAACTCCGTTGGCAATCTTGTTTCCTAGCAACGATCGTGAACGCTCCGCGTGCTGGATGACAATCATCTCGCCGTCGGGCCCAAAACCGCTTCAGCAAAACATGCACGGTCGCCGCAACAAAGATTGTTTGTTTCCTCTTGTTTTTCGTCAGGATCGCGAGTAGATACATGCTCCTTCCGGCATGTAATTCTAGACAAACATGATCGGTTTCATGGGAAAACGTCGCATGGCATCGGGGGGTGCCATGCGACAATTTTTCCAACCACAATTCGGTATCCACTGTCCGCTGATGGAACGAAAAACAACAGCGATGCTTCATAAAAGCTTGGATTTGCCATAAACATGGACTCCCTCTGTTTTCTCCAAAACGTCGGATACCATTCATGAATTCGAATCATCCATCATGCGATCGAAAGATTTTCCGCCGGATTGTTGCTGTTTTGATTTGATGAGTCGGAAAAACGATGTATGTTCGGTCTTGCAAATGAGTTGCAACAAGTCGTTTGCACCAATTTGATCGCAATCAGAGATTCATGGCAGTCACAGGCAATTACATTGAGCGCATTTATCGAGCTTTGAATGCAGCGGCGGGGTCCGATCTGCAGGACCCCATGTCGGACTGCGCATCCGCGATGGAACAGGAGGGATTTCATTTTACCCTGTCAAGACTCTCCTTGGCTGAAGCTGTATGGCATGCCCATCTCGACTCTCCCGTGATTTTATGGAGTGTGCCTCAACAGCGCTTTGCCATGATTTTGCAAGCGGGCACTTTCCGTGTCAGATTGATCTGGCAGGGAGAGCCTGTGGACTCCACGACCACCCTATCACGCGCCGCACTGGCAAAGGAGCTTGGCTTGACGGGAATTCACGAGGTTTTGGAAGCCGGATTGATTCATCCGAAGTTGATGTCGGAGTTGGCTAGTTCGCACACCGAAGCAGTGCAAATGTCCGTGCATCACGATCCGCATGATGTTCATCATGACGGCACCCACCACATGCTTCCGTTCCGGCGCTTGCTACAAATCCTGCGCCCTGAGCGTCGTGAAATACTGCTATTGCTGGTATTCGCGGTATTCTCGGGAATTCTCTATCTGGCACTTCCTCTGGTAATTGACCGTGTGGTGACCAACCTCGCGTTCGGAACCCAGACGCAGCCCTATTTTCAGGCACTGGTGATTGTGGGACAAATGCTTGCCGCATGTTTGCTGCTACAGGCATTCATTATCGGATTTCAATATTATGTGGCGGAATTGATTCAGCGACGCATTTTTGTACGCATCACCGGAGACTTGTCCTATCGCCTGCCTCGTGTGATGGCCCGAGCCTTCGATCGCATCCATGCGCCCGAGCTTGTCAACCGCTTCATGGATGCGGTAACTGTTCAGAAAAATACGGCACTGTTTCTCTTGGATGGCATCAACGTGGTGGTCGCTACTCTGATCGGTCTGTTGTTGCTCGCACTGTATCATTTTTATCTGATGATTTTTGTGATCGTATTGATCATACTGGTAATGGCTTTCACCTGGCCACACAGCCGGAAAGCGGTCGACACGGCGATCGTGGAATCTTTATCCAAATATAACTTGGTGGCCTGGTTTGAGCAGGTGGCCACCTATCCTTTCATGTTCAAAGGGCGCGGTGGATTTGAAATGGCTTACCAACGCACCAACGCGCTGGCAACCGACTATATCAATGCGCGACGCTACCATTTCAGGATTGTGTTACGCCAAATTGCCGGACTTCTCGTGGTATCCGTGATGGCGAGTGTGGTCTTGTTGATTTTGGGAGTTTATCTGGTGTTGCGTCAGGAACTCACTCTCGGTCAGTTGGTTGCGAGCGAAATCATCATGAGCGGGATCGTGGCATCGGTGATCAAGTTAGGCAAAAAACTGGAAACCTGGTATGACACGCTGGCCGCCACAGATAAACTCGGGCATTTGCTCGATCTGGAAACCGAAACGGAGGACGGCGAGGTCGTTGAACCAAAAGATCCCACCAAGGGTATGCGTGTCGAAGCCAAAGGTGTCAATTTTGGCTACAGTGAAGGAAATTTGTTGTGGGAAAATCTGAGTTTTGTGTTGGAACCGGGCATTCGCGCCTGCATCTGTGGCGCGCAGGGGAGCGGAGTGAGTTCACTGTTGGATCTGTGCTTCGCGCTGCGCCAGACATCTTCGGGATACATTAGCTTCGACGGGCTGGACATGCGCGCTTGGCACTTGGAAAGCTTGCGTAACCAAATGGTATTACTGCGCGCGAATGAATTCGTCTCGGGCACCGTGATTGATAATTTGCGACTAGGCCGCTCCGACATCACGATGGATGAAATTCACAGCGCATTGAAAATTGTCGGGGTTTTGGACGACTGTCTGCGCTTTCCGGAAGGACTGGATACCATGCTGCAAGTGGGAGGCTCCCCCTTTTCACCTCGTCAGCGTATTTCGCTACTGGTGGCCAGAGCGCTGGTACAAAAACCAAGACTTCTGCTCATTGATGAGATTTTTGATGGATTGGATGATCAAAATTTGGAAAAACTCACCCAAATTGTGTTCGATCAACAACGCGCCTGGACGGTGGTGGTGGCAACCCGCATGAACGAACTTCGTGAGAAGTGTGAACTTTGGATACGCTTGTGAAGATGAACCTTTGCCTCAATACCACAACGTGATGAATACTCATTCCCCAGCTCCGCAAAAAAACTTGGTTAGCAACCGCTTGCCTTGCATCAATCTCACAGGCTCCAACCGCGCACCACATTTGTTTTGCCGCTTTCTACTGGTGATTTTCGTATTGTTGATGCTGCTGTTGGCCTTCGCGCCGTGGCGACAATTCGTCCGAGGATCAGGGCGCGTGATCGCTTTTGACCCTCTCGAGCGCCGCATCAGCATCGAAGCACCCGTATCAGGACGTGTGAACAAACTCAACATCAACGAGGGTCAGCTGATCAAAAAAGGCGATGTGATTGTCGAGATCCAAGACAATGACCCGAACTTGTTGGAAAATCTGCGCGCCCAACGATCAGCAGCACAAAGTCGTGTGGATTTGGTCAGCACACGCATCGAAGCCTTGAATTCTCAAATCACCCAGCAAACCATGGCCAAAGAACAGGCACTGGATGCGGCCCGCCAGAAGGTGAGCGCCGATCAAATCGCCTCGGAAACCGCCCTACTTGATTTTACCCGTGTGGAATCCTTATTCCAAAAGGGACTCAGCTCACGGCGCGATTATGAGGCAGCAATCCTGCGACGCGATTCTGCTGCAGCCTCCCTGCTGTCTTCCCAAGCAACCCTGAAACGCACGGAAAACGAATTTAATGCGCTGATTTCGGCAACCACCGCATCTCGACAGTCGGCCCGCAGCGACATGGCCAAAGCGACGGAAGAACTGGCAGGCTTGGAAATCCGCGTCAGCCAGAATATGCGCCAAGTCGTCACAGCCCCACGGGATGGCATCATTCTCCAGGTGCCGGTGACCGATGGCAGCTACCTGAAACCGGGAGATCTGATTTGTGTGATCATTCCGAATACCGAAAAACGATTCGCGGAAATCTGGATTGACGGGAATGATGTGCCGTTGGTACGCGCGCGCAAAGAGGAGAATGGCGTGGTAACGCCAGGGAGCCAGGTGCGATTGGTGTTCGAAGGATGGCCGGCGGTGCAAATCATCGGCTGGCCGCAATTGGCGGTTGGATCTTTCGGCGGCGAGGTGATGTTTGTCGATGCCACCGACGACGGCACGGGGAAATTCCGTGTCGTGGTCGCACCTGTGGATGATATGGTGGATCGTGGCGATGGCAAAGGCCCAGTCACCGTTGGATGGCCATCAGGCGATCGCTGGCTGCGGCAGGGTGTTCTTGCCAATGGCTGGATACTTCTCGATGAAGTGCCTCTATGGTTCGAGTTGTGGCGCCAGATCAACGGCTTTCCCGCCATCGGCACCGGTTTGAAAGATGAAACGACAAAACCGAAGAAATGATGATTCCTCGCATCCTCATTCCCCTCTTTTGTCTCATGGGTGCACTACTACCGCGAATGAGCGTTGCGGCACCCTTGCTATTGGATGAAGTGCTGTCGACCGTGCGCACACAATACCCGCCACTGCTCGCCGCTTGGTTGCAGCAGGACATTGCTAGTGGCCGCATCCGCCAAGCAGATGGCGCTTTCGACCCGATGCTTGTGGCCTCTCTGAATTTCCGCCCTCTCGATTATTATGAGGGTGCCAACATGAGTTTTCTCATCGATCAACCCTTGCTCTCGGGCGGCAGTGTCTACGCGGGCTATCGCCTGAGCACAGGGAGCCTGCCAAGCTATGATCGCAAGGATCGTACGTCTTCCTCAGGTGAGGCCGTGATGGGTGCCCGAATTCCGCTGATGCGCGATCGCACCATCGACGCACGCCGCGCCAATCTCGGCAAAGCCGCCGTCGATCGCGAATTGGCAGACCCGCTGATTTTACGGCAGTATCTGACCTTTCACCGCGCCGCACGCATCGCATATTACAACTGGATCGCAGCAGGTCGACGCCTTACGGTGGCAGAGGATGTGCTACGCGTCGCGAAACAGAGAGATGAGTTTCTGCAAAAACAATCGGAAGCAGGAGCCATCGCTCCCATCGTTCTGGTGGATAACCGTCGTCTGGTGGTGAGTCGCGAAATTGCCGTCCTCAACGCCAATCGTCGATTCGAAGCCGCCAGTATCGAATTGTCCTTGTTTCTTCGCGACACCAAAACCACCGAGCCGATTCTGCCGCTGCGCGGTCAATTGCCTGCAGGATTTCCCAAGCCGCAAGCCGTGGATCAATTGCAATTCGTTTCCGATCGCGCGCGCGCAACCTTTCGTCGCCCTGAAGTCCGTGAAATCGATTTGTTGGTCCGCAAAGGAGAAATCGACAAGCAGCTCGCCCATAACAATCTCAAACCCAATCTCGATCTTGCCATGGAACTCAACCACGCCATCGGCCACGATGTCCCCAAAGACATCAAGGAAACGGAAATCAACGGTTTGCTGCGTTTTTCTGTGCCCATCGGACGCAACGAAGCCCAAGGTCGCCTTCAGGACATCGAGGCAAGCATCAAACAACTTCAGCAACGGCGACAGTTCGCCTGCGATCAAATTCAAGCCGAGTCCAACAACACCTATCAGGAGGTTCGGACTGCGTTTGAAGCTCTCGATCAAAGCCAACTCAATGTCAAACTGGCGCGCGAACTCGAAGTCGCGGAGAGTGACCGTTTCAAGCAAGGTGCCACGGACCTGCTGGCGTTACAAATTCGTGAGCAGGCCACGCTGGACGCGCAGTTCCTCGAGATCGATGCGTTTCTCGCTTATTTCCGCGCCCTTGCGGACTACGAAGCGGCCATTGCCAGTGATGCGCCAAACAGTTTGCTCGGTGCCAAAAAATGATGCGCTTGATCCGCGGAACGGATCAGGGCGTTGTCACCATGCGCGTAAAAGCATCGCACTGCGTTTGCCAGAAATGCACCAACTCCCGCAGGGTCTCAGGCTGGCTCGAGGCAAGATTTTGTTGTTCAGCGCGGTCTTGGGAGAGATCGTAAAGCTCCCAGTCCTTGCCTTTGAGCGAAACGATTTTCCAATCGCCGCAGCGGGCCGCGCGATGTCCTTCGTGCATCCACCACAAGCCTTCGCGTTCGATGGCCTGATCCTTGGCAAACGCACCTAACAGACTTTTGCCGGGAGCTGGAGGAACTTTGGTCCCATTCATCTCGGCAGGTTTTTCCACACCCGCCAGTTCGAGCAAGGTCGGAACAAAATCGATGACATGCGCCGGCGTGTGCCGCCATTCGTTTTTCGCAGCAATGCCCTTGGGCCAGTGAGCGATCAGAGGCGTGCTGATACCACCCTCGTGCACCCAGGTTTTGTGGCGTCGGAACGGAGTGTTGCAGGCACTGGAAAATCCCGGCCCCAAGCACAAATACGATGCCGCACTGCCCGGCGCCGCATTTTTGTCATGTCCGCCATCACGCACCATCACCTCGGCGCTTGCCCCGTTGTCGGAAGCAAAAAGAATCAGCGTGTTGTCGAAGGCATTCATCGCCTTGAGCTGCGCGATGATGCGGCCGATCTCCTGGTCCATGCGATCGACCATCGCCGCATGAATCGCCATTTTGGTCGCCTGGAAGCGCCGCTGTTCATCGGTCAGCTCACTCCACGCCAAGGGATAGAGAATCTCCCCATCGCCCAGCTTTTCGCGAAACTCGGGAAACGGAGCGGGAGGACCCACGTCTTTTTCCACAGCGGATAAAGCGGTGTTCACGAGCCCCATCTCCCGTTGGCGTTGGTAGCGCTGCTCACGCATCTTGTCCCAGCCGTCCCGATATTTGTCACGGTATTTCGCGATATCCTCCGGCAGAGCATGCAAAGGGAAATGTGGTGCGTGAAAAGCGATGTATTGAAAAAATGGTCGGTCCGGCGCCTCTTTCGCATGTTCTTTGAGACATTGAATCGCATGATCCGCGGTAGTGATGGTGATGTAGTGTTCCTCACCCACTTGCACCGGCTTTACCGCGATATCATTGAGATAACCACCGGCCGTGGTGAAAAAATTCCCAGGGCTGGCGATGTTGAAGGATTTTTCAAATCCCCCATCCAGCACCTTGCCATCGATGTGCCACTTGCCCGAGTGGTAACTGCGGTATCCGGCCTTGGCCAGATGATGCGGCAGCAATGGCGCCCAGAACTGGCGTTTGCCCATCACCCCGCCGCGCACGGAAGGCAAGGCATCGCGATGAATTTGTTGTGCGTAATAGCCCGATAGCAGCGCCGCACGCGTCGGCCAACAACGCGCGGTGTTGTAGAACTGGGTGAAACGAATGCCATTTTTCGCCAAGGCATCAAGATTCGGCGTGGCAATCTCGCCCCCGTAGCAACCGATGTCCGAGTAACCGAGATCATCGGCCAGAATCATAACCACATTCGGCTTCGGCGCGGCCCCCAACGACCAGGAGAGAGAAATCACAGAGAAAACCAGGGTGCGGATGACATTCATGGAGCGGTGGACTTGAGTTGTTTTTTGCCAGGCACCATCGCTGCCTGATGGGTTTTGACGGCGGACATGATTTTTTCCAACACATCCGGATGTGCGGCGGCAACATCGGTTTTTTCTCCGGGATCGTTTGTCAGATCATAGAGCAACGGTGGCTGGTGAGATTGCTTCGGCTGGCCACCGAATCCCCCTTGTGTGAAAAAGTGCGCTTTCCACTGTCCGATTCGACACGCATACAAATGCGGACCGCGATAGAAAAAATACGGACGTTCGGGCAATGTGGCGTTTTCTAACAAAACAGGCGTTAGATCCACGCCATCAAGCACCACGCCCTGAGGAGGTTCCACCTGTGCTAGCGATAACGCAGTGGGAAACCAGTCCATGGCCTGTACCATTTGCGAAGAAACCGCGGGCTTGATGCGACCCGGCATCCACGCCAGACACGGCACGCGCATGCCGCCATCCCAAGTACTGCCTTTGCCATCGCGCAAGGGACCCGCCGAGCCACCACGTTCCCCCATGATGAGCCATGGGCCGTTGTCACTGGTAAATACCACCAGGGTGTTTTCTGCCAATTTCTGTTCGCGCAAGGTCTGCAAAATTTTTCCCACGCTCCAGTCGAGTTCCTCCACTGCATCACCATAAATGCCCGCCTGGCTCTTGCCTTTGAAATCGGCCGAAGCAAACAAGGGAACATGCGGAAAGGTGTGAGCCAAATAGAGAAAAAATGGCTGCGTTTTGTGCTCGCCAATGAATTTCACCGCCTCTTCGGTATAGCGCTTCGTGAGTGTGGTCTGGTCCGCAGGTTTTTCCACGACCTTGCCATCGCGCACGAGAGCCACGTTCCAGCCATCGACTGGCGGGGTTTCGGAAGATGTGGCGCCTTTGGGCAAATTAGGACGCGCATCCATGTCGTTCGAATAAGGCAGCCCAAAGCTATGTTCAAATCCTTGTTCTAACGGACGAGACCCCTCGTGAATGCCGAGATGCCATTTGCCGATGTGCATGGTCGCGTAGCCTGCACTACGCAGGGCCTCGGCAATCGTGATTTCGTTCGAAGGAAGTCCGCCCTTCGAGTTCGGGAAAAGCACGCGTTCGATGTCACCGCACATGCCATTGCGCAACGGATAGCGTCCGGTCAGCAAGGCCGCGCGACTGGGAGTGCACACTTCCGCCGCCACATAAAAATCAGTGAAGCGAACCCCCTCCGCCGCCATCCGATCCAGATGTGGCGTGCGAATTTTTTCTGCACCATAGCAACCTAAATCGCCATAGCCGAGATCATCGACAAAAATCAAAATCACATTCGTTTTCGGTGTTGCGCTGGCGATCGAAGTAACCAGCGCCACACTCAAGGTGCGCCACAACAGGGAGAGTCGGAGTTTCATCATGGTAATTCGTGGATGGTGCCGTGCAGGATGGTATCACCAATTTTCAGCTCATAACAAGGCGTGGGAGCGAGATCTGGCACATCAAAGGTAATGATGCGTTTGTCATTGCTGAGTTTTGTGTCAGAAATCACGAGATCTTTCTCATCTAAATGTTTCGAGCCATACTGGGCACTTCGTTTGAGATTCCAGACTTTCAGAGAACAATTGAGTTGATCGCTCATTGGCTTCTCTGGTTTTAGTAGACGCACAGGTTCATGGAATACCACCGAGATTTTCCCTTTCTCCGCATGAACCGCAATCGGTATGGAGTGGATCAATGCACCACGACGAATCCGATAGAACCCACCCGGTTCCTGCGCATTGCCCGCCCAGGCAAACATGCCGCAACCGTATAACGCCCCATCATCTCCAAAACGACCGCGCATGATGCCTGAGGGAAATGCGGGCATGGGCAATTCATACACCGCACCCTGCCATCGCCCATTCACTTCCTCGTGAGGCACGATGAAAACGCGCCCCGTGCCGTAGCTGAGATTGAGCAGACTGCCCCCCAGATTCCCCCATGCGGTTTTCGGCACCCACAGTAGCTCGGCGGGACTGCGATCCTTCGCATTGGTCATCCACACCATCGGTGGCTGCATCGCGGAATCGGCAGAATCGGTGACACTGCTATAGCCATACATATTGCCATAAAAGCCACCTGGCTTCACGTGGTTGATGCGGTTTTTCGGCGTCCAGTGTCCTTCCTGATCCGTCACAAAAAAAGTGCCATCATCGTTCACACAAACACCATTCGCCGCACGGAAGCCGTTGGCTACGATTTCCGTAGTAGATCCATCAGCAGAAACCTTAAGCAGCGTGCCGTGATGTGGGACCACACTGTCGAGCGCATGCCGCGCCGATTTGGCATAGTAGAAATTTCCTTCTTTGTCGGTTTGCAAGCCCATGGCAAATTCATGGAAATGCTCGGTCACCTGTGCATCGTTGTTGAAGCAGACGATCTGATCGATTTCTCCATCGCCGTTAAGATCCACGAGTTTGGCAATCTGATCACGACAGGTAACGAACAACTCATTGCCACGGAATTTCACGCCCAGAGGCTGGAACAAACCACTCGCAATGCGCCGCCATGTTAGCGTGGCAGGAGCTTTTTCTTTCACGCCGTCCACGCGCCACACATCGCCATTCCACATCGCCACGATCGCGCCTTTGCCATCCGGGGTAAAATCAAACCCGCCCGGCCGCATCCAACTGTGATAAGGATTTTCGTTAGGAAGCGGGAATTGATCAGCGACAAATGCGGCAATCCCTTTTCCGGCAATGGATTGAGTAGTGACAGTAGCCGTCGATTGCTCGGGGCCACCCTTGGTCAGTGCCCACAGATCAATGGGCGTGGTGACGGAATTTGCCAGAGCCTCAAGCGACTCAGAATCAGCCCGAGAAATGAAGAAACGCGTTTTCGCATGGCTATGCAATGTCGCCACCCAAAAGCCGTCTTGTTTTTCTAGGGATCCATCACCTTTCATCACCACATGCAGGGAATCCGGTGCCACGCGCAATTTCAACATTTGCCAGGGCGACATGCCGTGGATCGTACGAACAAACACGGGCTTGTCGCCGTTATCGATCCATGAGGGCGATTCCAACATGCGCGCACCATAGATTTCCTGATCGATCAAACATTGGCTTCCATAAAAAAAGATGCCTTTGTGTTTCATGAACGGATGCGGACCATACTTTCTGCCGTCCTTGGCAGGCTTGCGTTTGTCCTCGAAGTCCGTCATCGCCCAGCCCGGTCCCTCCGGCAGGACGATGTGTTTTTCGCCTGTGAGAGAGGTATGCGTGCCGTGACTGCCATCAAATGCAATCCCGCGCCAATCGACGAAATCGCCCGTAGTGGCAGCCGCAAGGCGCATGGTATCATGATCATACACCATCCACGCCCTGCCCTTGGTAACACCACCAGACCCCGCATCGAGTCGTATGGCGATGCCCTTTTGCGCAATGTTGCCTTTCTCTATCTGATAGGTCCAGTGCAAGGCCGGGCCCAATTCCATGCGTTGATATGATGGCAAGGATCGGTCTTCTTTTTCCACTTCGGCACTGAGCATCGCTTTCGGCAATGAATCGAGGTAATCCTTCGTGAGCTCCTTGTACTGCGTGGGATTACGAGCTTTCAGATAGGTTTCGCGGATGTAGTGAATGACCGCATATTTCTGCGCTGTGGTGTATTGCGGCATCGCCGTCATTTGATTGTAACCATGCGTGAGTGTGAGATACATCGAATAAGGATCCGCACCATTCTTGAACTGACCTTCCGCAAAACGCAGCGCCGTGGGCAGAGAACCGGGTTTGTCCAAATCGCCATGGCAGACGATGCACATCGCTTGATAGATCTCCGCACCTTCTTTCAACGACTTGGCGTCCCATCCTCGGACGATGTCCGAATGATCACTGCGTTCCAGCGCCTGCACCCAGCCGCTGCCGCCCTCGATCCTCGGTTTTTCCGGTGCGCGCGGAAGGTAAGTGAAGTCCGGCGTGTTCGCACTCTGTGCCGCGTCTTGGAAACGGAAGCCAACATGGTCCGCTCTTTTCCATACTTTCAATACAGCAATGCGGCCATGTTTCCAATCGCCACCGAAGTCCTTGGTCGCTCGACCGACCTTCCACACATGCTCCGCCACATCCGGGCGAGTGAATTCCTTTTGTTCGGCAATCATCTTGCCATCCAGCCACAGCTGAGCGTGACCGTTTTTCACGGAGAGCACAGCAATGTGCGGCTTGTCATCATTGACCTTTCCTCCGCTCATTTCTCCCAACCAACCAATGTCATAAACGAGCCTTCCCTTGCGGACAAACAGCGCTTTCGCGTCGGGTGACCACTGGCCCTTCGGCGCGCATTTCGCAAACAAGGTGCCATCACCCGTGGTGCGGAAACTCACCATCGCGGTGAAGTCCGCGCCCAAATCCAGCCCGGCATCGGGAAACTCAGCGCCCTCATCACGCAGCCATGGTGCTTTCTCAGGACCGCGCACCAGCTTGCCATCACTCCACACCCGCAACAGCGGCGCGCCCTTTGCAGGGTGCTCGATCGCAATGTCATGCACGGACTTGGCATCCAGTGTCAGGGAAAACGCATCACCCCAGGACACCTTGGAGCTGCCTTCCAGATGCAAACGGTAGTTGTTGGGCCACTGCGCAGCATCAACGGACAATGCATCCCGCAACGGAGATGCCTGAGCGGCAACTGTGAGCCCCAAGAGCAAGATGATTCGTTTCATGGTGATCGGTCTGTTTCTAGTTTCTCATTCACTTCGCGGGGGGCGCGAATCGGCGAAATGTAAAATAATATCGGGGCTGGAGGCGAGACGTCTCCGCGACGGAATGTCAATGGCAAGCGCAGGAGCCACAGCCTTTGCTTTTCAGCGAGGCGAGTTTGCGTTCGATCTCTAAGGATGTGGGTGTGATGGCCAGCCCGCCGAGGGAGGTGCAGCGGTGCTCGCGCGGCATCATGGTGGAGACGTGTTTGGCGGAGTCGATGACTTCATCGAGCGGGATCAGCGGATCAAAATCAGCCAAGGCCATGTTCGCGCAAGACAGCGCGTTGCTGGCGGCCATGACGTTTTTGCCGAGACAAGGAGCCTCGACGCGGTTGGCGATGGGATCGCAGATCAGGCCGAGCATCGACTGGAACGACATTGATGCCGCGGCGATCGCCTGGTCGCGTGAGCCACCCGCGAGAGTGATGAGCGCGGCACCGGCCATGCAGGCGGCGGAGCCCCCTTCCGCCTGGCAACCACCGACTTCGGCGGCAAAGGTCCAGCGCGTGGCGATGAACACACCGATGAGTCCGGCAGCGAGCATGGCCTTGGCCATTTCCTCTTCATCGAGACCGAGCTCCTCCGCCATGGCGATGACCGCTCCAGGCAAGGCCGCACAGGCTCCGGCGGTGGGCGCGGCGACGATGACGCCCATGGAGCTTTTCACTTCCATCAGCGCGGTGACGTAGAGCACGATGCGATTGAGCGCACCGCCGTTGAGCAAACGACCCGCTTTCATCAACTCGGCGAAACGTCCGCTCTGATGATGCAGCACGCGGTCCTCATAGCTCGTACCCGCGATGCCGCTAGCGATGGACTTGCGCAAGATGCGCACGATGTGTTTCATGCGCTCGATGACTTCCGCCTCGGTGAAATTTCCGCGCGCCATTTCGTAGGCGACGGCGAGTTTCCATAGCGGCGTTTTTTTGTCACCATCCCACTCTAACATTTCCGCGCATGAACTGAAGGGTAGCTCGATTTCCTTGCGCGAGGGCACGGGCAGAACGGGAGAGAGGCGTTTCACCATCGTAGCGACACCGTCAGGCACTTCGGGAAAATGATCGCCACGCACTTGCAGGATTTTTTGCTCGCCGGCGGCGTGGGCGATCACTTCCATGCCATCGAAGGAAAGCTCCGTCGCGGGATGGACCCACAGCAAGGTTTCGTGATAACCACCGTCCATGTGCAGGGAAATGCCATCGATGCTGTGCACTTCCATCATGCCACCACCGGTGGAAATGGCGATGATCGAATGTTTCTCTCGCGCATTCGTGAGCGTGAGTCGATAGGTGTTCGGGTGCGGATCGCCCACATCCACGGTGACGATGTGCTGCACCATGCCGCTTTCCTCGAAAGTCTGAATCGAATGCGGCAGGCGTTCGTCATCGGCATCCCAGCCTAACAAACCGCCGAACAATCCCATGTCCGAGCCTTGGCTGTCATGAGTGGTGGGCAACGAGCCCTCGCGATCGAACTCGATCAGCACAGAGGCAATTTCATCATCCATCAAATTGCGGGCTAGGCGGCCGATGCGGAGCGCGGCGGCGCAGTGGGAGCTCGATGGCCCGCGCATCACGGGACCGATGACATCGTTGAAAATCGAGACAGGATTCATGATTGGTTAGAGGGATGGTGGAAATTCTTTCGCGGGATAGACCAAGCCTTTTTCACGACCTTGCAAGACGGCGGTGATGCGTTCGAGAATGCGTTGCTGATAGCCCGTCGCACTGTTTGCGCCCTTGCCGGAAGGGAGCTTCTTGAGGCGTTTTTCCATCACGGGCAGAAGCGGACGTGCCTGTTCGCCCATGCGGTCGAGCACGTTAGCGGCCTGCAGTGCAGCAAAAGGAGCATCAGCCTGCAAAAGCACGCGTTCCAACACGGGCAAGGTTGCTTCGGTGTTCCCTTGTTTTGCGAGCGCCTCAGCGGCAGCCACTTGCACAGAGAGCGAGTCATCATCGAGTCGCTCACGTAGGGCTTTTTCCGCAGCGGCGGCTTTGTTGCCAAGCACCGTGCAGCCCTGCGCCGCCCACCAGCGCACGGACTCATTTTCATCACCCAGAGCCTTGATCAAGGCGGGCAATGTTCCCGCATCGCGCGAGGAAGCCATGATCGCCACATCATAAACTCGATCTAACGGAAAAGCACCGGCGCGACGCGAGGCATCGTAGCCTTCGTTCGCCGAGCCCTCGGGCAGGAAGCCGTTGTCCACGATCTCCAAGGTATGCCGTTTCAGAGCCGCGCGCATGCGTTCCACCGTGGCGCGGTGTGCGGGATCGTGGGCGAGATTTTTCACGCTATCGGGATCGGCCTCCATGTCATAGAGCTCCTCACTGGGCTTACTGCCCCAGAACATCGAAGTAGCATCGGTCAGTTTCCCCTGCTCCGCGAGCTTCGCCCACGACTGATAGCCGCGCGCCTGGAACATGTAGTTCAGCGGCTGCACGTATGGCAGATCGGGACGAAAATTGCGGATGTAGAGCCAGCGCTTGTCGGCTACCGAGCGCATCATGTCGTAGCGTTCATCCATGCGGTCGCGGGTGCAGAACACAAACTCGTTAGGCTCGCCGCGGGTTTCTCCGGCAAACGCTTTGCCTTGCATGATACTCGCGGGCTTCACTCCGGCTAGCGACAGAACCGTGGGGCCGAAATCGGGAAAACACACAGGATCCTTGATGCGCGTGCCGGGCGCCGCTGGGGCAAGGTGACGCCACTTCGGCGGAAAGTAGACGATCAAGGGCACGTTCGTGCCGCTCTGTTGTAGGAAGCGTTTGCTGCGCGGCAAGACACCGCCGTTGTCAGCAAAATAAAACACGATGGTATCCTCGGCGAGGCACGCTTGATTCAGCTCCTCCAGTTTTTCGCCGATCATGCCATCCATCAACTGCATGTGATCGTAGTAGCGACCCCAGTCATCGCGGATCTCGGGAGTATCGGGCTGATAGGGTGGAATGCGCACAAGGGCCCGATCCATGGGCGGTGCCGATAGATTGCGATCCTGCACGGGAAACAGACAACTCTCGTGCGTCACCTCGTGATTGAACACGCTGAAAAACGGTTGCTCCGGCTTGCTCCGCTGGCGCCAGTGGGCCTGATTGCCATTCGCATCCCACGTCTCCTTAATCGCTACCGGACTATTGTAATCGGTCTTCGCGTTGTTGCTGGTGAAGTAGCCCGCCTCGCGCAGCAGGGCCGGGAAACCGCGCATGGCCTGCGGGATTTTCCCACTGGCGCGCATGTGACCGGCCGGCCCCGAACTCACGGCAAACGATCCGGTGATGAGCGCAAATCGCGACGGCGCGCACACGGGTTGGGCGAAGCAGCGTTCATACAAAATCCCCTCCTTGGCGAGTTTATCGAGGTTCGGCGTGCGGGCGATTTTGTCGCCGTAGCAGCCGAGAAATGTGTGATTGTCTTCGCTGGTGAGCCAGAGGATGTTTGGGTGTTCCGATTGCTTCGCCAAAGCCATGGATATTGTCGATAGGCTAACAAGCCCCAGGAAACGCAAGATCGCTGTGTGCATAATCATCTGTTACTGAATTTATTTCACGGACTTACTCCATTCTTGGCAACGGTCACGCATTTCCGCCAATCGTTGGGCTTGCGCGGGGGCATGAATGAGATCCTTTTCCTCACGCGGATCCTCCGTGAGATGGAACAGTTGCTCGCGTTGGAAATCCGGCCAGACCATGTATTTCCACTCCTTCGTCACAAGGGCCTGCGAGCCGGGAATGCGATGGATATTGCCACCGAAGGCGCTGAACTCGTAAAAGAACTCCTGGCGCCATTTGGGCTTGTTATCGGCCAGATACAGCGGCGAAAGATCCTGCCCCTGCATGGTCTTGGGTGGCTGTATGCCTGTTGCGGAGAGAATCGTGGGAGCGAGATCCACATTCAGTGCGAAGTCATCATTCGTCATACCGCGCTTGTCCACCTTCAATCGCGGATCGCGCACGATGAGCGGCACGCGGATGCTTTCCTGATGCGGATACCATTTGTCGGCCAGTCCGTGCTCACCGTGGAAATACCCGTTGTCCCCCGCGAAAATCACCAACGTGTTTTCCAACAGCCCTTGTTTTTTCAGTTCTTCCAACACCTTGCCGCAGGTCGCATCGACTTCGGTGGCGAGGCGGTAGTAATTTTTCATCATCTCTTGGTATTTTTCCGGAGTGTCGAAACGCCAGTGCCAGCGCACACGTCCTTCGTTGCGTTGATCAGAAAGAAATGGTGGCAAGCGTCTCAGCGATTCCTCGGTGGCATTGGGCGGCACCGGCACGGTGATGTTTTGATAAAGAGACATACTCTGCGGCTGCGGCAGAAATTGTTGCGGATTCTCATCCTCGGCATGCGTTGCAAAGAACGCCAATGTCAGGCAAAACGGTTTCTCCTTGGGCCGCTGTTGCAGGAATTCCAGCGCGTCGTTTTCATTTTTCTGCGTCACGTGGATGTTGGCGCCGTCCTTTTGTTTGATCCAGTGGGTGCCGGAGTAGGAACGGCCGAAATCAAACTCCTTCGCTGGGAAAACACCATTGTGCCACTTGCCAATGTGACCTACGTGATACCCCTTGGACCGCAACAAACCCGGATAGGTTTGACTCCAAGGCGTCTTGAATTCCTTCATCGCGATATTGCCGTGACGCGACATCCATTGTCCCGTGAACAAGGTCGCACGACTCACCCCGCAGATCGACGTAGTGACGCAACTGTGGGTGAAACGACATCCCTCCTTGGCCAATTGATCGAGGTTCGGTGTTTGCAAAAACGGATGACCGGCACAGCCCAGCGTGTCATGACGCCAATCGTCGGCAAACAACACGACCACATTCATCGGTTGTGCTGCATGAGACAAACCGACTGCCATAACGCCAAACAAAAGAGATAAGAAAGGTTTCATTTTCATCAACAAATACGGAATGTGATGCAACAAACCTACAACTTTCTCGCTGATCCGACAAGACTCAGAAATCATCAGCGCAACAACGACGCTGCAAAATACTTTGTCCTTCCGGTTGAAAGAACACGGAATGGGAAAAACTGCCGTAGAAAACCGCAATTCCCTGATTACCAATACTTGAGAGCGATCTCACGTTTCTCATCGCCCCGAATGTCCACGATGGCTTCCTCAAATTTCGGAGCACGGTTGCCGAGGGGCTTTCCGGTCATACCGACACCTTCCACTGGGATACCGATCAGATTTCGTTTGAGCCTGCCATCACCATCTTCATCGTGAAGAATGGTTAGAGCAACTTTCCCTTCCGGCACATTTTTGATGACCATGGTGACTTCGCCAGCTTGCGCAGGCACGATGGCCTGTGTCCTGGCTTGCGCCACTCGATCCGGGAAACCCTTGCCATCCACAAAGGCCAGCGCTGCGATCCGCCCCTTGGCATTGCGCACACCTTTGACCGTGATGGTGATGTCAGCGGCGTTCACTGCCGTGACTGCTGCAATCCAGAAAAAACCAGCGCGTAATAATTGTTTCATGGTCGCTCTCCCTCATCAAAGCGATACTCACGGCGCGGATTCTCTTTCTTTTTCTCCCTCGCGTCGCGAAAAAAACTCTGGATCAGATAGAGACATTCTTCCGCCAGCACGCCGGAGGTGATCTCACAGGCATGATTGAGCGGCGGATTGGATTGCAGCAAATTGATCCAACCACCCGCAGCGCCGCTCTTTGGATCCGAGCAACCGAACACCACGCGCGAGGGCCGGCAATGGACGATGGCACCCGCGCACATCGGGCAGGGTTCCTTCGTCACGTAGAGGGTGCAGTTCTCTAGCCGCCAGTCGCCCATCGCCGATTGCGCGGCGGTGAGGCAGAGCATTTCGGCATGGGCCGTGGCATCCTTGAGCGTCTCGACCTGATTCCAGGCCCGCGCGATGACCTTGCCCTCATGCACGATCACAGCACCGACGGGAACCTCGGTGGCAGCCAGCGCCTTGCGCGCCTCGCGCAGGGCGAGGCGCATGAAGTGCTCGTCGCTATCGGGTGCGATGAGTGTTTCTTCCATGGAGCATACTGGGCATGGCGCTTGGAAAGCGCCGCCACGGTTACATGTGAGCGATGATGTTGTCGCCGAACTCGGAACACTTGACCTGCGTCGCACCTTCCATCAGGCGAGCGAAGTCGTATGTGACTTTCTTCGAGCCGATGGCACCATTCAGGCCTTTGATGATGAGATCAGCGGCTTCATTCCAACCCATGTAGCGGAACATCATTTCACCGGAGAGCACGACGGAACCGGGGTTGACCTGGTCTTTGTCAGCATACTTCGGCGCTGTACCGTGGGTGGCTTCGAAAATCGCGTGGCCGGTGATGTAGTTCGCATTGCCGCCCGGGGCGATGCCGATGCCGCCAACCTGTGCCGCAAGTGCATCCGAGAGGTAGTCTCCATTGAGGTTGAGCGTGGCGATCACGTCGAAATCCGTTGGACGGGTCAGCACCTGTTGCAAGGTGATGTCGGCGATGGCATCTTTGATGACAATGCCGGCACCGGGTTGACCCTCAGGGATCACGCACCATGGTCCGCCATCGAGCTCGACGGCGCCGAATTCATTTTTCGCACACTCATACCCCCAGTCGCGGAAAGCGCCCTCGGTGTATTTCATGATGTTGCCCTTGTGAACGATGGTCACGGACTTGCGATTCTGATCGATCGCGTATTGGATCGCGGCGCGAACGAGGCGCTGGGTGCCAAGTTTCGACACGGGCTTGAAACCAACGCCTACCGTTTCTGGAGCCTCGGCACCGAAGCGGATTTTTTTGAAGTCGGCGGGGAAATTCTCCTTGAGGAACTCGAGCGATTTCATCGCTTTTTCGCTACCAGCCTCGAAGTCGATGCCAGCATAAATGTCCTCGGTATTTTCACGGAAAATCACCATGTCCACAAGTTCCGGATGTTTGACCGGGCTGGGCACGCCGTTGAAATACATCACCGGGCGCAGGCAGACGTAGAGGTCGAGGATCTGACGCAAAGCGACGTTGAGAGAGCGGATGCCACCACCCACGGGAGTGGTAAGCGGGCCTTTGATGCCGACGAGAAATTCACGGAAAGCGGTGAGGGTGTCTTCGGGAAGCCAGGCTTGGCCGAGATCGCTGACCTGATCCTTATACATATTGAAGGATTTCTCGCCTGCAAAAACTTCGAACCAAGAAATCTTGCGTGTGCCATTGTAGGCTTTTTCCACAGCAGCGTCGAGCACACGCACCGAAGAGCGCCAGATATCGCGACCGGTGCCATCGCCCTCGATGAAAGGAATGATCGGATTGTTCGGAACCGAAAGGACGCCATTCGCAATGGTGATTTTTTCGCCGGCGGGTGGTGTGATGTGTTGATAGGCCATGATCTTGTATGGTGATGCGCGCGTAATGGAGCAACTTTAACGCTTTGACGCAAGCAGGAACGCTGCCAAGGAAGAATTCTTTTCAAGTCTCACCCCAGATTTTTCCACTGCCGCGGAAGCATTGTGAATAACTTGGGAAAAAAGACGTTGCCACCGCTGAGCCAACCGATAGCCATCGTTATCCCTACACTGATATCACCGAGAAGAAAACGTAAAATAAGGGATTTTCGTGGATGTTTTTTGGATTACTGTATGATTCGCAAAGCCTAAATTTCGGCCATTTTCTTTGTCATTGCTTGATTTTTTTCACTTCAACATCGCGAGATGCCAATCATCAGGGAAATTTGCTCACGAAATGGGAAAAAACCAATCCCTGAGGCATGGGATCGCGAAAGATATCATGCACAGGATTCATCCGCATTGTGAATAACTCGTGAAAAACCCTCAAACAGTCGATTCATTTGCGCATTGACGAGCATTTTTCTGTCTGATGACGGGTTTCTTTTTTGAAGAAATCTCATGGTCAATCCGTCCCAAAATCCGTATGCAGAGCTCGCACATGATGATTCGTTTCCTGATTTTTGCTCTGAGCACTTCGTTGCCTGCTTGGTCACAATCTTCGCCGCAAGCCGCAGGTAAGCCGAGCACCGTGGTAGCGGTGACCCAGAATCGAGACAAGGCCGTGTATGATTGGGCAGCTCGACATCAGGAAGTATTGAACCTCGGTAAGCAAGGAGCCGTTGATATCGCTGTGCTGGGCGATTCCATCATGCACTACTGGGCCGGCTCTCCCAAGGCTCCGATTGTGCGCGGCGAAGCCTCATGGAACGAGTTGTTTCAGGGCAAAAAAGTCGCCAACCTCGGCTTTGGCTGGGACCGGGTGGAAAATGTGCTTTGGCGCGTGCAAAACAACGAACTCAAGGAACTCAAGCCGTCGACCGTGATCATACTGATCGGCACGAACAATCTCGAGTTCAACCGCGCGGCGGAAATCCGCATGGGCATCCAAACACTGTGCTCTAGCATTCACAAACAACTGCCGGAAGCAACAATCCATGTGCTCGGCATCCTCCCCCGCACCCTCCACGCCAAGTTGATCACCAAACCGCAGGAAGTGAACAGCGAGCTTCACCAGCATCTGGCCGGGGTCCAGCGCGTGCATTTTCATGATCTCTCTGCGATCTTTCTCGACGAAGAAGGCAAACTGAACGGCAAGTTGTTCAGTGATGGATTGCACCCCAATCAAGAAGGTTACCAACGTCTCGGCAAAGCCATGCGACAGATCATCGCTCGTTGATACCGGACTGCGGACTTGACCAGCGAGCGCATTCAAAGGAAAGATGCATCTCACATGAGCACCACGCGCAACATCGGCATCATTGCGGGCAACGGCGTCTATCCCTCGACCTTCGCCCATGCAGCCCGTGCCCAGAACACACCGGTGAAACTCAGCGTCGCCGCCTTTGAAAACGAGACGGATGCCACCCTGATCAGCCCGCTCGTCGACTCCATCGAATGGCTGCGCGTCGGCCAACTCGGAAAAATGATCAAATTTTTCAAATCCCAAGGTGTGACCGAGGCCATCATGGTAGGACAAATCGCGCCGAAAAACCTTTTCGATCTCCGCCCGGATTTGCGCCTCTTGTTCATGCTGGCGAAGGTCAAGGAACGCAATGCGGAAAGCCTGTTTGGCGCCATCGCCGATGAGCTGCAAAAGGACGGGATCACCCTGCTGCCCGCCACCACCTTCATGGAGGATCTGCTCGCACCCGCCGGTCACATCTGCGGCCCAACGCTCAAATCACGCGCCTGGGACGATGTGCATTTCGGCCAACGCATCGCCAAGGAAAGCTCGCGGCTCGATATCGGACAAACGGTGGTCGTACGCCACGGCACAGTTCTCGCCGTGGAGGCATTCGAGGGCACCAATGCCTGCATCAAGCGCGGTGGCGAACTCGGTAGAGGCAAGGCGGTGACCATGGTGAAAGTTTCTAAACCCAACCAGGATTTCCGTTTCGACATCCCCGTCATTGGCGCCCAGACCATCCTCACTTGCGCCGAAGCCGGCGTGGGCGTGATCGCGGTGGAAGCGGGCAAAACGCTATTGCTGGAAAAGAAACGCATCGCCGCACTGTGCCAGGAAAAACGCATCACTCTGGTGGCGTTCGACTGATCCGTGGCCGCGCTTTCCAAGCGCGATGCCTACCAAAAACCATTAGCTTGTAAAGGGCGAAGGCGCTGGAAAGCACCACCACGATTTTTTCACGCCCGCTTCATCATTCCTTCACGAGCATGCGCTTTCATGCAGGTCCTCGCCATGAAACATTCCTTTACCAAAGAATCAAGCAAGCGCCTATGGCAACAAGCCCAGACACGCGCCAGAAAACACGCGGAAAAAACCGGCATCCCCTTCCACTTCCGGCTGGTAGAATCCCAAAAAATCCTGCCATTCCCTCCACAAAAAACCGCGGAACCGGCCAACGATCTATATCGCGCCTTCCGTGATGAACTGTTGTCCTGATTCCCATTTTCTTTTTTCACCAATTGCCGTAATCTACCCCCATGTCACGCGAGGAAATGGTCAAGGTGCTGGAGGAAATCGCACTTTTGTTAGAACTGAAGGACGAGAACCCTTTCAAAATTAAAGCTTATCGTGCCGGCGCGGAAACGGTGCGCACGTATCCCGATGACATCGTCGCTCTCGCCGCCGCCAACGAACTCAAAGGCGTGAAAGGCATCGGCGAGGCACTGCGCGATAAGCTACACGAAATGGCCACTACCGACCGGCTTGTTTTTCATGAGAATCTGCGTGCGGAGTTTCCGAACAGTTTGTTCGCCTTGTTCGAACTCCAAGGCCTCGGTCCCAAAAAAATCAAGACCCTGCACCGCGAGCTGGGCATCCATTCCATCGACGATCTCAAACGCGCCTGCGAGGAAAACCGCATCGCCGGCACACCGGGCTTCGGAGCGAAAACGCAGGCCAACATCCTCGAAGCCATCGTCCACCGCGAAAGCTACGACGGGATTTTCCGCCTCGGCAGCGTCGCGCATGTCGTGGAGGATTTGTTGGAAAAACTCCGCGATCACCCCGATGCCCTGCGTGTCGCCACCTGCGGTTCCTACCGCCGCTCCAAGGAAACCGTGCACGATATCGATCTGCTCGTGGCCACCTCCCACCCCGCGGAACTTACCTCGTATTTTACGACTCTTCCCGGCATCCAGAAAATTCTCGCGCATGGCGACACCAAGGCCTCAGTGATTCTCGACAACGGCCTGCAATGCGATCTGCGCGCGGTCTCGAACACGCAATTCCCCTTCGCCCTGCAATACTTCTCCGGCTCCAAGGAACACAACGTCGCCCTGCGCCAACTCGCGCTGCGCCAGGGCTGGTCGCTCAACGAATACGATTTCACCCGCGTCCATGATGACGCGGAACCGCTGCCGCAAGTCCATGAGGAGAAGGACATCTATCGTGCACTGGGGTTATCGTTCATCGAACCGGAGCTGCGCGAAAACCTCGGTGAAATCGAAGCCGCCCAGCAAGGCGCCCTGCCCCGCCTCATCCAGATCGACAACCTGCGCGGCACCTTCCACAACCACACCACCGAATCCGATGGCAGAAATTCGTTAGAAGAAATGGCCGCCGCCGCCCAGGAACTGGGCCTGCAGTACCTGGGAATCGCCGATCACTCGAAATCCTCCTTCCAGGCCAACGGCCTCGATGCCTCACGCCTGCTGGCACAGGTCGCCGCCATCCGCACCTTCAATGCCGCCCAACAAGGCTTCCATATCTTCGCCGGGTCCGAGGTGGACGTCCTCAAAGACGGCTCGCTGGATTTCCCCGATGAAATCCTCGCACAGCTCGACTACTGCGTCGCCTCCGTGCACAACGCCTTCACTCTGGACGAGGACGAGATGACACGCCGCATCATCCGCGCCATGGAAAACGAACACGTCACCATGCTCGGCCACCTCACCGGACGCCTCCTGCTCAAGCGCGAGTCCTACGCGGTGAACATCAGCAAGATCATCGACTGCGCCGCGGAAACCCGCACCGTCATCGAACTCAACTGCAACCCCATGCGCCTCGACATGGACTGGCGTTGGTGGCACCGCGCCCGCGACAAGGGCGTGCTCTGCTCCATCAACCCGGACGCCCACAAAACCGAACAACTCCAGTTCCTCCACTTCGGCGTGCGCCTCGCCCGCAAAGGCTGGCTGCGCCGCGAAGATGTGATCAATACCTTTTCGTTGGAAAAAATCACCGATTGGCTGCAACGACCGAAGTGCGAACGATGAGCTCAATTCAATCGAAAATCGTCATTTATCAATCGTGAATTTCCCCTGACTCTCCCTGATCGATTCCTTCCACCGCTTTCCGCTCTGACAACTCATTCACTCGACAGATGCAAAGAACAACCGACACAAAAAACACCATGTTGGTCGTTGATTGTGATGTCTCCAGCACAAAAATGTAACACAGGAACCTACCATGATCAATTCCGGCATGAGTGTGCGCGAACTGAGACACAAGCGGGCCGGTAATACGATTCGCCTCACCTTGGTGACCAGTGTCATAGGCAAAGGCGTAACCACCTCGCCAATACCGATTGACCTATCCGGCTACCCTAACGGTGATGATTCGGTAGAATATCTCGACCCGGATGGCACCAGGCATGCGCTCGGGAAAGTCACCCTGCATCGATAGTTCCATCATCTATCGAACACTGAAGATCAGTTCAGGGCTGAGATTTGAGTTCTGGAATGAATTTGACCAGTTCCGGGAGGATGAGATCCGCGATCACTTCGGCTCCCTTGCGACTGAAATGCGTAGTATCGCCTTCTTTCCAATTGTACTCCATGCAAGCATCACGGCCGATTCTGTTATGATGCGTGATGCTGATCCGGTACAAATCCAGAAATGGCAACTTGTTTCCGGTTGCAACGTCTTGCGCCGCACCCGCATATTCGGCCAAGGTTCCTTTGAGCTTTGAGTTTTCACCCGAACCGAGTTTTTCATCGATCCTTCCCGTCTTATCGAAAACACGGCGTGTGACCGAACTCACGATGATCGGCTTCGCGTCTGCGCGCTGGATGCGCTCCACATACGACTGCAAATGCCCGCGGTAGACGTCGGGACCATAGCGTTTCTGATCGTTGTGACCGAATTGGATCAATACATAGTCGGGCTTCAGGGCAATAAGAGCATCGAGTCGTCTGGAAAGCGATTCGAGAGTCGAGCCGTTGACCGCATGGTTGAGGATTCTGGCCTTGTGCTGGAGGCGGTCGGCCAGTGCGGGGCCCCATCCGGATTGTTCCGCCACTGTGGAATCGCCTATGAGACCGATCGTGACCACCGGGACTTCCGCGCGACAGATCGTTGTGCCCAGCATCATGATCGACGCCATCGCGGTGAAAAAATTTTTCATCATATGGAGCATGAGAATGAACTGTTAGAAATGAACACGGGTATTGACAGCACCACTTTGCAACTCGATCCGATCCAGCGCCATGGCTGGCGTTTGCGGCGGAGGATAGAGGCGAATGACGCCCACCGGGCCATCGGCGGGGACTTTCACGGAGATCTCTTCCCAGCCGTCACCAGCGATGGTGAAATCGATGCGGTTGGCTTTCCCGGCAGGTCCGTCCGGCAGCCAGTCGAGATGCCCCTTGCCGCCCTTGGCCTTGATGCGGAATGTCACCGTCGTGGGACCCTTGTGCCGACCAACAGCGAGGCCCAGAAAACTCGCATCGCCCATTCCAGTGAGATGCATGATGCCGTCTTTCACCTCACCCTTGCAATCAGCGGCACGCCAACCGGTCGGGGAAGCTTTTTTCTCCAGCGGTGATTTCTTTTTCTCCAACATGGTCGATTTCCCCTCAAGCTCGGGGCGATGCTTTGCGGGATCAAAGCCGGGGTTCGGCACTGGGCGCACGGCGTGGGTTTTGGTGAGAAACGCCTCGATCAAGGCATCGAGCTCCGCCACCAATTCGGGTTTGCCCGGGGCGAGATTGTTCGTTTCCCCCGCATCTTTGCCGAGATGAAAGAGCAGATGACGGTGAGCGCCCATCTCGCCCCCGTGAAAAATTCGGATCAGTTTCCACGGACCCCGATGCACGGAAACGGCCGGCGGCAGCCAGTCGGGTACTCCGGGACTGTGAGGGAAATACTGGAACTTGGGTTTGTCCACTGGAGGTTCGCCCTTGAGAACAGGAAGAATGTTGGCACCATCCTGGATCAACTGCGCTGGTCGGGGCAGGTCCAATCCCGCGAGTAGCGTGGGAAAATAGTCCTCGCTCTGGATTATCGCATCGCTGCGCTTGCCCGCCTGAGTGACGCCGGGCCACACGATCACGCAAGGCACGCGAGTGCCCCCTTCGAACAAAGTTGCCTTCCCGCCGCGCCAGGGCCGGTTATTGGTGGGCGTGGTGTCATCCACCTTGTTATACATGTTGCCACCATTGTCCGAAGTAAAAATGATGATCGTGTTTTCCGCCAGTTTCAGTCGATCCAGCGCATCGAGCAGAGTGCCAATGGCATCATCCATGCTCTCGACCATCGCTGCGTAGGTGGGACTGCGTTGTGCATCCTTGGGATCCACGCGGGCGCGGTGTTTTTCGATGAGCGATTTTTTGGCATCAAAGGGCGCGTGCACACTGAACATCCAGTAGTTCAAATAAAACGATTGGTGTTGATTTTTCTCCATAAATTTGACAGCTTCCTGGGCCATGCGATCCTCGATGTGTTGGTCGGGGATGGCAGGATCAGCATCAAAATCTTTAAACTTCCACGGTGCCACAAAGCTGCCCGCAGGTCCTGGGCCAGGCCAATGGGGGAGATCCACATCGAATCCATGCTGCAGCGGTGAATACGGATCCGTGCCGAGGTGCCATTTGCCAAAATGTCCCGTGACATAGCCCGCGTTTTTCAGAGAGCGCGGCAGTGTGGGATACGATGTCTGCAAACGCGTCACCACCGTAGGCGAGATGCATTTTTCGCCCGGTGGTGCCTGTTTGCCGACTTCCGCCTTCAGGATCACTTCGGCAACGTGACCGTTCGGAGCGGTGATGCCGGTGCGGGCGGGACTGAGCCCCGTGAGAATCGCCGAGCGCGTCGGCGAACACAGCGGACTCGCAGAATAGGCGCGGGTGAACGTGACTCCGCGTTGAGCCAGCCTTTCAATGTTCGGCGTCTGGTAGATCTTCGTCGTGCCATAAAGTGTCGTATCGCTCCAGCCAAGGTCATCGGCGAGGATGAAAATCACATTCGGCCTGCGGGCGGCCGTGGCGTTCAGCATAAGCAAAAGCACTAGTAGGAAAAATCGAAGGCAGGGCATGAGACGAAGTGGTGAGAGTGATGAGGTAGTGATGTGGACGATGATCCTCGCTCCATGGTTCACCGATCCAAATTGCCTGAATTCGTGATAATCGGCAATCCCGATCTTGACCACATCGCGGCGGCTGGAATGCGTTGCTGACTTTGTGCGTGCATTCCGGCGCCAGTGTGCTAGTGATATTCATCACAACCGATCCTATCATGAAAGCCGATGAAAAAAGTTTTTTGTTAGAACTGCTGCATACGCCCAGTCCCACCGGATTTGAAATGCCGGGTCAACGGGTCTGGGCCAAATATGCGCGACAGTTTGCCGATGACGTGACCTGTGACAGCTATGGATCCACTTGGGCCACTCTCAAGGGAAAGACTGAGCGCACGGTGATGTTGGAGGCTCATGCCGACGAGATCGGCTACATGATCAAACACATCGATGGCAATGGCTTTTTGCGTATCGACCGTGTGGGAGGAAGCGATGCTGCCACGGGACGCGGTCGACGCCTGCGCCTCCTCGGCGACAAAGGAGAAGTCACCGGTATCATCGGCAATACGGCCATCCATCTGCGCCGCGACGAATTGGGCAGCGAGAAAGCTCCCGCTGTGCACGATTTGTGGGTGGATGTAGGAGCATCCAGTGCCAAGGAAGTCGCCGCCATGGGACTGCGCGTGGGGCATGTGGCCGTTTACTATGATGGACCTTTCGAGCTCGCGCACAAACGCCTGGTTGGTCGCGCGTTGGACAACCGCATCGGCGGCTACATCATCGCCCAAGTGATGAAAAAAATCGCCGCGCAGAAGAAACGTCCGGATTTCACCCTGATTTGCCTTAATGCCGTGCAAGAGGAAATCGGCGGCAATGGCGCGATGATGGCCACGCACCGCTTGATGCCGGATCTCTGTGCATGTCTGGACGTGACTCACGCTACTGATACGCCGGGCATCGACCCTAACAAATTTGGCAGCGTGAAACTCGGTGGAGGTCCCACCGTAAGCCACGGCACAGCGAACCATCCACTGGTAGTCGAACGTTTGATGAAAGTGGCCAAGACCCGGAAGATCGAGATCCAGCACGAGGCCAGTTCGCGGTTCACCGGCACGGATACCGACAAGATCTTCCACACCCGTGATGGCGTGCCCAGCGCGCTTGTTTCCCTGCCTTTGCGCTGCATGCACTCGGTGGTCGAAACCGCGCATCTGGACGACATCGCCGCGACCATTGATCTTCTCACAGGCTTTGTGCTTTCTCTGCAAGCGAAAGACGTCTTCCACCAAACTCTCTGATGCGCGCAATTCTCTCACTCATTCTTACTTGCTCCTGCATGGCTGCGGAGACTCCCTCACAAGCCGCTTTGGAGTTTGCGGAAGGTTTGCGAGATCATCTGAGTGACGAAAAACTGTTGGAACGATGTGCTCTCAATCCCGAGACCGGGGATCGAAAGAAACAGCAAATCATGAGTGAATGGAAATCCTATGCGGATCGAATGCAGCCCATGGCATTTGAAATCGCCGGGGAAAAAACACTGGACGGGCATGCTGCGGTGATTCTCTCACAAAAGAACGAAAATTCCGGAGGCAGCGCGCATGTGCTGTCATTTGCCGTCGTCAAACGCGGTAATTCTTGGCTCGCGGCACCCGTCATGTCCTCCTTCCAAAACAGCGTGGTCAGCTATGACCCGGAAATTCTACGCCTGCGACAAGAGCTCGAACATTGGATGCTGAGCCGGGAAATTCTTTTACGCGAGGAAATGAAGCGCCAATCCACGCTGGAGCTGTTAGAAAAAATGCAAAAAAAAATCAGCGCGGATCAACTCAAGACCATCGAACCGACAGAATTGCTCAATGGCCTGATCGATGCCATACGCAATCGGGATCGGGCTGGAGCCCTTGCACGGCTGGGAGGTTACTCGGTTGACGAAATCTTTGATTGGGACAACATCGAGCGTCACATTTCCACGATCTTTGCCTCGGGAGGATTGCAAAAATGGCCCTGGTGCCTGCTATCCCAGACTCAGTCACTTTACGCAACCGGCGCACCTTTGGATCTGGGCGACGAAAAAACGATCGATATGTTGGCAGTCCATCCCAGCTCCCTGAGCGAAGAACCGGATTTCCTGACGTTTTCCTTCAAAGTTGATGAAGCAGGACGTTTACGGGTGATCCTGCCGGAAGTTTTCTGGCAGCGAGATGTCTCGGAAGATGAAATGGGGCAAATCATGGACTATGAGGATGAGGAGCAACTCGCACTCTATCAGAAAATTTTCCAACAATCCCGCAAAGGTCTGGAAGGACTGGACATGAGCCGTGCCAGTGTTCTTGCCGAATTGATCGAAAACTGTTTGCAAAACAACAACTTCACAACCTTCTGGGGCGCGGGTGCGGCACCTGCGAAAAAATCGCTGTTGGCGGAAATGCCGGAAATGGTGGGGCTGTGGCAAAAATTGCAAGGTTCGGCCAGCGGTTCCAGTCTTTTTGGCCGTGTCGGATTTCTCGAGCAGAAAGACCACGCGTTGCTGGTGCTGCAATCCTACGCACCGCGCAATACCAATGCCATCCAGTTGCAAAAAGTCTGGTTGGAGCGTAACGAAGGGCAATGGGTATTGCTGGCAGACGACCCTGCACTACCACCGGAAGAATTGGAAACATGGTGGGACGAAAACAAAAAAAGCTGGTCTGCCAAACTTGCCGATTCCCTCATCGTGGATGCCGTCCGCATCGGCGGTCTCGCACAAAGCCAGCCGGATCCGGCCAAAGTGCGCGAAGTTTTCCAATCGTGGTTGCAAGCGGTGCAGGAACGCAGTTTGAAAAAAGTGATCCCTTTCTGCGCCGCATTCCAGGATGACCGATCCATCCAGGCCATGATGCGGGCACTGGCCGGAGAACTGATGTATGGCTCCGGACGCTACGAAGTGATGGACATAGCGGTCAACGGCCGCTGGGCTGCGGTGAGTGCGAAGTATCTCTCCGATCAGCCCAAATCCTCAGTGCAGTTTCCGCTTTATGTTTTTGTCGCCACCGATCAGGGCCCGCGCATGTTGTCTCAAGTGGAATTGAAATTGGGGCTGAGTAACAACCGCAGCAGGAATTACCTCAACAACCTCGCCTTCACCGAGTTGAAAAAATACCTGCCCGATGCCGCGGTGGATGAGCTGAAAAAACTCTACGAAAAACACACCGCGTTGGTAGAGCAACAATCCAAACCCGCGCCCTGATTGCGGGGGATTCATCCCACCCTCGGTTTGTTTTTCATGCAGAGTACATTCTATCATTTTTATCGATGGACCACAGCGGCGAAGTTTTGGATCTTCCGCCGCATTCTTCCCGCAGGTTGGGGCATCATGATCGCGTCGGTGATTTCCGCAACAATGCTGATGGGAAGTCCCCTGATGCCACTCTATCAGATGTTCGCGCTGTTGTTCGGCTTGTGCTCGGTGGCGCTGATGTGGACCTGGGCGCGACGCGCGCGGCTCGCCGTGACACGCGAACTTCCCCCTCACGCCGCTGCGGGGCAAGAATTGCGTTACATCGTCCATGTGCAAAATTTTGGTGGAACGCTGCGTCACTGGGCATTGTTGGAAACACCGCCGGATCCCCGACCATCGCTGCCCTCCTTTCTCATGAGCCGCGAGCCGGGCGAGAATCTTCGCAATGGCTTCGATCGTTTTTTTGCTTTCAACCGCTGGCAATGGTTGATGGAAAAAGGCACACTCTTTCGCGGTGGACGCAGCAACAACACTCCCGCCTGCGAAACCGATGAGCACTGCCGCGTGACGATCGCGCTGACGCCCCAGAAGCGCGGTTGCATTCTCATGGACGACATGCGCGTGCTCTTGCCCGATCCCTTTTCGTTTTTCCAACGTGCCCGTCGTGTCAAAAGTTCACCGGATCACCTCGTTGTCCTACCGCGCCGCTACCGGCTGCCTCCTTTCCATCTTCCCGGCTCCGCCCACTATCATGCCGGCGATGACGTGGCATCGCGTCAAAAAGGCAGCAGCGGCGAATTCACCGCCTTGCGCGAATATCGCACCGGAGATCCCCCGCGCATGATTCACTGGAAATCTTGGGCCAAACAGGGCAGACCGATCGTCAAGGAAGTGGAGGACGTGGTTTTCCCCCGCTACGCTCTCGTGCTGGATACCTTCGCCTTGGGACACGAAACGGAATTCGAAGAAGCCGTTTCGGTGGCGGCATCCTTTGTGGCGGAAATCGACACCGAGGAAGTGATGTTGGATCTGATGTTTCTCGGCGACAACGAACAAGTCGTCACCGCGGGCCGGGGCTTGGCGGATTCGATGAAACTGTTAGAAGCACTCTCCTCGGTATGTGTATCTCCCGTGGAAAATTTTGAAGGATTGAGCCGACTCATCGCCCGTCACAGCGGCGATCTCAGTGCTTGCATTTGTGTTTTCACTGGCTGGTCGGAAACGCGTGCCAAATTTCTGCGTTCGCTTGATAGTTTGGGGCTGACCAGCATTTCCCTTGCGATCGAAACACCTGCATCGACATTCCCCGGTCGGGTTCATTCCCTGCGAGCCAACCGCGTGCAAGAGGATCTCATGACATGGCGGGGCTGAAACCATAGCAAGACGGATTCTTGCAACGGCGGCCCCATTATCGCTCATCAATCGGAGGAACAGCACTGAGCTCTTGCGGACCGGTGTATAGCGTCAGCGGACGATAGAGGCGGTTGTCGCGCAATTGTTCCAGCACTTGTGCTGTCCAACCCGACATACGGGCAATGGCAAAAATCGGTGTGAACAAATCGGTGGGGATGTTCAGCGAGTGATAGACGGTGGCGGAATAGAAATCCACATTGGCATTGAGCCCCTTGCGTTCACGCATGATTTCGGCGATGCGCTCGGACATTTGAATCCACTTCGGCTCACCGAGTTCCTGGGTCAATTCGATTGCCAGACGGCGCAGATGCGGTGCGCGGGGATCGAGCACTTTGTAGACGCGGTGGCCAATGCCCATGATCTTCTCCTTGCGCTCCAGTTTCCCTTCCACAAAGGCATCGACGTTTTCCAAACTGCCGATTTTTTCCAACATGTGAATCACGCCCTCATTGGCGCCACCGTGCAGCGGTCCTTTGAGCGTGCCGATGGCGGAGGTCATGGCCGAATAAAAATCCGATAGAGTCGCTACGGTGACACGAGCGGAAAACGTCGAAGCATTCATGCCGTGGTCGGCGTGCAAGGTGTAGGCGACGTCGAGAATTTTCGTGGCGCGTTCGCTCGGCGCCTCGCCATTGATCAGGTAGAGGAAATGCGCGGCTTCGGAAAGATCCGTGCGAATGGGTGGCAGTTCCAAACCTTGGCGGAAACGATGAAAGGCCGCCACAATGATGGGGGTTTTGGCCACCAAAGAAATCGCAATCGCCGCGTTGGCCGCCATGTCCGGCTCGCCGATTGTCGCGCGTTTGTCAAAAATGCCGAGAATCGAAACCCCCGTGCGCACCACATCCATGGGATTGCTGTCTTTCGGCAACGCCTTGAGGAAATCGATCAACTCCTGAGGCAATGAACGCTGAGCACGCAGTTCCTGCTCCATGGCGGCAAGTTCCGTGCGATTGGGCAAACGACCATGATGCAACAGATACGTGACCTCCTCGAACGTGCAATGCGCCACCAGTTCATCGATGCTGTAGCCGAGGTAACTCAAACGCCCCTCTGCTCCTTCCACATTCGATAGTGCGGATTCATTGGCGATCACTCCTTCAAGGCCTTTTGCGTACGTTGTCATGGTGCTGATGTTTGAACGGCGTTAAGAAAGCGTGTGGGGGGCAGGTGCGCAAGGGAGAAACAACAAAAATGGCAAAAAAGCGATCAGTTGCCAATTTGTTGCATTTCTGCAAGATTCGTCCCGCATGCACGACCCGATCACCATCGTTCTGGAAACGTCGACTCCACAAGCGAGCGTCGGGCTATGGAGTGGTTCCTGGCGGGAAATGGGGTTTTTCAGCGAACGCAGCCACAATTGTGCCGTGTTTGCTCCATTGCAGGAGTTGCTGGAAGCCGTGAAAGGCAAACGCATTGATACCATTCTCATCGGCACGGGTCCGGGAAGTTACAGCGGCACCCGTGTGGGGATCGCCGTGGCCCAGGGACTGTCCATCGCACACTCCGCGAAACTGATCGGCCTGCCCTCCATCCTCGCGACCCCGATGGCGCGCATGGAGCCCCGTTGCAGGGCCATCGGCGATGCCCGGCGCGGTGATTGGTGGTGGTATGAGATCCATCAAGGCGCATGCTCCCCTGCTCCAGAAATGGGAAGCAAGGAAGATCTCTTGCACCACATGAAAGAGGATGTCCCTACTTTCTCGCTGGATCCGATTCCCGATGATGCCTTGGGCGTCACCGTCGCAAAAGAAACTCCCAGCGCCGGCTTGCTGTGGCAGGCATGGCAAGCCCTGAGTGCCGAACAACAGGGGCTTTGGTCGAAACAAGTCGTGCAACCCGTTTACCTCAAGCCGCCGCACATCACTCAAGCCAAATCCGGTCACCCATTGCTGCGCGGTCGATGATCCAGCGCGGTCAGGCAGACGATCTTCAAGGTATCGGAACGATTTTCCAGGAATCCGCTTGGGTGAAATCTCTCGCAGCGAAACACCAGATCACGGCCTTTTTTTCCGATAGATAACCCGCGTCTTTGCGTGCCTTACGATAGAGATTGATGCGCGCGGCGGTCGCACCGCTGCCACGCACGGCGATCACATCAGGCATGAAACCCAGTGCCGCGCCCACATGATCCGGCAATCCCCCACCCTCGGCCAGCATATCGCCGCCGGCGTGGAAAATCAGGCAATGACTGTCACCCAACAACAGCACCGGCGAATGAGGATCCACAGCGGCTGGAGTTTTCACCTCGGCAGAGGTTTGCACGGGTGTGAAACCCAGGGTTTCCATCGTGCCTGCGGACGCTAGGTCACCTTGAATGGTGATGTTGACAGTAGCGGATGGCACAGGTGTCACACGGTTTGCCGAAGCGAAAAGGGCGGGCAGATCCTTGCGCAACTGCCCGGCAATCGTTCTGGCGATCAGTGCACAGGTGGCGGGGGTGTAATGGGAATCCGTGCGACAGTAGACCGGATCGCCATCAGCTCCAGCCTTTGCCGCCGCCTGCTCGAGCATGTCGCGTGTTTCGATGACAGACACACCACTTTCTTTCAGGCCTTTGATGAAGGCATCGGTGACTTGTCCATATCCTTTGGCAGCGGCGGCATGATCGGCGCCGACGAGCTGATCCATGCGCACGATGGATTTTTCCGGCACGGGTAGCACGTAGAGTTTGATCCCCTTGGCGGCAAGAACCTCGTGAAAAGCCTTGATCGCCGGGACCGGATTGGCATCACCCGTCAGTTTCGCAGGAGAGGCCTCCGAACGAAGGTGGTTCAATTCCGCTGGCAAAAAATACCAGTCGGAAGCGGTTTTGATGCCGACTGCCTGCGAATCGGTGGCAGTGGGTAATGCGGGCAAAGGATCAGCACAAGTCACCTGCACGAGAGACATCAAGAAAATGATTATAGAAAAACGAGACATAAAAATGAGAATACTTTGGAATTAATACGCAAGTCGGAAAACGATCATTCAACGAGCGAAAAACTTTCCCACCAATTGACCGGCTCGAGGGAGAGATCATCCTCAAATTCCGCTCTTTCATGACGACCGAATTCCGCTTCCGCCGATGACCAGGAGCGCAACTTGACCTTGATCCGCTGACCTTGGCGCAACGTCGCCAGGGCAGTGTTTTTTTTATCCTGCATCACCAGTCCATACGCCAGCACTCTCGCCGCCGGAGCAGGACTGCCATCAGGCATTTTCAGTGCGTCGAGCACGACATGGGTGACGTAATCTTTGTAAACGCTGGTGTTCGGATTCGGCACCGTGCCCATGGCCGCGATGGTGGCGATGACTTCCACCGTTTCCTCATCGGCCACCTCAAGAAATTCATCCGTTTTCGTTTCTGCTGGCGGCTGTGTCACTTTGCAGGAAATGATGGGCCAAGTCCCTTCTGTGATTTGCGAGGCAGCAAATTCCCACACCACCACTTTTTTCCCTTCGAGACGGTTTTGACCGGAGCTCAGCTCGCGTGCCAGCATCGCACGCGTGGCATGCGCACCATCACCATTCCGCAACATCGCATCGACCGGCTGCATCAGCGCCGCACCGAGATGCTCGGTAAATCCGGCATCCTCACCCCAGCCCATGCCCGCCAGACTGAAGATATTGCAAAAACTATCGCCCAAGACCAGAACCTGTGCACGGCGATCCGGCAACCACTTTGAACCATCCGTGCGCCGTACGACGGAGATCTGCGTTGTTTCCTCCCACGTCTGACTCACGCGCTCGGGGAGTCGCAGCATGCGCAGCAAATCGCCGGCATTGCGGACGCTGGCCGATGTCTCCCGGGCCGCCACCGTTCCCTTGCTGAGGATTTTTTGATCGAGCAAATAGGATGCCAAACCCGTTGCCACACGTTTCATCCCCACCGGATTCCAGTGGCTGTCTGTTTTCAAATACGCACCATCGGGGTGATCCGCTTTGGCTTCACTCAAGGCTTTAGCGGAATCGAAAACCACCACTCCACCGGCTTCGAGAGTTTGTTTCCAAGATTCGTAGGCCAGAGGCTGAACCGTTGCCGGCATCGCATCACGGCCTGCGCCGAAATGCTCGGGCTGGATTGCCAGTTTGGGCCACGCGGGAACGATCACCAGCGGGATGCCGCGTTCACGCAGGTCCAGGGCAAACGCAAGAATCGCCTTGGCGGAGGCATCATAACCGGAAACTCCCGCTTTCCCTCCATCAGGCTTGGTCAGAAAGCGAAATGAAGGCCGATAATACAACCAGCCCTCACGCCCGACCATCACCTCGCCCACGCCTTCGCCCGTCATCAACAGAGTCGATTGCACCCACGGTTGCAACGCTTGCGAAAACGGCGACTCCTTGCTCACATGATCCTCGGTGCGTTTGATCCAATCGAGCGCCGCGCGATTTTCATCCAGGACTTTGCGGATCACGGGAGAACCGGACCATGCATTCGCAGTCGTCTCGCTCGTGGGAGACGAAGCCGGGGGGATGTCAAAAAACAAACGCAGATCGGCAAGTCCTATGCCCAGGATCATCAGCAAAAAAAACACAATCGCGCACCAAGCGTGTGCGGGCTTGATCACCGTGCGGGCGATCTCCTCCACGGCCATTTTTTCCGACTTGCCCATCACGGCTGCTGGAGAAACAGAAGGCTTGGAAAGCGCGTCACTCATGTTGTTAGAAAATGAAATAAATGAACGGATTGTAGCTCTGGCTTGAGAGCATCGCCGCACCACCCCCCAATAGCAGCATTACCGTGCACAACTTCCACAGCGGCAGCTCGCGAGTGAACTGCCACGAAGGAATGCCAAAAAACGCGATCAAGCCCGCCAGCAGCATGCTGCCCAACAGATACGGCGAGGCAATCGCCGCACCGGTGAGCGTGGTGAAGGAAGATGCCGTGGTCATGGCAGGCAGCAAATCCCGGTAAAATGCGATGGTCGTCGTGAGATCCGGAGCGCGGAAGGGCACCCACAGCAAGGATACTCCCAGGAAGGTAAGCGGCCAACGCAACCAATCGGGCGGCGAGGACCAACCCCGGCATTTCCAAAATCGCTCCAGCACCAACCACATGCCGTGTCCGCCACCCCAGAGCACAAAGTTCCAGCTCGCCCCGTGCCACAAACCGCCGAGCAGCATCACGGTTAGGAGGTTGAAGTAGGTCCGCACCGGACCACGGCGATTTCCACCCAATGGAATGTAGAGATAATCCCGCAACCACGTCGACAGACTGATGTGCCAGCGCTGCCAGAACTCCGTCACACTGAGCGAGCGATAGGGAGAATCGAAATTTTTGATGAACACAAATCCAAACATCAACCCCAAGCCCACCGCCATGTCCGAGTAGGCGCTGAAGTCGAAATAAATCTGCATGGCATACGAAAACATCCCGCTCCAGGCATCGGGGGAAGAGCGGTTTGCACTCTCAAACACCGTATCCGCAATCCTGCCGCAGGGATTGGCCAACCATACCTTTTTGGCGAGGCCCAGCCCGAAAAAGGCGATGCCACGCGCAAACTTCGTCGCGGTATGCGAACGCTCGATCATTTGGTCCGCCACATCCTGATAACGGATGATGGGACCCGCCACGAGCTGGGGAAACAGGGCGATGTAGCAGGCGAAATCCGGAAAGCTGCGCAGAGCGCGGGCATGGCCGCGATAGACATCGATGCTGTAACTCATCGATTGGAAGGTGTAGAAACTGATGCCCAGAGGCAACACCACATGAAGAAAATGCCCCGAACCCGAGCCATCCCAACCGAGACTGGAGAACAGACGCGTGATGTTCTCGATACCGAAATTGTAATACTTGAAAAAACCCAGCAGTGAGAGATTGGAAATCATGCTCGCCCACAGAGCGATTCGCTGGGATCGGCTGCGGGTGCCGCCTTCTTCTAAGGCGACAAAATCGCCACCATGCTGATTGCGCGGATCAGCGCTCGCAATGGCACGGCCGGCGATGTAATCGATGATCGTGGAAACAAACATCAACAACACGAACAAAGGGTTCGACCAGCCGTAAAAAACATAACTCATCACCGTCAGCACAGGGTGCTTCAGGAACCGCGGGCTCATGTAATACAACACCAGCACCAGCGGCAGAAAAACAAACAGGAAAAAGTGCGAGCTAAAGACCATGGGGACGTTTACTTGACTCCATACTTCGTGAAGTAACGATCGAGCTGTGGTAAAATCGGCGCGATCCACTGCGCAGCCCCGGCATCGTTGTAATGCACTCCATCGGATCCGGTAACTCCATTCACATACTTGGTCTGCGAAACGATCGTTCCGTAGTGATACTTGCGATTGTTGGTGCGGATGATGCAAACCATTTCCTGTTCCACCCAGGCGGGAAACTTGGATGAATCAGGCGGACTGATCCAGATCACCATGCGCACCGAACTGCCCGGGCCGCGCAGCGCGCGGGCGAACTCGTCGTAGATCACCTCGAGTTTGGGAATGGCGGCGCGGCCTTCTTTTGCCAAGGTATCAAAATGATTGGTGCCGAGCTGAACGATCATCACTTCCGGCCGATGTTTCGAGATCAATGTCTGGATTTTGGGAGTCGCCACCGAAGCCGGTCTACGACCATTGCGATGAATTTCCAGCCTTCTTGTCTGAGGCGTGGTTTCCCGATAGCCACATGGCGCGAAAAACGTGTTTGTCTCTGCCAGCATGTGCTCTGGCGAACAACCGCAGGCACCATACATGTAAACCCGATGAGCGCCGAGATTGGTTTGCAACCATTCCTGCATGCGGGTGCCGAATGGCCCCACCGTCAAAGAGTCACCCACCATCATCACACGGGAGTTTTTGTTGAGCTGATCACCGAATGCCGAACCACCGGTGAGCGAACAGCCCACCAGCCAGAAGCAGACCACCACCAAAAACAAGCGGAAGAAATGAGGCATGGCAGGACAAGAAAAGGATGCGGTTTTCATGGTGCGGTGGCGTTTTCCGAAGCGGCATTTTCCTGTTTCTTCGCATCAGGATGGCGGTTCATATCATCCACCAACATGTGGGGAGTCAAATCCGGATCATCATTTTCGGGGCTGCGGCGGGTGGTGGCCCACAACGAAATGTCGCCCAGTTCCTCGATTTCCATATCATACTCCTTGCCCATCTGATAGCGTGAAAGATCCTGCTTTTCTTTCTTGATGTATGCGGGGTGTAAAAGCAGCAGTTCCGCTTCTTCATACTTACCTGATTTCACTGCGAGGACTTTGTATCGATACACCGCCAAATACTCGCCGTAGGTCGTCAAATCTTCTTTGCGAGGAACCTTGCAAGTGGCCACGAGTCTGGCACGCACTCGGATTTTACCTTTCGACGCCAGAGCATCCTCCACAGGAATCGCCACCGGAGCTGCAATCAGTGCTCTCTCCGCGGCTGTCGATACCAGCGATGGAAGCTTGGAAACTTCCACATCGGCCAGATCCCGGGCTATCAGACGAAAGCTATCCCTACCCCAGTCATGGCTCGCCTGCCCCCAAAAATGCATGCGATCGCGATCCTGCGAGGGGTAAGGATACCGCGTGATTTCACGACTATCCACCATCACCGCGTAGCCATCGGTATGTTGTTTGATCGCGTCAAAGACAAAGGATTGCACTGCCGTGGACACGTTGCCGGCTTGGGGTGGTGTGACCCAATACCATTTTTTCACGCTGGGAGCGCTAGAAATCATCCACGTCACTAAGGGTGCGATGTGCGCCCTCATGACAGTTCCAGATTTTTTATCGATCTGATCACCGTTCTTGAACAAATCAAAAAAATTATTTCCGCTCTGGAAAACAATGATATCCGGTTTCAATTCGCTGACCAAATCTTCGATTTTAGGAACCTCGCGGACAGCGGGTTTATGTCCTTGATTCATCCCATAGATGTCTCTTATTTGCGCGACTTCTCCCTCGCGGTTCTGAATTTCCAGAAATCCACAGCGGGTTTTGGCATGGGTGTACGGCGCCGATTTTAGCCACGACAAAGGGTTCGTACCACAGCAAATCACCGTGTGAACGGATGTCACTCCGGGACAAGAGCGAAAGCATTCATCCAAGGTGTCGGCAAATCCACTCAGTGCCATCGAGTCACCCAATATCAAAACTTTGAGCCCTTCTTGAGATGCCCGACTGAGGGATGACGCATGAGCCATTTGAGCGATTTCCCACCCTGTGGGAGGTGGCGCAGGTTTTTCCTCTTTGCTAGTAGGGATCCTATCCGGTTTGTGTTCGACCACCTCGCCCGACGCAAGCGTAATTGAGCAAAGAAAAAACAGTAACATTCGCATCTCTGCCAGCGACAGAAAACTCAGCAATGATTCTGACTTCAAAAATGTATCCTTGTTCACGGAATCGATCCTGATCTGCAAAGGAAACATGGGCGAAAAACTATGGAAGACAGGATTTTTGTAAAGTGATTTCTCCGTAACTACAACTCCACCCGCGAAATGTGCGGGGGGCATTTTCGCAGAAATCGTTTGGCGAGGATTTCAAATTGCTCGGAGAGGTCGGTGAGTGCGATCGAGAGACTACCCTGTCGACTTGACTCGGCCAGCATGTCGCGTTGGAGTAGTTCCCGTTGCAAATGCAGGGCGCAGGTGGTGGCGGAATCGACAATGCGCACGCGATCACCGATCATTTCCTGGAGCACCGGCACCAGCAAGGGGTAGTGCGTGCAAGCCAGCATCAGCGTGTCGATCTGCTTGTCGAGCAGAGGTTGCAAATACGTTTCCAGCACTTGCCGCGTTGCCGGATGATCGATCCAGTTTTCCTCAATCAACGGCACCAGCAATGGCGTGGCTTGCTCGACAATCACCATGCCTTTGCGGCGCAGGGTAAGCGCATGTTGGTAGGCATGAGATGCGATGGTTCCCCGGGTGGCGATGATGCCGACACGCCGGGCTTGAGGATCGGCGAGAACAGCTTCCACGCCCGCCTCGATCACGCCAACAATCGGAATCTGGTAGCGTTCCTGCAACATGGGCAAGGCATGCGCCGTGGCGGTATTGCAGGCGACAACAATGGCCTTGACCTGTTGTTGCAACAGATAGCGAACGTCTTCATCGGAAAAACGCCGGATGGTCTCGGGTGATTTCGATCCGTAGGGAACCCGCGCAGTATCACCCAGATAGACGATGTCTTCCGCAGGCAACAGCTCCTGCACGGCACGCACGACCGTGAGGCCGCCCACTCCCGAATCAAAAATACCCAAGGCACTGTTGTTCACGCGCCCTGCTTACAGCAATCCCGTCATCCCGCCAAGAGGAATGAGTCAGCGGTGACAAGCGATGGATTTTTCCGTTATCCGCGCTTCCGGACCATGCCACAGATTTCTCGCAGCCGGTTTTCCGCTTCAGCCGTTGGTTCCGCCGGATCGTAGCGCAGTTGGTTGTGGAGGCTGATGGCTTCGGTCAGGAGCTGGGCATCAACCAGTGGGTCGATTTTTTTTACCCATTGGGAATAGGGCATGCCAGGCGGGCGCGGCCCGATTTTTTTGACAAGCCAACGTTCCAGTTCCAACAAAGGCGTCATGCGACGCTGCCAGGATTTTCGCTGCGTTGCGTGAGGACCACGCGTCCGCGTTTGCCACAGTCGGTAGATCACCCAAGCCGCCACGGCCACGCCCAGCACGGACAATGTCGTGATCACCATGGCCTTGTTTTCGGGCTGTGTGCGCCAAATGGTGAAGTTTTCCCGCATCCGCTGCCAGGCATCGAGAAAATCACGCCGCCACCCGCTCATGCCCACTTCCGTCTGGATCCAGGAGGGAGGGGTGGTATCGACGTTGATCCAGCGCCTCGTCGCCGCATTCCACACCCGGCACCAGGCATGAGCATGAGTGCCTCGCAGCACGTATTCACCGGTTTTCGGATTGCGCTCTTGCACGGAGAATCCCACGCAATAGCGCGCGTTCTCACCCGATTCCCGCAGCAGCAAGGTGGTCGCGGTGGCGAAATATTCGCAATGACCGCTCTTTTCTTCTAACAAAAACTGGGCAAGCAAGCTGTCGCGCCCCGTCATCGTCCGGTAGCGATCGGATTTCTGCTCGGCCTGCCATTTTTCATTCAAGCGGTTCTGAATCCGCAGGTAGGTGGAATAGCGGAAATTTCGATAGAAATACAGACGCAGCGCGGCGATTTTCTCATCCAGCGGGATGCCCCTAATACCGAGCTGATCCACCACTTCACGCAATACTTCGCGCTCTTGCCGGGGAATGTTGCGGTCAATGGATTCCGTGTCCCGTCCCTGCCGTTCAAATGGCACGCCGTCGCGATCAAAGTCGCCATCCCATCGCGCAACAGCCTCCACCACCGCATGACGCGGAGTGATGCGCACGGAGCCGATCGAGTTGTATTCCAGTTCCTGCGCGTTGACATAGAGCGAATACAAGGAGCCGGGCAGCGGCAGCAGCGAGTCGGTCTTTACCGCGCCCACCATGCGAAAACGCGGCAGATCCCAACGATCTTCCTGACCAACCGAAAGTTCTCCCGTCGTGCGATAGAGTTTCTCATCATCAGCCGCGTTTTCTCCTCGATCGGCGCGCCCTACGGCGGCCAATCCCTTGAAGTCCATTTCCTGACTGTTGCCATCCGGTGGTTCATAGCGCCAATGACCGCTGGGAAAATACTGATTGTAGCTGGCGGTCATCAAGAGATCCGGTGCAGGGCCGTTTTCATGCCACAGCCGCCAGAAAATTTCCGATGACTGCTTGATCTTGCCGACGTGACCGATATTGGTGTTGCTACGATGCCACTGCGTGCTCTGCGATGACGACATACGATCACCGCCGCCCTGGTTCATCAGCAACTCATGGGCTCTCAACAGGCCCCATTGGGTCGTGGCCGCCAGACTCGACATCAACACCAAACCTACCAACAACCGGCGTTTCTGGCGCATGCGCAGTTGCGAGCAGACCCACAAGCACCAGGCCGTCAACACCAGAAGACCGATGAAAAAAAACGCATCGTAGGCATTGCGACCGGCAGCGGAAAACAACAAGGTCGTAACAAAATACACGGGGGTGAAGGGAATGCGTTGACTCACGGGATTCATGCCCAACTCGCGATCCAAGGCCATTTTTTTCCGCGAGAAATAGGAGAATGTGTTCAGCGGAATCGTGTGCGCGAAGCCATACGCCTGGGTGAATTGCACCGACATTAAAAACAAGGGCATCCACGAGACGAATTCGCGCACGGTCTCCGGCTCCACCCCATTCATCCACAACACAAAAGCCGTCAAAAGCATGGCCGTCACCGAGAGCGACCAGGCCCGCACATAGGCTTTTTCGCCAAAATCCCATCGCAGGTTCAACCAATGCGGCCCCTCGAACAAAAACGCCAGAGCCAGGCCGGCGAGCGGTAACTCCACCATCCAGCCCCAGAAAATCAACGCCGCACCTAACAGCATGCGCGGGAATCGCATGGTTGTCTCCGGGCCAGTCGTCACGGCGTTCTCCATGAATCCACTTTGTCACAACATCACGTCGGAAGCAAGCATGCCGCACAATCCACGGGTTGACTTCGCAGCTTACCAAGCGTTTGATGATGGCGACACCATACCCATGGCCCATCGCTCTTCATGCCCCTTTCTTCCCGCACTGGTGGCGGGAGAAACATACGACCATCACTTGTTAGGCCGGCACGGTGAACGGCGGGATGCGGCATTTTACGAGGACGCCCTCCGCTACGGCCACGCCCTGTGGCATCAGGGACACGCAGGACGGGCGCTGCTGGCCATCACCCGCGCCCTGTATGCCGATGTCGCCGATGATGATCTGATCCTGCAATCATGGCCGCTGCCCTACGACGCGATGGCATGGATTGTCCGACATCACGACAGCGATGATTTCCCTGGCAATCCACGGCTCAGTTATCAACACCAGGCAACGCGTCTGCGCGGCGAGCGCCGGGAACTGCGGTCCGCTCGCGCCTGGGCCGTATGGGCCATCGTTTGCGCCATTCGGCCACACCTCGATGGCGATCCTTCCTGTCAGGAACTTTCCCTTGAAGAAATCCAGCATTTGTTAGAAAAACACGGCCATCCGGGTGAGGGCTTCTCGTGGCACAAGGTGATCGATCATGTTGCCGCTGAAATGAAACAGTGCTCGACGTTTTGAGGGAAAACGAATTTCCGTTTCTCCGCCCTCGCAAAACCGACGATTGCCAGAGCAGGCAAAACCTGCTAATTGCTATGCAGTTCGAATGAATCACGAATTTCAAGAGCCGGTGAAAAAAAAAGTGGGAGGGTCATTGGGCCGCATTTCTCCGCTGCGTCGGCTTGCGATGATGCAAAAAAACGCACTGTTTCTCCGTGGCGGGAAATGGCAACCTCCCGCAAATGATGGAACCCTCCTACGAAAAGTTGTTGGCAATCCTCGCAAAAGCTGAGGTGCGTTTTATCGTCGTGGGAGGAATCGCTGTCACTCTCCAAGGCTATGTACGTTTCACTGAGGACATTGACCTGTTGGTGGACAAGGACACAGAAAACATCAGTCGACTTCTGCAAGCACTCTCCGGGTATGGAGAAGGCCATGCACGGGAGCTGATCATTGATGATTTTGATGACTCCGAGGGAGCTATCAGGATTATTGAAGAGACGGAGATGTGCCAAATGGACTTGTTCACGAGACTTTCAGGCATCACCTATGCGGAAGCCATCCAAGATGCCGATCGATTCGAATTGGATGGATTCTGGATTCACTTTGCCTCCAAATCCTCGTTAATTCGATGGAAGCAAGAATCCGTGAGAGAAAAAGACCGACTCGATGCGAGTGCGCTGAAGCAATTGCTGCATGACCAGAGAGCCTTCGATCAATAAGAATTCCGCAGGATTTGAACTCCGCGAGACTTTTCCCAACGGGAAAATGGTGCGCGGTGCTGGTTTCGAACCAGCGACCCCCACCGTGTCGAGGTGGTGCTCTACCACTGAGCTAACCGCGCTACTGTTTGCAGCGGGCGGGAAATTACACCTGCCGCCCCCTGTGTGGCAATCCTTTTTTTGACGGATTTTCATTTTCCCCGCGCTTCATGCCCGAAAAGGCATTGCCGAAGTTACTTCGGTACGATAACAAACCGCGTGATTGCAAACGTATTAGCCGAACGCTACGCCTCAGAAAACATGCAGGCGATCTGGTCCGCCGAAGGACGAATCCTACTCGAACGGGAATTCTGGATCGCGGTGATGAAAGCACAAAAGGACCTGGGACTCGACATCCCCGACGATGCCATCGCTGCCTACGAAAAAGTGAAACATCAGATCGATGTCGCCTCCATCATGCGCCGCGAACGCACCACCCGCCACGATGTGAAGGCACGCATCGAGGAATACAACGATCTCGCCGGCCACGAGCATGTGCACAAGGGCATGACCTCGCGCGACCTAACGGAAAACGTCGAGCAACTGCAAGTCTTCAAGTCGCTCTTCGTGCTGCGCGACAAATGCATCGCCGTGCTCCATCGTTTCCGCAAGCACGCGGAAAGCACCCGCCACCTCGTGTTGACCGCTCGCACCCACAACGTCGCTGCGCAGCCCACCACCATGGGCAAACGCATCGCGATGTTCGGCGAGGAATTTCTGCACAGCTTCCGCCAACTGCAAACGACCATCGATCAATACCACGTGCGCGGTCTGAAAGGTGCCGTGGGCACACAAATGGACCAGCTCTCGTTGTTCGATGGCGATGCCACAAAAGTCGCCGCACTGGAGCAACGCATCGTCAATCACCTCGGCATGACGGGCGTGTGGATCAACGTCGGTCAGGTCTATCCACGTTCGCTGGATTTCCGCATCGTTTCCTGTCTTACGGATCTGGCATCGGCTCCGTCATCCTTTTGCAAAACCCTACGTCTGATGGCCGGTCACGAGACCGCCAGCGAAGGCTTCGCCCCCGGTCAAACCGGTTCCAGCGCAATGCCGCACAAAATGAACTCCCGCTCCTGCGAGCGAGTCAATGGCTTCCACGTGATTCTCAAAGGCTACCTCGCCATGGCCGCGGGACTCGCTGGCGATCAATGGAACGAAGGCGATGTTTCCTGCTCCGTGGTGCGCCGCGTGATGCTGCCGGATGCGTTTTTCGCCCTCGATGGATTGCTGGAAACGTTCCTCACGATTCTCGACCAGATGGAAACCTATCCAGAGATGATCGCTGCGGAAACGCAACACTACCTACCCTTCCTCATGACCACCACCGTGATGATGGAGGCGGTGAAACAAGGAGTCGGACGCGAGACCGCACACAAGGCGATCAAGGAACACGCCGTCGCCACCGTGCAGGATCTGCGCCGTGGCAAGATCGAGCGCAACAATCTCATCGAACGTCTGGCGCATGATACGCGCCTGGGACTCACGCGGGAAATTCTCGATCTCATCCTGAAAAAAGGCGAGACGGAAACCGGCGCCGCCGATCCGCAGGTCGATTGGTTCGCCGATGCCGTGGAGGCCCTCGAAGAAGCATTTCCTCAAGCGGTTTCCTACGCACCCGGAGCGATTCTCTAACAAATCACGAACATGGCAACCCCACCCTCCATCGTCCTCTTGAGCGGCGGCATGGATTCCGTAACGGCGCTGTATCACGCGCACCAAAGCGGACCGGTGAGCCTTGCTGTCAGTTTCGACTACGGCTCGAAGCACAATGCCAAGGAGCTGCCGATGGCGCGATGGCACTGCGAGCGATTGGGCATACGCCACGAAATCGTGAAACTCGATTTTTTCAGCACGCTGTTTCAATGCCACCTGCTGCAAGGAGGTGCGGACATTCCCGATGGTCATTATGCCGAGGAAACGATGAAGCAAACCGTGGTGCCGTTTCGCAATGGCATCATGCTCGCCATCGCGGCGGGCATCGCAGAAAACGCGGGCGCGGGGCGTCTGGTCATCGCCGCGCACGCAGGGGATCACGCGATCTATCCGGATTGCCGTGAGTCGTTCATGTTAGGCATGGCGCAGGCGGTGAAAGAAGGCACCTACGCGCAAGTGGAAATCGACAGACCTTTCATCGCCATGGACAAGGCCGCGATCGCCGCGCGCGGGATCGAACTGGGCATCGACTTCCGCCACACCTGGTCCTGCTACAGAGGCGGCGACATCCACTGCGGCACCTGCGGCACCTGTGTCGAAAGACGCGAGGCATTTCTGTTAGTCGGCGTGGCCGACCCCACCGATTACCTCGAAACCCCGCCCTTGCCGGAAGCCCCCCGTGGCGGCGCTTTCCAAGCGCCAGGCCCATCCCAACCATTCTAATCGGCATGGCGCTTGGAAAGCGCCGCCACGTTTCTCATGCTCATCTCAGAAATTTTCTACTCCATCCAAGGCGAAGGTTCTCTCGCTGGCGTGCCGAGTGTCTTCGTGCGCAGCTCCGGCTGCAATCTGCGCTGCGTCTGGTGCGATACGCCTTATGCATCGTGGAATCCTACTGGTCAGGAAATGACGACGGATCAAATCATGGAAGAGGTTCTTCCTTACCCCGCACAACACGTCGTTCTAACCGGTGGTGAACCCATGATCGCCAAGGGCATGCACGAACTAGCCCAACGCCTGTGCAATGCGAGAAAGCACATCACCATCGAAACCGCAGGCACCATCCCACCCAACGGCATCGCCTGCGATCTCGCATCGCTCAGTCCCAAGCTCGCGCACTCCACTCCTTCCGTTGAAAAAGCCGGCGCTTGGTCCGCCCGCCATGAGCGCGACCGCTGGCAACCGGATGTCATCCGTGCCTGGATCGATCACTGCGATTATCAACTCAAGTTCGTTGTGCGCAATCAACAGGATATCGAGGAGATCATCGACTTGCTGACGAAAGAACACATTCACGTCCCCGCGCACAAAATCCTGCTCATGCCCGAAGGCACCGATGCCGCTCTGTTGCATGAAAGCGCGTCCCAAGTGGCCGAGTGGTGCAAGCAATACGGCTTCCGCTACACCCCGCGCCTGCACATCGATCTGTATGGGAATACCATGGGCACCTGAGGCAAGAGAAAAAGCCGCAAAAAAATCGGCAAATAATTGCGATTCCCGCTTGCAATCTTTCTCTCATCCTACGCAATCTCGCTGCGAAGCCAATTACCTTTCACCCATGTCAGACCTGTTAGAAGAAGACGAATTGAAATCCGCCCTGAAGAAATGCCCAGAGTGGGAATACGAGAAGAAAGCCATCACTCGTGTGGTGGAGTTCGAGGAGTTCAATGACGCCATTGATTTTGTGAACGGCGTGGCGGAAATCGTCGAGGAAGCCCAGCATCACCCTGAGATCAACATCCGCCACACCCGCGTGTTGCTGAAACTCACCACCCACGATGCCGGCGGCGTGACCGATGCCGATATCGAACTGGCACAACGCATCGACAACCTCATCGACTGAGGCACCAGCCATCCTTTTACCCAACGGAGTTCGCCATCGCGGTGGACTCCGTTTTTTTATCGCAACGATTTCTCCAACGCTTGCATGCGCTGTAGCATCGCTTTGACCAGCGCGGGCTGTTCCGACGCGCGATCAAATCGTTCGCCCAAATCCTGCTCCACTTGAAACAACAGGGGCTTTTCCGGACTGGCCTGGAAACCGTAATTTTCGCCGGTCTGGCTGATCAGGCGCACATGCAGTTTCCACGGCCCCTCACGATAGGCATTGGCTTCATTCGCCACTCCGGAGTAGAGTAAGGAAAATGGCGGAACGTTCGCATGCGGAAATCGCTCGGGCATCAGCAGCGGGCGGATGTCGCGACCGTCGATTTTGCTCTCCAACTTGGCACCGCACAGGGCTAAGACAGTGGGCATCACATCAAGAGTGCTGACTGGCTCCAACTGGCGTTTCGCGGGAATCACCCCGGGCCAATAAAAAATCCCTGGCACCCGATGCCCCCCTTCCCAATTCGAACCCTTGCCATCACGGAACGGCTGCGCATAGCCAATGTGCATGCGGGCCTCACCGTATTTCGGATCGTTCGCACTGTTCTGAAAACGGATCCACGGACCGTTGTCGGAGGAGAAAATCACCAACGTGTTTTTGCTCAATCCGGCATTTTCCACCGTCTGCAGCAATCGCGCGACCGAGTCATCGATCTCCACCATCACATCACCTAACAAACCGCGACGCGACTTTCCGCAGTAAGCGGCATCGACATGCAATCCTAGATGCGGTTGATTGTAGGCGAGGTAAGTGAAAAACGGCTTATCCTTCTGACGTGTGATAAAATCGACGGCGGCATCGGTGTAGCGCTTGGTCAGCGAGTCCGATAGGCCCTTTTGCGATGGCAAATTTTTCGCGATGGTCTTGTAGCCCGGAATGGGTTCCTTTCCCGCGGGGTCGGACTGCAGCAATTGGGCATCGGCGTAATCGTGAGAGACATTCGTGCCCAGCCATTCTTGAAATCCGTGTGCCAGCGGCAGGGTAGCGGCGGACATGTCATTCTTGGAATTCGGATTTCCCAAATGCCATTTGCCGAACATGCCTGTGGCATAACCGCGCTGTTGCAACGCCTCCGCGATCGTTACTTCCTCGGCGCGCAAATGCGATTTGCTGTCTGGATTAACCACCCAGGAACCCAGTCCCGAGCGCTGGGGATATCGCCCGGTGAGCAGCGAGTAACGCGAAGCACTGCAAGCCGGCGAGGTCACGTAAAACTGGGTAAAATTCACTCCCTGCTCCGCCATGCGGGCGATGTTCGGGGTCTCGATCACCGGATTGCCGTGATGCGAGTAATCGCCATAACCACTATCGTCGAGGTAGATCAGGATCACATTCGGGCGATCAATGACCTCGCGGGCCTGCGTCATTCCCGCCAGCAACAACAGCAAGGTCATCCAAGATTTCATGCGCATGATACGTCAGCGCGGGAGCAGAATTTTCTCCTGATCGAGGCCGGTGATGCGTTTGAGGCCGGTGAGCAGACGCCAGAGGGTGCCGCCGAGGAAGACCAGCAAAGGCACGCCGATCACCAGAAAGCCCCAGAAGGTGATTTTGCCGACTTTGTCGTTGTAGATCTCGCGGGCATTGGCGGCGTTGTGATCGAGGTCGCCAAGGAAATGCAGCGACAACCCGAGGTTCAACACCGTGCTGATGACAAAGGAACAGGCAAACAACAGCGTACAATGCCACAGCAACTTCGCATATTCCGACTGTGTCCCCTTCTCCGCCACCGTTTGCTCAATGAGCGGGATGTTGAACACCGTGTCGTTGTAAAGAAAAGCCTGCATCAGCGGAGACTTGGTGCGATGGGAAAACAGCACCGCAATGCCTAACACAAAGGGAATGCAGGCCTCCTTGATGCCAAAGAGCAAGGCGGCGTTCGGTTTGACCGTGCCATCCTCATTCCACAGATAAATCGTGAGACCGCCGGTCAACGCCACAGAAACCAACCCGAGGAAGGAGAAGAAATTCGCTTTCTTCGTTTTGTAGAAAAACCAGATGCCGTAGGCGAGTGGCGGGACCAGTGCGACGATCATCGCCCAGGTCGGACCGATGTGCCAGATCTTGTCGCCGTCCTTGCTCATGGAACTGAGCGCGAACACGGGGATCAGCACATTGATCAGAATGTTGTGCAGCGGGTTTTCCTGCTCGGGTTTTTTGGCCATAAAAGAAAAACGGGCGGACCGCAGCCCGCCCGTGAGTGAAGATTTATCAGACCGTGCCGAAGATCGTCTTGCCGGTGGAGAGCAGGTCATCGCAGGCCTCCTTGAGACGGTTTGCCAGACCGATCTCGGCTTTTTTCAGATAGGAACGGGGATCGTAGAGTTTCTTGTCGCCGACTTCGCCATCGATCTTGAGCACGCCCTCGATGTTCTGGCAAATGTGGGTGACGATGGGACGGGTGAAGGCGTATTGGGTATCGGTATCGATGTTCATTTTCACCACGCCGTAGCCGAGGGTTTCGCGGATTTCCTCCAACTCGGTGCCTGAACCGCCGTGAAATACGAGATCCATTTCAGCGGCAGCACCGTATTTGTCGGTCACGGCTTTCTGGCCATCGCGCAGGATGGTGGGCTTGAGTTTCACGGCTCCGGGCTTGTAGGAACCGTGCACGTTGCCGAAGGTCGCGGCGAAGAGGAATCGGCCGATGGGGCTGAGAGCCTCATAGACATCCACCATGTCTTCGGGAGTGGTGTAGAGTTTTTCAGCAGGCAAGCCAGAGGTATCGTGGCCATCTTCCTCACCGCCGACGCAGCCGGCTTCGACTTCCAAGATGATGTCCAGCTCGGCGCACTCTTTCAGCAACTCTTTGGAAAGCGCCAGGTTTTCTTCCAAAGGCACAACGGATCCATCAAACATATGGCTCTGGAACAGCGGGCCTTTGCCCTCGGCGATGCGCTCGCGCGATGCTTGCAGCAGAGGTTTCAGAAACGAATCCACGGCGGAGGGGTGGCAGTGGTCGGTGTGGAGAGCGACGAGCACGTTGTATTTTTCCGCGAGGCGATGGGCGGCCTCAGCGAGCACGATCGCACCGAAAGCCTCATTGCCGACGCTGGTGCCGGAAGCAAACTTACCGCCGCCCGTGGAAACCTGGATGATACCGTCCGATTTCGATTCCGCAAACGCGCGCAGGGCACCATTGATGGTGGTGATGCTGGTGACGTTGATGGCGGGGTAAGCGTAACCGCCCTTTTGAGCGGCATCGAGCATGGCACGGTATTGAGCGGGAGTGGCGATAGGCATGACGCGCCCTTTTACGCGAGCCCGCAGACGATGACAAGCAGATTCCCATAAACAAAAACCTTGTGGGTTTCAGAGATTGCAACGATGATTTGCAGGAAGATTCCGGACCGTCACAGCGCGATTCCAAATGCATGCCATGTTACACCATTCCACCATGTGTTGGCAACGATGCGCTGCTTTCGTCGCAGCGATGCTCATCCCTGTCCTCGCCGGTTGCCAATACAACCCGTTTGCCCATCGTTTCCTCAAACGCGAGCCATCGATGGAGGAGGTGGCGGGAATCTATGAACTCAAAGAAGTCTATGTGGACATGGTAGAGAGCGGACTGAATGAGAAAATCCGCGCGAAAACCCCCAGTCCCACGATCGAGCTACGCGCCGACGGATCCGCGAGCTTGCGGTCGTTTCCCGTTTTCCGACAAACCGTGCAAGGATTCGAATACACCTTCGAGGGTTTCGAGGATCTCGAAACCCGCTGGCACATCCTTCCCACCGGATGCGTTTCCTCGGGAAGTGACGATGCGACCACCGTGTATGGCATTGCCTTTGATTTTCCCGAAAGCAAGAACTTCGAACATTCGCCGACGCTCACGGGTGACAAATCGGTCGATGGCATGATCTTCACCCTATACGATGGCGATCAGGGCCAAATCCTCGGTTTCATCAAACAAACGCAAGCCGATGCTTCGAAAACGCAGGCCCAACCGTGATTCTCCTTGGCTCGCCATGCCCGGAGTGACGAAAAATTAAGCTTTTTGCGCTCGACAAGTTGCCACAAGTGCCTAGCGTGCCTGCGCAACCATCAAACAATTCCAAATGAAGTTATTTCCTATCTCTGGCGCGCTGATGCTCGCTACTTCCATTCTGTTGAACGCACAAGATGCGCCGGCAGCCCCCGCAGCACCGGCGCCAGCTCCGGCAGCACCCGCCGCTCCTGCGATGTCTCCCGAACAAGTGAAAAAAAACACCTCCTACGGTTTTGGTTTTCAAAACGGCCGTCAGTTCGCCCAACAGGTTGGACGTTTCGGTATCGGTGCCGCAGACATTGAGAGTGCCGAATTCGTGCGCGGATTCACGGCGGCCATGGCCGGTAAAGACCCGGAAGTAACGGAAAAAGACATTCAGACAGCCATGATGGCGCTGCAATCTCTGATGGAAACTCGCGAAAAGGAACTTTCCACCAAAAATCTCGCGGCAGGCAAGGCGTTTCTCGCCGAAAACGGCAAACGCAAGGAAGTCACCACCACCAAGAGTGGACTGCAGTATGAAGTGCTGGCCAAAGGCGGCGAGAAAAAATATGAACCAGCCAAAGAGGGTGAAGAGGACAACAAACAATTTCTCGTGAACTATCGCGGCACACTCATCGATGGCACTGAATTCGACAAATCACCCGAAGGTCAACCTGTGCCAATGACACTTCAAGTGATCCCTGGTTTCAAAGAAGCGATCACCACCATGCCCATCGGTGCCAAATGGAAATTGTTCATTCCTGCAGAACTGGCCTATGGCGAGCAACGCGGTAGCGCGGACCTCGGTCCTAACAGCACGCTGATTTTTGAATTGGAACTGGTGGGAATCGAAGACGCTCCCCCACCAGCTCCGGGTGGATTTTCGACGCCACAGGGTCAATAATCCCCTCGCATCACTCATAACCTCCGCGCCCCTGGTGCGGAGGTTTTTTTGTATTCGCCCCCGGTGAAAAATCCTGGAAATTCCACATGCAAGGTTGCTGCGATGACAAATGCATGTAAGCTCTTACACTCCTATTGCATATGAGCATCCTCTGAATCCGATGAACCCTTTCTCCCGCCACACCGCTATACTCTGTAGCGCTTTGCTGACTCAGTCTCTAACGGCTCAATCACACGACACCGCTGCGAAAAAACGCATGGGGCTCATCGATCCCGCCGCATTCGGTTTCGGACAACCGGGTTTCGTGTTCGATGCATCGTGGATCGACACCCAAAACTTTAAGGATCAATCGGGAGCATTGGACTATGCCGAATGGCGCATGATCGCTCCACTCGGAGCAAAGAAGCGCGGAGATATCCTGTGGGCGGCATCACTGGGCTACAATCTCACCGAAGTGAATTTCGCGGGAATCAAGGGTGTTCGAGACGACACACTGCACACGCTGGAACTCCAGATCACCGGACTGTGGCGCCCCGCTGCCACACGCTGGTCAGCAATGGCCTTCGTCACACCGGGAGTGGGCACGGATTTCGAAAGCATTTCCGACGACGACTTCGAATGCACGGGCTTGAGTTTGATCAACTATCGTTTGTCGGATGAATGGACCTTTGCGGGTGGTGCCTTCGGTCGCTATGAGACGGATAAGAGCATGTTGGTGCCGGCCTTCGGCTTCATCTGGCGACGCGAACCGTTTGTGGTGCAGATGACTCCACCGTTCGCGGTGATGGGCTGGCGTGCCACGGACAAACTGACGCTGAGTCTTAGCGCCTATCCCGGTGGTGGATCGTGGGATCTGGATCAGGTGGATGCAAATCGCTTGGAAATCAGTGGTTGGCAAAGCGCCGCATCTTTGATCTATCAGGTTACAGACCATTGGTCGGTCTCCTTGCGCGGCGGGGTCAACTTCGGTGGTGAGTTGCAAGTTTTAGACCATGACAGTCGTGCGATCGTTGATCAAGATCTGCAATCCGCCGCCTTCAGCGCGGTGAATGTGCGCTGTTCTTTTTGATTCGCATTCTCAACTTTCCCCCTACACACGCAATTTCTGCTTTCATGCCACGCCGGATTGCGATGAAATCCCCACCCGCACATGAGCAATCCGTTTCGAGAAGATTTGGTATCACGCACGCGCCCCGAGCCCTGCACGGTGGTGATTTTCGGCGCGACCGGAGATCTGACCCATCGCAAGTTGGTGCCGGCTTTATACAATCTAGCCGTTGATGGCGAACTGCCTCCCGGTGTCAAAATCATCGGCTTCGCCCGACGTGAAAAGTCCGATGAAGTATTCCGCCAAGGTCTGGAAGAACTGAATCGCAAAGTTTCACGCAACGGGCACGACGATGAGGTCTGGGCTTCCTTTGCGCAAAACATCCATTATCACAAGAGCGAATTCACCGATGGCGCTGGCTATCGTCGTCTGGCGGAAACATTGGATGAAATTGATCGCGATCGCGGTGGTAAGGGCAACCGCTTATTTTACATCGCCAGCGCTCCGGAGTTTTTCGATGACATTCTCACCCAACTCAAACAAGCCGGACTGAACCAAGCCAAGGACGGCTGCTGGTCGCGCGTGATCGTGGAAAAACCTTTCGGCACGGATTTGAAAACGGCTCAGCATTTGAATCGGGTGGTCAATCAAACCTTCCACGAACGCGACACCTATCGCATTGATCACTACCTCGGCAAAGAGACCGCGCAAAACCTGATGGTGCTGCGTTTTGCCAATGCGATTTTCGAACCACTCTGGAACAGCCGTTACATCGAACAAGTGCAAATCACCTGTTCCGAAAACCTTGGCATGGAAGGCGGCCGCGGCGGTTACTATGACAAATCCGGCGCCCTGCGCGACATGGTGCAAAACCATTTGTTGCAATTGCTCAGCCTCGTCGCGATGGAACCTCCCACCGATCTCAGCGCCGATGGCGTGCGCGATGAAAAAGTCAAAGTGATCCGCTCGTTGCGCAAATGGGATACCCCGGAAAAAGTCGCCGCCAATGTGGTGCGTGCCCAATACATCAAAGGCAGTGTCAGCGGCAAGGTCGTGCCGGGCTATCGCGAAGAAGACCGCGTGGATCCGGAATCGATGACGGAATCGTATGTTGCCCTGCGTTTGATGATCGATACCTGGCGCTGGAGCGGTGTGCCGTTTTACATCCGCGTCGGCAAACAACTGCCGAAAAAAGCCACAGAGATTTCCGTGCATTTCAAGTCACCACCGGGCGTATTGTTCAACACCGCATCCATGAATGCCACCGGCGGCAATGTGTTGGCCATCCGCATCCAGCCGGACGAGGGAATTTCCCTGCGTATGATTTCCAAAATCCCCGGAACCAGTCTGCGCCTGGAGCCTGTGAAAATGGATTTCCAGTATAGCACCAGTTTTGGCAAAGCTAGCCCCGAAGCATACGAGCGTTTACTGTTAGACGCCATCGCCGGTGATGCCACCTTGTTCGCACGACGCGATGAAGTGGAGGAGGCATGGAAATTCATCGACTGCATCGAACAGGCTTGGCACCAGAGCGGCGCACCCATTCCCATGGCGGAATATGTCGCCGGCACCTGGGGGCCGAAGGAAGCGGATGACCTGCTGCATGAAGATGGCAACCATTGGCGCAGAATCTAACGAAGGGTCGCATGAATACTTTACCGATGGATCCGGAACTCGGGCAGGAAGTCGCCGTGGAGAACATCCACAAGGCTCTACGGCAATTGTGGACCCAGGATGAGGCGCGCACCAATGCCTGTCTGATCAATCTCTGCGTGTATTCCGAAAAGCAGGGATCACTGCGCAAAAACTCCGCCATCGTGCGTGAACTCACGCGCGAGCATGCCTGTCGCGCGCTGCTCGTCGAAATGAATCGCGAGGTGAAGGATGCGTCCATCCGCGCGTGGATCACCGCGCACTGCCACTTGAGCGGTGGGAAAAAATCGGTGTGTTGCGAACAAATCTCATTTTCTCTGACAGGCGTCTCAAAAGGGCGCTTGCGCAATACCGTTTTCGCGCATCTTACGAGCGATCTTCCTCTGATCCTCTGGTGGCAGGGCGAGCTTTCTCCCATTTTTGAAGAACGCCTCTACTCCGTCATCAATCGTTTTGTTTACGATAGCAGCGATTGGAAAAACCCCACGGCTTCCTATGCTGTGATTCAGGATGCGATTTCTTCCGGTCGAGTGCTCGTCGTACAGGATCTCGCGTGGACTCGCACCTATCACTTCCGCCTTGCCGTTGCATCGATGTTCGATGACCCGCTGGCGCAGCAAGCCCTGCCACACATCAGCGAGGTGAGCATCATCCATCATCCACAACACCGCAATTCAGCGCTGCAACTGCTCTCTTGGCTGGCCACACAAGCAGGCTGGCGTAGGGGTATGGAGCTGCAATTGGCGCTCGCCAAACAACATGGCAACAAACAAAGGATTTCTCTGGAGAGAAAAACCGGTGAACCCGTCAACGTGACACTCGTTGCGGATGAAACATCAGCGCCTCTTGGCTCATTGGTGATCCGGGGTGGTGGTCTGGAGATCGTGATCGATCGCGCGCCGCAATCCTCGCACATCCACATGCGTCTCAGTGTGGGCGATCACGTAACCGAGTCTCTCGCGCCCGCAGGCTGCGATGATTGCGGCACGCTCATCGGCGAACAACTCGCACGCGGCGGCAAAAATTCCCTTTTCCTCAAAATCCTGCCCATGTTCCGCAACTTGCTGGACGGGTGAAAGGAGACGTAGGCTCTACAATGTAGGATGATGTGCGTATAGAACGCAACCAATCGAGCTTTGCGTTGTTATCAGGAATGGAAATTCCATGAATTTGTCTCTCATGTTATTTAGTCGGTTCCGCGCCTTGGCATTGGCTTGCTGTATGGCGATGCCATGCGCTTCTGCTGAAGATCGCTTGCGAAGCATCACAGTCGATGGCCGAGAGCGCCGCTACATGATCCATATCCCACCGAAGTATGACGCGTCCCAAGCCACGCCGGTGATCATCGCCTTTCACGGCGGAGGCGGAAATCCGGACAGCATGGTCCGGCTGAGCGGACTCAACGCGAAGTCCGATAAGGCGGGATTCCTCGTCGTGTATCCCTATGGAACCGGCCCGCTGGAAAACCAGTTTCTGACTTTCAATGGCGGTGGCTGTTGCGGCTACGCGATGGAAAACAAGATCGACGATGTCGCCTTCACGCGTGCGCTGCTCGATGATCTGGCGACGGTGACAAATGTCGACGCCGACCGGGTCTTCGCCACCGGTCTATCGAACGGAGGCATCATGTCGCATTACCTGGCCTCGGAATTGTCCGATCGCATTGCCGCCATCGCCCCGGTGGGAGGTCCGCTCATGATGAACGAGCCGCATGCGACGCGTCCGGTGCCCGTGATGCATTTTCACGGCACCGCCGATGCCTTCGCTCCCTTCCAAGGCGGCACTGGCGAAGGTTTTTTTCCCGGTCGCAAGGGTGTGACGGATTTCAAGTCTGTGGACCACACCATGCGGTGCTGGGTGAAGGCCAATGGCTGCCAGACGAAACCCAAGCTGGAAAATCTGCCCGACAAGACCGATGATGGCATGAAGGTGACGCGCAAGACCTGGAACGGTGGGCGCGATGGCAGCGAGGTAGTGCTGATCGAAATCCAAGGCGGCGGCCACACCTGGCCCGGCAAGGAGCCCACCATGAAAAAGCTCGGACCTTCGACCAAAGACATTTCGGCCAATGACCTCATGTGGGAGTTTTTCCAACAACACCCGCGGACAAAAAAGACCGCGGGAATCCCGCAAACACCGATGCGCTCCGGTTGGGTCACGCGCGCAGTGGAGGCTTCGCGAGTGGAGAGGCGGACCTTTGAGAGCGCTGCGGCGAAGACAACGGTCAGTTACCATATTTTCAAGCCGGAAACATACGACACGGACAAGGAACGGCGTTTCCCTGTGCTCTACTGGCTCCATGGCACGGGCGGGGGGCTCGCGGGGATCGCCCCACTCTCGGCATTCTTCGAACGTGCCATGCGAGACGGGAAAATCCCGCCGATGCTCATCGTCTTCCCGAACGGTTTGGCCAAGAGCATGTGGTGTGATTCGAAGGATGGCGCGGTGCCGATGGAGACCGTGGTGGTGAAGGAACTGGTGCCGCACATCGATGCCGCCTTCCGCACATACGCCCATAGCCATGGCCGCATCATCGAAGGATTCAGCATGGGTGGCTATGGGGCGGCAAGGCTGGGCTTCACGTATCCGGAAGTCTTCGGTGCCGTCTCCATACTTGCGGGCGGGCCCTTGGATCTTGACTTCCAAGGGCCGCGCGCGATGGCCAATGCTGATGAACGCGAAGAAATTCTCCGCAACGTTTTCGGCGGGGAACTTGACAACTTCAAGGCTCGGAGCCCCATCACCGTCGTTAGGCAGAACACCGGTGCCATTCGTGGAAAATCACTCGTGCGACAGGCCGTCGGCAGCCGCGATTTCACAACGGAACTGAACCGCTCCTACTCAGCGCTTCTGGATCAACTCAACATCAAGCACGACTTTACCGTTATCGGTGGCGTCGGCCACGATACGATGGCACTGTTGCAAGGACTCGGTGATAAAAACTGGCAGTTCTATCGCGACGCACTGGAATCCGCAAACAAGAAACCACAGTAACCCTCCCACCTTGCTGCCATCCTTCGTCTCTTTTCCATCCAAGCCATGACCCCGAAACCTCGCTACGCCCTGCTCTGCATGTATTGCGCCTTGGTCCCGCTTCATGCGCAGGCAGCGGACGGCGTTTTCCAGAAGTATGATAAAAATGCAGACGGCAAGGTGACAACCGATGAACTGCCCTATCCACGGGTATTTTCCCGTTTTGATAGCAACAAGGACGGCTCCATCACGCTGCAAGAATACCAAGCGGTCAGTGGCGGAGTAAGACCAGGACTTGCGGATGCACCGGCGCTCACACCCGCGGATCTGCAAAAAATCACCAGCGGTCCCGAAGTGCTTAATCCTGGAGAAGTGGGCATAGGGCGCATGATCGAAGATATGGCCTACACCACGCTCGACGATAAAGAGGCGCGCTTGAGTGACATGCAGGGACCACGTGGTCTGGTGATCATCATGACCAGCGCCACTTGCCCGGTGAGCAAACGCTACCTGCCCGGCATCGCGAGGCTGGAAAAAGAACTCGTTGCACGGGAAATCGGACTTTTGTTGATCAATCCTTTTGCCAGCGAAAAAGCGGATGAGATTCTAATGCAAATCAACGACACGGGAATCCGCGCGCCGTATGTTCATGACAAGGAAAAGAAACTTACGACCTTGCTTCAGGCGCGCACGACGACCGAAGTCTTTCTGCTCGATGCCAAGCGCACGCTGATCTATCGTGGTGCTCTGGATGACCAATATGGGATAAACTACAATCTCGATGCACCGCGGCAATGCCATCTCTACAATGCCATCATCGCGATGCTCAAACATGAGAAGCCCGCCATTCAGGCAACCGCTGCTCCGGGTTGCGAACTGGATCTTGGACGGGAGCCGAAGCCGGCCACAACAACCGTGACGTATTACCGCGATGTCGCGCGCATCCTTCAGCATAATTGTGTGACCTGCCATCGCGATGGCGGCATTGCTCCGTTCGCGCTCGATGACATCGAAGAGGTTCAGGACCGTGCCAAGGTCATCAAGCGCGTTGTCAGCGAAGGTACCATGCCACCGTGGTTCGCCGCAGCGGAGAAGGATGCCGGAAAAAATCCCTGGGCCAATGACTGCAGTCTCTCCATTCGTGATAAAGCGGATCTCCTGGCCTGGCTCGATGCAAGTGATCGCCCACTTGGCGATCCTGCCGAAGCTCCTGCCAAGCATGTGCATCAGGACGAGTGGTCGATCGGCAAGCCCGACCTGATCATTCCCCTGAGCCGAGCCTACGACATCAAAGCCGATGGATTCATGCCCTATGTCCATGATGTCGTCGATATCGGGCTGACCGAGGATCAATGGGTCAGTGCTTATGAGATCCTTCCCAGTGAGCGCGATGTGGTGCACCACGTGATCGTGCAGGTCTACCCCAAAGGAACCACCACCCGCAATCGGGGGGAAGGCGCGGAAGGGTATTGGGCGGCATATGTTCCGGGGAATGGCGCGACGGTCTATCGGCCTGGCTTCGCGCGGAAAATCCCCGCAGGTGCGCGCGTGACTTTTCAGGTCCACTACACCCCCAGTGGCAAGGCAAAACAGGAACGTCTGCGCATGGGCCTGGTGTTTGCCAAATCTCCGCCGACATTCGAAGTGCGCACCGCCGCGATCGCGAATCCCCGGCTCGCCATCCCGCCCGGAGCGGCACGGCACGTGGAGACCAAAACACAAACCGTGCCCTTTGACATGCCCATCCTTGGTTTCGTCCCGCACATGCATGTGCGCGGCGCGGCATTCCGATATGAAGTGATTTTTGCCGATGGCAAGACGGAGACCTTGCTCGATATCCCGCGCTACGACTTCAACTGGCAACTTCGCTACGAATACAAAGAGCCCAAGCTGATCCCGCGTGGCAGCACAGTGAAGATCACCGCCATTTACGACAACAGCCCTAACAACAAAGCCAACCCCGATCCCACCAAACTCGTCCGCTGGGGGCAGCAAACGTATGATGAAATGATGTTAGGTTACGTGGAATACTTCACTCCCGTGAGCGACAGCACTCCGCCAAAGTAGAACGCTTGATGTTTGCTTGCTTACACGGTCAAGCTTGTTACAGTAGCTCTGCGATGTGGGACATGCTGGAACTACCGTTTTTTCAGAGGGCTCTGGCCGCGGCGGCATTGGTAGGCTTTACCAACGGTTTTTTCAGCGGCTTTGTGATCCTGCGTCGCACGGCTCTATCAGTGAGCGCACTTTCCCATACCATGTTGCCGGGGATCACGGTGGCGATCATGATCACCGGAGCGTTGACCCAGCTGAATGCCTTTCTTGGTGCTCTGATCGCGGCGCTGATTGTCGGACTGGGCTCCGTGGCGATCTCGCGCGGGAATCGTGTGGCACAGGGCACGGCGCTGGCGGTACTCTATACTTCCGCATTTGCAGGGGGCGTGGCATTATTGCCGCGCTTGGGTGTGCGGCAAGAGCTGGAGCATTGGTTGTTCGGTGACATCAATGCCGTGTCCAATGCGGATCTGTGGACGGTGTTCGGCATCGGCGTGCTGACCCTGGTCCTGGCCAATCTCTTTATGCGGCCACTTCTGGTGGCATTGTTTGAGCCAAACGTAGCGGCAGCCCAAGGGGTGCCGGTGCGCTTTGTGCAATATCTTTTGTTTGCTCTCATGGTCATGTCGCTCGTCGCTTCCTTACAAGCCGTGGGCTGCGTGCTCTCGGTAGGTTTGTTGGTCACTCCCGCGGCAACGATCTCCTTGTTCACCGATCGCACATCCGCGTTGTTCTGGGGCGGTGGCCTGCTGGGAGCGATAGGAGCGGTGCTAGCGGTCTTGATTTCTGTGCCGTTGAATCTGACATCAGGGCCGGCGATCGTGATGGTGCTTGGCCTGCTATTTTTGTTAGCTTGGCTGTTCAGCCCCAAATACGGTGCGCTATTGCGGCGCCGCGCGACCTGACGTTTTGCGCTCAATCACTGCGCTTTCGCGCAATTTCGCAGCCAACTCGCGAAGAATCCCTTGTTTTTTTGCGAGAACGATGCGTCGATAAATTTCGTCTTTTTTTTCCTCCAGCCCGATGAGAACCGCGGGTTTGATTTCGAGCGGATAGACGAGGTGCAAGGCGTTGTCGTGACTGATGACAGGACTGATTTCCCTTTCTCTCAACGAAAACAAAATTGCCTCAAAGGGGTGCAGGATACGCTCCATCGTAATCCAGTCGAGATCGATTTGCTGATCGTGCTTTTCGGTATGCTTACGGGCAAGCGTGGCGAAATCCGCGCCATCGATCACCTGCTGCCTGAGTGCCAGCATCTGCCGATAGGCTTCCCACGGACTCGCGTGATCCGGAAATCGCAGTAGATGGAGGGCATGCACTGCGGGCGCTTGGAAAAACTCATTCTGATGCTCGCGGTAGTATTCCGCCACTTCTTCTTCCGTGGGTTCGCCCATATCGGCAAACAGTTCCTTCGTGAAACATTGCATGCGCAGGGCGGCGGTAGTCTCCTGATGAATTTGCGCATGGTGTTTCTCGATCAATTCCCATGAGGCACCATTGTCCCGCCACTCGCGCAAGGCTTTTTCCATAGCGGCCTTTACCTGTGCTTCATCGAGCCTGGCATGACGTTTTTCCGCCTCTTGAGCGAGCAGGATCCCGTCGATCACCTCTTCCTCGGCTTGGGCGAAAAATTCCTCATCCCGTTCGCAGCACGAGACATCAGCCATCATTTCCGCCGTGGTTTTGATGCGCTGGAAGGCATCCTCAATCAGTGCGGGATCGACGGGTTCTCGATTGATGATGAGCATACCTTATCAAAAAACGGTTATTTTTCGTTCAAATCTGCCGGCAATGGAGCGGCAATCATCGGTGCCATGGCAGAATAAAACGATTGATCGCGAGCCTCCAGGAGAGAGCTATATTGCGCTAATTGCGCAGGCGTAAGCAAAGGACGCAAGGATTCAATCTTGCGAGAAGTTTCTTGTTTGCGTGATTGCACCAAAGCTCGCAAGGTGGCGGCACGATCGCCAGATTCGGAAATAGCGGCGTTTGCTACGGCAGTCATGCTCATCGCCTCGCCGGTAGATCCGAAACCCATCGCATCGAATGTTTCCGAATAGAGTCCGGTTTTATCCAAAAATGCCGACTGTTCCGCAGTGGATTGTTGTTGTAATGCGGCGAGCACACTCGACTGTTGTTCGGTATTCAGATCGATCTTGTCCAAGACATCAGCGTATTCCTTTTGAGCACTGGCAAGCGCCCGATTGTGCGATTGCAACTGGCGGAAGCCATTGAGTTTTGCGATCTGTTCACTGCTCAAAATCCCGGCGAGCGAGTCATTGAAGCGCTTTTCCGCCACTTCCGCCTCCTCCAGCATGCGGCGTGGATCAATTTCTTTGCCGGGTGAATACAAATTCAGTGCATCGCGTTTTTGCTGATAGAGCAAAAGCATTTGCTGCTGCTGCTCGACATTCAATCCCAGCAACTCCGCGATGCGCTGCACATAGCCCTGATCCTTGAGCGCCAGGCTGTTGCGCGCGCTATCCGCCAGAGACGCGCGTGCAGCGATGAGCTCCTGAGGCAGAGGAATCCCTTCCTCCGTATGTGTCGAAGGATCAAAGTTCCCATTACTTTTTCCATCGCGAGGTCGATCTGAGATACTGGATGCCGGACGTCCGCCAGTCACAGTGGGAACAACGTTTCCGGTATTGCCATCCGTGAAGCCGCTGGGTTTGATGAACCAAGCAAGCAAAAAACCGAAGATGGCGCAGAGTGCGGGAATGACAGCCGGATGTTTCATGACAAATGATAGGTTTACGTTAGATAAAACCGCCGGTGAGCTAATCGTGATAAAATTTCTCAAACGAACTGTAGTACCCTGCTTTCCACGGCATGAGCATGCAGAGCGCCGTTCACTTAATGCACGCCCTGTGCTTCTCCGGAGGCATTGCCGAGATTGGCGAGTTCGGGTGGAAGGAATTTTTTGAAACGGTTTTTATCGATCGCCTTCATGTAGGCCTCTTGGGGCGAAATCATCCCTTCGCGCAATTTCGACCAAATGGACTCGTCCATGAACTGCATACCCTCACTCTTGCCGCCGGTAATAACGTCATTGAGTTTTTGGGTGGCACCTTCACGAATGATGGCGGCAACGGCGGGAGTGGCGAACATGATTTCATGAACAGCAGTTCGGCCGGGCTTGTCACTGCGACGGCAAAGCAACTGAGCCAACACTCCGCGTAGCGAAGCCGCAAGCATCGTGCGCACCTGTGATTGCTGGTCGGCAGGGAACACGTCGATGATCCGGTCCACGGTTTTACGAGCGTTGTTGGTGTGAAGCGTGCCGAACACGAGCAGACCCGTTTCCGCCGCGGTAAGGGCGAGAGAAATGGTTTCCAGGTCGCGCATCTCACCCACCAGAACGATATCGGCATCCTCACGCAGAGCAGCGCGCAAGCCATCGGCGAAGGACGGGGTTTGAATCGGAACTTCACGCTGTGTCAGAATCGAACGCTTGTTGCGATGCACGAACTCGATCGGCTCCTCAATGGTAATGATGTGACGGGCAAAGTTGGTATTGATGTAATCGAGCAATGCCGCGAGCGTGGTGGATTTTCCGGAACCCGTGGGCCCGGTGACAAGAACAAGGCCGGATCGCATGTGACCGAACTCCTTCACTACGGCAGGAACTCCCAAGGATTCAAGAGACATGATTTCCGTGGGAATGAGACGGAACACCGCGGCAAGTCCGTTTTTCTGCTTTAAATAGTTGCAACGGAAACGCGAGGCCTCGTCCATCGCATAGGCGAAGTCGAGGTCACCGCTCTGAAGATATTTTTCAAAAGCTTTGGGGTCACAAATTTCCGCCAGAAGCGAGCGGAAGTCCTCACCCGATAAGACCGGTTGATCAGGAATGGCATGAATGCCACCGTGAACGCGGATTTTGGGTGGTTGCCCCTCGGAAAGGTGAAGGTCTGATCCTTTGGATTCTACCAGATACTGAAATAGGGCGTCGATGCGGGCCATGGAATAAAAATGGTGAAAAGTGAATGGTGAATGGTGAAAATGTTAGGATTGGAAGAAGGCCCGCATTTGGATCTTGTCCTCGGCACGATAAAGGCATTCATCGGGAGTGATGACACCTTGGATATAAAGTCGACGCAGCGATTCATCCATCGTGATCATGCCGACATTTTTACCCGTTTGCATCACACCGGGCAACATGAAGGTCTTGCCCTCGCGAATGCAGTTCGCAACGGCGGGTGTGTTCACAAGCAATTCGAGCGCCAGCACTCGTCCGGATCCGTCGGCTTTGGGCACAAGTTGCTGAGATAGGATACCGCGCAGGGATTCAGACACCATGATGCGGATTTGGTCGCGCTGATCGGTGGGGAACACATCCAGAATCCGGTCAAGGGTTCGCGGAGCGTTGCCGGTGTGAAGCGTGCCAAGAACCAAGTGCCCCGTTTCCGCAGCGGTGAGAGCAAGCTGAATGGTCTCAAGGTCGCGCATTTCTCCCACCATAATGACATCAGGATCTTCCCGCAGCGCACCACGCAATGCCTTGGCAAACGACTCGGTGTGAGAATGAACCTCACGCTGATTCACGTGGCAACTTTGGGAATCGAAGACGTATTCAATGGGATCTTCCAAAGTGAGAATGTGATCCTCGCGGTCGCGATTGATGAAATCGATCAGAGCGGCCAGAGTCGTCGACTTACCGGATCCGACCGAACCGGTGACTAGCACCAAACCATTGTGATATCGGGTGAGCGGCACGATGTGATCCGTGGGAAGCCCGATGTCCTGAATGGTGCGAATGTTGGTACTGATGATGCGGAAAACCATGTCGAGCCCGAGTCGTTGACGCACGACGGAGGCCCGAAAGCGGCCTTCACCATTGTCGTAGGCGAAGTCGACATCGCCTTTTTCCTCCAGGCGTCGCCATTCCTTCTCGCCCAGGAAAGATTTGGCCAATTGCAAGGTTTGCTCCTCGGTGAGCGGAGCGTGATCCTCCCAAATCGGCTGCAGTTGACCATTTCTTCTCCAAGCGGGAGGATATGCAGTGGCAAGGTGAACATCGGAGCAGCCATATTCCTGGCCGAGGCGGAGATATTGGTCAACGTGATCGAGGACGGTGTGAGACATGGAGTTTTTGTAGAGTTCGATGAGAAAAAATCAATCCGAGAAACGGTGTGGGGAATTCTTCCCCGGTGATAGGGGATGGCGCGACAAAAAGCGTTTTTGCAACTCGCTCCAGAGCCATGTTTTGATCGCAGGTTTGGCAAGCGTGAAGGCTGCGCCCAGCGCCAAACCAACGAGACCTTTGCGCGAAGTGCTTCCGTTCCGTGGAGGCTCAGGTTTTTTGCGAAACCACGCGCTTGAGACCAAACCAAGTATTGCTGATCCGGCAAACCAATACGTACGATTGCTGCGAATGTGCTCGCCCAACCGCGACGGCAGGTCGATGCGGTGTTGGAGAAGATGCCACTGTTCCGCCATGGCTTGACGCGCAAGATCGTTGCGCCGGATCAGTGCTTCGAGTTCGGCGTTTTGAAATTTTGCATCCATAGACGATCTTTGTGAAATTCTTCGCAAGTGAGGGGAAAAGCAGGTGGTTGTGGACGTTTGAGCAGGATCGCCAGGCGCCAAGCGATCAGGGCATGAAGCAACCCGAATCCCATGGCATACAACCACCAAGGCGCGTGCGTGAAGTGATGTAGGCATCCGATCAGTCCGACGATCAGAAAAAACCATGCCAACAAAGAAAACGCCGCAAACATCGCCGAGTAGCGGGATTTTTCCACGATGACACGAATCGCATCTTTCGATTCAAAACGCATCAAGGCAACGCGGGAAGCGACAAACTCCGCCAACGCGGATTGCCAGACACTACCCGCAGCCGATGATGCAGCCGGTTTTGGAAATTCCTCGCTCATGCCCACAAAATCAGCGGCGAGCGATCAGGCCAATCAGGAAACCAATGCCCAATGCACCCAAGACACATTTGGTGGGGTTTTGGCGGATGTAGTCTTCTGCGGAATTGTGTACCTCACGAGCGCGCGCGCGCGTGTCGGTCCATTGCTCCTGGGCGATCTCGCGAAACTGGGCGGCTTTCTCGGTGGCGCTGGTCTTCAGAGCCTGGGCTTTTTCCGAAGTGATATCACGAAACTGTGTTGCGCTTTCGAGAGCCTTTTCTTTCAAAGCACCTGCTTGGCCAGCGAGATCCTTGATTTTCCCCTCCGCCGCCAGCCGCAAATCATGCGCAGCTTGGGATACCGATGGAGTAGGCGTGAAACCAGCTTGGGGGTCAAGGCTGCCAGCATTGCTTGGATAAGATTCGCTCATGATCGTGACTTGAAGTTGATGATTTTCAACGCGCAATGTGCCATGGATCGCAGGGAATGGCAAGGCACAGTTTTGCAAGGGGCCTGCGATTTTTCTCGACCTACCCACAGCTCTCCGATTGGATTTCCCACCGTGATGAACAAATTCTTGGCAATCATTCTAAGTCTCGGTAGCTCGCTCGCTGCCGCCGCCACCCATCCCTGTTACGTAGGCACTCGCACGGATCGGGATAGCAAGGGCATTTATTTGGTGGATTTCGACGATGCGACTGGCTCACTCAGCAATTTGCGTCTGGCCGCATCCTACAAAGACCCCGGCTTCTTGTGCCTGCATCCGAAGAAAAAACTCCTTTACTCCATCGGCGCACGCCCCGACGGCACCGGAACCTTGGCGACATTTGCCATCGGCAAAAACCTCGCGCTGAGTTTTCTCAACGACGTTCCTTCCGGCGGCAAAGGCCCATGCCATGTGGCCGTCGACCATCAGGGGAAAATGGTGGCTGTAGCCAATTACGGCGATGGCAGCACTGCTTCGTTTTTGTTAGACCCGAAGGGCATTCCATCGGAAGCAGCGACCGTCATCAAACATCAGGGGAAGAGCGTGCATCCGCAACGACAAACCGGCCCCCATGCGCACGGCGTCTACTTTTCCGGAGAAATCCTCTGGGTGCCAGACCTGGGCTTGGATCAGACCCTTGCCTATAGTTTTGACAGCAACACGGGAAAAATTTCCCCTGCACGGGAACAATCGGCATTCGCTAGCTCCACCCCGGGCGATGGTCCCCGCCACCTCGCCATCCACCCCAACCAACCATGGGTCTATGTCGTGAATGAACTCAGCAATACCGTCACGCATTTCATCCGCAGCGGCACCAGCCTCACCGCACAAAAATCAGTGTCCACACTGCCATCGGCATTTCAAGGCACCAACACCACTGCAGAAATCGAGATCCACCCCAACGGTCGTTTCCTCTATGCCTCCAATCGCGGCCACCAGTCGATTGCCGCTTTCACCATCGACCAAAAAACCGGCGCCCTGACCGAAGTGGGGCAAACCGTGACGGTCGTGAAAACCCCGCGGCATTTCACCATAGCCCCGGGCGGAGCCTATCTGATCGTCGCCGGGCAAGACTCGGATAACCTGCAAGTGCTGGCCATCGACCCCCAATCCGGCAAGCTCACCGTCACCGATTCCCAAATCAAGGTCCCCTCCCCGATCTGTCTGTTATTCGCCAAACCCTGAACTCATGAGGATTTTTTCGAACAAATCCTTGCTTGGACAAGCGGTTCGGTGACAAACACAGTCGAATCTGCAAATCCTCTTTGATTTTTATCCCGCATTTCTGCATACTGTCTCTCCACCATGGCTACCAAATCTGCACTCGGCAAAGGTCTCGGCGCGTTGATCAAAAAACAAGCCAGCGCTACTTCCATTCCGGAGGCCACCATTTCACCAGATGAACGCAAATTGGTGCGCGATGTGCCGCTGACTCTGGTGGTTCCCAGTCCCTTGCAACCGCGCAAGCATTTCGTAGAGGCGCCGTTGGACGAATTGATGGAGTCCATCCGCCAGCACGGCATCATCCAACCACTCATCGTGCGCCGCGTCGGGGAGTCTCTGGAGTTGATCGCCGGGGAACGCCGCTGGCGCGCCTCAACCAAACTCGGTTTGGCGACGGTGCCCGTCATCGAGCGCCAGGCATCCGATCGCGATGTGCTGGAAATGGCGCTGATTGAGAACCTGCAACGCCAGGATCTGAATCCGATGGAAGAGGCCGCCGGCTACGTGCGCCTGGCCAAGGAATACGCCCTCAAGCAGGAGGAAATCGCTGGACGCGTGGGCAAATCGCGCGCCAGTGTGGCGAATGCGATGCGCCTGCTGGATCTGCATGACGATGTGCAACTGCAAGTCGCGCAAGGCCGCATCAGCGTCGGTCACGCCAAGGCACTGCTGGCGCTGAAAGACCAATCATCGCAACTTCTCGCCGCCGATCAGGTCTTGCGCAAGGCACTCACCGTGCGCGCCACGGAAAAACTGGTCCAGAATTTCCTCAGTCCCTCGGTGGTCAAACAGAAAAACGGCACCTCGACCGCGACCACGCAGGAAGAACTGGATTCCCATGTGCGCGATCTGGAAAACCGTCTGCGCACGCTCTTCGCCACACAGGTGCAGATTTCCCATACACCGAAAAAAGGCCGCATTGAAATCGAGTACTACGGCAACGACGACTTGCAACGCATTTTGGAATTGTTAGGCGTGGATGAATAAAGTGGAGCCATGAGCACGGTCATGAAAGCGTTGATGGGTTTGCTGGTGGTAGTGCTTCTCTCCTGCCAGAAAAAATCCGAGGCGCTGCCTCCCGCACCGGCGTTCCCAGCCCATCGCGCCGCGCCCGAATGGCAGCGCCTGACCGATCTCAGCTACGAGGTCATCAAGGAAATTCCCCACGATACCGGTGCCTACACCCAGGGATTGTTGTTGTCCCAAGGTCACTGGATCGAGGGCACGGGGGGCAATGGCCAGACCAGCATCCGCCGCGTGGAAAAAGAAACCGGTCGCGTGCTGCTGAAAAAAGATTTGGCAGCCGAATACTTCGGCGAGGGCATCAGCGAACTCAACGGCAAGCTCTACCAACTCACCTGGAAAAACCAAGTCGGCTTCGTCTATGATGCTAGGACGTTCCAGTGGCAGAAAAACTTCGGCTATTCCGGCGAAGGCTGGGGGCTGACCACCGATGGCACCCACCTGATCATGAGCAATGGCAGCGATCGCCTGCGTTTTCTTGATTCTAACACCTTCCGCGTGGTGAAAGAAATCTCCGTGCGCCACAATGGCAAAGCAATCACTCAGCTCAACGAACTCGAATGGGTCGAAGGAGAAATTTTCGCCAACATCTGGTTCCGCGATGAAATCGTGCGCATCAACCCCGCCGATGGCAGCGTGCTGGGCATCATCGACCTCAGTGGCATCGATGCCAAAGAATCCCGCAAGGAGCCGGACTTCGTGCTCAACGGCATCGCCTACGATGCCACCACGAGCGACCTCTTCGTCACCGGCAAGTGCTGGCCGAAAATCTATCAGATTCGCTTGGTGGGGAAGAAGTGAATGGTCGGTGGATTCTTTTCGGGATTGCAGTTCCTGAAGTTCTTTTGAGGCGCATCATTTTTCTCTCCTAGCTGCTGGTGACATTTGACCAGCAGTTTCAGCCTCTGCCGCAGTCGCCCGAGCGATCGTGCCAGAGAGTTCGCCATTTCTCATCACCACTGAATCGCCGCGGCGGCCCAGGTGAGGCCGGCGCCGAATACCACCAGCACGATGTTTTCCCCACGGTGGAAAGCACCGCTGCGGTGGGCCTCATCGAGCGCGATGGCCACAGCAGCGGCGGAGGTGTTGCCGTAATGGTGCAGGTTGACGAAGACTTTTTCGTTAGGCACGGAAAGACGATCGGCGATGGCATCGATGATGCGCAGATTCGCCTGGTGAGGAATCACACAAGCGATGTCCGAGGGCTGCAATCCGGCGCGCGTAATGACCGTTTCCGCGGCGTTTTTCATGCGATTGACGGCGTGCTTGAAGACCTCCTTACCGAGCATGGCCAGCGTGGCGAGATGTTCATCGGCGTTTTCCGGAGTGATTGGTTGTGCCGAGCCGCCACCGGGAATATTGAGCAGATGCGTGAGTGAACCATCAGTACCAAGGTCCATCGCGAGGATGTGACCTTCCCCGGGCTGGGCCTTGCGCAACACGGCCGCACCGGCGCCATCACCAAAGAGGATGCAGGTCCCGCGATCGTTCCAGTTCACGAAGGCTGAAAGTTTTTCCGCGCCGACGATGAGCGCATTCTGCACACTACCACCGGCAATCATCTTGCGGGCGATCTCCATCGCATAGAGGAAACCGGAGCAGGCAGCAGAGACATCAAAGGCGATCGCGCGACGTGCGCCGATGTTTTCCTGCACATAACACGCGGTAGCCGGCGTCAAGGTATCCGGAGTAATGGTGGCAACGATGATCAGCTCCACATCCTCGGGCGCGAGGTGGGCTTGCTCCAATGCCTTCAAGCCGGCCTTGGTGGCCATGTGCGAGGTGAATTCACCCTCGGCAGCGATGCGGCGCTCCTTGATGCCGGTGCGGGTGGTAATCCATTCATCCGAAGTATCGATGCGGGTTTCCAACTCGGCATTGGTAAGGATTTTCTCGGGCACGTAACTTCCCGTGCCGGCAATCGTCACAGCGGTGTCGCTCATGCGCGATAGCTTGATGCGAAACCGAGCCGATGGGAAGTCTGAAATTTTTGGCGCGCAGGTTTCGGTAAGGGGGGCATCCGTAGCCGGATGCATGGCAAAAATGATTCGCCATTCCGTGGGGAAACCGGCATAAAACCTGCGTGACGAAAGCGTTTTTGTTGGGGGCAGGATTGGGCACACGGTTGCAACCGCTGACGCATCGATTGCCCAAGCCCTTGGTTCCTTTGGTGAACCAGCCACTGATTCATCATGCATGGCAAAGTTGCCGCAAGGTTGGCTGCCGCGACTTCGCTGTGAACACCCATCATTTGCCGCAAATGTGGCAGGATGCCACCTGGGGCTGGGGCTGTGATGATTGGCAGACTCTTCCCGAGCGAGGAGAAAATGGCGAGTTCGTGCAGTTCGGTCATTGGCATGATTCGTCGATTCGGTTGTATCATGAGCCCGTTCTCCTCGAAACTGGTGGTGGCTTGCGCAACATCCGGCCATGGATCGGAAATGACGATGTCCTGGTTCACAACGGCGATATTTTTTCGACGATGCCGCTCGAGCGACTCATAGAATCTCATCGAGCTTCCGGATTACCCGTCACGCTCGCTTTGCGCTCGCAGGGACAAGCTCGGCACATTGCATGGAAAGATGGCAAAGTGACCGATATCCGTAACAAACTTGGTCGCGCGGAAGGAACCCATGTGTTCACAGGCATCTACTGCATGAATGCCGAGTTGTTGGATCATTTACCGCAGGAATCCGTGGTATCGGTAATTCCCGCCTTTCTCCGACTCATCGAAAAACAGCGTCTTGGATGCGTAGTCATCGATGACGGCGAGTGGTGGGATCTGGGTGAAAGAGAAAGTTATCTGGACGCCCATCGGCATCTGATGAAAGGAAATGTCATTCATCCCACCGCGTCGATTGCCGAGGGAGCGCTGGTAGAAAACAGTTGCATCGGTGCGAAGGCGATCATTGGCGCTGGTGCCGTGATTCGCGATTCCGTATTGTGGCAAAGTTCACGCATCGGTGAGCGAGCGCGATTGGATCGCTGCATCGTCTGCTCGGATGCGGAGGTGACTGGAACTCATCGAAACATCGATCTCTGAGACCAGCCACTTAGGGTTCCTCTGGCATGGGACGACGCGGAAGGAGCAGCGAAAAAAGATCCACATCAACGGTTTGCGGTTGGCCGAGGAATTCCAATAAAACTTTAACCCTTTCGGCACCAGGCAATACTTCGACAATAGACCCTTTCAAGCCCTGGAGTGGACCGTGAGCCAACTCCACCTCATCCCCCTTTTCCAAACGCGGTTGAAGAATCAGCACGTCATTCTCTGCCTGTTCCTGCCATGACCGACGCATTTCCTCCACCACTCCGGCGGGCACCGCGGGAATCAGGCTGCCGAATTTCACAAAGCCTCTCACCCCCTGACAATAGCCTACCACGCGCTGCATTTCGCTGAAACAAAACCGCGCGAGCACATAGCCGGGAAATAACGCCTCCTGCCACCAAACTTTGCCGCGGCGCGTCGCCTTGCGGTAGCGAAGCATGGGACAAAACACCTCGACGCCGTCGATATCAAGCAGATGGTCCGCCGCCAAGCGCTCTCGCTTGGTCTGCGTTCTCAACACATACCATTGTGATTGCTCGTGCATCTTATTCTCCTAACACTCGCTGAATGATAGGCAGCACCACGCGCCCGCGACTGATCCATGAATCGAGTTTTTTCAAACGACGTTTGTAAAATTTCTGCAATGGCACCTCCTCGGCATGAGCCGCTTCTTTGATCAACCCGACCACCTTGCCCTTGCCGCTCTCCAAGTGAGGGCGCACCTGCTCGCGGATAAAGCCACCGACCAAGCGCCTGAGATCCACATCGGGTTCATACAAGGTTCTGCGACTACCATTGCCCTCGGCCTCTTTCACGGCACCCAGCTCGCGAAGCATGCGCATTCCCTGACTGGCAGAACCTTTGCTAAGCTGGAGTTTTCCTGCCACATCATCGAGTGACAGCGCTTGCGGAGAGAAAAACAACAAGCCGTAGATTTCCCCTAGCGACTTTGGCAGACCGATGACTTTCACGCCATCCACAAAAACGTCAATCACCTGACGCTCCAGCGGACTCAACATCCCCCGATTATTGTCCTCTGGCGGTTTCGATTCCATGCATCGACTCTAGCGTTGGGGTGGATTTGTTCAATTCATTTTGAACAAAATTCCGCCAATCACGTAACGCCAGCCGGATGCCTCGTGCTTTGTGCAATGTTTCCTCATACTCCATCGCAGCCGAGGAATCGGCCACAATCCCAGCGCCGACATGATAATGCAGAGAGCCGTTTTCCCTCACCAAGGTGCGGATCGCGATATTGAATTGTGATTCGCGATTATACCCGAGATATCCCACGGCTCCGCAATAGAGCCCACGAGACACCGGTTCCAATTCCGCAATAATTTCGCAGGCACGTTTCTTGGGAGCTCCCGTAATGCTGCCTCCTGGAAAACATGCCGCTAGGGCATCGATCGCATCCAGCTCAGACCGGATTTCACCGCGAACCGTGGAGACCAGATGGAACACCTGCTCGAAGGCTTCCAGCTGCAGCATTTCGTCCACACGAACGCTACCAAAGTCGCACACCTGCCCCAAATCATTGCGCAGCAAATCGGTGATCATCACCAGTTCCGAAATTTCCTTGGCAGAGGTTTGCAATTCGTAGGCGGAACGACGGTCCTCATCCGCATGGGCAAAGCGCGGGCGAGTGCCCTTGATGGGGCGGGTTTCCACCTGCCTGCCGCTGATGCGGAGAAATGTCTCCGGCGAAGAACTCAAAATTTCGCGACCTGCCATCTTCAACCATGCCGCCATGGGAGCCGGCGAACGGTCCCTGAGCATCTCATACAGGCCAGCCAAAGAACCTTTGTCATCACAAGGCGCCGTAAATTGTTGCGTAAAATTGACCTGATAGATATCACCCGCCGCAATCCACTCGCGAATGCGTTCCACGGCGGCGATGAATTGCTCCCTGCTCATGACAGCACGAAAATCTCCGGGCTGACAAGGGTGCGTCGACGGATGATCACCGATCATCGAGGAAAGATTGCCGATTTCCTGCCATTGCTGTTGTTCATGCTGATAGATCAACATGTTCGGGTAATGGCCGAAAGTGAAAGTGCCATCGTAATCAATCCACCCGCAAAGCCCACCCAGCGGATAACCGCAATCTACCGCATCCTTTTGATGCATGCGCCACACCTGACGCAAACGCTCCCGATCCCGCGTCTCATGGAGCTGACCTTGCAAGAGAAATTCCGGTTCGGCAGCGATCAGCGAAATCGATGGTCCGGACTGATTCGAAGTATTTCCCGATGAATCGAAAAACACGAGCCCTGAAGCGTGTGACAACTGCTGCGCCAGTTCCCAAGGCGTCCATTTCCGCCAATCTTGAGCATACAGCGGCTGGTGGTTCATCACGACGCAAGATGCAACACGAAAGGCCGGGCGTCAACCTTTCGTATGAGTCCATTGTCCGCACCTTAGGAAATTGTGTGCTCTGCACTTCACTCAAACCCCCAAGGATTTGAGCTGCTTGCGTATGCCCATTTTCGCGGCAGGAGAAAGACGATCGAGAAACAATACACCATCGAGGTGATCAATTTCGTGTTGAAAAGCACGAGCCAGCAGACCATCGGTTTCCACCACCACCTCGGAACCATCCAGTTGCTGGAAGCGGGCCCTGACAATGGATGGACGGCCAACCGGCGCGCGCACTCCGCGGATGCTCAGACAGCCCTCGGTCTCAACCGCACGCGGACCATCCAGTTCGAGCACAGGATTGATGATGACCAGAGGCATTTGCTCCACCATATCGACATCCTCATCGTTGACTGTCATGAAACTCACGCAACGAGGGTCGTGCGAGACATCGATCACCGCCATTCTCAGTGCGAGACCAATCTGCGGTGCCGCCAAGCCAACGCCGTTCGCATGATACATCGTTTCCAGCATGTTTTCCGCTAGGGATACAATGTCATCATTGATCTCTTCCACTTCCCGACACTTTTCCCGCAGAACGGGGTTTCCAATTTGCACAATATCTAACAACATGATTTTTCTTTTTCAGGGATTGGGTGATGAACTTTTGGCGCGCGTGGGCATGACCTTGATGCCGAGTTTGTTGAGAGCGCCCCAGATTTCCACCATCTTGCCGAAGGGGGCTTTTTCATCGGCTTCGATCTCAAGAGTGCGGTCGGGATTGAGCTTGCGCCAAGCCTCCAGGTAGGAATCCAGCAAGCCTTCCGGCACGGCGGCTCCCTCCAAAGCCAACTGTCCCTCGGCATTGATGGCGAGCACTGACATTTCATTCATCACTGTTTGTGTGGGCAAATCCTTGGCGGTTGGCAAGGTGATTTGCATTTGGTGACGGGGTCTTTTGAAATTGGTGGAAACGATGAAAAAGATCAGCAAAATGAAGAGAATGTCGATCATCGGGACGATCGGCACGCCAGAGTTCTTTTTGGCAGGGCGGGCGAATTGCATGAGCGGATCTCAATTTTTGGGTGATCGGGCTTTCTGGCAGACATGCACAAGCTTGCTCAACACAAGCTCCAGTTCGGTGGTGAAGCTTTCAATTTTACGATTGAAGAAACTTTGTGCAATGACGCACGGCACGGTGATCGCCAAACCGAAAATGGTGGTATTGAGGGCCATCGCGATACCAAGCGCGATGCGCTGTGCATCGCTGATATCACCGGATTTGGCCATTTCCTGGAACAGGAAGGCCAGACCACTTGCTGTGCCCAGAAGCCCCAGCAGAGGAGAAACGACAATCACCACGTCAAGAGCCGTCATGCCGGTGCTGAACTGCAGAACTTCGTGGCGTGCGGTGGTTTGCACCGCCTCGGTGATGTCGGCTTGGGATTTACCGCGGTTTCTCACAGCTACGGCAGCGAGCCTCGCCAAGGCTGTTTTGCCGCGTTCAAATTCCGCCAGCATGGGTTCCACAGATCCGGCTTCCACGTATTCCTCGAAGCGATCCACCCGATCCGCCAGATCGGCTGGAATGATGTGGGTGCGACGGAGGGACAGCATTTTGAAGACGATGATGGTGAAACCCACGATCAGGCAGAGCAACAGCGGATACATGAAGTGACCGCCATCTTGGAAATATTTCCACACGATTTGCATGGCATTGCGGGCATCGGCAGCTTGTTGGGCAAGAATGAATGGATAGGACATGTTAGAAGTAGAAGTTGTAGACCAGTTCGATCGGCTCATCGTCAATCTCCGCCTTGAGATCATTAGGAATGGGAGGGATTTTCGCTTGGCGAATCGCGCTGAGAGTGAAGCCTTTTTGCACCTCGCCGGCATCGATCATTTCGACAACAGAAATGGTGCGAACACTGCTGTCCGGTGCGATGACGAATCGAACGGTTAGAATGCCTGGCGTGATGAAATCCCGGTATTTGGTGCAATTTTTGTGCCACTCCGCTTCGACCGCTCGACTCAGCGCGCTGTGGTATCGCCCCATTGGCGTGTTGGCCACATTGAGTGCGGATCGTCCTTTACGGGTGATCGAGCCACTGAGTTTGGTTTTCGTCTGATTGCCACGAAATCCCGGCTCATCGGGCTTGGTTGGAGTTGCAGGCTTGGGCAACTCTGCTTTCTCCGTTTGCGCTTTTTCCGAAGGCTCAGGAGCGGAATGATCCGCCATCTGCGGTTGGGGAGGCGTTTCTTCCGCGGTTGCACGTTCGACAATCTCGTCCCCTGGCAAGCTCGGAGACTCTTTATTCGCCATCACCTTGGTCTTTTCAGGCTCCTTGATGGTGCTTGGTGCTGTTGTATCAACTGGCGCAGTCGTGGCACGTTCGGAGATTTCCTTGGGCTGATCTTCCGGCATGGGTTTCGATGGCGGCAGCGGTGCGTCGCTAGGGGAACTCTTCGCAAGCCTGTCATGTTCCAACGCACCATCCTGCACTTTGCTTTCCGTAGTCTCGATCTCACCGGGACGACGCGGCTCACGACCGTCCTGGCTGGGCATGAGTGGAGCACCCGCAACAGGCAATGCATCACTTGTGGCAATCGTGTCACGCTCGCCGATGAAATCAGCTTTCTCGGGCTGCGCCGAAGCCTGGTCGGAAGATGTGCGAGCAGATGAAGGCTTACTGGCAGGCGGCTTGGGAGTTTCGGGATCAGGAACGGGAGCAACGGATTCCGGATTCGCCATCACAATCACCACTTGCTCTTGCGGAGGGAGAAAGATGGTCGGGCTTTGAGCAACCAGTTGATTTCGCAACAACAGAAAACCGATGCCCAGTAGCAGCAACAGTGTGATCGACATCGCAATGACAAAAGACAACAACCATAGCGGTTGATGATTTTTCATCCGGCGTGTGATGGTCTGAGTGGGCATCAGCAGGACAAAGCTTGCCTCAATCCGTGCCCGATCACAAGGACTTAGGCCGCGATTTTTCGATTTCTTTCTTTCCAAACGAAGGGATGTCGTACTGACTTCCGGTCATGAGAACCCACATTGTGATGGCATGGATTCTGACGGGGCTGGCGGTCTCTTGCACGCGCAAGCTCGATTCACAGCCTGTGCACCCTGCCATCGAACCTTCTGGTTCAGGTGATAGCGCCATCTCTTCCGCTGAGAACACCATAAGGGCAGCCGATGACTCCGGTGATCTGGCCCAGCAACTTCGAGACCCTAACCTCCTCGATCGACTGGACGATCCGGATGCGCCCGATGCAAGCCATCCGAAGGCCAAGCCAGAAGCGGGTAAGCCCATCATCATCAAAGGTAGCGAACTCCCACCCGAGCCCATCGCTCCGCCCAGATCCACGCCGCAACCACCATTGGAAAAACCTGCCTTACCTGAAGGCAAGGATCAAAAAGAATAAGTTGCCTACCATGGAAAAAATAGGGAATTTACCTCATAGTCACTTTCTCGCGAATGCTTGATGATCTGCAAGAAAGAAAAAGCCCTCCCAAAAAACACCGCATTCAGATCGAAAATCGCCCTTGGCGAAAATAATGAGAAATTTTTCTAAGTTTTTCGAGCATTTCCTCGTTATCCAACTCAAGAAGATTCGCTGTGAATTTTTGCTGGTCATTTCCAGCAACCTGCATCAAAGTCTCTTCGCCTCCTCAAAAACCAACCATACTCATTTTCGTTATGAGCCTACACGCCCAACTCAGTCCCGAAGCACAAGCGCGTCTCGATGCGATGAAACGCAATTCGACGATTTCTTCGATCATTATCGCGCTTCTCAGCATTGTGCTTGTCGGCTTGCTTCTCGCGTTCATCTTCATTCAACCTTTGTTCAAGGAGACTCCGGTGATTGTGTCCTATAGCGCGAATGTGCCTGCGGAAGAAGTGTTGGAAACAAAAAAAGTCAGCACAAACACCAAACAAAAACCTTCGGCTCCTTCATCGTCAAGCGCGAAGGTGATTGCCGCAGCCACCACATCGAACGTGGCGATTCCTGTGCCGGAAGTGGACGTGCCGCAACCCTCCACCGACTTCGGCAATGGTGACGACTTCGGCGATGGTTGGGGATCCGGAGGCGACGGCGGCGGCGGCGGTGGCGGTTTCGGCGCGATCCCTGCGACCATGCGCAAGCGTTGTTCCAAGGAAGACCGCTTGCAGCGTCTGGCAGAAACCGGCGGCAATGAGCAATGCGAGGAAGCCGTACTCAAGGCCCTGCGCTGGATGAAAAAAACTCAAAACCCCGATGGCTCTTGGAATGGTGCCAAAAAGTCGGCCATGACGGGACTAGGCCTACTCGCATATCTGGGACATTGTGAAACACCGCTTTCCGAAGAATTTGGTGAATCATGCCTGAAGGCCATGACATACCTCATCAATGTGGGGATGAAAAACCAAGGTAAGCTGGCTGATAACGTCGGCGACAAGCACTGGTGCTACGAACATGCCATTTGCGTCTATGCTCTTGCCGAAGCGACGACTTTCTGCAAGCAACTCAGCATCACCGTTCCCAACCTTCCCGAGGTCACTCAAAAAGCCGGTCAGTTCCTCATCGACAACCAGCACAAAGGCGGTGGATGGGATTATGCCTACGACGAGTCAGGCGGACGGGGCGGCGACGTTTCTATCACCGGTTGGCACATCCAAGCGCTGAAGGCGATGAAGCATACCGGTCTCGATTTCAAAAACCTCTCCCGCTGCGCCAGCAAGGGTCTCGAATACCTCAAGGACAAACAAGACGACAATGGCGGTTTCGGCTACACAAGCAAAAAGCCTCTCGCGTCAAAAGGTGGTTATTACACGCTTACGGGTGTGGGTGTTCTTTGCTTCCAAATGTGGGACAAGGGTTCCTCTTCCGAAGTTCGCAAGGGCACCAAATACATCAAATCCAATTCGAAATTGAAATTCGGCACTCCGGACTGCGATTTGTATGCTCACTACTATGAAGCCCAAGCGATGATGAACCGCGGCGGCGAAGAGTGGAAACACTACAACGGCATGATGCGCGACGAGGTATTGAAAAATCAGAAGCCCGATGGCACATGGAACGGCGGCGCGGGTCATGGTGCCGGCGCTTTCTACCACACAGCACTGTGCACCCTGATGCTGGAAGTCTACTACCGCTTCCTGCCCGGCACGGGTCAGCATTGATCACATCCCCTATGAAGCAAAGGCGATCCTAGCATGGATCGCCTTTTTCTTTTGCTTTGACGAATTCCTTATGATAGCCCCACCCATGATGTGCCGATTTCCTTACTTCATTCTATTCTTGATTCTGCTTCCTGTCGTGGCATGCCGAGGAAAAGAACCATCGCTTTTGATGCAGGCGATGCAAAGCGAAATCGACCAACAACAAATCGTCGGCGGCATCGCGGTGGTGGGAACTGCCGATGGCGTGATCGAAACGGTAATGGGCGGACATGCCGATCTCGCACAAAAACGCGTTATACGCGAGGATGACTTGTTCTGGATCGCCTCAATGAGCAAACCGGTCACCGCCTGCGCGATCATGAAGTTGCAGGAACTGGGGAAATTGCATGTCAACGATCCCGTTTCGAAGCATCTACCCGCCTTTGCAGAGCTAAAAGATGCGCAAGGAAAACCGATATCGATCACCATCGCACAATGTCTCAGCCATAGCTCAGGACTCAGCGAAGTGCCGCGCGACAAGGAAGCCACGATGACTTCGTTGGATGAACTGGCAAAATGCGTGGCAACTCTTCCTCTGGTCTTCCCGCCCGGTAGCCAGTGGCGCTACTGTCAGAGCAGCATCAATACCGCCGCACGGGTGGTCGAAGTGGTGTCCGGCATGTCCTTCGAGAATTTTTTGCAAAAACATTTTTTCACTCCTCTGGAAATGAACGATACCACCTTCTATCCGACGGAAGAACAGGTGAAACGCCTCGTGACTTCGTATCGACGACAAGAAAACCATTGGCAAGCAGTTCCTCTCGCTTTTCTTGCGGGGAAATCCCCGACAAACCGCGAGCGCTACCCTCGAGGCAACGGTGGCTTGTTTTCGACCGCCAAGGACTACGGTCACTTTGCCCAGATGATGTTGAGCAAGGGAGAATGGCGCGGCAAACGCGTGTTGTCGGAGGCATCGGTAAAAGAGATGACGCAAGTGCACACCGGCGAACTCAAGACCGGCTTCACTCCCGGCAATGGCTGGGGCTGGGGCGTTTGTGTCGTTCGTGAACCCCAGGGAGTCAGTGCCAGCTTATCGGCAGGGTCTTTCGGCCATGGCGGTGCTTACGGCACTCAATGCTGGATTGACCCTGTGCGCGGCAGATATTTTTTGCTCATGGTGCAGCGTGCCGACTTCCCGAACTCGGATGCCTCCACCCCGCGCCAACACTTGCAAGATATTGCACTTTCTCTCAACAAGCCATGAACCAAGAAAGCAAGTCTAAAACTCGAGTGGAAATCGAGGCTCCCAGCGCAGCACAAATCATGGCCGCGAAAAAAATGCGCCGTGAGCGCGAGCTGTCTTTCCTGAATCTCCCCAGTGAAGAAAAGAAAAAGTCACGGCGCTCTGGCATCGAAGGCGTGATTCTGATGTTACTTGCCGTGGCTCTTGCCTATTTTCTTCACCCGCTTGGCACCGTGGGCTGGCTACTGGCGCTGATGCCCTTTATCGGCGGACTGATTGTCATGCTCAAGGGCTGGCAGTGATCTGAAGCAATATCATGCATCTAACGGTCCGCGACAAATTGCAAACGAGGGCCCTCGGCGGTGGGATAAACCACTCCCACGAATGCGGTCGGTTCCTCGACCTTGACCGTCTGCTTTTTCTGATCACCGAGGGTCAGACTCAAGCTTAGCGAATCGAAAACTCCGGCGTCATGATCCTGCTCCGCGCCAAGTTTGATGATCTGATCCTTGATTTTCAGGCAGACCTCTTCGTTTGTCAAATTGACCAAACGCAACGACGTCTGGTTTTTCTGCGCTTTGCTCGTGACAGTATGCCACCGCAAATCATCGCCCTTTTGATAAATCATGACGATTCGACCCGCTGGATCCGCCTTGATCGGACAGCTATCGAGCCGATGACCCTTGACACGGAATTCGGCATCCTTTTCGGGCAAGGTGAACGTGCCGCTGTCATTACCGGCTGCAAGAGTGATGACTTGGGTGCGGCGGTCACAGGAGATCTCAATGGTGAGATCCTGTTTTGCGGAAAGATTGACAACGTTGAAATTTCCCGCCGCCGCCGGCCACGCCAGCGACCACATCAGAATGAACAGAGAACGCATGGTCTATTTTTTGGGTTTCATCCAAGGCGGCAATTGTTGTTTCTCATTGCGCACCAGAAGGGCAGAGCAAGTTCGTTTGTGATTGCTGCCGATGAGAAGAATGTAAGCACCTTTTTCCTGAGAGTCCGGACATCCGCCAATCACCTTGTTTTTATGCATGACATCGAAAGCGCCCCCATTCCAGGTGGGCATGTCCTGCGTGCCAAACAGCGCAAGATTGATTTTTTGTGAGCCGATCTCAAACAACTCCTCCTCGGGGCAAAACGACATGACCTGCAGTTTGTGTCCTTTGGCATAAGGCTGAGGCCCACAGCGCTTGATCCGCACTTCCGGCGGGCGCTCGTTGCCATCATCATCCTTTTTTGAGCCGATCTGCTGAAGGAAAATGACATAGAGAACGGTCTCATCGGGATCGATGTTGATGCTACCTTTGGCGGACTTGTAGCCTTCAATCTCCACACTCAGCTGGTGTGATCCCTTGGGCACAATGAACCAACCCGTGGATTGGATCGATTTCAAGCCGCCGGGCATAAGGTCTTTGCCATCGATGATGACCTTGCAAGCTTTGGCGTTTGGCACCATGTTCGCGAGATTGAGAAATCCATGTTCCATGTCCTGACTCCAAGCGGTGTGGGTCAGGGCACTGACGAGCAAGGCGGCGATGAATTGGATGAGAAATTTCATGGGGACTCCAGTGAATCAGCAAATTCCGTGCCGAGAATACGGTACTGCAGCGACTGACTCTTACAGCATTTCACGCGTCGACTCACTCGGCAAGGCGAAATCGAATTTCGCAACGGGCACAGTGTGACAGGATTGTGAAAAACTTGAGAGAACCATGATTTTTACGGCAACGCAGGTTTGTCCTTGCCCGCATCGGGATCATGCGCCATGGGTAAGACCATGACCTCCGAACTTGAAAACCTGTTTCAATTCCTGCGCTTTCCCAGCGTTTCCACGGATTCGCGTCACGCTTCGGACGTCAGGGCTTGTGCCGATTGGTTGGTGGAAAAACTGACCACCATGGGACTGGATACCGTACTTCATGAGACGGCGCGTCATCCCATCGTGGTGGCGCGCAATAAGCACCATGCTGATCGCAAAACCGTTTTGATCTATGGACACTACGACGTACAACCCGTGGATCCCGTCAGTTTGTGGCACAGTTCCCCGTTTGAACCGGAAATCCGCGATGGAAAAATCTGGTGCCGCGGAGCTACCGACAACAAGGGGCAGATGCTCGCGCATGTCCTGGGAGTGGAAAAAACATTGCGCGAGGAAGGCGAGCTTCCGGTGAATTTGATTTTTCTTTTTGAGGGTGAGGAAGAAATCGGCAGCCCGAACCTCACACCATTCTTGCAGACCCACCGCGAGGAATTGCGCTGCGATGTGATCGCGGTTTCGGATACCGGAATGGTCGCGCCGGGAGTGCCAACGATGGGCTACGGCCTTCGTGGCATCGCCTGCGCGGAGGTCACTTTGCGAGGTCCCAAAGGCGATCTCCATTCCGGCATCTATGGTGGTGCGGTGGCGAACCCTGCCACGGCCATGGCTCGGCTGGTCGCAAGTCTGCACGACGCCGAAGGCAAAATTCTTGTTGAAGGTTTTTATGACGATGTTCGTCCACTGCAAGATTGGGAACGCACGATGTGGCAATCCGTGCCGGGAGTTTCGGATGCGGATTATCTCGCAGTAACCGGCTCGCCTGCCGTGTTCGGTGAGCCCGGCTACAGCTCGGCCGAACGCGTCTGGGCAAGACCTACGGCAGAAGTGAATGGTATCGGTGGTGGCTACCAGGGCGAAGGTTCGAAGACCGTGCTGCCAGCCGAGGCCTTTGCTAAATTTTCCTTCCGTCTCGTGCCCGATCAGGATCCGAAGGACATTTTGCAAAAAGTGAAACGGCATTTCGAGGTCCACTGCCCGGCGGGTGTGACCATCGAGGTAGCGATGGGTCACGATGGCAAACCCTATCACGCTGATCCACATTCCCCCTTCGGCAAAGCGGCTCAGCGCGCGCTGGAAAAAGCCTTCGGTCGTGAACCGGTATTGATCCGCGAGGGCGGTAGCATTCCCATCATCCAGGCATTCCGTGAAATTCTCGGAGCGGACACCCTTCTGTTAGGTCTGGCGCTTCCGGATTGCCAGATTCACGCGCCTAACGAAAACTTCCCTGTCGCCAATTTCGAAGCAGGCATTTTGCTAAATCAACACCTGCTCCGTGAACTGGCGAAATGACTGAGAGGGCGACGTTCCGTCCAACTTTACGAGTGTGAGCGGCATCATGTAGCTTGGTTTTACTGAGCCTGATGCCACGCGCGACTGGAAAGTCGCCCACAACTGTGAAGTGCGGCAGCATGCCGCCACTCCGTATGAGATGATCACAAGGAGGGGCGACGTTTCGTCGCACTTTACAATTGGCCGCGGTATCCTGCCGCTCTTCTCAACGCTTCACTTTCTCACTTCCTATCATCCTTCTCACCAGATCCGACTCCCCATGCATCCAATCGCTTTGTTTCAGGCGGGCCCGAGTCGGATTCTGGCGAATGTAACGCGCGCAGTTCGAGAAATGATCCCAATCCCGAATCATTCGATCATAATACGATTTTTGCCATACCGCGCCTGTCTTGTGCAAACGTGCGTTGATCTGTTTCGCGCTGAATCCTTTCCATGACTGCATTAAAGCGCTAAGAGTGTGCTCGCCCAATGTACTGAAAAGGATGTGCACGTGATTCGGCATCATCACCCAAGCGTGCAGCAGTGAGCGCTCTCCCTCAAAGTGCCTGAGCCCATCTGCCACGATGCGAGCGTTTTCCTTGTCTTTGAGCAAGCAATCACCATACCCTTGGTCCAGCCAACGCTCGAATCGTTGCGAAAACTTTTGGTGATACTCTTTTTCCGTTTCCAGCGACCATGGCTTGTCGGGTTGCTTTCCGAGCCACTCTTGTTTTTGCTGGGTGAATTCTCGCAACATCACCTGTGGTATGGAATCAGCGAGACGGAAGGTGACAAAATAAGTGATACCATCCTGAGAGAGGTGCGGCACACGGTTGGTGCTTTCTTGACAGGGCAGATGGGGATTGTGGAAACGGATAGGAATGAACACGAAAACATTGCAAGTGTTCTTTTGAACTGTTGTCGAGAAGAAAATAGAGCTTTTCACGAGATCGGGATGGGCGACGAAGAAGTCGCCCACAACTGGAAGTGCGGCAGCATGCCGCCCCTCCTCATGGGATGATCACAAGGAGGGGCGACGTTTCGTCGCACTTTACGATTGACCGCGGCATCCTGCCGATTGGCTTTAACGAGCCTGATTGGCATACGCGACTGGAAAGTCTCCAACAACTGTCAAGTGTGGCAGCATGCCGCCCCTGCCTTTCAGTGGAGATGCAATTCGAAACGCTCAACGACCGTTTTGGCATCGGGAGCAGTTTTGATGCTCAGAATCAGCGGCACGTGCGCTCCGGCCGGCAAGGCAACGTCTGAGATCAAAACATCGGCATCCTTGTCAACACCTTTGGCAAAAGTAAGCTTGGTGGGAGCGCTGCGTTCACCGGCGATGCCTGTGACACGCTGAGCACTCAAAGCAATCATTTTGTTTTCTCTATCAAGAAACACGACGCGTGCTTTGCGATCCTTGTCAACGGTCACCTCGAAGGAAAAACCAGCCTTGGATTCGATCACGTGACCGCCGTTGGGGCCTTTCGTAACATTTTCCTCATGGACGTGTTTTTCTTCCTTCGCGTGATCGTGATCGTGTTCTTCAGCTGAGTATGCCAACGGACTGGCGAACAGGGCGAAAAGAGCGATGGTCAATTGTATGGTTGTTTTCATATGGTAGTTATGGGGAGATAGTTCTGATCGGTGAGATCTTTTTCAATGGGTGGCGGGAGCATTGAGCGCAATCGCCTTAGCGGCGGCTTTTTTTCCAAACAAGCGAAATACTGCGGGCGTGACAGCGAAGTCGAGCAGGGTCGAACTCAACAGTCCGCCCACAATGCAGATGGCGACGGGACTGAGGATTTCCTTGCCGGGCTCTCCCATTGCCATGACAAAAGGAATCAGTGCGATGCCCGCTGACAGCGCGGTCATGATGACGGGGACAAAACGCTCCAAGGTGCCGCGCTCGATCATCGCGTAGGTGAAACCTTCCCCTTCATGTTTCATGAGATGGAGATAATGGGAGATCATCATGATGCCGTTGCGCGCGGCGATACCACCGACCGCGATCAATCCCACAAGCGTGGCGATACTCACGTTACCCACCAGATACCACGTCAGAGCCAAACTGCCCATCAAGGCGAGAGGTAGGTTCATCAACACCTGCAAGGCCAGCACAAGGCTGCGGAAATAGGACCAGAGCAGCATCACAATCACCAGGAGAATCGCGGCGAAAAGGAGGGCGATTCGTCGCGCAGCCGCTTGCTCCGCGCGGAAATCACCTTCATAACTGATGAAGTAGCCTACGGGAAATTTCACCTGATCGCGGACTTTTTGTTCCAACTGAGCCACAAGCGCTCCGGCATCACGCTCGCTGGGTTTGATGGAAACGACGTAGCGGCGCTGGGTGTTTTCCCGATAGACCGCGCTGGGCCCCGAGGCTTCGCGAACATCGGCCACCAGATGAAGAGGAATATGCGCGCCGGAGACCGTGTGGATGGGAAGGTTTCGTATGGTTTCGGCATCGCCACGCAGGTTTTCGGGAAGACGAATGGCGAGGTCGATGACGCGCTGGTTCTCGCGCAACTGGGCAACCTGTGTCCCTCCTAACAAAGTGGACAGCTCGGCGTTCAGTTCTCCCGGAGAAACACCGTGAGCCAGCGCGCGGTCGCGATCCAGTTCGATGCGGAGCTGGGGGATTTGCGCTTGCATGTCGAGCTTGGCATCCGCGAGGCCGGGTATGGTCTTGGCCACTTGTTGCACTCGCTCTCCCAGGCGCGTGATGATCTCCAGATCGGGACCGAAGATTTTGATGGCCACGGGTGAAGTGACTCCGCTGAGAAGGTGGCTGATACGATGGGACAACGGTCCGGAGATGATACTGAAAGTACCCGGAACGGTTTTGATACGCGCGCGCATGTCGTCGAGCACCACCTTGAGCGGGCGACCTTTACCATCCTTTTTGAAGTCGATATCGAACTCAACATTGTTGACGGGAACGACGTGATCGCTGCGCTCGGCGCGGCCGATGCGGCGTCCGATATGAAGGATTTCCGGGATTTCACGGATCTGTTTTTCCACGGCCTCTGAAATGGTTTCCATTTCCGCCAGAGAAGTTCCCGGTGCTGCTCCGGTCGTGACGACGGCCGTTTCCTCGTGGAAGGCGGGCAGGAAGTCGCGGCTCATTTGCGGGAAGAGCATCAAGGAGACGAGCAGCATCATGGAAACAACGGCAATGATGATCACGGGTTGAGATAGGCTGAAGCGGAGCATGGTTCGCTTGAGCAGAAACTTGAGCCAACGAACCAGTGGGCCGTCGTTGTGATGACCATCGGAAAGCTCACCAGCCGCCGTGTGAGTAGAATCCCTCAAGGATGTGCTCATCTCAGAATCGGTTTCCTCTGAATCCTTGGAAGAAGGCAAGCGAGGACGCGTGCGCTCCAAGGGCGATTTCAACAAAAACGAACATAGCACGGGAATCGCGGTGAGAGAAACTACGAAGGACGCGAGCATGCTGATGATCGTGGCGATGGCGATCGGAGCAAACAGCTTGCCCTCGACACCCGATAGACCGAGCAGCGGAATGAACACCAATACGATCAGAATGGTAGCATAGAGAATCGAGTTACGCACCTCGCCAGATGCTAATGCGATCAGTTCCAGTTTCGGCAAAGGCTCCTCCAACCGTGCGTTTTCGCGCAAGCGGCGGAAGACATTTTCCACATCAACGATGGCGTCATCCACCACCATACCGATCGCAACGGCCAATCCGCCCAGTGTCATGCTGTTCACGCTGAGGCCCATCCATTGAAAGATCAGCAAAGAGATGCAAAAACTCAAGGGCATCGCCATCAAGGTGATGAAAGTGGTGCGGAAGCTGAGAAGAAACAGCAACAGAACAAGAGTCACCATGACCGCACCTTCGACGATGGCTTTTTTCAAATTACCGATAGCGCTGTCGATGAAATCTCGCTGGCGGAACAGCACGGTAGCCTCCACACCCGCGGGCAACGTGGGTTTCAGTCCGGCAATCGCAGCTTCGATTTTTTCCGTTAGAGCGATGGTATCGAAGCCGGGTGCCTTAATCACACTCATGATCACACCTGCGCTACCATTGACAGCTGCCTCTCCGCGTTTAGGCTCCGTGCCCCAGGCGACAGTGGCGACATCAGAAATAGCGATAGGACGCCCACCAGGTTTTTTGATGATGGTGCGGGATATGTCCGATAGCTCCACGGTCATGGCCAGATTGCGCACCATGATTTCCTGCGATCCGTTGTCGATGAATCCTCCGGTGGAGTTCGAAGCTGCTTTTTTGACAGCTGTCTCCAGCTCTTCAATCGTGACTCCATTGGCCTGCATACGCCAGGGATCCGGCTGGACTTGCGCCTGCTTCACGCCTCCGCCCATGTTGAGTACTTCGGCGACTCCGGGAATGGCCTGAAGGCGCATGCGGATCGTCCAGTCGGCGACAGTCCGAACATCCATGGGTGCGGTTTTGCCATCGTTGCTTTTAACCCCGATGAGAAGGATTTCCCCCATCAGCGAAGCAACGGGAGTGAGATACGGTTGAGTGCCATCGGGGAGTTGTTCGCGCGCGACCTGAAGGCGCTCCTGCACCAACTGCCGAGCACGGTAGATGTCCGTTCCCCACTCAAATTCAGCGAATACCAGTGAGAGCGCTATATCGGATGTGGAACGCATGCGGGTGAGTCCAGCGACGCCCATCATGGAGTTCTCGATCGGTTGTGTCACAAGAGCCTCCACCTCCTCCGGGGAAAGTCCCGGCGATTCCGTGAGAATGGTAACGGTGGGCTTGGTGAGGTCTGGCAGGACCTCCACGGGAAGCTCGCTACCCGATCTGAAACCTGCCGCGAGGATCAGCAAAGAGAGACTCAGAATGATCGCACGGTTGCGCAGCGACCAACGGATGAGGGAATTGAGCATGATTAGGAAAGTTCGGCATTTACAGTGGTAGAGTATCGGCGGCGCAACGAGCTGATGACCAGCAGAAGCGCGAGAATGCAGGTGGATAGCATGAAGAACATTTCGCGTACGCTGGTGCCGGTGGCTTCGTGAGGGTGATCTTCATGATCCTCCGTTGCCTGAACGAGCGTATCATGGGATTTTTCCGAACCATCGTCATTGTGTTCATGACCATGTGCAGCATCCAATGCCTCCTTGAGTGAAGGTCCACCGCTACTGCCGGCAAAACCCAAAGAATACGAACCGCGGGTGACAACTTCGTCGCCCGGCAACAGACCATCAAGAATTTCGACTCGTCCATTTCCTGTGAGTCCGGTGTGCACATTCACGCGGTCGAAAGCATTCGGAATCGTCATGTGCTTAACATAGACATGACGATTGGCCACTGCGCCTTGCAGAGCGTCACGAGGGATGCTGAGCACACCCTGGCGTTTTTCCATGATGATCGAGCACTCCGCATTCATGCCGGGACGCAGCTGATTGTCGAGATTTTCGATGGTAAAAATGACTCCCGCGGTGTTGATGTCTGCCGCTTCGGCCTGTTGTGATCTTGTGGACATGTCCTGGCCGAGCGCGCAAGCCGGATCTGGGCAAGGACAGGCCGCGAACTTCAGCAGCGTGGCGGTGTATTCGCGGTCCGGACGGATAGGAAAACGCACGTAAGCCCGAGTGCCCTGTTTGATTTTCCCCGCTGTGGCTTGGGGCAGGTTGACAATCAGATAGATCGTTTTCAAGTCCGCGATCTCCGCCAGAATTTGTGTAGGCTCAACTGGCGAGCCCAGTCTTGTATTGACTGAAATGATGGTGCCGGATGCCGGTGCCTTGAGCCAGATGCTGGGTGGCGGGTCCCCGGGTTGACGACTTTCCATTAAAACGAGTGTATCGTTTTTTTCTACATATGTTCCGATCTTCAGATTGGTTTCGATTACACGACCGGATGCACGACTGCTCAGAACCGACCGTTGATCAGGAATGGCCTCGGTCCGACCAAGAGCGAATGTGGTCGTCTCAAAGTCCGCCTCCTCCACGGGCACGATTTCGAGACCGAGGTTTTTCACGCCTTGTTCGGTGAGAATGACAGGAGGAACGGCCACTTCGGATCGTGCGATGGATGTCAGCAGGAAAGCTGTCAGGAATGAGAGAAATGATTGTTTCATGTCGTGAAAAGTGAATTTTTCAGGGTTGGCCGAGAGCCGCTTCCCTACGGATGCGGGCGAGATGATAAGAACTGCGCGCGTCCACGCGTGCGAGCAGGAGTTGTCGCTTTTGCATGCGGGCACGGAATATCGTCGCAAGATCCCCTTGTCCTTGCGTGTGGGCCTCGCGTGCGAGCTTTAACTGTTCTTCGGCAAGAGGCAGAAGTTCGTCGCTGATCTGGGTGTCGAGTTTTTCCCATTCCAGCATTTCGGCACTAGCACCACTGGCTTCGTGTTGCGCTTTGGCAAGAATGGCTTTTGCTTCTTCGATGCGGCGTTCCATCGCAGCCTTGGCGGTGGCAATGTTGCCCGAATTATCATCACCAAACGGAAGCGGAATGCTCAATTGGAACCCCAGCATCAGATCACTCTGGTATCCGCTGGGAATGTCTTGCTGGCGCATGCCGTTGAGAAAAATCCCGGCATTCAGGTTGTCGTAGCGATTTGCGAATTCACGCTTCACTTGGTGGTTTGCAGATTCAATTTGTTTCAGTGCCAGTTGGTAGTCCTGGCGTTGCGACACATTTCCTCCAGCAACGGGTTTGAGTCTGGGAAGTTCGCTGCTGACGCTGATGCCTGCGTTCAGGGGCATTCCTAACAGATTTTTCAAATCGGCCAGCAACCCCACCTCGCGAGCATCAAGCTGCTTCTGCTCGATCAATAAGCTGGCGGCATCGATTTTCGCCTGAGCCGCATCGAGAGCCGAAGCTTCCGCGCGTTGCTGATTTTGCTGCAACTGCAGAGCGAAAGCACGGGCTTCCTGCTGTTCCTCGACAATCCATTGCCTGCGGTTTTTGATGGCAGAGACCTGAATCATGATCGATTTTGCCTCGGTAACCAACTGCTGCTCTACGCCCCGCACTTCCATTTCTGCCGCCTCCAGCTGAGACTTGCCGATTTGTTTTTCCCACTTCAACCGGTCCGTCACAGGAAAGGACCGCGAGACACCGATTTTCATCTCACCCTCACGCAAGCGCGAATCATGGGACCATTGCACGTCGAGACTCGGTCGGGATTGACGGCCCGATTGCTGCCATTGTCCTAACGCTTCCTGGATTTTCCAACGCGCGGCCTTGAGCTCGGGATTTTGCGAACGGATGCGGTCGGCAATCATCGACTCAGTAAGAATCAATGCGGGTTGCGCGACAATGGATGTAACAAATGAAATGAAGAAAAACGAGAATCGAAACATGACGAAATCAGTGAGGGATCACAAGACGCTGTGCGCAGCTGTAGTTGCGCAGCAATGGTGCAATGAGTACGCAAGAATGCGTAGGATTCCTCAGCTGATAATGGGCGGCACTTCCGGCGTATACACCGGATCCTCGGGCAGCCCCCAATCCGTGTGTTCCTCTGTCGTGGAACTCACCAATAGAATCGCCTTGCCAGCAAGCACCGGAAATTCCGGCAAACAAAAAAGCGGCGTTAGGCTCGGGCAATGACAGTGGTGATGATCATGTTCCTGGCAAGGAGCGTTGTCATCATGTTCGTGATCATGGTGATAATCACATGGGTGCTCGCAAAGATCTTGATGGAGATCATGGATCTTTACGGATCGATCGGCAGCACGCACACTGAGCCCCACCCAAGTGAGAAGCAAGATCACAATGCGCAGAAGCCGAACCACGTGTCTACGATAAACCTGCAACTGATCTTGTCCAGAGGAAAGTTCAAAGAGAGGAGTCGCTGTAAATGACACGAACACGACCAAAGCGATTCGGAGCCGTTGACGCATCCCGATCATCAACGATTTTCCATTCCTGCCAAGTGCCTGTTTCCGAGATCAACGTAGGATCTTGGCTCGATGCCTGCCAGGAACTGAGAGTATCGCTAAATTCAGGGAAATACGTTAGACCGCTATCGGGTGATGTGTTGCGTCTGTAAGTAATCGACAAACGCACAGGCGCACCATCTTCCCGACCGACTCGAGGCAGAGTGGTTGGTGGCGATAGAGCCAAAGGCTCCAAGCCAAAGGCATAACAAAGCAAGTTGCTAATGCCATCACCGTTGGCGTCGTCACTCAGATTCACCAGAGGATTGTCTTGGCCGATTCGTTCATAGGCCCATTGCCAATAAGCGCCGCCACCGCTGATGCTGAGAAACACATCGCCGCCCGGCGTTTCTAAGGCACTGTACGCTCCGTAGACAGCTTGATTCAGAGCATTGTCAGTCACGATGATATTGACTGAATAAACCTCAGTGGGGTATTCGAGAGGGATGACAGCCTGACCCGACCAAATGCCATTGTTCGGATCACCCGATGTCAGACTCACAGGCAACAATCGATTGAACGCGGGATTGGTCGGGTGATAGAGCCACACCTCCACCCGTTGCAATCCGCTCGTGACATCGGAAATACTGGCACTGAGTGTCACATTCGCCGGCGCTTGGTTCACGTCCACTTGTGTGGTGCTGATGCTGAATGTCTGCAGGATGGGGGCCACCGCATCACTGGTTCCGGTATTGATAACCGTAAGGCTCGGTAGCATGGCAGAACTTAATAGATAGGGTCTACCGGATAGCGTGCCGCCAAAGCGCAACACGGAGCCCGCTTGCGGTTGCAAGCTGATCAACGGATGCCAATTTCCTGCAGCCGAATAGCGGGGAATGTCGCAAGCAAGACTGGGACCAACTCCGCCGCTCGTATAGCTCCGACTCCCCACCAGGACGGGAGAGAGCACTGTTTCGTTAGGGCGGAGAAATTGCAAATCCGCTGTGCCCACGATCCCAGCGCTGCCTCCAAGGGCAATGGCAACAGAAAGAGAGGCGTCAGCGTTTGTGGCATTGATCGATGATGGTGTGTAAGTCATGGCAGTCGGCCAATGACTCGGTGTAGCGCCCGTTCCTGTGGTGATGTTAAGCTGGATGGTTCCTTGTTCTCCCTGATAGCCGCCGATCTGCAAATAGTACGTCGTATTGGCCGTGGCCATGAAACTGAGACTGCTGGTGATTTGCTGTGCATCGACATCATCATTGTATCCGAGCATCGCACTGTTCAGATTTCCACCGGCATTCACTTTGATCACCGTATCGATCTCACTCCCCTGAGTATCAATGCGCGCCCAAGCACTGACAGGGCAAGTCCACTGCCACCAAATCGTCGACCCCAGCAATCCGTTACGCGTGTCCTCTTGGTTTTGCGTGCCAGCACCGATATTGCTGGTTGTGACTGTATAGGTTGCCACCGAACCAAGATTGATCCGGTTATTCGCGTTGTCATTATCGGGCGCTGTCTGAGCGACAACAGGCAGCGCCTGCAACAACATCAGTAAGCATAGGCATTTCTGTAACACTCTGTAAGTCAAATTCTTCTTCGCAGCGATGTCAAGCGCTACTCGAAAATTACGCCATTCCACGCTCGTCCCGGGACTTGGCTTGATAGAGCAGAATGGCAGAACCACCGTAATGCCGGCGATCCATCAGATTCCAGTCGGGATGCTCCGGTGAAGCTGTGCTCTTGGCCACTTCCGCATAGAACAAGCCGCCATTGCCGAGTCGGGGCAGTAGCAGTCCCGAACCCAAAAGTTTGCCGATGTGTTCGGTGTCCAGAGGATGTTTGGCATAAGGAGGATCAGCAAAAATCAGATCGTATTGCATGGTATCCCTTTTCAAAAAAGAGATCACATCGGAGTGCATGACTCGTCCACCTTCCAATCGGGCAACCCCGAGATTTTGTCGAATGATTTTGATGGCTTGATGACTTTCATCGACAAAAATGCATGAACTGGCGCCACGACTCAAGGCTTCCAGACCCAGCGCTCCGGAACCGGCAAAAAGATCGGCGATGTTCGCATCGATGACACGTTCGCCCAAAATGGAAAACATCGCCTGGCGCACAAAGTCTGTGGTCGGACGAGCTACCTCATTCGGTACCTTGATGGCCATGCGTCCGGCAGTTCCTGCAATAATTCTCATGGATGGAGGGGTGATGGGAGTCCGCGTATTACTGGGAAAAAGTTCGATGCATCGCGCAAATTCCCGCTTGATCCAAAAGAAAAACGAAGTTGCGTAATGCTCTTTCAGCGCGAGACACCGATGACTTGGTGAACTTCATGCAAAACCCATGGGAACGCAGGAGCAGACTCCATGCCGACAGACTGGCCCGACGTCGCCGAGTCAACCTCCTTTGTGTTTTGATGCAAGCCCGATGCATATACCGCGGGATTTATCTCTGAACGGGCTTTGCAGGAGCCTTTGCCTTGATTGCATTACCGGGCGCAGGCATGGTGGGAACTATGGCAGGAACGCGAATCACGATATTTTTGTCCAACAGGCGCGTCCCAGTCGACGTCAATTCCTGAGCTCGGTATACGATCAGATGATATTTTTTGTCACCCGTCAGACCAATGGCGAAATTCTCTTTGATTTTGGACAAGCTGGTTTCCTCTTCAAACCTCCATTCCTTACCCGTCCACGCACCCAGGATGCTGCCGGCATCAGCCTTGATGTCATCCAAGCGGATCATGATTCCGTTGGTGGATTTCCAGTTGTCCTCCTGGCCCGAGTAGCGAAGGCTGGACACCACTGCGGCCGCACCGGAACCAATGATATTCCAACGACCATCCGATCCCTTGCGCAGCATAAGTGATATTTCCTGAGCGGGTTTGAGCTCCCGCTTGGCCCACAAAGCAAGATACTCGTCGTATTCCTGCTTGGTGATTCCCAGTTTTTCATGGAACGGCAAAGGCACACCGGGGTTGGTGTTTTTGGAGTATTCGGCAAACCATTGAGGGTCTTTTTGTGCGGCCTGCTCCACCTTGCTGATGTATTTTTCAATATCGGGCGGTGGCATGACCACAACGATCTCGGCACGCACAGGCTGATCGACCTTGAGGAAAGCGGTGAGCATTTCCGGTGCATCTTGCGCTTGGGCAAATGTTCCGGCGAAGACAAAAGCAGCGATTCGGGAAAGCAAAGATTTCATGCGGTGGACTCGTATAACGAGACGTCACCATGCGGAACAGAACTTCCAAACTCAAGAGCAAATCGACTTCGTGCTGCACGACGAAAGCATTTTCTCTCCTACGGATGCAGTATTGCATTGAAATTTCGGGCCGTTTCTCCTTACTGACGTTGTCATGAAACCGTATTTGGCAATTACCGCACTGATCGCAGTTCCCACGACAGGGTGGGTTTGGGCTGATGGCTTCGGCGTGAAGTCGGGCAATCCCGTGCTTCCAGGAGTATCGTATGAGGTGCACGATGGCACCCGTCCCCAACCGCGCATGGTTGCCAACGCCGGCGCCGTATCAGTGAAACCTCCTGCGGATGCGGTAGTGCTGTTCGATGGAACGAACTTGGATGCCTGGGAATCCCCCACTTGGGAAGTCAAGGATGGAGCGATGGTTGCCGCAAAAAAAGATCTCGTCAGCAAACAATCTTTCGGCGCGATCCAGTTGCACGCAGAGTGGCGATGCCCGGCAGAGCGCAAAGTCAATGGCCAAGGCGGCGGCAATAGCGGTATTTTCCTGATGGGTCTCTACGAGATTCAGGTTCTCCAGAGCAACAATAACAAAACCTATCCCGACGGCCAAGCTGCTTCGCTTTACGGGCAGATGCCTCCTCTGGTGAATGCCACCACCACGCAGGGTGAGTGGCAAAGCTACGATATCATTTTTACACCGCCGGTCTATGAGGGTGAAGTGATCAAAACTCCCGCTCACGTAACGGTCTTGCACAACGGCATCGTGGTGCAAAATCATAGCACCTTCATCGGACTGAGCACGCACAAGAAACTACCAGTCTATCCAGCGAAACATCCGGAAACTGGGCCCATTCGACTGCAATTCCATGGTGATCCCATGGAATACCGGAATTTCTGGGTGCGCCCACTCGGCAAAGTTGATCAGCCCTGATGCCACCTTCTCTCTCGCTTATCTCCCCTCGTCACCACCCCTCCGCGCGATTCGCCCAATCATTTGTCATGAAATCTTCGTTGTTATTCTCACTCCCGCTCGCCGCCTCGCTGGCCGTGATCTCTTGCAAAAAAAACCAGACCGCATCACCGGTGACTGCAACTCAAACCGGAGAGTCCATCAACCCGGTTACGACACCCGAAACCCCTCCCATCCCAGCGCCCAGCGTCAGCCCCAGGGATCGCGCGTCAAAGCTCGGTTTTGCCCAGATGTTACCGAAGGATACGGAAACGCTGATCCTGATTCAAAACGGTGCCGAGGTGGCCAAACGAGTCAAAGGCAGCAAGTTCTATGGTTTTCTCAAATCGCAAAATCCTGGCATCGATGACATGGTCGATGGCGAAGGCGGAGATAGCCTCGGTGCGATGGACATCCTCGGACAGGAGTTTTTCCTCGCAACAGGAAAAAACACGGGCGAACAGTCGGCAAACCTCGTCCGTTTTTCCAACCGCCAGAATTATTACCAATTCCGCAATCTTTTGGCCATGGTCATATCTTCCCTCAAAGAGGAGGAACCTGACATGGAAATGCTCAGCGAAGAAGGCCCTCTGTTTGACATGGTGAAGGATCCCCAAAGCGGTCTGGGACTGCTCAAAAAATCCGAAAGTCCGCCGATTTTCGTGGGCTGCAAAACTACAGCGGAAAATCGCGACAAGGTCTTGCAGGCTTTCAAGGGAATGACTGCGAACCTAGCCATGGCAGGCGCCTCAGCGGAGGAATTGAACTTCGAGGCCGATGGTCGCACTTTCGAAGGTCATCAGATCGCCGGCAAGAAGCTCGTCGAGGACCTGAAAGCTGATCAGGCATTGATCGAGCGCATGGACGAAAAGCTGGAAAAAGATGTTCAAGCCGAGTTATGGGAAATCTTGGCTGAAAAAAACATCATCGCTGTCACGGGCGTGGTGAACGATTACGTGGTTCTTTTCGTTGGCAGTCGCAAGGAGGACTTGACCTTCGCCTCTACTCCTGCCGATTCATTCGCCGCTTCCGATGCCTTGTCTTTCGTGGATCCCTATCTGGAAAAAAATCCGGTTGCGGTGGCATACAGCGACAAGTCGGTGCTTGAAGGTCTGAGCAGTGGCAATGGCATTGCCGTGATCGCTCAGGCTCTGCGCGATGCGATTGCTGGCAACGGCAAGGTCGATACCCGTGAGATCGAGGCCTTACTGGATGTCATCGCCGAGCGCGAGAAGGAACTGACCAGCATGAGCAAATTCAGCACTTTCGGTGCCGTGGCGATGCTCGACCAAGGCTTCAAAATCGAAACGTTCGGTGGTAGCAATTCTCCTAATTTTCAGACCGAAGCCAAAAACCAGATGGGTGCGTTGGCAACCCAGAAAGATACCGCCATTTTCGTGAACTGGACCGGTAATGCCGCCTATGGCGTGAAGGTTAACGCGTATCTCGAATCTTTGGTGGAAACCACCTATGCCATCACCAAAAATGTCAGTATCTGGGACGTGAAGGAAAACCCAGGATTCGATGCCTTCAAACAATACTTCACGCTGTTCGAGGAAAACTTCAGCGATGACACCGTCAAACTCTGGCAGGCCATGAGTGTGGACATGAACGACGGTCTGGGTAACGAGTCCGCCATCGTGGTGGACCTCAACGGCGAAATGCCACCGCTGCCGAATGTGCCGCAAGAACTGGTGAAGGCCGGAAAATTTCCACGCGTGTCCTGGGTCAAGCCCGTGAAGGATCGCGCGAAACTGGCTGCCGCTTGGGATCAGATGAATGCCTCTGGCGAGAGCATCATGAAGCAGGTCAGCGCGATGATGGAATCGGAGCAGGCCCTGCCCAAACCCATGAGCTCCAAGGAAAACGGCCTCATCACCTGGTTCTTCGCAGGCCCCTTGTTCACGGATGACTTCGCGCCTTCCGTCACGCTCGATGACAAATGGTTTGTCGCCTCGACATCAAAAACGCATGCCGTCGGACTCGCCCAAGCGGCGGCCTCATCCAACACCGGAAAAACCGGTGCCTACATGAGCGTGAAGTTCGATGCCCTACGCTCCTGCGCCGAGCACTGGCTCAAGGCGGTTGATGACAACAAAGATGCCCTATTCGAAGACAACGAATCCGCAGCTGAGGATTTTACCGCTAACCGGAAAATGATCCAAGATAGCCTCGGAGCACTCGGCGAGTTGGACGAAATGACACTCCACACCCGTAAGGAATCCGGTAGCGACCGCACGTCCTTCCATCTAAAAACTCGCTGATATCCCCCACGCACGGGTGCCCTCAGAACGCAGAGAGCACCAAACGGAGTGACTTGAGGATGATAGGCAAAATACGAACGATCATAAAAAACTAGGGTTTTTTCTCGATGATCTCTCTCAGCGGAACTTTCTGAAACACGAGGTCCGCTTGGGATGATTCGTAGAGAATCCCCAATGTTTGATCATCGACCATGACCAGTGACGAATACGCTCCACCCGATCCGTCCAGCAGAAGATGGTGGCTCGAGGGCCATGTTTTGCCATTGTCGAAAGAGACCTGAAGAGTCATCACTCGACGCGCTTTCTTGTGCCTCGGATTGGAAAACAAAAGAATGTGCCTACCATCAGCCAAGGTATGGGAAATCATGGAGCCCATGCACACAGGCTCGGGCAATGCGCCGTGATCGGCGGGATGAATCGACCATGTCTTACCCAGATCCCGCGTCAGCGAGAGAGCTCGACCATTGGTGCCGGAATCGTCCTTGCGATTGCGGTTGTCACGCATGTTAAGAAGCAGGGATCCATCCGATAATTGTGCCACAGCACATTCCGTGGTGTCAGTGCGGGCGTGCGATGTTACAGACCAAGTGACTCCGTGATCACGACTCCACATCAGATTGGAAAACGGCAAACCATTGGCATCGCGCCCTTGCGTTGGTATCACCAATGTCCCATCGCGAAGAGCGATGCCATTGCCAGGCGCCGGCGCGTAAAGATACCAAGCAGGATTTTTGACTACTTTCGTGAGGTTTTCCGGAACTGACCACGTTTTGCCATGATCGCGCGAACGGACCATCATGAATTGTGAAGTACACGACAAATCATGACCGGGCTCCGAACCCTTACCGTTCCATTGATGGGTGCCCGGCTTGCCATGTGTCCACAGAGCCGATACCAGAACCTCTCCCGTTCGCGGATCGACAACAATATTCGGATCCGAACAACCGTTTTCTCCTTGCGGTTTGCCGCCGAATTCCCCCATATCCATGATAGGAACAGGATTCGCCCACGTCTGACCGCCATCGGTCGAGCGCGACAATCCGATGTCCATGTGCCCTTGCAAATCGCGCGCGGAAAGATATCTCATATCATACACAGCCAGCAACGAACCGTCCATGGCACGTGAAATTCCGGGGATGCGAAAAGTATGGCATTGAAACTGCCCCCGTTGATGCACGGGATAAGCTGGACGCAGAGCTGGGAGTTCCGTCACTTCCGGCTGTAAGATCGACCCATCGGCAAAACGCAGGGAACGACATTCCAGTCGGCAGGTCTTCGTCAGATCCAGTCGGTCGGCCAAGCGGCCCATGACACGAATCCGATGTTTGCCCGGAGCAAAAGCGCACGCACCCTCCAGACGACCTTGCCCTTTTTTCTCCCGGATCCACCTCCATGGCCCGGGTTGGTCGATGCTCAGCTCCGCGAAAAAATCTTCAGCACCCTCGCCATCCATTTCGATGCCTGTGAGTGTCAATGGTTTTTCCAATTCCAAGGTCAACTCCAAACAAGGGCGTGACATACCGTCGACCAGCAAGGGAACCATCGAACGATAATGGCGGAGTTGCTCTTGAGCTCCGCAGGCTCCACAAAAAATCCCGCAAAAAATAGCCAACTGTCCGAAAGATAACATCATTTAGTTTGATCACGTTGTTGCTTGCCATCAACGCTCCAAAACCGGTAGGTTTATCAAACCTTAACTCGATTGTGTTTCTTGTGATGCCTTTGCTACAACGTCGTTGACATCTATGATCCGATTTTTGCTTCTCACTGGATTGCTGCTCCTATCGCCCGCGTGGGCGACCCTCGCATGGAAACAGCGCCCCGAACTTCCCGATCCTCTCGGCTTGGCAGCTGTTTTTGCCGGTGTATCCGAAGATGTTCTATTGGTCGCAGGCGGCGCAAATTTTCCTGACGCTCCGCCTTGGGAAGGCGGAGCCAAAGTGTGGCATGACCGGATCTGGGGCTTGCGTGCCGGTGCCACCAACTGGGAGGAACTCGGCCGATTGCCGCACGCAATCGCCTACGGCGCATCCGTGACCACGCCTGATGGCATCATCTGCATCGGCGGATCGGATGCGACACGACATTTTTCTGAAGTCTTTCGTCTACGCTGGATAGACGGAAAAAGTGAAATCATCAATCTTCCCCCATTGCCCATGCCTCTCGCCAACATGGCCGCAATACAAGTTGCGAAGAAAATTCATGTAATCGGAGGCTCGAGCCAACCCGACACCGGAGAAGCTACGAATCGCCACTTCGCTTTCGACGGTAGTCATTGGCAGGAACTCCCGCCACTCCCGGCGGCTGGAAGAATTTTTCCGGTGCTCGGTTCCCGCAACGGTGAGTTATTTGTTTTTTCCGGTGCATCCCTATCCATGGCAGCTGACGGTACCGGCAAGCCGCAGAGGACCTATTTGCAGGATGCTTGGAAATATGACGCGAAGGGAAATTGGCAGAAACTTGCTGATTTACCGCGAGCCGTCGTAGCGGCCCCATCACCCGCCATTGCAGCAGGAGCATCACACCTTCTGATCATCGGCGGCGATGACGGCACAAAAATCCACCACGAGCCGAAATCCACGCATCCCGGATTCTCACGGGAAGTTCTGGGTTATGACATCATTACAGGCACGTGGGCTTCGCATGGTTCTCTGCCGAGTGAAATTCATGCCGCAGTGACAACTCCCATCGTGGAATGGCAAAAAAACCATTGGATCGTCAGTGGGGAAATCAAACCCGCAGTGAGAACGCCACAGCTCACCGAGGTGAGCTTGCGTGCGGAGGGCGCCGCGTTCGGCACCATCAACTGGATCGTGGTTATCGTGTATCTGGCAGCCATGGTAGGAATCGGCTATTACTTTATGAAACGCGAAGCTGCATCGACGACGGATGACTACTTTCGCGGTGGTCAGCGTGTTCCTGCCTGGGTCGCTGGTCTGTCCATTTTCGCCACCATGCTGAGCGCTCTCACCTTCATGGGCATACCCGCAAGGGCATACAAAACTGATATTTCATGGTATTTGGGACAATTGCCCATTCTGTTGATCATCCCGCTCGTGATCGTATGTTATTTGCCATTTTTTCGAAAACTGGATCTCACCTCAGCCTACGAGTATCTGGAACTCCGATTCTCCTTCGCTTGTCGATTGTTCGCGTCATTGTCATTTACCGCTTTTCACCTGGGGCGGATCGCGATCGTACTCTACTTACCCGCTCTAGCTCTCGCCACCGTATCGGACATCGATGTCGTAACATCCATTCTACTGATCGGTGTACTGTGCCTCATCTACACAGTCATGGGAGGCATTGAAGCAGTCGTATGGACGGATGCTGTCCAAGCAATCGTGCTCATGGCGGGAGCGGTGCTGTGCTTTATTCTTGCGGTATGGCAGGTCGACGGAGGGATTTTCGGAGTCGCCCAAATTGCCGTAAAAGATCACAAATTGTGGGAAAGTCTTGATTGGACATCTCTGGATCTGAGCAATGGCACCAACTCGGTCTGGATCTTGTTCATTGCGTTCTTTTTCAATTCACTGGTGCCCTACACATCGAGTCAGGACGTGGTGCAGCGCTACGTGACCACCCGCGACATCACAGCGGCAAAAAAATCATTACGTCTCACATTATGGATGTCATTGTTTGGTAGCCTTGTATTTTTCTTGCTGGGAACTGCCATTTACGCGTTTTACCAGCATCATCCCGAACGACTGGATCCAGCCCTTGCTTCCAGTGATTCCATTCTACCCTATTATATTTTTCATGAATTGCCCGCAGGCGTATCTGGTCTCATCATTGCCGCCATTTTTGCAGCTGCCCAATCCACCATATCATCCTCACTCAACAGCGTGGCGACCACCTATGTGAAGGACATCGATGCTCGCTGGCTGAGACCCGGAAGAGCGGACCGTAGCTATTTGCGCTCCGCGCAACTGGTCGTGATCATTGCCGGAATCGCAGGCACGGGCATCGCCGTCATCATGGCAAAGTCACACATTGAATCAGCATTTGCCACCTTCAATACGATGATCGGGCTAACGGCAGGTTCATTGGGCGGATTGTTCGCGTTGGGCATATTCACACGGCGAGCCAACAGCCGCGGTGCCTTTTTAGGGGCTCTTGCAGGATTCTTTTGCGTATTGGCCATTCATTGGTGGAAATTGCCAGTCAGCGGCCTTCTCTACGCGGCCATTGGTTTTGGAGTTTGCTTTGTGGTAGGAATCATTGCCAGTCATCTTGTGTCAGGCCAGGGTGACGCCACTCTATCCTGGCGCAACCGGCATTGAAAAATCCGTTAGATCCGTCATTTGAATTTATTGGTGGGAAGCTTGCCAAAGCCCAATGCCCGTGTAGAATCATCGTCACCTCATGGGTTTGGCGAAATCACAACTGAATCTTAACGGCAAGGCCCGGCAACTGCTCGAGGAAGCCGGATACAAGGACGTTGCGTTGATTGCAGCCGCAGACGCGAATTTGCTGCATCAAAAGCTTACGGCAGTCAATCAACAGAGTGAGATTTACAAAAAACTTCCCAGCATTTCCCATGTAGCTCAGTGGATCGAAGAAGCACGACTCCTCACGACACAAACCTCTGTGGCGAGCGAAGAACATGCCACTTCTTCCCAACCAGATACCACGGAAGAGTTGGTGAACTTTGAACTTGATCCGGATGTCATGGAAATGATTGCCATGGCCCCGCTGGCACTACCACTGCCTGGCAGGTCTCTTGCAGAACGACAGGTTCCCGTATCGGAAATTCCCGAAGGAATTCTCCTCACGGCAGCCCGCGGAGATGTCTCCATTCGGGTCGGAACCAAATCGCCGGAAAAAAAACAGGAAAGTCAGGTGGTGAAACCACCCGTGAACCACGGCAGTCACGTCAATACGATTTCTTTCGGCCTCAAAAGGGAAGAGGTAGACCGTTCCCGCATCCGATCGATCCAAGAGTTCATCGATCCCGACAAACAACCCAACATCGAGGAGCAAAAAGCACGCGCGGAGGAAAGACTTCGGATCTTACGCGCGGCTTTGCCGGAAACCAATGAGGGCGTCAATCCATCATCCCGACGTTACATTCGCGGTGTTCTCCACTCGCATCCGCACCAAATCTGGTGGGGAGCGGTCTTCACATTGGCTTCGCAGATCTTGATTCCTCTGGGAATCTTCGCGGCAGTCGCGCTTCTGTTCAAAGACAATGGAGCTTCACTTTTCCAGTGGGTTCCCTCATGGTTCTTGGCCTTCCCGCTGGGCGTTTTTGTCTTCGGAGCTTTGTATTTGTTGATCAGCTACAATAGCAGCTGCCGGATCTGTGGGCAGAAATGCTTTGTGCCCCGCAATTGTTTGAAGAACCGCAAAGCGCACCACATCCGCATCCTCGGCCATGTCTTTGCCGTCGCCCTTCACATCATGCTATTCCGCTGGTTCCGCTGCACCTATTGCGGCACACCAGTACGTCTGAAGGAATAGGAATCACTGCCGATTTCTGCTGTCGATCACAATTGTCACCGGTCCATCATTGCAAAGTCGAACCTGCATGTTCGCGCCGAACACCCCCTTTTTCACCAACACCCCAGCTACGTTTTCTAACAGATCGCAAAATGTCTCATACATCGGCTCGGCCATGGATGGATGAGCAGCCCGTAGAAACGACGGCCGATTGCCTTTTTTGGTGGACGCATGCAGGGTGAACTGACTGACCACCAGAATGGATCCGCCGCTCTCACCGACATTGCGATTCATTTTTCCATCTTCATCGGAAAAAAGTCTAATTTGCGCGATTTTACTCGCAAGCCAATCACGATCAGTCTCGTCATCATCCTGCTCTACGCCCAGCAATACCAACAATCCGCAACCGATCGCGGCATGCAACTGCCCCGCGATACTCACGGATGCCTCGGTAACGCGCTGAATCACCGCTTTCATGAGCTCGATTGCACGATCAGAATATGCCTGTGTCACGCAAAATTTTCGCGATTCTCCTACGCTCGGACAGCTTGATTTGCGCATAGTCATCCGCACCGTCTGCGGATTCCAAGATATTTTCCAAACGCGTGATCACACGTTTTTTGATCATATCCGGCAAGGCGACAAATGCCTCGGAATAAATCATGTAAGAGCAGCGGTTTTTGAATAGACGCGAGTTCAATTGGAAATCCGCAAGGCTATCACCATGGCTGGTACGCGGAATGGCGGCGGCGAATTGCTGCTGGAAGATCTCACTGCCGGATACGCCATCAGCCCCCATATCCGCTTCACCCGTGAAAAGAAACCAATCGACAATGCGCTGTGCAGCCTGATCCGCCACTCGCCCAGCGGAACCCTGTTCGGGATCGCCATCAGGATCGATGGACAAACTCAAAAACCTAGCGCGTTCGTAATTCATTTTGGCTGCCGTTAGCAAATTGTGTGCTTGGCACTGATGCTCTAGCACCATCAGCGCCACAATGTCGCTGGTCGCACAAGGATACTTGCTCACATCGATTTTCCCACTGACGCTGTTCCATTGCGAGCGCTCGGCCTGCGCTTGCCTTGCTTCCACATACGTTCGATTTCCCAAATGAGGCAAGCTGATCGCGCCAGTCACATAGTAACCACCCCAGCGTTCTTCGATCGGCGTGTCATGCATGACCAAGCCCGAGCCAAACGATAAAAGCGGGTTCCCATTTTCATCAGGAAATACCGATCTCACCAAAACACCGGGCGCGTTTTCCGTACGACCCGTGCCATGACAGGACAGGCAATCGCTGGTGTCTCGTTCGACGCTCGGCGCTTTTCGTTCTTGCCCGAGATCGATCAAATAGAAAACAGGACCCAGACGACGATCATGAATGATCACCTCCATCATCCCGCCAGGGACGTAACCACAGTAACAATCCGGTGAAAAATACAAGGCCCGTGGATTCCTCGGATGAATTAGGTTATTTTGTTTACTGGTTTTAGAAAATACAAGGATTTGCGATCCTTCTGGAACCTGCAATGCGGCGAGAATTTCTTTCACCCTCGCAACTTCCGTCTTGCCCTCCAATTGTTTTTTCCCACTCTGCCAATCTTGAGCCAATCGTGCCAGGCGATCAGTGGATGCCGTATCAGAATAACGCAAGGGCGGTAAATCCCACAAGTCAACCTGTGCCATTAGCACCGTGGTGAACGAAAACAGAAATAAGATCGATCGCCTCATGAATGATAATCATACCTTTTCCCACCCTGCATCTCTCAGCCCATTGTCTGAAATCCCGCGCATCAATTGCCGGGGTATCGTTTCAATGACTCGACGAATCGGGAAAAATGGTTCACGCCTTCGAGCAAGTCATCCACTCGCAGGAATTCATCCGCGGTGTGTGCCTGATCGATGGATCCCGGCCCCATGCAAACTGACGGAATGCCACCGCGACTCAAGTGCGCGGCATCAGAAAACCACGGAGCTCCCACCAGTCGAGTGCCCTCGCGCGCTTGTTGCAAGAGGCGCAAATACGGATTCTGACAAGATGTTTCCATGGGTGGATTTTCATGGGCGTTGCAGAGGCTCACTGGCAATGACAATTGTCTAATGACCGACTCTAACACAGTCAAAGCGCCGCCCGCTTGATCGAGCGAAGGAGTAATGCGAATGTCCAATTGCGCCTCGGCATGATCCGGCACGATATTGGCACGGGTGCCGCCGTGAAAAGTGCCAACGTTCATCGTCGATGTGCCTAAGACCGGATGAGAGTAGGCAGCAAGCATCGGTCGTAACGCCTCCTCCAATTGATCAAGGGAGCGCGCCAGAGTCATGATCGCATTACTGCCTTTTTCTGGCATGGAGCTATGTGCCGCTTTTCCCTTGGCTTGTAGGGTCGCCCAAAGCGAGCCCTTGGTGGTATACACGACATCGAGGGAAGTCGGCTCGCCGGCGATGGCGAAATCGTAAAAGCGACCATGATGTTCTGCAAAATGCTTGGAACCCCACTGACCAGATTCCTCGCCCATGAATGCCACAAAATCGACTGCCACCGGCAATGACGCCAAGGACGACGCATGCTCACGCAATGCCCACAGCATGGCAGCCATCGAGCCCTTCGTGTCACTTGCTCCGCGGCCCCAAACTTTGCCATCACGCAACTCGGCGGCAAAAGGATGAATCGTCATATTTTCCACGCCCACGGTATCCGAGTGCGGGCCTAGCAACACACGAGAACGACCGTCCATTGGCGCAAATCGGGCAATAACATTCGGACGACCAGGTAGCACTTCGTCTACAAAAACTTCCGCTCCCAGTTCTTCGAGCCACGTCGCCAGAAAATCCGCCATCGCCGCTTCACCTCCTCCCGCAAAGCCCGACTGGTCATCAGGATTTACCGAAGGAATGCGAATCAATTGTTGCAAGAGTTCGATTGCTGATGAGATCATGCACACACTTTGTCCGAGGAAGACCAGAGCAACAACCAAAAAATCCCGATGTCCACTATGATCTGTTACCGAACAAAAAACAGCCAAGACAAAGCTGCCAACTGCCCGCTGCAGCCACGGCTTTCCAGATCACACCACATCCACCCGCAAATCCCGCATGCTCCACAGCACGCCTTTCGCCTCGCTCGCCGTGCCTTTCATCGCCCGCGCACCATCCTTGCGCTTCTCGGAGAATCGTTCCCTTGCAGCAGCAAATGCCTCGTTCACAAACGCCTTGCTACCAATCACCGCCCCCATCGTGAAATACCTCACGCGATGGCACAGCATCGCTGCCATGCTCAGCTCTTGATACACCGTGTCGTTATCTTCGAATTTCACGGCATTCGGATCAGGTTTTTCACCAGGTTTCAAAGATTTCCGCGTCACCGCTTGCAGGCGTTTGGTTTTCGCCGTTGTAACTTCCTCGCCAGCAAGACCGCTCTTGCGCTCAATCGCCAACCCTAACAATTTCCGATACAACTTCGCCACTTCCTTCCATTTCTCTGAGTAAAAGCCCACGCCCTTGTGACCCATGCAGGCCCTCACCAAGCCCTCGCGCGCCTTTTTGCCGTTTCCCTTCGCCCCGCCGCCAATGGCCTCTCCGTAGCTGCTCCAACGGTATTCCGCCGGGTCCTTCACCATCCCCGCACGCACAGGATTCAGATCAATATAGGCCGCCATCATCCGCGATGCCGTGCCATCTTCCACGATCACGCTCTTGTAGCGCTCTTCCCACAAGGTTCCTTTGCGTTGGTTGCACAGGTTATACCACCGCGTCATGCGTTGCAGCACGGTCTTCATGAACTGGCTCAGATCGTGCATGCGGTAGGTGTAGCGCGCATGAATTTGCTCCGCATAAGCTGTCAGGCCTTTTTCCCGCG